>Ga0316202_10000006_pt1 | contig 746117 bp, 585 predicted proteins | sample 3monrhotite_MG_FD_204934 | JGI IMG/M metagenome (GOLD analysis project Ga0316202, IMG submission 204934) | Microbial mat bacterial communities from mineral coupon in-situ incubated in ocean water Damariscotta River, Maine, United States -... | ecosystem: Environmental > Aquatic > Marine >...
AGGATATGAGGATCTTTGGTTTGATAAGAGTCTTCTTGATCTCAATAAATAAAACTACTGGTAACAAAACCTAAAGTACAGAACCCAAGCCTACCCAACCGTTTTCCGTACTTTAGCTCAAACGTTAGCAGTAAGTTCACAATGAAAAAAATTTATCTTTTAGTGTTATATTTTTCATTAACCGCTTGTAATATCAATGTCTCGAAAGCCGATATAATTGGAACTTGGGAAGTTGATGAGGTTTATAATCTAAAAACAGAATCTTTAGAAATTGATCAGGATGTTTGGCTAACATTTGAGCCGGATTTCACATTTACAAGTCATGAAAGGATTTCTCCAGATATAGCTGGAAAATGGGAATTGAAAGGTTCAAAATTGATTATAACTCAATTAGAAAAGATTTTGGAACCTGAAATACAAAAGTTTACGGATAGCACCATTATCTGGAATGTCAGGATTGACACTAATCAATTGCGCATGACCCTGATTAAGGTACAGCCAACTGCTAACAAGAAATAAAGCTAATACCCTTCGTTACCTCAGGAGGTACTATCTTTATTCCAAACGTTGTAGTCAATACAAAACAGTCAAAAATGTCGTTGTATGGAAAATACCAACGACCAGCACCTTTTAACTATGAAAAGGCTTCTTTTAATAATGATAATTCTGCTATCTGTATTTCTTGCTGTCGGACAAGAACTCAAAGAAAAGGAGATCAAATTCCATAAGTCTAAACAAGTGAAGGAAACATTTGAAGTTCTTAAATCCGATAAAAAAATTAAACATGGCATTTACATTTCTTACTTCAAGGGAAGCGACAATTCTGAATCTATAAAGCACATTCATCAGAAAGGGAATTATAATAACGGGCAAAAAGATGGCCTGTGGACTATTTTCAAACGTCCAAGAATGGAAAAGAAAAAGTTTATTTATGGTGAATTAGACTCTGTCGGAAATTACAAAAAAGGCATTAAATCGGGAATTTGGATCACATCAACGAAAGAAGATGGACAGGTGAAGATAAGATATGATTTTGATGAAAATAAAAAGGTCGATCCATTAATTAATGTAAATCTAGAATATCCAGAAATTGCCGCTGAACTTGGTGTTCAGGGTATAGTTAAATTGAGTTTTAAAACAAATTTAGATTGTTCAGTCAGTGACGTCAAAGTAGTTTCAGGTCTTGGTCATGGTTGCGATAAATCCGCAATTAAGTCCGTAAAAAAAATGGCTAATCTATCGTTGAAATACAGACCAAATGATTCTTGTGATGTTTCAACTAAAACCATTGACTTCACATTTACATTGAAATAAAATAACTGTCTACAACAAGAAATAAAGCTAATACCCTTCGTTACCTCAGGAGGTACTATCTTTATTCCAAACGCCAGCGTACATAATCAAATCCTTTAAACAATGAAAACAACTCGAATTTATCTCATACTTATCTTATTCTCATTTACAGTTCTTTCTTGCGCTGATGCTGACACAGAAGTAGCTGAAATCTTTGATAATGAATCTTCAGTCGACCCTGAACTATGTAACTGTGTTGAACTCATTGCTTCTATCAATAAAGAATGGGTAGATAACTTTGGTGATACTGAAAAAACAGCCGAAATTAATGAAAGGCGAAAAGATGACTTTAAGAAACTTGCGACATGTGAAGAAATAATGATCAATGCATCTGTTTCTGAGGAAGCTAAAATTCAAGGAAAGACAGCGAGTTATTCTACCTGTGAGTCTTGTGAAGAATTTGAAAAATATTCTTTAGAACTTATGAGGCTTTCTGCTGAAGCCTCCAAGTAACATTTCCAAAACGCACGCTAACAAAACCTAAAGTAAAGAACCCAAGCCTACCCAACCGTTTTCCGTACTTTAGCTCAAACGTTGGGAACCATAGATGAAGTCAGTCAAATTTATCGTGCTAGTATTAATATTAGGTTCTTGTGCCAGTGAATCCCATATTGAAATTGACCCTGGACCAATCTTTAAAATTCCTCAAATTATAGATGTTAAATTTGAAAACAGGTTACATCCTTCAGTAGACTCCATGGAACACAGTTATGTTCAAATATCCGGTATTTTCAACTTTGAACTCGATTCGATTTCATTAATGGATCCTGAAAATATAACTTGTAAATCCAAAAACTCTACTGTGTTTGATAGTTTAAATAATTCCCAATGGGAATCTAAATTTGAAATATTTGTTCACGATAATTTAATACTAGATTCTGTTGCTGGTTCTAACGCAAGAAGTCATTCAAGAATCCCTGCTTTTATAGTCAATAATTCAACTGAAATGCAAAGTTTTGGCATAAACTACGAATCTTGCGATGCAATACTAGAAGCAAAGGATTCTTCGGGTACTTGGAAACCAATTGAACATTCTCCTTGGACCTTAGTAGGCTGTTATAGTGGCCCACCCGCGATTAGAATTCAGCCACAAGAATATCTGGTTATATCATTCCCCGCGTATGAAGGGGAATACAGCACAAAATTGAGACTCAAGTGTCTTATTAATGATAAGAACGTCTATTCAAATGAGTTTTCAGGGACTATTAACTATGGGCAGTTTCACTTACCTCTGTCTTCTCCAGAGTATATCAATTTGCAGAAGGACAGTAGCTATTCCGAGTTATTATTTTTGGAACCTTCAAAATTTTAAATAAAAACGGTTCCCAACAAAACCTAAAGTACAAAGCCTCACCTACCAGACCGTTTTCCGTACTTTAGCTCAAACGTTGGTAAACAAATTCTGGATATTAACTAACTTGGTTTACATCCTTTTAGGAAAGGTGGATTTTAATTTTTTCATTATTGTTTATGAGATGCTATGTACTCTGTTTGCTTTCGGTATTATTACTTTCTTTTGCTGTTACGCCAAAAAAAGTTTCTTTTAGTGATTTAGGAATTAAAAAATTCAAAGACGTCTGGCTCGAAGAGTATAAAGCTTACTTCTCCGCTCCAAAATTTAGTAAAAGCCAAAAGGATCTTGACGGTGTTTTAATTGAAATTGAAGGAGTTCTAAGTCCAATAGAATATAATGACACTATCGTATCACATATGGTATTAAGTGGTAAAAATATAGATTGGCATAGTAATAGCCCTCGGCAAGACGAACTTGTTGACCTTCCTGATTTTTCATTAACTATTGGCGAGTATAAAGAGCTAGCAGGGCAAAGGGTCAAGTTCATCGGTGTTTTGAAATTGAATTTTGAAAACGATGTATTCACTCAGAGTTATCGACTAGATAATTCTAACATACAAAGTCAAAAACCTTAAGCATATTCAATGGATGATGATGATCATGTTGGACATAAGTACGTTACTTATCAAGTGGTGATGGGAGTTGTCAGCGTGTTCATATTGCTAATAGTTGGATTAGTCATGTATTTGAAGAAGCAAATGCATCCTGATGAAGAAATCATTAATCTAGTTCAAGCTGAGAAAACGGTCGAAGATAAAGTATGGGTAACTCAGTTCACATATTGTGATACAGCAAATGACGCAATATCTGGAGCAACACCCATGGGGGAATTAACCACCAGCTATCGATCAGATTCTAAACTTGAAAAACTGGCCCGAGAAATTATCAATGTTCATGGTTATTCTGATCACCAAGTTCATTGTGTTTTTTGCTCAGACACGTTGGGGTTATTCGTGCGTATGGAGTTTGACTCGGGTACATCAGTTAACGCTAGGCTTGATACAACCGAGATGAACTACGAATTTTATAGTCCGTAGAGAGTCTACCCGATTTCGTATACTAACTTTAAACAGGAACCTCACCTAACCCGCGCAAATGAAAATTTTCTCACTCTTACTGGTCACATTCATAATAGCACTTGTTATCACTTTAATCAGGAAAAACAAGTCTAGGAACGAAACAAAATTGGCAGGGAAAATGGAAGATTTCAAAATTGAAAAGCCCACTGAATGGTGGCAAAAGGAATTAAATAAAGGAAGTGACTTCTATACCCAAGAAGCTATTGACGAAAGCAACCAATTGATTCAAGCGTTCCTGGTTCATTTAGATATAGCACAGAATGACACCATGATTTGGCTCGCTATTGAGAACGTGGTTATTGGGTTTAATAATGCAAATACAAAGTACGACTACTTTATTGAAACGATGGAAAGAGAAGACCTAGCCGAATACATACAGCGGTCCGCTTTGTATGCTGGTTTAGTATATAAAGGCGATGTGACAGAGGAGTGGCGAACAGAATGGTAATGTTTGACTGATATGTTTTATTTCATTCCACTACGTTCACTAACTTTATGCTGAAACGTTAGAGTGTATGGGCAATACATGGAAAATATTATTTATCGTCTTCTTCTCTTCATGTAAAGGAGAAAAGGCAAGCGAAGCGGAAATTGCTCCAATTGCTAGCGCCTTTGTAGTTGAAACGGTTGATTATATAGATTCCCTTTATGGTATAACAGGTGATGAGTATTTTGACTTGAAACCCAGTGTTAATTGGGATCGTTACTCTGATCTATTTGAAGTCTATGATACCGAACCGATTTCCGTTTTCACCTATGGAAAATTCGGATTCATGAAATTCAAAGATTCACTAAGTGCAACGAATAATTTTGAAAATCTATTTAATTACGCTAGGGATCAAACTGGTCCGATGACCGATGATGAAATATTTAAATATGAATCCATCATTTCTAAAGGAGGAATAACGTATTGGCTCACTAATGATTATATAGTGTGGAAATATGGACAATGCATGACCACTCATGAAATCGCTATAACGAAATCAGATGAGATGAAAAATCATTTCTTGAAAGGCCAAGAAATTGAGTCACCGCACTTCATCCGCTATTGTTGTGGTTGTAAAAGTGCGTACAGATCTACGTATGAATAAAACGCACTCTAACAGGAAATAAAGCTAATGCCCTTTGTAAACTCAGTAGGCACTAACTTCATACCAAACGTTTTAGATTGAAGTTTTAATTCCGTTTTTTGATAATGCGGTTCTAATTAAATCGGGTAGTCTATAGTTCAGTTAAATCTTTGAGTTTGGAAATTGTCTCTATCTCGTAGAAACTCCAGTTGTTGCCGTTTTCGATCAGGATACTTATCTCTCTTTTGAGTTTCAAAAGACATTCTTCGGCCTTTTCTTTTTCGATTTTAGTTTGCTGTTGATTTTTATTTAAAACTTCGAATTCCTTCAGTAATTGAGTTGTGTTAGCCTTTAATTCTAAGCAAGCTTTTTGGAGTTCAATATTTTTGCATTCTAAAGAATTTCGTGATTTATCAGAATATTTAGTTAAAACTTCGTGTTGATCAATTTTAATTTGTAATTCTTTATTTAGTCTCAGCAGTTCTATTTCTTTTTCAGTTGGTTCGCCTATTCTTCCGTAAGAATATTTGTTCATTTCAAGTATTGATCTAACCCATTCTCCTGTTGTAAGATTATGACTACTTGCTATTTTGTCGAATTCGGCTTTTTGTGATGCTATGGTTTTAAAGCTTATTGGTGAGGTTAAATGTTCTCGTTGTTCTTTCATGTTAAGTGTTTTTAAATATTTATTTCTAAAGAATACCTGGGAATACCTGGGAATACCTGGGAATACCTGGGAATACCTGGGGATACCGGGAGTTACTTGAGGATTCCTGAGAAGATTCTCAAATTTTAATCAGTATCAGGAATGCCTTTTAATTCTTTGTAACACTACAAAGATATATTTTCTTTGTAGTGTTACAAAGAAAATAGTATTATTGCATAAAGGAATACAAATGGACTTAACTAAATACGTAAATAATCTATCGCTTAGCGGAGAATTACTTGAAAAATTGAATCAACGGGTATTCCTGAAAACTGAACTTGATATAGTCTATTCTGATTTTACTAATTGGGAAAGGGCGGACTTGATATCAATTGGAGAAAAAGTGGAAAAGGGAAAATGGAAGCACCTTAGCTATTCAGAATACGTTTGGGTGAAAATAGTCGAACAGTTGAGAACTTACGGGTTTTCCTATTCTGAAATACTCAGTTTGAAAAATCAACTTCAAGCTTATATTCCAGGAGCGATATTAATTAAGAAGGCGTTAAAATCGAAGAAAGAGTTAGATGAGATTGATCCAGAAATTAGTATTGCTCTAGAAGCAAACAAAGACAACTTGGAATTTATCAAGTTGTTCGACAATCATTCTACCTATTTAGATGATTTTATTGTTAATGCTATTTCGTACCAACACCAGACTTCAATTCTTTTCTTTAAAGATTCTCCAGGGGAATATTCTCATTTATCAAAGAAGATGTTGGAGGTATCAGAGGAAAAAAAATTTCTTGATGAGTTGATTAAGTATAATTCAAGAACTCACTTAAGTGTTTCTATTAATATGATTATTTCGAAGTTTATAAGAACGGACGAAGCCAATTTCCTAATGGATAAACCTGCGCTTTTAAGTAGGGAAGAGTATGCGCTATTGAAGATTATAAGAAATAAACCGGATGATGTCAAAAAGATAAGCGTTCGTTTTAATGATAAGGAAATTGACCTCATTGAAATTGAGAGCATTAAAAAGAAAGTCGAATTAGAGAGTAGGTTAATGGATCACATTAAAAAGGGAGATTATACTACGATGGAAATCACAAGCCAAAACGGTCATGTTTCGCACGTAAAGAACATTAAAAAAGTAAAACTTTGAGAAGGAAAAAACTTGGTCTTTTTCAAAGTTAATATTAGTAAGTAAAAATTAAAACAGGTACTGAATAAATCAGACCATTATAGATACAAGCGAAGCTATTGGATCAGCCAAAGTGCAGCATAGTATTTGAATTGTGCTAAGTATAAAAGAATGTAAAAAACTACTAAAAGAAAAAGACGCTAATTATACAGATGAGGAGATCATTGAAATACGAGATATACTCTATTTGTGGGCAAACATAACAGTTGAAGCAACTAACAATAAGAAAAATGGAAAAGGCAATACTAATGGCTAGAGTGTCCAGTGAAGAACAGGCCAAAGGATATTCGTTAGACGTTCAAAAGAATGCATTGTTGAAATACAGTGAACGGAACGGAATAGAATGTGCCCGTTTTTTTAGAGAAGACCATTCCGCCAAAAACTTTGATAGACCTGAGTGGAAAAAGTTGATGGTTTATGCTAAAGCTAATAAAGGTGAGATCAAGTATCTCATATTTACGTCATGGGATCGCTTCTCCCGTAATATAACGGACGCACTTATCCAGTTAAGAAAGCTCGATCAACTAGGGATATCTCCAATAGCGATAGAACAACCTTTGGACTTATCCGTTCCTGAAAACAAAGCAATCCTCGCCAATTACCTTGCGATGCCAGAAATAGATAATGACCGAAGGTCTATTAAGATCAGAGGGGGCATTCGAGGATCTTTAAAAGCTGGGAGATGGGGCAGAGGTGCACCAAGGGGTTACAGTAACGTAAGAGACGAAAATAACAAGCCTATCATTGTTCCAAATAAAGACGCTAAACATGTGCAATATTTATTTAAGGAAATTGCTGCCGGCAAAACGCAAACAGAAGTCAGACTCAAATTAAAAAGTAAAGGTTTTATAATGGGTAAGAACGGGATTTCAAAAATGTTAAGAAATATCGTTTACCTCGGGAAAATAATTGTTCCTGCATTTGAAGACGAACAACTTGAAATTGTTGAAGGTGTGCATGAAGGGATAATAGATTCGCAGACGTTTAATAAAGTACAGGAAGTACTTGATGAAAATCGAATTAAACGGAAGCGTCCGAAGAGTTCAACTAGAAGAGAAGAGCTTCCGTTAAGAGGTAATTTGATTTGTTCCAATTGTAATTCTAAAATGACGGGAAGTGCTTCGCGAAGTGCTACTGGGAGGAGATACTTTTATTATCACTGCGGAGACTGTAAACAAGAAAGGTACAGAGCTGAAAAAGCAAATGAATCAGTGGAAGCGGTGCTTGCAGAGATGAAATTTAAAAAAGGTGCAAAGAAACTTTATGCAGAAATAGTGAAGCAGCTATTAAATGGTGACGAAAAGGAACGGGTAAAAACAGTTCAATCATTGCAGAAGATTATCCACCAAAATGAGGAGCGTGTAAATAGTCTGCAAGATTTGTTAGTTGATGGTAAAATAGAACCAAGCGAATTCGGCAACATGAAGAAACGGTACATGCAAAATGTACAAGAAGCAAAGCAGGAACTCGATAATTTAAATGGAGAAAAATCATCTTGGAATGATTGGATGAAAAATGGAATTAACGGGATGTCTAATTTATCGAAACTGTATGAAAGCTCCACTCTGATTGGGAAGCATCAAATAGTAAGTTCGATCTTCCCTGAAAATCTAAATTTTGACGGAAAAAAATGTCGAACTTTTCGGATGAATGAGGCAATGCGCCTGATTCTCTTTGTTGATAGGGGTTTAGAGAAAAATAAAAAGGGACAAATCTTTAAAAATCTTGATTTGTCCCCTCAGGTGGAGTCGGGGAGAATCGAACTCCCGTCCAAACAAAGAACTAATAAGCCTTCTACATGTTTATTCTACAATTAATTTTCGAAAATTACCTGACCATAGACAGCCCAATAATAGCTTAGCTCATTAATTTCGCAAAAAGTACCTGAGCTTTACTTCCGCTATCCCTGTTTTATGATACCCGTTGTAATAAAGGCAAGAAAATCTCTATTACCAGGCACTTGCTCCGGCTACTATCTTCACCTGGATAAGCATAATAGAACTTGGTTCTAATTACGCGGCAAGAGCATAATTGTTATTACCGTTTATAGGTATGAGAATCGTTTTTTACGAGACAGATTCACAGCGCTCGACATGCTTACTTAATAATTTCAGTTGCAGTCAAAACCAGTCGACCCCATATAATTATTAATGCAAAACTACGGATTTTCTCCCGTTCCACGTAGTTTTCCGTTAACTTGCTGGAGAGAATGAAACAATTCGTAATCATATCGATTTTATTACTCTCAGCGCCATTTGCCTTTTCCCATAATCAAGAAACAGTAGATAGCCTGAAAGTATTGCTGCATCGGTCAGACACTGACGCAGAACGCTATGACTTTCAAATGCTTTTAGGTTCTGAGTTCTTTTATAGTAAACCAGACAGCTCAATCAGCTATTTCAACGAGGCCAGGGGAAGCGCAGTAAAACTTACAGATCGAATTAAAATTAGCACTGCTCTTCACGAATTAGCCAGAGTGAACAAGACAGTTGGGAGCTATCAAATTGCAAAAGAGTATGCTTTATCGGCACTGAGATGGGCTGAAGAAGAGAACAGTCCTAGACACCAGATGCAAAGTGCTTTAACCTTGGCAGGGATCTATGCATTGCTTGGAAAATATGAGGATGCCAAATCATATTATGCGTATACCATTCAAAAAGCCAAGGTTATTGATGATGCAAAAGGATTGGCATATGCGCACATTGGGATTGGAAATATTGACTATTATTCCGACAGCTTAAGTCAAGCCAAAACCCATTTTACTTTTGCCCTTTTGTCTTTAGAGAAATTAAAAGATAAAATTGGCTTGGCGGGTGTTTATGTGAGTTTAGGGAATATTTTTAGATCTGAAGAAGATTATGAGAAAAGCCTAGAATACTACGACCTCAGTCTTGAAATGTACAATGACTTAGATCGCCCAGGATTAATGGCGCTGGTTCATTATAATTTAGGTGATATCTATACCATCATTAAAAAATATGGACAAGCTCATAAGAATTACTTAGAAAGTTTAAAACTAGGTCAGCAAATTGGAAGTACCGAGGATATAAAATATGCGTATCAGGGTTTAATGGATTTAGCTGAAACATCTGGCAATTATAAAGATGCACTTAAGTTTTCAAATCTATTTCATGATCTGAAAGACAGCCTTTCCAGTGCATCGATGGAAGCTAGAGTAAATGAGCTTCAAGTGCAATATGAGTCAAGTAAGAAAGAAGATGAATTAGAGGAAACCAAGCAACAGTTAACTGATGCAGGAGAACTTCACCGAACAGATACGATCGCATTTTGGGTCTCTATAATCCTCGGACTCATCGTTTTAATTGCAGCAGTTTTATTTTACAATAACCTGAGAAAATCGAAATTTAAAAACTTGAAACTAAGGCTTCAATCAAAACACATTCAAGAAAAAAATCGAATTATCGATTCTCAGCTAAAAGATAAGGATGTGCTGTTGAAAGAAGTTCATCATCGGGTAAAGAACAACTTACAAATGATCTCAAGTTTACTGAATCTTCAATCTCAACGTTTGAGAAGTGCGAGTGCTATTGCAGCGTTACAAGAGAGTAAAGATCGGGTGCAGGCAATTGCTTTGATACATAAAGGGCTCTATACCAATGACCGGTTTGCTCGTGTGAATATTAGAGTTTATATCGAAGATTTGATGTCTTACCATCAAAATCTTCAAGCCGGAATTGCCAAGGAGATTGCCTTCGATTCAGAAATAGCGGATATTGAAATTAACTTAGATACTGCGGTTCCTTTAGGGCTTATAATTAGTGAAATGATTTCTAATAGTATTAAACATGCCTTCCCAGGTGATTTTAAAGAGCCACGTATAAAAGTGGAAATAGCCGCGAAAGAAGGATTGGAAATTGAGATGATTTATTCCGATAATGGAATTGGAATGCCTTCAGACCTTGATGCAGCTAGTATTGATTCTTTAGGGCTAGAAATAATTGATTCTTTAGTTGAGCAATTGGATGGTAAAATTGTAAATAGTCAGGAAAACGGAACGCAATTCCGTGTTGATTTTTTCCAGCAAAAAGTTTGATTCTGCTATATTTACGTCCCAATACCCTCAGTTTAAATAAGTCGACAAGAAATTAGATGAAGATAGGAGTCATTAGAGAAGGAAAAGTACCACCAGATAAGCGGGTACCGTTGTCACCGGAGCAATGTAAGATTATTGACGATCAACCAGGGGTAGAAGTCTTAGTTCAGCGAAGTGAAATCAGAAAATTCACGGATGAACAGTACGAAGCACAAGGGCTAAAAGTGGTGAAGTCAGTTGAAGATTGTGATGTACTAATTGGTGTAAAAGAAGTTCCAATTAATGAATTGATTTCTGGAAAAAAATATTTGTTCTTTTCTCATACTTATAAAGAACAACCTTACAATCGAAATTTACTGAAAGCCGTAATTGAGAAGAACGTTCAATTAATCGACTGGGAAGTAATTACTGACTCAAATGGTAGAAGACTAATTGCATTTGGAAGATATGCCGGTATCGTAGGGTGTTATAATACGCTTTTAGGGTACGGACTAAAATCTGGAAGATATAAACTGAAGCGAGCTTGTAATTGTGATGACCGTGTAGAAATGGAAAGACAATTGGAAAAAGTGAATTTACCGAAGAACTTCAAAATAGTAATTACCGGTAGAGGAAGAGTAGGTGGAGGAGCTGAAGAGATTTTTCAGAAAATGAACCTGACTAAAGTTTCGCCTGAAGATTTTTTAGCAAAAGAATTCGACAAACCTGTTTATACGCAGCTAGGAGTTGAGGAGTATAATAAAATGGGCGATGATTCGGATTTTGATAAAGCGCTTTTTTACGAAGACCCATCTTCGTTTAAATCTGATTTCTTGAAATATGCAAGGGTAGCAGATGTCTATGTAGCATGTCATTATTGGGATAGCAGAGCACCTTTTATTTTTTCAAGAGAGGAAGCTAAGGATCCAGAATGGAATATTTCAATCGTTGGAGACATCAGCTGTGACATTGATTGTGCAGTAGCTAGCACATTGAGGCCATCAACTGTGTTTGAACCATTTTATGGATATGATCCTGTATCAGAATCTGAAGTTGCTTTTGATCAAGAAGGAGCAATAAGTGTGATGGCGGTTGATAATTTACCATGTGAATTGCCAAAAGATGCGTCCATTGATTTTGGAGCAATGTTCATCAACCATGTTCTTGAACCATTAAAAGGAAATGACCCAGAAGATATCATATGGCGAGCAAGCCAAACGAAAGATGGTAAATTAACTCCACATTTCGAGTATCTTCAAGACTATGTTTCGAAGAACTAACTGGCTTCTTTTATTCTTTATTTTATTCCTTACTTCATTCGCTAATGGACAAAATTGGTCGCGTCCAGGTGATACGATAACCATCGATTCATTGTTGTTTCATGCCGGAGAAATTCAGCGTTCTCATGCTGATTCCGCCTACCAGATCATACAGAACTGCGAAAAAATTGCATTAGAAACAGGAGATAGTATTGCATTGATTAAAGTGAAATCGTTAACCGGTATTTACTTCAATATGAAATCCGATCATGATCAAGCCACCATTTGGTTTTTTGATGCATTGCAGATGGCAGAACGGTTCCATCAACATCTTCAAATTGGAATGATCTGTAATAATCTAGGTGCTGTTTACTTCGATCTAAGTCAATTCGAACAATCTGAGCTCTATTATGAAAAGGCTTATGGGATAATGGAGAAACTGAATAATGTAAAGTGGTTATCAAATATTTCTTCCAACCTAGCCGGTGTGTTCTTTATGAAGCATGACTTCGATAGAGCAATAGAATTACTTAATGAAGCAATCGACTATGGGGTTCAAGCTGGTAATTTCGAATCCGTAAGTGGTTCCTATGCTAATTTGGCAATGGTGATGGAGCAATTAGGGAGACAAAATGAGGCATTATTAACGTTCGAAAAAGGAGTCAGCATGTTGGACAGCGTTGGTGATAAACGAGGCGTATGCATTGTACTTAATAAGTTAGGAGAGCTTCAATTTAACATGGGTGATAGTCCTTCTGCTATTGAAACAATTGGTCGTTGTTTGGTGCTGGCAACGAAAGTAGATCACAAGGAAAGTATCATGAAGGCATATAAAATTATGTCTACGATCTATAATGAAGTGGATGCTGATAAAGCCTTGATTTATTTGAATTTGCACCTTGATTGGAAAGACAGCGTGTTTTCAGAGAAACAATTTGCGACAATAGCAGAGCTAGAAAAGAAATATCAAATCGCGAAAAAGCAAGAGGAAATCGAACGGTATAAGATAAAATCTGAAAGGGACGAGGCAGTCAATAGTAACCAGAAACTAATGATATCTCTGTTAGTAGGAGCTGTACTTTTCGTAATCATATTGTCAATTTTAATTGGGAGGCAATTGGCAGTTAAGAAAAGGTCCAATACTATTCTGCAAAGCAAAAATGAGTTGATCAACGAATCGTTAGCAGAAAAGGAAATGCTCATGAGAGAAATACACCACCGGGTAAAGAACAATTTCCAGATGGTTTCCAGTATTCTGATGATTCAGGCTAATTCAAGTGAAGTAGAGAGCGTTAAAAGTGCATTGTTGGATTCTAGAAATCGGATTCAGTCGATGGCTACAACGCATAAGAGATTATATCAAGAGGACGACATTCGAGCCGTGGAATTAAAGTCTTTTATTAATGATCTGGTAGAGGAGGTTGAAGTTACCAACCCACTGGATCACGTGGAGATTAAGGTAGAAACGATTCAGTTAGATGTTGATATTGACATTGCGGTGGCTTTAGGTCTGATTCTCACTGAGGCTTTAACGAATTCATTGAAATATGCTTTTAAAGAATCTGAAACCGGGTCTATATCTATAACTATTCAGAAATTAAATGACGCATTAAATTGTACACTCGCTGATACAGGTTCAGGATTTAACCGTGATGAGGTAAGGGCCGGAGCCTTTGGTTTGAAACTGATTGATTCCCTCGCAGGTAAATTAGCGGGCACAGTTTCGTGGGAGAATAGAAATGGTACCTTTATGGAGTTGATAATCCCATTGTCTTGAGTAAAAAAATTCTAATAGTTGAAGATGACCCATTAATTTCTGAGGAACTTTCCTTGATTATAGGATCGTTGGGTTATGAAGTGGTTGGAATTGTGAATAACGAAACAGATGCTTTGACTGCAGTGCAAAAGGAAAGCCCAGATTTAGTCTGTTTGGATATTGACTTAAAGGCAGGTGGAAGTGGATTTAATGTTGCTTCCAAACTGGAAGTTCCATTTCTTTTTATCACTTCATTTTTTGACGAGATGACGTTGGCGAAAGCTAAAGACTATGATCCGTACAGTTATATCGTAAAGCCTTTTAGAGACATTGATATCAAATCTAATTTGTCTTTGGCATTCTTTAAAATTGAAAGTCAGCAGGGTGAAAAACCAGCTGCAGTAGGAAAACCGGAAGAACTTTTTATTAGAAAAGACGGTGAAGCATTCCGAATCGATTCGGATGAAATTCTGTATCTAAAAGGAGAGGACAATTACTCGGTATTGCATATGGCCAATGGAAGCAAACACATGACTTCGACTACCTTGAAAAAGATGACGGAGAAACTAGAACCTTATGGATTTATTAGAGTGCATAAATCTTATTCGGTCAGTATCGCTAAAGTAACTGGGTTTCAGGGGAGCACAATTTATTTAACCGAAAAGGCCATTCCAATTGGAAAGGCCTTTCGATCTAATTTACGTGCTAGGTTCACTGTATTGTGACGGGAGTCTTCGCAAGAAATCCTCCTCGCCACAATAAAAACTATCTAAGTCTATCTTACATTTCTAATCTCTTCGATTCTAGCGCATGCTGCATCGCTCCATGTGGATCCGAATTGAGGAACAAAATTGCTAAATGCATTTGTTATTTGTTGTTCCCAAACTGCAACGTTAGTATGCTGACAGGTGCCATCTGCGTCTTTCCTTGTAACGTATAGATCGTAGTTGATTCTTCCGTCATCGCCAACTCCAGAACTCATTATTTTCATATGAACGATGTCAGCTTTAGGCCATTTGTTTTGGGCATATTTCAGCATTCTTTTAAACTCAGGTGAGTCTGTGTTTCCTTCATAGTACCTGCCTGATTTAAAGGCCGTCATGGTTGATTCTAGATCACCTTTGGCCCATTTTCCATTCGGTCCATCGCAATTAATGGTGAACTCACTAGTCGCAAATTGCACCCAGCCTTGAGATGAGTTACTACGGAAATCAACTTTCACCTTCATTTCTTGATCTAAATGATTTCCACTTTTGGCAATTAAATGTCTTTTAATATCGGTTTCATTGATTTCAAACTCCATTTCTCCATTGTCCTTCAGATAAGTTTTCCATGAGTCCACTTTTCCGTCATCATCAAAGATTACTTCTTCAAATTCTTCCTCTGCAGCGGAATTTGATGTTGCAGTCACAATTAGTTTCCAATAAAATTGCTTTTGCATTGCCATTTTCTTTAAATCTTCAGCTCCTGCAGGTATTGGGCATCGAAGTGTGATTTTGGAAGTTCCATCTGGAACTACTGAAACTGATTTGGAAGTGTTTTCATCTACAAATTGGGAGGCGGATTCACTCATGGATTCATCTAAACTGTTTGCCTTTTTTTCCATGTTCTTCATCATTTTCTTCTGAAGAAGTGCAGCGCCAATTTGGCCATTGGATACATTCGCTATGCAAATTCCAACTGTTAGTAATACTATTATTTTTGGGATCTTCATTTTAATTGTTTTTTATTGTTCAGCTAATTAACGAAGGCCTTGATTAATAGGGTCTTGAGACTTATGTAACACCGATTTTGGTTAGGGAACGTCACTTTTGTTGAGGGAAAAGAAGGCGCCCGATTCATTGGGTTTGTCAATTGGCATATATCTTGCTATTTTTAATTAAATAATTGTCATGAAGAAATTTATTTTATCCACGGTAATACTATTAGTCGCAATAGCTTCGATGTCATGTGTGACGAAAAAAGAAGTGCCAGAAAAAGAAGATTTGATGGAGGTTGTACCAATGATGAACAGTACGAACTATATTCTAGGAACAATTACTGATGAGTATGCGAAGGACGGATGTAAATTTCTGATTAAAGTAATGGGTAAAGGTGGTGAACAATTAATCAATCCAGTAAACTTACCAGATAAGTACAAGAAGAATGGAGCGAAAATTTCATTTATGTGGACAGCTTCTAAAGCCCCTCAAACTGACAATTGTAAAATGGGTATTTGGGCGGCAATAACTGTAGAGCCGTAATGAGAATCTGGATTTTTCTAGTTGCTATTGTATTATTTTCGGCCTGTTCTGATTCAGGTCTGAAATGTGTCGTTTCCTTTTCTGATACCATGGGATTGGAACAAGGGTCACCGGTTAGATTGGGTAATGGATTAACTGTTTCTAGCGTTGATAAATTGGAATTTAATGCTGATTCGCTGGGTTGGGTATCTGCTCACTTCGTAATTCCAGCTGAGTATTCTATTCCTGTAAATACAGTTTTCAAGGTAGACCCGAATATTAAAGGTGATGGCAAGATCTTGGTAATGCTAGGTGATAGTCCTGAGTTTTTTGAAGGGGAATGTGAAGTTTTCGGGATGATTCCAGAATTGAAATATCTAAGTCCGGGAGATTCTATCAACGGAAAGAAAGTGCTAATGTTAGATCACGCAATTCAGAAAATCGAAGAACATTTTACGAATGAACCTGAAGAAGGATATTTAGATCCTAACTTAAAGCCGCTTAAGGAAAAAGTTGGCGGTTAATTTAGATGCTTTTCAGATCAGCTATGGTTTGAATCGGGTTATCAGACTTAAAGACAAAGCTTCCCGCCACTAAAACGTCCGCTCCTGCATCAATCAACGCTCTCGCATTTGCGCTTGTAACTCCACCATCAATTTCTATTTTAGTGTCAGCACCACATTCGTTAATTAACGCTTTTAAGTCCTTAACCTTGCCGTATGTTCCTTCAATAAATTTCTGACCACCAAACCCTGGGTTTACACTCATGATACAAACCAAGTCGATCTCATTTAAGATGGGTTTAAGTAAATCAACTGGAGTGTGCGGGTTTAGTGCAACACCAGCTTTCATGTCTGCAGCTTTAATTGCTTGAAGCGTACGATGTAAATGCGTACAAGCTTCATAATGAACCGTTAATATATTCGCTCCACAAGCTTTAAAGTCGTCAATGTAACGATCAGGGTTTTCAATCATTAAATGGACGTCCAAAGGCTTTAAGGTGTGCTTATTCATCGCTTTAATAACTGGCATTCCAAAACTAATGTTTGGTACAAACATTCCATCCATTACATCGATGTGGTACCAATCGCATTCGCTGGCATTTAACATTTCACATTCTTTTTGAATGTTTCCAAAATCCGATGCTAATAAAGAAGGAGCTATTAAATGACTCATGTTAAGGTGAAAGTTTAAAGTTGAAAGGTGAAAGTGCCTTTCAGGCTGTTCAGGACAAATGTAAAATGATCGGGATTAAAAATGGTGAATATAGGGTAGGAGTTATCAACGAGAATTTAACAATCAACTTAAAATTATGGGGCATAAAAAAAGCCCAACCTGCAAATGCAAATTGGGCTTCATAAGTAGAGGTGTTAACTACCCCAAATATGTTTTCAGAATTTTACTTCTTGAAGTATGTTTCAATCTTCGGATTGCTTTTTCTTTAATTTGACGAACTCTTTCTCTTGTCAAATCAAATCGCTCACCAATTTCTTCTAGTGTCATTGGGTGCTTGCCATTTAATCCGAAATACAATCTAACAACGTCAGCTTCTCTAGTAGTTAAAGTTGAAAGAGATCTTTCGATTTCTCTTCTTAATGACTCCGTCATCAGTCCTTTTTCTGGGCTAGGAGAGTCACCACTTTGAAGTACTTCGTACATGTTAGAACTAGATTCATCTCCATCTTTCAATGGCGCATCCATGGATACGTGACGACCTGCATTTCTAAGTGATTGCTTTACCTCTTGCGGAGTAAGGTCTAACATTTCTGCTAACTCATCGGCATTTGGTGGACGCTCAAATTTTTGCTCTAATGTTGCAAAAGCTTTATTGATCTTATTAATAGATCCAATTTTGTTTAGCGGTAATCGAACAATTCTTGATTGTTCTGCTAGTGCCTGAAGAATAGATTGTCTAATCCACCATACGGCATAGGATATAAACTTAAACCCTCTAGTTTCATCAAAACGTTGAGCCGCTTTAATTAATCCTAAGTTTCCTTCATTAATTAAATCAGGAAGGGTCAAACCTTGATTCTGGTATTGTTTAGAAACCGATACAACAAACCTAAGGTTTGCTTTTACCATTTTCTCTAAAGCTACTTGATCTCCGTCTTTAATCTTTCTCGCCAGTTCAACCTCTTCCTCAGCTGTAATCAAATCTACACGCCCGATTTCCTGTAGATACTTATCTAAGGATGCCGTTTCCCGGTTGGTTACCTGTTTTGTAATCTTTAACTGTCTCATTCAAATACTTTATAATCTAACCCCACTAACGGATACAATGTTCAATAGTTACACTTTTCAACGATTATTTTGCCAATTGTTGATTAAATGGTCAAAATCCAGTGGAAATAGGGGATTCAATAGGCAAAACTACGGTTTAATATTGGATTTAAGCACTTATTTCAAAAGAATGAATTAAGCGCTTGCAGGTTTATTCAATTTTGTCGGTTTTCAGCACATTTTTGATTGTTCAAACCTTCCGATTTAAGCTTTTCCAGCATGTCATCCTGAGCCATCCCAATTTATTGGGATGAAATGTCGAAGGGCTATTTTCGTAATCGCCCTTCGACATTTCTCTTCATTACATTCAGAGGCTCAGGATGACATTCTGGGTAAAAAATAAGGCATAAAAAAAGGCCAATCTTTCGATCGGCCTTTGTATTTAATTTGATTCAGAATTACTCTGCTTTTTCAGCAGCTTCTGGTTTTGGAAGAAGAACTTTTCTAGAAAGCTTCAACTTCTTTGTCTTAGGATCTTTGCTCAGTACTTTGAACTTAACAATATCACCTTCAGTCAAAGCGTCTTCCACTTTTTCTAATCTTCCCCATTCAATTTCAGAAATGTGAAGTAAACCATCTGTTCCAGGAACAACCTCAACGAATGCTCCGTAAGGCATGATAGATTTTACTTTTCCTTCGTAAACTTCTCCTACTTCAGCAGTTGGAGGGAAAGCGATGTTCTTGATTTCAGAAACAGCAGCTCTCATTTTCTCAGCATCAGCTGAAGAAATTTGAACCATACCTTCACCACTTTCTTGTTCTTCGATAGTAATTACAGTTTCAGTTCTCTTCTGGATATCTTGAATTACTTTTCCACCAGGGCCAATGATAGCTCCGATACAATCGTTCGGTACAAGGAATGATTCCATTCTAGGTACGTGCTCTTTGTAATCTTCTCTAACTGCAGACATGGTTTTATCCATTTCTCCAAGAATATGAAGTCTACCTTCTCTAGCTTGCATTAATGCCTCTTCAAGAATATCATAAGAAAGACCGTCTACTTTAATGTCCATTTGGCAAGCAGTAATACCATCTCTAGTTCCAGTTACTTTGAAATCCATATCACCTAAGTGATCTTCATCACCTAAGATGTCAGAAAGTACAGCGTACTTACCTTGATCATCAGCAATTAATCCCATTGCAATTCCAGAAACTGATTTCTTCATTGGTACACCTGCATCTAATAATGCTAATGTTCCAGCACAAACAGTTGCCATTGAAGACGATCCGTTCGATTCAAGAATATCAGAAACAATTCTAATTGTATAAGGACAAACTTCTTTTTCTGGAAGCATTCCTCTTAACGCTCTAAGCGCTAGGTTACCATGTCCGATTTCTCTTCTTGATACACCTCTAATTGGTCTAGCTTCACCGGTAGAAAATGGAGGGAAGTTGTAATGTAAAAGGAAATCACTTTCTCCTTTGAACATTGCGCCATCAAGCAATTGCTTATCCATTTTACCACCAAGAGTAACTGAAGTCAATGATTGAGTTTCACCTCTAGTGAATACAGCCGAACCGTGTGGTCCTGGAAGGTAATCTACTTCACTCCAGATTGGTCTGATCTCATTCATTTGTCTACCGTCAAGTCTAATTCTTTCATCAAGAACAACTCTTCTAACGGCAGCTTTCTGTGTACTCTTAAAATAACCTTTGATCTGGAATCCCCATTCTGACTTTTCTTCGTCAGTAAGTGCTTCCATTACTTGATCTTTCACTGCACCAAATAGTTCAGCTCTTTTGTATTTGTCAGCAAGCCCTTGTTTAGCAACATCCCAACATCCTTGAAAACCTAATTCATGGATTTTAGCTTTTAACTCATCGTTATGCTCTTCGTGCTTGTATTCTCTAATTGTTCTGTTTGGCTTGAATTCAGCCGCAAGATCTAATTGAAGTTGACATTGTTGCTTGATCGCACCATGCGCAGCTTTAATAGCTTCTAACATGTCTGCCTCTGAACATTCGTCAAATTCTCCTTCTACCATCATGATGTTATCCATGGTAGCAGCTACAATAATATTTAAATCACATTCATCGATTTGCTCGATAGTAGGATTAAGGATCATTTTCCCATCAATTCTACCAATTCTAACTTCAGATACCGCCTCAGCGATTGGAATATCAGAACATTGTAATGCTGCAGAAGCTGCAAAACAAGCTAGTGCATCTGGTGCATCAACTTTGTCTGAAGACACTAATTGAATCATCACTTGTGTATCTCCGTGATAATCATCTGGGAAAAGCGGTCTTAACGCTCTGTCCACTAATCTCATCGTTAAGATTTCAGAATCAGAAGGTCTCGCTTCTCTTTTCAAAAATCCACCTGGAAATCTACCTGTAGAGGCATACTGCTCTCTATAGTCGATTGTTAATGGCATGAAGTCCATTTCTGGTCTTGCATCGTAGTTCGATACTACATGTGCCAATATTACTGTTCCGCCCATTCTCACTTCCACGGAACCGTGAGATTGCTTAGCCAATTTTCCTGTTTCAACAGAGATGGTCCTACCATCTCCAAGGCTAATACTTTTTTTTACTCCTAAATTCATAATTATCTATATATGTAAACAAAAAAGGGGCAATTTGAATACCGCCATTCGGTATTCAAAAGCCCCCCTCAAAAAATTTTCGAAAATCCTTCCGACCCAGCTATGTTATTAATTTGAGTCAGAATACGGATTATCTTCTTAATTCTAATTTCTTAACGATTTCTCTGTAACGAGTAATGTCAGTTTGCTTTAAGAAGTCTAATTGTCTTCTTCTTTTACTAACTAAACGGATCAAAGATCGTTGAGTGTTGTAATCTTTTTTATTGTTCTTCAGATGCTCAGTTAAATGATTAATTCTGAATGAGAACATTGCAATTTGACCTTCTGCAGTTCCGGTGTCAGCTTCGCTTTTACCGTGCTCTTTAAAAAATTCTATTTTCTTCTCTGGTGTAAGATACATGCCAATACTTTTAAGTAATTCTTATGTGAATCTGTTAACCGTTCTTGCCCTTCTGGCGAGAATCGGGTTGCAAATATAATTAAAGTTATTCTATTACCAACGTTTACAGCGTATTATTGACATAGGTCAAAATCGTTGTTATTGTCAAGCCTGAAGCCGTAGTTGGTCATTTCCAAATAATGAATCCCAACAGGTAGGTATCGATTTCCACGAGACACCACAATTCTCAGTTGTCCAGCATGATAAGAATAGGATCCAATAAACTGCAAATACCTATAGAACACAAGGGATTCACGCAGTAATGGATCATCGCATGAGAGGTTAGTTCGTAACGAATAAATGGTGCCATCTTCCTTTAAATGCCAGTATACTTCAACAGGATTTGAGCCTTCTACTGTATAATCGCAAGCGTAAATTCCAAGTGCCGGCTTTTTTTTAATGGTAATCGTGCCAGAAGTGCCAGTTGAATCTTGAGCGTAATTAACGGAATCTGCACCGATAAGTAGTGCGATGAAGCATAAAAACGTTATGATGGATTTTGTTGGAGTCACTATTATCAAAAGTATTTGAATTAAAATAGATATAAAAATTAGCGATCGGTATTCGACTATCATCCCGAAAAACATGACTAAACCCCAATAAACATTATTTCACCCCAAACATCCCTTAATTCTTACCTGTCATGCGATTGATCGTATAACCAAGTATCTATTCCACTCACGGAATCTGAAAACTAACCTTGATAAAATATATAATAGAAGTCTCATTTGTTGTAGCAGCTATCGTTTTAATGATACTGTTTTTAGTAAAAGGAATTAAAGTCCTAAAACAAGAAAAGGAGGTGAGGAAATGGTATCAATTAACATCCTTTCGTTACTTGTTTTTGATCGGTACAATAACTGCAGCTTCGTTTATCTATGCTTTCGGTTTTACTTCTCCTCCAGATCGGTCAACACCAGAATTAAATCTAAAATGGACACAAGACTATCATCGTCATCGCTTGGAATATAATGAATATCAATCCAGAGTAATTCAAGATCCACATAATTTAGAATTGAATTATCAGCACGTTTGCAAATTTCGAACTTTTGTAAATAATTTTGACTTCCCGCAAGGTATAGATAAGGTCAGATGGGAGTCCAAATCTTATTGGATCATAAATTATTATGAGTCGTTGTTAGCGTCAGAAGATTCGGCATTGGTAGAGCTAGCGAATTTGTGTTTGGCCAATCATTATTTAACCACTCAGGATACCTATTACTGTAATAAGCACCTCAATCAATTAACTGATCAAACCTCCGCCTATTATTTTCTAATTAAAGGAATAAACAGCAGGACTAGTGGATCAAACTTGTTTTTTAATCAAGCTGAGGAAGAGTTAAAAATGGCCTATGCAGCAGGGGCTGATTCTGCAGCGTCTAATGAGTTGGCTTTCTTATACTACTATTTTAGCGTCAACGATAAGCTAGATAGTGTTTGCCAGGCCAATGCTTCTAACGACTATTTGGATTCATATTTGGAGCGAATTAATGGCTTCAAGCAATTTCATTTACTCGATTATTGGAAAGAAATTTTCCTTTCCGAAAAAGAATCTTTCAGCTTCATTGGTCTGTGTTCTGCCTTGGTTATTTTATTGCTATGGCTTTTTTATCTCCGTCAGGTAGATATTTATGAACCAGAGAAATGGAAATACTTATTCATGGTTTTTGCTATGAGTTGTTTATGTCTTTTCCTGATCTATCCAATGGGAGATTTTCTAAGCATGAATTTGCACCTATTTCAGAGCTCAAGCCCTGGAAAAGGACTGTTGCATGATATCGTTTCAATTGGCTTGTTAGAGGAATTGGTAAAGATCATCCCAGTCTTAATTATGATCAAGTTTACCAAGGCAGTGAATGAGCCGGTAGACTATATTATTTATTCTTGCGTATCGGCCTTGGCGTTTGCTTTTGTTGAGAATATCGGATATTTAGAGTACTACGAGACATATAATATATCAGCCCGAGGTTTTGCCTCCGCAGTTGGCCATATGGCGATGTCTTCGATAATTGGATATGGCCTCATGTTAAGTAAATATGGAAAGTTTTCCAGACCCGTTTTCTATTTCTTTTTCACATGGATTTTAGCGGCTATAGCTCACGGCTTATATGACTTTTGGTTAATCAACGAATGGGCAGTTCAATATTCATGGGTAACCACAATTATCATGGTGGTGTTATTCCATCTACTTTTTACTTTTCTAAACAACGCTCAGAATATTTCTAATTTCTTTGATCCCAGGAAAAAGATCAATAACGTAAACCTTCGATTGTACTTATTCATTGGTTTGTTTGCTTTAATGATGTATGATTTTGTTGTTAACGCAACCATATATGGGTTTGATTGGGGCTTTGATCATTTGCAGAATTCTGTTTGGTTTTATGGATACTTTCTTTTCTACCTAGCGATGGATATGACTAATTTTTCCTTACAACGTGGACATATTAGAAAACTCAATTTGCCTTTCCTTTTTCTCATTCCTAGGGTAAAGAGGTTCCCTAGAACTGAAGGCATGTCGATAAGCCTGCATACTTCAAAACGACTTTTATTCCTTCCAGAGTATCAAGAATTAGCTAAGGTGTTTCCGTTAAAAGGATGGTTAGCGCAAAGAGTTTGGATTGATGGCTCGGACGAAGGGTACTTAGTTGCTTTAGATCAGGAGTTAGATTTGAAAAGCGAACTATCTAATACAGTCTTGGTATTACCAAAGCACGATCGTGAACAAGTAACGGATGCTGGACAGGTTGTTTGTCATGTCATGTTGCTTCCAAAAAACATCAACATGGATTCTCCAATTCTTTGGAAAACTCAATTTACGATGGCCGGATGGATTGTGGCTAAAACCACAATGAAAAAATCAATCGATTAATTCTGAAACATTCTAATGATCTGTTCCAATTGAGGTCTTAGTTCTCTTCGGTCTACGATGAAATCTAAAAATCCTTTTTCTAATAGGAACTCAGATGTTTGGAATCCTTCAGGAAGATCTTTACCTATCGTTTCCTTAATGATTCTAGGACCAGCAAATCCAATTAATGCATTTGGCTCAGCTATGTTTACGTCACCTAACATGGCGAATGATGCTGTTACACCACCAGTTGTTGGATCAGTTAAGAATGAAATGTATGGCAATTCTTTCTGCGCTAACTGCGTCAACTTAGCAGAAGTTTTTGCCATTTGCATTAGTGAGAAACCTGCTTCCATCATTCTTGCTCCACCTGACTTTGAAATCATCATAAATGGGCATTTTTTCTTGATGGCATGATCAATCGCTTTAGCAATTTTTTCACCTACAACAGATCCCATCGATCCTCCAATAAAAGAGAAGTCCATGCAAGTAACTACTATCGGATGACCTGAAGTTTTACCATACGCACTTCTACAGGCGTCTACTAATCCTGTTTTTTCTTGTGAAGTAGCAATTCTATCTGTGTACTTTTTGGTGTCATTAAATTTCAACGGATCCCCAGAAGTAATTTTCTCGTGAATCTCATCGTAATATTGATCATCAAAAATAATGTCGAAATATTCCTTTGAACCAATTCTAGTATGGTGTCCTTCTGGATCAACAAAAAAGTTTCCAGCTAATTCTTCCGTCTCAATAATATCACCTGAAGAAGTCTTTACCCAAAGTCCATCAGGTGTTTCCTTCTTCTCCTTAGTAGGAGTAGTAATACTTTTCTTATCTCTCTTAAACCACGATGCCATAATCTACTTGTTATAGTACTATCCGATACTGTTTATATCGGAAGAGGAATAATGTTATGCTATTGAAATTGCTTCGTCCAAATATACGTCTTGTATAGCATTTAACAGTGCTACACCGTCTTGCATAGGCTTTTGGAACGCTTTTCTTCCAGAAATCAATCCATGACCGCCAGCTCTTTTATTTACAACTGCAGTTTCTATTGCTTGCTGTAAATCTGATGCTCCGCTTCCTGTTGATGCACCACCTGAATTAATTAATCCCATTCTACCCATGTAGCAATTTGCTATTTGGTAACGCGTTAAATCAATTGGATGATCTGAAGATAATTCGCTATATACTTTGTCGTGAGTTTTACCAAATCCAACTGCTGTATACCCACCGTTGTTAGTAGGAAGCTTTTGTTTGATAATATCTGCTTGGATCGTCACACCTAAATGGTTGGCTTGTCCAGTTAAATCTGCAGACGTGTGATAATCAACTCCATCTTTTTTAAACGCACCGTTTCTAGTATAGCACCATAATATAGTAGCCATTCCTAATTCATGTGCTAATTCGAATGCTTCTGCAACTTCAACAATTTGTCTTTCGCTATCATCAGATCCGAAATAGATTGTTGCTCCTACAGCAGCAGCGCCTAAATTCCATGCTTCTTCTACAGAACCAAAAGAAATTTGACTGAATGTATTTGGGTATGACAAGAACTCATTGTGATTGATTTTTACAATGAATGGAATCTTGTGTGCATATTTTCTAGAACAAGATGCTAATACACCAAATGTTGAGGCAACAGCATTACAACCACCTTCAATAGCTAGCTTAACAATGTTCTCAGGGTCAAAGTAAATTGGGTTTGGAGCAAAAGATGCTCCACCTGAATGCTCAATTCCTTGATCTACAGGCAGAATAGAAACATAACCGGTGTTGGCTAATCTTCCGTTTCCGTATAGTGCTTGAAGATTTCGAAGTACTTGTGGACTTCTATTCGTTTGAGAAAAAATTCGATCTACAAAATCAGATCCTGGTAAGTGAATTTGATCTTTTAAGATTGTCTTACACTCGTGATTTAAAAGGGCTTCAGCGCCCGCGCCTAAAATTTCTTTTGTCTTTGACATACTTGTTCCAAAATTTATCGGACTGCAAATCTAATAAAACTGAGGTTTTAGGTGAAAAATTAAAGCTAGAAACATCAAAAAATGACAAACTAGTTAATTTTAAGTCAATTAGCTGCCGTATTTTGACTAGAAGCTGGCCCTCATACTCAATACTTCTCTTATGTCTTCTGGGGAAGTGATTTTTTTAGGATGAACCTTCGCAGCAAAAGTATGCTCCCCGGTTTGATAGGTGATTTTAGCTTTGTCAAATTCTGAAGCACTTACATAAACAAATTTTTGCTCTTTTGCTAAAACACCCCAAATCATGTTTTCAGTTCTTGCGATGGTTTCAATTTGATCTGAGTTAAACATTCTAATGCCATTTACGGACGAATAAACAAGGGTCTTGTACGGTAACTGAAGTTCTTTTCCGGATTCGTCTTTAAATTTAGCGATCACTTGAATACTATTGCCGTTAAATATAGGTTGGTCACAATTCCAAATTCCAAACTTTTCAAGTTGAAAAGTTCGTATGGCCTCAGCGCCAATCTTTCGGGAATATGTATTTAAGGCCTCACGCTCACGAAGTTTTTGCTCCCGAATTCTGGCATTTGCGAGCATAATTGATTTTAGCGAATCAAATTCTAATTTTCTTCTTTCTTGTAAAAGACGAAGTCTTTCGTTTCGAATTTTATTTATTGAATCGAATTTTTTGTTTTGAGCGTTAATTGCAGCTACTTCTTGAGCGAATTTGTCTTCCTTTTCGAGTCTATTTTTCTTGAGAGTTTCGTACTGATCTTGTTTATCATTGAATTCACTGATTGCTTGATCGTAATTTTTCCCTTCGAATACTGGTCGGGTTAAATACGTAACGCTTCTCGTAGCGTTAATAAAAGTTACGAAGTACGTTCCGGCTTTTTTACCAGGCTTCATTTTCACGTCTTCCCAAAGTTCGTTTCCGTCAGAAGCTTTGTAGGAATTATCATCTTCATGTATTTCGAATACTAATTCATTATAAGTTTTTAATTCTGGAACCGATTCAGGGTCTACTTCAAGAACAAATTGTGGGCTTTTCCCATTGGGTTTTCTTGGTTTAACTGGTGCTTGAGGAAGATCTCCTTCATTTGTTTTATGGTTATTAGTATTGCCTTCTTCAGAATTCTGAATTACCTGAGTTATCTCATCTTTCCCTTTATTAACCCAGCATTTCGTTTCTTCATCTAGATAATATAAGTTTTGTTCATTACTAGCATTACGGGATGTCAAGTTAACTTCAGGTTTATTTTCTGGGTTAACAAATAACTCTTTTCCTTCTTGACTTGCATTTATTTCACACATGGCTGATGACTCAAACATGTAATCAACTCCTGCACTGTCATAATTCATGGGTATTCCAGAAAGGAAAAAATCCACTGGGTCCGAAAACTCTCTGTACGCGATATCTACTTTTCCTGAAACTAGATTTCCATCGCCATCCAGCATTGAATTTGCTGGGAATAGTAAAATCGAACCAGATTCATGAAATATAGTATCTCCGTTTTCAGCCTTGAATGAATAGTTCACATATTCCACATTAACATCGTCAAACGGTGGCGTAATAAATGGAACTGCGTCTGTTGTTTCAGGAATTTCTTCATCGTTAATAACAACTTCATTGGAAGAGCAATTTGCGAAGATTAAAATGCTTATTAATAATATGGTGAGTAGCTTGAATGATTTCATGGGTGTGAATTTGAAGTTAAAGTAATACAATTTAAACGTGTAATTGCATTTTGTCAAAATGGTACAATTAGTCGCTCAAGCGATTTTTTAGAAAGGGTAACCAATACCCAAAACAAACTGAGGCTTATAGAAATCTTTAAGGGCCCGGTAGTTTCCAAATACCCATCTATTGTTATCGCCCAATGCTGGGTTATGCAATGGAATAGCGAAATCTAATCGGATTAAGAAAAAGTCTAGATCCATTCTAACACCTAAGCCTCCACCTAATGCTAATTCTCTTGGAATAGATCGTCTGAAATTAAAATGGCCATTAGGTCTCAATGAGTCTGCCTTAAGGAGCCAGATGTTACCTACATCAACGAATAGAGCGCCTTCAATCCAGTCAATTACGTCAAATCGAACTTCAGCGTTCATTTCAAACATAATGTCGCCAGTTTTGTCAAATGCTCTTGCGGAATCTAAATAACTTCCAGGTCCAAGTGTTCTAGCTTTCCATGCTCGGTTTCCGTTTGCTCCACCAGCATAAAATGATTTTTCAAATGGCAGCGCCTCACTAAAGTTCTTTTGAGGAATTCCCATTCCAGCAAAAACTCGATAAACAACTTGACTTTTTTTGAAGTTTCGATAATACCTCAAATCAATTGTTGATTTAACATATTGAGCAAATCGGGTATTGAATATTTCATAACCTCCCACGCTGTCAATAGGTCTGTTAGTTTGTTCAAAACCTAAGCGCATTAAATTTCCCGCTTGTTCAAAGGTAGCTTTGAAGTATAAGTTGTTTTTTAATTCGCCAATATGCTGACCATTATATTCGTATGAAATTCTTGCTGCCGAAATAATGTGATCTTGGTAACTGGCGGCTAAAAGCTTATCATTTAAATCATTGATTCTGCTCAGAAAGGCGTCACTCTCATTGTCAATTTTAACTAGCGAGAACTCAGGCCAATCTATCCGGAACGTATGTCCTTTCTTCTCGTTAATTACCGTGGCACCAGTCATACTGAAAATGTTTCTGGTGAAATCGGGTCTCTTCTGAAAATTATAAGATGAAGCAATCTCGGTATGCGGGTTAACGTGATGATCGAACCATCCAGTAAGTTTAAATAAGTAAGATGGGAAGGTTAGCGATGCGATGGGACTAATCTCGACCGTGTTTAACGTGTTGACTAATCCAGTTAAATCTTCAGATGATCCAGCAGTATCTGTTGCCACAATAGAACGCTGAGCCTCTAATCCGCCTGTTATACTTATCTGACCATTAATTGCTCTTTTAAATAAGTTTTTATTGGCCAGTACGATACTTCCTTCTAATCCCAAAAGCCCCTCACTGTGAGTTCCATCTGAGTTTAAAGTAAAGGTTTTAGGTTTGGTAGGTTCTAATTCAATGATAGATTTCAGACTGTTCGTTTTTCCATCGGTAGTATCGATTTGAAAATCAATGTGTACGATTTTAAAGAGACCAAGCCCTGAGAGCTTTTTAAACGAATTCTCCACCAAAGTGTGATTATAATATTCTCTAGAACGATATTTAATTCTCTTATCTAAAAGTTTTGGCCGAATTTTTAATTCGTTACGGTACAAGTATTTAAAGTCTTTGTAGTGAATCGTTTTATAGATGGTCGATTCAATTCTTGGGTCATAATTCGTAATGACTTCAATGGAGTCAACGGTGTACCTTTCATGGGGAACAAGGTTAATACTATCGCTAAATACATCCTTACTTTTAAAATTATGGATCCCCATGTAAAGGTCAATTTTGCCTTTAGTTACCGTAGTATCGTATTCAAAATAAATGTATTCTTTGTTGAAAAAGTGAAATCCATTGTCCCGTAAAGCCGAAGCTAATCTACCTCGTTCTTGTTCTAGAAGATCCATGTCAAATCGATCTCCTACGTGGATTAATGAGTTGTTCTCAAGTTCGTCTATGTACTTATGAATTTCACCATGATCGTTGGCCTCTACTTCATGCACGTAGCAGTCGATAATCGATCCGATACCAGAGTTAATCACGTAGTACACTGTAGCTCTGTTCTGATTTTTTTTCTTTGAGTGATACTTGTTGATTTTAGCTGTATCACATTTACTTTCTAAACGTGCTAATTTTTTCAATTTCTCTCCAACCACTATGCTATCAAATACTTCTGCGTTGAAATAGCCTTTTTTAAATAAGTATAATTTTAGTTGTTCATTGGACCGATGCATCAATGCTGAGTCCAATAAGATTGGAGCCTCTCCGGCTGATTGAAATATTTCTCCAAGTACTTTTCGTCTGGTTTTTAGTGCTTTTTGTTTGATGTCCTTGACCTTTTTGCCTGCTTTAATCTTTGCATCCATCTTGTCGATTCGCGCATCATTTTTGGCACAAATTTCTTCGTTTTTCTTTGCTATTTTTTTATCACGTCTTTCAGATACTCGCTTAATTCGCTTGTCATTTCCAAGATTGTAAACGTGAAGTCTAGCTCTTACCTTTGTTAGGGTGTAGACATTTGTTCGTTGCTTGATAATGCCGTGCAAATCATCGTAATCAAGGTCACAACCATTTTGGACAATTACATTTTTATCAAGAAGTAAATTGGATTTCTGGACTCTTTTGGCAGGGTTGCAAGCGCTAAAAATCACCATGATTAATGGGATAAATAGTAATATGATTAGCGCACGCTTAGAATTAATGAAAGTCATTCCCTACTTTTGAATGGTAGCAAATATACCAATACCATGTTGAGTAATTCACAGATCAAGAAAATTAGAAGTCTTCAGCAGAAGAAATTCAGAAAGGAACATGGTGAATTTGTAGTAGAAGGAGAAAAAATCGTTCAAGAATTACTTCAATCAGATTACAATGTGGTGAACCATTTCTCAACAATTGAAGCAGAGGGGGCGGAGTTAATTTCAAATAAAGAACTTGACCGCATAACCGGTTTAAAAAAGGGAAATCGATCTATAGCGATTGCACAGATGAAAGAGCAAACTGCTCAAAGTGTATCATCAATTTTATTGGATGGGGTTAATGATCCAGGGAACCTGGGTACCATCATTAGAATAGCAGATTGGTATGGAATTGAGCAAGTTGTTTGTTCAATGGATACAGCAGATTGTTATAATTCTAAAGTCGTTCAATCTACCATGGGAAGCCTTTTCCGTATTAATATTATCTATACAGACCTCAAGCAGTACATACAAGATTCGCAGTTTGATACTTATGCAGCTGTCATGAATGGAGAGGCAGTAAATAAAGTGGAGGGACATTTTAATTTATTAATGGGAAGCGAATCTCATGGCATCAGAGCAGGGTTAGATAGAGATGCTGAAAAGAGGGTTACTATTGGTAAAAAGGGTAGGGCAGAGTCTTTAAATGTTGGAGTGGCCACAGGGATTTTATTGGATCGATTAGTAGGCTAAAGAGACTTTAGGTAGTCTTTCAGAGCGTTTGCATAAGTTTCAAAAGCGTCAATTCCGGTTTTTGAAATCGTACATGTCGTTAAGGGATAATTATTTCGGAATGTTTTATTTACTTCGATATAATTAGCTTTTGAGAGCTTCGAGATTTGGGCACTTAAATTTCCCCTCGTGGCTTTCGTTTGTTCTAAAAGGAATTTGAACTCAGCCGATTTTTCAGCCAATAAGATTGACATTATTTTCAACCGAAGTTCGTTATGTAATAAAGGATCTAGTGATTTAAACATTTAAGCCTTTTTTGCTTTTAACACAAATCCTGGAATTAAGTATCCTGTTATCATGCAAGCTGCGCCTATTAAAAATTGAAGTTCGCTTTGAAAGTACAAAGCTAATCCAGTTCCGATCCAAAAGGAAATTCCTCCCCAAACTAACGCTGGAACTTTTAAAATTCGGCCTGAAATAAATGTGGCAATTCCTGCTAAGGTTAAGACGAACGGAGTAATTAACATAAATTCTCCGGCAATTATCATGTACGTGTAAAGTACAACAGCACCTAACCCAACTCCACTCCACACATAGGTGAAGTACTTTTCAATTTGAGTTGATGGTCCTTTTTTACTTTTTTGTTTGGCATAATAAACGAAAGAGAAAACTCCCCCACCGATACCTATCGTCATCCAAACATATCCAATGAACTGTTGAATTTGAAGACCAATAAATGTGTAAGATGCGAGATTACCGATCATTATAAGAAAGCCCCAGAGTAGAAAGATGAATCCGTTGTCACCTATTTTCTTACGGACAGATTTAATCGTTTGGTCTATTAATGCTAGCGCATCTTTTTCTGAAAATGTTGAGTCTGACATTACTGTTTGTTTTGCTTTTTGTTCTGTATCATGGAAGTTATTGCCATAGCAATGAATCCGCCAGCCATTCCGATTATTGTTCCTGCCCCAGTGTTATCTAATAATCCACCAATGCCCATACCAGCGAACATTAATCCGATGAATAAATAGTGGCCCGTGTGTAGATGTCTGTTACTTTTTGTTTTAGTATCTAATTCCATTTTGTTTGAGTTTTGGTCTATAAACATGATTTAAATATAGACTAGTTTATATTATAAACCTAATTTTGCCATAAATGGTTTCACAATGAATGTTAAAAGATTAGTAAAGTAGGGTTGGCACTTAAACTTGAAAACTATCCTAACGTTTCGGTAATTTTCTCAACGCACTTCATCCCGTCTATAGCAGCTGAAACAATACCACCTGCATAACCAGCTCCTTCAGCGCAAGGGTATAATCCTTTCACCTGAGTGTGTTGCATCGTTTCTTTGTCTCTAGGGATTCTCACTGGAGATGACGTTCTTGATTCTGGAGCATGAATAATTGCTTCGTTGGTAGAATAACCTCGCATTTTCTTTTCGAAGTCTTTAAATGCTAGTTGAATACTTTTGGTAATGAAATGGGGTAGTACCTCCGATAAATTCACACTTGTTTTACCAGGGATATAAGAAGAATCTCCCAGTGTTTCGGAAGTTTTTCCTTTCATGAAATCAAGAAGTCTTTGCGCAGGAACAGCCTGTGAATCCCCTGCAGCTTCACAACAAGCACGTTCAACGCTTCTTTGAAATTCTAAACCAGCTAATGGACCGAAATGATGAAAATCCCGGATGTCATCATATCTAACTTCAGTTACAATGCCCGAGTTAGACCATGGATTATTTCTTTTACTAGGAGACCATCCATTTGTTACCACTTCACCTTGCTCGGTTGCGCATGGAGCAATGATCCCTCCAGGACACATACAGAAGGAATAAACTCCTCTACCGTTAACCTGAGTAACTAAACGGTAAGAAGATGGAGGGAGGAACTCACCACGATCTTCCATTTTATACTGAATCTTATCAATCAACGACTGCTGATGCTCGATTCTTACCCCCATGGCGAAAGGCTTAAACTCAATCTCGATTTGACGTTCATGAAGGAGTTCGTAGATGTCCTTTGCCGAATGGCCGGTGGCAAGGATAAGATTGGATGTTTTAACTTCCTCTGATCCATTGATTTCAAACCCTGAGATTTCATCATTTCCATAATTGATGTTAGTTAATTTCGAATTGAATTTAACTTCACCACCGTTTTCAATTATACATTCTCGAATCGATTCAATAATTTGAGGAAGCTTATTGGTTCCAATGTGTGGATGAGAATCGTATAGAATTGATTCAGGCGCTCCGAATTGGACGAGTTTTAAAAGAACATCTTGAACATGCCCTCTTTTCTTACTTCGAGTATAAAGTTTACCATCTGAGTAGGTACCAGCTCCACCTTCTCCGAAACAATAATTTGATTCAGGATTAATAATGTGTTCCTTATTGATTGCCGCAAGATCCCTTCTTCTTTCTTTAACTTCCTTACCGCGCTCGTAAATAATTGGCTTAATGCCTTGTTCAATTGCTCGAAGTCCTGCAAACAGACCAGCTGGCCCAGCACCAATGATGTGAATTTCCTCTTTCCCCTTGAATGGTTGTGCCTTAAATTTTGGAATGGATTGATCCATCTCGGTGTTTGCATCATACTCGATCCGCAATAAAACCATGACTGGCTTCTTCCGGGCATCTATTGATCTCTTTAAGAGTTTAAAATGATCTGCTGAGGGTAATCCAAGTTGTTTTACAATAAATGGCGAGAGCCTTTCTGAAAATCCAATCGATGGAATTGTTTTTATTTCTGTTATTTCTGACACGCTGCGAAAGTACTCAACTTTCTATGGTAATCGTAAACATCCAGGCTCTGGTTCTCAAGCTTTTTATAGGAGAACTGAAAAAACTATCCTCTTGAATTAGTACATCGGGGATGCCTGCATTGAATTTCAACTCCATGCCGATCTTTACATATTCTAAGAAAAAATCGGTTCCGATACCAAGTTCATATCCATAATCCAGCTTCGAAATCTTCAGAACTTGTCCGGGCTTTACGTCTTTTTGGGATGCCATGTCCACTCCAAAAGTTGCTCCAGTTAGAAAATAGGCTGCAAAGTTTTTTACTCGATCGGTTCTAAACTTAAGCTGAAGAGGCCATTGCAAAAATGAACTTTCGAGTTTCTCTGTAATTGAATAAATATCCTCATCTCGTAGAGTTGGCTTGATGAAGTAATTGATAGCCCGTTCTTGGAAAGTAAGAAACATTGGATAAAACCTGACTTTTAAAAAACGAGACGCATTCCACTCGATTGGAATTGCCAAGTTAAACCCAGGTCTTGCTAATACGTTCATACCTATTACCGAATCCGCTTTATTCGCACTTGGAATTAGTTGAAAATTGGAACTGTTGTAGCCTACATGGAATCCAAAGTGAAATGTTCTTTGGTCGTGTTTTGGAAGATTTTCCGGCATGTAATTTTGACCATAGCAATTCCAAAATGATAAAAGAAAAAGAAGCGGTAGTAATCTTTTCACAGCTCAATAACTGAAAAAACGACTTGGAAATTGTGTTATCCTTCAAATGTTATGGAGAGTAACCACATTTGATTTCTCAGGTTGCTAAACGGTCTACTATACCGATTATCTTCTTGAATTAATGAATTTACTATTCCCATTGAGAACTTTAATTCTAATCCAAACTTGAAATATTCTAGGAAAAAATCTGTCCCTAGTCCTAATTCGTAGGAGAAGTCAGGCTTTTTAATTTTGAGTATTTCCTCAAGTTTTACATCTTTTTGAGAGGCCATGTCAAGACTGTATTTCAGACCTCCTAATACATAAGCAGCAAAATTGTTGGCTCTTAGCGTTCTGAATTTTAAATACACTGGGAAATCCAAGAAGGTAGATTCCACTCGTTGATCTAAACTGGTTGTTGAATCAGAGAATTGACTTAAGCTATAGGTATAATTTACTTTTCTTTCTTGAAAAGAAAGCGAAGGAACAAATCGTAGTTTCAAATTAGGGGTCATGTTCAAAGAAGTAACAATCCCCAAATTAAACCCAGGTTGCGATTGAACATTTACCGCTATTAAAGAATCTCCTCCAAAACTATAGTTAGACGGATTATACTCTGCTCTAAAATTTGATTTGTTATAGCCGAGTGCAAATCCGAAATGGAACCGACTTTCGTCAAAACTTGCCAAGTTTTCGATCACAGCACGTCTTTGCCCAAAACTAGAGATTGAGCTTAAAACAATGAATATGATGAAAACAGCTTGTTTCATTTAGAACGCCTAAAAATAGTAAAACGTTAAAACCAGACGATTATTTCTGACCAATATAAATGGAGGCCACTCCTCCAGATACAGTTTTACGTGTGCAATTATTATACCCAACTTTCTTTAAGATAGCTAGAAAGTCATCTCCTTCTGGGAATGCAGCGATTGATTCAGGTAAATATGTATAGGCTCTTGGGTCTTTTGAAACGGTTTTTCCAATAAGCGGAAGTAGCTTATTATTATAAAATCCGAAGAATTGTTTGGCTGGAAAGCTCTTCGGCTTTGAAAATTCTAAAATTGCCGCAACTGCACCTGGCTTGAGTACTCGAAGCATTTCACCAAGACCTTTTTCTAAGTTTTGGTAATTTCTTACTCCAAAGCCAACTGTTAATGCATCAAACGAATCGTCTTCAAATGGTAAGGCTTCTGAGTCAGCATAAGAAAGAGTGATTTTGTCTTCGTGCCCCTTTTTCTTCATTTTGATACGTCCTTGAGCTAACATACCTTCAGAAATATCAACTCCAGTAACATGCTCTGGATTGATTTTTAAAGCTGCAATTGCAAAGTCACCTGTTCCAGTTGCAATATCTAAGATTTGCTTTGGCTCGTATGGTTCAATGAGTTTAATCGCTTTTTTTCGCCATCCTTTATCAACACCAGCAGATAGAAAATGATTTAAGAAATCGTACTTCTCAGAAATATTATCAAACATCTCTGCAACTTCTTCCTTCTTAGAAGTTCCTTCTTTATTGTACGGTGTTACTTTCGTTCCCATTCTATCTTTTTCATTCTAACCAACCATCGTATGGCCAGTTGGATATTTATATCGTTTACTAAGTACCTTTCTACCAAACAAATAAGCAACCGTTAATGTTCCAACTCTTCCAACAAACATGGAAATTGCAATTATATATTTACCAGCTACGGACAGCTCAGATGTAATGCCAGTGGATAATCCAACTGTTCCGAAAGCCGATACTTCCTCAAAAACTAAATCCATTAAGCTTCGATTGTCTTGAGCTAAAAGTTCTGCCTCAGTAATTGATAGTGCAAAGATACAGACTAGATTGCCACCAATGAAGATTAAGAGCACCGCAAATGCTTTACCAACTAAATCTGAAGATATGGCGCGTTTAAAAAGTTCTGGATGCTTTTTACCTTTTAAGGTTTGCGTAAATGATGCCCATATAATGGCAAAAGTGGATGTCTTAATACCTCCACCAGTAGAACTAGAGGAAGATCCAACGAACATTAAAAAGCACATTAATAGAAGAAAAGGTACGCCAATGGCCGCGCCAGAGGAAGTATCAGCTCCATTAAAGTTAACCGTGTTAAAACCAGAAGTACGTGTCACCGATTGAAATAGTGAAGTCACAATTGACTCCCCAACATTCTGATCTTTCAAGGTGTTGTCATATTCTAATGCATAAAACGAAACTGCCCCAACAAATACGAATATCAAAGAAAAATAAAGCGCAATTTTCGTGCTAAACGAAATCCTTTTCCAACGGAATTTCATACGATCTCGGAGCGCATGCGGATCAAACAAATTGAAGATAGCAACGAACCCGAGTGCTCCGAAAAATACGATTATAGTTATCACTAAATGGACCAGATAGTTGTTCCCTACGGCTGGTCCGGCAAGACCTCCCTGGAAAGTAGATAACCCTGCGTTGTTGAATGCCGAGACCGAGTGAAATATGGAACTAAATATTTTTTCTCCAGTTGAATATAGCTCTGTTCCATTGTGAATATCTCCAAGCAAAGGGTAGAGTGCTATGGCTCCTATTAGTTCAATGCCAATGCTCCAAAGCACAATCTTTCGCAACATGCTTCTGGTGGTGTGAACCGTATCGGAATTAACAAAATCCTCGACTAATGAATCTTGTTTTACGCCAAGTCCGATTTTGTTCATTAGAATAAAAATGAATCCAAACGCGATGATGTTTAACCCGCCTAACTTGATCAGAATTAAGATCACCATCTGTCCCTTGTACGTTAATTCAGTCATCTCAAAAACGCCTAGTCCGGTTACGCAAGTGGCTGAAGTTGACATGAATATAGCATCAGTAAAACCAACGTCTAACGTGTCTTTCGACATCTCCGGGAGCATTAATAATCCTGCACCTGCCAGAATTAAAAAGAGGAAGCTCATCATGAATGCTACAGCTGGATGCAGCTTTATTTTCGGGAATAGTGATGAAGACCGCTTTAACTCGACAAACACAACTATAAAGAAGTACCCTTGAATCAAGAAGTTGGTGATATCAACGAAGGAGACGATTCCAATTCGTTCAAATAAATTTTCAATGACCAGTGAGTGAAATATATTATGGGCTACTCCCTCAACAATCAGGAAAAGCATGATCAGGGCCTCAAACCAGTGTTTTTTAAGGAATTGTTTTGGATGAAAATTGTAAACTAATCTGACTAAAAATTGAAGTATGTAGAAAGCAAAACTGAGCTTAATCATGGTTAGCAAAGTGTCCTTTTCTACGGGGCTATGTCTAAAGCCGTACATGTAGATTAAAGTACCTATTGCTCCAATTGAAACAAGTAGATTTAGAATCCGGAGACCACGTAACACATTGGCTTTACTATCGTAAAGCTTTAGGTTAAGTTTTTCTCTAAACTCTTTTAAACTCATCGTTTAAGCCAGTTCGTTCAAGGCTTTTTCAATTCGATTAAGTGCTTCTGTTAAGACTTCCTCTGAAGCAGCGTAAGAAATTCGAATGCAATCCGGATCTCCAAATGCCGCGCCAGTTACCAGGGCTACATTTGCCGCTTCCAATAAGTACAACGACATATCTGAAGCATTGTTCACTGACATTCCGTTTCCAGACTTTCCAAAAAAGTAAGAAATGTCCGGAAATACATAGAATGCGCCAGGAGGGAGGTTTGTTTTAACACCTTCGATATTCTCCAATCTAGCTAGGACTAAATCTCTTCTTTTAAGAAAAGCATCTCGCATTTCATAAGTAACAGAAGGATCAGCCTCAACTGCCGCTTTAGCCGCACGCTGTGTAATTCCACATGTTCCTGATGTGAATTGCCCTTGCATTTTAGTACAGGCCTGTGCAATCCAAAGCGGTGCTCCGATATAACCTAGTCTCCAACCAGTCATTGCGAAAGCCTTAGAAACTCCGTTGATCGTTACTACTTGTTCTTTAACTCCAGGGAACTGAGCGATGCTATGATGTTGACCTGTGAAATTAATGTGCTCATAAATCTCATCACTTAAAACCACCATGTCAGGGTTTTCAGCGATTACATCGGCTAAATCTCCAAGCTCATCTTCAGTATAAACCGTTCCTGTTGGATTACAAGGTGAACTAAAAATCATCATCCTAGTTTTCGGTGTAATAGCACCACTTAACTGAGCTGCAGACATTTTAAAATCATTGTCTATTCCAGCGCGAACAATCACTGGTTGTCCGCCAGCCATTTTAATTATTTCAACATAAGTTACCCAATATGGAGCAGGTACAATTACCTCGTCTCCTGGATTTATTATGCTCATTACAACATTTGCAATGCTCTGTTTTGCTCCTGTTGAAACTACGATCTGATCTTCCGTATAGTCTAAATTATTATCTCGTTTGAATTTGGAGCAGATAGAAGTCCTTAAATCTTCATATCCATTAACGGCCATGTACTTCGTGAAATTATTATCGATAGCAGCTTTTGCTTCATTTTTGATAAAGTCAGGAGTGTCAAAATCTGGTTCTCCAAGACTCAAACTAATGATATCTCTTCCTGCCGCTTTCAATTCTCGACTTTTTCTTGCCATGGCAATGGTAGCCGACTCTTCCAAACGATTAATTCGATCTGCTAATTTAGTCATAGCGCAAAACTAATGTTTCTTAAACAGTTGTAGAAGGAGAATGAAACAATTTTTCGGTATATGAGTTTCATTGAATAAGGACAGTTTGTTAAATCCGATATTCTTGTACCATAATCTAGAAATGGTATTATAAGGATAACGTCAAAAAAAATTGCATTTTTAAGCTAAATTAGAAGACTATGGAAGTAATGGAATACATCTTAGAAATCATGAAATTTACAGTTCCAGGATTGATGGTTTTCCTGGCTACTTATTTTATTATTAAAAAATATTTTGATAGTCAAGAGAAACAAGTCTTTGTAGAGGGTAAGTTTAATGCTACTGAGAAAATTTGGCCAAATAAGATTCAAGCATTTGAGCGTTTGGTGCTTTATCTGGAGCGGATAAATCCTAACAACTTGATTATGAGAATTCATAAGTCTGGAATGAGCGCTAATATGTTCCACAGTGAATTGCTAAAGGCAATTAGAGACGAATACGACCATAACATGTCTCAGCAAATTTATGTTTCTTCAGAATCTTGGAAGCTTTGTAAAATTGCCAAAGACGAGACCATTCAGCTTATTAATTTTTCAATGGAAAAACTGACAAAAACTGGGGCAACAGGCTCAGATTTAAGTAAAGTTATTTTCGAAATCTATGGTCATCTAGATACCGAGCCAACCATGGTCGCTTCTGAGTACTTGAAGAAAGAATTGAGAAAACTATTTTAAATTATTTCTGATTAATCTGAGATGCGAATCGAAGAATCACTCATGATTGTATCCTTCACCAAGAATTCGTAATCCACTAACTCTTGTTCCAAATCAGCATCGATTGAATTGATTAGTTCATCATCAGTTACTGAAATGTCTAGCATTCCAGACTCCTCTTGATCAGCGCAAGAGGTTAAGATTACCAAAGAGAGTATTAAAATCCAGTATTTCACTACAGCGCCCTTTTAATGGCCATTGCATAACCTAAATGCAAAGCTTCATGCATATTACTGAAAGCAATTGCTTCTTCTACCGTTTTCAAGGTTATGTTATAGCTAGTAGTATATTCAGTGAATGGAGTTGCGGTTAACAAACCACCATTGTAGTCTTCTAACATCCAATCAGCTGAGTCCATTGCAAGCTCTTTTAATAAATTGATTTCAGATACTGGTGTTGATCCAGAAGGAGAAGTTCCAATTTTATATCGCTTTACTAAATCAGAATTTAAACGCATCTGACTGCCAGCAAGCTTATAACATAGCAGTTGCTGACTGGCTATAGCATGACCAAAATTCCAAATAATGTTGTTGTTGAAACCGGTTGGTATTTTATCTAATTCAGATGGTACCAATGCATCAACTATTTTAAAGAAATTATCTCTAGTCGCCTTTAGTCTTACTATATCTTGCTCAATCATTTATCTCCATTTTACCCGAATATAATGTTCATTTTTGACATAATGCGCTGGAACAGTATTTAGAATTTCTTCCCTTAGTTTTTCAATAAGTATTTCCTTGGCAAAACCATTGTGCACAACAATGCTAACTTCCCGAACTGGTTTTGGATCTTTAAATGGAATTCCCTTCAAATCAGAATTGGCTAAAGACATTTCCGGGACCAATGTGAAGCCTCTGTTCCTTTGAACGAGGTTAACAATGGTTTCGATCGATCCGCTTTCATAAGTGAAAGGCTGCTCTCCATTTTCTCTACAAATATTTAAAACTTGATTTCGGAAGCAGTTTCCTTCACTGAGTAGCCAAAGACCTTCTGCATTGGCAATTTGTTTTTCTGAGACCGAATTTTGTTTTGCCAAGGGATGATCTTTAGAAGTGAAAACTGTAAACGGCTCATGATAAAGAGATACTTCTCTTAAGTTCTGTTCTTCCAATGGAGTGACTAAAATTCCCAAGTCGATTTGATCAGAGTTGAGTGCATCTACCATGTCTTCTGATTTCAATTCGTTAAAAACGAGTTTGGTCGCTGGGTACTTTTTGGCAAAGTTCATCGCGAATAGTGGGATGAGGTAAGGGGCAACGGTTGGAATAATTCCAATTTTGAATGTCCCGCTTAGATTATCTTTCTCGTCATTTACCAATTCTTTTAATTGATGAACCTCTCTTAGAATAGACCTGGCTTTTAAAACGATGGTCTCTCCCAGTTCCGTTGGTTCAAGAGGCGTCTTTTTACGGTCGAATATGGAGATCCCAATTTCGTCTTCGAGTTTCTTTACTTGCATTGTTAATGTTGGCTGAGTAACGAAGCAATGCTCCGCGGCTTTCACAAAATGGCGATAAGTGTCTAAAGCCACGATGTATTCCATTTGTTGAATTGTCATATAGATTAAATCTATATAAAGATAGAAAATATCTATTTGATTGATATGTTTATCTCCAATATGTTTGTGGTGTAATAATTAAAACAAAAGTTATGAGAACGAAGATTTATATGGAACACGCGAATATTTCAGTAACCAATTTGAACAAGGCTGTAGAGTTTTTTCAAACGGCATTTCCGACTTTCAAAGTTAGAGGTGGGGGAGAAGGCTGGTTGCACCTGGGCGATGAAGAAACTTACTTAGCCCTTAATGTAGGGAACAAAGGAAAAACGGAACATCCAGATTATGAAGAGTTAGGAATCAATCACATTGGGTTTGTGGTGGAGGATGTAGAATCTATTGCTAAACGAATGGAAGCGCATGGATTTAAGAGAAGTTATCCGAAACAAGTTCAGGAGTACAGAATTCGAGATTATTTCAATGATGGAGATGATAATCAATACGAGTTTGTTCAGTATTTAAGTGATAAATACGAAGAACGAAATACTTATTCTGATTAATCATGAATACGTTTACTATACGCAAAAAAGAGTTGGGGCCGCTGGTGGTTTCAACTCCGGTCACTATTATCGATCATGATGGTCGAGAGATGCTAATAGAGAAATCTCCTCCTGGTAAAGACGGGATTTCTCTATGTGGTTGTGGAAGATCTCAGCGAATGCCTTTTTGCGATGGAAGTCATAAGTTTAGCCCATCCGCTTAAGTCCAACTCGTTGCCAAATGGCAAAGGAGGCTACAACTAAGGCAATTATAGTAATTAACAAATTTCCCACTATCGTTAAGGGAAAAAATTGACCTATTAGAATTACGATGCTACCTATAACCCAGGCCCAATCTTGAGCTGTTATAAGTTTTACGATTTTTGGGTTAATATTCTTCGAGAATGCGGTTGTTAATAATAGTATGGCAAAAAAGCTTAGGCCGATGCCAATTATTAACAAAATAAAGGGTTCAGTTACACCCATTATATTTGCGAATGAACCTTTGAATAAAAGTAAATCTGCTCCGCATAGACCACTGAAAATTGCATTTGCAAAGAGCGCGGTTCGAATCTGTTTTGAGTTGTTGTTATTTTTCATACTTCTGGTTTTCAATTAAATTTTTTAATGCTTCATTCATTGCTTGGAAGCCTTTGAGAGTGTTTTCTTCAATACTTTTTAGTACAACCCCAACCAGCATTCCTGAAAATATTTCACCATGAATTAGTTTGGTTCCGTTCTTCGATTCCTCAAGTTTGAAATAATGCTCACCATCAAATAAACCTTTGACAAACATTTTCCCTTTCCATCTAAATTCCGATTGTATTTTATTGATCAGTATTTCCGGTTTAAACGCCATTGGCTTTCTACCTTCGATTTCCATCGTCACTTCTATCTGATTTCCCTCAATTGGGCTTCCTTTTATTGACTTTATAAATGGATTCCAAATTTCATAGGATTGATGACTCATCAGAGCCTTCCACACTTGATTTTTACTTGCATTAATTAATATTTCCGTTTCTATCTTTTTCATTTGATTTGTTTTACACTACAAAAGTCGCGTGAGTCAGCTCTTTTTCATATGCTTCTTGTGCCAATGAATTGTCATTTCATGCCAAATACGTGATTCTTACCTGTTTAATGATAACTTTGAATATGGCATTCAATGGGAGGTTTATACTTAACATGGCGCATCTAGCTGGGAGTAAGGGGGCAAATGTTTCGGCCTTAGTAAGGGTAAGTGGGAAGTCGATGGATGAATTGTGTGCGGAAGATTGTTTTGTTGAAGATGAGGCATACAATGCAGTAGTGAATCTTGCAGTTGAACAAACCGGAGATTCATTTTTTGGTTTGCACGCTGCCGAAAATCTCAATATTGCTGCTGCCGGTCTAATTGCGCAAATCACACAGACTTCTAGCACAGTTAAGGAAGCACTCGAATTTTGCTGTGAATTCGCTAATCTTGGTTGCAGTTCTTTGCCAATGAAATTAGTTGAAAGGGAAAGTGATTATTGCCTGGAACTAATTCCAGATCCGGTATGGCGATCGAAATCAGAAAATTCCTACCGGCACACTGCTGATGGAATAATGGCGTTTACCATTAAGGAGTTTCATTCATTAACTCGAAATAAGCATTACCCAATTCGAGTAGATCTAACTTGGCAAAGACCAATAAATACAAAGGAGTATGGTCGTGTATTCAAATGCGATTTAAAATTTGATCAGCCCATTTTGGCAATGTATTTTAAAAAAGAAGACATTGAAGAGAAAATATTAACCTCGGATTTTAACTTACTTAGGGTTTTAGTGGCTCATGCCGAGGAAAAAAATGCTGCGCTGGAAACTGAAAAAGGATTCGTTTCGGTTGTAAAACGATCTGTCATGAATTTAGTGAAGCCAGAATTTCCCACTATTGATCAGGTTGCTAGTCATTTAAACCTAAGTGTAAGAACATTACAGAGAAGGCTCACTGAAGAAAATCAGTCGTACAAATCTGTAATTGACGAACTGCGAAAAGATTTTGCGTTATCATATCTTAAAAATCCGGAATTAAATATCAATGATATTGCTTACTTATTGAGCTATGCAGACGCAAGCGCCTTTATTCGATCATTTAAAAGGTGGACAGGGGAGACTCCTAGTCAATATAGAACTTCATAATTATTCAGGCATAAAAAAACCCATTAGCTCATAGAACCAATGGGTTTAACGTTTTTAGATTGAATCTAGTTTTGCGGATCGATCAACTTAACGTTGTTTGGATCTACTACTTCTTTCTTTAAATCAGCTTTTTCTGTTGGCTTTCCCTTTTTTACAAGCGTCATCTCTTTTACAAGATGTCCAGCACCAGCGTACTTATCAATTACAAATAATACGTATCTGATATCAACTGAAATAGTTCTTTGGATATTCGGCTCGAAGTAGATATCTCCACTCATTGCTTCCCAGTTACCATCAAAAGCACAACCGATTAATTCTCCATTTCCGTTAATAACTGGAGATCCTGAATTCCCACCGGTAATGTCATTGTTACTTAAGAAGCATACATTCATAACACCATCAACACCATATTGACCGTAGTCTTTTGCTTCGTACAATTCTTTCAGTTTATCATGGATGTAAAACTCATGAAATACATCTTTAGCACCAGCATCCTTTTCCATAACACCAGCCAAAGTTGTGATGTTCTTATAAGTAACACCATCCTTAGCATCGTAAGCTAAAACCTGACCATATGAAACTCTCATTGTAGAGTTGGCATCTGGAGCGTATACTTTATCTGGATTCATTTTTCTTAATCCATCAACGAATAATCTTTTCGCTGTTGCCATTTGACCCTGAGCAGCTTGCTTAGGCATTACAACTTTTTCAATATAAGTAGAAATGAAATCTGTCATTAAAGAATAAACCATGTCTTTCTCTAACGTGGCTTTATCATCTAATTTCTCTAACCAAACTTTCAATTTTTCCATTGAAGTGAAAGGCGACTTCGCGTAGTACTTGTCAACTAGTTTCTTCCAATTTCCTTTTGCTTTACCATTATAGTAAGTCAATCTTTCTGGGTGAAACTCAGCAGGTACATCTTTCACGTATAGTTCCATCATCGAAGCAAATGTGTTTCTATCGATGTCTACGTTGTAATCTTTGAAATGAGCTTTAGCAGCTTCTAAAATAGCTTCCTTCGCTACTTGAATTTGTCCTGCATCTCCTGATTCTAGAGCTGGTCCTATTTGAGCTCTTGATCCAAAGTTTCCGAATACAAATCCTGAGATATCAGATCCGAATACAGCTTCTTGTAAATAAACATCACCGTACACATACTTAGAAAGAGTAGTGTGCGCTGATTCGAAAGTTGATAGCACAGAGCCATACTTCTCTCTTTTTGCAGCATCACTATTTGCCCATTTGGCAAAGTCATCTTCAATTGCTTTCTTCTTGTCCCAAACATTGTTTTTAACCAACTGAGTACTCTGACCAATGAAGTATTTCCAATAGTTAGATACGCTAGCATGCTTTGAGGCATACTGAATTCTAATTGCTTCAGATTTTGCTTGACCTTCTTCCATCAAGTCTAACTTGATTCTTCTAATTTTTACTCTTGCTGGTTGAGATAAATCAACAGCCATCTTCACTCCGTAAGAAGTTAAGTAACGATCTGTAGATCCAGGGTAACCCATAACCATTGCGTAATCACCTTCTTGAACTCCGTTAAGAGAAATTGGTAAGTGATGTTTAGCCGCATATGGCTTGTTAGTTGCTGCGTAATCTGCAGGACCATTGTCATCTCCAGCATATACTCTAAACATAGAGAAGTCACCTGTGTGTCTTGGCCACATCCAGTTATCTGTATCTCCACCGAATTTTCCGATAGATGATGGAGGAGCACCAACTAATCTGATGTCTTTGTAAATGTTATATCTGAAAATGTAGTACTCATTTCCTTCGAAAAAAGACTTTACTTGGATCTCATACTTGTCACCTTCTTTTTTCAATAAAGCTGCTTTGTTCTCTCTAATCTTAGCGCTTCTTGAACCTGCATCCATTTGGTCAGTTACACCGGCCAATATTGTTGCTGTTACATCATCCATTGAATGAAGGAAGTAAGCTGTAAGTCCTTCGATTGGAATTTCTTTGTCTCTGCTCATCGCCCAAAAACCGTCTGCTAGGTAATTGTGTTCTGGAGTACTATTTTCCTGAATTGCATTGAATCCACAATGGTGATTCGTTAACATCAATCCTTCTTTTGAGATAATCTCACCAGTACAAAAACCACCGCCTAATGCAACAACAGCATCTTTAAGACTTGAATTATTGACTGAATAAATTTCTTCTGCAGTTAACTGCAATCCATGCTTCTGCATGTCAACATGGTTTAATCTTTTGATTAAAAGAGGAAGCCACATTCCTTCATTTGCTTGTGCCGCTGGTATCGCTAGAATAGCGACTAGAATGATAATTATAAATTTTTTCATGCTTTAAGTTTTAAGGTCTGGCAAAAGTAGCTCAAGACCTCCTGATTTTCCTTGGTTTTGTTGTGGGTGGCAAAAATAACAATATTAACGGAGTGGGAAAGTGATTCCAACAGATTATTAGAGCGTGTAATTAACAAGGTTTAGTAGTAGGAATGCGCTTATTTGTTGTTGGATCTTTTATCCATAGCTAGCTTAGCAGCATTTTTGGGACTAATCTTTTGATTTTGCACTTGTTCTTCTAATTGCCTTATTACAGTCGCTTGATCAGAATTGTAAAATGAACTTCTTAGTTCTTCCATGATGGCTTCGTGCATCCAATGAACCGCTTGTCTTTTTCGTTCTTCTTCAAAAAATCCATTGATTTTAACTTGATTTTCAAAGGATTTTATCACTTCCCAGATTTCATCAAGACCTGTTTGTTCCTGAGCAGAGCAAGATAAAACTTGAGGTATCCATCCACTTTCTGAAGCTGGAAATAAATGCAGCGCATTTTTATAAGTTCGACAAGCGAGTTTAGCTGGGTGAACATTTTCGCCATCGGCTTTAGTAATAACCAAAGCGTCCGCCATTTCCATAATGCCTCTTTTAATACCTTGAAGTTCGTCACCAGCACCTGAAAGCATAAGTAGTAGAAAAAAGTCCACCATCGATTTAACTGCAGTTTCACTTTGTCCAACTCCTACAGTTTCAATAAGGATTACGTCATATCCAGCTGCTTCGCACAATATGATTGCCTCTCGTGTTTTCAACGCGACTCCACCCAGCGAGCCTCCGGCAGGAGTAGGTCTGATAAATGCATTCTCATTTTGCGCCAACGTTTCCATTCTAGTTTTATCACCTAAAATGGATCCACCTGATTTTTTACTACTAGGATCAACTGCAAGTACCGCTAATTTTTTTCCTTGATCAGTAAGTAAGGAACCGAATGACTCAATGAAGCTACTTTTGCCCACACCTGGAACGCCTGAGATTCCTATTCTAACTGAATTTCCTGAAACCGGCAAACATTTGTCTACTAGCTCAGATGCGATTAATTCATGATCAGATTTAGTACTTTCTAATAAGGTGATTGCTTTACCTAATGAAGCGATATTTCCATTTCTGATTTCTTCAAAGAGGTCGATAGCAGATTGCTGATTCTTTTTTCGAGCAGCTCTAATTTTATTGGCAATATCCTTTTTCTCGGGCACGTTCAAAGGTAGTTTTTAATGATTGAATGTTGTGATGATTGAATATGAAAAATGATTTAATCAGTGAAATGATATACAATCCTTCTTTACCTAACTCTACTGAGCAGCAACGTAACTGTCAACCCAAACTTCTTCTTGCACATCTTTCATAAGTTGGAACATGTTGTCTCCATAAAAGAAGTCAGATATATACACGATGCCATATTTCTGAAGAATTTGGATTTGAGGCCAGTTCGGACGAAACGCATTTGCAGCCCATCCTCCAACTATTTTTGAATCAGATGTCACTTTATCCTGTCGGTATTGTGGATTCTTTTTATACCTCAATCTCCAAAGGTCATCTACGTTTCGCTGAGCTATGCAATCAAGAGATATATACTTGTCCATTGAATTATCTAGCATCCAGAAACAATCTCCAATGCCTTGTTCGCTCCACAAGTCCTTCTTATCAGGGTTGGCCTCAGACCATTGTAAACCTCTCATCATCAAAATCCAGTTGTTTCGAGTCACAACTTTTCTACTTAGCATCTTATTGTTCTCGTCCGTTTCAACGATTGCGTAAGTAATTAGACCTGAATTTGAAGTAGGGTTAATTGAGAATCCGAAATGAGAATGTAATTCATCATTTATAATTTCATCATTGGGGTAGGTGCCCGAGAAAAGGAGCCCCCAAAAGAGTAATATTATAAGATTCCGAAAAAGTTTCATTATTGGCTTTAACGTAAAAAATACGTTTAGGTTTAATGCTAAGATACAAAATCCTATATAAATCAGTAGATCAACGTGTTAAGCAGGTTTGCAGTTGACTTTACATCAATAAAAACTAGAAACGGTAAATTCGTTTCGGAGTAACACAAAAGTCCAATTTGATGTCGTTTTCGTTAACGTCCGATATAACCGATACAGGCTCAAAAAATGAAAGTCCAACTTTTTCTACATCCGGTCTACAGGAGGCTAAAAACCGATCGTAAAATCCTTTTCCATATCCCACTCGATTTCCGTTATTATCATACGCAAGGAGGGGAATGATTACGCGATCAATTTCCAAATTGTCAATGGCAGGTCCACCGATAGGTTCCGGTACTCCAAAATCCGAGATTTTAATCTCAATTTCTTCGGTAAAAGCCACCGTATTCATTGTTCCCTTATTGAAGTCGGTTATACCTGTACAGGTTATTAAATCGTTGTGACGGAGGTTTTCAATAATCGGATTGGTATTCACCTCTTGGAACTTTTCAATGGAAAGAAAAATATGTGTAATGTCTGCTTGCTCGAAATTCTCTTTGAGGTTTGAGGCAATTTGGCCGCTTAACTCAGCCAATGAATTTTCAGAAAGTTCCTTCCTTTTGGATTTATAAGATTTACGTAAATCCGATTTAAGCATGGTTTATTGATTTGGCATCATGCCCATTGCCGCACCTTGCATCTCCGTATTGTTTAAGTTGTCAGCTTGTTCGATCGCTCTGTTGGTTGCAATGATCAATAGTTCTTGTAGTTCTTCTTTGTCGCCTTCCAGTAATGACGGATCAATCTTTATGTCTTTGATTTTTCTGTTTCCTGTAATCAATACCACAACTTTTCCATTTTCAGCTTCACCCTGCACGGTTAATGTATCCAGGCGAGCTTTAATTACTTCCATTTGGCCCTGCATTGCCTGCAGTTTCTTCATCATTCCTTTTTCAAACATCGCTTTAAAATTACTGTTCTGTTGTTGATTCTTGTTTGCTCGCCAATCGATCTCGCTTGACTTTATTTCTTGCTTCCATTTTATCCCGGTCTTTTTTATTAGACATGAATAACCTGATTCCAATAATTATCCCTAGCGTGAAAACTATGCCAATTAATACAGCTAATATCGTGTCGCCAAGCGTCATTAAAATCTGTATAGAATTGAAGGACTTACCGAGATTCCGCTAGTATTTATATTTGGGCTAATCATCATTGGATTAAAAAAGTGATTGTAAGTTAAATCAAAACCGAGACTTGTTCTAAAATTCAAATTATAATTTACGCCTGCTCCAACTCTTGAGCCAATCAGAAATCTATTCGCATTCGTCTGCAGGAAGTCAGTTGTAGCGCCATTTGAAATTCTTGATTCAGCGCTATACAGGTTCAAAGCCATATTGACCCCTGCAATCCCATATATGTCTAGTCGAGAGTTGGACAGATAGAATCGACCATAAATTGGCAGTTGAAGGTATTTAAGCTTGTATTCGTTAGTTTTATCAAAGCCACATTCCTTACAGTCTTCTGAAATTGTAAAGTTCTTACTTGAATATCCAGGATCAAAACCTAATTCCACTCGATCCGAAAATCGAATTAACCATTGCATGCCAACAGAATGGTTGAATCCAGCCTTATAACCGAAGTTGTAAAGCTCATTTTCGGAAATTCCTTTAGTAGAATTAAAATCAGAAGAGAGGAATAAACCAACTCGAACTTTTTCCCATTTTTTTGATACAAATTCTGGAGTTTCTTCGTTGGTTTGACCAAACCCAGTGATTGATGCGAGTAGAGTGACTGTTATCAATAAATATTTCATTTTCCTTGCTTTGGGGTAAATGTAAATATTAGCATAAGTCCAAAATCCCTTGTCCAGAGAAGTAATTAACATCGAATAATTAGAAAGTGTTTAGATGCTTATTATAGCTGGCTACGGATTTAGCTTATGCGGGTTGTAATTGCTATCGTCAATTTGATTCTTAACGTACGCCATTTTGCCAGCGAGAATTCCAAGTACTGGATGGTTCTCTTTTAACCAATCAATAGATTTGTCATAACCATCAGCAGCCAGAGCTAAATTTCTAAGTTCATAGAACTTGTTGATTCCTAGCCAATCCAACGCTGTTTTATTTCTTTCTATTCCATTAATTATAGCAAGTAAATGAGGGAAATCATTCTCCATTAACCACTTTCTGGATGTAAGGTCATTGGTCAAGGCAAAACAGAAAACGCCAAGCTCTGGGTATCCATTTTGAGTTAACCATGTTCGTATTTTCTTATTTCCGACAATGGCTTCACCCCAGGCAACAATAATTTTAGCACTATATTTTTCTAATCCTTTCAATCTTTATAAGCATCGATTAAAATTGCTAGAAGTTCTTGGGCCGCAACAGAAATCTTCGTTCCTGGTCCGTACACTCCTGCGACACCTGCGTCAAAAAGAAAATCATAATCTTGTTTTGGAATTACGCCACCGGCAATTACTACAATATCTTCTCTACCTAAAGCTTTAAGTTCTGCAATAATCTGAGGAACTAAGGTTTTGTGTCCAGCTGCTAAGGAAGAGACACCAACGATATGAACATCATTTTCAACTGCTTGCTTTGCGGATTCTTCAGGAGTTTGAAATAACGGTCCAATGTCAACGTCAAAGCCAATATCAGCATATGCGGTAGAAACCACTTTTGCGCCTCTGTCGTGTCCATCTTGACCCATTTTTGCAATCATTATTCTAGGTCTTCTCCCACCAATTTCTGCAAATTGATTCGCCATTTCAGTGGCTTTTATAAAGTCTTTATCTTCCATTGCTACTGATGAATATACGCCAGATATAGATTTAATCACCGCCTTATATCTTCCAAAGGATTTTTCAAGTGCATCAGAGATTTCCCCTAAAGAAGCTCGGTCTCTAGCACATTGTATCGCTGCTTCGAGCAGATTCCCAATGCCAATTGATGCTACATTTTCAAGATTAGTAAGTGATTTGGCAACGTTCTCCGAATTTCGATCGGCTTTTAATTTGTTAAGTCGATCGATTTGACCATTTCTAACTTTGTCATTATCTACTTCTAAAATATCGATTTCAGTGTCGTCTTCAACTTCGTAAGCATTAACTCCAACAATTATGTCTTGTCCAGAATCTATTTTAGCCTGACGTTTCGCTGCAGATTCTTCGATTCTCATTTTAGGAAGTCCGGTCTCAATCGCTTTAGCCATGCCACCTAATTCTTCAACTTCTTGAATAAGTTCCCAAGCTTTATTTGCAATTTCATTGGTCAAACTTTCCACATAATAAGAACCAGCCCATGGATCAACCACTTTTGTAATTCCAGTTTCTTCCTGAATGTAGATTTGGGTATTTCTAGCTATTCTTGCCGAGAAATCAGTAGGAAGGGCAATTGCTTCATCTAAAGCATTGGTATGCAACGATTGTGTCCCACCCAAGGTAGCAGCCATTGCCTCAATGCAAGTTCTCGCAACATTGTTGAATGGATCTTGCTCGGTTAAACTCCAACCAGAGGTTTGACAATGCGTTCGTAACGCCATTGATTTTTCGTTTTTAGGATCGAATTGCTTTACAATCTTAGCCCAAAGCATCCTTGCTGCTCTCATTTTGGCAATTTCCATGAAATGGTTCATTCCAATAGCCCAGAAAAATGAAAGGCGAGGAGCGAATACGTCAATGTCCATTCCTGCATTTACTCCAGTTCTAAGGTATTCCAAGCCATCTGCAAGCGTATAGGCCAATTCAATATCTGCTGAAGCGCCAGCTTCTTGCATATGATATCCAGATATACTAATGCTATTGTATTTTGGCATTTTTTGAGAGGTGAACTCAAAAATATCAGCAATTATTTTCATCGAAGGAGCAGGAGGGTAGATATAAGTATTTCTAACCATGAACTCTTTTAGAATGTCGTTTTGGATCGTGCCGCTTAGTGCAGCATGATCCACACCTTGTTCTTCAGCAGCTACAATGTAAAATGCTAAAATTGGAAGAACGGCACCGTTCATCGTCATCGAAACAGACATTTTATCCAGCGGAATCTGATCAAACAAGATCTTCATATCGAGCACTGAATCGATCGCTACACCGGCTTTTCCAACATCACCTTGAACTCTAGGATGGTCAGAATCATATCCTCTATGAGTAGCAAGATCAAAAGCAACTGAAAGTCCTTTCTGACCTGCAGCTAAATTTCTTCGGTAAAAGGCATTTGATTCTTCTGCCGTGCTAAATCCAGCGTATTGTCTAATAGTCCATGGTCTAATAGCATACATTGTTGAATAGGGGCCTCTTAGATAAGGAGGTATTCCCGCTACAAACTGAAGTTGTTCTAATTCAGCTGTATCTTTGATTGAGTAATACTCTTTTAGCTCAATACCTTCTTGAGTCGTCCATGTTTTATCGTTGGAGCGATTCGTGTTAGCGCCTTGATAGTCGATTTTTGAAAAATCTGGCTTATTCATATTACAGGCTCCTTTCTGATTAGTTGTGATAAATTCTTAGACTCGATGCCATTCCAGCTTTTCATTTCCACAAAAGTTTCATCAGAATCAGCTAATTTATATTTGTTCACACCAAGCATAATTCTCTTATTGGCCGCATATTTTTGCAATCGTTCCATGTGGGCCAAATCAATCATTCTGTTAAAAGAATCGTCTCTTAAATTCTTGCTAAATCCACCTTTAGCTTCAAAAGTTTGAAATTTAGACCACGAGATTTGTTCAAGATCGTTCGTCAGTTTTTCAATGAAATAAGATCCAGAAGATGCATCTACTATATTACCTAGATAAGATTCTTGTTCCAAAATTAACTGAACATTCTTCGATATTCGATTTGAAAACTCGCTTGGTTTGAAGTCAAATGCCGGGATATTAATTTCATCACTTCCGCCAAGAATCGCGGACATGGACATGGTTGATATTCGTAGAATGTTATTGTTCACATCCTTAGAACTCAGGTAATACGAAGAAGGAACAGAAATAATTGAATAATTACCAGTCCATTGAAATTCTTTAATTACTTGATCGAGCAATGAGCGAAAGCCGCGAACCATTGCAATTTCATTGAAATAGTCTGGTCCAATACCTATTTGAATGGTTAAGTTCCTTGGCTCCTTTTCGAGAAGCTCCACAGCTTGGGCTAATGCAATTGATATTTGTTGACTTGATGTCGACCCAGCATTCCGATAAAGCGCTGCATTTAAAAAATAAGAATCATGCTGCATTTCATTTTCATACGGGTCAATCAATAATTTGCAGTTGCTCAGAACTTTTTCATTCTTCGTTTTAAATTTAGCTATGTCCGAGCCATTGTAAATCAACTGACAATCAATAATGTCGAGCATAATTCCCTTAAATAGAGATTCAATGTTCGTTTCATCATTTACGTTTAACAGTAACGAGTTCATTCCTCCCTCTAATGCATGCAGAATTTCTAAATTAGAAGGGTTATTAGACGAGAATGTCATTTTCCATTCAGATGTTTGTCTGAATTTCACGGAACCAGGTACTTTTAAATCGAAATAATTGGGTTTTAACTTGATTCCGTCCTCACTGATTGACTCAAGTTCGTCTTTCGATTTTCCTTTAAGGTCAGCAAGGATTTTTGCTTCCCATAATTCTTCCGATTGAGGTTCAAATTCTGAAAATAATTGGTTCGCCATAGGTGGCGAAAATACGAAGAATTAAGATTGTTGCGGGTTATTTTTCGATGAAAACAAAAATGTCCTCATTTGCCTTTTTCATGTGGTAATTTTCCCGAGCATATTTTTCTTTAGCCGCCATGTTGGTGGTTAATTCGAGGTTTGCCTGTGTGGTTTCGTTAATTTCAATTCGCATTTTGTCATTCACAGATTTGCTTTCGGATAAGGCGCTTTTAATTTTAATGAGCTCGAACAAATTGGTTTCTTCCGTGAAAGATATGTGAAGCGCAAGAAGTGTAGCACAAATCAAGTATTTATTAGCTATGATTTTTAACGTTGTTTTCATCGATCCAACCAAAACTACGGTTTGTTCGTCCTTATTATTGATTGGCTCAAATGATTTATGCACACCTATCTTTTAAAAGCTAGTTAAACAAGACATTTATTAGGTGCCTTTTTATTTGTATTGCACCGATTAACTTAATATTTTAGTGGTCTAGTGCCTTACATTAGACGATGGACATTATAATCGGTTGATTCTTAATGTTTCAAATAATAAACGAGTTTATGACTACCTATTTACCCACCTTAGTTAAGTCGCTCATTCTGAGTGCCGTTTTGTTTTTTAGTATTAACAGCTCTTACGCATCTACCGATTATGTAGATGCTGATTGGGCGGAAATTGAAGCCGCAATCGTAAGTGGAACTGCGGACACAATTCGATTTAATTTTGCCGGAGTTGTTAATGCAACAAATGCTATCCTGATTGGTAGGGATGTGGTAATTATATCGCCCGCAGCTCGTTTAGTAGAATTTGACGGGGGGAATGGTGGTTTTGAAGCTTTTGCAATTGCTCCCGGTGCTGGAGGCAACGTGTGGATTCAAGGAATAGCATTTTTAAACTTTAATAATTCTGCAATCAACATTGGAAACGGGATTGTAAAAATAAAATCATGCCTGTTTGAAGCAAATTCTTCAGGAGGTGCAGGCGGTGCCATTGAATGGTCAACTGGCACAGGGAAATTAGAAATCTATGAATCTTCATTCGTGAATAATACTGCTTCAAATGGAGGAGCAATATTTTCTAATGATGATTTGCTGATTGAAAATTCAATGTTTCATCAAAATATTGCAACAACTGGAAATGCTGGAGCTGTTGACGTGTTTTCTGGATTAGGTGCTTTTCCAATATTGGCTTTTAATACTTTTTACGATAACCGAGCCTTAGGTGGTACGGGTGGGGCCCTTTATAGTGATCCAGTAGCCTTCTTATATAATAATCTTTTTACTCAAAATGTTGCTGGAGGATTTGCAGATGCTGATTTTACTTCCGCTGTCTCAAGTCAAGGATTTAATTATTTTATAAATCCAGGATCAACTTCGTTAGGGTTAGGCGGCTCTGACGTAGTCGGGAGTATTGCAGGAGATTTAAGAGCGGCTAGAACTCACGATGGGTATGGTCTTCGTTATTTTCCAATTGTGAATGAATTCAGCATTTTGGTAGATGTTGGGACGTCTTATGGGGGTGTTGGCCAATTCGATATTCGAAGAGGACCTCGAAATATGGATGGAGACGGAAACGGTGCAGTAAATTGGGACATTGGATGTGTTGAGTACTCCTTTTTTACGGTTACTAATACAGATGGAGGTACTGGTGTTCCGGGGTCACTTGGTAAAGTGCTTCAAGATTTAACTTTCTTTTCACCGGTTGGTCAGCCATATTACGTAGCCTTTGATGTAATTGGTGATATTACGCCAGGTGCGCAATATCCTCAGATTAATAAAAAATTAGAAATTGATGGGTTTACTCAAGACGGTTCTCGAGTGCCTGGTTATAAAGATATTGGGAGTGGCTTTCCGATTAAATCTGGAGAAATGGGGGTTAGCCTTGTTGGTCCAGGTGGTATAAATAATGGACTGACGGTTGCCGGTGGCGCATCTGGAACCAAAATATCAGGTTTTTCAATTACCAATTTTGATGTGGCGGGTATTGAGGTTACTGCAAGTGATATTCAAATCGCAGGGAATCATATTGGGGTGGATGTAACTGGAAATGTTCCAGGGCCAAATGGGACAGGGATTTTTCTGCAATCTGCAACCAGTAACGTAATTGGAGGAGGATCAGTTATCGAAAGGAATTTAATCTCTGCAAATGCTGGTCCGTTAGGAGCAGGTATTCATCTATTTGACGCTCTAGACAACATAATTGACAATAATTTAATTGGAACTACGAAAGATGGAACTGGAAACATGGGGAACTTTGAGGGAATTGTCTTTCAAGGAACTTCTCAAACCAATAAAGTTGGTAGTGCTATAATGGATAGATTCAGTTATGCAGGGCAGCCTTATTTGGTTCCTTCTAACACAATTAGTGGAAATTTCAACGGAACAGATGGAAGCGGAATTTTGTTCGATGGAGCTCAGGTGACTTTGAATTCTGTGGGTGGGAATTATATTGGCACAGAAATTAGTGGTGCAACCATGGCTACTTCAAATTTCTGGGGTGTTTCATTTATTAATGATGCTAATGGTAATAGAATTGGTGATGGTGGTGATGCTTTAGGAAGAAATGTGGTTTCATCCAATCAAGATGCCGGAATATATTTTCATGCGACAGCAGCAGATAATGATCTTTTTAATAATTGGGTTGGACTTAGCGGAAACGGTTTAGGTACTGCTGCTAATTTATATGGATTAAGAATTGATCAAAATGCCGGTGGTTATAGTATGACTGTTGGAGGTCCCGGAGCATTAGATCGAAACGTTTTTTCAGGGAATACTTCAGTTGGAATATTTTTAAGTAGTGCGCAAGGTGTTGCAACAACTAATCGATTGGTTTTTGAAAACAACATTGTAGGCTTGGATCCAACAGGATTAGCGGCTCGTCCAAATGGGTTAGGTGTTTCAATGTCTTCGGCTAGGTGGGTAACATTTGGTTCAGATGCCTGTGCTGGATGCGGAAATATTGTGAGTGGAAATGCCCCAGGAGAGGGAATCGGAATCGGTGGGCCAACCAACGATATTATATTTTATAACAATTTTATTGGTGTTAATAGTGCAGGTAACACATTCCCAAATTCAGATGGAATTTTTGCTTCTGGAACAGCTAGTTGGATTACAATTGGAGGAACGAACGCGAATCAAGGAAATGAAATTGCAACTAATAATGGAAGCGGAGTTTATGCGATCGGAAGTGTGCTTGGTGTAGATATCACTGGAAATTCAATTCATGACAACGGTGGAGCTGCATCTTTAGGAATGGATATTAATAATGATGGAGTAACGCCAAATGACGCCTCGGATGCTGACGGAGGTCCCAATAATCGACAAAACTTCCCTGTTATAACCAATGCCTTTGAGTGCAATGGAGGTGGTTCAACTCAAATAGATTATACCTGTGATTTTCAGTTAGGGAATAACTATTCGATTCAATTCTACATTGCTGATGCAGATAATCAAGAGGGTCAAATTTATTTAGGAGAGCAAATTATAAATCCAGCCGCTGCTCCAGAAAATTTCACTTATTTCCACGGATCAATTATAACTCCTGGTTCTGTAATCGTTGCAAATGCAGCAGAGATAGTAGGAACTTTGTACCACTCCAGTGAGTTTTCTGCTCCGTTTACGGTTGGTGCACCAGTCGCTACGATAACTCCAACAAATCCTATCTTATGCGGATCTTCAGATGGAACGTTAGCCATTTCATTTTCTCCCTCGCTACTAGCCTCGACAAATTACAATGTCACATATGATTATGAGGGAAGTCCAGTTGGACCAGTAGGAATTACAACAGATGCTTCCGGTGAATTATTAATTCCAGGTTTAGACTCAGGTACATTCAATTACATCGTTGTGGATATATCCGGGTGTCAAGATACAACAGTAGGTCCCTGGGTATTGAGTTATCCAAATGTTCCTAATCCAGTTATTACCGGTCCGTTTACGGTTTGTCAGGATTCTACTGAAACTTATAACGTGACTGGAGACGGAGGAACTTTTTCTTGGTCGATTGCAGGTGGTTCTCTTTCAACAACAGTTGGTGCAACTACGGATGCAACTTGGAATCCTCCATCGGCTGCAAATATCCAAGTGATAGAAACCATTGGTTCGTGCATCGCATCAGACTTACAAACGGTTACGATTACGCCTTCTGATGTTGCAACCTATTCAATTACGGCACTTACCCGTTGTCAAAGTGGGGTTGACATTACTTGTAGCATTACGGGAACCCCAGGTGGAACATTCTCGGCAACCCCGGGTGGTCTTAGTTTAACGGCTGGAACCGGAGCGATTGATGTTTCTGCTTCCACTCCCGGAGTCTATAGTTTTATTTATACAACACCAGGTCCATGTACCGCGGTAAGTGTACCGGTAAATGTTACAATCAATGCTGACGATGATCCGTCTTTCACTTACTCTTCGGCTTCTGAATGTACAAATGGAACAGATATTACTGCAACAATTACTGGAACTGGAGGAGGTACCTTTTCTGCAGTGCCTGGAGCAGGCTTATCTCTTAATGCCGTAACTGGCGATATAGACGTTTCAGCTTCTACTCCTGGTGCTTATACCGTTACGTATACAACCGCGGGAATCTGTCCCGCAAACTCAAATCTAGGTGTGACTATTATCGCTTTAGATGATCCTACATTTAGCATGTCTGTATCAAGTGAATGCGTGAGTGGTCCAGATATTACGGCTTCTATAACCGGAACTGGTGGAGGAACGTTTACAGCGGCACCAGCTGGACTGAGTATCAACAGTGGGACTGGTTTAATTGATGTTTCAGTATCTACTCCAGGAGTATATACGGTAACTTATACAACACCAGGTGTATGCTCACAGCTATCAAATTTGGGAATTACTATTAATGCGGATGATGATCCGTCTTATACCTATTCTTCTGCTTCAGAATGTGTAAGCGGGACTGATATTACGGCCACTATTACAGGTACGGCAGGCGGATCGTTTGTTGCGGTTCCAGCGGGACTTTCCATTAATGCTGGTTCAGGGCTTATTGATGTTTCGGCTTCAACTCCTGGAGCATATACAATAACGTATACAACCTCTGGCTTCTGCCCGGCAAATTCGAATCTTGGCGTTACGATTATAGCAGATGACGACCCTAACTTCTCACTTTCTTCTATTGCCGCTTGTAACAACAGTTCAGACATTACAGCAACAATTTCAGGTACACCAGGAGGAACATTTACTGCTCCCGGAATGACAATCAACGCGGTAACGGGAACGATAGATGTTTCGGCAACTGCACCTGGGGTTTATGCCGTGACTTACACGACACCTGGAGTATGTTCTCAAGTAATGAATATTCCTGGCGTAACCATTAATCCTGACCCAACCGTAGCAGCAGGTGTAGATCAGCAAGTTTGTGCAGATGTACCTACCGTTACCCTTGCAGGATCAGTAACAAATGCAACCGGAGGAACTTGGACTGGTGGAGCGGGAACTTTTGCTCCTGATGCAAATACTTTAACAGCAACTTATACTCCCACAGCTGGAGAAATAACTACAGGATTTGTAAACCTAACGTTAACCACTAGTGGAAATGGTTTTTGTAATGCGGAAGTAGATGTAATGACTATTACCTATAACCCATTGCCTACTTTTTCTGTAAGCACATTTAATCCAACAACTTGTGGAGGTTCAGATGGAGTTTTAGGAATTGATGGTTTAGATCCATCTACTTTGTATAATGTTCAGTACGATGATCCTTCACCAGTTGGACCAGTAGGATTAACTTCGGACGCAGGTGGTACAATTCTACTAACCGGCTTACCTGCTGGCACCTATACTAATCTTATCATTACTTCGGTAGCAGGTTGCGCTACAACTGATGCTGGTCCGTATGTACTTGTTGATCCATTGCCGCCTACTGCTGATGCGGGTACTGCCTTTTCTGTATGTGCTGGAGATCCAGCAACATTAGGGGGCACTCCAACGGCTACGGGCGGAACAGGCTCATATACTTTTGCTTGGGATAATGGTGCTGCGCCAGTGGCAAATCCTAGTCTAATACCAGGATCTACTACAACATATACGGTTACAGTAACAGACGTTAGTACTTCATGTGTAGATTTGGCAAGTGTAACGGTGACGGTAAATGCATTACCAACGCCATTTATTGGAGGTAATGCAAATGTATGTGAAGGGGCAGTTGAAAATTACACGGTGTCCGCTTTTCCTACTACCGTATGGACGTTATCTACACCAAATGGAAGTTCAATTACTAATAGTACAAGTTCATCAGAGAATTTAACCGCAGGTACATCTGTTGGTTCGGTTGATTCATTATTCGTGTCGGTTACTGACCCTCTGGGTTGTACGGGTTTGGATACCATTTTAATTACGATTCAAAATAATCCAAGTTTTAGTATTTCTACTGTTTCACCAACCACCTGTGGAGGTGCAAATGGTTCGTTTACGTTGTCTGGTTTATCACCGAGTACTGTATATAACATTACTTATGACGATGATGGGACTGGAGTTGGGCCTTTAGCAATTGCATCCGATGGGCTTGGAGATATTCCAATTTTAGGTCTGGATGCAGGAACTTACAATAATATATTTGCTGAATTGACGGGTTGTTCTGGCACTGATGGGGCTTCGTATACCTTATTAGATCCACCTTCACCTGTAATTACGGCTGTAACATACAATAACCCAACTACATGCGGTGGGACCGATGGATCAATTGTTATTACGCTTTCTGGAACATCTCCGGCAGGAAACTATAATATTGACATTGATGGAGGTGGTACAGATTACTTTGCCATTACGAATACGGGAAGTGCCCTGACACTTTCTGGACTTGCTTCTGGTATCAGCGTTACTTCTTTATCTATTGATCATGTGACTACACTTTGTACAGATGCTGATCCTTCTACCGGCACTTTAGTGGATCCACCTTCTCCTGTAATCGATTCAGTGGCTTATCACAATCCAACAACATGTGGAGGAACTGACGGTTATATTGAGATATTTTTGAGCCCGGGTTCACCTGGCGGCACATATGGTATCGATGTTGACGGAGGTGGTAACGATTATTTTGTTGCAGCTGGAGCAGGTAATATTTTAACTGTACCTGGTTTATCAGATGGATTTACAGTTTCAAGTTTAAGCGTAGAAGTTACAGCAACAGCATGTTCTACTTCTGATCCTTCAACTGGGACATTATCTGATCCACCAAGTCCTTTAGCTGTTGCCGGTGGAGATACTACCATGTGTGTAGGAGATTCTTATACACTTGGAGGTGCGCCAACTGGTTCAGGTGGCTTAGGTGGTCCATATACCTATTCTTGGGATAATGGAGCAGGCACTGCATCTAATCCTACGGTTTCACCAACAGTTACGACTCAATACATAGTTCAGGTTACTGAAACAAGTACTACCTGTGCGACCGAAGACACTACTATAGTTACAATTAATGCAACACCAGCGCCAATTATTGTTGGACCGATGACAGTGTGCCAAGGAGATATTGCAATTTACAAAGTCGCTACTGGTAATGCATTGTTATGGTCGCCTACAAATGGAGTGTTATTAAGTTCAGCAGCAGATTCATGTGTTATACAATGGAATTTATCTGGAGCTGGAATTGTAGATGTAATTGAAACATTAGGTGCTTGTTCTGGAAATTCAAGTCTTGGTATCGTTATAAATGCTAAACCTGATATGTCAACCGCTAATCCCCTGTTTGCTGATCCTTTATGTTTTGGAGCTTCAGATGGAACAGGAATTTTCACATTGCCAGCTGGTCCTCCTGAGCAATGGTTCTGGGATGGAGTGCCTGGGATAAATTCAATTAATACGCTCGCTTCAGGATCACATGAGGCAATTTACGTAGATGCAAATGGATGTAGGGACACTAATAATTTTGTTCTTAACGATCCACCATTATTAGTGGTTACTGGAGTGCCTACAGACGAGTCATGTTTAGGTTCTGCTGATGGTTCTGCAACTGTTTCTTCAGTTGGTGGTGCACCTGGAGTTGGTTATACATGGTATAGTGATCCGACTTTAACAACTTCGATAGGAGTAGGAACATCTATTTCAGGATTAGGCGCAGGAACTTATTATGTTGAAGGAATTGATGCTAATTCATGTGACGATGTCGATACCGTAATTATTGGTTCTGGACCTCCTATCAGTGTTACGATAACACAGTCCGTAACTGATAGCTGTGTTAATTCAAACTCAATTGACTTTGGCACTGCAGGTGGCCCGTATGTAAGTTATGCTTGGAATTTTGCCGCTGGAACTCCGGCTACTGGGTCAACTTCAAATGAAACAGTTTCATTTACAGGAGTTGGACTTCATCAAGTATATGTGGATGTAGTAGATGGTGCTGGATGTGCAGGGAGCGATAGTATTTATATCAATATTGTGGATACAGCTGTGGTAGCAGCTTCTCCAATTGATCCTTCATGTGCTGGGATTACGGATGGTCAAATAGTTGTCAATTCATCAGGCGGATCTGGTACTTACAATGTTGACTTGGATGGTACTGGACCAGTTTCCGGAGCTTCTTTGCTGTTTACTTCATTACCAGCTGGACCTCACAGTGTAGTGGTTACTGATGGAAACGGATGTGTGTCAGGACCAATCGCGGTTATTTTAACTGATCCAACACCGTTGAGTTTTGATACAATTGTTACTTCTGCCACCTGTGGATTAAGTAATGGAATAATTTCAGTAACTAATGAAGCTGGTGGATCACCTGCTTACCAATATTCATTTGATGGAGGGACTTTTTCCGCAATTGGAACGAGTACCGGTTATGCACCTGGAAGTTATGATGTGGTCATGACGGATCAAAATGGTTGTTTAGATTCGACAATTGCTGTTGTTGGTACAATAGGTACACTTCCAAATACGCCAGTTTTAGCTGGACCGTATATTTTCTGTGAAGGAGATGTGTTCGGACCGATCACGGCAACGGGAACGATTAGCCCAGGGACATTTGATTGGTATATTGATGACACAACGAGTGCTGCTATAGCTTCTACAGCAGGAACTAGTGCTACTTTTGGAACGTTACCTTCAGGATCGCACACGTTGTATGTAATTCATACGCTAACTGCTTCAGGATGTGCTAGTGCTTCAGGATCAGCAACAATCGAATATTGGCCAAACGATCATACGATGTCGAATGTCTTTACAGTTTGTCCAGGTGGTCAAGTTCAAGTGGATGGAACCGTTACAACAGGTACTATAACTTGGGATCCTTCAGCAGATATTTCTAATGCCTTTGACCCTGCAGCAATCATAAACCCTAGCGCTGATTCTTCCGTGTACTTTTATACTCACGATAACAGCGCAGCTTGCGCCTACTTAGATTCAATTTTGGTAGTATATGACACAGCAGGCTGTGGTGGAGTTCTACCAGACATTTCTAACGCATTTTCTCCAGATGGAAATGGAATAAATGATGGTTGGTTTATTGAAGGACTTACTACCAATACAGATAATCATGTTACGATTTTCAACCGCTGGGGTGATGTGATACATGAATTTATAGGCTATAATAATGCCGATGTAATGTGGATGGGTGATAATCAAAATGGAGATTTGATGCCGCCTGGTACTTATTTCTATGTAATTGAATTAACAGATTCCAATGTTTCAAGATCCGGTTGGGTTCAGCTTACTAAATAGTGATACCGACTTTGTCTTTGAAAAGAACTAATTAAGAAATGAATGTTATGAAACGACATAATTATTCAATAAATAAAATTAAGATGGCAATGAGTAAAAAAATATTTTACCTGCTACTGCTGCTAATGGCATCAGGAGAGTATTGTGCACAACAGGACGCGCTCTACAGTCAATATATGTTTAACCCTTTCGCGATAAATCCGGCCTACGCTGGTAGTAGAGACGCGATTAGCGGGGTAATACTGCATCGTAATCAATGGGCTGGTTTAGACGGAGCTCCGTCAACTTCTTCCATTGCGTTGCACTCTCCATTTAAAGGGAAACATTTTTCACTTGGAATAAATGCTTTTGCAGAAACGATTGGACCATCAACTAATCAGGGTGCGTTTTTAACTTATGCATATAGAGTTAAAATGCCTGTTGGTAAATTAGCATTTGCGCTTAGAGGGGGGATGTATTCTTCTCGTTTTGATAAAGGAAGATTGAACTATAATAATCCTGTTGATCAACATAATACTGGGGGAGTCTTTACAGCGGCTACACCAACTTTCGATTTTGGTGCTTACTATAACACCAACCATTTATTTTTTGGTGCCAGCGTTTCTCATATAGCGCAATTAGGAAGTTCTTTCGATGACGTTGCTGAAACGCAACTAGAACTGAATCGACACTACATCGCTTCTTTTGGAGGGGCCCTTGAGATTTCAAGAAAGTTAGTTTATAAGCCATCGATTATCGTTAAGTATGTAGCGGGAGCACCTGTAAGTGTTGACATCAACTCAAGTTTCCTATTCAATAAAGTGTTTTGGTTAGGAGCATCCTACAGAACAAGTAATTCGGTAGTGTTGGTAACGGAACTTAATATTACTGATTTCTTACGTATCGGATACTCATATGATATCGTCTTCAATCAATTACAGCGATATAATAATGGATCTCATGAACTATTCATTGGATTTGACTTTGGCCTGAAAAAACAAAAATCGGTTTCACCGAGATATTTATAAATTAGCGATGCGAGGAAACCTAATGAAATTAAATTTAGTTATAGCGTTTGCAATGTTGACTGTGGGGTCAGCATTTGGAGCTAATGCCCAGCTCAAGGATGGGAATAAGGAAATTACTTTTGAAGTGAAAAAAGTAAGTGGTCTTAATACATCCGTCTCTGAATTTTGCCCTGTAGTTTTTGGGAATAAATTAATATACACTTCAGACCGAGAATATAACCTCAATAACTGGGGAGAAGAAGGATGGAAGGAACAAGGATTTTTAAATTTATATGCGGCTGACATCCTGAATACGTTGTCTGACTCTGTATCCTTAGGACCGTCAAAAGTATTTTCTTATCGATTATTAAATGATGATCATAGTGGGCCAATATGTTTTGCCTCTTCTGGAACGGAAGCATATTTTACTCAAGTCTCTCATGAGCAAGCAAAGCTGTTTGGGAAAACAACGTTTAAGCCTCAATTATATAGAGCAGAACTCGTTAAGAAATCGTGGAAAACGGTTGAGAAATTGCCATTTAATGATGTGAAGTCTTCCTTTGGTCATCCATGTTTGATAAATGATAATCTTTTGATATTTGTGTCTGATCAAGCAGGTGGGAAAGGCGGAAAGGATTTATTCATTTCTGAACGTAAAGACGGTACATGGACTACACCTAAAAATTTAGGAGATGTTGTCAATACGGGCAAGGACGAAATGTTCCCAACTTTTTTCAATGGTAAATTGTATTTCGCATCCGATGGTCATGAGGGCAATGGAGGTTTAGATTTATTTGTTTGTGATTACAATGATGGAGATTGGAGCGCACCTCAAAATTTAGGAAAAGTCATTAATTCACCTGGCGATGATTTTGGATTAGTATTTAATAAGAACAACACTGGATTTTTCTCTTCGAATAGAGATAATGGAGAAGGTGAAGACGACATCTATTTCTTTAAGCAAATCGAAACGATCACAGTTGAGGACAAGGAAATTGCAGGTCAGTTTAAATTCCAAAATATTGATGGGGAAGTGCCTGCAGGAATGGAAGTAGTGCTGTTAGATGACGAAGGGGAAATCGTTTTTAAAACGACTACAGATGAACATGGTAATTTCAAATTTTCAAGAATTCCTGGAGACTCTAATTATACCATTAAGTTGATTGGTGACAATGGGGAAGAAGTAGTGCTAACGCTGTTTGGAGATGATGGTGATGCCATGTTAATGTCAAATAACGAAGGAGAGTTTATCTATAGAAAATTAGGCTCTGAAAATGTTGGGACATTGACGTTCTTAACTGAAGATGACATTGATCTTGCTACTAACACTGCATCTTTTAAAGGGCAGTTTATTTATGAAGAATTAATCGGGCAACATCCGGATGATATTGAAGTTTACTTGGTAGATGACGAAGGAAATGTTGTTTATAAAACGAAAACGGATCCGTATGGAAATTTTGAGTTTAAGAACATTCCAGCGGATCGAAACTTCATTGTGAAAATTGTGGAGACCGGAGAAGAAGTGTCACTGCTAATATTTAATTCTGACGATAACATTGTAAGTCAATTGAATAAGAATTCTTCAGGAGAATTTGTTTATCGAAAACTTTCTGCGGACTATGGAAATAATGTTGCCATGCTTGTTAATGATGAAGGAGACTTAATGTTTCCTGAGTTGACCATGAGAATTGTCGGTGAGTTCGTATACAAGAGTGTCGCTGGCGAAAATATTGACGGAATGGAGTTTGAAGTTTTGGATGCTGATATGAAAGTAATCACGACCAGTCAAACGAATAAGGATGGAAAATTCAGGTTGATCAATTTACCATATGAAGATGAAATAATATTTAGACTTCCAGAAGATAGCCCTTGGTTGAAACAAGACATAGGATTAAATATTTTGAGTAAATCTCATGATGTTGTTGTTGCTTTAGATAAGGATGAAATGGGTGTTTTTAGATATCGATTCATCGGTCATGCCGATACATATCTAGATACAATTGCTGTGGCGGATACATTTGATATAGCTGCACCTCCTACGATGGATGTCGTTGATCTTAAGAACATACTTTACGATAAAGGTGAATCGAATATCAGAGGTGATGGAATGGACAACGTAAAGTTTATTGCAGAATTAATGAATAAAGATCAACGATTGAAAATTCACGTAGGTGGTCATACTTCGGCTACTTCTAGTGCAGAGTTTAATATGAAGTTGTCTAAAAAGCGGATGCAGAAGGTAAAGAAGTACTTAATGGATCACGGAATATCGTCAGATCGTATTATTGGTAAGTACTATGGTGAAGAGGATTTGACTCGTAAATGCGCTGATCCCGACAACTGTACTGAAGAAGAAAACCGAATTAATAGACGAACTGAATTACAGCTGTTCTACTAGATCTTCCTTCCTTCATTTAAGAACAATTTACTGTCGCTTAATAAGTTAAGCGTAACCCTTTTTAATCTCTCGCGTATATTTCCGTCCTCTCTAACTGTCTAAGACTGTTGGTATGCGGAATTTTTATAAACGATATCTACTAATTGGATTTATCCTTGGAATTGGACTCGCCAGTTGCGAAAAACCTGATTCTAAAGAACTTTCGATTCAATTAAACGAGGTCCCTCTTGTTGTAGAGGATACGGTGGAAGTTTCGCCCGTTATTGAAATTGGTGAATTAGAGCAATACCTCATCAATGCAGGATTGGTTAATATACAATCTGTATCACCTAATACTTTAGTAGAGCTAAAATACAGCACCGAAGATAATTTTATGGGTTTTGACATGTATGGAGATCTAACTACCTGTTATCTGCAGCCTGACGTGGCCGAAAAATTAAAAATTGCCAACGAATACCTGCAAAAGAAGGATTCTACGCTTACTTTACTGGTTTATGATGGTGTTCGTCCAAGATCAGTACAACAAGCCATGTGGGATACGCTAGATATGCCTATTTCGGAAAAAGTAAAGTTTGTATCAAACCCAAAGAAAGGATCCTTGCATAATTTTGGTGCCGCGGTTGATTTAACTATAGCCAATATAGAGACAGGCCAAGCTTTAGATATGGGGGCTCCATATGACTTTATAGGAATAGAGGCCTATCCAATGAAGGAGAAGCAAATGTTAGAAGCAGGTAGAATTACTCAAGAAGCAGTTGATAACAGAAAGTTATTGAGACGAAGCATGAAGGAAGGTGGGTTCTTCAACATACAAACCGAATGGTGGCATTTCAATTCATGTTATCGTAAAAAAGCCATTGAACTGTACGAAATCGTAGAAGGAATGACCGATCAAGAGGCCATGAAGGCACTTGCAAGTCTTTAAAGCTTGCCTGTCCTTAGGAAATTTAAGTGCGTTTTCTCGTCAAAATTAACGGCATAGGTTACGATTGGGTCTGCATCTACGTTAAAAATGATCATGTTTCCTTCTAGTTTTTTTCTTTCCAAAAGAATACTTGAACCATCGGATTTATTAAAGACTAATAGGGGCAAAGAACAATCCTGGTATTTAAATTCCGTTGAATCTAATTTTTCTTGGACCATGAACGGATACCAATTCATTCCTGATACAATTTCGGTTAGGTCTTCTTCAGAATATTTTGCTTCCATCTCCCTATACTCGGTTGAATCTGGATAAAGGAAAATAACAGTGCTGCTATCTACAATTAGGCTAGTGTCTGTATTTTCAAATGTTACAAGTGGTGGAGGTGCAACAGTATCAACTTTGATCTCTTGATCCTCGATAGTTTCTACTTCGATAGTTTGATTTACTGGTTCTGGTATGTCTCCACAGCTTATTAGAATGGTACAAAATAGTATCCCAGAAAAAATGGTTTTTGCATTCATAGGCTTAATAACTTGTTTAAACTCCCATCATCATCGATGTGCATATAATTGCTCCAATAGTTCCAACTGCATAACCGAGAACAGCTAATAAAACCCCGACAGGTGCTAGAGAGGGATGAAAAGATCCAGCAACAACGGGTGCAGAAGCTGCTCCCCCAACATTTGCTTGACTACCCACTGCTGCAAAGAAGAATGGTGCTTTGATGATTTTCGCAACCGCAAACAAGATAATTCCATGAATAATAATCCAAATCAGACCAATTAGAATCAATGGGAAGAATACTTGAAAATTGCTAATCAACATTCCTATGTCCATTTTCATTCCTATGGTTGCTACCAGAATATAAATGAACACCGTTCCAATTCTTGAGGCTCCTACGCCTTCCATCTTTTTAGCTTTAGTAAACGATAAGAAAACACCGAATAATGTAGCCAGTACAATAACCCAGAAAAAGCCAGAGCCCAGGAATGAAAGATATTTACTTTGTATTATCGCCTTAAATTCTGGTCCCAACCAATCCGCGCATAAATGAGCCAATCCTACAACAGCGAATACGACCCCTAGCATTATAATTACTTTTTTAAAGGAAGGTATAATGGAAACTGAAGCACTGTAGTCAGCCATTTTATCTTGAAGCTTGTCTATGTGCGTATTGTCTGCCTTTAACCATTTGTCAATTCTTTTTCGCTTACTAATCCCAAAGAGTAATACGGCCATGAACAAGTTTGCAATAAAGACGTCAACAATAATCATCTGACTAAAGATTACATCACCAACCTGGTAGATGTCTTTCATGGCGTTTTGATTAGCGCTTCCTCCAATCCAGCTACCAGCAACTGTTGATAATCCTCTCCAAATTTCTTCTCCTTCTTGCGCTACCATAAAGTCAGGGAACATTATTGAAACAAGCCATAGTGCTATTGGTCCACCAATTATAATACCTATGGTTGCTGTGAAAAACATTATCAAAGCTTTAGGTCCTAATTTAAAAACAGCTTTCAAATCAAGGCTTAAGCAGAGCATGATAAGCGCTCCTGGCAGTAAATAGTATTTGGCCATGCTGTATAACTCAGATACATTACTATTAATGATATCTGCACTGTTAAATATGGCTGGAATAAAATAGCATAGAAGCAATGCTGGTACGATGGAGTAGAATTTATTAAGCTGTTTTAAGTTAGAGGTCCAAAAAATGAAGGCCAAAATTGCTAATAGTAAGCCGAATACAATAGCATCATTTTCAAAGAAAGGTCTAGTGTCATTTAGAACAAATAAAATTTCGTTATCTCCGGCAAACGGCATTGGTCCATTGCATTTGAATTTGATAGCGTGATCTCCTTCTTTCATGCCGGTTACTACAATCGGGTCAAGGGAAAATAGTCGCAAAGACATGCTGTCGACATGCAGATATAATGAGTCGAAGGAATTGCCAATGTCCATTTGCGAAAATTGAATCACAAATCCTCCTTGCTCATCGGCAAAGTAATTTTTGGAGTGATTGGTCGGACTTAGAACATCCAAGGTATCTGTAAAATCACTTGACAATGCATTATACTCTTCAACGGTATACTGCTTAATCTCTTGGGCTTGCAGCAAAAGCGAACTAATGCTAAAAAGAGCAACTAATAGAACTTTGATTCTCATTTCTTGAATGCGTTAATTAGATTATCTATTTGTTTGGTGTGATGAACAACGTGCGTCTGTAAAAATCCAGCGGTTTGTTCTGGATTTAAATAGCCAGCAACAGGATGTTTGAAAATGGCCTTTTTAGTAGCCTCCGGAGGCATCGTTTCCAAAATTGCCATTAATCCTTTTCTCACTTTTTCCCACTTGTTTAAAGTGATTTCTTTCGTGTCGTTATTTGGGTCAGGGAGTACTTTTGGAGCTTTAAATTTCTTATTGGATTTCAACGCTATTTTTAAAGCTTTGGCATTAAAATTATTCTTGACTCCAGTTGAAGGCAGATCAGGTAAACCCAATAACTTTTTGGACATGTACCTAGTGGTACCAAATTCAGAAATGATAATGTGATTGATTACCTGAGAAACCGACCATCCTCCGTCTTCAGGAACAAACATGAATTCGTCATCTGATAATTCATTGACTTTGGCAACAATAGCCGCCTTGTCTTGATACATTTTCGAGATTGTTTTATCCATCGTTTAATCTTGCTTAATCACAATTGCTCCCCAGCCTTATATTCTAGATTAGAATTGCTGGTCGAAATTAGACAATTCAGTTTGTTTTGAGCCTTTTTTAAGAATGAATACCGAAACCAATGACTAATATATCGTCTACTTGTTCCAATTCATCTTTCCAATTAGAAAGTGTTTTTTCAAGCTGATCAAGCTTGTTCTCACACGATTCGCATTGAAATTCAATTAGAAGATCTTTGAATCTTTTGTTCATGAATTTTTTGCCTTTTTCTCCACCGAATTGATCTGGAAATCCATCAGAGAAAATATAGAAATAATCTCCTTTTTCAATAGGTAAGGTATGCGTAGAGAAATCGGTTTTATGATATGATCCGCCTCCGATAGGGAATCGATCTCCTTTGAATTCTTCTAGTTCACCTGCTCTTACTCTTATCAACGGACGAAATGCCCCTGCATAAACTAACTCTCTGGCGTTGAAGTCAATCGAACAAATCGCAACGTCCATGCCATCTTTACTCTCAGAACCTCTGGCAGTGCTTATTTCAAAGGCGTTAGCGATACCAATGTCCAACTGATTTAGGATTTCACCAGGATCAACAATTCCTCTTGCGTTTACGATTTCATTTAAGATTGAATTTCCAATCATACTCATCATTGCTCCAGGAATACCGTGCCCAGTGCAATCAATTGCTGCAATGATTACCTTGTTTTTAGTTTCTGAATACCAATAAAAATCTCCCGAAACAATATCTCTTGGTGCGAAGTATACAAATGAATTAGGCAGCGAATTACAGATTTGCTCCATACTCGGTAAAATGGCGTCCTGAATCTTCTTCGCGTATTTTATCGAATCTAAAATGTCTTTATTCTTTTCTTCAATGATCAATTTAGATTCTTTGAGATTCCTTGATAGCTGCTCTTCTTTAAGCAGTATTTTACGAGTAGATCGAATAATGAAAAATGCAATAATTAGAATAAAGAACAAGCTAACGAAAGAAGACCAAAGAATCTGAGCTCTGACTTGCATAATGAATTTTGTAAATTCTTCATCTACCTCCACTACACCAACAACATCACCTTTTGAATTTTTAAATGGATGGAAAGCAGAGATCCACTCTCCGTTTTCAGAAGTATATGCTGGAATGGTTGAACCAGTCTCATAATTACTTAAGAGAATGTCTGGATACTTCTCGTATTCATCCCTGAAGGTTTTGTCAGGATAGTCATCACTTGAATTAACCCCATAATAAACATGGGTTTCATCTTGCACTGAATCAACAACAAATAAGGTGTAAATGGGAGAAGTTAAACTGTCGTCAACTTCAATGTTCTTTAGCTGGTGATAGAGTTTGGAATAAACGCTGTCTTGTTCTCGGGTAACGATGTCACCTTTGTTGAGATAAGTGTTTAACAGATACTCATGTTCGTCTCCATCTAAGTTAATTGCGGTGGTAATCGCTACCGCCTTCAACTTGTTGTACTGTGCAGTTTTATAAAGGTTAATTTGATTGTAGTACCCGAAAATCAGGAAGAATCCGGTAATACCAACAATGCACAGAAAGATCAGCACAAGAATTCTTGTGGAGCTGTTGCTTAATATCCTTCTTACAAAACTTGACATTATACTATGTGAAAATAATCAAATAGGAAAGACTAATTAAATAATGTCCGATCCTTTATTTAACGGTATGTTTTGTCTTTTTACTTCCTGCGTACAACTCATAACGTCTTAACGATGCTTTTATTCCTCCACTATACATCTGCAGCTTCATTGTTGGCTTAAGCCCAATACATTTCAGTGCGTCTAAATTCGAAGAGAATAAATAGGCCCTGAATCCGGGGAAGTTATGTTTCATCGTTGAGCCAATGTCTTCGTAAAGCTTTTCCATATCGGCAATTCGGAGTCTTTCGTCAAATGGTAAGTTTGATATGATCACACCAGATTCTTTCTCTGTTTCAACATCTCTTAAGTCTGATTGATAAAACCGAATAGATTCAAAATAAGATGAGTTTTCCTTATTGTGTCGGCAAAATAAAATCATCTTTTGATCAACATCATAACCCTTTAAATTAACAGGAGTTTCGGTAACAGCGGTAATCGCTTCCTCTCGAATTTTTTGAAGTAAGTCCGGTTTGAAATTTAACCATTTCTGAAATCCATACTTTCTATTTAAAAGGCCAGGAGCAACGTTTTTCGCTATTAGAGCTGCTTCGAAAAGGATCGTTCCTGATCCACAAGTAAAATCTACTAACGGCTCATTAGGATCGAATTTGGCTAGTTTAATTATTCCAGCTGCCAAACATTCGTTCATTGGAGCAAGTCCAGTTCTTTCTCTATAACCTCTTTTAAACAGTGCGTCTCCAGATGAGTTTAAAAGTAACGTCACACTGTTATCACTAACATGAACTTCAATTTTAACATCAGGATCTTCTCTGTTAACGTCTGGTCTTTTGCCGTAGACATCTCTAAAGAAATCTGCAATTGCATCTTTTACTTTAAGCGCAACGAATTTAGAATGATCGAATACTTCGGAGTACGTGGTTGCGTGAATTGAAAATGTTTGATCGATTAACAAATGATCCGACCAATTAACTTTTTTGGTTTTATGATAAAGATCTTCTGTTGTCTTTGCATAAAACCTAGTTACTTCAACTAAAATGGCAAGCGCGGTTCGAGCATGAAAATTAGCTCGGTACATGGTCTCTTCATTCCCTTCGAACATTACTGCTCTTCTTTTGATTTGGATGTTTTTTGCTCCAATTGCTTTTAGTTCGGAAGCAAGAACATCTTCAAGTCCGGCAAACGTTTTTGCTACAAATTTCATATTAGCCATTAGTTCAGTAAATTTTGTTGATCCTCAGCATCATCTTCATCCTCAACGATTTCATAGTCTACAAATCCAGCGTCTGATTGAGTTTGATGATTTTGATTTGGGTTGTTATTTGTACCACCAGAAATGAGATTTAGCATTTTCATGGTAGTATTAAAGCCTTGAAATAGAATTTGAATTAAAAAGAAGAATCCAATTATTCCAAAAATAAATTTTAGTAGAACCGTATCGTAAATGTCAGCGATGTTAATATAAAACCATTGGTTCACCTTGTGAGTTACGATTTGCGGATATACAAGAGAAGATACGTAGAGTAGGAGAGTAGCTATAATTAATGCCCACTCCAATTTCATATTTTTCTCTTTCTCCGGTGCGTTCATATTGTTACCCAATGACGAGATCATTCTTTTGCTTTTTTGAAGCTTACTCATCAGATAAAAATAAAGAACTACCCCACCTAGCACCATATAAGCATAGCTAACAGGAGCTTTTTCAGATTCAGTAAATGGGTTTAGAACATTCACAGCCGTCAATGACGCAAGGAAATAATACCCTCCTGCTTGCAGAATCACCGTTTCAACATTGGTTTGTTCTTTTCTTATCCAGCGGTATAGAAAGGTCAAGATTCCCCAAAGCAGGCCAAAAATGGTATAGATTATGCCTATGTAGAATATATATTTAAAGACTTCCAACGAGTACTGAATTTCCGACAAAAGTAATAATCTGAAGCTTAGCAGGAATAGTACAGTGCTATGGAATTAATAATTCTTATTTTCGTCACGCTAAAAACAAGATCATGAAGAAGTTAATTGTAACGACCTTAATTGCGCTTTTCCTTACCCCAGCCTTTGCTACGGAAGGAATGTGGATCCCATTATTGCTTAAATCATTGAATGAATCAGATATGCAGGCAATGGGCTTAAAGCTATCTGCCGAAGATATTTATTCAATTAATCATTCTAGTTTAAAAGATGCAGTGGTGCATTTTGGTGGTGGATGTACGGCTGAAGTGATTTCTGATGAAGGGTTGATTCTCACGAATCATCATTGTGGTTTTGGTCAAATTCAAAAACATTCGTCTGAGGAACATAATTACTTAACTGATGGATTTTGGGCAATGTCCAGAGATAAAGAATTAAAAAATGTAGGATTAACGGCTACTTTCATTGTTCGAATAGAGGACGTGACAAAGGCGGTTTTTCAAGGAGTTGTTGGTGAGGTAGATTCTGAGGCAAAGGCCAATCAGGTTCGTGCAAACATGAAGACCTTGGAAGAGCAGGCAGTTGCAGGAACAGGGTATAAAGCTCAAATAAAACCGTTCTTTTATGGTAATGAGTATTACATGATTGTAACTGAAACATTCAGGGATGTAAGATTAGTAGGAGCTCCTCCTAGCTCTATTGGAAAGTTTGGAGGCGATACGGATAACTGGGTATGGCCTCGTCATACTGGTGATTTCTCAATGTTTAGAATTTACGCTGATAAAGACAACAATCCAGCAGATATTTCAGATGACAATGTTCCGTATAAAGCAAAACATTCTTTCCCTATTGCAATGCATGATATGAAAGAAGGAGAGTTCTGTATGGTTTATGGTTTTCCTGGTCGTACATATCAGTATTTGACCTCTGATGGCCTGGATTACGTGATGAACACAGCTAATCCTACTCGTATTAAAATGAGAGAACGTAGCCTATCAATAATTGATGCTACAATGAAATCAAGTGAAAAGAAATATATCCAGTATGCAGCTAAGCAATCAAGGATTTCCAATTCTTACAAAAAATGGATTGGGCAGAATATAGGACTTAAGGAGAACGATGCCTTAACCTTAAAGAAGGACTTTGAAGAGGAGTTTCAAAAGAAAGCTAACGGAACCAGCTATGAAAAACTGTTGGCCGAGTTTAAGGTAATGTACAAGAACATGAACAAGTATCAATTTGCTCGTGATATGTATATCGAACTTTATTACATGGGACCTGAAATATTACGTTTTTCTTCAGGGTATGAAGCGTTTGAAGATTACGAGAAGATGAGTTCTGCAGAGGACTTTTCTAAGCAAAAAGAAGCAAGGTTCAGAAGTATCAAAGGATTCTTTAAAAATTACGATAGAGAGACAGACAAGAAAATTTTCGTTGCATTGATCGAGATGTATCGAGAATTAATGGACGATGACTTGGAAGCTGAAACGCTAAAGTTAATTGACACAAAGTATAAAGGTAGCGTTCAGGCATATGCCGACTATGTTTATGAAAAAAGCGCGTTCTGTGACGTTTCCAAAATGAATCAATTTATGCGAGGATATAATAAAGGCTATGCAAAAAAGCTATTGAAAGATCCTGCTTACATTCTTGCACAAGACTTAGTTAGCACATTCAGAGCTAAGGTAGCTGGTGATCATCAGATTTTAAGCTCTCAAATTGATGGCAAAATGAAAACGTTCTTGAAAGCAAGAATGGAACTTTTCCCTGATAAGAAGTATGCTGCGGATGCTAACAGTACGCTTAGATTAACATACGGTAAGATCGAAGGGTCTTCTCCAAAAGACGGGATGCATTACGACTACTACACTACGTTAGACGGAATGATGCAAAAAAATAACTTGGGGAAAGATGATTTCAAGTTAGATCCTAAAGTAAGAGAACTCTGGAAGAACAAAGATTATGGGCAGTACGCTCAAGATGGGGAGTTAAGAGTATGTTTTACGGGTTCTAATCATACGACCGGAGGAAACAGTGGTTCGCCAGTTCTTAACGGCTATGGTGAGCTTATCGGATTGAACTTTGATAGAAGCTGGGAAAGCACCATGAGCGATTATTTATTTGATACAAGTAGATGCAGAAACATTGCAGTAGATATTAGATACGTGCTATGGGTTGTAGATAAATATGCTGGTGCTGGTCATTTAGTGAAGGAGATGAAAATTGTAACGGAAAGACCAAAAGATAACAGTAGAGCTCAGCTAGAAAAGGCGGTAAAGGAATTAGATGTACAGACAAAACTTGCTCCATTAAGACCGGATATTTATACTAAGAGGGCATTTTATCATAATAAAATGGGTGCTTTTGACAAAGCCGATGCCGATTTCCAAAAAGCGATTGAATTAGATGCTAAAAATTCAACTTCGTTAGATGATTACGCTATGTTTCTAATGGACAGAAAAAGATTAGAGGAAGGACTGAAAGTGGTTCAGAAGTCAATCAACTTGGAAAAAAAGGAAGAGAATTATGTGATTCAAGGATTGATATTAAATGCTGGCGTAAGCAGAAAAGAGGCGATGATTAGCTTTAATCAGGCAATCAAGTATGGAAAGAATGGCACACCTTGGGCTTATGCGGAAAGAGGAAAACTTCGAGAGCAATCTGGCATGTATAAGGAAGCTTGTAAAGATTACGAAATGGCAGCTAAATTCAATCCATCTGCCTATAAGGATTTACGCGAAAAACTTTGCGGAAAAGAATAGATTCTATTTTGGGGTAGATTTAACCAGAGATGTTAGAGGATATTTAAGACCCTTTTTCTTTTCTAAATAAACCCGAATTGATCCAACTAAAATTTGGGCTTCTACTAGAATTGGAATTCTATTTTTATCGTCAGTTACACTCACTTCCATGTCTTCACCTCCGGTAAAAATGGTTCCTTCGATTAGTAACGGTCGGAATTTAATGACACGGTAAGTCTGTCCAGAGCGAGTTTTAGCAGTTCCCTTACCAGTATATCTAATGTAAGTTTCATATTTAGATCCGTCAAGCACCATCGTCAATGGAATTGTGTCGTTTACTTTGCATTTGCTAAAATCAATAGACCTAGCATAATAAACGGTGGTCATCACATCGAATGCGCATTGTGTTTTCTTTATGGTGTCTTTTGTTTTATCGGTTTTAGATCTAAGGTAGTGTGCCTCTTTTCTCGAATCATCAAATGTATAGTCGTAATATAGGTTTGTTGAGCCTTCTCGAACGTTTCTGATAAATCGCTGAGGTTTCAAGTCTTTTTTCGTTGCAAAAGATTGGTACTGGTCACGTACTTTAAAGAACCAATCATATTCTTTAAAAGTCTTTCCACGACCATTAAAATGGAAACATTCTTTGCCCTTGTAAAGAGAATCGTTTACTTCAAATCTTACTTTACCCGCAGGAACCCAGACTTTCTTGTAGTTGTAATAGATCACAAAGTCTAATTTCTCGCCAGATTTGAATGGAACATTCGTCACTTCACACTGTCCATACCCAAAAATGCTGAGTCCTAAGAAAAGTATAAGTGTTGATATTCTCATTGTTTTATTTAAGGCAAAAAAAATCCTTCGTTCTGTTCTAAAACGAGACGAAGGATTAAATGTTCAATTAAAATGACGAATTAAGGATTAACCAATGCACGTATTGTTAAAACAGTGTTCTTTGGATTCGTGTTAGCAGTAACGGTTACTGTTTTCTGATCTTCTCCTTTAGTTTCTCTTGGCTTCGGTTTGAAAACAACATCAATCAAACCTTTAGCTCCTGGAAGTATTGGATCTCTTGGCCAATCTGGAACAGTACAGCCACAAGACCCTTTTGCGTTTTCAATTACCAACGGTTCATTGCCCGTATTCACAAACTCAAAAGCATACACATTTTCAGATTGGGCTTTTACTTCTCCAAAATCTTTGAAATCAGATGCAAATTTAATGTTGGTTACTGGTCCAGTTGAGACATTAGAATTTGCATTAGGCAGTGCGTTCAACGTTGGGTTACTCTGGTTAGCCTCAACTGCACTGTTTTTAAATTGATCACTTGATGTATTAAGGAGAGAGTTTGATCCGTTTGCTCCTTGTCCATCCGATACAGCATTTTGCTGAGGAATTGACGAGTATGATGATGAGCTAAAATCACCAGAACTTGTAGGTATTACTGTTGATTCACCTTTTACCGCTAAGAAATAGGTATTAACAATTAAGACAACAGCTATTAAAGCCAACAGGCCAACTTTTACTTTTTCAGTATTCATGTAATTTATTTTGTGCTAAAATTAGAATAATATGTTTAGTTAGAGGCTAAATTAACTTTCTCATAACTTCCATCTTCTAATATCTCAAGCGCTTTATTGTAAGAATTGTTTAAGGTGTTTATGATTTCGTAAAACTTTTCATAGCTCCATAAATTCTGAGCAACCATAGCTTTAACTCTTGTTTTAATTACATTTTCTGACCTTTCATATTCTTCTTTGTTGAATTCAAATCCTTCTTTCTCAGCATATTCAATCAAGTCTTTGGTTAAGTTGTCAGGATTAAACTGCTTCTTGAATTTTGAAAATTCAGGATACTTTTGCTTCAACTTATTTCTGTTTTTATCAATGTAGTCGAGAATGAAAGTGTTCATATGTCCTTTTCGAATCAATCCAGAAAAATATTTGGAAGTTTCAGTAGTATCTACCGGTACATAGAAGTCAGGCATTATTCCTCCGCCTCCATAAACAGCTCTAGCAGTACTTAGCGTTTCGAACTTTAACGAGTCTGGAAATTTAATACTGTCTGCATGATATGCTTCACCATTTTTATATCGTTCATACTTTTCCTTACGATAAGCATCACTGCCCCCAGCATACGACTTTTGAATAGATCTTCCTGTAGGCGTGTAATATCTTGAAGTAGTTAATCTAACCATTGAACCATCTGGTAATGAAACTGGTTTTTGCACAAGTCCTTTTCCAAAAGACCTTCTACCCACTACAATTCCTCTATCCCAATCTTGAATAGCTCCTGTAACGATTTCAGATGCAGATGCCGAACTCTCATCGATTAAGATAATAACTCTACCATCTTCTATTAATCCTGGCCTTCCAGTTCTGTATGTTGATTTTTCTTGTGTTCTACCTTCCGTATAGACAACTAACTTTCTTCCACTTAAGAATTCGTCTGCCAAGTTTATCGCTGTTGACAAATAACCACCACCATTTCCTTGCAAATCAAGAATAAGATCTTTCATTCCTTGTTGCTCGAGCTCATAAACAGCGGCTCTTGTTTCCTCGATGGTCGTTCTTGAAAAATTATTCAATTTTAAATAACCAACTTCCGGAGTAGCCATATAAGATGCATCCATGCTGTGGATTGGAATTTTATCTCTGGTAACTGTTACATCAAACATGTCAGCCATACCTCTTCTCATGACCTTAATTTTAACTTGAGAATCTTTGTTTCCAAGTAGTCTTGTTCTAACTCCTGAATTCTTTAATCCAGTTCCAGCAACATTCTCTTCATCGATAAAAATGAATTTGTCGCCAGCTCTAATTCCAGCTTTTTCAGAAGGTCCTCCTGGAATTGCCTGAACTACCATGAGCGTATCTTTTAATATCTGGAATCTGATACCAACTCCAGTGAAGCTTCCTTTTAGCGGAGCATTCATTTGTTCCACTTCCTTTTTTGGAATGTATATCGAATGAGGGTCAAGTTGTTCTAGCATACCCGCAAAGGCAAATTCAACTAGCAACTCTGTGTCAATAGAATCAGCGTATTCTTTTATCACTAAACGCATCAACTTATCAAATTGATCAACTGCTAATTGGTTTTCAGTCTGACTTGATTTAGCTTTTTGACCAATAATTTTTGCTATATCGTCCTTATCTACTTCAAGTGAATCAGCCTCAAGTCCATCAACCATCCCTATAATGGCATCACCGATCAGCGTTTTGGTATTCACCGAATCAACGTACATCGAGTGGATGTAATTTAAAAGTCGGTCAAACTTGTACACGGCCATTTTACGCTCTTCGACTCTATCAGATTTATCTTGAGCAAATGATGGTCCCGCTGTTACACTGATTAATAAAACTGCTAAAAGTATTCTGTATCCTTTCATATTTCCCCGCATTATCATGTTGTATCACTTAATGGCACTTAACTAGTAAAGTAACCATAATCGTTCCAAAAAATTGCAACAATGACACATTTAACAAAAATTACATTTATAATGACCATATTGCTAATAAGTAACAGCATTATGAGTCAAAGTTTCAAATCCGACCAACTCAAAAAATCAAGAGTCAAAGGTGCTTACACTCATGTGCAAGATTCGGTTCAAAAACAATTGTCTAGTCTACGCATTAATTTGACAGATGTTCACATTTATTTACGAGCGGTAAAAATGGATAAGGATTTGGAAGTTTGGGTAAAGCATAAAGACTCTACTTCTTACCAATTATTTAAAACGTATGATTTTTGTGTTTTGTCAGGCTCTTTAGGGCCTAAGACCATGCAAGGCGATATGCAGGTGCCGGAAGGATTTTATCATATTGACAGATTTAACCCCTATTCTACTTTTCATTTGAGTTTAGGAATAAATTATCCGAATACAGCCGACAAAAAGTTAAACGCAGGAAATAATTTAGGCGGAGATATTTTTATTCATGGTAACTGCGTTAGCATAGGGTGTATTCCGATTACAAACGCGATGATAGAGGAGCTATATATTCTTGCTGTGGAAGCCAGAAATAATGGACAAAGGAAGATACCAGTTCACATTTTTCCTTTTAAAATGCATGATGATAATATCAAAGTAGCAACAGAGTCACTAACAGACGATGGGATGAAAGTATTTTGGCAGAACCTGAAACTAGGGTATCAAAAATTTGAGGAAACTCGGACCATACCAAATGTGAAAATTGGATCAACCGGAGCTTACATCTTCAGTTAATCAGCTAGCAAATTGTCTTGTTGCTCAATTAACTTCTTAACTAAATGGGCAAATGATTCGTTATCATCACACTTGAACATCTGAGGTTTAGAAGACCATTCGCGAAGTTCGTCTTTAGCGTCATTCATTTCAATCATCAACATAAAATCATCAGGGCTCTCAGCCGATTTATTAATAATTCTGGTACATTTTTTAATTGATCCAGCGAAATCTTCTAGGAATTGTTGACATTCTTCTGAAAGCGGATCAGGCACATCCATCGTTAAAACTTCCTCAATGGATTTTGGTTCAGGCAAAGAATCTAACGATGCTATTGTATCCATTGTATAAGTTAATTCTACGCCACAAGCTAGTGCTTCTTCCATTCTAGCAGTTTTTTCTAGGTTGTTTAGTGGCTCCGGAAATAGCGAGTCACATGCAATTCGATCAACAACGGCCAAAGAATCCAAACAATTACATAAGGTAGATTCTACCATGGTTTCGTTAATGATTTCAGGTTTATCGGTAGGCTCTGCTGAACAAGCGGCTAAAATGGTTAATGGAATGGCAATTAGTAGAAATTTCTTCATGATTTAGCTTTACAATTGATAAAGATAATTAAATGGGATAAAATGGTCTCAGAGGCGACAGGAATTCGTCTTATATTATGATAAAAGACATGCTTTCGTTACATTTAAACCAACTAATGAAACAATCTATGAAGAAAATCTTTACCACCTTAATGTTCCTTGCTTGCGGTACGTTTGCCTTTGCGCAAATGCAAGTAGACGGGAAACCATACCAATTAACAGTTGATCATCCAGTTCCTTTACCAGAAGTGGTAGGAGTTGAATTACCAGCGCTAAACATGAAAGCAGTGAGAGCTGTTGACGAAGCGAACGTTAAAAACGGTGTGCTAGAGCTATTCTCAAGATGGCATCATGTGAATTTAAACACTGATAATTCTGGAAGTTGGTTTACAATGCCAAACGGAGATCGGATGTGGAGATTAAAAATCACTGCCGAAGACGCAATGGCAATTCACTTGACATACAACAAGTTTTACCTTCCAGAAGGAAGTATCATGTATATCTACAATGAGGATTATTCAGATATCATTGGTGGATACACAAGTGCTAACAATAAGAAAACAGGAGTTTTCGGAACAGGTAATGTAGTTGGAGAAACATGTATCATTGAATACTACCAGCCGAAAACAGTTGTTGGTGAAGCGACAATTCAAATTGATAGAGTTGGACATTCATACAGATGGATTCAAAAAGCTTCGGCTGAAGAAAAAGCTGATCCTTGCCAAGTAGATGTTGCTTGTACGCCAGAAAGTGATGACTGGAAAAATCAAATTAAAGGAGTGGTAAGATTACTAATTAATAGTGGTGGAGGCGGAGGTTTCTGCTCCGGATCTGTTATTAATAACACTAGTTTAGATTGTACACCGTATGTACTTACAGCGCTGCACTGTGGTGTTTCAGGCAGTGTGTCCGATTTTAATTCATCAATTGTTTATTTCAATTACCAAAGACCTTCTTGTGGCAGTGGATCTCCATCTGCTTCTCAATCAATGACAGGTTTTACAAGAAGAGCAGATTCTAATGATGGTGGTGGTAATTCAGGACCAGATTACTTATTAATTGAAATGAATTCTACAATTCCAGGTGGATATAATGTGTTTTACAACGGATGGAGCAATTCTACGACTGCTGCAACTAGTGGAGTTTCAATTCATCACCCATCTGGAGATGAAAAGAAAATTTCAACGTTTAATGGATCTTTGGTAGGAGCAGGTTGGGGAACTTCAGGAACGCACTGGAGAGTATTTTGGTCAGCTACACCTAATGGTCATGGTGTAACTGAAGGTGGATCTTCAGGTTCTCCTATTTTCAATCAAAATGGACAAATCGTTGGACAACTTACAGGTGGAGGTTCATTCTGTAGTCAGGTTCCAAGTCCAAGTGCTGATCTTTATGGAAGAATGAGCATTAACTGGAATTCTGGAACTAAAAATCCAGGTGATGCATTAAAAGATTGGTTAGATCCGACTTCTTCTGGTGTAACTACGTTAGATGGAACTTATGTTCCTTGTGCGGTTGCGACTTACGATAATTCGGCAGTTGATGCTGTTAATGCTCCGACTGGAATCTATTGTGATTTAGATATTTCGCCAGAGGTTATAATGACTAATAATGGTTTAGATAATATTACGTCAGCTACAATTGAATGGGACGTTGATGGCGGTGCTACTCAAACATTTAACTGGACAGGATTACTATGTCCTCAAGATGATGAAACAATTTCCTTAGGAACTATGACTACTTCTGCTGGAGCGCACACATTTAATGTTACTATTACAGTAACGAATGGTGGTGCTGACGGAGATGCTTCTGATAATTCAAGTTCTAGTTCATTTACAACTACAGACCCAATGACTTCTTCTTTGAGTGGAGTAAATCCAAGTTGTGGTTCAGCGGATGGTTCAATTACTTCTACTATTGGAGGAGGAACACCAACATTTGATTACTTATGGAACGTAGGTGGAACTTCAAGTGGATTAACAGGATTGGGAATTGGTGAGTATATTCTTACTACTACCGATGCTAACGGTTGTGAAATTAGCGATACAGTTGATTTGATCAACGTTGGAGCCCCAGTTGCTACTGCAACTTTCACTTCTGAATCTTGTGCTGGTGTGGCCGATGGGACATTGGATGCAACATCTACTGGTGGAACTGGAGCAGTAACTTATAACTGGGATGGTGGAATCGGTTCTGGTGCAACACATACAGGTGTTAGCCCAGGAACTTATACAGTAACTGCAACTGACGCAAGTGGATGTCAATCAGTATCGACTGTAACGATTAGCAGCGGTCCAGCTTATCCTAACTCTAACTTTACGAACATTCCAGCAAGTACGTCTACCATTGTAGGAGCAGGAGTAACGTTCATTAATACTAGTTCTGGTGGTGCAACATCTTACTCTTGGGACTTTGGAGATGGAACAACTTCGACAGCTACTAATCCAGGAACTCATTCTTGGGGAGCTCAAGGAACCTATACAGTAACATTGTATGCTTCAAATGGTCCATGTGTAGATTCAACTGTAGTAGTGTTTACAGTAGGGCCTAATTCAATTGACGAGTTGTTTTCGAAAATCGATGTTAATTTATTCCCTAATCCAACTGAAGGATTATTGAATATTACCATTGCTGGAAATGCAGAACTTGATTTTGACATGGAAGTTTATGGAGTTGATGGGAAACTATTAGCTGCTAGAAAAGTAATGAAAGGTCAAAAAACTGTTGAACTTAATCTATCAGATTATGCTCCAGGAATGTACCTGATTACGTTTAGAAATGGAGATCAGAAAATGGTGAAACGAATTACCAAATTCTAAGAGTCTCAAACTTAATTGAGTCCCGCAGGCTTTTGTCTAGCGGGACTTTTTTTTGACATTTTTTTCACCGAACTTACGGTTCAATATTTTCAAATTATAGAATGCAAAGTGCCGCTATTATAGCAGTTATATTAATTGCGCTAAATGCAATTTTCTCCTACCAAGGGTTAAAGAAAGAGGCTTTCATGAGCAGATTCGACTTCCATATCGATCCTATTTTAAAGAGAAAAGAGTATTACCGAATGATCTCGTCTGGGTTCCTTCATGTGAGTTGGATCCATTTGGGCATGAACATGGTTGCCCTATATTTCTTTACGCAGACATTGGTAAGCGAAACCGATATTGTTCCTTACTTCGTAATTTATTTTTCCAGTTTAGTTGGAGGTAATCTATTGGCTTTATTTATTCGGAAAAACAATGGAGAATATAAAGCGGTTGGCGCTTCTGGAGCTGTTAGTGGATTAGTGTTTGCCTTTATCGCTCTTGGTTCTGGAGAAGGTATTCAGTTGTTGTTTATTCCTGTTCCAATTCCAGGTTGGATCTTCGGAGCTATTTACGTGGTTTATTCCATATATGGTATTCGTGCAAAGAATGATAATGTTGGGCACGAGGCACACTTTGGAGGGGGAATTGTCGGAATGATCGTTATGGTGTTATACCAACCTGATTTACTAGTAAAAAATTATTTGGCAATCGGTATCATGTTGATTCCAACAATCGTATTTCTAATTCTGATCGTAAAAAGGCCGCAAGTACTTTTGATAAATAAGAAGATTAAAAATGCTAAGCCCAAAGAATCAATTGACCATCAATTCAACGCTCAAAAATTAAGCAAGGAAAAAGAGCTAAATCGTTTATTAGATAAAATTGGTTCAAAAGGAATGAACTCGTTAAGTTCAAAGGAAAAAGCAAGATTAGAAGAATTGTCTAAATAAGCACTACCACCTATTAATCAGTAAATATCGATAACCGCCTACTAAATCTGGGTTCGGTATTTTGTACAAGGAAGTTCCGAGCGCAGCTTTTTCATGTATTTGAGCTTGATTCTCTAGCCAATATCCCGAATTTAAGTCTTGACCAAGACACATTCTACAATGAGCATAGGAAATGTTAAAGGTGCATACACCGTTCTGCGCGGGAGAATCATTTCCATTTTGTAAACGATATGCTAATGATTCCCAAGAACTGTTATTCTCAACTATGTCGCCTTTTGTTAAGCTGCAATGTGCTTTTCCGAATTGGCCGAGAAATTTCCCTTCTGGGTTTTTATTAATTAGGCTGGCAAAATTCCAATAGATGAAGTTCTCTCGCTTATTGTTGAAAATGCTATCTGCTCGAATTGATTCAGGTGTTATGACCTTTATAAAAGGCTCTATGTCATAATTACTTAAACAAGTTCCAGCTACGATTAAACGAAAATAATTGTAATCATCACCGAGGTAATTTGCGTAATCTTCATGATTATAGGCAATATTTATTTCTAGTGATTGGATGAAATCCAGCAATTCTTCACCGTATTTTTTCTTTCGGTTATCGGTGTCTACAGACCTAAGTTTAGTAATGAAATCTGCTATTTTTCCTGTTGATTTTGTTTTAGGCAAAAGGCTTTGTAACAGCCGAATTGGTATTAAGCAATCGTATTCTACATCAACTGTTCGGATGGTCAGTTTTCGTTTATGATTTTTATTAAACTTTCGTAAAAACTCCATCTCATTTTTTAATTCTCGATTGAAGCCACCTCGACCTTTCATCATATTTAGAGAATCCAAATTTCCATTTAGAACATAGGCGTTGAAAAATGCTTCATGGCTTAAAGGGTACTCCATGACGATTGTGCTGACTTCTTCTTGTATATATAGATACTCAACCATCTCTCTCCAAACTTCATGATTTCCTTTAGTTGAGTGGTATTCAGAGGTAATAAAAACGTTGAATTGATCAATGTCATTATTGAATTTTTGAACGCTCGAATGGGTGTGTCCAGAATCTAATCGAATAAGGTTAAATGAGGATTGAGCGAAGCTTGATGCGCCTAGGCACATAATGAACATGAATAAGACAATTTTAGAGGTCATAAATTGAAATCGTTTTATTTTAATGTTGATTATTCTCATAGGTAACCACTAAAACAAAAGGTAAAAAAAATCCCAATCTGCTTCAAGCAGATTGGGATTTTTTTGACTTGGGTGATAAGCCTATTTAATAACTACTTTTTTGGTAGTTATCCCATTATTGAAATGAACATTTACAATGTACATTCCGACAGGTAAATTTAAATCGTTAACAGTATAAGTACCTGAAGCGATATTTCCTGTTTCTTTCACCAATTGACCAGTAGTCGTATAGAAACTAATCCCGTTAATTAGGTTGTTAGTTGAACTAACAAAATTGATTACTCCGTTAGTAGGGTTAGGGAATATACTAACGTTGCTTTCTTCGATATCTTCAAGTGAACTTGGAGTTTCAACTAAGACTCTATAAAGTCGTGGAGAGAGGTATCCTTGAATAGTATCATTGTATGACAATGCTCTTGCTCTTCCAGCAACTGGACCAAGTGCTTGATAAACCGGGTTTGAAGCATATCCATTTGCAAGAATAACTGCTGGGTCTTGTCCTAATAATGGAGCTTCTGCTGTTACCGTGGCATCATCCCAAAATTCCCAAGGCCCATTGCCGTTTGCCGCTCCTACGAAAGGGTAAAGACCTTCATCTCCTCCATTGCCGTAAGTAGCATCTAATCCAGCGTTGTTTGTATTTGCAGTGGTTGTGTAAACATCTGTAATGGCAGGCGTTTTGAATACATCATTATTTCCAAATGCATTCTGAATTCTAGAAACATCACTTGCGCCACTCACGTCAACAACAAATAAAGAAGTACCTGGTACAGTAACGATTCCATATTTGTAAGGTGCAAAGGCGTCTGCCACTCCTTGAATTGAAATTGTTGGAATTTCTCCTGCATTGATCCAGGTAGAATCTCCAATCGCACCACCAATATTAAAGGTAACGTCAACTTCATTGTCATAACCAACGTGGTTTTCAAAGTTTAATGCAGGGTTTCCTCCTAATCCATCCCAGTCACCTAGAAGAGCAGTATCAACCATAAAAGCGTTTGTTGTAAAGTTGAAAAATTTAGTCAATTGAATTTCTTCAATTTTATCAACCGCTCCATAAGCAAGTGAAATGTATCCACCAGAACCTTGACCACCAACTGCAATTCTATTAGGGTTGATCCCATAAGAATTTGAGTTTGTTGCGAAATCTTTCTTAAAATATCTTACAGCAGTTTTAGAATCTTGGAGACCTCTATATACTGCTTGAAGAATAGTTTCAGTTCGCTCATCTTGCGTGCCTTGTGGATTCCATCCAGTTCTGTAGTTGCAAGCTGCAACAACATATCCTTGTTTTGCCAACCTTGTGCACATTTCAACAGTTGCACTATCAGTTTTGTCACCGGTAGGTAATTGATTTATGTACTTTGGTAAGAAACTTCCTGTAGGCAAATAAACGATTAAAGGTCTGCTGGTTTCTGTATCTCCAGTTGGCGTATAAACGTCCATCACTAGATTGCTTAGTATAGGTGCACCTGTTAATACAGAATAATTCTGACCGTATGTAACGTTTGAGGTTACGTCTACACTCGTAAAAACCTCGTCTAAATATCTCGTTTGACTGAAGCCGCTTGACACAATTGTCAGCATTATGGTTATAAAAAGTAATTGTTTTTTCATGATTGGTTTTTTTGTTCTTAAGTTTTATCAAGTTCCACAAGAATAGAGAAGTAGATCATTCGACCGACTCTCGGACCTCCATAGACTTGAAATTGTTTTTTGTTTAAAATGTTTGAAGCTCCTAGCTTAAATGTTGATTTTAATTTCGGGATGTATTTATTAATCTGCGCATCCAATAACGCATAGCTTGGAATCACTCCTGTGAATTGAGGTGATCCTTCGTAGATAAATGATTGAATCCATTTGTAGTTAATGTTAAAGCCAATGTTTTTATATGAATGTTCTTTTGCACCTTCTTTTTTAGAAAATTTGAATTTTCCGTGCATGTCATTTCCGCCTATTCCGATATTGAATTTATGTTCTGGAGTATTAAAGGCTGGAATGATTGGGTCATCAGATCCCTGCAGATCTAATTTATTCCAAGAATAATTTGCCCTAAATGATAGGAACTTTTTAGAATAATAATTTATTCCGATAGCTGCCCCTTGGGTAGTGACAATATCAGCTGCGTTAGACGCGATACGGTATACTTGAGTTTTTGAAGGGTTGAATAAATTAGTAATAGGGTCTAATTCCCCATCTACACCAATGTTATAACCAATAAAGTCCTTGTAGAAGCTATAGTAATAACTTGCATCGATGTACCAGGATTCTTTGATAAGCGATCTGTAGCCTAGTTCAAATGTTTTAACTTTTTCCGTGCGAATAGGAGCGACATCAAAGTAAATTAAATCATCAGGATTTCTTGTGCTAGATACTTCTATAGCCGACTCCACGGTAATTAATGAGTCGAATCCATCAATGTTTCCTAATAGGATTGCACGGCCTGTATTGTAATATAAATATTGATCTTGTAATGTTGGGTTTCTGGTAGCCGCTGAAAATGAAAACCGAAGAATGTTATTTTCGTCTAAATTATAGACTGCTGAAGCAGCAGGCGAAATAACCGCCTTGAAATTTTGATTTTTATCTACCCTTGCGGTAAAATTTATTCTGAGGTGTTCTTGCATGAACTTATTCTCAATTCCTACATAAGCCCCACCCTCGTGATTGGTTATTAGACTATTCGTGTCTTTAAATATTGTACCCCTTGATTTTGGCATATACAATCGATAATTAGCGCCAGAAACTAGTTTTAAAAATGGCAATTTAGCCGAATCTAACAGGAAAGTTCTTTCCGCGTGGGCGTGATACAAGGCGCTCTTGTCATAAAACCCTGAACCACCTTCTGAAAACGAATTTTTCGATGTGATATCAGAGAAAGCTGCATTAAATTCAGGAGTCCCCGGAACCAGTCGATCGATGTTGTTGTCAAATACAATTCCTCCTGGAGGGGAAAGTCCGAGGTCTGCTAGTGCTCTTGCTTCATCGTGCCACAGGTCAATGCTGTCGCTATATTGTGCCATTATTGAATTGGCTAAGTCATAATCATAAACCACAGATCCGCCCACAATAGATGGAACGGGAAAGCCAGGCAGGTTTTTAACCTTAGGAGCGTAAATTTGGGCCCAATAATATCCATAATCCGATGCCCATCGGCCATCATCTTTGGCCATGTTTTGCAGCAACAATGCAGTAAATACAGCATCATAAGAATCTCCCGCGTCTTCATGAGTTGCGTAAATCCTTACAAATCCTTTATTGCTTTTATACTCCAATCTATTTTGGAAGAAAAGGATGTTTTTTAGACTGAAACGATTGTCACCTTGATATACGGTTGTTCCCGTTCCAAAATTTGAAGACAAAATAATTTGAGACTCATTTTTAAATTTATAATGAAGGGCAAGCGCAGTTTTTAAATTTTCCGTTCCGTAATCAACAATGCTTGCTTCTTGGTAACCAGTTCGGTGAAGTACACCCAACCCTGGGAATTGAACCTGGTTACTTAAAGAGTTAAAGTAAACAGCAGATTCATCTCCATAATTATTAATTGCATCATGGCCTCCAGGATTAGATACCCCCGATTCGGAAAGATAAACTGAGTCCATATTTGTAGCTTCCCAATCATTTGCGCGCAGGTATGTGAAGTTAAATTTGAACGCAAAGTTTTCTCGATCATCTTTATTTTTAAAAGCTTTGGCATATCGGACTGCAGTTTCAAAGAGACCCCTTTCGCCCATTTTAGAGGAAGCGCTCAGCCCTTGAAAAGTGAAAGGATCCTTAGACTCCATGCTAATCACTCCGTTAAACGCATTGGGTCCATAAAAGGCAGAACTAGCTCCAACAATTAGGTCCACTTTCTTTACATCTAATTCAGAGCAACCTAAAAAGTTTCCTAAACTAAAATTCAAACCCGGAGCTTGATTATCGACACCATCAATTATTTGTAACGATCGCACCGGAGAAGTTGAGTTAAAACCTCTGGTGTTTATCACTTTAAATCCAATACTTGCAGAAGTTAAATCCACACCTTTTAAAGAACCTAGTCCCTCATAAAAATCGGCAGAAGGAGTGTTTTTAATTGCTTTTAAATTCATTGATTCTACCGTTAATGCAGATTCTTTCTGCTTATCGGAAATATTTATTTTTTGAATCTCAACACCATCAAGCAAGGTGGTATTATCACCTAATTCAATATTGACCTTCTGTTTATCTGACTTTATAACATAATCCAAATCCGAAAACCCAAAAGAAGAAATTGTAAGCGTAATCGGATAGTTTAACTCTGTTCGGATGGAAAACTTGCCGAAATCGTCTGTTTCAGATTTCACTTCAGTTCCTTTTATAGAAATACTTGCACCTAGAATATCACCACCGAATGCTTGGTCGGTAACGTGCCCAGTAATTGTAACCTGAGCCCAAGCTGCATTCATCATAATCGTCAAGAGCAGGATTGTGATTATGCTTTTATAGGTGATTAACTTCATTTAATCGACTAGTCGGATTAGTTGGTCGCAAAATTTGTGCAAAACTAATTCTTTTATTTTAGTTTAATTAAGGTTTTACAACAATTTTCTTGCTGATTCAAAAAAGAAGTAACTCAATTGATTCCAGCCCTTTGCGAATGTTCATTTAACATAGATTCAAACCTATTGATCTAAAATGAATAAGAAAAAGCCGATTAACGGTGATGCCTACTTTTTATAATACCGGGAATGTAATGGTAAAGACTATTAACCGAGCATGTTTTGGCTCGAATACGTTTTGTTTAGATCGCGTTCATTTTCATTATTAACTCACTTGGAGTGTCCGCTATTACAATACAATCTATATGTGCCTGTTTAAGGAAGCCTTCTTGAACGCTTTGCTTGAGTTGCTCAATAAGGTTTTGGTAATACCCATTTGTATTTAAAATCCCAATAGGCTTTTGATGAAGGTTAAGTTGCCGCCAAGTGAATATTTCGAATAATTCTTCAAATGTTCCAATCCCTCCAGGGAGGGCTATGAAACCGCTTGCTAGCTCGAACATTTTGAGTTTTCTTTCAGGCATGTCTTTAGTGATGTGCAACTCTGTTAAGCCTAAATGGGTGATTTCAATTTTGTCTAAAAATTCAGGAATCACTCCGTAAACTTTACCGCCTTTTGTTAACACTTGGTCGGCAATTGCCCCCATAAGACCAATTTGAGCACCTCCATACACAAGTTCGATGCCCTTATTTGCCATAATATCTCCAAGTTTTTTGGCCTCTTCGATATAGACGGGATTAACCCCTGGGCTAGACCCACAGTACACTGCAATTCGATTCATGTGCCTAATTTAGCCATTCGATTAATCAACTAATAGTATCGGTTAATAAGTTTCCCCAGATGATGATATCTATAAAGAAGGCTCTTTTTATATTTGCGCCATGCAAGAAATGGTTTTAATCGTTGATTTTGGCTCTCAGTACACACAACTGATTGCTAGACGAGTAAGAGAGTTAAATGTTTATTGTGAGATTCATCCCTACAATAACATGCCAGAGGTGAAGGATAACGTTAAAGGAGTGATCCTATCTGGAAGTCCTTTTTCGGTAAGAGATCATGATTCCCCTCGTCCAGATTTGTCAGGTTTTAAAGGCCGTATTCCATTGCTAGGTGTTTGTTTCGGTGCACAATATATGGCGCAAGCCTTTGGAGGAGAAGTACTTCCTTCTAATACAAGAGAGTATGGAAGAGCTAATTTGGCATTTGTGAATGAGCAATCTCCATTAATGACTGGGGTAACGTCCAATTCTCAAGTTTGGATGAGCCATGCAGACAGCATCGCAAATGTTCCAGACTCGTATGAGGTTATCTGCAGTACTGCGGACGTTAAATATGCAGGCTACCATGTAAAAGGTGAAGAAACTTTTGGAATTCAATTTCATCCGGAAGTATATCATTCAACTGAAGGAGCGGTATTATTAAAGAATTTCATTGTTAATATTTGTGGTTGTGAGCAATCATGGACACCAGATTCCTTTGTTGAATCAACGGTAAATGGATTAAAAGAAAAATTAGGTGATGACGCTGTGATTCTTGGCTTATCGGGAGGAGTTGATTCTACTGTTGCGGCTATGCTACTTCATCGAGCTATAGGATCAAACTTACATTGCATCTTTGTAGACAACGGGCTGCTTCGAAAGAATGAGTTTGAAGAAGTTCTAGAATCTTATAAAGGGATGGGCCTTAATGTAAAAGGTGTTAATGCCAAAGACCTTTTCTATGATGAATTAAAAGGAGTATCTGATCCTGAAGCGAAAAGAAAAGCAATTGGTAAAGTTTTTATTGACGTGTTTGATGCAGAATCAAAAATGGTTAATGATGCTAAATGGCTCGGTCAAGGAACTATTTATCCTGATGTAATTGAGTCAATTTCTGTAAATGGAGGCGCAAGTCAAACAATCAAGTCTCATCATAATGTGGGCGGCCTTCCAGATTATATGAAGTTGGAAGTTGTAGAACCGCTTCGTTCGATTTTCAAAGATGAGGTCAGAAGAGTTGGAAAAAGCATGGGAATCGATCCTAATATTTTAGGAAGACATCCTTTTCCGGGACCAGGACTTGGGATCAGAATTTTAGGTGATGTAACTGCTGAGAAAGTTAGAGTGCTTCAAGAAGTAGATCACATTTGGATTTCAGGATTGAAAGAACAGGGTCTTTATGATGAAGTATGGCAAGCAGGATCGATACTTTTACCGGTTCGATCTGTAGGTGTTATGGGCGATGAAAGAACGTATGAAAATGCAGTGGCATTGCGGGCTGTGACATCCACTGATGGTATGACTGCGGACTGGTGCCATTTACCACATGAATTTTTGGCACGAATTTCTAATGATATTATCAATAAAGTAAAAGGTATTAATAGAGTTACTTATGATATTAGCTCTAAACCACCTGCTACAATTGAATGGGAATAGATGGATAAATTAGTTAAACATATAGTTGTTTCTTTTTGTTTGGTGTTATGCTTAACCACTGCATGTGCGCAGCCAGGGAAGGTAAAAACAAAAACAATTGAAGGGAAGGAATATTACATGCACAAAGTAAAACGTGGTAACACGATTTACGGCCTTCACAGAATGTATGGAGTTCCTGTAGAAGACATCTTATCTACCAATCCATCGGCAAAAGACGGACTTGACATTGGTCAGGTAATTAAAATACCAAAAGACGGAGCTTCGGAAGCAATTGCAACTGATACTTCTGTGGATCATGTAATCGATAGTTCAAAATATTATGTGCATGTAGCCAAGCAAAGTGAAACGTTGTATTCAATAGCGCGGCAGTATGGAATCAAAGGAAAAGAACTGGTTCGTATAAATGGTGATACTCCTTTAGCGATTGGCGATAAAGTGTTAATTCCCAAAGAGGCCGTAGAAACTGGTCCAATTACGGATGTGGTTGACCCAATTATTAAAGATCCGGTTAATGAGTTTGCTGAAAAAGGAGATTCAATTATAATGCACACAGTTGCTGCAGGTGAAACTTTGTATGCATTAGGTAGAAGATATAGTACAACTCCTGAGGCTATTAAAAAAGCAAACCCAGGAATGCAAAGTGCCTTAACAGTTGGCGCTGAAATACGAATTCCAATAAAAAAGGAATCAACTGGACCAGTCGATCAAGTTATAGATACTAACAGTGCGGCTGTAAGAATGGACGTGGTTAACAAAAAAGACGTTTATGAAGTTGCTGTATTCTTACCATTTAAGTTGGACAAATTTGATGCGATGATATTGAAATGTCCAGCAATCGGAGATTGTGCACCATACATGCCGTCAATTAGAGCTGCAGAGTTCTATCAAGGTGTTGAAATGGCGATCGATTCCATGAAAAAAGCTGGTTTGTCGGTTAATGTCCACGTTCATGATACAAAGGCGGATACTGCAACCATGCGCAAAATCTTGTTAAAAGACGGGATGAAAAATTTAGATTTAATTTTTGGTCCATTGTCTCCTGCAACTCAACGATTAACTGCAAAATTTGCAATGGAGAATAAGATCCAGTTCATTTCTCCAGTTAACTCAACGAATAAAATTTTATTCAAAAACCCTTACGTTACGAAGGTTGTGGCATCTATTCCTACACAAATGAAAGCAATGGCTAGATATGTTGCCGATACTTTTGGGAGAGCCAGTATTATCGTTTTTGATAACAAGAAAGCAAATGATCAAGCCTATTTTGCCAAAACATTTGTAAAGGAATTTGACCTTGCTTCAGCTGGTGATTCTACTTATCGTGATTCATTAATTGTAATGGAAAGAGGTTATAAGCTAAAAGGGATATATCCTTATTTGAATAAACAAGGACTTAATGTTCTTATCGTGCCTTCACGTAACTTAGGATATGTTAGCGCCTTTTTAACCGATCTAAATAAAGTAAAGAATGATCATGGAATGCGGTTCGCTAAGTTCGTTGTTTTTGGACTCGAAGACTGGCAGAAATATGAGCAAATCGATTACAATTATATCAACACATTTAATGTTCATATTAGCGCTTCAAAATACCTGGACTTCAAAACTCAGGATATGAAGGATTTTGTTACCAAATTCAGATTAAAGAATAGCAATGACCCTGGGGTGTATTCCTATATGGGCTTTGATGTGATGATGCATCACCTAGCTGGAATGTTAAATTTCGGAACTGGATATGCTACCCGAATGAACTACATTCAATTGGATCATTTGCATACAGGATTTAATTATTCAACAGTTGGAGAAGACAGCGGTCTTGAGAATCAGAACGTATTTATCTTATCATACGACAACTATAAACTGATTAAAAAGAGATAATGCTTTTTAAGGAAAAGGTTTTAGCACAATTCAAACAATTACAAGATGAAATTTGCCAAGGGCTTGAGGCATTAGACGGGAAGTCTAAGTTTCAAGAAGATGCTTGGTCTCGTGATGGAGGGGGAGGTGGAAGAACCCGTATCCTTGAAGACGGTAACCTTGTTGAAAAAGGTGGTGTAAATTTTTCTGCGGTTCACGGGGTATTGCCAGAGGCAGTTCTAAAAACATTAGATGTTTCTGGAAGTAACTTTTTTGCAACAGGCGTTTCTATCGTTCTTCATCCCAATAACCCGCATGTGCCAATCATACACATGAATGTGCGTTATTTTGAGCTTGATGACGGGACTTATTGGTTCGGTGGAGGGATAGACTTAACTCCGCACATTATAGAGGCTCCAAAAGCTGCTGATTTTCATCAAAAGCTAAAATCTATTTGCGATGAATTTAATCCGGAGTTTTACCCAGAGTTTAAAAAATGGGCAGATGATTACTTTTTCAACCAACATCGGAATGAGACCAGAGGAGTAGGAGGGATTTTCTATGACAAGCTTACGACTGAAAAAACTGGTTTGTCAAAAGATGAATTACTCGATTATTCAGTGAAATTGGGCCAAACTTTCGTACCTGCTTATACCGCTCAAACAGAAAATAGGGATTTGGCATATTCGGAAGAGGAGCGTCAATGGCAAATGCTAAGACGTGGTAGATATGTAGAATTCAATTTAGTTTACGATAGAGGGACGAAGTTCGGTCTGCAAACCTCAGGTAGAATCGAGTCTATATTAATGAGCTTACCTAAAAATGCGTCTTGGTTATATAATTATGAACCAACTTCTGATGCTCAAAAATTTACATTAGACAACCTTAAGAAAGGAATAGACTGGCTGAATTAAGTCGCAAAGCGATTAAGGTTTAAATCAAAAAAAAAAGCCCTCCAAAGGAGAGCTTTTAAAATTAGTTTGTCTGTTTATAGTTCTTCAACTTTTACTCCAGGATTTTTAGCTTTATCAAATTTGAATTTTGAATCGCTTACATCAATGTTCACCGAGAACTTTGAAATCGTGTAATGAACGGTCATTCCATCTTTCGTCTTAACAGTCATCCCCGAGATCTTGTTCGTTGATTTGTTTACCTTGATTATCACCGTATGATATTTACTTCCTTTAGGATCTTTCGGAAATAGCTTTATCGCGTGAGTAGTTGCGGTGGAAGCTTTGTCGTAATAACTATACTTAAACCCATCTTCCCAGATTCTAAGAAGTTTACTTGGATTAATTCCATCTTCTTCATCGGCTTCAGTTTTGTAACAAACGTCATCGCCAATTTCTAGATTCCAAACATTCACCAGATTATTCCAGATTTTAGCGTCTTTATCTTGATAGAAGTACTTGTCTCCCTTAATCCACGCCTTTCCTTCAGAAGAAATGTTAGTTCCTTCACCTTTGATGCTGCTTTTAAATTCAATATAGATTGATTTATAAGCTTTCATTTCCTTGCTTAATCCGTCAAGAATCTTCTTGGCTTTTGCCTCGTTGTCCTGAGCTACTACAGATGCCGAAGCGAAAAGTAATGCTATTGCGATTGTAAATAATTTCATGTGTTTCAATTTTAGTCTTTTGCTATCTGTTTTAGTCTTTTCAGAAACCATGCCAAAGAAACGGAATCCGTTGCTATTTAAGAGTTAATTAACAAATTTTGTATTTGAAAATGTAGGATTAGACCGAGCCACCAGCTTCTTTGTCTTGACGTTCATGATCCAGCTTTCGGTGAAGCGTATCAATATCTGGTACTAAAACATCTCTAGCCTTACTCCCTCTGTGAGGTCCAATGATTCCAGCTGCTTCTAATTGATCGACTATTCTACCAGCTCTATTGTAACCTAATTTCAATTTACGTTGTAGCAATGAAGCTGAACCTTGTTGCTGTAATACTATTACTTCAGCTGCTTGTTCGAACATAGAATCTCTTTCATCTAAATCAACATCAGAATTTCCTCCTCCAGATTCTTCTACATATTCTGGTAAATGATACGCACTTGGATAACCACGTTGTGATCCGATAAAGTCCGTAATTTCATCTACTTCTGGCGTGTCTACAAAACCACACTGAAGCCTAATTAATTCGTTTCCTGGAGAATAAAGAAGATCACCTTTTCCAATCAGCTGATCAGCACCACCTGCATCTAAAATTGTTCTTGAATCAATCTTGGACGTAACCCTAAAAGCTATTCTGGCAGGGAAATTTGCTTTAATAATACCCGTAATAACGTTTACAGACGGTCTTTGGGTAGCAACGATTAAGTGAATTCCTATTGCTCTTGCTAACTGAGCAAGTCTTGCAATAGGCGTTTCTACTTCTTTACCTGCTGTCATTATTAAATCGGCAAACTCATCAATTACCAAAATGATATACGGTAAAAACTTATGTCCTTTTTCCGGATTCAATTTTCGCTCGATAAACTTCTGGTTGTATTCTTTGATGTTTCTAACCATCGCATCTTTCAACAGATCATAACGTTGGTCCATTTCAACACATAAAGAATTAAGCGTGGTTACTACCTGAGATGTGTCCGTTATAATTGCGTCACTATCATCTGGAAGTTTAGCAAGGAAATGTCTTTCTATTTTGGTGAATAGAGTCAATTCGACCTTCTTGGGATCAACTAGGACAAACTTCACTTGCGATGGATGTTTCTTGTACAAAATTGAAACTAGAATTGCATTTAATCCAACGGATTTACCTTGACCCGTAGCACCTGCCATTAATAAGTGAGGCATTTTAGCTAGATCAGCCACTAAAGTTTCGTTTGCAATCGTTTTACCCAAGGCTACAGGTAATTCCATATCATTGTTCTGGAATTTATCAGATGCTATTAAAGAACGCATCGAAACAACATCAGGTTTTGAATTTGGAACTTCAATTCCAATTGTTCCTCTTCCTGGCATAGGAGCAATAATCCGAATTCCCAATGCAGCAAGACTTAAAGCGATGTCATCTTCAAGATTCTTAATTTTTGAAATTCGAACTCCTGCTGCAGGAACAATTTCATAAAGTGTTACTGTAGGGCCAATCGTTGCCTTAATCTTGGCAATCTTAATTTTGTAATTATCTAGCGTCTCAACAATTTTATTCTTGTAATCTTCAAGTTCTTGTTTGTCAACCGAGATATTCCCTCCACCGTGATCTGCTAGTAAGTCTAAGCCTGGTAATTGATAGCTTGATAGGTCAAGTTTCGGATCATATGGTCCGAATTCTTTCAGTTTATCATCCAATTGGTCTTCAGAAAGAACTTCTTCCACTTCAGCTACTTCAACTTCAAAATCTTCATCTACAGCAATTGAAGGTTCTTCTTCTCCAACAAAAGTTCCTAAGTCTTCAGGTCCTTCTTCTACTTTTTCCTCAACTATTGGTTCAATAATTAATTCTTCTGTTTCCGGGTTTTCAGTTTCTAATTCAATGGTTGGTTCCGCTTTTTCAGATAAATCAATTTCTGCTGCAGCCTTTTCGTGAATAATTTGTTCAGCGTTTACCTTATTTCCAACTTCCATCGACTCTTCGTCAAGGTGTTCATCCTTCTTTGAAAATACTCGTCCAAATGACGGAATCTTAGGGTTGAACAAAATAACTATTGAGATTAGGGCCGTAAATAAGATGAAAAACACCATCCCAACTCCACCAACAGCGGATTTAATCCATGTACTGGTTTGGAATCCAAATACACCTCCCATAAAGTCCATGGGAGCTTTGAAGGAGTAACCAAGTGAAATAGAAAGCCAAACAATTGATAAAATGGAAATGGCTAAGGTTTTACCTAATGGAAGAATCGATTTTTTGAATAAAACTCTGATTCCCCAAATAGCTAGATTGAATGGGATTAAAAAGGAAGCAACGCCAAACCATCCGTAAATCATGCGATGAGAGGTCATCGCTCCGAATCGTCCTAGCCAGTTTCTTACATCTAATTCTTCACCAGAAAGAATAAACGTCCAAAAATTAACACCCTTTACATATCCTTGATCGTTTTTCCAGGAAAACAGATAAGAAGTAAAAGCAAGGAATAAGTATAAACTAGTAAGAAGGAGGAGTAGCCCAAAAGTTTTATGTACTCTTTCATCCTTAAAGAAACCTGTAATCTTGGCAATCGTTGCGTTGGGTGCTTTTTTCTTTGAAGGCTTTTCAGATTTTTTAGAAGACGCTTTTGATTTCTTAGTCTTTTTAGACTTAGAATCCGATTTTGTATTTCTGATTGTGTTTTGCTTTGCCATAGGCATTCGTACTCAATGAACAAATTTAATTGTTAGCTGTGTGGAATCTATGGCGTGCGCTTGTTAGTATAAACACGGACGTGTTAACATTGTTACATCGAATTAACAAGTATTGGGAAAAAGGAAAGTGAAATTAACGACTGTCTAGTTATTTGAAATTCTCAAAGACCTCTTCAAATTGAAAAACCATTTCTTCTACAGTAACCAATTCGAATTCCTCAGGAACCTCAAACTCACTTTGGTTAACTGGCTGGTCAATGTACTCAGAGCAAGTCAGTTTTAATCTCATTCCGTATGTTTTTTGCTCATACTCTAACAAGACTGCCTCTAATCCTTGAAATTGATTACACCAATTAACTTCTTTGATTTTAATCTTATCAGTGTATTTAACTTCAAATTCAGGACCGTCATCAAAATCATCAAATTCAGCAAAGGCACGATTACAAATAAATCCAGCAACTTCATCAGATCCGTTTACCTCAATTAGATCAGGCATTCCAAATTGAACATGAAGCAGAGAATCTGCTGTGTTTTCGTTCATAACCGTATAAATTTTCTTAGGACCAAAATGAAAAGAAAGGGTAACGGTCTTATTTATGCAATCGGCAATAATCTTAGAATCGAACATGCCGGCAGCAGAAATTGTGTTGGTATATACATTGTCTTTAAAATGCATCACCATTTCTTTAGGCAAAACACCATCCATCAAACCACCTTCGGTACGTCCAGGATATTCAACCGTGTACTTTAAAGTCCCTTCAGTAATGTCTTTTTCTTCTACGACTTCAGCCTCACAGCCAATAAGCAGAAGCATTGCGAATAAAAATCCGAACGACTTAAGTTTATTTATCATGGTACTTTTGTAGACCAAGTTTGATTCTGGTTAGTTGTAAATATCGATTGTTTCGATATAGTACAAATATATAATTTTTTATTCCCTAGCAAATGGAAAGTTTTTAGCCATAAAACCGCATTAATTTTTACTTTTGTAAACGCTTGAAAATTTGACAGACCTTATGAGTTCTAAGAAAATTATAATACTTGAGAATAATTCTGAAATTGGAGCTGGCACTAGAGGTGCTAGTTTAGGAATCGAAGCGCTCAAGATTGCTGCGTTAAAAAATAGAAAACCCTATTTCACAAAATACAAGACTGAGGTTATTGAAACAACCAATGAATTGTTGCATGTGCCAGATGATAGTGAGTTAGCAATTAGAGCGACAGGTGTGTTGGGGATCATCACTAAAGTACATGATGCGGTAAAATCGATTGCAGAACGAAATAAGTTTCCACTTGTGCTCGCAGGAGATCATTCAAGTGCTGCTGGAACAATAGCTGGTATAGCTGCTGCGAATCCAGATAAAAAATTAGGTGTAATCTGGATAGACGCACATTCAGATTTACATTCACCTTATACTACTCCTTCAGGTAATATGCACGGTATGCCCTTGGCAATAGCCTTGGATGCTGATAACATTGAGCATCGTAAAAACGTTGTAGATCATGAAATTGCAGGAATCTGGAACGACATGAAAATGGTTGGAGGAGAAGGTCCAAAGTTTAGTACTGAGAATTTAGTATTAATCTCTGTTAGAGATACCGAAGACCCAGAGGATTACTTTATCTCGGAAAACAACATCAAACAATACCATGTAGAAGATGTGAGGCGAAGAGGTCCAAAGGAAGTTTCGGATGAAGTATTAGAATACTTAAAAGACTGCGATATCATTTATTTATCTTTTGATGTGGACAGTATGGACTGTGATTTGGTTTCATACGGTACAGGTACACCGGTTCCAAATGGATTAACAGAAAATGAAGCAGCAGGACTTGTCAACCACTTTTTAATTGATAAACGAGTTTGTAGTTTTGAAATGGTTGAGATAAACCCATGTTTAGATAATAAGCAAAACGCAATGGCCGAGGCAGCCATGAGAATTCTAGAAAATGCCACGAATATCATCGAAAAAAGAGGGTAATGATTAACGAACTGATCGCGAAAGCTGCAGTTTCTGGAATTGTACATCTGTACGATCAGAACGTAGATGCGAATACCATACAAATACAAGACACCAAAAAAGAATTTGAAGGAGATTTAACCGTTGTTGTATTTCCTTTATTAAGAATATCTAAGAAGAAACCAGAAGATACGGGTGATGATTTAGGGCAATACTTGGTTGCCAACTGCGAAGAGGTTACTGCATATAATGTGGTTAAGGGGTTCTTAAATCTTACAGTTTCTGATCAATTTTGGATTTCTGAATTGAATAACCATATCGGTGATAAGGAATATGGTTATGCGAAGGAAAAGTCAGGAAAGACTTACATGGTGGAGTACTCTTCTCCTAATACCAATAAACCGCTTCATTTAGGTCACTTAAGAAACATTTTCCTAGGATATTCGGTTGCCAATATTTTAAAGGCCAACGGGCATGATGTTTTTAAAACTCAGATTATCAATGATCGAGGAATTCATATTTGTAAAAGTATGCTTGCTTGGCTTCGTTTTGGTGAAGGGGAAACACCTGAATCTTCAGGAATTAAAGGAGATAAGCTGGTCGGCAAATATTATGTAGCCTTCGATAAAGAATATAAAAAAGAAATTGCGGAATTAGTAGCTAAGGGAGCTGACGAGGAAGAAGCTAAAAAAACAGCACCAATTATTCTTGAAGCACAAGAAATGCTTTTGAAATGGGAAGCAAAAGATCCTGAAATCTATGCCTTATGGGAAAAGATGAACGGATGGGTTTATAGTGGTTTCGATCAGACCTATAATACGATGGGGGTTGATTTCGATGAACTTTACTATGAGTCGGATACTTACATTCTAGGTAAATCTGTTGTTGAAGAGGGACTAGCTGAAGGAAAATACTATCAGAAAGACGATGGTTCAATTTGGGTAGATTTATCAAAGCGTAAAATGGATGATAAATTGCTTCTTCGTGCTGATGGTACTTCGGTGTACATGACTCAAGACATTGGTACTGCCATTGAACGATTTAGAAAACACCCGACACTTTCAGGTCTAATTTATACAGTTGGAAATGAACAAGAGCATCATTTTAAGGTCCTGTTTGCAATACTAGAAGAACTTGGTTTTGATTGGGCTTCAGGTTGTTCTCACCTTTCTTACGGGATGGTTGAATTACCAAGTGGGAAGATGAAATCTCGTGAAGGAACTGTAGTTGATGCAGATGATCTGATGGCCGATGTGGTTGAAGATGCTAGAGCTATGACTGCTGATCGTGGTCATTTAGAAGGCTTTACAGATGAGCAAAAAGAAGAATTATACAAGACTATTGGACTTGGTGGACTAAAGTACTACCTCCTTCGAGTTGATCCGAAGAAAGGAATGATGTTTAATCCTGAAGAATCAATTGATTTAAATGGGAACACCGGGCCTTTCGTTCAATACGCTTATGTTAGAATTCAATCGCTATTGAATAAAGCTGAAGGATTATCTAATCTAGATACGACCTTGGGTTTGAAGCCGATTGAAAAATCTTTAATAATTGAATTGCTCAAGTTTAGCGAAGCTATTAAGGAATCTGAAAATCAACTAAGTCCTGCTTTTTTAATCAATTATACGTTCAACTTGGTGAAGTTGTTTAATTCATTTTACCAGCAAGTAACGATTTTGAAAGAAGAAGACGAAGCGTTGAAAAACATCAGATTACAAATTAGTGATGTAACTGCAACAGTCATTTCAAATTCCATGAAGCTTCTTGGAATAAGCGTTCCAGACAAAATGTAGAAGGGGTTTTAGATTTTGGATTTACGATTTTAGAATTACAAATAAGTCGTAATGCTAAAATCGTAAATCTTTAATCCGATCCTTTATCGAAGTATAGTTACGTGTCCTTTGTAGATCGACTCTTCTTTTGTGCCAATGTCTTTGGCCTTAAGCTTCCATACATAAACGCCATCTGGCACAATGGTTCCATCTTTATAAGTACCATCCCATCCCTCGTTAGGCGTATCAGAGGTCCAGAGTTGCTCACCCCAACGATCGAAAATCATGAACTCATAATCCGTTGCGTCATATCCATCAAGAACAGGAATAAAGACTTCATTTACTCCATCTCCGTTTGGTGTAAATGCATTTGGAACATAAACGGTCAAGTATGAATTAATCACGATCTTCTGACAGTTTAATTGTGAGCAACCGTTTACAGTAGTCACAAACAGACATACGTCATATTCTCCTGGCTCATCACTCGGGAATGTAAAACTTGGATTAGGATCTGTAGATGATCCTAAAGTTCCAAAACTCCACAAGTATGTATCTCCATCTGTTGATGTATTTGTGAAGTTAACCGTTGGATTTAAAAGATTAGTAGGCTGAGGGTTTGCCGTAAAGGAAGCAGCAGGAACTGCATAAGAACAAACCATTCCTGGAACAACCACCGTAGAAGTACATCCATTTAATGAAGTTACAGTGAGTGATACATCAAAACATCCAACCCCGGTATAAACGTGATTTACGTAGACGAGTTCCGTACTGGTTGTTCCGTCACCTAAATCCCAGAATGTGGTTCCAACGGATGCTACGTTGGTAGTGTTTGTAAAGTTCACTGGAACAGGAACGCATCCTCCTACTGTATCAGCTGTGAAAAGAACGATTGGAGCAGCTTCTGTATTCACAGTAGCAGAGTCAACCATTATTGGAGTTTCACAACCATCATTTACAGTTACGTAATATTGAGTAGTGTCACCAGGCGTGACTGTAAAAGGAGAACCATTTCCGATTATTCCAGTCTGATCGGACCAGGTAAATGTATATGGTCCGCCATCACCACCTATTGCTGTTGCTGTAAGATCTGTGGAACTTCCGGCACAAATAGTAGTTCCTCCAGTTACCGTTAAAACGATTGGAGGGTTTACGAAAATGTTCGTGGTATCGATATTAGATATGCATCCGTTTGCATCGGTCACTACAACGCTTAAGCTGGAGTCAACAAGCGTAGTTACATTAAAAGATGCCGTAGCAACACCATTAGACCATAAGAATGTATACGGAGCAAGGCCATTAACAGCAGTAGCGTTGAGTGAAGCAGTTCCACCGATACAAATTATCGTGTCATTTGAGGCCGAAGCAATAATGGCTGTAGGAGAGCCAATTACTACAAGTTCAGTTACGGTACATAAACTATCCGATACTTCAACCTGATAGGTTCCAGCGCATAGTCCTGTTGCAGTAATTGTTGTCTGACCAATAGGAGTCCCAGCAACATCTAGCCAGTTATAAGTAATCGTTCCAGCAGCATTTGTTGTGGTCGCAACTGTTCCAGTTCCGTCACAAGCACCAGCACAACTTTCATCCGTTGATGTTGCCGTGGCTGCAAGGCAACAAGGGCCAGCTATTACCGTAACAATTGTGTCAGTTTGACATCCAGATACTGGTTCAGTTACAGAAATTGCGTAGGTACCGGGGGCTAAATTGGTTACTGGAGAAACCGGTGCCAATACACCATCTAAATACATGTCGAAAGGTCCGACTCCTGTAATATTAATTGCGATACTTCCATCTCCAAACCCTAAACAAGACTCGGCAGTTGGTATAACGTCAATTGGAGGTCCTCCCGAAGAAGAAATTGGGGCAGTACCCGTTGCTGCACATCCATTGGTGTCTGTAACAGTTACGGTGTAAGACCCAGAACATAGATTTCCTGCAGTTTGCGTAATTTGATTTGCTGCAGCAGCATCCCAAGCGAAAGTAGCTAATGGAGAAGACGGGCTCATGCTCACTGTAGCGGTTCCATTACAAACTCCACAATCTTCGTCAACTGTGGCAAAGGTTAATATTGGTTCATCTATTATGGTCAACTCGATTGTATCAGAACTAATAGATCCTGAACAAAGAGTGTATGTAACCACAACAGTTACGGTTTCAGCACCTTCAGTAACTCCATCGAGAATTCCTGGGATCGTAAAAGTCTGACTAGTGTCGCCTATAGCATAAGTTACAGAGGCTGGTTGAGTAGGGTAATCGGTTCCTTCGATAGCCGTACCAAGATATTGGAAATTAATATCGAAAGTTACGGACGTATCTCCAACTCTAATTATTTCAAACACCGCATCCTGGCATCCTTCAATGATTGTGTCTTGAATGTTATTTACTACAACCGTGTTTCCATTTGGACAATTTAATCCTGCGTATGCCAAGAAAACACCTGAATCGTAAGCATGATCCATTACATCTGCCACCGCAATTTTCATATGGTAAGTTGCGCAAGGAGTAACTGGCGCTTGAGCCGTTAATGGTACAGTTAAACCATTATATCGAATTAAAGAGGAATCTGTACAGTGCGCTAATCCTGGAGTCATCATACAATCATCGCCCCACCCATTGTTTATATAATAGGAGCAATTGGTACATGGACCGGCATTTGCAGTTCCATTGTTGACCGTGTTTATAGTAACTGGAGTCCCAGTCCCTGGAAGTGTTGCTATGTTTTGTGCCGCATAAGCTCCACCTGCTGGGTTTGGTCCAGTTAAGAAAAATCCGAAAACATCATTAACAGAATTCACAAAGTTCGGATATTCCTCAGAAGCAAATACATAATCTATTTTAAGGGTATCGCAGGTTGGCATAATATCGAATTCCAAGATGCACGCATCGTTTGTAGCTTGTGGGTCAAGCGTCAATAAATCTGGGTCATTAATTATGGTATTCCAAGGCCAGCTTGCTAAATCTCCACTATTAGGACCAACAGCACCAAATGCGCCCATTCCGAATCCGCCTCCAGACGCACAATTGATTACGCCAGTATATTGACTTCCTGCAGGAATTGGACCTCCAGATCCCCAGGTTCCAACATTTGCAATGATGTTAAAACCAGCGTCCATAAATTCAAAACTATGTTCGGCCTCATCACAACCAGGTCCACCTGCCGTAACATAGACAAGCTCGATAGTTTGTCCGTCTTGAACTAATATGTTATAGGAAGTAGAACCCCACGTTGAGTTATCTGCGTAAGATCCGGCTAGCAATCCATCCAGGTAAACCTCTATAAAGCCGCATGCCCAACCATCACTGGCCGAATCATAAACACTAAGAGAATAAACGCATGAATTTAATGGCGTGTTTGCTAGTCCTGTTGTTAATAGGATTCCAGATCCAATGCCAACATTGCTAGATGAGGCATCAAATGTACCATAAGCACCGCTGCTGCAGTTTATGGTCACATTGGAAATTGAAACACCACCGCCAGAAATGGTGTTTGTTAAATCTACGGCAGTTACGTTTTCGTCTACTGTTAATTGGGCGTTAACATTACTACTGAAGAAAACGATTGCTAGAATGTGTAAGTAGCCAATTGAACGTGTTAGAGTTTTCATTGACATATGTTTTCTGTTTGTAAGTGAACGCAAAAGTGAAACTAAGTTGCCTTAATTTCCATTTAATAAATCTGACGGACTAAGTCTCTAATCGGCCATAAAAACGTGGTTAAATTTTCATTTTGTCAATAGAGCAAAGGGATTCCGCCCTAATTAAAAGTGAACATAAGTAAGGGTCTAAGTGTTTTTACTGTTTATCATTGATTCTTTTAATCCTAATTCGTTAAGATTAATAGAAAACCACTGTTTTGGAAGACGGATTAATATTAAATTTGTTGACCTAAAAATTATCATTAGAATGTTCGAGAATTTATCAGACAAGTTCGACAGAGCCTTTAAAGTACTGAAAGGTCAAGGTCAGATTTCAGAAATAAATGTTGCAGAAACGTTAAAAGAGGTTCGTAGAGCCCTTCTTGATGCCGATGTAAATTTCAAGACAGCGAAGGATTTTACCACTAGAATTAAGGAAAAGGCCCTCGGACAAGATGTTTTGAACTCAATTTCTCCAGGACAACTTTTAATAAAGCTGACCCACGAAGAATTGACTGAGCTTATGGGCGGTCAAACAGAAGGGATCAATGTTAAAGGAACTCCAGGAATTGTTTTGATGTCTGGATTGCAAGGTTCTGGAAAAACAACTTTTTCAGGGAAGTTAGCAAACATGCTTACTCAGAAACAAGGCAAAAAAGTACTATTAGCAGCTTGTGATGTATATAGACCTGCTGCAATCGATCAGCTTCATGTTGTAGGTGAGCAGATTGGAGTTGAAGTTTATTCTGATCGTGAAAATAAGAACCCGGTAGATATTGCTCAAGCTGCGGTAACTCACGGACGAAGTAATGGTTTTGATGTAGTTATTATTGATACTGCCGGTCGTCTTGCTGTTGACGAGCAAATGATGGCAGAAATCGAACAAGTAAAAAAGGCAATTCGTCCAACGGAGACATTGTTTGTGGTTGATTCGATGACAGGTCAGGATGCAGTTAATACTGCTAAGACTTTTGATGAGCGGATTAATTTTGACGGAGTTGTATTAACAAAATTAGATGGTGATACCAGAGGTGGTGCAGCATTATCAATTAAATCAATTGTTAACAAGCCAATCAAGTTTATTGGTACTGGAGAGAAGATGGAAGCCATCGATGTTTTTCACCCAGATCGGATGTCAGATCGAATTTTGGGAATGGGAGATGTTGTTTCTTTGGTGGAAAGAGCTCAAGAACAATTCGATGAAGAAGCGGCTAAAAAGCTTCAAAGAAAAATTCAAAAGAATCAATTTAACTTTCATGATTTCTACGATCAACTTCAACAGATCAAGAAGATGGGTAACGTTAAAGATTTGATGGGAATGATTCCAGGAATGGGTAAAGCCATGAAAGATGTTGAAATCGAAGATGATGCTTTCAAAGGAATCGAAGCGATTATCCAATCAATGACTCCTGCCGAAAAAGACAAGCCAGAAATCCTAAATGGATCTAGAAGAAAACGGATCGCAAAGGGAAGTGGAACAACTATTCAAGATGTAAATAAACTCATCAAGCAATTTGAGGATACTCGAAAAATGATGAAGATGATGAGTAATAAAAAGAACATGATGAATATGATGCGTCAGATGAAAGGTGCTGGTGGAGGACGAATGTAGTAGCTAAAGTCTAGATAATATTTTTATATTAAGGCTCTTATTGAATAAATGATCAAATGGAGTTATTAGACGGAAAAGCCACATCGGCCGCAATCAAAGAAGAAATCGCTCAGGAAGTAGCAGAATTTGTTAGTTCAGGAGGCAAAAAGCCTCATCTCGCGGCAATCTTAGTAGGAGATAATGGAGCAAGTATTACATACGTAAATGCGAAAGTAAAAGCCTGTGAAAAAGTTGGTTTCGAATCTACTTTAGTGCAGCTTCCGGAAACAATCTCTGAAGAAGATTTATTGGCAGAAATAGCTAAGTTGAACTCAAATGATGACATCGATGGATTCATCGTTCAATTACCATTGCCAGACCATATCAATGAAGATAAAGTAACGATGGCGGTTGCGCCAGATAAAGATGTTGACGGATTTCATCCAGAGAACATTGGGAAAATGGCTTTAAATCTGCCAACTTTCTTACCTGCAACTCCTTATGGAATTATGCAGTTGCTGGAAAGGGCAAAAGTTGAGACCAGTGGAAAACATTGTGTGGTAGTGGGAAGAAGTCACATCGTTGGTTCACCAATGAGCATATTGATGGGAAGAAATGCATACCCAGGAAATTCAACAGTTACATTAACTCATTCTAGAACAACGAACCTTAAAGAGATTTGTCAAACGGCAGATATTTTAGTGGTGGCCCTTGGAAAACCAGAATTCATTACAGCTGATTATGTAAAAGAAGGTTGTGTAATTATTGATGTTGGAATTACTAGAGTAGTAGATGAATCAAAGAAGTCTGGTTTCAGATTGTTAGGTGATGTAAACTTTGATGATGTAGCTGAAAAGTGTTCATTCATTACACCGGTGCCAGGTGGAGTAGGACCAATGACTATTGCTTCTTTACTAAAGAATACCATTCTTTCTGCTAAATTAAGAAGAGGATAGTATCATAATTTCATCATGTGCTTGGAGGACTGAATAAAAGGTAAAGTGTCCTCAGATTCATCCCTGTATTTGACTTTTGAATTCAGTATAGCTAATAATTTCACCAACGTTGTTCACCATAAATTCAATCATTCTGCTGCAATGGTAACTGGGAATGCGCATCTTTTTTCCTAGTTCAAGACAAAATTCCTGTTCTTTAGAATGCGCATTAAAATCGATATTCATTAGCGTTAAGGTTTGAAAGTAATGTTCCAATTTTACTTCTTCATCGTAAGCCACCTTAAACGTGATTCTATCTGGATCTTTAACAACGGCCTGGAATTCAAAATCGGTAAGACCCATTTTTACTGCGAGTGATTGTATAAAAATAATTTCATGATGATGGATCTGTTCATCTGCTTTCGCTAGTCTAATCAAATTTGCCAAATGGCTTTTTGCGAGGTCTTTTGGGTCTTGGTAGATATTCATAAATGTATTTACGTAATTGAATCAAGATAGTCGCAAATTCTTGATGAGCGGGAATGATATGGTTTCTTCAGTTCTTTATGCTAGGGCTAAAACAAAAAAAAGTCCATTCACCTTGGTGAATGGACTTTTAACCTAACCGAAATCAAAAGCTATTCATTTCCTTGCTTAGCTTTTTGTCTTTGTTCTTGTTTAAACACTTTTAGCTCAGCCTTCATTTTTTCGCGTTTAGCAGCTTTTTTTGCTTGTGCTTCATCAAATTGAATTTTTTGAGCGTCTGTTAGCTGAAGTCTAACTTCGCTTGCAGCTTCTTTTTTATGTGCATCTATTTTAGCATGAATTGCTTTGTGCTGTGCTTGAAGCTGCTTGTGTTCAGCCATTCTTTTACTCTGAATCGCTTTAATACTGGCCACCTGTGTTTCTGATAACGACAACTTTTTAGTCATTCTTTCTAATTTCAATTCTGCTCGCTGCTCAGGCGTTTTCTTTTGTTTTTCTTCTTGTCCGAATGAAACAACTGCCATTAAGCCTAACATTACTATAATTCCTAACTTTTTCATACCCTTCTGTTTTAATATTCAAATCTTTGACTAGAGTCGGAACAAAAGGTTTAATCCTGAAATTATTCAAGTGAATAGGAAACAGAAACCATTATCGACTCCGTCTTGCCTTTAACTACATTTCCAACCACATAAAATGTGCTTTGTAACTGATTGTTATAGTTGTAATTGACATATTGATTTGCATACACATTATTCAAGGCTGTTGATTGAAGATTCACAGAATGAACTGCACCAATTTTCTTATTGGATAAAGCAGCAATCGTCTTTGCATTGTCTTTTGCTTTAACCATTGCATTGGAAATTAATTCAGTTTTAAGCTTAGCCATTGATTCTTCTGAGTAGACAGGTGTAATTCTTGCACTTTCAAATCCATTGAAACGTAAAGACCGCACAAAGCTTTCCATTTCATCAAGTCCTTTATCCCATTTAATTTCATATTCCTTATGAATTAATTTTTTCTTAGCGGATGAGTAGTTGTTATTGTACCCACCGTATGCATTAACTGTATTTCCAGAAGTCGTCTCAGAAATATTAAACAGTTCCAAATCGGATTCAGTGATATCAAATGGTTTTAATTTTTTAAGGAGCTTTGCCTCGATATCCTTCATGAGAAGTGATTTGGTCATTTGGGTTTCTTCATCAACATTTACCTTTTCTCCAATTTTTAAGATTAACGTAAAATAATCTGGAGCAATATCCAATGATGCATTAGCAGAAACTGTTATCTGAGATTTTTCAAAATTCTGTTTTTGTCCTGTATTTAAATATTGGGAATGGCCAATAGTGGTAATTGTTATTAGTGCAATAATTGTAAATAGATTTTTCATGATTTTAGATTAATTGATTTAATAGTTTAATGTCAACTGTTTCAAAAAGTAACATTGCACATGGAAAAATATCATGATATTTGCCTGTATTGAAAAAGCTAATTCCAATAATTATTTCATTTGTATTCCTTTGCTCCTGTGGAGTAAAGCCTAACGATGAGAAATCAGAATTAACTTTAAATCTTCCGCTATCTTTTTTTCATGATGAGACTTTAGCTGCCAAAAAAATGATGGCAACCATCGATATTTTGGAAGTTAATAATGACTCCATGTTGGTGGTAATTGATGGTGACACAACTTCGAAGTCGACCTTCTATTTTTCTGAAAACAATGTTCCAGAATTAAAATGGGACCCGATCTACATGAATTTCCCTGGTAAAATGCCAATGGAAAAAGTAAATCAGATTTTTAATGTTCTTACGGAGGCAAAACAGTATGACTTGGCGTTAGCTGTAAATTATGAGAATGATTCTGCTCAGATAGGATATACTATTTCAAGAATTGATATACCAATGAATTGTTGCTTTGAGAAGAGGAACGCCAGTCAAGAGATTTTTGTTTTATCTGATGAGGTGCTTGGCCTTGGAGCTCCTGAGATAGAAATTAGAAATCAATTGGATTCATTCTTCTTAGGTGATTTAGAAGAAATTGACTCTTTATTTTTAGCATCAAATTTTAAATGGCTGGATACTATTTCAAAAAACAGAGACACTTGTCTTGGTTTTGAATGTGCTAGTTTACACCAACAAAAGCAATACAACTGGAAATCGGATAGTTCTAATTTTGAACTTATCGGAGCGCATTTTCGTCCTTCTATAAACACATTGGTGGATTTGAAATTGAGCTTGAATGCGTCCTATCAAGATTTTATTACCGTAATAAGTGCGCATCATAAGTGGTTAGAAGAAAAACGAAACTCATTGGCGATACTTTATTTTAATAAGACTTTTGCAGAATTGAAACTAGCAGCTAAATCCGATCGGTTGTTTCAGGAATATGTATTTGTTGTTAGAATGATGGCCCCGTATCGCTTAAGATACTTACCGAATAAATCAGATTAAGTGAGATTAAAAATATTTACTCAGGATTCACTTCATCTTTGCTTTCCATTATCTTTATGCCTTTGCCAAAATCAGATCAAATAAAACAAACAGAGCTGCCTATCATGGAGCAGTTTCTAACGATTCAAGGAGAAGGTTACCACTCTGGACGATCTGCATATTTCATAAGAACAGGTGGTTGTGATGTAGGTTGCGTTTGGTGCGATGTTAAGGAAAGCTGGAATGCGAATGACCATCCAGTTATACCTGTTAATCAGTTGGTTAGTTCTGCAGTTGAAACAAATACAGATTTTGTTGTTATAACCGGTGGAGAACCAGCTATGTATTCACTAGATCATATAACGTCTGAGCTTAATGCTCAAAACATTGAAACTGCCATTGAAACATCTGGAGTTTATGAATTAACAGGAAACTGGCATTGGATTTGCTTTTCTCCTAAGAAATTTAAGAAACCTGTTGAGTCGATTTATCAGAAGGCCAATGAACTTAAAGTAATTGTGTTTAATGCACATGATTTGAGTTGGGCCGAAGAGCATGCTTCGAAATTAAATGAGGATTGTAAATTGTATCTTCAACCTGAGTGGGGTAAGCAAGAAGAAGTGATGCCACTGATAATTAATTACGTAAAGCAAAATCCAAAATGGAGAATTTCTTTGCAGACGCACAAATATTTAAACATACCATGAGGATACATCTTTCTATTTTATCGATTTTCATCATTATTTCTTCGTGCAGTGTTGCGCAACCTGGAAGATATAGTTCAGACAATAAGAAAGCGATTAAACTCTACGAAGAGGCAAATATTTGTTACAAAGACATCGATCCTGTTACTGGACAAAGAAGATCACTAGCATGTGCGGAAGAAAATGCGCTAAAAGCCATTGAAAAAGATCCCAATTTTATCGATGCATTGTTGCTGTTGTCTGAAGTTAAAATCATGCAAAAGGATTTTAAATCAGCAATCACTTATAAGGAAAAAGTTCTTCAAATAAATCCATATTACTCAACAAATGAACTGTACTATATAAGCAGTTTAGCAATTGGAATAGGTGATTATGAACGCTCTTTGCGCTATAGTAACATGTTTTTGAAAAGTAAAAGCACAAGTGATTTTTTCCGAGATGAAGCAAGGAGGAATGCTGAGAATTCAGAATTTGCGCTAGAAGCCTTAAAAAAGCCGGTTAAATATGAGCCTAAGAATATGGGGCCAAATATTAATACAGAACGTCCTGAATACTTTCCAACGATCACAGCAGATGATAAAACGCTCTTGTTTACCAGAAACATTGAAGATCAAAGAGTTGCCCGCTATAAGGCTCAAGAAGACTTCTTCGTAACAACTTGGGAAAATAATGAATGGACGCAAAGTCAGAGCATCGGTAGCCCGATAAATACCCAATATAATGAAGGGGCACCTACGTTTTCGGCAGACGGGAAGTACGTCATTTTTGTAGGTTGTGAATCAGGTTATCAAGGAGAGTTTAATTATGGAGAGAATAGAGAAGGCTATGGTTCATGTGATTTGTTTGCGAGCGAAAGAGTAGGAGAGAAGTGGTCTAAGCCATTTAACCTAGGCAAACCCGTGAATTCTGGTCATTGGGAATCTCAACCTTGTTTTTCAGCGGATGGAAAGTCTCTTTATTTTATTCGAGGAATAAACAGACAAAAGGCAAGAAGAAATCCTGGTGAGCAAGATATTTACGTGACAAAGATAACAGAAAACGGAACTTGGGCTGTACCTCGTAAAATTTCAAACAAATTAAATACTCCTTATCAAGAAGAATCGGTGATGATTCACCCAGATGGTCAAACCATTTACTTCTCTTCAAACGGCCATCCTGGGATGGGAGGACTTGACATCTACATGAGTCGTAAGGATGCTAAAGGTGAATGGCAAACTCCTGTTAATCTGGGTTATCCGATTAACACATTCAATAATGAAAATAGTTTGCTAGTATCCGCTAAAGGAGATTTAGGCTTTTTTGCTTCAGATCGTGATGGAGGAATGGGAAGTCTTGATTTATACTCTTTTGAACTTCCTCATAAGTTCAGACCGGTAAAAACAACACATGTTAAAGGTAAAGTATATGATGCAGTAACTAAGGCGCATTTGCCAGCTCATTTCAAATTGATAGACTTGGAAACTGGTGAAGTAGTTAAAGAAGCATTTGCGAATTCTGGAAACGGTGAATTTTTAGTTGCATTACCTATAAACAAAGATTATGCGCTGCATGCAGATCATGATGGATATTTATTCTATTCGAAGAATTATAAGTTGACTCAAGAGGATTTAAAAGACAAGGAATTCGTGATTGAGGTACCTATGAACAAAGACATTATCGTTCTTGAGAATGTATTTTTTGATGTGAATAAGTCAGTCTTGAAACCGAAGAGTATGTTCGAGTTAGATCGAGTGGTGGACTATCTGAATGCCAACCCGGATATCAAAGTTGAACTTGGTGGTCATACAGATAGTGATGGAGATGATAAGGACAATCAGATCTTATCTGAAAACAGAGCCAAGGCTTGCGTTACATATATTGTTTCTAAAGGAATTGACGGTGGTAGATTGTCGCATAAAGGGTATGGAGAAACATCTCCAAGAGAAAAGAACGATACCAAAGAACATAAAGCGTTGAATAGACGAACTGAAATGAAGATCATTAAGTAGTAATGGTCGGGTTGTTACATGTGCCTTCGAGAAAATAGTCAGTAATTAGTAACAACTATTTTGGAGGTCAGATGTGCTTCTTCCGAGTCAAGCTTAAGTGTATAAACTCCTTCGGAAAGTCCAGTATTTATATTTTGCAAACCTTGCTGAAGCAATTGATGTTGCCAAACAAGTTGTCCGTATATGTTATAAATCGAGACAGTTGATTCTGGGTAAGGGTTGTTTAAATTGAATATTCCTTGAGAAGGATTAGGGTATATTTTTATTTCAGAAATAGCCTCTGATTCGATTCCAGTTGCGAAGAGAGAATCTGAAACTGTGGTGCCGCTGGACACGCAGGAAGGATCAAGTTTAACTACAAAGGCTGAATTATAACCAGTACCTTTTTGTTTGTTTCCCACCATAATAAAAGAGCCATCTGACGTTGCAATAACGTCATTTCCGCCATCTACTCCATTCCCACCATAGGTAGACCCGTTACCGCATCCAGCATGAAAAAACAATCCAATTGTGTCTAGTCCAACAAAATGAAGTTCAGGTCCGGTAGTGTTTGGTTCAAGACTTCCAACGCAAAATGTAGCAGGTTGCCCTGGTTGATTTATCACTCTAGCACCTAGCTCAAGATAACTTGCTGCGAAAATTTGTTCATTTATCTGGACTCCATTAGTTGGATTTAGCTTAGTGTGTGTTCGGTTCCAATTTAAGTCTGAAACGTCTCTAGTATTCCAAACGAAAATGATATTTCCATTCGGTAACTCTACCATATCGGCACCATAATCATCTTCGCTGTGTCCGTATGTCTGATCCCATATAATGTTACCTAGGTTATCTAACCTTAGTATCCAAGCATCCTGTTTTCCAGCTCCGATGGAAGAGGTTTCAGCGGATAGTAATAAATCTCCATTTACCGCCTCCTTTACAGACCACCCAATCTCTTTTCCTATTCCTCCATAAGTTTGGCTCCATACGGTGTCTCCAAAAGAATCAATTTTAAGGAGGAAGGCGTCATTTTGACCAGAACCTGCACTGTATGTTTCTCCTGAAATAACAATTCCGCCATCGGATGTTTCCGTTAATGAATATCCTAAATCCCAATCGATTCCGCCAAAAGTTCTGGATTGAAGAATAACTCCGTTTGAATCCATTCGCATAAAATAAACGTCATAGCCACCAGCTCCAAATGAATTAGTGAAACCAACCATAGCAAGATTTCCGTCTGAGGTACGGATGATTTTTTTCAAATGATCTACGTTGCTTCCACCTTTATTTTTGGTCCATAAAACGGTTCCTACTGAATCAATTTTAAAAATTAATGCGTCTGACGTTAGATCTCCAAAACTGGAAGTACTGCCAACTATGATATAGCTCGAATCTGGCAATTGGACAATTCCTTCGCCATGCTCTTCTTGACTATTTCCGTACGCTATCTCAAAAACGATTTGAGCATTAGACGCTGACGCTGAAAACAACAACGCCAATATGGATATAAACTTTACAATCTCCATATCAATCCAAGATTTAAGTTATTTCCGTAGCCATTTTTAGAAAACATTCCAGCCATGTTGTTTGACGAGATAAATGCAGAAATCTGATCGCTAGTATATTTAATTCTAAGGCCTGCTGTTACATCTCCATATCCTCCGAAAATTCCGATAACTGATCCGGAAAATGAATTATTAAGAACGTACTGAACACCACCATAAACCAAAGGTCGAGCATTGGCGTTAATTTGATATCTAGCTCCAGCAACAGGATAGATCTTGTGATCTGGCAGAATATTAGGGATAAATGTTAATGAGAATGTGGCAGGTAATAAAGTGGCATAACTTCCGGCTTTTGCTTTTGGAAAAATAGAATCTCTTAATGCATCTTCATCGAACCAATTAGAATAATCATTGTCAAAAATGTTCTGGATCTCATAGCCATTAAATTGGTATGAAGTATCTGATGAATAGGTAACTGGGTTTTTAAACCATGAAACAAACCCTAAATTTTTAACGGCAACTCTTAATGATCCCTTATTTGGGCCTGGCTCTTCATCCTTCATAAAACTTGCAAAGCTATTTTTTGGTTTTCCAATTGGTATGTAATAAGCCGCACTGATTGCAGCGCCAATTCCGTTCATGGTTCCTAAGGTGACTGGCCCCTGTGCCGAATCGGATAATCTGAAATTACCATCTGTTTCCAAACTGATGTTTGAAATATCTGCGGCAGTATTTAAAGTCAACGTTTTGGCGGATAATGATTGATGAGACTGACCTTTTATAATCGAAACTCCGAATTCACATCCTTTTGGTTTGTACACAAGACTAAAACCGAATTCTTGATAAGAAACACTGTTAAAAGAGCTTGGTCCCATGTTTAAATCTTGTCCTACACGATCTGCATTTCCCATAAAAACGGCATGAAACAAGTCACTCGTAAAAGAACTATTGATTAGTGTGTGATGTTCTACATTAATCGCAAATCCCCAATCAGGATTATGTAATGCGCTATCTGAAATGTCATAAAATTTAAACCCACCTGAAACTCCGATTCCAAATCTGTTCTTACTGCTTGTAAGTTGGCTTTCTATTTTATTCTTAAGGTCATTGTCAATGTTCCCACCCCGGATAAATTTGCTCATTAAATCGTTCGATATGCCTTGACTCTGGTAAAAAATATCGGTATACGCATAGACAGCGAAGTTATTACTGTCATTGCTAAATTTAAAATCGTTTAGCAGAGATTGGCCATAGCTTATATACGGCAGTAGAATTAATATGAATAAGATTTTCTTCATTACTCTATACTGAATTCATAAGCCACTTTAGCGTTAACATTCAAGTCAATTCGATGCCAGTCTTTGATTTTTATAAAAGTTGGGGAGTTTGCCGTGTTAAAAACGATTTGAATCATTACTTCACCGGTTTGAATTAACGTTTTTATTTGCTCTTCATCCAATGAAAGAACAACCTGAGAGCTTTGAGGTGAAATAACTTCGTTAGATGCATTTACCACTGCAGCGTCTATGGAGGAGCTGGAAATGACAGAATCGGTATACGCTCCGAATTCATCTTGTAAATAAAGTTGGAAGCCTGCTGAAAACGGGAAGTAGTTATTGGCATTAATGGTGATGGTTCCACTTTTTACTTGAGTTGTGTCTTGCTGAGTAGCTATGCTTATTGTATCTCGAAGCGTTAAATTACTTGCAGCAAAACATAAAGGAACGTCAACTTTAATATCAGCTTTCAAAGGAAATTCATCGTTAAAAAAGTCTCCATGATTATTTACATCTCCCAATGGGTTGATTTGAAACTGCATGGCATAACTTAACTCGTTTGGAAGGTTTTCCACAAACACGTCCAAATTTGAATTGGCTGTTGTAAACGATTCTGTTCTTACCTCTGAATCAACCAACCAGCCTGATTTTGACGGTCGCGTTAAATTGATGCTCGAACCAATTACAGAGTGTGCTAATGGCACCGCGCTTGAGCCATTTATACTGTTGATTTCGGTAATGTTGATTTGTTTATCTACGCCAATTCCATCTGTAATTATCAGATCTAGGGCAATCTGGTCCAGGTCAATTGTTCCGTTGATAATTCTGTCCATAAAAGGAATAGAAGTAGAGTCTAGCGGAACATCTACTAATTCATCCCCAAAATATCCTAAGGCACGTTTTGCGCTTAAATCCTGAAAAGTGATATTAATTCGAATCGAATCAGCCTGAGAAATAGAGACGGTAGAGCCGAAAGACGAATCTAAAGTGGAGGAGATTTTCGATAGCAGTGTATTATACTTTAGACCATCTGAGCCTGTTAAGTCGAATTCATAATCAGTTAAATCTACACTACCTGTTACAATTGCAGGTGTAATTCCATCTGAAGCCGGAATAAAAAGACTTTCCTTAAATGTTGCTCCTGCTTTAGTGGCGCTTGTTATAATGATTGAGTCATAAGTAGGCCCGTCTACATAACTAAGTATTTCATAATTGAGCCAACCTGCCTTTAGCATAAAATATTTCAGCTCTGCTCCAGGAATGTCGTAGGTTGTTTCTTCTGGCTCTGAAAGAAAGGTAAATCCTGGCGATACGGTAAGCGTAACTGGGGAGGTAATTTTATGAACTTCGCTTATCGTTGTGTCAGGAGTTTGAAATAGGGAGTCAAGAACCAGCCTGTAAACTTCTCTTTCTATATAAAGGTTAACGGTGCTGTCTGGGTTAATTACCAGATTTGTATCACCAACCATATTCCCAATATCTAAAGTTGTATAGGCAATAGGTGCTGCAAATTCACTGGTCCAAGTAGTTGCTTCCTTCCTACAGGATGTGAACATTATCAACGAAATCAGACAAAAACAAAGCAAATATCTCATCATAACAAAAATACGTATTTCAGGACTTTTTGGATGCCTCTAATGAAGGAAAGGCACTTTTTCTTTGTTTAGTAGCCATATTTCCCCTTCCAAACCGATTTAAGATAATTTCTAAGCTCTAGTTCTCTTTTGCTATTACTTGGTTCGAAAATTCTAGTTCCGGCAATGGTTTCAGGTAAAAATTCTTGTTCATGTAAATTTTCGGGAGCGTTATGAGAGTACTTATAATCTTTTCCATAATCCAGATTCTTCATCAAATCAGTAGGAGCGTTCCTAAGATGCAACGGCACTGGTAAATTTCCAGTCGAGCCCACAATTTTTTGAGCCGAGTTTATTGCTTGATAAGATGAATTTGATTTTGGCGAGCTGGCTAAATAAGTAACGCATTGCGACAAAATAATTCTCGATTCAGGCCATCCAACCACAGTAATTGCTTGAAAGCAATTGTTTGCAACGATAAGGGCAGTAGGATTTGCATTGCCTATGTCTTCACTGGCAAAGATTAACAATCTTCTTCCAATAAATTTGGGGTCTTCGCCTCCTTCAACCATCCGAGCTAACCAATAAACTGCTGCATTTGGGTCAGATCCACGCATTGATTTTATAAAAGCAGATATGATATCATAATGCTGTTCTCCGTTTTTATCGTAAAGTGCTAAATTCTGTTGAATAGAATCCAGAACAATTTCGTTTGTAATAATCCCGTCTGGACTATTGTTAACTACGATTTCAAGGGCATTAAGTAATTTTCTAGCATCTCCTCCGGAAACTCTGAATAGGGCCTCATTCTCCTTAATTTGAATGTTTTTAGTCTTAAGAACAGCGTCTTCCGTAATTGCACGATCCAATATTGACTCTAATTCTTCTACTGTATGATGTTTAAGTACATACACTTGGCACCTAGAGAGTAGGGCAGAAATAACTTCAAAAGAGGGGTTCTCAGTTGTTGCGCCTATTAGTGTAATGGTTCCTTTTTCAACTGCTGCTAGTAGAGAATCCTGTTGAGACTTGGAAAATCGGTGGATTTCATCAATGAATAAGATTGCATTGGATCCGCCAAATAGGCCTTGATTTTTTACTTTCTCGATAACTTCTCGAATGTCTTTCACCCCAGAATTTATAGCACTTAATGTATAAAAAGGGCGGTCTAACTTTTTAGAAATAAGTTGAGCTAAAGTTGTTTTGCCAACGCCAGGAGGACCCCAAAGTAGAATAGAAGGCAGAATTCCATTTTTCAATGCTTTACCCAAAGGGGCATCATCTCCAACTATATGAGATTGTCCTACATATTCGGCCAACGTGTTTGGTCGAATTCGTTCTGCTAAAGGAGTATAATTTGGATTGTTCATTTAATTTGATGAGGTCGTAAAGTGTAGGCCTTCCGTTACTCTATTAATTCCAAATCTAAAGTAATTTCATCGCTATCATAGCATGTCTCATCACAGTTTACATAGCTTTCGGATTTTAGTCGCTTACTATCAACGGCAATAATTGCATTCGGGCCGGATCGATAATAAGCTTCTACCGTATAGCGAACGTCTGTACTAAGATAGTAGCTAAACGAGGCATCGTACATTGTATCCCTCAGAACAACATTATTATCTTCAATGTTTCCGTTATAAATAACAATCGGAACGCCCGAAGACTGCACCGTCAAATCTAAATTCACCCAATTAGAATCAATTGGGAAAGGTTCACAGTATCTACTTGTATCGCATTCATCAGTTGACGTGCAAGACGACAATGCCACGATAAGAACCAGGAAATAAAGAAATTTTACGTTCATACCGGTCTAATTATTTAATGGGAATAAAAATGAAACCATCAATCTGCCATCAGGAACGGAGGCCAGTCTATCATTAAAGTATAAGTAAGATGCCTGCAGGTATACACCATCCAAATCAAAAGCAACGCCTATAAATGGGCTTAAGGTAATTCCAGCCTGTGGACGTTGTCTTGTGCCTCTATATTTCCCAAAAAGGTAACCTGTTTTTACACCCCCAATAAACGAAGTGGGCATAAGGCCCAAGTCAAAAGGAAGAAAACGCTTATATAAGTCCACTGATAAGAAAAATTTTTTCTCTTTCCATTGGCGAATCACATTACCGCTTTCATTAATCTGTACTTTCTTATAAAAGGGCCTAAACGCAAAATTAAACTGTGCGCCAATTTTAGTTTTAGTTTCTTCAACCCCTCCTCCAAAATCAACGTAGAAGTCCTTTAAATTGGCTTGAAATCCGAAGTTGATGGTCGAGACGAAATTAATCTGTTCAGGAACAGGCTCATCTTGAGCAATTCCATGAAGACACGGAAATAATAATATGAAGCCAAGAAGGAACTTGTACATGATGTTAAATTTAAGCAATTCTTCTGAGGCTTAAACGGGTCTTGAATACAAAGCACCAACGAACATTAAATCAGTAGGATCTAAGTCAGCTCTTTCCAAATCCGCTTCTGTTCTTGGAAATAAGATTATTACTTCAACCTTGTCAATGTTCAATTCATCTCGTTTGTCTTTTACTCGTACCACGCCAACCTCAATCCGATATTGATTAATGACAATTGTTTTATCGAACCTATAAACGGGCCAAGACTTATTGCCCATTATTACATGTTTGTCGAAAGTTGCTACTATAGGGAATTGACCACCAACATGCGGATTACTTTTAGGCGCGAAAAAACGAAGGGTGTTTATCTCCTCCATGATATCCTCATCATCAATCTGGTCTTTATGAAAATTAAATCTTGGTATAAAATCCCTAAAAGTAATTTTGCGCCAAACCCCTTTATGAATTTTAATATTAGACATTTCCAGCATTAAATAAATACCAACCAAGATCACCATGCCCATATTGCCAGATAACGTTTTTCCTGCGCCAATACTGCCATGCTCCATCGCCAAGATAATGTACTCCATCATAACAATAATGACCAGTCCAAGGATCAATCGATCTCCTATAATTGTATGATTAAGTCGCTGCCCGTTACCTGTAACGGAGGAGAGGTTTAATGCATTGTTTTTCATTAACATCCAGACTCTTAACGTGCCCAGCATAAAGATGATAGTAACAATTGACAAATGTTGTCCGAATTCACTGATAAGCCAGAAGTCGTAAAATCCATGGCAGAAAGCAGCCACTACAAACCCTGTTAGTTGAATGAGTAGTTTCATGGGCTTTTTGGTAACTCTATATTTTGCAATAATAAAGGCATAAGCGACAACAGAGGCATCAAACATGTGTGAAACTACCGCAGTAATTGCCCTGCCGGAAATTATATCTAATTCACCTTCCTGGTAATATTTGAGATTTTCCATAAATGCAAAACCAAGTGCAGCGAAACAGGCGTATAAAATGTAATCGAAAGGTTCGTTGATTTGCTTGGTCAGCTTGAGAACGATTAACCATGGCAGGAACTTCACCAACTCCTCCACGGCTCCTATTGCAACAACGCTGTATATAAAGTCTCCAATGGCACTTTCATGAAAACGTAGTCCGCCATATATATTTAATAAATCGCTTATTGGATAAACAAAAAACAACATGGCACAGGCCAAAATGAAAGTACTAATTAAAGGCCACCACTTTTCTCGCTCAAAAATGTCAAAGCCTCTTATGTAAGACATCCACAATAAAGTGATTATTAAAGCTGCGATGAATCCTAGTAAATTGACTGTGCTGGTATAGCGTTCAATATAGCAGTTCACGTACCATCCCCAATTTCCATTTACAAAGTAGAATTCGAATCGTTTCTTTATGTCTATATAAGGTGCAACTTGGACGTCATAGTATAAGTCAGAGTAACGTTCATTGAACCAATACCAAGTCAGTCCAATCACTTTGTTTGCAGCTAGCTCGCCAGCGCCTTTTGCTATAATTTCTTTTTTGTAAAAGTCAATTGCATCGTTAACCTGGTAAAGTGAATTATGAAATTCTCCGTAATAAAAATTAAGATACGGTGCGTTCCTGTTTTGAACTTTATCTAGTGTTTTTACAATTTTGGGCAGTTTACCTAACTCTAGATCAATTGCATAAATAAATATAATTGCACGGTCCCTGATTTCTGAATCTTCCGATTGTAATTCCGGTTCCAAAACATCTCGAACCGCATTTAGTTTTATTGGGTTTGAATGTTTAAAATGGATGTAGTCATACAGCAAGTCAGGGTTTCTATCGCCAGAAAAAATACCTGCTTCCTGAGCGTCAGACCGATTTAGACCATCGTGATGATTATCTGCATGGAAATAATAGTCTTTCGATTTGACGATTGGATTCTCTCCGATTACATATGTAACCGTGAGATAAGAAAGACCAATAATTACTAAGACTAGTAACGGCCTGATATTTCGCTTAATAAATTCAGCAATATTTCGGGCGCGTTTCTTTTGATAATCGAAATAAAGACGATACAGTATAACGCCTATAAAGGCGGCATATATTACATAGCTTAAAATCAATTAGAGGTTTGGAATCTCTTTAGATTTAGGGTATTTCACTTGATACTTAAATTGAACAGATTGTGATTGTCCAGGTTGTAATGTCATTCTCCAAATTAACGAACCTGTTCCTTCATCATATTTAGCTCCAGATTTCTCCAACATCGAAACTTCAATTTCTTTTACCCTTGAAATAGGTATTTGATCATGAATTATAATTTCAATTGGAGTGGCTTTGCTATTTCGAACTGACACTTGAAGTCCCAATGTTGTTTTTTTAGAGCTTCCAATTGTCGCTGTTTTCCCAAAATCCTTAATTTTTTTACGATCAACTATTACCCCTTTATCACGGCCTAAAGACAATTGCATTGTGTCTTTTGTGATTGAAGCATCTAAATAAGAACTGCCAACAAATGTTCCTTCATAGTAGATGTTCGCGTTACCGCTTAATAAATTGTACTGGTCCCACTCAGTAACTTTGGCAATTAGGAAAGCATCTTTATCAAATTTTGGCGCTGTGAAGTAAGAGTAACTGGCAGTTAATGAATGAGAATTTATTTCTACCGCGTTGGATTGCCCATCTGTAGGAATCGAATAAGGGATTTTAATTTTAAATTCAGTACTAACACCAGTGTTGTTCATTGCTACTGGTGGTGGAGCAGGTGCAGGGCTATTGTCATTCCCACTTCCACCAGCCTCTTCATCACCATAGGCAAATGCTCCATTAAACGAATAAGCTGAATTACGAGTGTAGACGGAATCAGAAACAACCAGCATTTTGTTTGTTTTAAATGTGTTTCCTCTAAAAGGTCTAAATGGCGGATCAAAGCTTAGTACCCAAGGGTTTACTTTTGGTGAAGAATTGCTTACACTAGGGTTTCCTGTAGACAAGGTAATGTTCACATTGTCCCAATCATTCCCGCTGGTTTGCCATACATTTCCTTTGTATACAAGGTTAACTGGATCAGTAACACCTTTGGATCGAATGTCATAAATAGGAGCCCATCCAGCATCTGAAACAATATAGCTTAAGAAGATCTTAGCATTTGTTTTAATCTTGGACGAGATTCTAACAGTAACGTCTGTTGTTGATCTGTTAATTTTTGAGTTTAGCTGATTGAGTTGTCTTTGCAATCGATATACCGTTTTTTGAAAGTCTCGTTGTTCTTCAGATATGTCTAGAATTTTCATCTCTATTTCTCTCAATCTTGTGCGATACAGATCGGCAATTTCAATTAAATCTTCAACATCCACTCCAGTTTGAGATCCACCAACTGACTTGTTCGCTAACAGTAAACTTTTCTCTTCTTTGTAAACACTGGCAAACTTCTTTCTTAGTTCTAACTTAAATTTAATGTCGTCTAATGAGTCTTTTATAACCTTCAACTTGGGCGATATTTCAGCCACTCTCATATAATTTCTAGAATGGTTCACAGACACAATTGTGAAATCTTTGTCTCCACCAACTTGAATTGAATTACCGTTTACATTTTTGGCAAGTCCTTCAAATTTGATCAGGTTATTACCTGCATTTAATGTGATAAGGGCTTCTCGATGAACTTGAGCGCCACTTAAAAATACGGTAACGTCTTTTATTTTGGATGTCACCACTTTTTCCTTTGTTTGGGCAGTAAATCCTACAGTGATAGTAGTAAGTAATATGAATAGTAAATACCTCATGCGTCTTAGTTTCGTTCTATTACAAATCTAATGGATTAGTTGTTCTTCCCACAAACGATCGTTGAACAACATCCATTGTTTGTTAACACTTATAACATTGATTTAATTAGTTTTGTTGCAGAAGAAACCACCATGGAAAAAAGGCCTCTTATCCTAGTAACTAATGATGACGGAATTACGGCACCCGGAATTAAAAATTTAGTAGAAGCTGTTAAAGAATTCGGTGATCTTATAATTGTTGCTCCGGACAAACCCCAGAGTGCAATGGGCCATGCCATTACGGTAAATGTCCCATTATATGTTCATGTAACAGATTACTTTCAAGAACATCGCGCATATTCAACAAGTGGAACTCCAGTTGATTGCGTGAAATTGGCAATGCACATTTTAAAAGATGTAAAGCCTGATCTAGTAGTAAGCGGAATCAATCATGGAAGTAATGCAGCAACGAATGTATTGTACAGTGGCACCATGTCTGCGGCAGTTGAAGGAGCCTTGGATGGAATTCCTTCCATTGGATTTAGCTTATTGGATTTTTCACATGAGGCAGATTTCGAAGCCTCAAGAGGAATCGTAAAGAAAGTGGTGGCTTCTGGATTGAAGAACGGGATACCAAAAGACACTTGTTTAAACGTAAACATTCCGAAATTAAAACCAGAGCAAATCAAAGGAATTAGGATTTGTAGACAAGCTAGGGCTTTTTGGGATGATGGTTTTGAAGAGCGAACTACCCCTTTTGGCAGAAAGTATTATTGGCTTACTGGAGAATTTTCAAATTATGATGGCGGAGAGGATACAGACATGTGGGCCTTGAACAATGGTTATGTTTCGGTTGTTCCTACACAGTTCGATATGACCGCACATCACTCGATTGCCGACCTAAATACTTGGGATATTTAATGCTGAAGAAAAACCATATTGCTTGGGGAATGATTTGGGGATTTTTAGTTCCTTCTATTGTTATTGTCATTATTTATGGAGTAATGATGACTAGAGATTTGGTGCCAACAAAAGAGTTTCTTGGGCAGATTATTTTTCTCGGAATAGCTTTTAATTTAATTCCAGCTCGCTATTTCCACCGTAGAAAAATTGAATTAACATCAAGAGGTGTTATGGCTATAACCATGTTAGAAGTGGTAGCATGGGCCGTTCTATTTGTAATTGAATGAAGTATTATATCATTTCAGGCGAAGCTTCAGGTGACCTTCATGGGTCTAACTTAATGCGTGAACTTAAAACCCAAGATTCAGAAGCAGAATTTAGGTTTTGGGGAGGTGATTTAATGGCAGCCCAGGGCGGTGAATTAATTAAGCATTACAGAGATCTCGCTTTTATGGGATTTATAGAAGTGTTGATGAACATTAGAACCATCTCTAAGAATTTAAAATTCTGTAAAGAGGATGTGTTAGCTTATCAGCCGGATGCGTTGATCTTGATTGATTACCCAGGTTTTAATTTAAGGATAGCAGAGTTTGCGAAAGAAAATGGCATTGCCGTCCATTATTACATCTCACCGCAAGTATGGGCATGGAAACAAAGTAGGGTTAAGAAAATACGAAGGGATGTAGATCGTCTTTATTGCATTTTGCCCTTTGAGTCAGACTTTTATAAAAAACACGATTACGAAGTTGAATTTGTAGGGCATCCGCTTATTGATGCGATCGCAATGGATAGTCAGAATATGGACTTTAGAAAGGACAATAATCTATCAGAAGCACCTATTATTGCCTTGCTTCCCGGTAGCCGTAAGCAAGAAATTACGAAGATGCTGCAGGAAATGGTGAAGATGAAAACTCATTTTTCCAACTATCAGTTTGTAATAGCAGGTGCTCCTTCGCAAGATCTAAGTTTCTATACGGCATTAGTAGGGGAGGATGTAAAAATCGTTCACAATCAGACTTATGATTTATTACAGCAGTCAGAAGCAGCTTTAGTAACCTCTGGTACCGCTACTCTTGAAACAGCCCTATTCAACGTCCCAGAAGTAGTTTGTTATAAAGGGAGTTGGATGTCTTATCAGATTGCTAAACGGTTGATTAAAATTGACTACATCTCTTTGGTTAATTTAATAATGGATCGAGAAACGGTAAAAGAGTTGATTCAGGGAGAGTTCAATGAATCAAACCTCAAACTGGAGCTTGGTTTGGTTGTTGAAGGTGGCCAAAACCGTGAACAGATGTTGAGCGATTATAAATTGCTAGCAACTCAACTTGGAGGCAAAGGTGCTTCCAAACGAACCGCAGAATTGATTGTCGGTTCTTTGAATTCAGGACATTAAATCAGGAGCTTATAAATCACGATTAACGTTAAGGGTGCTGAAGAAAATCGCTTTCATGCATCTGATGTTAATAATATAAATGAATCCAAATTTATAAAGGGCATTATACTTGTAGTTTCGCAGGGTGATGAGGTGGATCATTTTCATAGTTGTGATTCTGATAGGAGTTGAAGGGTATAGCCAAAAAATTAGGGTTGGGCTTTACTACGTCTCAACGGTAAAGACAGCTCAGGTTTCTTTTGATCAAGGAGTTTATGTTTTAAAAGGCGATACTTCAGTTCTTGACACGTTAAATTCTGAATTTAAATTAACCACTGCAATTCATGGAAAGCAAGTTAAAGCCAAATTGGATGGAAAAGATCTAGGTTATTTTGATACGGTAAGATTGCTGCAAATAGGGGACTCGGCCGGGTTTAAAATAAGATCAATAACACACAACAGTAAAAACCGATATTATTGGGGTGACATTGAATTTTCAATGGGCATTGGTAAATTGAAAATTGTTAATACAATCGAACTGGAAGATTATCTTCCTGGAGTTGTAGAATCAGAATCTGGTTCTAGACAAGGCGTAGAGTATTATAAAATTCAAGCTACGATTTCAAGAACCTACGCGCATTCACATGTGACAAGACATGTGGAAGAAGGATTTAATGTTTGCGATCATACCCACTGTCAAGTTTATAGAAAGAGGTCGATGCGAAATCCCGCTATTCCTCAAGCTGTGAAGGAATCTAAAGGGATGGTTTTGGTAGACAGCGATATAAATCTAATTACTGCCTCATTCTTCTCTAATTGTGGAGGCCAAACATGTAATTCAGAGGATGTATGGAGTAGTAGGTTGGATTACCTAAGAAGCATTAAAGATCCTTTCTGCAAATCAATGCCACATCATTATTGGAAGAAAGAAATTTCTAAAGAAAAATGGATTCAGTATGTGAAGGGCAAAATGCCAGGATACTTTAAAAACAACAATACGTTTGACGAAAATTTCAAGGTTGATTATCGTCAAGGTAAAAGAAGAATCTATTACAGCAATGCTGGATTTAGTATTCAATTAAAAGACATTCGTGCCGATTTTAAACTTCGGTCCACCTTTTTTAGCATTAAAGAAGAAAACGGTAAGTTGATCTTTAAAGGAAAGGGATTTGGACATGGAGTAGGACTATGTCAGGAAGGCGCAATGAAGATGTCAGACCTTGGCTATTCTTATCTTGAAATATTAAAATTTTATTATTCAGGCATTCACCTAATCCATCTGGATGACTTAGAGTTTTTCCGAATGGACTAGTCTCTTAGTATTTTATTTAACCACATCAACAAGTTCATCTCCATCTGATCGAAACTGCCATCAGAATCTAAAAGATCTTTCAACTCTTTTAGTAAAACTTCCAAATCGGCACCAGAATATCCAAGCGAATCGTAAGATTTCTTGATCTTTTGAATTGCTGTAAAATCATTGTCAACATCTATCTCTTTATGGATTCGGTCATAGATCGATTGGTCGATTCGAGACAAAATAAACTCCTTTTCCTCTTCTGTTTCAATATAGTTGGACATTGCCGCATACAATAAAACATATGCCTTAAACTCTTCCTTGCTCCAGTTAACTGTTAAGTTTTCCATTTTTATTTTAAAATTAATAATGGAATCTTGCACGGAAGATGATCTGTGATTCAAGAATAGGTGATTGTAATCAGTTCGGTTTAGTAATCAGATGATGCATTGTCCACGTCCCGGCTGATGGAAGTCTCTAACACTTCTAGCTTTAGATCTAGCTCGTACTTAACTTTGTAGCTAACCTTGAACCCTTCTTCGTTTTTTGTGTCGAATTTATGAATCATCGTGTACCCTGCGGTTTCTGAATTAGACTTAATTGTTTCAATAATTTTCAACCTAATTGAAGTAAACATTTGCCCATACTCGGCCTGCGATACCTCCTGAGAAATTCCTTTATTTATCAAGTTATATTTCTCGAGTTTTAATGCTTTGATTTTACTTTTTCCTTCTTCTGACACTGTGGTAATAGCCACTAAATCGTTAAATAAAATTGATCGGTACGAAGATGTGTCTTCTTGAATCCTTGTCATTATCCATGCTTCACAGTTTTTTTCTGCATTGTTTTGATTTTGCGCAAATCCGAGTAACGGTGTGAATAAAAGCAGAATGAATAATCTCATTTTCCTAAGATAGGAAGTATCTTTGAGTTATGCGAAAAGGACTTGTAGCTATTTTATTGACATTGTTAATTGCTTGTGGAGCAGAAAGCACAATGCACTATAACGAGGATGGATCTATCGACTCTGAAGGTCAATTAATTGATGGAAAGAAAAATGGTGAATGGACGTTCTATGACGAAGCAGGCAAAATTGAAGAAATAAGTAATTGGAAAGAAGACGTTGTTGATGGTATTTCTACTACCTACTATCCAAATGGAAAACCAAAGTCAGAAGCTTTATGGGAAGCTGGTATTTTAAATGGACCACAAACAATTTGGAGTGATCAAGGCGTTGTAATTCAAGAAGTAATTTGGGTAAACGATGTAAGAGAAGGTGGATTTAAGGAGTTTTATGAAAACGGAGCGCCTTCAGCAGTTGGTAATTTTAGTAATGATAAAGAAGATGGTCAGTTTATCGTTTATTATGAAAATGGCCAAATAAGCGAAGAATCTTTTTGGAAGCTTGGAATCAGAGATGGCAGAGCAGTTACTTATTTAAAAGAAGGCCAAATTATATCTGAAGGAGCTTATACAAACAATAACCAAGAAGGAGTATGGAAATACTATTTTCAAGATGGTACGCTGAAAGAGGTTTGTAACTGGCACAATGGTGAAGCTGAAGGAACAACTGAATATTATTACCCTAATGGTCAGTTAAAGGCAACTGGCGCGTTTATGCACAATAAGAAAGAAGGCGCTTGGCAATTCTATGATTCAATTGGAAAAAAGGAAAGATTAAGTCTTTTTAAAGATGATAATTGCATCGATAATTGTGATTAACCAGCAAGTTTGAATCGAACTGCATAATCAGATAGTTGAGTCCCCGTTTTGTCGGTTTTCGGAAAATGTAATTTCATTTTACCAAAGCAATTTGCTTTTAATTTTTGATTTAAAACCTTGGTTAATTTTCCGTTAGAAACCTGATACCAATAAACATGGTAGTACTTTTTGTTAAATAGGGTAGAGGCCTTTAAGTGCTTCACTTTAATTCGATCTTTCATTGTAAGTTCTCTTGGAGACTTGCCTTTTGGATTGAATTTTTTAACCTCTTCCATAAAGCTACCTGGATTCCCTTTCTCTTGCGCAAGTTCTTTACCATTGTCCAGTTTACAATTGTTTTTGAGGAAGCCGTTCGTTAGCAACTCATATAGGCAACTATCAGTATTCATCTCATAACTCCAATGATAAGTTTTGTTATTTACCCATCCGATTGCCGAATCCCCCGACTTGCTCATCTGAAAATACCCTTCAATGTCTTCCGAATCAAATGCATCGTAAAAAATTAACTTTGGCTGATGTTTTATAAACTGTGAAATAGGAAGGTAAGATTCTTGATATCCCTTATCGAATACACCTAAGTCCCACCACCAATGCATTCCTGTTCCGGTTAAATCCATCATAACCGTTGACCAAATGGTGTTGTGAAATGTTCTGCCAGTACAACAATATAATTTTATGAAATCAGGGTGAGCGATCAAACCAACTTCTTCTGCAACCACTGGCTTATTCGGGTACGATTTTCTCAATTTATTCGCAAGTCCAATTCTCCCCCATTTGTTGTCTGAATTCATTTCTGGATTTTCTGAATACTTGTGAAAAGCCACGGCATCTGAGCAATCAAATATTCCTTTGTGTTTGAGTTCAAAACCCTGCATATTGGCATAAGAAGAGATGTACATGATCTGATTATTAGCTAAGGAGTCTTTAAAGAAACTTTGCTGATTTTTATACCAAGGTTTGAATATTTTGGAGACTGCCGTTCCAAGATTGATTTCTTCCTCCTTAATAACCGTCTTCAGGGCATTGTCAAGTTCTGAGTACCCATAGAAGGACCAGCTAGGAGAGTATCCATAACGAGCCTCTAAGTAACGATGCATTCTGTTTTGATGCAGAATTGCTACTGAATCTTGAAAATATTCCTTTGAATTTTTCAAATTTAGTTGTCGGAAATATGGATTGTTTTTTAAACTTACTTCCGCCCATTCAGGACGTTCTTCAATTTCAATGTGATGCCTAAAGAGGATTAAGTAAACTCCGCGATTCTCACATGTTTCGAATAGATGATCTAATTCCCATAGTTCAGGCATTTTTTCAAAATAAGATTCAATGTTGTTCCAATCAGGAAGAAAACTTTGTCCGCAAATTTCTAGTCTTGCAAAATTACCGCCACTATTAGCTAGTTCTTCAAACCATTTAAGGTGTAACAAGCTGGATGTTGGAGTAATTGATTTTCGAGAAGAGCTAGCAATATTCAAGCCGATAGTGGTGAATTTATCACCAGACGCAGCGTAGGAAAGATTGGTAGCATTAGGTCTAATTGTTAATGGACCTTTCTTTTTCCCGGAAGAACACTTAAACGTCATTTCCTCAGATTTGTAGAGGCTTGCGTCATTTCTAATCGTTTGATGAACCGTATATCTCCAAAGACCAACTTCATTTGGGGAGATTCTTACCCTGAAAGGGAATTCAACTTTTTTTGTTTCCCATTTATCATTAACAACATTTCTATTATACTCCATATAGAAGAAGCCATTTCGCTTTATCGTATCACCTGAAGGCGATATAAACTGGGCCCAAATAGAAATGTCTTTGTGATCATATGGATTGATAGTTCCTCCGCGATCTGTTCCTTCGTAGAAGTTTTTAATTTGAACTGAAAGAGCCGTTGATAGGTTCAATCCAATTTCAACCTTATCGTAAATCTCTGTTCCTTCATTCGTTAAGAGCTTTGGAGAAAGTTCAACTTGCCCGCATAATGAAAACGGTAAAGCAAAAATCCAAATCCACTTTAACATAGCTCCAACTGTGACTTGTTGTAGATTCCAATGGGCTTTCCAACGAATGTAGAACCTAAGAACGGTGAGTTTTTGGACTTACTTTTTACATTCTCTTTTTCGTAAACCCATTCCAATGCTGGATCAAAGAGGGTAAGGTTCGCGGTGAAACCTTCTTTCACCACTGGAATGTCTTGTTTAAGTATGGTTCTTGGATTGATGCTTATTTTACAAATGAGTTCATCGAGCGGAATTTCTCCTGATAAATTTGTATTGATTAATCCAAACAAGGTTTCAAGTCCGATTATTCCAAAATTGGCTTCGCCAAATTCCAGATTCTTATTTTCAGGGTCTTCCGGTGAGTGATCTGAGCAGATTACATCAATGGTACCTTCTTTTAATCCTTGAATTAGTTCTAATCGGTCTTCTTCTGATCGGAGCGGAGGAAGAACCTTAAAGTTTGAATCGAATGTTTCAATAACTTGATCATTTAAGACCAGATTATGCACGGCAACGTCACAGCTTACGTTTAAGCCAGCATCTTTGGCCTCGGCAATTAGATCTAAGCTTCTAGAGGTAGAAATCGTGGAGAAGTGAATTCTAGCGTCATTATATTCAGCTAAATACAAATCTCGAGTAATTTGTAGTTCTTCTGCGAGGTTTGGAATGCCTTCAAGTCCTAATAGGGTACTTGTCACTCCTTCGTTCATTTGCCCGTGCAGTTGAGCTGATTTGTCAAAGGCAAAACTCATGACGAGTCCATCGAAATTTTTAGAGTAGAGAAGGGCTCTAGACATTAACCCTGAGTTTGAAACGGACTTCTTGTCATCGGTAAAAGCAACTGCACCTGCTTTTTTCATGTCGTACATTTCGGATAGTTGCTCTCCTTTTAAATTTTCCGATAAAGTTCCACATGGTAATACATCCACCGCTGATGTTGCCGAATGATTTAGAACATATTCAACATTTGCTTTTGACGAAATGGCTGGTTTTGTTGTAGGCATTAGTGCCACTCCTGTGAAGCCTCCTGCAATTGCGGATTGAATTCCAGATGCTAAATCTTCTTTAAACTCCTCTCCTGGATCTCTAAAGTTTGCGTGTAAATCGAACCAACCTGGCGAGACATGTAAATTGTCAATAGCAACTGTCTGTGCGTTGTCAGACTTAATTGAATCGGCAATCTTAGTGATTATTCCGTTTTCGATTAGAAGATCAGCTTGCTTACCATTCCATTCGGAGTTGGGATCTACTATCGTTGCATGTTTTATTAATACGTCCATATCACTTGAATATTCTGTAAATCAGTATTTCTAATCCTAGAAATAAAAGTACCAAAATGATAAACCATTTCCAGTATTTTTCTCCATCAGATAAATTATTGAAGTTTGAAGCTCCAGTTAACGATTCTGTATCTACCAACTTGAATGACCCATCTAACAGGTTATCCTTAAGTGCGTTTGTGATTTGATCTTTGTCTAAGACTAAGATGTTGGATTCATTTCGGTTGTAATTCCATCCAAATGAATACTCGTGATCCGATTTGTTCAGTAATTGATAATTACCTGCTTCTGTAATTTGACTGTGAAATTGAAGACTGGTGAGTCCTCTGTTTGAAATTATTTGAGGTATAAATTCTATTTGTTTTCCTTTGATTCTTATGTTTTCAGCTTGGTAATCTTTGTTTTTAACACTAAACGAATTGTCTAACCCGATAACTCCATAAAGCTTTTGATTTTCTTGGCTAAACTCGCCAATCCTGAGGATTGAGGCAACCACACTACCATGTTTTATGAAGTTACCGAAAGAAGGATCGGTTGCAACCGTGGACAAATACACTTTACCATTGTTATAATCATGAGTAGTTAAGTATGCATCACCATTTTGAAGTCGCATTAAATATTCAAATTTGGATCGGGTTGATATATTCAACTTATAGTGCGATTTTGCAAAAGGCAAATCTACGTTAGATGGAATTCGCTCGAATATGTCAGCGAATATTGCATGAGATAAATTGATATCGCTCACTTTATTATTCACGGTGTCAAGATTGCTCAAGGACCCAGCTTCTAGGGAAAGTAGAAGTTTGTTGTAGCTGTTTAAGTCTGCCTTTTCAGCAGGCGTTATGAACACATTACCTCCAGTGCTTACAAAATTCTTTAGCTCAGCATTTAAACCCGATGAGATGGTTTGAATTCCATGAAGAATAATTAAGTTTTTATTAGCAAATTCTGAGTAGTTAATTGCATTGGATTTGTTGAATTCCAAATCAAACATTGGCACTGATCCTAATATTGCTCCTAATTCTTGAGTAGTGTCAGAAATTTCATCGCTGATGATCAGCATTGGGATTTGGTCTGCAACATTATAACTAAAGAAGAATTCATCATCAAAAGTGATATCCGGATCTGGATAATCCGCTAGTGTGAACCTTGCTTCTTGAATTCCTGATTTGTAAATGGTGTAATTAAACTCACAATCTGAGAAGTTGTTAGCTGGAACCACATAGGTATTAAAGCCTTGCTCTTTTTCGTTTACATTCAATTCCAACCTAATTTCAGCGTCTTTATCTGATTGATTGTAAACTCTAGCAAAAAGTGTTTCTTCGGCACCGCTTCTTCTTAGCGGAGTTTTAAACCAAATACTATCTATGTAAAAGTTTGACTGGTTTAGTTGTTCAAATGGCAACACACGGTATGAAATTCCAGTATCAGGTGCAATGTTCTCAAAATCTGAGATTGCTTTTTGGTAATCTGAAAGAAGATACGACAGCTTGTTTGGGCTATCTGAATTGTTCAGAATATCTCGTTGACGCAATATAACCTCGCTCAAGCTTCTTGTAACCGGTGAAAGCTCAACTTCTTCAACAAGTTGCACTATTTCCTTTTTACTATAAAGTCGTTGTAAATGCCCCTCAAAATCATTGGTTACTAACTGAAATCGATCAGCCGGCCCGTAACTTTCAATTATTGATAATGCTTTGTCTTTTTCATCTTGTAAGATGTAACCATTAGTTCCTTTCGCGTCTGTACTAAATGAATTGTCAACATAGATTGACACAACTTTATTTCCCGCTTTAATTAATTGATCATCGGCAGGAATATAGGGCTGAGCAAATGCCAAAACCAGGCATGTAACAGCTAATAAACGCATGAACAGGATCAACCAATGTTTTAACCGTGCTCTACTTTTAGTTTCTTGCTTGAGTTCTTTTAAAAGACTTATGTCGGAGTAATAAACCTTTTTAAATTTCCTGAAATTGAATAAATGAATAATGATTGGAATCGCCAGCGCAAGGAGTGCAATTAGGAATTCAGGATAAAGGAATTTCATTAAGGCTCAAAGGTAATTAATTAATCATAAAATGATGATAGATAGAAGTACGTTTAATCTAAACAGTAACTATCATATTTTATTATACAGCAATAGGGCCTATTAGTTCAATTTGGAAATAGGGGAGTGACCCAAGATTAAGTCACTCGGAGAATATAAAAATGTGGATTACTGACCTTTCAATGTAATTGCTTCTTGAGCCGTAATGATTCTACCGCTGAAGTCTCCTACTACGAACGCATCGATTAGACCTTCTCTCACAACTTCCTTCTGGAATTCAGTTGCCTCGTCATAAGTAGTAAACTGACCAATAAAGTACTTGATTAATCCTTCTTTATCGTCTTGTTTAGGATCAACTTTACCAATTTGTAAGTATAGGTCTAAAACCTCTGTAGGAATATCTCTAGCATAAGCTCCAACTTGTACTCTAAACTTTATTAATTCAGGATTTATTCCATTCGCGTCTGGACTGTCAGGCTTAATAATATCATCCTCCGGTTTATCAATGTCAAAACCAGCGTCTGAAAGTTTAATTCTTTTACCGTCTTTAAATGCGATAACGAAAGCACCTTCATATCCTTTTTGAAGCATGTTTATTTTATGTTCCGAAGCTGATTCAGGTGTGGCAAATTCACCAGAATAATATCTAACTAATCCATCAGAACCTATAACCTCAGATACGTCTGGCGCATCTGAAAATACGTTTTGTGACATTCTATTTCTATATGCGCCTACTTGAACTCTAAATAATGTTCCTTCTGGGTATTCTGCAACAGTAGTGTGTCCAGCAACTTGTTCAACCTCAGTAATTGTAAACTCACCTGTTACACTATCTTGTTCCGTACTTACGATGCCTGCAGGGTTATAACCTTTCATATCAAATAGGTTATAGACTTCTTGAGCACCTTCAACAGTTAAGGATTCACCAAGTACATAATAAGTAGTATCACCTTTTTCTAAAATCTTGTAATCCTTGTAACTTAAGTAACCGGCTATGTCTTTCGCTTCAATAGGCTTTTCTTTATCAGTGCTAATTAAAACTCGATAAACTCTAGGGGCTGCTTGGGTTATTAATTTAGATCCGAGAACTTTATTGTTTCCTGCACTGGTGATAGTTGTCTTTTCATCTTCCAGCTCCATTGCATCATACTTTCCAGTAGTATCCATGTATTCATCATACATTTGAGCAATTACTTCATCGGTTAATGTAACACCTGCATTATTTACAACCGCACCTGAATCAGAATCTAATTCTAAATCAAAACCGTTATAGATTAAATCACCATCATCGTCATATGGACAACCAGTGGTGTCCACTTCCATTCCTTTTTCAGTCTGCTGGCATTTATCGCAGAAATCTGCAATACCATCTCCGTCTTCGTCTAAAGTATCTAAAATGCAATCCTCAGGATTCCATTTCCAATCACCATCGTTTGGATCTTTCTTCGTTTTATCAAGTTTCAAATCATAGGTTAAAGCAAAACTTGTATACAAGAATTTGTCTTTTCCTTTAGTCCCAATTCTATCGCCTGTACTTGTTCCAGTAACATTATCGATTAAATCAGTCATCGTAAAATGCATACTGGTTCCTATTCTAAACTTAACACGATCGCCTAGGTTCATGTTAGCTCCAACTTGAACAGGAAAAGCAATTGATCTTTCAGGATATTTCCCAACATCATCCAGGTTTAGCTCTCTAAGGTCGGTTTCGTACGTATAATCTCTGTAAATTATGTTTGCCGAAGCGGCCAAAGGTGAATTCTCGTCTATATCTCTGATTGATCCATCAGACCAATAGTTATAGTAGTTCCCATTTTTATCTTTAAGATCGGTTTTCGATAAAAATTCGACCGATTCAATTCCTATACCAATGTACGGATCGATTGCTCGATCTGATTTTAACAGATGGCTGAAATTGTAATTGATTACTAATCCACCAGTTGTGATATCAGATTGAAAGTTTAAATTTCTCGTTAGGGTACGCTCATTAGCACCTACGGTACCGATCATTGCGTAAAACTTAATGTCTAAGTAATCTGTTAACGGATTGGTGATACTTAAATCGTAACCCAATTTACTTACCGTAGGATGATATCCTTGGTGGTTAGATGCAACATCACCGTAAAAGGTGAACATACCAATACCTATTCCAATTCTAGGTTTGAATGCAATCTTGAGTGTTTCGGGTTCGTCAGAAACATCAAGGTTAGTTGAATCTTCATCATTATTCTGAGCAAGAACGGGGCTTACAAGGAATAAAACGGGTAATAAGGCAAGTTTAATCCACTTCATATGGCGTGATTAATTCCCTATAATACGACAAATCTCAATAATGGTTACCAATAATTGTTATTTAATCCAATCTTGGTTTACCACCATTAATGCTTCCTGAACCGTAATTCTTTCACCTGCATTATAAGCGGTAACGAATGGACCTGGAAGATCGTAAGGGGAAAGTTTCTCTCTTTTATCTCTAGCTTTTCTATATCTATCGTATCCACCAACAGTGTATTTAATCCACCCCTCATGTGACTCTGACGCAACTTGATCGCTGATACCGTAACGTTTCTTGAAATATGTTTGTTTAACATTTTTGTGCGATGCAACAATTTGCACTTTAAATTCTACTCCAGTGTTTATAACCACTGGATCTTGGATTGGATCTACTACTGGATCTACAACCGGATCAACTACTGGATCCACAACCGGATCAACTACTGGGTCAACAACAGGATCCACTACCGGGTCAACAACAGGATCTACTACTGGATCCACAACTGGATCTACTACCGGGTCAACAACTGGATCCACTACCGGGTCAACAACAGGATCTACTACTGGATCCACAACTGGATCTACTACCGGGTCCACAACTGGGTCTACTACTGGATCAACAACAGGGTCTACTACTGGATCAACAACAGGATCTGCTACTGGGTCAACAACTGGGTCAACTACGGCCAATGCTCCACCATCATATTCAAATGAACTCATGTCAACATCAACTGCTTCAGCAACTTCATCAATGACTAAAAACTCGGCTGAAAAAGCACCAGTTAATGAAAAAGTACCCGCTGGTGTATCATCGTAAGGCATTAGTTTGTACTTCACAATTACAGGGGTGTCACCTGAAATGCTTGACCATAAGAATTTTGCTGTTCCGTTAGCAGCGCTAAAGACTGCTCCAGAAGACTGAATACTTTTAGCTTGAAATCCGGAAGGAACTATTTCTTTTAATCTAGCAAATCCTTCACCATCTTCTTTATTCACGGTTACCGTAACGATAAAGTCATTTCCGTCAGGCTCAACTAATCTAGATGTGGTTACTACAGGAACTGCAACTGGATCTGGGTTTGGATCACTAGAATCAATGAACACCACATCTTGACCAGTGGTGTCAGGGTTTGGGTCGTTTGTAGCCACGGCTCCTCCTTGAACTTCCACTACGGCAGAAGGGATTACCAATTTTTTTCTTTCACCACCATCCACATAGCTAAATGTACCAGAAACGGTTTGTGGACCAGTTGCATTTGCCTTAGCAGAAAGCTTATATTTTAAATTAATGGTTTCATCTGCAGGAATTGAATACCAGATGAAAAGCACTGAGTTGTCTTTATCTGTGAACGATGCGCCAGCACTTTCAAGTTCAGCAGCTTCTAGATCTACCGCGCTAGAAAAGTCAAGTTTCAATCTTGCAGGTCCAGATACGGTTCCTTTGTTTAAAGTTAGTTGAACATATACTTCTTCTCCAGCATTTATGTTGGCAGGAAGTGCATGATCTACGGAAACATTCTCCGCATAGAAAAATGGGAATAGAACAAGTCCGATTACGTTAATTGAAATTAGGGCTGACTTCAGCATAGTAGATTCGTTTTGTTTAGTGAGTCAGACCTGATAGTAAAATCTACGATCTGACACGCTAACAAATCTATCTGATAGTGCGCGCGGAAATTTGTTGAACTTTTTTGTTTACAAACAGAATTTTGTTGACAATGTCAGTGAAATAAAAAACCCCTATCTATAGATAGGGGACTTTTCAACAATCAGAAATAATATTATTGTTCGAAAAAGAAGTCGATTAAATCGTGAAGTTTTTTCACCGTGAAATCATTGGTTCCTTCGAAAAAACCATCTATGGCTGAAGAGATCTCATCTGCCGAGATAAATCCGTTTGCGTCTGCATCTGCTTGCTTTAAGCTAGCTGGAATTGGCAACTTGTCTTTGGTTCCATCATTTTCATGATCTCCATTTTCAATTGAGCTCTGAATTTCTCTTAAAGTGCCCATTGAAGGTTCATCGTGAAACGTTTCAATTCTTTCAGTTGTTAATGAGTCCTTAAAATCTGTGTACTTAGCGGCAAGCATTTCATCCGTCATGGTCACACCATTTTCGTCAACAATTGCTCCTGCTTCGGTTGCTTCTTCTTTATCTAAATAATCAGGAACACCATCTTTATCGAAATCAAGTGGACAGCCTTTTTCATTTACTGGAACACCATCTGGAGTACCTTGGCAATTATCATCCGTATCCCTTATTCCATCGCCATCGCTATCTCCACTTTTTAACTCGGCAAAATCTACGTCATCGTAATTGGGAGCTTCAGGATCTTTTTTTCTAATAACAAAGTGGATCGTGAAACCAGTATAAAGAAATTTATCGTTGTTGTCATTTTCAGAAACATTATCAATAAAATCAGTTTGAGTTAAGTTATAGGTTGCAAAAATTCTTCCTTGAATTCGTGGAGACATTTTGAGTTTAATCCCAAATGTTAAAGGAAAAGTTAACGCTCCTCTTTTATAAGCTGTGATTGAGTCTGTTAGTTCACTTTCATAAGTGTAATCTCTAAAAAGAATGTTTGCCGCAGGTGCCGTTACATCATTCTCGTCTATATCTCTTATTGTTCCATCAAGCCAATAATGGTAGGTGTTTCCATTTTTATCTTTTAAGTCTCCCATTGGGTTAAACTTGGTATATCCAATACCAAATGCGAGGTAAGGCGAAAATGGAGATTTCCGTTTGATTATAATATCATTATCTAAATGAAATACTGCCTTCGCACTAGCGGAGAATAGTGAAGATTGGAAATTGCGATGTTTGGTCACATCTCTAGATACTTCGTTGTACGCAATAGTGCCATATAGGCCATCAATTTGCGCACCAAAAACTGATCCGAAACGATGTTCTAAGTTTACCGAATACCCGGCTTTGATATTGGTATAATTCGCTAAATCATTTTCTTTAGCAAAATCGCCAAAAAAGCTAATGAATCCAGCTCCTGCGCCAATCGCCATTACATCTCGATCGCCAAGATAGTCTTCTTCGTATTGGGCATGTGATTCAAGTGAAAAACAGAATGTAGCCAAGGCAGTAAGGACAATAGCAACTTTCATCATTTGGGTGGGATTAGATGGACAAATCCATCGATTAATCACTATAAATTTAAGACAAAAATCTTACTTGATCAATTGTATGATTTTAGAAGTTTGGTTTGTGCATGTATTTCTTGTAGAAATCGTTTATTTCTTGAACCGCTTCTTCTGGCGTGTCAACAATTTTCAACAAGTCAAGGTCCTTTTCACTGATATTATTTTCTTCACCAAGCATCACTTCCTTGACCCAATTAATTAATCCATCCCAGTATGCATGGCTAACCAATACAATTGGGAATTTTCCAATTTTCTTAGTTTGAATCAGCGTAATTGCTTCGAACAATTCATCAAGAGTACCAAACCCTCCAGGTAATACAATAAAGCCTTGAGCGTATTTAACGAACATTACTTTTCTTGGGAAGAAGTATTGGAAGTTAAGTAGTTTGTCATTATCGATGTATGGATTTCCTTGTTGTTCAAATGGTAAATCGATATTTAATCCAACAGAAACACCACCTCCTCGTTGCGCTCCTTTGTTTCCGGCTTCCATTATTCCTGGTCCTCCACCGGTAATAACACCATATCCATTTTGAGTTAACTGAAAAGCTAATTCCTCTGCCATTATATAATGAGGATTTTCGTCTTTGGTTCTTGCTGAGCCAAATATAGAAACGCAAGGTCCAATTTTTGAAAGTCTTTCATAGCCTTCCACAAATTCTGACATGATTTTAAAAACAGCCCAACTATCGTTGGTCTTAATTTCATTCCAATCTTTTTGCTTAAATGCTTCCCTTAGCTTGTCTTGTTCGTTTGAATTTTGTGCCATAATAAATTAAATAGAACCGATTTAACGGTGAAAGAAGCAAAAGGTTAGCTTAATTCAGTTTTTAAATAAGATGCGGTAAAACTTTTAGATTCTTTTGCAATCTGTTCAGGAGTTCCTATTGCAATTATTTCGCCTCCTCCTTTGCCACCTTCTGGACCAAGGTCGATTACGTGATCGGCAACTTTAATGATGTCCATGTTGTGCTCGATAATGATTACCGAATTTCCATTATCAACAAGTTTGTTTAAAACGGAAAGCAACTGCTTAATGTCTTCAAAATGCAGCCCCGTAGTCGGCTCATCTAGAATGTAAAGTGTGTTTCCAGTTTCTCTCTTAGCTAATTCAGTAGACAATTTAACTCGCTGAGCCTCTCCTCCAGACAATGTGGTAGAAGGTTGCCCAAGCGTTATGTAACCAAGTCCAACTGATTTTAGCGTAATTAATTTTTGGTGTATGTAAGGAATATGCTCGAAGAAATCAACCGCTTTTTCAATGGTCATATTTAGAACATCGCTAATTGACTGTCCTTTGTACCTAACTTCTAATGTCTCTCTGTTATATCTTTTACTAAAGCACGTTTCACATTCAACTAATACGTCAGGAAGAAAGTTCATCTCAATAGTCTTCACACCTCCGCCTTTGCAGGTTTCACATCTACCTCCTTTAACGTTGAACGAAAACCTACCTGGTTTATAACCTCTAATTTTTGCTTCTGGAAGCGTAGAATAGAGTTCTCGAATATCTGTAAATACGCCAGTATAAGTGGCTGGATTCGATCTAGGAGTTCTTCCAATCGGGCTCTGGTCAATGTCAATTACTTTATCGATATGATCTAGTCCTTTAATAGACTTATGGTCTAGTGCCGGTCTTACACTCTTGTATAAATGTCGGCTAAGAATCGGATACAGCGTCTGATTAATTAATGTTGATTTTCCAGATCCTGAAACACCAGTTACACATACCAGTTGGTTCAGTGGAATGGTTAAATCAACATTTTTTAAGTTGTTACCGTTCGCACCTTTTAGTACAATTTTATTCCCTGACCCTTTCCTTCTTTTTTTAGGGACTTCGATTTGAAGTTCATTTTTCAGGTATTTGGCCGTAGTTGAACCGGATGACGTTAAATTTTTATACGGAGAAGATGTAATAATTTCACCACCATTAATTCCGGCTCCTGGGCCAATGTCGATAATCCAATCTGAGCTTTCCATTATTTCTTTATCGTGCTCAACAACTATTACGGAATTGCCACTGTCTCGGAGTTTTTTCAGTGAGTTTATCAGTCGAGTGTTATCCCTTTGATGTAGACCAATACTTGGCTCATCTAGAATGTAAAGTACCCCAGTCAGTTCAGAGCCAATTTGCGTGGCTAATCTAATTCGTTGGGCTTCACCTCCAGATAAACTTCTGGCAGTTCTATTTAAGGCCAAATATTCTAATCCAACTTCTAACAAGAAATTAAGTCGTGTTCTAATTTCTTTAATCAATTCACCAGCAATTTTAACGTTCTTATCGCTAAGCTGACTTTCTACATCAGCCAGCCATACCTTAAGATCAGACAGATCCATTTCTGCTAATTGAGAAATGTTCATGTCGCCAATTTTAAAATACAGACTTTCTTTCTTTAATCGAGTTCCTTCACAAACTTGGCAGTTGATTTTATTCATGAAAGACTCTGCCCACTTTTTTGCAGTTCTGGATTCATTGCTTGAAGCATGTCTTACCAGATAATGAACTAAGCCTTCAAAAGAGGTAGAAACTTCGTTAATCCCGTTGTTGCCTACAATTTTTAAATATTCATTAGATCCGTATAGAATTTTTTGGATCAGTTCTTCTTCGAATGAAGAAAACTCTGTGGAATATGAATGACCGTAGGTTTTTATAAGCGCATCAATTTGTTTTTTAATCCAAGCATGCCCTTGTTTACCTAATGGCGCAATCGCCCCAGTTTTCATCGATTTCTTAAAGTCTGGGATAATTTTCTTGACTTCAACTTCAGATACTTTCCCGAGGCCATTGCAATGGGAACACGCACCATATGGAGAGTTGAATGAAAACAGATTTGGTTCGGGTTCCCTGTATGAAATTCCACTTTCAGGGCACATCAAATATTTACTGAAATGCCTCATTTCATCCGTTTCGTGATCAAGGATCGTAATTATCCCTTTGCCAATTTTCAAGGCTCTTTCAACAGCTTCAACAAGTCTTTTGCTGCTATCTTCATGCGCTTTTATACGATCAATTACCAGTTCGATATCATGGATTTTGTACCGGTCCAATCTCATCTCAGGCGTAATGTCAATTATTTCACCATCAACTCTTGCTCGCAAGAAACCTTGCTTACGGAATTGCTCAAACAGCTCTCGGTAGTGTCCTTTTCTTCCTGTTACCAATGGAGCAAGCACCACAATTTTTTGATCTTCGAAGTCTTTTAAGATCAGGTTTACAATCTGTTTTCTCGTGTATCGAATCATTGGCTTCCCCGTTTCATACGAGTAAGCTGTTGATACTCTGGAGTACAGAAGTCTTAAGAAGTCATAGAGTTCCGTAATAGTTCCTACCGTGGATCGAGGGTTTTTACTTACAGTCTTCTGCTCAATGCTAATAACAGGACTTAGGCCTGTGATCTTGTCTACGTCTGGACGTTCAAGACCTCCAAGAAATTGTCTGATATACGAAGAAAACGTTTCTAAATATCTTCTTTGTCCTTCAGCATAAATAGTATCAAATGCTAAAGAGGATTTACCGCTTCCACTTAGTCCTGTAATGACAACAAGTTTGTTCCGCGGTATAACAACGTTTACGTTTTTTAAGTTGTGTGCTCGGGCACCAATTACTTCAATTTTTTCTTCGAAATCAACTTCGTTATTCATTTGCTTCCTTGATTTTTCCTGAAAATTCAAAACCTGACGTTGGAATTTTTATTTGATAAGACATCCCTTCCTTAACTGTGAGCTTAGAGCTTCTTAGCCAAGGGTTTAAAACTTTTAAAGTTCGATAACTAACTTTGTTTTGAATGGCAAAATCAACCAAGCTAGCAAGCGTTGAATCAACCTGAACTTCTTCAGTGCTATACGGCTTGTAAATATCTTCATCTCTAAGTCTAAACCCATAATAATGTGGTTCTGAAAGAATATATTTAGCTGCAATTATTCTCATTACATATCGCGAAGTTTCGTTGTTTAAATGAAGGTCGTAGTAACTAGTGACTTTCTGGTTTGTAAGCCTTTTGTTTAGACCTCCTTTGCCCATGTTGTAAGATGCGGCAGCCGATGTCCAATTTCCAAATTTGTCATGAGCTTCTTTTAAATATTTGCAAGCCGCGTGAGTTGCTTTTTCCAAGTTATATCGCTCGTCTACCTCCGCGCTAATTTCCAAATTATAACCGAGTCCGGTTTTCTTCATGAACTGCCAAAATCCTGATGCGCCAGCTGGAGACACAACATTGTCCAATCCACTTTCAATAACACATAGGTATTTGAAGTCATCGGGAACTCCATGCTCTTTTAAAATTGGCTCGATAATCGGAAACCATCTACCGGCTCGTTTATGAAATAAGAACGTCTGGGAATGCCAATAGGTATTAACATGGAATTCTTTCTCTAAGCGTTCTTTCACATCTGTATTAGAGATTGGCACCGGCTCATTTGCAAAACTAGCATCGCTTGGAATCTCAATCGCATAAACACTGTAATTATCTTTTACAAAGTCTCTATAATTATCACCTAATGAAGTACTGTCAGGACTTGGGTTTTCATTATTTGTAGTGGACGAACTTAAAACGCTTTGAGCTAAAAATAGTACGACAACCAACCCTACCAAAGCAAAGCCACCGATAACAAGTTTATTTACTTTCATGCATGTTCGATTTAGAATATTTAGTAATTCCGAATAGAGTTCCGAATACAAGCAAGAAATAACCTACGTAAATGAGCGTATGATAAAATTTCCAAATCGGAATAAACTTAATGGCAGCAGTTACTAGTAAAAGAGAAATAACAGAAATGCCAATAAAGACAAAGGCTACCTGACTGTCCGACAATCCTAGATAAGATAAGTGATGCGTTGTATGATCTTTTCCTCCTACAAATGGTGATTTACCTTTTGAAATTCTGTTTATCACAACGGTAGCAGTGTCAGTTAAAGGTAAGGCGAATGTGGTGAGAACTAAACAGATCTGTTGCGCGCCACTAACATCATTTAATTCTGGTGTATGATTCCACAGATAATTGATACTGATAGCTGCAAGAAATATCCCCAAGAACTGACTACCTGTGTCTCCCATAAACATTTTGGACGGGTTCCAATTATGGAAAATAAACCCAATTACGCTGCCTACCACTCCGAGCATAAGAATGAAATTATAGTCGGTATATCCTTTGTTTAGAATAAGAACAACCAAGCAAGTAACAATCGTAAAAATGGCTACAACACTCGTAATTGCATCCATGTTATCTAACATGTTAATTGAGTTCATCATTCCAACAACCCACAACATGGTGAGGATATAGTTTAAAATTTCGAGCTCGAAAATTTGAATGTAATTGCCAGAGAAAATCAGTAATACTCCACAAAATGCTTGAGCAAAAAACTTCAACCATGGTTTGGTGTTATAGGCATCATCCGCAAGCCCCATCATGAAGGCAATGGCGCTAGCTCCTAGTAATCCTAGGGTTTCAGAGTCAATAAAAATGTTTTGTTGATCGAAAAATATTCCGTGGCAGGTAGCCGCGATCAGGAAGCCTAGGTATAGTGATATCCCCCCTAAAGAAGGTTTGACAACGTTACTCCATCGAATTGTGGACTCGCCAGTTTCTCTTATTCCAAGGTTTGTTGCGAATTTTAAAAGTATAGTATTAAAAACTAAAGAGAATAGAATTACCGCAGCTAAGAAGCCGGAATAGATGAAAAACAGATACTCTGAGTCGTACATGGGTTAAAACTGGCTTGCAAAGGTACTAAATCTTTGCGCCAATTCATCCTTTTCAGATACTAAAGGAGTTGTACAATCCCAGTCAATTTTTAAGTCTTCATCGTTCCACTTAATGGAGTTTTCAGATTCTTTGTTATAGTAATTTGTGCACTTATATGTAAATATTGTGTCATCAAATTTGGAAACAAAACCGTGGGCAAAACCTTCGGGAACCCACAGTGATAAGTGATTTACGTCAGAAAGGACGATAGAAAAATGCTTGCCATAGGTTGGTGAGTTTTTTCTTAGATCAACAGCAACGTCTAATACTTCACCTTTAGTCACTTTAACAAGTTTACCTTGGGCATACGGAGGTTCTTGGAAATGAAGGCCTCTTAAAACGTTTTTAGCAGATTTAGATTGATTGTCTTGAACAAAGGATATTGGTCGACCGGCCGCTTCTTCAAGTAAGTTTAATTTAAACGACTCATAAAAATATCCTCTTGCATCCCCAAATACTTTCGGTTCAATTATAAATAAACCGTTTAAAGGAGTTTCTGTAATCTTCATTTTCTACCTATAATTCTTTTTAGTAATCCTCTTTTTGTGGATTCACCTTCCTCATAGTAGTTTCCATAGCCATAACCGTAGCCATACCCATAGCCATAACCGTATCCATAATTATAACCGTATCCTTTTCGATTGGTGTCTACTCCGTTTAAAATGGCCGACAAGCGGTGAATTTTATTCTCATTTATAAGTCTATCTACGTTTTGAACGAAATTCTTTTTAGAGTAGTTAGCTCTGAAGATATAGATAGGTATGTCTGCTTTTTGAATTACGCTTATCCCGTCTGTAACTAATCCAACAGGAGGGTTGTCAACAATAACGATATCATATAACCCCTTTAATTCAGCAATAATTTTATCAAACTCACCATTTATAATTAGCTCTGACGGATTTGGTGGGATTGGTCCGGCTGTAATAAAATGTAATCCTTCAAGTTGAGATTTTCTAATACAGTTTTGAATGCTGTCCTTACCGATCAGTAAAGTGCTCATTCCCTCTCCGTTTTCAACACCGAACCCTAAGTGAATTTTAGGCTTCCGCATATCTAAATCTACGATGACTACTTTTTTGCCTGAAAACGCAATTATTCCAGCTAAGTTTAAAGCAACGAATGTCTTTCCTTCACCTGATATGGTCGAGGTTACAGCAATCAATTTTGCATTCGGGTCTTGCGTAATAAACTGCATGTTCGTTCGAATGGCCCTGAATGATTCAGAAATCATGGATTTCGGGTTTTCATCAATAATTAGCTGAGAAACTGGAATGTTCTTTTTGTACATCGGCACCATACCGAGTATGGAAACAGAAGCGTTTGAGATTTTAGTAATCTCATTTAATGAGGTTAGGTCATTATGCGTCAGGTACCTAATAATTGCCAACACGGCTGAAACTAAAATGCCAATGATGACTGACATTATTAAAGCAAATTTTTTGCTTGGGCTAGTTTGATATTTAGGAACTTTTGAGGATCTAAGGATGTTAGTATTTGACGTAACCCCAACTTTGGTTAGCGCATACTCTGTTTGCTTTTCTAGAAGCAACGTATAGTATTTATCATTAATTGTAAATACACGTTCAAGCCTAGCATATTCCATTTCCTTTTCTGGCAGGTTTAAAAATTTGGAATCAAGAACTTCCAGTTTTGAATCAAGTGATGATTTTCGAACTTTATTTTTTATCAATAGAGATTTAATCCCTCCAGAAATTAATTTGGTTTGAAGATCGATCTGATATTCTAATTTTTTAATGTCCGCGTGTGCTATAGTTCTTTCCGTTATTAAATCTTCATAGGAAAGTAATTTTTCATGAAGCGTAGATACCAACTCATATAGACTTGCTTCAAATTTCGATCCGATTAAAACAGGAAGTAGGTTGTAAACATCTAATTTTCCAGGAGTATCATTGATAACTTTTGATATCTGTTCTAAAATTTTGATGTCCAATTCGAGTTTAAGCACTTCAGATTCAATTTCCTCGATTCGATCTAAATATGCTTGTGTCATCCCTTCCACTTGCTTGATATCATTCGTGTCCTTAAAATTCTTCAACATGATTTCAGAATTTTTAAGCTTAAGAGAAACGTTTGCCTTCTGAGAATTGATAAAATTCACGATTCGATCCGAACTTTCTGTTCTTTTAATGCTATCGAATTCATCAAAATTATTGATTAGACTTTCAATGACTTCTTTCGCAAGTAAAGGATTTGGATGCGTAAATCTTAAATCAATTGTTTTAGCCTTTGAATTGGCCATTGACACATTAAGCATGTCAGTAAATTCAGCGGTTAAGTTTTCTAAGTTTGAAAATTGAAAAAAGAACTTTCCTTCCGATTGTTGCCTTTTGAATAGTGCAATATTCTCAATGCTAATTTGTCCACGAAAATGCTCGCAAGAAAACTCTTCATCTAGTTTAGTTCTGCAACTATATGTATGTTCGTCAACTTCATAAGTAAGAACTATGGTGTTTTGCTCGTCCAACTCAATGTACACTTTTGCCCCAATAATGCTTGAGTTTAGAAGTTGGTGATTAGTAAGTTCGAATATTGAACCATTGTATTTTTCATGCGTTAAAATATTCCCTTCTAAAAAATACCTTACACCTAAAGGCAGTGAATTCACTACTTTTTCCATCAATAAAGGTGATCTTAAAAGTTCAACATCAGCCGTTAAATTTTCATCCTCGTGTAAAGGATTTTGAACGTTTAATATTTTTTTAGCATTGTCCTGAGTGGTTCTTTGTATTAATGCGTTTGATTCATAAATAGGAGGAGTATATCTGATATACACATAGCCTAAAGAAAGGCTGATAGCCATTACAACAACTAACCACACCCATATTTGGCGAGTCAAGTAAATGAACAAACCAATCTCAAATTCACTACTGAAATTGGTTATTCGTTCACGATATCTTTCGAAACTTTCGTTCCTTTTGCTAATTTCTTCCTGTATCAAGGGCTAGCGAATATTGTTAATAGTTAGGTAGATAAGAAAAGCACTAGAGATCAAAGATATTATCGGTGCAATCTCTTTTACCAGTCCTTTTGAAATTTCTGGCACAGGCTCAACGTAAATGATATCATTTGCTTGCATAATCATGTTCACGTACTGCAGCCCGGCTCCAATCGTAGATAAATCGACCAGATAAATTTCTTTTTTACCTTCAACCTGCCTCAATATTTTAATTCGGTTGGCACGCCCTCTATCCGGTATTCCGTTGACTTGAGCCAATGTTTCTAGAAGAGTTGTGTTGTTATTCTTAAGTTCAATAACTTTAGCGTTAGCACCATTACCTGGAAAAACAATCACTCTTTTATTCCGTACTTCGACCTGCACATAGGGGTCAACGTAATACTTCGCATATGCTTTTTCCAACTCCATTTCAGCCTGAAGTTTGGTTTTTCCCGCTAATTTTAACTCCCCCAGCATTGGAAGTCTTACCAAACTATCATATCGAACCAAATAAGAAATAAATGTCCCACCTATTCCTTGCCTGGCTGCTGCATTGTTATTTCCAGAAATCGTGGTCCCTGCGGAAAGATCAATTACTTTAAATCCATGATTAGCGAAAAGTCTAAAGGCGACAATGTCGTTAGGGGCAATTGTATATTCAGCGGTTGGATTCATCGGTATTGAATCAAACTTGAATCCTTTAGGCGTTTTAAGCATTAGATTACTATTTATGCCGCAGCTGGAAAAAAGCAAGGCAAAGCCAAACCCAAAGATTAATAATTTTATATATCTATTCATTTTTAAAAGTACTTTGAAATACAAAGTTAGTCATATTTCTTGTTTTTTTCAAATTCATTCATCAAACCTGTGTACACTTTCGTCATTTCAGCGCAAAATCTAGTGTAATGAAATTTTGAAATGGCGTAATCATGGCCTGTCGAGCCCATTTGAGCTCTTAATTCATTGTTCTCTGTTAATTCTTTTAACTTATTAGCAATGCCCTCAACGTCTCCTAGAGCAGAAAGAAATCCAGACTTACCTTCAATAATTATATCTCGGACTCCACCAACGTCCGTTGATACGACTGGCAAATGACTTGCTTGTGCCTCAATTAAGCTTACCGGAGTTCCCTCATTTAGCGAGGTTAGTGCCATAATATCAAGACCTGCGTTTGCTTCATCAATGGCTTTAATCCAGGAAGTGAAAATAATGTCAGAATCAGTGGATTCGGATCCTTTTTCGGATATCGTTAATCCAAGAGACTTGGCGTACGAAAGAACTTCCTCAGATACATCACCATCTCCGATGATAACGCCTCTAACTTTTTTATTGGTACTATTCTTTAATTTTAAAAAGGAATCTAAGAAAAGCGAATGATTTTTAATTGGAACAACCCTTCCTACAATGCCAATTGCTATGGTTTCGTCATCAATCATCCAACGTTTTCGAAAGCGTTCTCTTTTCTCAGCCTTGTTTTCTGAAAAGCGATCTAAATCGAATCCTAATGGGATTACACGAGATTTGCTCAAGTCACAGATTTTGTGATCGACACATATTTCTCTTTGTTGCTGCTCACTTAAAGTTATGATTGCCGAAGATCGTTTGGCCAAATACCTTTCAACAGATTTATAGACCCAAGTTTTAACTTTTCCAAAATATGAATGGAAAACGTGACCATGAAATGTATGCACGATTACCGGTACGCCCATCTTATATGCAGCCAATCGACCAATAGCGCCAGCCTTTGCAGCATGTGTGTGAACAATGTCAGGTTTGAACTCGGCAATAATTGCCTTAATTTCTTTGTAAGCGATGCGATCTTGTTTGAAACTGATTTCACGTTTCATTGAGTCAATTATCGAGTAGGAGACTCCAAGTTCGTCAAGTATGAATTCACTACTTTCTTCGAAATCATCCTTTACACCACCAATCAACTTTATTTCGAATCGATCTTCTAAATGCTTAGTTAAGTAGGCCACAGAATAAGTTGGCCCACCAAGGTTAAAACGATTTACTATACGGAGTAGTTTAGGCAATAGGTAAATTAAGCTCTAAAATTATCAATAACTAACTTCAATTTTCTGGCGAATAACTAATTGTTTCAACATTATTTCAAGAAATGTTCAAAATACCATATTTGAAATTGAAGAATAGCCCAAATCGTATCCCTGTTTGGTTTAAGTCCTTGGTTAAATAGTTTTAAAACTTCTTCGTGATTAAAAATACCTTGATCAACTATCAACTCCTTGTTCAGAAGAAATTGGGACAGTTTATTTTTCATCGGACCTTCAAACCATTTAGCTAAAGGCACTTCGAACCCATGTTTTTTTCTAGAAAATATTTCTTCAGGCAACGCTTGTTTGAAGGCATTCTTAAGCAGTAATTTTTTACCATAACCGTTAATTTTGTAGTGATCCGGTAAGGAGAATACAAAGTTTACGAGTTCATGATCAAGAAAAGGAGTCCGCACTTCCAAACTATTTAACATGCTCATCGAATCAACCTTCTTTAACATATCATTTTGCAGTACTAGTTCACAATCAACCTTTAAAATGTCATTGAAATTGTTAAGCTCTGGCATGTAAATGTTCTGTGGGATTTCTTTGAAATCAACCAGTAATTTTTGAGCAACATTTTTAGCGGTGAATTTCGCCCAAAGTGCGTATCTATCTGTTAAATTTAACTTCAGCCCATCGTCAAACTTTTTTGCCTTTCTAGCGACATTTCCAAGGCCTGAATCTCTGCTTTGAGGTAGCTTTTTAAGAACCGGAGCCGCTGCCTTTAGCATGGTGGTTTTGATTCCAGGATTCAAACTACGATATAAGCCTTCGTGCTTGTTGTAGCCTGAGAAAATTTCGTCTGCACCGTCCCCTGATAGGGCAACTGTCACATGCTTTTTAGTGAATTTTGAAAGTGCATTTACCGCGATTGAGGATGAATCTGCAAAAGGTTCATCCAAATTTTGCTCTGCTATTTCCTGTGTTTCTAATAACGCGTCATTGGATATTTCAATTTCATGATGTTTGCTGCCAATGTGCTTGGCAACCTTTCTTGCGTAAGTTGATTCGTCAAAAGTAGGTTCGTCTTTAAATCCGATCGAAAAAGTTTCAATGGGTTTAATTTTATTAGCACAATAGGCGACAACTGAAGAATCAACTCCACCACTTAAAAACGAACCAACTGGAACATCAGATAAAAGCCTTTTCTCAACTGAATTCATCACTAACTCATGAACTTTGTTTGAAGCTTCGTTAAAGCTAATTTCGGAGTCAGATGGCTCACAAGTAATTTGATAATAAGACTTCTTGGTTACTTCTCGATTTGCATTAATGAATAGATTGTGGCCTGCTTCTAGTTTGTAAATCCCTTGATATATGGTTCTTGGTGCAGGAATGTAAGAGAGTTGTAGATAGGTGCCTAGTGCTTCTCTATCTATTTTTTTATCAATATTATACTCGAGAATTGACTTTATTTCCGAACCGAAAGCAAAAAAATCATGTTGTTGGCTAAAGACTAAAGGTTTAATCCCAAAACGATCTCTACTAATAAAAAATGAATCATCGTTTTTATTGTAAATACAAAATGCAAAAAAGCCATTTAACTCATTAACTATAGAGGGGCCAACCGTAGCATAAGCCTCCAATAGAGTTTCAGTATCTGATGTTGTTTTAAAAGTGAAACCGGACTTAAAATGTTTTTTTCTTAATTCTAGATGATTATAAATTTCACCATTAAATACGATAATAAAATTTCCATCAGCGGATATCATTGGTTGATTTGCTTTCTCGGTAGTGTCTAAAATGCTGAGTCTTCGATGTCCAAAAGACCATCCTGCTCCATTATAAATGGATTCATTGTCTGGGCCTCGATGGGAAAGAACCGAACATGCAGATAGAGTCTGATTAAATATTGAATCAGATGCATTAGGTTTGCCAATAATTCCAGTTATTCCACACATTGGATTGAAATTTGCTTAAAGATAGAAGGAACACCTAAACTCGTGACAAAATATTATTAGATTTAACTATATGAGATATATTCTATCATTCGTTTTATGCATTTCGGTAATTTGTTGGGGCCAGGTAAAGCCAGTTTACAATAATATTATTCAGAAAACAGCTGAAGCTATGATGAAAGAATCATCATTGAAACACGCCTCTCTCAGCTATTACGTGTATGATTTGGACTCAAACAAAGCTATAGCTAATTACGATGGTGAGAAGTCTTTGGTTCCGGCATCAACTCAAAAACTTTTAACTACAGCAACTGCATTGCAGTTATTAGGATCTTACTATAAGTTTAAAACCTATTTAGAATATGATGGAGTTATTGATACGTTGACAAGAACCTTAAAAGGTAATATTTATATAAAGGGCGGAGGAGACCCAACACTCGGTTCGAAGTATTTCAAGAAAACGAAAGATGTTTTTAAACAGGAATGGTATGATGCGATTAAAGAACTCGGAATAGATAAAGTAGAAGGATCGATTATTGGCGATGCCAGTTGGTTTACAGATGATATGGTTCCTACCACTTGGATTTGGGGAGATATTGCAAATTATTTTGCGGCCGGTCCAAACGGGTTAACTGTTTACGATAATACTTACCACATTGATTTTAGCTCAGGACCAAATGCGGGAGACTCCACTACTGTAGAATGTGTTATTCCATACATTCCAGAAATGACCATTGAGAATAGAGTAAAAGCCGCCAAAATCAGAAATGATCAGGCATATATTTTTGGTGCACCATACGATTCTTATAAGATTGTTCAAGGTAGAATTCCGATGGCAAAAGAGTCGTTTAAAGTTAGAGGTGCGATTGCTGATCCAGCGTATCAAGTTGCATGGGAGTTAAACTGGATGCTTCGGGATTCTGGTCTAGTAATTACAAACGACCCTTCTACCATTAGAAGAATGAAACAAGCTGGGCCGGTTTCAGACGCTGAAAGAACCACTTTCCATACCCATAAGTCACCGTCTTTATCAAGGATCATCTATTGGACCAATTTAGTAAGTGTGAATTTGTATGCGGAGCATTTATTAAGGGCTGTAGCGAAAAAGAAATATAAAGATGGGAGCAATTTTAGCGGAACTGTTGGTGTTCAAAAATATTGGAAATCTAAAGGAGTAAATATATCTGGTTTATATGTAAATGATGGTAGCGGTTTGTCAAGGCATAATGCCATTTCAGCAGAACATATGGTTGGAGTGTTAAAGGTTATGAATACGAGCAAGTATGCTAAATCTTTTAAAAGTTCTTTACCTGTAGCAGGAAAAACTGGAACCCTAAAAAGTATGTGTAAAGGTACCTCGGCTCAAGGAAACTTAAAAGCCAAAAGTGGTACGATGAGCAGAATTAAAAGCTACGCAGGTTATGTTACTACTAAGAGTGGCAGGCATTTGGCATTTGCGATGATTGTTAATAATCATACGTGTACGCACAGCGTTCTCGAGAAGAAGCTCGAAAAGATGATGGTTTCAATGTCTAGTTATTCGAAATAACCGTTGCCTAATTAATCCTGCCATTTTGAAGAATTAAGATACTTATATGGTAACTTAAGGCTGATTAAATCCTTAAGTTATGAAATCTTTCCGCCTCATTTTGACCATTTCGGTCATGTCATTATTATTAGTTTTTGCCTGTAAAAAGGAGGAGCCAACTCCTAATGCTCCAGGTCCAACTCCAACGGGCGGCTCAGGAATACCGGGTGGAATTTCTAGTGGAACGTCAATGTTAACCTCCATCGGAGGAGTTGTTTTGGACGAGTCAGAAGCACCAATTGAAAATGCAATGGTAACAATCGATTCATATTCTATGTTGACGGATGCTAACGGTGTTTTTGTTTTTAGAGACATAAGTGTAGGTTCAAAAAGAACGTATATAGAAATAGAGAAAGCAGGATATTTTCACGGTTCAAGAGCTGTAAAACCTCAAGCAAGTGGTTTATCGGAGGTGAAAATTATTCTACTTGATCAAACAGTTGTTGGTAGTGTTGGTAATGCCGCAGGTGGCGCAGTTAATGTGCCCGGTGGTGCTCAAGTAGTGTTTACTGCAAATGATGTTACAAACCCTGATGGATCAGCATATACCGGTAATGTTAATGTAGCTGCACATTACCTAGATCCTAACTTAAACGAAACTTATGATCAAATGCCTGGAGATCTAATGGCATTGAATTCAAGTGTGGAAGAGGTGATTTTGTCTACGTTTGGGATGATCGCGGTAGAATTAACTGATGACGCTGGCCAAGAATTAATTGTAGCTGCTGGTGAAACCGTTGAGTTAAGAATACCTTTATCTGGAGATTATTTGGCAAATGCACCTGCCACAATAGATCTTTGGTACTTTGATGATGTTGAAGGTGCTTGGAAGCAAGAAGGTAGTGCTACTTTAGTAGGAAATGAATATGTTGGTGAGGTAGGTCATTTTACTTTTTGGAATTGTGATGTTCCTTCTTCTGTAGTAGATCTTTCTGGATCTGTTTTCGCAAGTTCTATTCCTGTACAAGGGGTGCGAGTTAGAGTGCGAGGTGCTACTGGTGGCGGTGGTGGGTCTGTATATACGAATGCAGCAGGTGAGTTTTCTGGAGGTATTGCAATGGGTTTAGATCTTATCCTTGAACTGTTTGATGAGTGTGGTACTTTAATTTATACCAATACTTATGGTCCGTATTCAGCTAATACAACATTGCCAAATATAGATATAGGTGCGGCTATTGCGTCAACCTCGGGTGCTTTACAAGCGACTTTGACAGATTGTTCAGGTGATCCTACGGCAAACGGAGTTCTTCATGTTGATATTGGTGGAACTACTAAAGTTCTATTTGCCGATGCAAGTGGTGTAATCTCAACTACATTAATGTATTGCTCTGCTGCTACCGTTAGTGCAACTGGATATGATTTTGTAACAGGGTTAGCTAGTGATCCTTCAACTATGCCAGTAGGAAGTTCCATGAATTTTGGTGCTTTCACAATGTGTGATACTGTTTTGGCTGATTACATTACTTATACTGCTGATACTATTCCAATTTCTGTGACTAATTTATTGGGTGATTCTGTGGGTTATTATGTGGATTCCGCAGGACAAGAATCGATTGTTGCAATGAATTTGGCCGGAACCGAATTACTTCAGCTTGCATTTTTAACTCCTCCAACAGGCGTTGGAACTTTCGCAACAGATTCTTCCTTAACGTATTACTTTGGCTCAGCGTCTTTTGGGTCTGGAACTGTTGATGTTACTTTTACTACGTTTGGTTCAACCCAAGGATCTTATTATGAAGGTACCTTTAGCGGCACAGTCTTCGATATATTTGCTGGTGTTCCGGTTGCCTTATCAGGAAATTTCAGGTGCAGAAAGAAATTGCTTTAAGAACTACAGAAACAAAAAAGCCCGAAGGATTTCCTTCGGGCTTTTTTGTTAAAAGTGCATTTCGGTCTACATGTGAATAACTTCATCATAGGCAGCTGCTGCCGCTTCCATGATCGCTTCACTCATTGTAGGGTGAGGGTGAACAGTTTTCACTAATGCCATTCCTGTGGTCTCTAATTTTCTAATTGCAACAATCTCGGCTATCATTTCAGTAACGTTTGCGCCAATCATATGGCCACCTAGTAGTTCGCCATATTTAGCATCAAAAATTAACTTTACGAAACCATCTTTATGTCCTGCTGCAGATGCTTTCCCTGAAGCAGAGAATGGAAACTTTCCAATTTTAACTTCATGACCTGCTTCTTTTGCTGCAGCTTCCGTCATTCCAACAGAGGCAACCTCAGGGGAACAATAAGTACAACCTGGGATATTCCCATAGTCTAATGCTTCTGGATGATGCCCAGCGATTTTCTCAACACAAATGATTCCTTCAGCTGAGGCTACGTGAGCAAGCGCTGGTCCTGGAACGATATCTCCTATTGCGAAATATCCTGGGATGTTAGTTTGATAGAAATCATTAACTAATACCTTTCCTTTATCGGTAACAATTCCAACATCTTCTAATCCGATGTTTTCAATGTTTGCCTCTATTCCTACTGCAGATAAAACGATTTCAGCTTCTATTACTTCTTCTCCTTTTTTCGTTTTAACTGTCGCCTTGCAAGTTTTTCCAGATGTATCAACTGACTCAACCGATGAATTCGTTTTAATTTTAATTCCTTGTTTTTTCAAAGAACGCTCCAGCTGTTTAGATACATCAGCATCTTCAACAGGAACGATGTTCGGCATGTATTCTACGATAGTAACCTCAACGCCCATTGACTTATAGAAGTAAGCAAATTCAACTCCAATTGCACCTGATCCAACTACGATCATTGACTTTGGAAGTTTAGGTAATACCAAGGCTTCTCTATATCCAATGATTTTTTTACCGTCTTGTGGTAAGTTTGGAAGTACTCTAGATCTTGCACCTGTCGCGATTACAATATTCGAAGCGCTATATTCCGTTACTTTTCCTTTGTCATCAGTAACATCAACTTTCTTCCCTGGTTTAACTTTTCCAGTACCGTTGATAACATCGATTTTGTTCTTTTTCATCAGAAACTGAACTCCACCACTCATACCAGTAGCTACATCTCTACTTCTTTTTACGATTGCAGGGAAATCTGCTTTTGGATCTTTAACACTAATTCCATAATCACTAGCGTGATTGATGTAATCAAATACGTTAGCACTTTTTAATAGCGCTTTGGTTGGGATACATCCCCAGTTTAAACAAATGCCTCCTAGAGATTCTTTCTCAATAACGGCAGTTTTAAGTCCTAATTGTGAAGCTCTAATTGCGGTAACATATCCACCTGGCCCACTTCCAACAACAATAACATCGTAACTCATAATTTCTTTGTTTAACTCAATACCTATTGAGAGTGGCGAATTTAATAAAACTTCACTTATTAAGGTTTATTTTGGGTAAATTTAGCGCCCAAACAAGGCATTATGAGATATTCTTTTTCAATGGACAATCCAACTAAACAATATTTGGATATTACATTAGAAATAGAACAGGTAAATGAAGATTCGCTAACCGTTCAGTTACCAGCATGGCGACCAGGTAGATACGAGATCGCAAATTTTGCGAAAAACATTCAAAAATTTGAAGTAGTTGGAAGTGATGGACAGAAGCTATCCTATAAAAAATCGACCAAAGATCAATGGGTAATCGATGCTACGGGTCAATCTGAAGTAACTATTAATTATAATTATTATGCTGCAGAGCTAAATGCTGGTTCAACATGGCTAGACGAGTCTCAGATGTATGTGAACCCTGTAAACTGTTGTTTATATGCAGTGGGCAGAGAGGAGGAACAATGTGAAATTATTTTAAATGTTCCTTATCCGTTTGAAGTTGCAACTGGGTTAGTTAAGAAAGAACCATTGATATTGCTGGCATCTAATTTTCAGGAATTAGCCGATTCACCATTTATAGCAAGTGGATCATTACAGCATGAAGATTATGAAATAAATGGATGCAAATTTCATATTTGGTTTCAAGGTGAGGTAAAGCCTAACTGGGCCAAAGTACAATTGGATTTTGAACGATTTACAGAAAAGCAGATCCAAGCTTTTGGAGATTTTCCCGTCAAAGAATTTCATTTTCTGTTTCAAATAACTACTTACCGCTCTTATCATGGAGTAGAGCATTTAACTTCAACTGTTTGCCAACTTGGACCTAGTTATGATATAATGGGGGATAAGTATGTAGACCTGTTAGGAGTTGCAAGTCATGAACTTTATCACGTTTGGAATGTGAAAAACATCAGACCTAAATCCATGTTGCCTTATGATTTTAAAGGTGAAAATTACTCGGAATTAGGATATGTCTATGAGGGCGTAACAACTTACATGGGAGACAAATTCCTTTATTCTTCAGGAGTGTTTGACGATAAACAGTATTATAAGGAGCTGGGCGAGTACGTAGAAAGACACTTGCATAATGGTGGTCGTTTTATTCGATCCGTGGCAGAAAGTTCTCAAGAAACTTGGCTTGATGGATATGTCTTAGGGGCGCCAAATAGAAAAACTTCCATTTACACGGAAGGATGCTTGTTCTCTTTTATTTTGGATGTTAAGCTTAAGACATCAGCTGGTTCAAATGGAGGGCTGGATCAAGTAATGAAGATGCTTTATGTGAATTTTGGGAAACAGGAAAAGGGATATACGAAAGCAGATTATATTGAGGCAGCTAATGAAATCGCTGGTGAAGATGTGAGTAGTGTTTTTTCGGATTTACTAGAGAACGCTGTTACTTATGAAACTGAATTAGATTGGGCGCTAAATGAAATCGGTCTTGAATTAATAACCGCTGATGATAAATCGTGGTCTAAAAGATTGGGATTAAAAGGATCTTATAAAGATGGGAAATATGTCGTGGCTGATGTACTCATGAATTCTGACGCAGATCAATTCAATTTAATTCGAAAAGACATTATCGTGGCGGTTAATGGCATTGCCGTGGCAGGGGATTTAGATAAATGGCTGGATTATTTTGGCAAAGGACAGCAAGAATTGGGCGTAATTCGCAATGGCAAACTTGGAGCAATTCAAATAGACCCTGAATTTAGTAAGGGGTATAAAAAAGTAACGATTCAAAAACAAAGCTCTTGTTCAGAAGATCAAGAGCGAAACTTTGAAAATTGGTTAAACAAATGAGTGAAAAAAAGAAAGCACCTAAAGTAGGTGCGTCTAAGGCTGTAATCATACTAATGATCCTAAGTGTATTGGGAAGTATGATTAGTGGAGTGTCCGACATGAGTTGGAGTAAAATGATGGAAGCATCGGCAACTGGAGATTTTGGGAAATCCAGTCCGGCAGCTCAGGAGCTAATGAATGGTGACGAAAACGATCCTAATAAACCAGGGAAATTAGCCGAATGGAAAGCTGATGGCATTGACACGTCAGAAGAAGGTTTAATGAAATTGAAGGACATGTTTTTTTACGTGGCTCTACTAAATATCCCAGTTCTGTTGGGAGTGATGCTCATGTTCTTTAAAGTTAGGATTGGGTTTGAAATCTATGCAATAAGTCAAGCTGCTTATATGTTATTGCCAATCTATTATCTTGGTTTGAATTTTTATCCTAATTTCAGAGCACTTCATTACGGAGATATAGCAGTTATGGTGCTCTTTATTGTAATGTGGGGAATTCAACGAAAAATGTTTAGCGCAAATGGGAATATTAAAGCATCCTAAAGTTCAATGGCTAAAACGCAGAGTTTTTGGCAAAAAAGACCCTAATAAGGTTTTGAAATGGACTTGCCTGCTCTTGTTTTGGTGGAGTGTGTTGGTTGGTTTGTTATTTGTTGGGCTTGGGTTTATGCAAATGTTCTTACCTGCTGACTCTTCGTATTACGAAGGATTTAAAGACCTGAAAGATCAGGGGCCGGCTTTGTTCTTCATTTATGCAGGTTGTCACTTAATTAGTATGATCTCCATCGCGTTGATTTATAGACTGAAAAAAGTAGGCATTCTTATCTATGCAATTATTAACATGCTCCTGGTGTTTCTTCCAATGATTTATTGGCCGGAATTTCCAGTTGAATCGTTAATTTTCACTTTAGTCTGCATCATTTTGTTTACTGTCCACTTAGGATCTATGGGTAAGAAAGATGATGACAAAGATGAACCTGAAATAATAGAAGCGGAAGTTATTGAGGTAGACCCGCAATAACTGTTATCTCCACATTTACGTTTTTTGGAAGTACGCTAACTTGAACGCATTCTCTTGCGGGATAGTTTGAACTGAAGTACGAACCGTAAACTTCATTTATTCTCGAGAAATTTCCCATGTCAGAGATAAAAATCGAGCATTTGATTACGTGGGAAAAATTACATCCAGCTTCAGTTAAAACTGCTTCGATGTTTTTCATCACCTGGTGCGTTTCTTCTTCAATGTTTTCAAGAACAAGCTCTCCTGACGAAGGATTGATCGCAATTTGACCACTCATGTAGAGTACGCCATTAAATGCAACCGCCTGACTATATGGACCTATAGGGGCGGGAGCATTTTTGGTTTCAAATACTTTATTCATCTTAATGGTGGTGTCCGTGAGGTCCATGCGCATGTCCGTGCGTAATTTCTTCTTCCTCTGCTGCTCTAACATCTACCACTTCAATTTCAAAATGAAGTGTTTCTCCAGCTAATGGGTGGTTAAGATCTAAAGTAACGTCTTCATCCTTGATAAGTGTTACTGTAGCAACAGCTGGCCCCTGATTAGTTTCAACCTGAACCTGCATTCCTTGAGAAAGCTTTTCATCACCTTCACCTTTAAATCCACTCAATGGAACTACCTGAACCATGTTGTCTTGATATTCTCCGTATCCCTTGTCTGGTTCTACCACAGCAGTGAATTCTTCACCTTTCATTTTACCAAGAAGTTGTTCTTCCAATCCTGGGATTATATTGCCATGTCCTTGAAGAATTGCCAGCGGCCCTCTTTCTTCATTCGATTGGTCTAAAATGTCTCCATTTTCGTTTTTCAGTGTGTAGTGCATCGTCACTACCGTGTCTGGTGTTACTCTCATGCCGCAAATATAATTATTAGTAGTTACCCACAAAGAAATTCGATGCTTCTAAAAAGCATTATCATACCAAGCTCTTTTTCGCTGAAGTCTCAAGTCTTTAAGCATTGCCGCTTTAACATTAACAGTTAGCGTATAACTTCGCCTCGTTCCAAATGGGACCCAATTGAATGATCCTTCCCAACAATGCATATCTCTTAAGATGGAGATGGTCGTATAGTTGAAGTCTTTGGCTTGGAAATCAAAACCAGTATTGATCGCAATTTTCCATTTTTTGGTTAGTGATACATCACCACTAACTCTAATGGACTGACTAAGAATAACTGTGTCATCTTCGGTATTAATTAATGATCGATTAGCCGTGATGTTATAAGATAGATTTAAAGCCCACGGGATGGTGAAATCAACAAACTCATCCGCCAAGGCATCAAATTGATCTTGTTGTTCTTCCGTTACATTGTCCAAGTTCTTATTTCCTTTTTTCTTCTTACTCTGAAGCCGGTAGCTCATAGCTAAATTTGACGAGGTAAGTGTTCCAAGTTTGCCGTCAGCTTTTATTCTATAATTTTTCACTCGAGTTCCTTCAACATACTCGTAAGGGTCAATTATTGCTCGGAAATTTAGGCTCAAAGCTTTGAATATTTTTGTTCTTCCAGCTAACGAGAAATTTGAAAGATTTAATGAGTCTCGCATAAAATCATAAGAGGCACCGATGGTCGCATTCTCTATCAGTTTTACTTTGGTCTTTTTTCTTGTACCTATATCTGATGTATCGTTTTGAGCCCACAGCTTCATGTCCAGTGTGTTAATCAAACTCATAGAAACAATCCCACTTTCTCTGTTGCTTGGTTTTCCATATATACCTTGGTCAAATGGAGAATAAGTTTGACTATCATCAATTGGTCCAACTTCAATTTCTGGATTTAGGTTCGGTGTATAAGAAAAGTTGAAGTTTGGTGTGATTACATGACGAATTTCAGCTTCGCGTTTACCTCTTAAAAAGCCCGCAAATCCATACATTCCATAGAGTTTCGTTGTTAAGCTGGCGCTAAAGCTTGCTTCATGAGCACCTCTAAAACCGGCAATCGTACTATCTGTGAACGATGAGTCAGAAGCGTTATATGTTTTTTCTAAATAGTTGAGGTAATACCTTCCAGTATATCTGGCAGCTGGGTTCAAAGTAAAAGGACCCATTTTAACAGACGTATTTAAATTAGCGCTATGTCTCATGCCGTTTCGCATGTCGCTAGCTAACGCGTCCAAATTATTCAAAGCAAATGCTCTGGCCGAATCGCTAATCTCATTCTTAATATTTACGCTTTGGCTGAATCCAGTGTTTCTAGTTAAGTTTCTTATGAACTTGTTACTGGAGGTACCAAAATTTCGCAACAAGTAGATTCTACTTTGATTAATGTTAGCTTCTGGAAGTGTCACATTAACTATTTCCGTCAGCGTGTTTTGTGAGTGTCTGGCATTGACAGTCATGGAGAATGGGGAGTTCTGGAATGTTTTGCTCCATCTCACATTTGAATTAAAAGTGTTGGAAAGGAAGTCCGTTCCCGTACTGTTAAAATTGTTTTGAAAGTTATTGATCGAACCAAGGTTAACATTTGCTGAGAATCGTGAGCCAGGTCTAGCCTTTGGATCTTGAGTATGCGTCCATCGCACAAAAAACTCAGATGACTTGGAAAAATCTGGAAATTCAGGTTCCGAAATTCTAAGCTGAGCATATTGTACGTCTAGATTCCCACTGAATTTATACTTCGCTTTGTACCTCGTTTTATTTCTTAAACCCCAACTTCCTCTTGAGTAAATGTCTCCTAATATTTGCGTGTCAAACTTTTCACCTAAATGATGATAGTATCCTAGTCCCTGAAGAAAATAGCCTAAAGTTGGAGAACTTCCGTAGGTTGGAACAACGATACCGTTAGTTCCTCCTTTCTTATTTGGGAAGAACCCAAAAGGGAGTCCTAATGGTGTTGGAATATCAGCAATCCATAAATTTAATGGCCCAGATATGATTTTATCATCAGGAATTACGATTGCCTTGCTTAACTTAAAATAGTAATGGGGGTGTTCTAGATCGCAGGTGGTGTACTTTCCTTTGGATACATGAATCTGGTTGTCGGCTTGTTTTTTCACGATTTCAGACGTCAAGTATCCTTCGGCTTGTTCTGTTCGTACGTTGTAAATAATGCCTTTTTTGGAGTCGAAATTGTAGCGGATGCTATCCATTTCAAAATCATCATCTTTCTCTTTGAAATGGGGCTTTCCTATTGGGTTTCCGAGTGAGTCGTGAGTCATTTTGGCAAATGCAACCTTAGATAAAAAGTCAAATTCTATGTGGTTGGCATCTAAAACGATCCCATCGTAGTCTACATGGGCATTTCCATAGAGATACACTTTCTGGTTTGGTAGATCAAAAATCATGGAATCTTGAGCGTTGTACTCTACTTGAGACTCAAAACTTACGTTAGCTGTGTCTACTTTTGCTGAATCTATTGGCGCTGCCTGAGATATCCCAAAATTGCTTATTAACAGAAGCGCGAGGATAAGTGCAAGTGGTTTGGAGTAACAATAAGCAAATTCAAAGTTATTTTTGTTGGTATGCTTTATGTACGGAAGGGTAAGAACCTTAGTACTTAATGATATGAAATGCTTTAAACTCAATAGCGCTAATAACCTGTTTGCGAAGAAACGTATTTTTTTGTTGTTTCTTGTGTTATGCTCGTATAGTTGTGTTTTTTCTCAGGAAAACATTGGAATCAAGACAGTGGTGATCGATCCGGGACATGGAGGGAAGGATCCAGGGGCCGTTGGAGTTAAAAAAACTTATGAAAAGGATGTTGCACTCTCTGTTTCATTAAAACTCGGAGCGTTAATAAAGAAAAACCATCCAGATATTAAAGTGGTCTACACGAGATCCACTGATGTATTTATTGGTTTAGCGGAACGAGCAAAGAAAGCAAATAGCATTTCTGCGGATTTATTTATTTCCGTTCATGCAAATGCAGCGGCAAACAAAAGTGCTCATGGTGCAGAAGTCTGGGTGCTGGGACTTCATAAGTCAGAAGCGGCTTTAGAGATCGCAAAAAAAGAAAATTCTTCAATTCTAATGGAAGATGATCATGGAACGAAATATCAAGATTTCAATCCAAAAGACCCTGATGCATATATTGGGTTGGCAATGAGACAGAATGCATATTTGGATCAAAGTTTAACGCTTGCTAATTCTGTTCAAACCAGATTTGTAGGTGAGGCCAAAAGAAAAAACAGAGGTGTTAAGCAAGCAGGTTTTATGGTGTTATATCGAACAACAATGCCATCTATTCTTGTGGAGCTTGGCTTCCTGTCTTACGCTCCAGAGGAAAAATTTCTAGCAAGTGCTGATGGTCAGGTCAAAATGGCAAATTCACTTTACAATGGTTTTAAGGAATACAAGATTAAAATAGACGGGGTAAATAGTATTGTTAAAGGTGACTCTGTGGAGAATGTCGTAAAGATTGATCCACCTATTGAGATCAAACCAGAACCAGTAAAAATTAAAGATAAACCGGTATTCAAAGTTCAAATAGCCGCTTCATCTGTTTCCATAGGAACTGAGCCATCCAATTTTAAAGGTGTTGAAGAGGTAGAACAGCACGAGATTAACGGAATTTATAAATATACTGTAGGAAACTTTCTTACCTTTGAAGAGGCTAAAGCACGGCAGAAAGAGGTTAAGAAATTAGGTTTTGATGCAGCATTTATCATTGCTTTCTATAATGGCAAAAAGATTACCATTCAGGAAGGCATTCAATTACAGGGAGGAGACTCAAAGTGAAACGAGAAGTAATTATAGGTTTTGTAGCCATAGCAGCAGTTGGAGCGTTAATATTCGGACTGTTTTATCTCAAAGGAGAGAACATATTAGCAAATAACCGAACCTTTCATACTACGTATCAAAGCGTTGATGGATTGGTGTCAGCAAGTCCTGTGAAAGTAAGCGGACTCCAGGTAGGAGTTGTTACTAAGTTGGAGATGAATCCGGATGACCCGAGTTTAATTGATGTCTATTTTATAATTAATGAGGAGAACCTTGAAATACCGAGTACTTCAATTGCAATTCTCGAATCTGATCTTTTAGGAACTAAGTCCATTAATTTGAAACTAGGTCTGGATACTGATATGTTAGAGTCAGGAGATTTTGTTTTAGCCCAGGTTCAAGCGGAACTTAATGAAATGGTAAATGAACAGCTATTGCCATTGAAGTTAAAAACTGAAGAGCTAATTGCAACGATTGATTCAACCGTAACAATTGTGAAATCTGTTATTGGAAACAACACGGATAATTTGAACGAAAGTTTCATCGGGCTTAAAACAGCTATTATTTCGTTTGGATCAATGACTGATCGATTAGATACATTGGTTAAAAGACAATCTGGGAAGATTGCAACCATCTTTTCTAATGTTTCTAGTATAACAGCTAACTTAAAACAGAGTAATCAGGCAATTACAACGCTTCTTAGTAATGCAGTTACCATCACCGATTCTCTGAAACAGGTTGACTTAGTTGGTACTGTAAATCAAGCTAAACTTGCGTTTACACAAGCTAATTTGGTGCTTCAAGCAATTAATAATGATAATGGTACATTGAATAAATTATTAAATGATAGTACGCTGTACAGCAATGTTAATCTAATGGTTGATCAAGCAACGCAGCTAGTTGAAAATATTCAGGCTCACCCGAACAGGTACTTACAATTTGCAGTGTTTGGAAGTAAGGATACGGGCTTAGGTAAAATGTCTAGAAGAGATGAAAAGGCGTTGAGAAAATTTGCGCATGACGATTCTATCCTGGATAAATACAGATAAAATTAAACTTAGTAGCAGATATGGCAATTAGTGGGATTGTGTTTTGTGTATTAGCCACCTTAGGGTTCGGCTTATTTATATTCAACGCTCTACGAATTCGAAAGAATATCAATTTAGGAATTGATGTTGATCGTAAAGGCAATTTAGGCCAACGAATTAAAATCACGGTTTTAGTGGCACTTGGACAGAAGAAAATGTTCAAAAGGCCAATTCCTGCTTTACTTCACTTATGCATTTACGTTGCATTTATAATAACTCAAATCGAGCTAGTTGAAATATTTGTTGACGGTATAACGGGATCTCACAGAGCATTCGCTGGTAAAATTGGAAGCATATATACGTTGGCAATTGATATTATCGAAGTACTATCTGTACTAGCTTTTTTGGCAACATTGATTTTCTTGATTCGAAGAAATCTAATAAAGATTCCAAGGTTTGTTATGTCAGAGATGACCGGTTGGCCTAAGTTAGATGGTAACCTAATTTTGTATTTTGAGATATTATTAATCTGCTTTATTTTCATGATGAATGGTGCCGATGAGGTAATTCATTTGCGAGAATCCGGACAGTCTTATGGATTTACTATATCAAGTATTATAGGTCCTGCGTTCTTTGGATCGATGAGTACGGAGTCTCTTCATATTGTGGAGAAAGTTGGATGGTGGGGACACATATGTATGGTTTTCGTCTTTCTAAATTACCTGCCAATTTCAAAGCATTTCCACATCCTCCTTGCATTTCCTAATGTTTTCTATTCGAATTTGAATAAAAAAGGAGCTTTTTCCAATATGGAATCAGTGAAGAAAGAAGTTGAAATGATGTTCGACCCAGCTGCAGATCCATATGCAACTCCTGATCCAGCTGCGGCAGAAGAGGCGCCTGCACGATTTGGAGCAAAAGACGTCACCGATTTGAATTGGGTAAACTTGCTGAATGCGTATACCTGCACTGAGTGTGGTAGATGTACTTCATCTTGTCCGGCAAATCAAACTGGAAAAGTCCTTTCACCAAGGAAAATTATGATGGATACGCGAGATCGTATCGAAGAGGTTGGAAGAAATAAGAGAAAACACGGTAAGGACCATGATGACGGTAAATCGTTATTAGGAGATTATATTACAGAAGAAGAAGTATGGGCATGCACATCTTGTAACGCTTGTGTTGAAGAATGTCCTGTGAATATTGATCCATTGTCTATTATAATTGACTTAAGACGTTATTTAGTGATGGAAGAGGCGAAGTCACCAAGTGAATTAACCACGATGTTTACAAACATTGAAAACAATGGAGCGCCATGGCAATTTTCTCCAACCGATCGACTTAATTGGGCAACTGAAGACTAAATTCAAGTATTAAAATGACAGAACAAATTAAGGTACCAACCATGCAAGAGCTTTTAGCTAAAGGCGAGACCGCAGATGTCTTGTTTTGGGTGGGCTGCTCAGGAAGCTTTGACGATAGAGCTAAGAAGATTACAAAAGCTGTTATTAAAATCCTTCACAACTGTGGGGTTAAATACGCAGTTCTAGGTACGGAAGAATCGTGTACAGGTGATCCAGCTAAAAGAGCCGGGAATGAATTTTTATTCCAAATGCAGGCTTTTCAGAACATCCAAATTTTAAATGGATATGAGGTTAAGAAAATTGTTACTGCGTGTCCACACTGTTTCAATACACTGAAAAATGAGTACCCTGAGTTGGGGGGTGAATATGAAGTTATTCATCATACTCAATTGATACAAGATCTGATACATTCAGGCAAGCTGACCGTTTCTGGAAACGCACCGTTTAAAGGGAAAAAGATCACATTCCACGATCCTTGTTATTTAGGAAGAGCCAACGACATTTATGAAGCTCCTAGAGATATTCTAATGAAATTGGATGCTGAACTTGTTGAAATGAAGCGATGCAAGACTAAGGGCTTGTGTTGTGGTGCCGGTGGTGCCCAAATGTTCAAGGAAGCTGAAAAAGGAGATAAAGAAATTAATGTGGAACGGACGGAAGAAGCATTAGAAACTAAACCGGATTTTATCGCAACTGGCTGTCCATTTTGTAATACCATGATGACGGATGGAGTTAAGAATTTTGAAAAAGAAGATTCTGTCGAAGTTTTAGATATTGCCGAAATGATTGCCAGTGCGGCAGACCTATAGTAATGGAAGTTCATTTTAATTTATTACCAGACCAGTCCAAAGTATGGATGTACCAGTCTAAGGAAGAATTTACTGACGATCAGCAACAGGTGATTTATCAGTTGGCAGAGGTGTTTTTAAATCAATGGGAAAGTCATAAAATTCCAGTTCAAGGTTCAATAGACATTCTGGATAATCAATTTATTCGGGTGGCAGCATTTACAGATGAGCCTAGTATGTGTGGAAGAGCGCAAGATGCTCAGGTACGTTTAATGAAAGAGTTAGAACAGGAATTAAATATAGATTTAACAAATCGTATGCTTTTAGCCTTCGAAATAGATGGAACGACAAAAGTTTATCATTTAAATGACCTGGATTCTGCAATTAAGAATAATGAGTTGTCAGCAGGTTCTACATTTTACAATAACCTGATTCAATCAAAAACCGAGTACAACCAAAATTGGAAGGAAGAAGCTTCTAAAACATGGTTAAGTAGGTATTTCTAGAAAAATACTAAGTATAGATATTCTAACGATTCATCTCGTGTTTCAGGGTTCAAAAAGGGCATGTTTAGACGAGTAGGAGAGTGAAACCCGATTTTGTACGCCTTCTTACAAGGCATTTGTTTCACTTCGTAAAATCGGTATAATTTTTCTGAGATTAAAAAACTAGTACCGTCAAGGTACTCTTCGGAGAGGTTTGCAAAATTACTCTTATATGTTGATAAATGTCTGCTATTGAAATCAAAGCTATGTGATGAAACGCCCATTACGTGCTGCTTTTCAAACGGAATTTCTTCTGCTGCAACGTACCTTGTAGCCACGAGCTGAGCATCGTATTCTGCAATGTTAGTATAAAAGTGAGTCTTTAAATAAACATTCAACATACAGGCCGCTCCTGCGGTTGCCATTATAACCAAGTGCAATTGCTTTCTTTTAATAATAGAGGCTACTGTAAATGCGATAATAACCCCAAGTGTCAGATAGTAAATGATGTTGTTTTCAACGAAAATAAATTCACCTATTAAGATAGCCGCACCGAGTAAGACCAGCATGATTAAAACTTGAATCCAAACGAGAAAAGTACCCTTAGACTTTTGAGCCAACTGGTTGAGGTAATTGCCAGCCAAAATCGCTATAAACGGATAGATAATATAGATGTAATGATCTAGTTGGAATTTCGAAAATGAGAGTGCAATGAAAGGAATGAATATGGCGCCTATCGTATAAAACTCACTAACCTTGATTGCCTTAAACGAAGTTTTAATTTTATAAAAGAGCGCCAATGCAGCGATCATGGTCCATGGAAGGTAGGACCAAGAGAATATGCCCAGGAAAAAATGCCAAGGAGCTCCATTATCCCACTCACTTTCTCCAGTTAATCTGCCAAAACTTTGTTCCCAGAAATAGAAATTTAATCCGCTAATGCCTTCTACCATTTTACCACTTGATAGGGCAGTAATCTTATCGGGCTGTGCATCGTATTGGGAGTATAGTCCGTATACCATAGGGCTAATAACAACTGCCGTTATCACTATTCCTACTAGCCATTCCCAACGAAATATATTCTTCCATTGCCTTTTAATTAAAATATGGGTGCCAATTGCTAGCATAGGAACCATAAGACCAATTGGCCCTTTACTAAGCATAGCTAAACCAACTCCGACAAATCCCAGAACGAGGTATTTAAATTTTCCTTGTTCAAGAAAAGCTACAATTCCCCAAACTGAAAAAATGGCTGCACCAACCAGAATCGTATCCGTTCTGACATCATGTGAGATGATGAAAATAGCTTCGGTCGTTGCAAAAATAATTGCCGCGATGTATCCAGTAGCCTTGTTGTACAGCAATTTACCCAATCTTAAAGTAGAGTAGATGCCCAGGTAGATGAACAATATGGAAGGTAGGCGATAGGCCCAATTTTCAATTCCGAAGATGCTAAAGGAAAAAGACGAAAGCCAAAATAGTAAAGGCGGCTTGTCCAGGTAATCTCTTCCTTTATGAAACACTTCAAGATAACTTCCATTATCGAGCATTTCCATACTTATAGCCGCGTACTGACTAGCGTCTACACCTAATACGGGAAGATTTATTCCAGATAAAAACGTAATAGTCACTAGGGCCATTACGATCCAGTATACATATTTTAACTGCTGTTCTGTAGTTACCACGTATAAATGTCCTCAATTTTTTCCGGTCTAAGGTCGGCTTCCCATTTAAAGCCTGGAAGGATCTTTACTTTTGGATTGATTTTATTCATAGGATAAAGTACTGCATCAGGTTGATCTCGAAAAGTAATTCGATCAACTGTATTGTCCTTTATCTTTAATGTCATAGTACTGCTAACGGTATGATTTAAACCGGTCATCTTCTTTCCTTCTTCACCAACATAATATACACTTTGCGCATTTCCAAATACATCCAGTTTTGAAAGTTGATTTTTTGTGAAGTAAGCATCCATTACCCTGCCTTTAATCTGATTGTAACCAACAGTATCAGCCTCAGAAATTAAAAATGCATTCTGATCTAACTTCATTGATTCAATAGAACTGGAATCTGTTTTAATGCTGATAAAATCAGCCGTAAGTTGATTTTTTTCCGACCATAGAACGGGTTCGTGGTACATTTTTATTGTTGAGTCAGATTGATTAAAAACGAGGGAGTCTGCCGCTCCTTGCATGTCTGTTTTATAAAATTTGACGTGATGAAACGCGTGTATGTTCTTGTTTCCAAGGGTATCTTGAATGACCAGTGCCGTGTCTGAATGAAGAAATAACGAGTCTTCATCAAAAATTTGAATCAATAGTAAACTGTCTGTAATAAGTGATTTGTTTAAACGCTCATCATGCCAGCCATAATGGCCTCTTATTATTACGTTATTCGATGTGTCAGTAATCTGCATATTTCTGAATACCTCACCAATTCCCATGTTTCGATCATAATACAAACTATCACCTTGAAGCTTCTGTCCATCTGAAATGATATATGAATTCTGTCTTAAAGAGGCTCTGTCGCTCTTTGTATCATACCACCCATTTTCAGTATAGATTAAGTTTGAATCGGAAGTGATATAGGTTTCGCCTGAGAAAAATGCCTTTTCAGAAACGGTATTATAAGTTAACGTATCCGAGGTCATTTCGTACTGAGGATTGACCAGTTTCACAGAATCTCGAAACTCCAGGGTTTGGCCATTCGAGTAGTATAGTCCAACTTTACTCGTTAATACGTTTTCATTTTTTTTACTTGTTATTACCGCACCATTCGTATATCGTCCAACCGAATCTTTGAGATTGTATTTAAGTGAAGGGGTTTCCATGTGTAAATCACGATCGTCCATTTTTACATTGCCTCGCATAGTCGCCAATTTCATGGCACCAACGTAATGCAGTGAATCACCTACTAATGAGAGAGAGTCTCCTTGAAGAATTCTAACATTTCCAAAAGCCTGAAGGTTGTTTGAATCTAAAAAGAGAAAGGCACTATCGCAAAAAAGTATAACGTCCTGGTGAACCAACTGCACGTTACCAATAAATTTTTGAGCAGTAGAATTCTTCTTTTTGATTAATCGATCCGCATTTACGATCTGAATTCGGTCGGATTTTTTAATTCCAACTTCACCTTGAACTTGAGCGTGTGCAGAAAACGAAAAGACCATCGTCATTAGAATGAAGATGGTCTTTAAGATATTTTTTTGCAGTTGTGCCACGGCACACACTATACGAATATTAAACAAGAATATTGCTTAAGCAAGAACCTGTTCTCTCATAATTGTTTGGTTTCTGTTTGGTCCAACAGATACAATTGTGATCGGGGTTTCTAATTCTTTTTCTAAGTACTCGATATACTCATTTAATTGTTGAGGCAATTCAGAAAGTTCTCCCATTCCAGTAAGATCCACACCTTTCCAACCAGCTAGTTCTTTGTAAACAGGTTTTAAACTTCCGTCCTCAATGTCATACGGCAAGTAATCTATCTGCTCACCCTGATATTCATAGTGCGTGCAAACTTTAATCGTTTCGAAAATGCTTAAAATATCAGCTTTCATCATCGAGAGTTTAGTTACTCCATTGATCATGATTGCATATTTAAGAGCTGGTAGATCGATCCAACCACATCTTCTAGGACGTCCAGTGGTAGCTCCAAATTCTCTACCTTCTTGTCTCATTTCTTCACCAACATCATCTAGTAATTCTGTTGGAAATGGTCCACTTCCAACTCGAGTACAATATGCTTTGAAAATTCCAATAACATCATTGATTTTATTCGGAGGTATTCCAAGACCTGTACAGGTTCCAGCAGTAATTGTATTTGAAGAAGTTACGAACGGGTAAGATCCAAAATCAATGTCTAATAAAGTTCCTTGAGCACCTTCAGCAAGTACTTTTTTACCAGATTTAAGCGCATTATTTACATAGTGCTCGCTGTCTATCGCAGGCACTTGCATTAGGGTTTCAACACCCTCAAACCATGAACGCTCATATTCGGAGAGGTCGTATTCAAAATCAAATCTCGCTAACATAGCTTTATGTTTTACCACTAAAGCGTCATATCGTTCTTTGAAGTTTGCTGTAAAAAGGTCGCCAACTCGAAGGCCATTTCTACCGGTCTTGTCCATATATGTTGGGCCAATTCCTTTTAATGTTGATCCAATTTTTTGTTTTCCTTTCGCATGTTCAGAGGCTGCATCAAGAATACGGTGAGTTGGAAGAATTAAATGGGCTTTTTTAGATACAAGCAAAATGTCATTTACTTGAACTCCAAACTTTTTAAGGCTATCAATTTCTTTCTTGAAAATAACCGGATCAATTACTACACCGTTTCCAATCAAGTTCATTGTGTTTTCACGAAAAATTCCAGATGGGATCGTATGTAATACGTGTTTTACATCGTTAAACTCTAATGTGTGCCCAGCATTTGGCCCACCTTGAAATCTTGCAATAATGTCGTAGTCCGGTGTTAATACATCTACAACTTTACCTTTACCTTCATCTCCCCATTGGAGTCCTAAAAGAACATCTGCTCCTATCATACTTTAAGTTTTTCGCTAAATAACTTATGAGCTTCATTTTCATGCTCAGCTATTGTGAAAAGCGTATTTAGTTTTGTAATTAAAAAGAGCTTCGAAATCTTGTCATTTACTGAACAAAGAATTGTATCTCCTCCTGCGTTTCTTGATTTGGTTAAAATGTTGATTAACGCATTTAACCCAGAGCTATTTATGTAGCTCAATTTATTTAAATCGATAATAAAATTTATGGTTCCTTCGAATGTAAGTTTATCAACAGCTCCTAATAGCTCGTCCGTATCACCAATCTCCATAACTTTTCCAGAAAGCTTGAACGTTGCGACTTGATCTTGTATTTGATGGTTAAATTCTAAAGCCATAATTAATTTTTTGATTCATTCTTAGTTGCATAGATGTACAACGAATGATGGGAAATATTCAAATCAAATAATTCCTCTAATGTGTCCTTAATACCTTGGATTCTTGGGTCACAAAACTCTATTACCTCACCCGTATCCGTTACTATGATGTGATCATGCTGCTTGGAAGCGTAGCATTTCTCGAAATACGCCAAGTTACTTCCAAACTGATGTTTGGTCACCAACTTACAGTCTAATAATAATTCAATTGTATTGTAAAGAGTTGCTCTTGATACCCGATAGTTTTGATCCTTCATTTTCACATAAAGTGTTTCGATATCAAAATGTCCGTTGTAGGTGTAAATCTCCTTGAGGATTGCAAATCGCTCTGGCGTTTTTCGGTGCCCTTTTTCATTCAGATATTCTGCGAAAAGAGATTCAACTTTGTCTTGTACCGTTTCCTCGGTCATGGTCAAGTATTAAGCATCAAAATTAAGCAATAAAGGAGAATGAACAGGTTAGAATTTTTGACTTGTTATTAACAATTTCACGAATAGCTATTCTTCGCTATCGATCCGTTCAATTGTTTTTATTCCTTCCACATCTATCAATTGATTCATCAAATTATCAAGGTGTTCAGTGTCTCTAACATAAGCCATTACACGGCCTTCGAAAATACCATCATTTGAATCGAATGAAATGGACTTCATATTCACATTTAAATCTGCTGAGATAATGCCTGTGATATTGTTAACAACACCCAGGTCGTCAATCCCCGTAAATACCATTCCTGTTAGGAATTCTTCATATTCTTGACCTCGCCATCTTACTCGAATAGTTCGATAAGCGTAGTTGGCCATCAATTGCCTTGCATTCGGACATTTATTCCGATGGATTTTAATTCCATCATTAATGGTTATAAATCCGAAAACATCATCACCAGGAATAGGATTACAGCAAGGGGCAAATTTGTAATCGAATTGATCATCCTCTCCGATTATCAACTCCTCAGACTTTTTCTTAAACTTCTTAACTAAAGTGGAGAAGCCACCTTTAATAGATTCAGTGATGGAACCATTTTTCAATCTTCCGCCTTTAACTATTATTTCCTTGATCTTGCTTAAATCTAATTTGCCATTAGCAATTTGGAAATACATCTCCGTATGTTCCTTGAAATCATAGAACTTCGTCAGTTCATTTAGATTGTCGTCATCAAAAACTACTTTGAGAGATTTAAGCTTCCGCTCCAGAATCTCTCTTCCACCCATTGAGGCTTCTTTTCTCACTTCTTTTAACGAAGATTTAATTTTAGATTTTGCCTTAGACGTTACGACATAGTTTAGCCAATCTTCTTTCGGAGATTGCTTTTCTGAAGTTATTATTTCAACTTGGTCGCCACTTTTTAATTCATGGCTTAGAGGAACTAATTTGTGATTTACTTTTGCGCCAATACATTTGGCTCCGACTTGTGAATGAATTTCGAAGGCGAAATCTAAGGCAGTTGCGTTTGCGGGAAGTCTTCTTAAATCACCATTTGGGGTAAAGATAAAAATCTCTTCAGCAAACAAAGCAAGTTTAAAATCATCAATAAACTCTAAGGCATCTGCATCACGATTCTCTAATAGTACAGCAATTTTATCAATCCATGAGTCGAGCATTCCGTCCTTCTCATTTGCGGATTTGTATTTCCAATGAGCGGCTAGCCCTTTTTCTGCTACTTCATCCATTCGCTTTGTGCGAATTTGGACTTCCACCCATTTTCCTGTTGGACTCATCACTGTAGTGTGAAGCGATTCGTAGCCATTTTGCTTAGGATGAGAAATCCAATCTCGTAACCGTTCTGGATTGGGTTTGTAGTTATCGGTAACGATCGAATATGCTTTCCAGCAATCAGCTTTTTCATTGTCCTCAGGGGTGTCAATAATAACACGAATCGCGAAGATGTCATAGACTTCTTCAAAATCGATTGCCTTTTTTTGCATTTTATTCCAAATGGAATAAATTGATTTTTCTCGACCTTTTATTTCAACTTCGAAATTTGCATCATTGAGCGCTCTTTTAATAGGAGAACTGAATTTTCTTATAAATCGCGCTCTAATGTCTTTGGTTTTTGTGAGCTTGGTATTGATGTCTTCGTAAGCAAGAGGCTCGGTATATTTTAAAGACAGGTCTTCCAGCTCAGTTTTAATAGCATACAGACCAAGTCTGTGGGCTAAAGGAGCATATAGGAAGTGTGTTTCCGAGGCAATTTTCAACTGCTTATCTCTTCGCATTGAACCTAAGGTTCTCATGTTGTGAAGACGATCCGCAAGTTTGATTAAGATGACCCGAATATCTTCAGGTAACGTCAAAATCATTTTTCTAAAATTTTCAGCTTGTTGAGACGTATGAAGATCAAAAACTCCGGAAATTTTAGTTAAACCATTGATAATTTTTCGGCATTGTTCACCGAACATATTCTCAACATCGTCTAAAGTGATATCTGTATCTTCTACCGTGTCATGAAGCAAGGCACAGGCAATCGCTTTTGGCCCAAGTCCAATTTCTTCTGCACAAATTCTAGCAACAGCGATTGGATGAAAAATATACGGCTCACCAGATTTTCTACGCATGTCTTTATGCGCATCTACGGCAACGTCAAATGCTTTTCTTATAAACTTAGTGTCTTCCCTAGATCGATCAACTTTAACCGATCTGAGCAGGCCCCGATAAGCATTTAAGATTTCTTTATTTTCCTTTTCTACGTCTATTTCCAAAACTCACAAATAAAGATAGCCAGATTTTACGATTATTTAGCTGGCAAAACTTTGGTTGTCACTTCTCCGAAACCAACTCTAGTTCCATCTTTTTCAGCATATCCTCTCATGTTAACTGTATCTCCATCATTGATAAATCTACGTTCAGATCCGTCTTTCATAGTGAAAGGTTTTGTTCCTTTCCAACTGATTTCAAGCATTGATCCGTATTGTCCTTCTTCTGGTCCAGAAATAGTTCCTGATGCTAAAGTGTCTCCTGCATGAATGTCACAACCGTTAGCGGTATGATGCGCTAATTGTTGCGCCATGTTCCAATACATGTGTCGGTAATTAGAATGACATACGATAGATTCTTCAACGTTTTCAGGCTTAATTCCGACTTCCAAATTGATCGATAAATGGTGTTGACCTTCATACTCTAAGTATGGCAACACTTTCGGGTCTTGAATTGGCCCATCAACTTTAAATGGTTCAAGTGCATCCAATGTAACAATCCAAGGCGACATAGACGAAGCAAAGTTCTTTGCTAAAAATGGGCCTAAAGGAATGTATTCCCATTTCTGAATGTCTCTGGCTGACCAATCATTGAAGAGGCACATCCCAAAGATATAATCGCTAGCTTCTGCAGTAGAAATAGAATCTCCTAAGGGCTTACCTTCTAGCGTTATAAACGCCATTTCAAGCTCAAAATCTAACAATCTACACGGTCCGAAAACTGGTGGTTCGTCTTCGTTAGGTTTTTGCTGTCCTTTTGGCCTGTGTATTGGAGTTCCAGAGTTAATAATTGAAGAGGCTCTTCCATGATATCCTACTGGGATATGTTTCCAGTTTGGTAAAAGTGCGTTATTAGGATCTCTAAACATACATCCCACGTTGTAGGCATGTTGTTCACTTGAGTAAAAGTCTGTGTAGTCACCAATTCTAACAGGAAGATGCATGCTGGCTTTATCTTGATCTACAAGAATAGAACTTGCGTGTTGTTCTATATCGTTGCCTTCAAGCAGAAGGTCAGAAATGGTATTTCTAAGTTCTCTTAATGCTGATTTACCTTTCAGCATCATATCATTTAATCTAGCATTTGAAAAATCTGATTCGTTAAAACCTAAGCCTTCTAATTTGCCCATCTTAAAAAGGGCAGTTAAGTCAACGATTTGATTTCCGATAGCAACCCCAACCTTCTTGCCGCCTAAGCCTGCAGAAAATACCCCGAATGGGAGATTTTGCATTGAAAAGTCTGAATTGTTAGGGATAAATACCCAGGATTTTCGGTTTGGATCATTTGCTCTTATCATTTCCAGTAATTTTTTAGCTAATGTAGTTACTCTGTAAAAATGAGGAACTCTTTTTTTGAATAAATTGCGATAGAATTGAGTTTGACTAAAAGTACATACCTAAAAGGAACAGTAATTATAATCTTATTGTTCAGCCATTTTACAATTTCATATTTCTATACGGCTCCGGAACAATTAAACAATGCGGAGTTGAAGCTGGCTTCCGGGAATTACATGAAACCTTATTTTCATCAACACTGGAATTTATTTGCACCCGAACCGCCATTGAACAATGTAACCGTGTCGGTCTCTTTGGATCATGGCGCAACGTGGAAAAATTTGTCAGAGGAAATTTTAGATCAACATTATGCGTGGCGAGTATCACATCACGGTCGGATCGCTTTAGCTTTTGGTAATTCGGCTTTATTCGCGGCCGATGAATGGAAGATAGCATCAACCGGTGATAATCAAATTGAAGAAACCAAGGCGAGGGATTTTCTTAAAGTAGTCTGTAGAAAGTATCTTAAACTTGAAGAAAGCATTGATCTCCAGGTAAAGATGGAAATTGAGCCAATCAAGCGAAATACGCTAATTGAGGTAATCTATTGACGGCAATAAAAAACATATTGCTTTCTTTTAATCGCCCTTTTGACCAAGTTAAAAGAGTAGGTTATCTCAGATGGGGAGTGTTCTTATTTTGCTTAATAAACAGTTTGCAAAATTTATTAATGCTTGATTTTAGCTGGGGGATGAATAAAATTTCTCCGACCTTAAATCAAACTGGTTTTTCGTCTCAATTAATAAATATGCTGGATAATGGCGGAGAAGGACTGGCCATTATATTAATTGTAATCCAGTTAGCATGTTTGGGAGGTGCTTTATTCCTTAAGTACAAAAGAATCTTGACTCTTTTGGGATATTTGGCTACTGCCAGTTTGTTCAATTCAACATATATGCTGAACTCTGGTGGCCATCATTTAATCCTTCTAATTTTATTTTTTCTGATCATAATTAATGAGAATGATAGAAAAGAAGGTACGTGGTTCAATGCATTGAACAGGGGAGGGTTGTTGGCTATTCAATTGCAGGTCTGTTTTGTTTACTTCATGTCGGCACTTTATAAATTATTTGGTGAATCATGGTTAGATGGTTCAGCTTTATGGCAATCGATGATGTCTAATGAATACACCCTGCCTATCTTGCAAGAGACCTTTCCTGAAAACAACTGGATATTATCTGTATTGACTTACGTACTTATCGGTTTTCAGCTTTTATTCCCAATTCTGATTTGGTTAAAACCTACCAGAAAAGGAATGATTCTCATAGGTATGATCATCCACTTTTTCATAGCATTTGGATTAGGTCTAGTTAATTTTGGGTTGGCTATGATGGTTGGGTATTTTGCTTTTTACTCGGAAAGCCTTATTAAACTACCGAAGAGGTTTCGTAAGCAAACAGAGGTTTCGAACTCATTAAGCCATTAACCTTTGCTTTGACATCGTTTATTACCGCTTCATCATTCGGGTTTTCTAATACTTGATCAATTAGGGCTACGATTTGAGGGATCTCATTTTCTTTCACTCCTCTTGTGGTAATAGCAGGTGTTCCCACACGAATACCTGAAGTTACAAATGGAGATTTATCATCGAAAGGAACCATGTTCTTGTTCACGGTAATGTCTGCTAATACTAATGCATTTTCGGCATCTTTTCCAGTAATATTTTTCGACCTTAAATCAATGAGCATGGAATGGTTATCTGTTCCGCCAGAGATTACTTTATACCCTCGGTTAACAAATTCATCAGCCATAACTGAAGCGTTCGTCATTACTTGTTTGCAGTATTCTTTATAGGCAGGTTGCAATGCTTCGCCAAAAGCTACTGCTTTTGCCGCAATAACATGTTCGAGTGGTCCACCTTGTGTTCCAGGAAATACGCCAGAGTCTAATAAAGAAGACATCATTCTTGTATTTCCGTTTCTCAACGTAATTCCCCATGGGTTTTCAAAATCCTGTCCCATCATAATAACTCCACCCCTTGGCCCTCTTAGAGTTTTATGTGTAGTAGTTGTCACGATGTGGCAATGCTCAATAGGGTCATTTAGTAGTTTAGAAGCGATTAGACCTGCAGGATGAGATATATCCGCTAATAAAACTGCACCTACAGAATCCGCAATTGCTCTAAATCTTTGGAAATCCCAATCTCTAGAATACGCCGATGCGCCACAGATTATCATCTTCGGTTTATGTTCTTTGGCAGCAGCCTCAACGTGATCAAGGTTTATAATTCCTGTTGATTCTTCAACTCCGTAAAAAGTTGGATTATAGAGTTTTCCAGAGAAGTTAACCGCAGACCCATGAGTTAAATGACCTCCATGGTTCAAGTCAAATCCTAATATCGTATCACCCGCATTTAAGCATGCTAACATAACAGCTGCATTGGCTTGCGCCCCAGAATGTGGCTGAACATTGGCCCAAGCAGCTCCAAACAATTCTTTCAGTCTATCAATTGCAAGTTGTTCAACTTGATCAACAATTTCACATCCACCGTAATATCTTTTGTTCGGTAAACCTTCTGCGTATTTGTTGGTAAGCACAGATCCCATAGCATCCATTACCTGTTGACTAACGAAGTTTTCTGATGCAATTAATTCAATACCTGAAATCTGTCTTTCTTTTTCCTGATCAATTAAGTCAAATATTTGCTTGTCTCTGCTCATTTTGTTCTGCTTGTTTGTGTACGCCAAAAATACAGTTTTGACTGTGATTTTGTGTAATTGTAGTGATTTTTTTAGCTTTCTGGCAATGGATCAATTGAAAGTAATGTAAAGTTTAAATAAAATGTCCCAGTACGTCCCATTCTCAAGTTATTTACTTTTATCAGGTTACTACTTTTCGAAGGATTTTGATCGTTATTTAAATGTGGCATTGAAAGACTTTTAAGGTAATGTTCAGAGTAGAAAAAAGTATTTGAAAAATTATGAACAGATAAAAGCTACATCCGTTTTGGAATGTCTAATTTTGGATCATGATCAAAGCATGTTTTGCATCAGTTGTCTTTCCTGCTAATTTGGGTTATTTCGATGAATACCTTAAGTCATTAATTGAGCAGTCATACTCAGATTTTGATTTGTTGCTATTTAACGATGGCGTGGATAACCTTGAAGAGCTGATGGCGAATGGTCCGTTTAAGGATAAACGTTATAAAATTATTTCTGTGTCTGGAACTCCTGCACAAATTAGATCTCAGGCTTTGATGAAAATTATTGATCTAAATTATACGCATTGTGTATTTGGAGACACAGATGATTATTTTGCCTCAAATAGGATTCAGGATTCAATTGATAAATTAGAAGAAGGAGCTGATGTGACGTTTTGCGATTTGGATATCGTAGATAGTTGTAAAAAGTCGATTACTGAAAAGTATTATTCAAAAAGATTACAAAACGGATTTAAGCCAGATTTAGATTTTCTACTTGAGAAGAATGTCTGTGGTCTAGGCAATACTGCGGTTAAAGTCAGGTCATTACCGGTAGACTTGGATTTCCCTGTATCGATAATGGCGGTAGATTGGCTATTATACACTAGAATGATTTTGGAAGGAAAGAAAATTGTTTTTAGCAATCAGACATCAATTTATTATCGTCAGCATGCGGATAATGCTATTGGATTAGCAGAGTTGTCACCTGAGAGAATTAGAAAAGGCATTCAAGTTAAATATGCCCATTACAAGAGTTTATCCGATAAAAATGAACTTTTGCAAGAATTGTTTACTAAAATTCAGAAAATGTTTGTTTTTTTAGACGATCAACTCGCATTTGAGAAATATTATTCTCAAATTAAAAGCAGCCCGGTTCACCATCCGTTTTGGTGGGAGGAAATTACAATTATTGATTAATATGAAAGTACAATTAACACCAAACTTCGAAGTTTACAATTATTCTAAACCATACATCATTGCAGAGATTGGCGCCAATCACAATGGAGACATGGAGTTGGCTAAGAAAATGATATTAGCTGCAAAAGAATGTGGATGCCATGCTGCTAAATTTCAATCGTGGACTAATGAGTCTTTGGTGTCCAAAGAAGAATATGATCGTAATCAGTCTTATGACGATTCTCCAAAAAAACATTTTGGATCTCTGGAGCAAATGGTTGAAAAGTATTATTTAAGAGAGGAACAGCATTTTGAATTGAAAGAGTATTGTGAGTCGATTGGAATTGACTTTTGCTCATCTCCTTTTTCCATTCCGGAGGTAGATTTACTTGTAAAGTTGGATGTGCCGTTTTTAAAAATAGCTAGCATGGATATTAATAATTACCCGCTATTAAAGCACATTGCTAGAACTGGTAAGCCTGTGGTGTTAAGTACCGGTATGTCTACTATTTCCGAAATAGATCAGGCAATCTCACTTATTAGATCAGAGGGCAATAATCAAATTGTAGTGTTGCATTGTATCTCTATTTACCCCCCTGAGAATAAAGACATTCATTTACGAAATATTACGATGCTTCAACAAACGTTTGGTGTGCCTATTGGTTTTTCAGATCACACTTTTGGTACTTCGATTCCTTTAGCTTCAATAGCTTTAGGGGCCTGCGTAATAGAAAAACACTTTACACTTGACAAATCGCTAGAAGGCTGGGATCATGAAATTTCAGCGGCCCCAGATGAAATGCAAATAATTTGTAGAGATGGATTGGCAATTGGTGAGGCCCTAGGAAATTTTGTCAGAGTTGTTTCAGAAGATGAGGAATCTAAAAAATTAAAGTTTAGGCGAAGTGTTGTAGCAAGTAAAGATTTAAAAAAAGGTGCAATCATTACAGAAAACGATCTGAAATATAAAAGACCTGGAACTGGGTTACCTCCAGATAAATATGAAGATATTTTAGGAAGAGTGTTGAATAAGGATTTGATTAAAGATCAGTTGCTAAAACGTGAAGATTTAATTTGAAATGAGCAAAACAGTTTGTTGCATAATTGCCCGCTCAGTTTCTTCACGGCTTCCGCTAAAAGTGTTGAGGAAAGTTAATAAGGATCATTCGATGATGAGCTTTATAATTGAGCGGTTAAAAAAAGTGGAGTCAATCGATCAAATTTTTATATGTACCTCATACGATGCTTCTGATGATATTTTTACTGATATTGCAGAGGACCATGGTGTTAAGATCTATCGCGGCTCACCAAAAAAAGTCACCGAGCGAATGTTAGCGGTTGCCGATTTAACGGGGGCTGAATCCTTAATTAGGGTAACCGGGGATAACATATTTGCTTCAACAGAGTATCTTGATCAGCAAGTTAGAGCGTTGAAAGCAGATAAACTCGATTACATTCGAATGGTTAATGTTCCTTTAGGGGCTACCGCAGAAGTAATAAGAACTAAAGCTTTAAAGCATTGCCATGAAAATATGGATCCAGAAATTAGCGAGTATTTAATGCTTTTCATTTTTAACCCGGAAATATATAAATGTGGAGTCATGTCTTTTTCAAATGAGTTAGATTATTCCAATTATACGCTCACTGTTGACGTTGATTCTGATTTAACTAGAACAAAGCATATTTTGAAATCTTATGATGGAGATCCTTTAAATATTAATTTGTCGGAAATTATGAAAATGATTGTTGACTTAAACCTCGAAAATTGTATCTATCAACCTTCTGGAGATATTAAACTACCGTATGGGGAAGTTGTTCCATTTTCTGAATTTAAAGAGGATATGAATCTCCGAATTTCAAAAGCAACCAGATATACGATCAATGAAATCTGATATTTACATATATACTGAAACAGCTTTTCATCATCAAGGTGAGTATGATTACATGCTGGAATTACTGCAGATTTCTGCAAATTCCGGGGTAAATGCGATAAAATTTCAAGTCCTTCTTGATTATGACTATTTAATGTCTAGAAAGCACTCAAGTTATGATGTTTTAATCAATTATACCTTTACCAAAGATCAGTGGCTATCAATATTCGATGAGGCTAAACAGCTTGGTCTTGAAGTTATTTTGATGCCTTTAGATCCGAAGGCGTGCGAGTTGATTTCTATGGTAAAACCAAGATATGTGGAGATACATTCAATCTGTTTTAAGGATGATGAGCTTTTAGCACAGGTGAAAAATGCCAAGTCTGATGTAATTGTGGGAGTAGGGGGAAGGAATATTAGTGAAATTGAGGAGATTAAAACTTATTTTGACGGTATGGTTAAAGTTCTGATGTCGGGATTTCAGTCTTTTCCAACAAAGTTATCGGATGTGAAATTAGCACGAATTAAGAAATACGTTTCGCATTTTCCTGACCTTATAATTGGTTATGCCGATCACTCTAGATACGATAGTAAGTATGCTGTGAAAAGCAGCGAGTATGCTTTAATTTATGGTGCAAGAATGTTTGAAAAGCACATTGCCGTCAATGAAGGAACTAAGCGGGTTGATTTCGACTCAGCAATAGGTCAGGAAAAATTAATTTCATTGAAAAATAACATTGAGGAATTATCGAACGAGCTAAACTTAGATTCTGAAAGTTCATTAATGAAAATTGAAGAACCCGAAGTATCCTATCGAAATCGACAAAAAATGGCCATTGCAAAATCTAATCTAGATACAGGGCACGTTTTGACCAAAGAAGATATTTTATTCAGAATGACTGGAGAAAAAACTGGATTTGCTACTTATCAAGAAATCGTAGGGAAGCCGATTTCTAGGCCATTAGATCAGAATGATCCGATCTTAGAAAATTGTTTTATTTGAAATTTTAAGGAATGAACTATACGTATGTTTTAAACGCTGACACCTCTTTTAAAGACCTTATTAGAGAATTGGATGGTTATGGAGTCGGTTTCCTTGCTGTGATTGACAAACACTCCAAATTGATTGGAATCTTGACTGACGGTGATATTAGGAGAGCTGTGCTAAATGGTAAAACCGATATTCATGAGATTATTAATAAAGAGCCGGAGTGTTTTGATGCTGATGCTTCAAGAAGAGATGCAGTTAATCACTTAAAGTCTATTTCTTGTAAACAACTTCCGTTAATTAATGCTGAAGGAAAATTAATAGAAGTTCTAGTTTTAGATGGTATTCAAGTAGCTACTTACCCTAATAAAGTTGTGATAATGGCCGGTGGTCTAGGTTCAAGATTAGGGGAACTCACAGAATCAACACCTAAGCCAATGTTGTTAGTAGGTAATAAGCCTATGCTTGAGCATCTGATAGAAGGATTTGTGGAATATGGTTTCAGAAATTTTATTCTTTGTGTTAACCATTTGTCCGAAATAATTGAAGATTATTTTGGAGATGGAAGTGAATTTGGTGTAAACATTAGTTATACTAGAGAAGAGAAAAAATTAGGAACAGCAGGTGCTTTGAGTTTAATTGAGGAAAAAATTACTGATCCAATATTTGTAGTGAATGCTGATATTTTAACATCTGTAAATTACACGCATTTTCTTGACTTCCATATGGGTTCTGGAGCTATTGCTTCTATGTGTATTAAAGAAGATTCATATCAAATTCCATATGCGACCATAAAAACTGATGAAGACGGAAATATAGAGTTGATTGAGGAAAAACCATTAAGAAAATTCTCTGTTAATGCTGGAATCTATATGCTAGGTTCGAAAGCACTTGATATGGTGCCAAAAGATAAGTTTTACGACATGCCAACACTATTTGAAGATTGCATGCGTCAGAACCTCAAGGTTTCAGGATTTCATATGTCCGATTATTGGTTAGACATCGGTCAAAAGGACGATTATTATAAGGCCAATCTAGACATAAACCTAAAAAATTAGGGTCGTTTTGATAAAATCGACATCGGTTTTAATTCATTGTTTGGTTTATTAGTTTTTTCTTCTGCCTGTTTGTTCGTCAGTAGATTTAGACGGATGGTCACATATTAATTCATTTTTTAGCAATATTGAAATTATACAAGTATTTTTGGGTACATGAAGGCTTTGCTGGCGATATGTTTAATTTGGATGCTCACTGTGCCATTCATTGGACAGGCCCAGTCAATAGATCGACAAGTGATCAGTGGTTGGGGTTCAATAATAGCTACTGATGCTGGTGGAGTAACTGCATCAGGTTATCGAGTAGATAATTTTTACAGTGCGGGATTGACAGTTATTTCGGGTTTTGAGCAGCCGGATACCACAAATTTTCTTAGTATAGCCACTTCTGAAAATTATTCTTTTGAAGTGTTTCCAAATCCTTTTAGCACGTTTATAAACATAACTTTCAAGGATCATGAACCTACGCAGGTTCAACTCTTAAATATAGTTGGTCAAGTTGTTTTGCAAAAGACAGGGAAAGGCAAGCTAACTATTGATAATATTAATTTACCAAGCGGTCCTTATATTCTGAAAGTGGTTAATTCGACTGGCCAAAGTAGCTCAATTAAATTGCTAAAAATATAGTGAAGAGCAGCGTGAACATATGGCTCGGGATTTTGGCAATGTTGCTTTGGGCTAATGCAGGTTGGTCCCAGTTTGATGGTGTGCATGTTGAAGGTCTTTTTACAGATTCAGTAAATAGAACCGTAATTTTTAAGAATACTGTATACTCAAATGGTGATCCAATTTATTTTCAAGAAGAACAAAGTATAACGATTGACAATTCTGGAAAATGGTGGATGAATGTAGGGGAAGGGACGGTTCTGCCCGGTTCTTCTTTAGGTGCGTTATCTCTAGTTGATTTTAACTCAGATTCTTTGGGGATGTCTATAGAAGTTGATTTTGGAACAGGTTATAATTTGGTTACATCTTCGTATTTTAGGTTTGTTCCTTATGCCTTTCATTCAAAGTTTACTGATGCAGATCTTGCTGTATTGCATCCGCTAACTGATGTTGATACTTCAGGTTTGAATATTAATAATGTGTTTTCATGGAACGGTCTCAACTGGATTTTAACTGATAAATCAGCTTTAACCGCCAATTACTCGAGCATTTCAGATTCAACGATAATGGCAGATACGGTTACGTATGCTGAAGTTGCAATTATTAATGTCCAAGACACCGTGGCGTATAGTTTTGCTAATGATTCGAGCAATTTTTCGATGATATCTGCCAATTCAAGCTATGCCGATTCGTCAAATTTTTCTGATACGACTGGTTATGCGTATAATAGTAATGGGTTGAATCTTAATGGGGATAATGTTGGAACTTTAGATTATTTTGGTTCTTCCAGCAATCATCCAGTTGAGATAAGAACAAACGGAACTAATGTGTTAACCTTGGGAGTTCAAGGTGAATTTGAGCTTGGAACGTCCGACTCATTATCTTCATTTTTTATTGATGGCATAGATGGAATAAGTTCTTCCGGGATCAAAGGAGCTGGATCTCATTTGTCGATGTCTAATGGTGAGCATTTGTATTATTCACCTTTTAAAGTTTCAACTTTCATAGGCACTTCCCGCGATACTTTATGGGATGATGTAAACTCTGGAGAATATGGATTTGCACATGGAAGAAGTTCTTGGGTTCGGACCAACTATTCAGCAGCTTTTGGAGATAGCTCCTTTGTTACTGATATCCCTGGTTTTGTGTTAAGCACTGGACCTTATTCCTTAGCGGTAGGTAAAAATTGCGGGGCCAGCGGGGGATACAGTTTTTCGGCAGGTTATCAAAGTTGGGCCAAAACAAATAGGTCTGTTGCAATAGGTTATAAATGCCTAGCACCAAATGGATATGCAAATATCGCAATGGGATACGGGGCCGTTGCCGATGGAGATATAGAGCCGTCTATCGCGATTGGTAAAAATATATTAGGCGATGGTAAGAATTGTATCGGGCTTGGCTCAAACATTGACATGAAAGGGAAGTTCGGATCATTTCTATATGCAGATAACTCTACCACTGATTCTTTGCCGGGCATCCCGTCTCCCGGTTGGTGGACTAATAAATTTATGGTTAGAGCAGCAGGTGGGACAATTTTCTACTCTGATTCAAATTCGACTATGGGAGTTCAGTTATTCCCTGGCGCGGGAGCTTGGGCCACTATTTCTGATTCTACAAAAAAGGAAAATATTCATCCAGTTTTATATTCAACGTTGCTAAATCGAATTTCGTTAATTGACATTTCAAGCTGGAATTATATTGCTCAATCATCGAACATTGTGCATATAGGCCCGATGGCCCAGGATTTTAAAGTTGTCTTTAATTTGGGGGAGCATTCAGATAGAATAACCACCACGGATATAGATGGGGTAATAATAGCAGGCATTAAGGAATTAAATACACGATTCATCCAACTGGAAGAGAATCTATCATCGCCTCCAGCTTGCTCTGCCGAAAGCTTTGACCAAATTGAAAGTAGATTAGATAGAATTGAACGTCAACTTCTGTTAAATAAAAAATAAGCATATGAAATCATTAGCTACATTCTCCATAATTACAATGCTTTGTTTATTTCAGTTTATTGGAATTGCACAGTCCCCTTCATTTGTTGGATACCAAGCGGTTGTTCGAGATGTCGGAGGTGCAATTTTGGTGTCATCTGCTGTGGATGTGCAATTTGGTATTTTACAAACATCAACTGCAGGTGTTCTTTTATATGAGGAAACTCAATCTGTAACAACAAATTCAGTGGGTTTAATCGATTTAAATATTGGAAATGGTACTTCCACAGGGGCTGGAAGTTTTTCAAATATGTCAAGTGTTAACTGGGGAGCTGATCAACATTATTTAAATGTTAAAATAGATGTTGGTTCTACTGGATCTTTTATTGATATTGGAACAACACAATTAATGTCGGTTCCGTACGCATTTCATTCAAAAACAACTGACCAAGTATATGCATTAAATGAATTAACAGATGTGGATACTAGCGGTTTGGAGGTTGGTCATACGCTGATTTGGAACGGTGTTAGTTGGGTAGCAGGTAATGTTGATTCAGTTTCATATGCTGTTAATAGTGGTTCGGCTAATTTTGCCGATACAGCGGCTTATGCTATTAGTTCAGGTTCAGCGGTTGCAGATACGGCTCAGTTCTCATATTGGGCGGATTCTTCAAATTTCTCTTGGAACTCGCAATTTGTGAATCAAGCAGACTCATCCAATTATAGTGACACTTCACTATATGCTTTAAGTTGTTTAAATAGTTGGGACCTTAACGGTAATGCATTGACTGGAGTAGAATTCATTGGTTCAACCAATGCTCAAGATGTAGTAGTCAGAACAAATAATATAGAAAGAATGCGACTCACAAGCACGGGTAAAATTGGAATCAATACTCCAGTTCCAGTTGCAGATTTTGAATTAACTGGAGACGATGGAATGATGGTTCACGGAACCCTTGGCAGTGGCATTGCTCAATCATTCACTGGAGATCGATTAGTTTGGTATCCAAGAAAAGCACATTTTTATTCTGGAGGTGGAAGTATAGCTTTAAATGATGGTAATATAGGGGATTATTCATTTGGGTCTGGATACAACGTCACTCCTTCAGGTGATTACGCCACGGTGTTTGGTTACGCATGTTTGGCACAAGGAGAGGCATCATTTGCTACAGGCTATGACTCCAAGGCATTCGGAGACTATTCATTTGCTCAAGGACATGTTTCAACCGCAAACGGTGAAGCATCAATTGCTATGGGTAGAGGAGCAATTTCCAGTGGAATGGCTTCAGTTGCTTTAGGGTATCATCCCCAAGCGCTTGCTGATTACTCTGTCGCGATTGGTAATAGATGTTACTCTACCGCGGAAAGTTCATACTCGTTTGGATACTTCGCTAGATCAAATCATAGTGGAACTTTTGTTTACGCTGATCAAACGGCAGGGGCGTTGAGTTCAACTGCTGATAATCAGTTTATGGTAAGAGCAGCAGGCGGAACCATATTCTATTCTGCAACAGATTTATCATCTGGTGTTGCTTTAACGAATGGCGCTGGGGCCTGGGCAACAATTTCGGATTCTACGAAAAAAGAAAATATATCGCCAATTAATGGTTATGAGATATTGGCGAAAATTCAAGATTTGGATGTTTACAATTGGAATTACAAAACTCAGGACAGCGTGATTCGACATGTTGGACCAATGGCACAGGATTTTTATAAGTCATTTGGCTTTGGAGAGTCTGATACAACGATCACTACTACGGATATAGATGGAGTTAATTTAGCTGCATTGAAGGCATTAAATGAAAAGTCAATTTTGTTGGAGGAAAGTGTTAGAAAATTTGACGCTCTGTGGATGAAATATGAAGCATTGAAAAAGGAAAAGGAAAATATCATTGAGCGATTAGATACAATTGAAAGTAATTTATACAAAGAGGTTGTTGAAAGTAAAAGGTAGTGCATCATACGGTTCTGCAGTTAATTCATAAATATTTGCTTTTATTTGCTAATTGAAAACAAGGAATCAGCCGAGAAAAATATTTTATGGAGCAGAAGTGGGATACGGTAATCAAACCCAAAAGCAGTTGGTTTAAAACGAATTTGCGCGAAGTCTGGAATTATAGAGACTTGATGATGTTATTTGTTAAGCGAGACGTAGTTGCGAATTACAAGCAAACTATATTAGGGCCAATTTGGTTTTTTATAGAACCAATATTCACAAGTACGATTTTCACCATATTTTTTGCAGAAATTGCGGATGTATCTACTGATGGCGTGCCTCCTTTTCTATTTTATTTGGCTGGACTTACCATGTGGAACTATTTTGCTGATTGCTTCACTAAGACTTCAAATACATTTATCGTCAACGCTGGAATTTTTGGCAAAGTCTACTTCCCGCGTCTAATTTTGCCATTATCTACGGTAATTTCGAATTTTTTCAAATTTGTTATTCAATTTATGCTATTCGCAATAGTCCTGGCCTATTTCGTTTGGGATGGTTGGGCGATAAGTATTCAATGGCAGTTAATTTGGGTGTTCCCTTTGATTATTATCATAATGGGCATGATTGGATTTGGGTTCGGTGTTATAATATCTTCTTTAACGACTAAATACAGGGATATGCAATTTTTAGTTGGGTTTGGTACTAGGATGCTGATGTATATGTCTTCGGTGGTTTTGCCAGTTTCTATATTTGGTAAGTATGAGAATATAATGATGTATAATCCCCTGGTTTCTATTATAGAGGCATTAAAATTCATTTTTACAGGTAAAGGTCATTTTGACCCGATGTTTTTATTGTATGCTGGAGGCGTGGGACTTTTCGTTCTTCTGTTTGCCGTGGTAATTTTTAATCGAGTTGAAAAAACTTTTGTAGATACAGTATAAATTTCATGACAGTTTTAGAAGTTGAAAATTTAGGGAAACAATACCGACTAGGTACCATAGGTACCGGAACAGTAAGTCAAGACTTTAATCGGTGGGTTAGTAAAATTAGAGGAAAGGAAGATCCGTTTCTTAAAATTGGCGAAACCAATGTTCGATCAGAAGCAAGTGATAATAATTACGTTTGGGCCTTACAAGATGTTTCATTTAAAGTTGAACAAGGAGAAGTTCTTGGGATTATAGGTAAAAACGGAGCGGGTAAATCAACCCTGCTTAAATTACTATCTCGAGTGACCGGTCCTACTGTTGGAAGCATTAAGGCAAGAGGTAAAATTGCCAGTCTTTTAGAAGTCGGCACTGGATTCCATCCAGAGTTGACCGGAAGGGAGAATATATTTTTGAATGGTGCCATTTTAGGAATGCGCAAAAGTGAAATCAAGTTAAAATTTGACGAGATAGTAGAATTTTCTGGCGTTGCAAGGTACATAGACACGCCAGTTAAAAGATACTCTTCCGGGATGTATGTGAGGTTAGCATTTGCCGTAGCAGCGCATCTTGAACCCGAGATTCTGATAGTCGATGAAGTATTGGCTGTGGGGGACGCTGAATTTCAGAAAAAATGTCTTGGAAAAATGAGAGAGGTTTCTTCTGAAGGGAAAACGGTGTTATTTGTTAGCCACAATATGGGGGCAGTAAATAATCTATGCTCACGTGCATTATTGCTTGAGAATGGTGGTTTGATTTATGAAGGATCCGTTGATAGTGTTGTTTCAAAATACTTGGATGTTTTTGGTTCCAAAGACTTGTTAGGAGAAGTTCAGTTTGAAAATGATACTAATAAAAAATTCCAAATTGTCAATGCTAAATTACTTGATGCAAACAATCAAATAATTTCTAAATCGTTCGATGTTAAGGATCCGTTTAAAGTAGAAATTAATTATCGAATTAGAGAATTAGTTGCGTCAATGCACCTGACGTTAGTAATAAATAATGACAAAGGTGAAACAGTGTACTTTTTAGATCGGACCGATTTCGCAGGTGGCTATATGAAGGCTGAAGTAGGTAACTATTCTACTGTTTTAAGTGTTCCTAATCCAATGTTTAAACCGGGTAAATACAGTGTTACCCTAGGTTGTAGCGATAATAACTCAGGCGTAGATGACCATAAGCATAACGTTATGACGTTCGAAATACAGAATGCTTCTGCATTCAGGTCGGAACGGCCAGGATCACTTTTTATTCCATTAGAATGGAAAATGAATCATTCAGAGTTGGCAAATTAATTGGGAAGATTTAAAGAAAAAATAGCGAGAAAATTATTGGGTTTCCTTTTTCATAATGCGAATCAGGAATATCAAAAGTTTCATTCCACGATGTCGGATAAAATACGACTTGATGAAGTTCAAACTTTTCGGAAGCGATATGGAATTCCACCTGAGTTTAGGTTTAATGGTCAACACATTCTATTTTATGGAAACGGTGAAATCATTTGTGGGGCAACCTCGTACATTGGGTCATTTTCAACAGTCCAAGCATTTGATAATTGTAAAGTTATAATCGGTGAAAGATGTAGTATTAGCCATAATGTAAGAATGTACACTCAATCGAAGGTAGCGGACCAAGATATGAGTATTACAGATTTGAAATATGTAACTGGAAATATCACAATCGAAGACCACGCTTGGATCGGAGCAAACGTTTTTATAAATCCGGGAGTTACAATTGGAACTAATTCCATTGTTGGAGCAAACAGCGTAGTTACCAAGGACATTCCGCCAAATACTATCTTTGGAGGAGTTCCGGCAAAATTAATTAGAGAAAAAAGAATACAATGACATTGAAGGGTAAAAAAGTATTAATAACTGGAGCAGATGGCTTCATTGGTAGTCACTTAACAGAACATTTACTAGATGAAGGATGTGAGGTCAAAGCTTTTGTTTTTTATAATTCATTTAACTCTTGGGGTTGGTTAGATACACTTCCTAAAGAAAAATTAGATCGGATTGAAATATTTGCAGGTGACGTTAGAGATCCGAATGGAGTTCGTACAGCTATAAAAGGTTGTGACATGGTGTTTCATTTAGCTGCTTTAATAGCAATTCCATATAGCTATCATTCACCAGACAGCTACGTTGACACTAATGTGAAAGGAACATTAAACGTATTACAAGCATGTCGAGATTTTAACGTTGAAAGGTTGCTAGTTACTTCTACATCTGAGGTTTATGGAACCGCTCAGTACGTTCCAATTAACGAAATTCATCCTAAGCAAGGCCAATCTCCATATTCTGCATCTAAGATCGGAGCTGATTTTATGGCCGATTCATTCTATAGAAGTTTTGATTTACCAGTTACCATTGTTCGGCCATTCAATACTTATGGGCCCAGACAATCTGCAAGAGCAGTTATTCCAACAATTATTACACAATTACTTAGTGGTAAAAATGAAATTAAATTAGGAGCATTGCATCCGACTAGAGATCTTCTTTTCGTTAAGGATACTGTGAAAGGATTTGCCGAAATCGCAAAAGTTCCAGGACTAATTGGACATGAAGTTAATATTGCAACGAATAACGAAATTTCTATAGGAGAACTTGCCCAAAATATGATCGAGCAAATTAACCCTAATGCGGTTATCAAAACCGATGAAGTAAGAATGCGACCAGATAAAAGTGAGGTGTTTAGGCTTTATGGAGATAATGAAAAGATTATTGAGCATACGGACTGGACCTGTAGTTATTCCTTAAGTGCAGGGATTGCCGAAACAATAGAATGGTTCAAAGTCGAGGAGAACATAAAAGGCTATAAAGTGGACATTTATAATGTATAAACACATAATTTCATTTATACAGGAACGATTTGACACAGAGTCATTTATACCTCTCCATGAGCCTAAATTTGCTGGAAACGAAAAACATTATTTGAATGAATGCATTGATTCAACATTTGTCTCATATTTAGGGAAATTTGTAACTGAATTTGAAGATCAAATAAAGGAATTTACACAAGCAAAACACGCTTTAGCTATCGTAAATGGAACAATGGCTTTACATATTGCTTTGGTGGCAGATGGAGTACAAGAAAATGACGAAGTATTAACGCAAGCTTTAACTTTTGTTGCTACTACTAATGCTATTTCTTATCAACTTGCGAAATGTGTTTTTATAGATGTAGATAAGGAAACAATGGGGCTAAGCCCAGATGCGTTAAGAGCGTTTCTAGAAGAGAATGCAGAAATGATAAATGGATTCTGCATCAACAAGAAAAGTGGCCGGAGAATAAAAGCCTGTATGCCTATGCATACTTTTGGTCACCCGTGCAGAATTGATGAGGTAGTAGAAATTTGCGATACATACAACATTTCAGTAATTGAAGATTCCGCAGAGTCGTTGGGCAGTTTTTATAAAGGTAAGCACACCGGTACATTTGGAAAAGTAGGAGTGTTTAGCTTTAATGGAAATAAGACTATAACCTGCGGAGGTGGAGGAATTGTTATTACTAACGATGATGCAATTGCCACGCGATTAAAACATCTGTCGACCACTGCGAAAGTTCCACACCAATGGAATTATGTTCATGATGAAGTTGGGTATAATTATCGACTACCTAATTTAAATGCAGCACTCGCTGTAGCTCAAATGGAAAGGCTTTCAGATTTCCTTGATAACAAAAGAACTCTGGTCGCAGAGTATCGGGAGTTTTTTGAAAATGGCGCCATTAAGTTCTTTATTGAGCCAAAAAATGCCCGATCAAATTATTGGTTAAATGCGGTTATTCTTGACTCAAGAAAAGAAAGAGATGCATTTTTAAAACAAACTAATGACGCAGGCGTCATGACTCGGCCGATATGGGAATTAATGAGTAATCTACAAATGTATAAAAATTGTCAAACTGACTCATTGGTAAATTCGAAATGGCTTAGAGATAGAGTAGTGAATATACCAAGTAGTGTAAGGTTCGGGTAAAAAAATCCGCACTTATGCTATTTGAACCAAATTTTTTGGAATTTTAAACTTCTCAAAACTTTCGTCCTAGCAATTTGAACTTTCAAATGAATAGTTCTTAGATACTGGAAAATTCTTTGTTTTTTGTAAAAGTTCAGCGAGTTAGAATTAAAATTATAGTTAGAAATGGATATTTGGAATAGAATAAATAAATTGAAAGGGATCTATTAATGTTAGCAATTATACCAGCGCGGGGAGGATCAAAGGGGCTTCCTGGCAAAAACATCAAAATGTTAGCGGGTAAACCGTTGCTAGCCTATACTATTGAAGCAGCTTTAAAATCTGAACTAATCTCAAAGATTTTTGTTTCAACTGATTCTGAGGAAATAGCGGAAGTTGCTAGAGCTTACAATATTGGATGTGATGAACTTCGACCTCCACATCTGGCCACTGACGAAGCTTTAGCATTGGACGTTTACCGATATACTTTGGACTTGTTGGAAAGTCAATCTGGAAAATCAATTAAAGAATTTATGGTGTTGCAGCCAACAAGCCCTTTAAGAACATGCGATGATATTGATAATGCAGTAACCTTATTTCGAGAAAAACATGCCGATTCCCTCATTTCTTATACTCCCGAGGCTCATCCAATAACTTGGCATAAGTATATTTCCAAGGACGGGAAAATTGAAAAAATATTTGATAATATATTAAAAAACAGACAGATGTCTCGAAACACTTATTATCCAAATGGCAGTATCTATATTTTTAAGAAAAAACTGATGGATCAAGGGAAATACTTCACTGATAATTCATTTGCATTTATTATGGATCGCGATAAGTCAATTGACATTGACACAAAGGAAGAATTTGACTTCGCGGAATACATTATTAACAAAAATAGAAAGTAAAGTTGTAGGAGATGGATCTCGGGTAAAATCTCTTGAAGAAATGATTAAACTTAACTTGGTGAATGGATTACAAGGGTATCATAAAGGAAATTAACAGGATTGAAAAAGAGTTTGAAGTTGATCTATTGGAGTTTAGGGGAGTAAATTGGTGGCCTTTAATCCGGACTAAATTATTGTTTTGGACTACGTTAGGAAGAGTTTATGAAAGGGCAGATTACGGAGAGGGAAATCAAATCGGAATTAAAAAATGGCTTGCGGAACTAAGGACGGCCAGATCACAATATAAACAAGCAAATATACGAACCGTAAATTCAGGCAGTTTCAGTTCGAAAAAGCCAGATTCGTTAGTAACTGACGTTACGTTTTTCACCTACTCGAACGCTCGCACGATACGCTTTAATAATCAAAGTTATATTCCATATTTACATAGTCTTCAGGAAAATTGGAACACTTTAGTATCTACCCAAGTGTTGGAGGTGATGATTCCAGGGAAAGAGAATTTACCTCATTTTGGCGCTTCTTTTATTATAAATGAAAGGGTGGATTGTTATAGATCCCGTTACTATAAAAAGAAATTTCTTAACAAACTGGGCGGAGGTAGCGCCTATAATTTAAATGCTTCTTTTTACAAATTGATTAAAGATGTGCAGAAAGTGGGCTTGGCAATAGGAATTTCAATACAAGATCTACAAGAAGAGATCGATATGTGTTTGATTTATAAAGATGCCGCAGCCTCCTTTTTTGTTGATCATCCTACAAAGGCTTTATGTCTAGATTCCTTTTATTCAACTGATGCTATGGGAGTCACTTTGGCTGCGAAGTCTATAGGGCTGAAGACCATGGATATTCAACACGGTATTCAAGGGCCTTGGCATGCAGGATATGCCAAATGGACTAATATTCCTGAGAACGGGATGCAGTTAATGCCAGATTATTTTTGGAATTATACAGAGAAAGATGTGCAGAACATTGAAAGTAGTCTGGGAAATTTTGGAATTAAATCAATTCTTGGAGGTAATTCGTGGTTGGAAAAATATAAAGCAGGAGAGGTACCCGTTGCAGAAGAATTTGAATCTGATTTAAAGGATATTAGTGAGAGTGATGAAAAATATATGTTAATCACCTTGCAGAATCATGTTCCTGTTCTTCCCGATTATTTTATTGATGCGCTTAGTCAGTGGAAGGAACCAGTAAAATTGCTCATTCGATTTCATCCTAATTTTAAAGGGGAAAAGGAGAATCTTATTCAAAGGCTCAAAGAAATCAACTTTGACAATTATGAAATGGAGAAAACGGGACAGTTGCCACTGTATGATTTGTTGAAAATTGTGAATGTTCATGTAACCGGAAGCTCAACCGTGGCGATTGAAGCAGGGCTGTTCGGTATCCCAAATATCATCATTCATGAAAACGGGAAAAACTATTTTGAGGACATGATTAAAGCAGGTAAATACCATTACGCAGATACGGAAGAAGATCTGCTAAATGCCTTCGGTTTAATTTTAAATGAAAAATCAACTAGTTCATCAGTTTCTGATTCAGAAAATGAAGTGGATTGGGAGAAAGCGTTAAATGAATTCTTAACTTAACTTCAGATGATTACGATTATAGATTATGGCATGGGTAACCTCGCCTCCATTAAAAACATGCTGAAGAAAGTAGGGGAGCAAAGTGTCATTACGAATGATCTCGATAAAATATCGAATGCAGAAAAATTGATATTGCCAGGAGTGGGCTCTTTTGGACAGGGAATGGAGAACCTCAATGCAAAGGGCATGACTGAGTTAATTCGAAGAAAAGCGCTAGTAGAGAAAACACCTTTATTAGGGATATGCTTGGGCATGCAATTGTTTACAAAGCATAGCGAGGAAGGAAATGTTGACGGACTAGGGCTGATAGATGCTAAAACAGTCAAATTCAATTTGCATGAATCTCACGGCAATTTGAAGATTCCGCACATGGGATGGGCAGATGTTGAAATTAACTCGTCTAATTTCATTTTTGAAGGCATTGAAGAAATTCCTAGATATTACTTCGTGCATTCATATCACGTTGAATGCGCTAATGAAGAAGACATCATGACTACAACTGAACATGGATACTCATTCTGCTCAGGAGTTAGAAAAGAAAATGTTTTTGGGGTCCAATTTCATCCAGAAAAAAGTCACAAATTTGGAATGGCTTTGTTAAAAAACTTTATAAAAATATAGTGAGAAGGATAAGAGTGATACCCGTGCTATCATTAATTGATGGAGATTTATATAAAACAGTAAAGTTTAAAAATCCAAACTATATTGGAGACCCTATTAATGCAATCAAAATTTTTAACGATAAAGAAGTTGACGAAATTGTTGTTATTGATATAAGGGCATCAAAGGATAATACACCTATCAATTTTAAGAAGATTGAAGAAATGGCCAGTGAATGTTTTATGCCTTTAGGTTATGGAGGGGGTATTAAAACTTTAGAGGATGCAAAGCAAATTTTCAAAATTGGAGGTGAAAAGGTTATAGTAAATTCAGCCTTTGTCGACCGCCCACAAACAATAACAGAAATTGCCAATATATTCGGAAGTCAAAGTATGGTTGTTGCAATAGATGTGAAGAAATCCTTACTTGGAAAAGAATATTGTTATTTCGAATCTGGTCAAAAATCCTCTAAAATGAACCCTGTTGAAGCCGCAAAGCGAGCGGAAGAATTAGGAGCGGGTGAAATTATTTTGACTTCAATTTCGTTGGACGGAACAAGGCGAGGATATGACCTAGATCTCATTCAAAGAGTCTCAGGACAAGTTGGTATTCCGGTCGTGGCATGCGGTGGAGCACACGAGGTTCCTGATTATACAAAAGCTGTAAATGCAGGGGCCTCCGCGGTTGCAGCTGGAAGCATGTTCGTTTATAAGGGAAGCGTGGATTCGATTTTGATAAATTATCCTGATCAAAATGTTTTAATCAGCGATTTCTACAGTCAAGTAAAGTGAGTTTTTATTGTTCAAAATGCTAGCTTTGAAGTTCGAAAATAGATATGACGGCAGAAGAAAATCATAAACAATGTAAGAGATGTGTGCTCGACACAACGGCAAAACATATCACTTTCGACTCAGATGGTGTTTGTCATTATTGTCGAGATTACGATAAAGTGGCTGCAGACACTGTGCTTAGGGATCGGGCAGAACGATACGCAGATTTTGATAAACAAATAGCTGATATTAAAGCCGCTGGTGAAGGAAAAGAATTTGATTGTATTCTTGGCTTAAGTGGTGGTGTGGATAGCTCTTATTTGGCTTTGATCGCTCATCAACAAGGCTTAAGGCCGCTGGTAGTGCATTTTGATAATGGATGGAACAATGAATTGGCCGTCAAGAACATCGAAAACATAGTTACTAAACTGAATTTTGATCTTCACACCCACGTAATTAACTGGAAAGAATTTAGAGATTTACAGCTTTCCTATTTCAGAGCTTCGGTCCTAGATATTGAAGTACCAACCGATCAATTAATATTTGCAACACTTTTCAGAACTGCAAAAGAAAAAGGAATCAAATATATCCTCAGTGGGAACAACATCAGAACGGAGTATGTTCTTCCTGAAGACTGGTGTAATCGGAATAAGTTGGATTATATCAACCTTAAAAATATCCACGATAAGTATGGAAACGTGGCGCTTAATAATTTTCCAAAACTACGGTTGAAAGATAGACATGCGTATCGAAATAAGTACGGAATTGAACTCATGGCATTTTTTAATAACATTGATTTTGAAGTTGAAGAGGTGAAAGCACAAATAAAAAAAGAGCTAGATTGGAATGAATACAGTGGTAAACACTATGAGTCTATCTTCACGAGATTTTATCAAGGTTATATTTTGCCAAATAAATTCAATGTAGATAAGCGAAAAGCTCATTTGTCATCATTAATTTGTTCAAAGCAAATCACCAAAACAGAGGCTTTAGAGGAGTTGTCGCATGCGCCTTATCCCGAAGCATTGCAACAAGAAGATAAGGAATATGTATTGAAAAAATGGGAATTAACCGAAGCGGAATTTGATGAGATAATGGCTCAGCCTGTGGTGTCTCATGACGTGTTTGGATACGAGGAGGAATCTTCGTCTTTAAAATTCAGGAAAAAACTTGGCCTGGTTTATTTGTACAAGTTTGCTTACCCTTTAGGGTTAAAGAAAAGGCCAACAGCTTAATGAATGTTGCTCTTTTGATGATAGATATTCCAGACCTGCAAGGGGGCGGTGGTGCTGAACGTTTCTTTGCAGACTTTTTCAGCAAGTACAACAATCAAAAGAATCCTCAACGTGAACTCTTTCTGATTACTAACGGAATTGAGAATTTACAAAAAGTTGGAAAACTCCATGATAACCACGATAAGGTATTTTACATTGAGCTAAGAAGGAATAAGTATTTTAAAAGATATACTGAAAAAATAGGGTTTCTTCGAAATGCTTCTAATAGATGGAGAGATAAATTACCTTATAATCAAATTCAAAAGTTAGTAGAAGAACACAACATTGGAATAATACATGTTCCTCTTTATGAAAAGAAAGATTACCAATTAATCCGCCTGCTGGATAAAACTAATAAGTCCAAGCGTGCAAAGCTGGTTATCAATATTGTTGATTGCCGAATCCCATATAACTATTTTAAATCAGAACCAGAGTTTAATTATTCCAGTCAGTTTAACTATCATGATTTGTTTACGAATATTAACATTGATGGGGTCTATAGTTGGTATAGATTATTTGATGAATTTGCAAAAAAGACTAAGGTCATAAAGTCTAACCCACAAATTACCGTAATTAAATCAAGGTATGCGGGATGTAGTATTAATGAAGAATTAGACAATAAAAAAGATGTTATAGTGTATGCAGCACGAATGGATCAGCATAAGAATCCACTATTTTTTCTTGAAGCCGTAAAAATATTAGTTCATGACCATTTTGAAGGACAAACGTCTTGGAAATTTAACATGTATGGGAAAGGGTTGCTGAAAGAGAAAGTAGCGGAGATGATTGAGACCTATGATTTAGGCGATTTTGTATCTCTTGGTTTTCACGGAAAAATGGCAGAGATAGTGAGAGATTCCAAGTGTTTTGTGTCAACTCAAGATTTTGAAAATTTTCCTTCACTTTCCATAGCCGAGTCTATGGCAAACGCAAACGCAATTATCGCCAGGGACGTTGGACAAACTGATTACTTTGTAAAAGATGGTATTAACGGCTATCTGCTTAAAGAAGATACTCCTGCTGGATTGGCGCAAATGATGTATGATTACATCACGAATCCAGAAGTTCATCAGTCATTTGCCAACGAAAGTGTAAAATTAATTCGGGACGTTCATACATCGTCTAATTTTATAAAGCAAACAGACGAGTTTTGGAACAGTATTCTAACAATTAATTGATTTGGAAAAACCTTTAGTATCAGTTGTAATTCCAGCTTATAATGCTGAAAAGTATATTGAGGAAGCCATTAACTCGATATTAAATCAAACTTTTCCCAATATTGAAATATGGGTTGCAGATGACGCCTCGACCGACCGTACGCGTGAAGTAGTGGATCAATTAGCCGCAAATAACCCCACAGTTCAAACAGATCATAATCAAGAAAATTTAGGGTACCTTAAAACTTGTAATAAGTTAAAGGCTAGGTGCACCGGAGCCTACATTACTTTTCAGGATTCTGATGATTTCTCGGATCCAAATCGAATTCAAATATTACTTGATTACTTAATTGAGCATCCAAATATCGGAATGGTAGGTTCAAACTTCACTAAAATTCTGGAGACAGGAGAAAAAGTATTTGACTCCGATCAGGCAAATGATCACGAAGGAATAGTTAGCAAAATGCCCGAGCTGTTCAATTTCTGTGGGGCGACCTTTATGTTAAAAAAAGAAGTTTATGAGACCATTGGGCCATATCATGAATATTTTGACCGGGTAGGAGCTGAAGACATGTATTGGATTTATCTGATTTCAGAGAAATTCAAAATCCATATTCTTCCTGATCATCTTTATTTTTACCGCTTTAATCCAACTTCAGTTTCTTCAACTATTGAAAACAAGAAGAAACTTTTTTCAATGGATTTAGCAAGGTTTTTGATTCAGCAAAGAATTGATACTGGTAGCGATGCGCTTGAAAATAATCGTTCGAAGGAATTGGACGACCAAATAGAATTATTGAACCGCCCTTATGAAGAGGATAAATTACTTTTTAGAAAAAGAGTGGTACAGCGCTGTTTTTGGAATGGTGATTATGGAAAAGGCTATAAAGCAGCCTTTGGAGTATTAATTAGAAACCCGTTTCAAAACGGAAAATTCTACAAGGATTTATATATATATTTGCCAAGATGGATAAAAGGATAACAGAAAAGACGATTCTGATAACAGGTGGAGCGGGATTTATTGGTTCTAATTTATCTGAATATTTTCTTGAAAATAATACGGTAAGATGCTTTGATGACTTATCTACAGGGTTCATGAGAAATATTGAGCATATGCTCGATCATCCTAATTTCACTTTCATTAAGGCGTCAATAGTCGATTTTGATAGCTGTAAGAAAGCTTGTAATGGTGTAGACTATGTTTTCCATCAAGCTGCATTAGGTTCGGTTCCAAGGTCGATTGCGGAACCATTAAATACGAATTCAAATAATATTACAGGATTTTTAAACATGCTGGAGGCGTCTAAGCAATGTAGCGTGAAGCGTTTCATGTATGCTGCCAGTTCTTCAACTTATGGTGATTCCACGGACATGCCCAAGGTAGAAGAAAATATTGGTAGCCCCCTTTCACCGTACGCTGTGACTAAATATGTGAATGAACTTTACGCTAAGGTTTATTCAGATTTGTATGGAATTGAAACAATTGGATTAAGATATTTTAATGTGTTCGGGAAAAGGCAAGACCCTGAAGGAGCTTACGCTGCAGTCATTCCAAAATTTGTTGATCTGTTATTGAAAAATGAATCTCCAACTATAAATGGAGATGGTGAGCAAACGAGAGATTTTACCCACATTGATAACGTAATTCAGGCAAATGAGTTAAGTGCCTTGGCGTCAAACCAGGATGCGTTAAACACTGTTTATAACGTGGCTTGTGGAGAATCCATTTCTTTAAATGAGCTTATAAACCAACTAAGAGAGTCCCTTTCAGATCACAACCCGAATGTACAGAATGTCAAAATAAATTACGGTCCAGAGAGGATTGGGGATATAAGAGATTCTTTGGCGTCAATTGAAAAAGCTAAAACTTTACTTGGTTATCATCCACAGACTTTACTGCCAGAAGGCCTAGATAAGGCGGTTCCATATTACGTTGACGAAATTAAAGTAAACTAAATGTGTGGAATTGCCGGGGTTATTTCTATTAACGCCCAAGTTCCAAGTAATTCGGAATTAGAGCGTCACTCAGCCTGTTTTGCTACTCGAGGCCCAGATAACTTTGGAGCACAATCAATTCAAAACGTAAGCCTTTGTCACAGGAGATTAAGCATAATTGATTTAGACCCACGAAGCCATCAGCCGATGTCCCTGGATGGAGTCTTCATCACTTTCAACGGAGAGATTTATAACTATTTAGAATTGAAGAAAGAACTAAGCGCTTCCGGTGCTGAGTTTCAAACCAATTCTGACACAGAAGTCATTTTAGCAGCCTATAAATTCTGGGGAATTGACAAGACATTGTCACGATTAAGCGGAATGTTTGCTTTTGCAATATTTGACGAAAAAAAACAACAGGTCTATCTAGCAAGAGATATTCATGGTCAGAAACCGCTTTATTATTCTAATAATGAAAACGAATTCACGTTCGCTTCTGATATCAGATTTATCAGTCAACGAGAGGATAGTTTAAATATCGATAAAAAGTCTTTAGACTTTTATTTCCAGGAAATTTCAATGCCCCAGCCTAGAACCATTTGGGAAGAGGTCCAGCAGCTAAAACCAGCACACTGGCTAGTTGTTAATGCTAAAACTGGAGAATATCAGGAGAGTCGATACCATAGCTTTACTTTTAAAGAGCAAGAAATGTCTTGGGAAGAGGCCGTTAATGAAACGGAGAAAAGGCTGACTGAGGGTATCTTAAAACGTACTGTTGCCGATGTTCCAATAGCTTGTTTTCTAAGTGGAGGAGTGGACTCAGGTTTGGTAGTAAGCATGCTAGCGTCTAATTCTAAAGAAAAAGTAAACACTTTTTCTGTTGGTTTTAAAGAAGATGAATTTAACGAACTGCCTTACGCTAAGAAATTAGCAGAGCGTTACGGAACGAATCATACGGAATTATTAATTGAGCCGAATATTCAGGATGAAATCAGCACTATTTTAGGAGATCTTGGAGAACCTTTTGGAGACAGCTCTTTAATTCCTTCGTTTCTGGTTACCAGATCAATGGCTGAACATTATAAAGTAGCGTTGTCTGGTGATGGGGGAGATGAACTTTATGGTTATCCATCGTACGCTGAATTTTTCGGGACAGAGGAATTCCTAATGAGTAAGGGTTCTAAATTCTCAAAAAAACTTAAGATTCAATCGAGTAAGATTACTTCTCGAATTGGCGTTGGAGAAAACAAAGGAAGACATAAAATATACCTTGATCGTCCACCTTGTGGAGAAATACAGAATAGGGGGATGGTTTTTTCTTCTTCAGAAATTAGTCAGTTGTTTACTTGGGATAATGATGGGTATACAGAAGAATACCTTAATGCGACCTGGGGCAATTCTGACGCAACATCTATTTCAAATAAACTAATATCTGGATCTTTAGAGACCAGATTATTGAACGATTATTTGGTCAAAGTGGATCGTTCTTCGATGATGAATTCGTTAGAAATAAGATCACCTTTTTTAGATGCTGATCTTGGAGCGTTTGCATTTCAAATTCCAAATAAATTAAAATTTAGGAATGGCAGTCCTAAGTCTATTTTAAAGGAGTTGGCCAAGAAGTATGTTGCTCCGGACATTGAGTCTCGGAAAAAATCTGGCTTCGGAATTCCTATTAACCACTGGCTAAAAGACGAATTAAAGCCACTTCTTCTAGATACTTTGTCTGAATCAAATTTAAAAAAGCACGGCTTTTTTAATCAGAAAATGATTGATCATACAATTAAAGAGCATTTAAACGGGCAAAAGGATAATCGACATAAATTATGGTGTCTGCTTTCTTTTCAAATCTGGTATGATAAATATGGCGGATAAGAAAAGATTAATCATGATATCTCAGCGATATCCCTACGGTGCGGGAGAAGTATATTTAGAAAGAGAGCTTAAATTCTTTTCAAAATATTTTGATTCTGTTTTACTATATCCTTTACAAAAACTAGAGAGTAAAAGAGCTATTCCTGAGAACGTTGAACTGAATAATTTGTTCTGTAATCGGACGCACAAAGTGAATAAAGTCTTTGCGTTGAAGAAATGGAAATCAGCAAACCGCATTATTAATGAAGAAATTGAAAATACGGTATCAGGGTCAGAGTATTTGAAAATACATAAGAAGGATTTTCTTGCCCAGCTATTTATGAATTACGAGTTGGCAGATTCATTTTACGATTCGTTTCACCAAGATTCTGATGATTTTGAAACCTCGTTTTATTCGGTTTGGTTGGACGAAGGAGCGGTAATGATGTCTTTATTGAAAAGAGCTGGTAAAATAAATTCTTTTGCGCTTAGATTGCATGGGTATGATCTTTATGATGATCGAAGAGAAGGCCAATACATGCCATTTAGGAACTTATGCTTCAAGGAAGCGTCTCGCGTCTTTGTCGTTTCTGAAACTGGTGCAGATTATACTAGACAGTTAAATGTTTTTCCTGAAAAAGTTATTGCAAATTACTCTGGACTTTACGATCATGGAATGACCAAACCAAAAGATGATGAGTTCCATATTGTTTCATGTTCGAATTTAGTTGGCTTGAAGCGTGTAGATCAGGTTGTTGGGATATTGAAAGATCTTAAAGTAGCCATTAAATGGACTCATTTTGGCGATGGTGTGGAAATGGAAAAAATTCAATCTCTCGCGTCTACATTACCTGATAACATTAAGTATGAATTGAAAGGGCATGTCAACTATGAAGACCTCATTCAATATTATTCAGATAACCATGTAAGCTTATTTATTCACCTTTCCGCGAGTGAGGGACTGCCTTTGGCGATTGTGGAGGCAATGAGTTTTGGTATTCCCGCCATCGCCTGTGATGTAGGAGGGGTTGCGGAAGTAGTAAGTGAAAAAGAAGGTTTTTTAATTTCGAAAGAGATTGATATAAGCTTAATTCAAAGCCAAATAATTGAATTGTTTGAAGATGAAACCTTAAGATTAAAGCTCGCAGAAGGAGCTAGAGAAAAGTTTCTGGAGAAGTTTGAAGCAGAAAAAAATTATACTTTTTTCACTAATCAATTAATTAAGGCTTAAAGAAGAGAATGGAAAAGGTACTTTTTGTTTGTTATTTTTTTGCTCCCCAGAATGACACTGGGACTTTTCGGAGTGTAAATTTCGTCAAAAGACTACCTCAGAGAGGATTTCAGCCAGTTGTATTTACCACTGATGAGCCATCTATTCTTAAAAATGGCGGAAAAATTGACCATACCATAGCTAAGGATATTCCTGTGGATATTGAGATTGTGCGATTTGAAGACATTAATAAATCGTATAGTTTCTGGTCTAAAATAAAACTTTACCGATTGCCTTGGACATTTTGTTTTAGAAAACATATGGACATCTATGCAGGTTGGTCAAGGTCGATTGTTGAACCAGCAGTAGAAAAAATTAAAATTGAAAATATTAAATTCATTTACGTTTCCTGTGCACCTGTCAGTGCTGCGTATTCTGCTATAAAAATCAAGAAAAAAAGTGGAGCTTCATTAGTAGTTGATTTTAGGGATCCGTACACAGATGCATATGGGTCTTATTTTCCAGGTAAATTCAATTTTAATAAAGCAAATAGCATTGAGAGAGAAATAATTGAGCAAAGTGATACGGTTGTTGTGAATACTGAAGAAGTCAAAAAGTTATTCACTAGAAAGTATCCACATTGTAAATCAAAATTTGAGGTAATAACGAATGGCTACTAATTTGATAAATATAGGGTATGGTGGCTGGCTGCAATGTTATGACCCTGAAGACTCAGCTGATATTGGAACATCCTGGTTCAAAAAAGCTTTCTTAGACTATCGAATAGATAACGTTGATCATAGCATTAGATCCGCTTATTTTTTGTTCAAAGCAGTTCAAATCTTTAAATCTGAAGCTCCTGAACTAGCTTCGAAGGTTCGAATAAATCTTTGGGGTAAAATAGATCCAGGAAATATAAAACTGGCAGAAAAATTAGGGATAACTGAAAACGTTAAGATATCCGGTTTGCTCTCAAAAACTGAAAACTTAAAACAACTGGATAAAATGAACATGTTGTTTCTTCCAATGGAAGTTGGGAAAAACGAAGATAAATCGCTTTTTATCCCTGGGAAAGTCTATGAATACATGTTGCTGAGGAAGCCCATTCTCGCAATAGGAGGCGATAGTGATGCTAAGCAATTGATTTTGGATTCAGGACTTGGATTTCATTTTGAGCATGATAAACTAGATGCGTTAGTGAAGTTTCTACATAAGATATGTATAGATCAATCAAATTTGGAGGTCAACGCTAATGAAGATTTAATAAATTCCAAGTCGTTTGATAAACTAACAGATAAGCTGGTAGAAGTTTTTAAGAATTGTAAGGTGAACTAGTTTCAATTGTTTAGCTTGGATTTTTGTTTACAAGAACTTCTCTGAAAATGATTTAAATACCGATCGGAGAACGTTTATAGAGTTACAATTATGTGTGGAATAGCAGGTGCGATTGCAATAGGAAACCAAACTACAATAACCGACAGCGTTATTGTTCCAATGTGCGATTCTATAAAGCATAGAGGTCCAGATGGAGACGGTTATGCATTGTCTTCTCATTTTCCACCGTTGAATAAAGAATTTTGCCAGAGTTTTGATCATAACCGACCTTTTCAGCTAGGCCATAGGCGGCTTTCGATTATTGACCTTTCTACAAATGCTGGGCAGCCGATGGTAGATTCAACTGGGAAATACCTGTTGGTTTTTAATGGTGAGATTTATAATCATCAAGAATTACGGGTAGAATTAGAAAAGGCTGGTATGATGTTTAAAACTAGTCATTCTGATTCCGAAGTGTTACTAAATGGATTAATTGCCTACGGTAAATCATTCATAGAGAAATTAAATGGGATGTTTGCGTTTTGTTTTATGGACTTAGAACATGATTACACTCTTTTCGTAAGAGATCGGTTAGGTATTAAACCAATGTATTACAGTGTGATTAAGGATACCCTTTATTTTGCAAGTGAAGTGAAGGCGCTGAGACAGGTACCTGGATTTAACATGAGTATCGATAAAACTGCATTGTTTGACTATTCAGTTTTCTCGTCTGTAAAAGCTCCTAAAACTTTGTTCACGGATACCTATAAACTTCAGCCTGGTCATTTGTTTGAGATGAAATTAGGGGAAATTTCAGAGCAAAAGTGTTACTGGGATTTAAAAGACATAAAAAAAAGGAAATCGAATTTTACTTCTGAAAAAGCAGGACTTTTAGCTCATTTCGATAATGCAGCTAAAAGAAGAATGATTGCTGATGTGGAAGTTGGTGTGTTGCTGTCTGGGGGTGTTGATTCAACGGCAAATTTGGCCACGCTATCTAAGTATTCTGAAACTCCAATAAGTGCATTCTCGATAGGCTTTAAGAATGAGAAAGGTTATACGAATGAATTTAAATATGCGCAGCTAGCCGCTAAGAGATATAATACCAAGTATTATGAATTGGAAATTACTTACAATGATTATTTAAAGGATTTATCAAATACGGTACAATTCCAAGATATGCCGATTGCAGATACTGCTAATCCAATGATTTATCGGATTGCTAAAAAAGCAAAGGAAGAAGGGATAACGGTCTTGTTAGGCGGAGAGGGGAGTGATGAACTTCTGATCGGGTATAGCCATTGGTCTTTTGCAGCTAAATACCAATCACTTCTTAAAGATTCAAAATCAAAAGCAAAATTACTGTCTAGCATACATTCGATGCCTTATTTAAATAAAAAACGACAAGTCTATCGAGAATGGTATCCGAAAACGAAAAGTGGATACACTCATTTTGCTGGAGGAACAGAGGTAAGAGGGGCTGAAAGTGCACGATTTTTGCTTTCTGAAGACATACAAAAAGAATTAAAAGACTATTCTCCCTTGGATGATATCCAAAAGATGTATGAGGAATTCAAACAAAACTCCGATTTCGATTATTTCGATTGGATGACCTATGTAGACCTTAATTACAGATTGCCAGAACTCTTATTGGCTCGGCTAGACAGAATGACCATGGGGGCGTCTATAGAAGGAAGAGTTCCATTTTTGGATCACGAATTTGCCGAGTATTGCTTCTCCATGCCAAACGAGTATAAGTTTTCGGATAACACTGAAAAGTATATTTTGAAGAAGTCGTTTGAAGGATTATTGCCAAATGAAATTTTATATCGGCCTAAAGAAGGTTTTCACTTGCCTTTGAACCAAATTATAATGAGCAATCAAGATGAATTAAATTCTAATATTAGCTCGGCAAACAAACAATTTGGTTTTTACCGTGAAGATATTAAGCTATCGGATGATTATACAAGTAGACAAAACTACAACCTGGTAAATTTATCAGTCTGGAGCAACCAACTATAAGTAGAAACGATAATCTGATCAATAAATTATAAAAATAAGCGTGAAAATCAGCTATACTTTTTAACTTACCGCTTTCCCTAAGTGGCCTAACATAAACACCATATTTTAGCTAAGAAAAGATCAATGTCGAACTTATTCATTCTAATGGAATATGTCTTTTAATTAAAGATTCAGTAATGAGAATATTATCGATACGGACATCTTTCAAACATCATGGCGAAAATGCGGGATATAAGCAAATACTTAAATATCTTAAGCCGTCATATGTTGTTGGAATTGATGAGTCTAAAGGTGAGTCAAGTAAATTGAAAAGAAAATACCAGTGGCTTTTTGAGTTTAGAGCGTGGCGAAAATATAGAAGAAACATTGACATTGTTCATGTAATGTATGGTGAAGACTATTATCGATTTAGCGCATATATTTTTAAAAAACCTGTTATTGTAAGTTACCATCAGCCGCCTGAGTTGCTCGCCAGAGAAGTACGGTTTGGTGATTTTAGAGGTAGGATTGGCAGAATTACTCATAAGATGACGAAAAAAAGGTTTGCGAAGGCTGCGGCCGTAATTGTTATGGAGCAAGGTCAAAAGGAAGTTTTTAAAGAGGTTATGCCGGAAGAAAAAATCCATGTAATACCTTTAGGTGTTCACAATAAAGACTTGTCGGAATTTTACCATGATAAAAAGAATCAAATCGTTAGAAATAGGAACCAGGTCTTAACTGTTGGAAATTGGCTTAGGGATTGGAAGTTCTATTTTGACCTTTTGAGAAAATGTGAGGGGCTATATCCAGAGCTGGAATTTGTGCTAGTCAATAGGAACATGCCAAAAGAATGGATGGGTGAGATTTCTAAAAGAGCCAATTTATCTTATTTAACTGATGTGAACGATGACGAGTTATTTTCATTATATATGAAAAGTGCAGTTCAGTTTTTACCTGTGAAAAGTGCCGCGGGAAACAATGCATTACTGCAAGGCCTGGTTCTAGGCTGTCCAGTATTAATGACGAATGTTATAAGTGACGAATTTCCTTTTAAAGGGAAGTTTGCTTCTTTTTACGAAAAGGATAACTTTGAAAATTGTATTCAAGGAATTAACGAATTTTCGAATTTAAACGAGAAAGAAAATTTAATAGTCGAGGAATCTGCTATCGCTGTTGCGAAAAAATACGATTGGGAGCAGATTGCAAAAAGAACAAAAGAAATTTATAAATCAGTATTATGAATGTAGCAATATTTGGTCTCGGATATGTCGGGGTTGTTAACCTCGCATGTTTGTCAAGTTTAGGTCATAAAATATATGGTTGTGATATTAAATCACAAAAAGTTGAGTCGATCAAGAATGGTAAAAGCCCAATTTTTGAACCTCAAGTAGATGAGCTCATATCTAAAGCAATGGACAAGGGGCTTATTGAAGTTAGCACTGATGCAAACTTTATTGTTCAGAATACTGATATTGCCCTGGTTTGTGTAGGGACGCCTAGTAGAGCAGATGGTACAGTCAATTTGGATTACATGCTGAATACAACGCTAGACATTGCGAATGCTATTAAAAAGTATAATAAAAACTATACGATTGTTTATCGAAGTACGATTCCTCCAGGCACTATTGAAGAATCCATGATTCCTCAAGTTAATGAAATTCTGACTGATTGTGATTCAAAAGTTTCATTTGCTTTTTTACCAGAATTTTTGAGAGAAGGTAATGCGGTAAATGACTTTTTTAATTGTTCAAGAATAGTAATTGGTAGAGATTCTGAGAATACGCCTGATCTAGTTGAATTATTTGATTACAGTGAGGATATACCAATAGTGTTTACGGATATTAAAACGGCCGAATTTGTAAAGTATGTTGATAATGCCTTTCACGCGGTCAAAATTGTTTTTGCTAATGAGGCTTATAGTGTAGGTGCACCTTATGGTGTTGATATCAAAAAAGCAAACGAGATATTTTTAATGGATACTCATTTAAATATTTCACCTTATTACCTAAGACCGGGTCTCCCTTTTGGCGGTAGTTGCTTACCAAAAGATATGAGGGCAATTAATCACCTGGCCGACCAAAAAGGGGTTAATGTTCCAATGTTTAGCAGCATTTTGGATAGTAATGCCGAATTGCAAAAAAGAATGTTTGATAAAATTATTCAATCAGGTCTTAAGAAAATTCTCATTTATGGTCTTTCGTTTAAGAGTGATACAGACGATGTTCGAGAAAGTCCAATGCTAAGATTAGTAAAAGACTTATTTAATGTGGATGTTGATTTGAAAATTTACGATACCGATATTAATCCAATTACTCTTCGAATTGAAAATGCTGATGTGGTAAAGTACATGGTCGGAGATTTAAAGTCTGCGATTCAAGATTCTGAACTGGTTGTAATTTGTAAAAAAGCTGGTAAAGAAGTTTTCGAATTAACCAATAAAGATCAAGTAATTTTTAATTACATGGACACTTCCAAAGATCATATAAGCGCTAGTAAAATTGAAAACCTGTATGATGCCTAAAGTCTAGATTCGGGTATTTCTGTAATAAAAAAGAGCTGATTTTGTGCTCTTTCAGTCAATAGAGTGGGTAAATCCCTAGTTTAATTGCTCAGTTTTAGATTTCAATGATATTTAATTCACTTGTTTTCATTCCTTTTATAGCAGTAGTGCTAATTCTGTACTACGCGTTAAAGCTAAAAGGTCAAAACCGAATGTTGCTAATAGCCAGCTACATTTTCTATGGTTGGTGGGATTGGAGGTTTCTTGGGCTCATCGCTTTATCCACTGTTATTGATTACATAATTGGGATTCAAATGCATAAATCGAGCGTCATAAAAAGGCGCAGATGGTTGCTGTTCTTAACATGTCTCGTTAACCTGGGGCTGCTAATGTTCTTTAAATACTTCAATTTCTTTATTGAAGGTTTTTCTGATGTTCTTTCATTCTTTCATATGAATGCAAACTTGAGCACTTTGAACATCATTTTACCAGTTGGAATTTCTTTTTATACGTTCCAAACGATGAGTTATACTATTGATATTTATAGGAAACAAATGCCCCCAACCAAGAACTTTTGGGATTTCGCCTTATTTGTTTCATTCTTTCCACAGTTAGTAGCAGGACCAATTGAAAGAGCTTCAAAATTTTTACCTCAAATTACTAAGAAAAGAGAAGTTACAAAAGACAACATAACTTCCGGGCTCTGGTTAATATTATGGGGGTTTTTCAAGAAGCTTGTGATAGCGGATTCGCTTGCATTAGTGGTGAATGGGATTTTCGATTTAGAAAACCCAACAGGCTTACAATGTGTAATTGGCGTTTATGCCTTTGCATTTCAAATTTATGGTGACTTCAGTGGATACACTGATATAGCTAGAGGTATAGCTAAATTAATGGGAATTGAGCTCATGCTTAATTTCAAGATTCCTTATCTGGCGATTACGCCTTCTGATTTTTGGCGAAGGTGGCATATAAGTCTTTCAACTTGGATGAGAGATTATATTTACATTCCTTTAGGAGGTAACAGATCTAGAGGCGCAAGAATTTTATTGAATTTGTTCCTAACGATGCTAATAGGCGGACTTTGGCACGGAGCTAACTGGAATTTCATATTGTGGGGAGGGTTCCATGGTGCGATCCTTATAATTTTTAGGATATGTAGAATTGACTCATTTTTCGAGCGAGTTAAAATCAAATGGCTTCGGGTTATTCAAATGATAATAATGTTCCAAATCACCTGTTATGGTTGGTTATTATTTAGAGCTTCTGAGTGGGGCCAAATAAAAATGTTTACATCCAAGATTTTTGGGGATTGGGAAGTAACTCCAGAGATAATTCCAGCTTTGGCCAAACTGATTTTTTACGTTAGTATTCTATGGCTTTTTGAATTTATTTTTAGAAATACGGAACAACCGAATAAAGCAAGAGGCTGGAAATACTTGAAGTATATTTATGTCCCAGCTCTAATTCTATTGATCATTATTTTTAGGCAAGAAGGTGGAAGTGATTTTATTTATTTTCAATTTTAAAATGAGATGAGAAAACATATAGTTCGTGCGGCTAAGTGGTTATTTTGTTTGATCATTTTTATTTCTGTAGTTGAAGTAGGCTTTAGGATGATGTTAACTCCTCGAGGTTTTGATAAATTAAATTATGAATTGGAAAATTCAAATCCAGTTGGTTTTATTTTTGTTGGGACCTCAAGAACTAGTGCGAGTATAGATACTGAAGAATGGAGTAAGCAGTTTGAAGGATCTAGTATAAAACAAGGTAGTTCCATTAACCTAGGACAAGGCGCAGCTACAATGCACTATTCTTTTTTAGGCATTAAGAATGCACTGAAAAATCATCCAAACGATTTTAAAGGCACCACCTTAATGATAGAGGCTCCTGGTCAAACCTTGAAGCCAGCAGAATGGTCTGGCAGTTGGACAGCCCGGAATCCAGGTTTAATATCACAGGAATTAGAAAATGAGGATTTAATTGGTCTGATAAATTCAACTACAGAAGATAAATATTGGCTGTGTTTTGAAAAGTTCATCCCATTACAGCTGTATCATAAAAGGGGGTATATAAAGAATATGGTTGTTTTTTGGAGGATAGAGAATGCTTTAGAAGACGTTTTGGTTAAGGAAGATCAGAAAGACAATAGTGATTTAACTGTTGACGGAGGAATTCGAACTGATAAAGAAGGGATTAAGTTAGTAAGGCAGGAGGCGTTGAAGGAGTTAGATTCTTTGAGTCAAGCTTATTCCGGTTGGGATAATTCCGTTGTGGATAGCCTTATTAATTTGGCAAAATTGAATAAAATGGATGTTGTTTTTTTCCAAGCTGCTGAATCACCAATGTACATTGAGTCATATAATTCGGCTATTAATGTTCAAAATTCTCACAACTTTAAATCCTATTTAAATGGAAAAGGAATAAAGATTATTTTGCCAGATACATTATTTCCTGAAAGTGATTTCCCGGACTTATTGCACATTTCGAAGACAAGATCGGCAGATTTCACAAAAAATTTGGCAAATAGATTTAAGGAAAAGTTCAAATTAAGCAAAGCTGAATAAACGGAAGTTCAGATCGGTTTTGTCCTTATTTAAGCATTAATTTTAGCTGGTCAACTTTGTTCTTAATTAAGCGTTCCCATGTGAAAGTTTCTTTTACATGTTTTAAGGATGTTTCCTTTTTACTATTCAACTCCTCAGCAGAGATTTCAATTGCACTAACTAATGCTTCGTAAAGTTCGTCTGGATTTTTTGGCTTTATTAACCATCCATTATCATGTTTAATTTGCTCATTTATAGCCCCAACATCTGTAGCAATTATGGCTAATCCTTTCGCCATTGCTTCTAATATTACTGTAGGCATTCCTTCTGAAATACTGGGGCACACAAGAATGTCAGAAGTGGATAATAGTAAATCTAAATCTTCATCGGAAACGAATCCTAAAAAATGAATTTTTTCGGATTTGATATGAACTTTTTCAGGAAGTTTTCCGACAAAGTTAAATTCAAAATCAAATTCTTTTTCCAATGTTTTTAAAACCAATAGAAGCTCTTCAATTCCTTTTAGTCTTTCGTACCTCCCTATAAAAACAAATTTTCTTTTGGATGAGCTATTTGGCGCAGTTTGAGATACTTTTTTAAGCTGAATTCCGTTTGAGAAATGCAGTAATCTATCTTCAGAAACGCCAAGTGCATTTTGATGTAGCGTATTAATTTTTCCACCATATGAAAAAACAAAATCAGTGTTCTTTATGATTTTTCGGACAGGATTTCTTAACATTAAATGCTGCAAATAGGCCTTGAAATTAGGGGCAGGTTGAAACATATTTAACCCATGAAAATTAACTGCAGTTGGAGGCAGATTCTCTTTATTAGGTAGATTGGAAATGAACCATCCTGAAAAACCATGAGAATAAATTAGATCTACATCGTCCAAGTTTTTCGAAAGGACCTTGTAAATGTTTTCAGAATATAAATACGATTCTTTTAAATAATGACCAGGATAAGAGGCAACAACAGGGATTTTAATTATAAACTCCTTAATAAAAGGTTGTTCTTCAGACTCATACAAGCCTAAAGTATCAAGTTCTGCATTGTTTCTTTTACAATGATATAAATCAACGTAGACTTCCTCTCGTGCTAAATATTTCGTAAGGAAAAATGCAAAGTTTTGCATGCCACCTACAACAAATGGCGTCATCCCATCAGTTAAAAATGCAATTTTCATTAAAGGGACTTAATATGAGTAATTATGTTATTTAAGCCCATCATCATATCAACTTTTGGTTCCCAGTTCAATTTTTCTTTGGCTAACGTAATATCTGCTAGAGTTTCCGAAATCTCATTATTTCGACTTACTTTTTTCGATACAACTGGTTTAGAGGTTCCCAATAGTTTTTGCGTAAAATTAATTACATCACCCACAGAGAAAGAAGTCCCCGATCCAATGTTAATTATTTCCGACTTTACGCTAGTCCTGGCTGAAACTAAAGCTTCAATTAAATCATCGATGAATATGTAATCTCTTTTAGGAGATAGGTCCAACACCTCAATCTGATCATCATTAATAGCCTGCAAAACAACCGTTGGAATTAAAAAATGTGGAGGCTGCGTTGGGCCATATACATTAAAAGGCCTAATGATATTAATTTTAAGATTGAAATTTTTAATGTAAAAAAGGCAAAGATCTTCAGCCAATTTCTTTGATAAAGCATAAGGGTTAGGTACGGAAATTTCTGCCTTTTCATTTATAGGTAGTTTCTTCGCATTACCATATACATAAGAACTAATGAAAGTCAACGAACAGTTCTTTGCTTTACAATACTCTAAGACTGAAGTAGTCCCGACTACGTTTATGTCAATATATTTTGCTGGATTTTCCCAGCTCTCAGGAACGAAAGCAGCTCCGGCTAAATGATAAACATGATGAACATCTTCGTCTAAAAATTTAGAAAGGGTAGAAGACTCAGTGATGTCTCCATCTCTAGAGCTAAGACCGATAACTTCATGTCCTTGACTCTTTAGTTTATTTACTAATTCAGTACCGATGAATCCTGTACTACCAGTTATTAATATTTTTCCCACAAATAAGTTATAGCGTGTTATTGTTCAAATATAGCTTCTTTTCTTTTTTCAAATTCTTCAATTGCCACCATATAATCGTCTGGCCTTCCAATATCGAGCCAGAATCCGTCAAAGGACTTTACCTTTGCAGGGGTTTGGCTTTTAATTAAGTCAAGCATTAGATTATCGAAGCCATAGGTTGTATCATAAGGAATGAAATCGAGAACTTTTCGATTTAACATATAAATTCCCATGCTCACCTCAAAGGTTGTTGTTGGTTTTTCCTTAAACTCTACTAGAGCACCAGTTTCATCTTTTCCAAGCACCCCGTACATATTTACATGCTCTCTAACATATGATGAAATGGTGAAAATATTTTGAGACTTCACATGTCTGTCGTATAACTCGGCATATTTCAAATCAGTTAAAATATCGCCATTCATAACAAGAAAATTTTCTGGCAGATCACTTATAAGACTTAATGGTCCCATGGTGCTAAGGGCTTTAGTCTCTAGCGAATAGTCAAGTTTAATACCCCATTTTGATCCGTCTCCAAAAAAAGCCTTGATTATATCGGCTTGGTGATTTACTGTTAGCGTAATATGATCAAATCCTGCGGAAGAAAGTTGCTTGATAATAACTTCTAGAATCGGATAGTCCCCAATCGGCATCAAAGGTTTAGGTAGAACTACTGTATATGGCTTTAGTCTCGTTCCTTTACCTCCTGCTAATATTATAGCTCGTTTGGACATCTGTTTTGGATTATTGAAATGTTTCAACGAATTTAATTACTCTAGGGACATTCGGAGAATTTAAATGACAAAGTTCTGTTTTTCCTGTATGGCATATCAAATCTTAAGTTTTGATGGTTTTATTGAGCTAGAGAACCATAATTTTCGCTAATTGGTCAAGGTTCCTGAATCAATTATAATGAAGAGATGTAATCTGGTCAATAAATCGGTAATAAAGCATTGGAATTTGAACGATCCTATTAATTTTACAACAGAATGAATCGAATATTAATCATAGTAGGAACCAGACCGAATTTTATCAAAGTCACTCAGTTTAAAAAAGTAGCTGAAAGCTACGATGAGGTTGAATTGAAAATAGTTCACACAGGACAGCACTATGATAAGAATATGGCCGATGTATTTTTTACTCAGTTTGGCTTAGAACCTGATTATTTTTTAAATATTGGCTCCGCTTCCCCCAACACGCAGATGGCTAGAATTATGCTTGGGCTGGAAGAATTAATTCTCAACGAGTTTAAACCCGATATGTTAATTGTACCAGGAGACGTGAATTCTACGTTTGCAGCGGCTTTAACTGCCAATAAGATGGGTATAAAGATTGCTCATTTGGAATCAGGTCTAAGATCACTCGATAGAGAAATGCCAGAAGAGATTAATCGAATTTTAACGGATGAGATTTCAGACCATTACTTTGTAACAGAACAAAGTGGGATTGACAACTTGGAGAAAGAGGCGAAATGTGGAAAGGTGCATTTTGTTGGTAATACCATGATTGATACATTGGTTGGATATGAAGATCAAATTCAGGCCAGCGAAATATTAAACGATAACGATTTAGAACCTAGTAAATATGTTCTGATGACTATTCATAGGCCAAGCAACGTGGATTCTCGCGAAGGGGTTGATACTTTGCTAAATTTAATATTAGGTCTTTCGAAAAAGTACAAGATTGTATTTCCAATTCACCCAAGAACTACAGCAAGAATTGAAGAATATGGGTTGGTTTCAAATTTTGATGAAATAGAGAATTTAATCACTACCGGTCCTATGGGCTATTTCGAATTTCAAAAATTGATTAAGCATGCAGCGTTTATTTTAACAGACTCTGGAGGAATCCAGGAGGAAAGTACATATAGACAAGTGCCTTGCCTAACATTGAGAAAAAACACAGAACGTCCAAGCACAATTGAAATCGGGTCCAATACATTGGTGGATTTTAATTTGACTGAGTTAAATGGCAATATTGAAAAGATAGAAAGTGGAACTTATAAAAAAGGAGAAATTCCGAATCTTTGGGATGGAAAAACTACGGAACGAATTATGGAAATTATATTGAACGCATAGTTTTCATTAAATCAGATAAGACGAGGTGAGTATACTAACCGTATTTAAGAATCAGTGGTCTTTGTATCTCATCCTAGTAGTTTGGATGGTGATGAGCTCATTCTTTTCACCTTTTTCTTTTTTGATATTGCCCTTCATATTTTTTCTAGTTAATAGCAAAAGATATTCCGAGGTACTGATCACCATCTTTTTTACGCTTATTCTTTCGGATAGCTTAGAGGATTCGCTGGCTTGGGCAAAAAGTTTCAAAGCGATTTTGATCATTTTTATTGGACTAGTTTACGTTTTGAAATTCAAAACATTTGCGTCAAAAAATCCCATATTTAAGTACTTTATACCGTTTTTGATCATTGCGATATTTTGTATGGGGTTCTCACCAATTGTCGCTACGGCATTTCAGAAAACACTGTCGTATGCGCTGATTTTATTGATCGTCCCAACATTTGTTCTTGAAGGGTATCGTGAAAATGGTTTCATGATATTAAAAGAGCTGATTGTTTTTAGCCTCGTAATCATTGTGTTAGGATATTTATATCGATATGTAAATTATGAATTAGCTGTGTCTGTTGAACACGGTGGCAGGGTGAGAGGTTTTTTCGGTAACCCGAATGGACTTGGGTTATATCTCATTGTTGCTTCGATTTTGTTGGTGGTTGTGAGATCAATATCTACGGAAAGTATTTCAATTAGAGAATATTTCGTGTTTATCGCCATTATTCTATTTGTAGCGTATGCATCTGGATCTAGAACAGCGTTATTGTCGATTTTGTCCCTGCTTGGGACCATTAGGATCTTCAAGTTTTCTGTTTGGATCGGGTTAGTTATTTTTCTTTTAATTGTCATTTCCTATGAGTATTTGTTTCAATCTGCCCTTGGTTTAGCTGTTGGGCTTGGATTATCTGACGACCTTCGATTGGATAAGATCGAGGACGGTTCTGGAAGGTTAATTGCGTGGCAGTTCGCGTGGGAAGAAGTTAAAAAGTCACTTTTTATAGGTAAAGGATTTGGGTATGATGTGAAATTGATGCGTGATAATTCGTTTGTCTTGTCAAGATTAGGTCACGAAGGAGGCGTTCACAACACCTATTTAATTATATGGCTTAACACTGGAGTCGTAGGTTTAATATTGTTTTTAAGAGGAATTGTCTTGCTGATTATTGAAGGTTCTAAAAAATCTTATGTCGCGATCCCCGTATTATTGGCTGTAGCCATATCCATTATTTTTGAACCATGGCTTGCAGCCTCATTAAATCCATATACTGGAATGTTCTTGGTTGCCCTTACTGTTTTAGTTTCACCTCTTATAATTCCTCAAAATGATGAAATCGAAATTGAAGAAATTAACGAGTAGAAAGTCACTTATAGTGCTTTGCATTTTGCTTTTGTCGGGCGAATTGTTTTGCCGATTTTATTTGGGTTTAGGGGAGTCGTATACGTATGAGGAAAGTGACAAATATGAGTATTTTCCTACTTCAAACTTAGATATATCCAGATTCGGAAATAGTATCCAAACCAATAGTATGGGGATGAGGTGCTCCAAAGTAGATTCTTCCAAAAGGACCATTTTAAAAATTGGAGATTCTGTCATTAATGGAGGTCCTCATGTTTCAAACTCGGAATTGGCGTCAGATTTACTAGAAAAGGATTTAAATAAAGATGGAGAGGAATTTCAAGTTTTGAATGTATCTGCTGGAAGCTGGGGCCCAGACAATGCCTTTGCATACATAAAAGAACATGGACATTTTAAATGTGAGTTAATGGTGCTGGTGTTCAGTAGCCATGATTTTCATGATAACATGCATCACAGAGATGTGGTTGGAGTTCACACTAGCTGGCCAAAGAATCAACCCTTATCTGCTTCAACGGATCTCTTTGGTAATTACATCTGGCCAAAAGTTCGTTTTTTTCTTGGGGAAGACGAATTCGCTTATTTAAAGGGAGTAGACGACTCGGAGATTAATCCAGGTTGGATGCAGTTTTTCAATTATGCAGCTGGAAATAATATTCCTTATTTACTATATATTCATCCTGAAAAATCCGAGCTTGAAAATGGGAATTTTAACGAAATGGGGATGGAGCTCATCGCTTATTTGAATGAAAATAATATTCCTTTCCAAAGCGGTATTGAACTTGGGATGAGTAGCTCTTCTTATAGAGATGATATTCATTTGAATGCTGAAGGGCAGAAAGAGCTATTTTCAAACCTTTCTACCAAAGTAAAAGAGAAATTAGATTTATAAATGATTCAGTTAACTCATTTAATAATTAATTAATGTCGGGATCTAAGTCAATAGTTTTCCTGTATTCAGAATTGGCAACTTATTTTTTAAGTTGTGTTTCAGCGCTAGCTGATTCGTATCAAGGGGATGTATATGTTGTGCATTGGCCTGTTAATCCTGAGGCGCCTTTTAAATTTGATTTCCCGTCAAACGTTACTTTTATTGAGAAGAAAGATGTATCAGATCTTCAAGTTTATGTGGAAGATAAAAATCCTGAAATAATTGTTTCCATTGGATGGATGGACAAGGACTATGTAAGTATTTGCAAGTATTTTAACGCAACAGTTAAGACAGTTGTGACCATGGATAATCAATGGGAAGGCAGTCTCAAGCAAAAAATTGCATGTAAAGTAAGTAGATGGGTTTTACGAAATAAGTTTCAGTATATATGGGTGCCTGGTAAGCCTCAGAAGATCTTTGCCGAAAAGCTTGGCTTTAAGAACATTTTACTGAGCTATTATTGTGCGGATGTTGATCATTTTAACAAATACTATGAGGACCAAAGCGCTAACAAGCACGCAGAAATGCCTAAAAGATTTTTGTTCGTAGGCAGGTACATGGCACATAAAGGAATTTACGAAATGTGGAACGCTTTCGCTAAATCAAATGCTAAAACTGATGATAAATGGGAACTTTATTGTTTAGGTACAGGTGACGAATATGAGCAAAGAGTTGAAGCAGATAATTTGACTCATTTTGGTTTCGTTCAACCTGCTGAGTTGGGGGAGTATTTAGAAAAGACTTCGGTTTTTGTCCTTCCTAGTAGTTTTGAGCCGTGGGGGGTAGTTGTTCATGAATATGCAGTGGCCGGTTTTCCAATAATTTCAACAAACGCGGTGGGTGCAGCCAGCGCCTTCGTTGTGCCAAATTCGAATGGTTTTGTATACAATGCTGGCGATGAAAAAGAATTAGAGGAATGCTTCGATAAGATCATTAACTTAAGCCAAAGTGAATTGGTTGAAATGTCTAAGAAAAGTCATGAAATTGGAATGCGACTTACTCCTCAAATCTGGGCAAACGAATTAAAAAGCATCTTGAACTAATGTGTGGTATAGTTGGAATAGTTGGTTTAGATCAAATTCAAAACCCAGAACAGGTTGCGAATCAGATGGTGGAAAAAATGAAGCACCGTGGTCCGAATGACTCGTCTGTTTTAAAAATGGATGACGTAGTTTTTGGCCATGCTCGTCTTTCAATTATTGACCTTGGTGATCAGTCCAACCAGCCTTTTGTTAGTTCTGATGGAAGATACACGATTGTATTCAATGGGGAGATCTACAACTATTTAGAAATAAAAAAAGTACTGGATTATCCGTTTAAAACTAGCTCTGATACAGAAGTTCTTCTGGCAGCTTATATAAAATGGGGTAAAGACTGTTGTCGCATGCTAAATGGGATGTTTGCGTTTGCCATTTATGATAATCAAACAAATGAGGTCTTCGTGGCTCGAGACCGATTGGGAATTAAGCCATTGTATTTTTGCAATGGAAAAGAAAATTTCGTGTTTGCCTCGGAAATACGCGCTTTATTAGAGTGTCCAGTTGTTCCGAGAAAGTTATGTCAAGATGCATTAGTAGATTACCTGCGTTATCAAACAGTTCAATCTCCCAACACAATTATAAAGGATGTGGAAATGCTTCCAGCAGGTCATTTTATAAGAATTGCACCTGATGAGCTAGAAATTGGGAAGTACTGGGATATTATTGAAAGCTCGAGCCCTCAAGCTTCTAAAATGAACCGGGATGAAATTAAAACCGAAGTGCGCTCTAAGCTTTTAAAGGCAGTAGATCGAAGGTTGGTTGCAGATGTCCCCTTTGGGGCGTTCTTGAGCGGAGGAATTGATTCGAGCGCCTTAGTTGGTTTAATGAGTGAAAAAACCAGTCAGGTAAAAACCTTTTCTGTTACGTTTCAAGAGGAAGAGTTCAGCGAGGCAAAATACGCAAGGATGGTTGCTGAGAAATTTGGCACTGACCATACCGAGATTAAATTATCGCCAGATGAGTTTTTAAAAGACTTGCCAGACGCTCTTTCTGCTATGGACCATCCAAGTGGAGATGGGCCTAACACCTACATAGTTTCAAAAGCCACTAAAGAAGCAGGAGTAACTATGGTTCTTTCCGGGTTAGGAGGGGATGAATTATTCGCTGGTTATGACATTTTTAAAAGATCGGTAGAACTGCATAATAAAAGATGGCTGAATAGTTTTCCAAAATTCATTAGGTCGGGCATAGGTACAAGCAGAAAGTTATTAAAGCCATCTGTTGCTAGTAATAAGATTCATGAAATCTTGAAAGCCGATAAGATGCACTTTGAATTTACCTATCCAATTTCAAGACAAGTTCTGTTGGATAACCAGATTTTGAAGCTCTTAAAACGAAGTCAGCTATCTCCAAATTGGGTATTCGAAACAGTTGATAATTTGGTGGGAGAAAAAAGCGCTGGAATCAGACTTCCGCTGCTAAGCAAGGTTTCTGTTGCGGAGATTAATACTTACATGCAAAATGTCTTATTGAGAGATACCGACCAAATGTCGATGAAGTCTGCCTTAGAGGTTAGAGTGCCATTTTTAGATCATGAACTAGTAGAGTTCGCTCTGGGGATTTCTGATGAGCATAAATACCCGAATTACCCTAAAGAGCTCTTAGTTGAGTCGCTAGGGGACTTGTTGCCTGATGAAATAGTGCATAGACCGAAAATGGGCTTCGTGCTGCCATGGGAGAAATGGATGAAGAATGAATTGAAATCATTCTGCGAGGATCGATTGATGTCTTTAGCCAAGAAGCCGTTTTTTAATAAAGGTGAATTAGAGTCTCTTTGGAGTCGATTTTTAAAAGGGGATAAGGAGATAACATGGTCGAGGTTATGGTATTTGGTGGTTCTCGAAAATTGGATGGTAGAAAATAAAATTGAGTACTAAAAAGAACATATTAATTTTTGTCGATTGGTTTCTGCCTGGTAAAAATGCAGGGGGTCCGATTCGGTCTGTAGCAAATATTATTAGACGTTTTGAGTCTGAGTTTAACTTTAAAGTTGTTACAAGTGCCTTTGATTTTGGAGCTACTGAGCCGTATGAGGGTGTTGTTTGCGATCAGTGGACGAAGCATGAGGGAATTGAGGTTTGGTATTCAACAAACCAACCGGATATCGGATTAATCCAATCTTTTATTACAGCAGAACTTGATGTGATCTACATGAATAGTCTTTTTTCAAAAGCATTCACACAGCTACCGTTGAAAGCAATTAAAAAAGAAAATTTTCAGGGAAAAGTTATCCTGGCACCAAGGGGAATGTTAGGGGCTGGTGCATTAGCGATAAAAGCAACTAAAAAGAAAGCATTTTTAAAAGCAGCCAGAATCTTTAAATGGTATGATCAAGTAATTTGGCATGCTTCTACGGATCAGGAACAATTAGAAATTCATCAGCATTTTGGCGCAAAGGCTAGGGTAGAAGTAGCGGAGAATTTAGCATCTCTGCCAGAGATGCTAAGTAATTTGAAACCGAACAAAACTGCGGGAGCGGCAACTTTTGTTTTTGTATCGAGAATTTCAATTAAAAAGAACTTACTATTCTGGATTAATTTGCTTTCTCAAGTTGATGCTAAAGAGGTTACTTTGAAAGTGATTGGCCCGGTTGAGGATGAATCTTATTGGAATGACTGCGAAGCGAAATTCAAAGAGTTTGGCTCAAATTTTCGACTTCAATACCTTGGTTCATTAGAGCATGAAGAAGTTTTGAAAGAGCTTAATTCAAGTCATTATTTTGTACTACCAACTTTACATGAAAATTATGGTCATGTCATCGTGGAGGCACTTGCCATGGGATGTCCAGTATTAGTTTCTGATCAAACTCCATGGAGGGAGCTAAAAGAATTAGGGATTGGTAGCGATATTTCACTGAGCAATTCCGATCTTTGGATTAGCGAAACGCAAAGACTGATTGATCAAGAAAATGAAGATTTTCATAGAGATTCAGAATCCAGCGCTAGTTATGCGAAAGAAAAATTAGACGATCAGACAATAATAAATAAAAACCGATCCCTTTTTGGAGAGTAACGATACAAGGATAAAATCTGATTTAGCCTCATTTAATAATGATTGGTACAAACCTGGGAACCCGGTTAAACGTTTTTTTTGGTACTTCTTTAATATTGTAATAATGTTAAACCCTTTCAATCCGTTTAGTGGATTGAAAAGATTTACGTTGCGATTGTTTGGCGCTAAAATAGGTCGAGGCGTAGTAATAAAGCCAAGGGTGAATGTGAAGTATCCATGGAAGCTAAGAGTTGGAAACCACGTTTGGATCGGTGAGAAAGTTTGGATCGATAACTTGGCAGAAGTTAAAATTGAAGATAACGTTTGTATTTCTCAAGGTGCTATGCTTTTATGTGGGAACCATAATTATAAAAGACCAGCATTTGACCTGATTGCCCGACCAATTAGATTGAAAGAAGGGTGCTGGGTAGGGGCGCATGCCGTTGTTTGTCCTGGAGTGATCTGTAAATCACATTCTATTTTGGCAGTTAATTCGGTTGCAACTTCAAGTCTTGATCCTTATTATATTTATCAAGGAAACCCCGCAATTAAGTTAAGAGAACGAGTAATTCGAAAATGAAAGTATCTATTATTACCATTGCGTACAATTCCGAAGAAACCATTGAAGACACGATAAAAAGTGTAGTAAATCAGGACTATAAGGATATTGAGTATATCATTATTGACGGAAAATCTTCTGACCAGACGTTAGAGATTATAGAAAAATATCGGTCTGGTATTTCGATAGTAGTATCTGAAAAGGATCAGGGAATTTATGACGCGATGAATAAGGGAGTGGCAAAAGCTACGGGTGACTTAGTTGGAATTTTAAATTCAGACGATCTATACGCTTCTAATGACGTAGTTTCTAATGTTGTGAATAGCATTGAGGATGCGGATTGTCTTTATTCAGATCTAGTGTATGTTGATAGGTCCAATACGGATCAAGTAACAAGGTACTGGAAATCTGGTGAGTATAAAATGGGTATGTTTAAAAAAGGATGGATGCCTCCACATCCAACGTTTTTTGTTCGCAAGGCTTGTTACGATAAGTACGGGCATTATTCACTAGCGTTAAAATCCTCAGCAGATTATGAGTTAATGCTCCGTTTCATGCATAAAAATGAGATATCGGTTAAGTACATGCCAATCACAACGATAAAGATGAGAGTTGGAGGTCAAAGTAATGTTACGATAAAGAACAGGCTTGCGGCCAATAAAGAAGATCGTATGGCTTGGAGAATGAATGGTTTGTCTCCTGGAACCGCTACCGTAAGAAAACCGCTTTCCAAGCTAACGCAATTCTTAAAGAAGGATAGTTAGATCTACTATAGACATTTACGGCTGAAGTAGCTTGCTAATTTCTTCATCTAATATTACAGACATCTCTTTGTGCACATAATGATTATAATGACCGGTTTTTTTCGTTGCGGACCAGTACACTGGATTAATCTCACGTTTCTTAACCAGATTAATTGCAGGAGCCAAGTCTATTATAGGGATTCCACTTAATTTAATTTGGTTCAAATCAACAGTTGAAATTGGTTTTAGTAATACAACAGCTACGTTTTTACTTTTACTTAATTGCTCAACTACCTTCATCGTGATTAAGTCCAAAGACGGATGATCTAATGTTAATGTTTCACTATTTTTAACATGGTTGGACTCGTTAACTGAATTGTCTGCAGCGAATTTTCCGAATAGAATTGAGCTGGCTTGTTTTTTAGCAATTAAAGATTTACATGCGCTCAACATACTCCATAGCCTTAATTCTTCAATTTTGGCTTTAACGCCTTTACTTTCTGATTTACTAAATTGATTTTCAATTATAAGTTCATTATCAATTAAATCTATTTTAGGATTCAAACCTGCCGAAGTATAGGATAAATCTTCAGGCGCAACAAAGAATAACGTCAGGTCTGGTTGGTAACGCTCAACTAAATTCTTGTACCTAACGTACATATCTGCAAGTTGATAGCCGTTCATGCCGAAGTTTAGTAGCTTGAAGTTTTCTTGGTGAGAATTGTTTAGTAAATTTTCAGTTTGTTGTGCAAAATGCTGACGGTAAAAAACTTGTTGACCAACTACATATGAGTCTCCCATCAAGGCAACTCTTTTTTCGTTAGGAGGCTTATTAACCAAATTAACTGTTGGTCCTAAATTTCCTTGGCTGTTTGTTGAGCCTATGAAAAACCCTTCATTGAATCGAGTTACATTTTTGTTACTTAAAAACCTTAGACCTATTTCATTATCAACTTCACGGTACTTAGGCGGTATAACTTCCCCAAAAGTTAACATTACTTCATAGCAAGCTAATAATACCAAAATGGTACAACAGAAAAGTAATATTTGCTTTAAAGTTTTCATTAAAACTGAAAATATACAAAAGGAAGAGGTTCTGCTTGAAACATATATAACATTACCATTATTAATAAACTTGCATTAACCCCCCAAAAAACTCCTGGTGCCTTTATTTTTGTTAAAAATGAATGTGATTTAGTTTTCCATTCAATATAATCCAATAAGACTGTTACCAATGCAAATGTCAATGTGATAGAAAGCATTGTGCCCCATACATCACTAATTTCAAAACGTGCGATTTTGTTTAGAATAAAAATTGCCTGATCAAAAGATTTGGCTCTAAAAAATAGCCAAGCAAAAAGCACGAGACAGAATGTCGTGGCAATTTTTAATAGGCTGAGAAGATTCCCGGATTCTGTGTCGGATCCAGTTTTATTCTTGGTTATGAGTTTATGAACTATTAAATAAGCTCCGTGCAAGGCTCCCCAAATAATAAAAGTCCAATTAGCCCCATGCCATAAACCGCCTAGTAACATAGTTAGCATTAAGTTTCTGTAAGCTTTGAATTTTCCATTTCGATTTCCCCCCAATGGGATATACAAATAATCTTTTAACCAACTAGACAAAGAAATATGCCATCTTCTCCAAAATTCCGTAATGTTCTTTGAAAAATATGGCTGATTAAAATTTTCAACTAGCTCAACACCCAAAAGTTTAGCCGTACCGCGAGCTATGTTTGAATACCCCGAGAAGTCGGCATAAATTTGAACTGAGAATAGAATCAAACCATAAATAAGCTCATCAGACATGTAGATGCCAGGTTCAGCAAAAATATGGTCTACGATCCTTCCGGTCGTGTCTCCTAGCATAACTTTTTTAAACAAGCCTAATGTGATTAATACAATTCCTTCTTTAAGTTGAGTTCGAGTTGCTCTGTTTTTGAATGCCATTTGAGGTAGTAAGTCTCGCGCTCTTTCAATTGGGCCTGCTACAAGTTGAGGGAAAAATGAAACGAACAGACTGAATTTTAAAAAGTCCCTAGTTGGGGCTAACTTTCCTCTATAAATATCTATTGTATAGCTCATAGTCTGGAATGTGTAAAATGAAATTCCCACCGGTAAAATGATGTTCAAATGAAGGCTATCCACATTTCCTCCAAACTGCGCTACTAAATCTTGAAAACTATCTACGAAAAAATTACAGTACTTAAAAAATCCAAGTAAACCAAGATTAACACCAACGCTAATCAATAGCCAGCGAAATTTAACTTTTTTGGTTTTTGCTTTACTGAGAAATTGGCCAACGAAATAATCAACTATGGTTGAAAAGGCAATTAAACTTAGAAATCTCCAATCCCAATATCCGTAGAACAAATAACTGATTGCCAGTAAGTAAATAACCTTAATTCTACCTTTTAACCACATGCCTAAAGGCATAAGAAGGAGTAAAAAAAACAGAAATATGAAAGAGTTAAAAAACATTTAATTAGGTGCTAGTATGCAGTTTAGTAAATACTAACGAGTTTTAAAGATGTTGACGAATGTAAGTATTTAATGGAAATGAAAAGTCCCCAAGTATTAAAAGTTCGGACCTAAAAAAAGCCTTTCAATTGAATTGAAAGGCTTTAAAGAATGTCTTATTAGCTTAGAATTTCGCTCTTACTTTCCGAACTCCTCTTTTTCTATTACCTAACCAGCCGTATGATTGAGTATAGAATGTGTTATAGCCTTTCATCAAGTAACTATAAGTGAATTGAGTGTATAAGTAGTTGTCATTATGAGTCGCATCTCCTCGCTTATCTCCAACACCATAATTGTCAATCAATGGCACACCAGCCGCGTTTCCAAGTTCAGGCCTTCTGTTAGCCATAGCCTCTACTTCTGGAGAAAGACCGCCAGCATAAACCGTACTAACGTCATCCATGTAATCTGTTAACGTATGAGTCCAAGAAATTTCCCATCCTACTCGGTGCTTTCTTTTTTTCGTGAAAAAGAATCCAATTCCAACAGGAAGTCCCATTGTTACTGCGCTGTATTTGATTCCTTCTGTTTCTAAAGGTCTAAGTTTAGTGTACTTACCGTTAGCGTCAAGGGATTTAGGGCTATGTAAAACTCCAGCAACTCCTCCAAACGCAAAAGCTTGAAAGTCTACTGAATATCTACCTCTGTTTCCAACATCGTTTTCATTGAAAAAGTAAACTTCACCTCTTCCATACAAATCAAGAAAATCATTTCTGAAGTGTAAGTTTCTACCTCTTCGTCCAGGGTTAGAAGACAGTGCATCATTACCTTGAATTCTAGCGTAGTTTAGTCCTACGTTCACCGCAAACATGTTGTTAATTCTATATCTTCCAAATCCTCCAATAGCCCATCTAGACTGAGCGATCTTCATATCAGATATAAATCCTCTTCTGGTTTTTTCATCTCCACCCATTTCCCCTAGGTAGTTAGAGATTCCAACCTTGAAACCGAAATCCAGCTTGTATTGCGCTTCTCCACTCTTTGAGTTGAATGTGAAACAAGCTATTGCGAGTAAGATGTACAGTGCATTTCTCATATTAACAAAATTAACTTTTTATTTCAACAATCTCTGATTTAACTAGCATTTTTTGACTACTGCTCTGCAGGTGAGATTAATCGTACTAAACTTTAAGTTTAAAATGGCGTTCTTCCTAGCTTTGATTTAGCCCTTACAACTCTTATTCCTCTTCTCGGTGCATTCTTAATCCAAGTGTGGTAATAAGGATTACCTCGTAATACATAGCTAAATGAGAATTCCGAGAACAGATACGAATCATTGTGAGTAGCATCTCCTCTTTTTTCACCGGCATCATAATTGTTTTCAGCTGGCAAATCTGCTTGATTTCCAAGTTCCGGTCTTCTATTCGCAAGTAATTGACCAAGTTCTGAGTCGATTGCCGCATCAGCAGCATAACTAGTACTAACATCGTCTAAATAATCAGAGAACGTATGTCTATAACCAAATTCCATTCCAAATCTGTACCGTTTTGCATAAGTGAAGTAAAATCCTAATCCAGTTGGAAGCGCAACCGTTACTGGGCTGTATGCTTTAGACTGTCCTTCCGTTTTTAATTTTCTCAACGGAATGTACTCTCCATCCAATTCTGCTTTAGGGTTAGAGTAAACGCCTGCGATTCCGCCAAATACGTAAGGTCTAAATTCAACCAAGTATCGTCCGTATCCTCCAACGTCATAAGTCTGATAAAAGTAATATTCAGCTGTAGCGCCCAATTCAACCAGATCATTTCTGAAATTTAGGTTTCTTCCTCTACGGCCCGGGTTAGATGAAAGGGCATCATCACCTTTTATTCTTGCCCAATGCATTGAACCTTTAATTCCTATGTTGTCGTTAATTTTAGTTCTATAGAATGCTCCAGCGGCTAGACTTGTTTGATTTAATTTCATATCCCAGATAAAATCTCGCCTATTCAACGCATCACCTCCCATGTCGGTTAATGAATTACTTCCACCAATCGTAATTCCAATATCTTTTTGATATTGAGCAAAAACTGGCGATGCGACTAGCAAAATGAGGAGAGGAACTATAATTTTTTTCATGACGAGTTTTAATTTTTGGTTTATAACAGCTTGGGTGATAAGCCTTGAGATAGAAATTACAAAAAGAATTACCATATATAAGAGTTGAATTGGCCAACGTGTTCATTTCAATGATGAAAAAAGCTATTTTCGTGATGAGATTAAATCAGATTTATGAACCGAATTATCGAACTTTTTAAAGTGCAATACCCAATTATTCAAGGAGGAATGATTTGGTGCTCTGGTTGGAGACTTGCATCCGCTGTAAGTAACGCTGGTGGGCTAGGAATAATCGGTTCTGGATCTATGTATCCGGCTGTGTTAGAAGAGCATATTATAAAGTGTAAGTCGGCAACAAACAAGCCTTTTGCAGTGAATCTTCCCATGCTGTACCCGGATATTGAAAAGCACATCGAAACGATAATAAAGCATGAAGTTCCGATTGTTTTTACATCTGCCGGAAATCCCAAAACCTGGACATCTAAACTAAAATCCCATGGTGTAGTGGTTGTTCATGTTGTTTCTTCAGTAAAGTTTGCCTTAAAAGCCCAAAATGCAGGAGTGGATGCAGTCGTAGCTGAAGGATTTGAAGCAGGAGGCCATAATGGAAGAGATGAAACCACTACCATGTGCTTGATTCCTATGGTTGAAAAAGAAATAGAAATTCCACTTATTGCTGCGGGCGGAATAGGTGATGGGAAATCAATGTTAGCTGCCATGTGCCTGGGGGCTGATGCAGTTCAGGTTGGATCTAGGTTTGTGGCTTCAGAAGAGTCCTCGGCTCACGAACTTTTTAAACGTAAAGTTGTTGAGTCTCAAGAAGGAGATACCCTGTTAACTTTAAAGGAGCTTACCCCGGTTAGATTACTTAAGAATCCATTTTTTAGCAAAGTAATGCTAGCGTATGACGAGGGCGCATCAAAAGATGATTTAATTGCTTTGTTAGGTCGCGGTAGATCGAAGAAGGGTATGTTTGAAGGAGATATGGAGAATGGAGAGTTGGAGATAGGGCAGATCGCAGGTTTGTTAAGCGAAGTTAAGCCAGCTAAGGAAATTGTGGAGAGCATGATGTCAGAATTCGAAGCGGGTAAAAAGGAATTATACAAAAGCAAATTTCAATTTTAAATATGATTGAATTCGACAAATTTGTCTTAGACAATGGATTAAGAGTACTGGTGCATCAGGATAAATCAACTCCTATTGCCGCCTTTAACATTTTATACGATGTTGGTGCAAAGGATGAAAGTCCGGAGCAAACTGGATTCGCTCACCTTTTTGAACATTTGATGTTTGGAGGTTCGGTTAATATTCCAAGTTTTGATACTCCGCTTCAAGAGGCAGGAGGGCAGAATAATGCTTTTACATCAAATGATATAACTAACTACTATTCAACTTTACCAGTTGCAAATTTGGAAACGGCATTTTGGTTGGATTCAGACCGCCTATTAAGTCTTGCGTTTACAGATAAGAGTTTAGAGGTTCAAAGAAGTGTTGTTATTGAAGAGTTTAAACAACGCTACCTGAATCAACCTTATGGAGATGTATGGTTATTGCTTCGACCCTTAGCTTACCAAAAGCATCCGTATAGATGGGCTACTATTGGTAAAGAGATAAAACATATTGAAGATGCAGTTATGGATGATGTTAAAGCATTTTTCCATAAACACTATGGTCCACAGAACGCAATACTCTGTGTGGCGGGAGATGTAGACGTTGAAGAAATTAAGAGTTTAACCGAAAAGTACTTTGGTGATATCCCTAAAAGAGATAAATATGTAAGAAGTCTCGAGAAAGAACCTGAGCAAAAGGAATATAGAGAGCTTGTTGTAGAGCGTGATGTTCCTGCTAACGCTATATATAAGGCGTATCACATGTGTTCTAGATTGGATCCAGACTATTATGCGGTTGATTTAATTTCAGATATTTTGTCTCGTGGAGACTCTTCTAGATTGTATAATGCCCTTGTTAAGGAGAAAGGACTGTTTACGGAAATTGGTGCTTTTGTGATGGGGAGTCATGATAATGGTTTGTTTGTAGTTACAGGTAAAACTGCAGAAAATGTAGATGTAAGAGAGGCAGATTTAGCGATTGAAATTGAGTTACAAAAACTGGTAGATGAATTGGTTTCGGAAGAGGAACTTCAGAAGGTTAAAAACAAGTTCGAGTCTTCAAAATTATTTGGAGAAATGAGCGCACTAAATAAAGCCATGAATTTGTGCTTTTTTGAGTTGTTTGGTGACGCTGAATTAGTGAACTCAGAATTTGATAAATACAGCAAGGTTTCACCTGCTGATATTAAAAAGGTTGCGACAAATATGCTTCGGAAAACGAATTGTTCAAATCTATTTTACTTATCTAAATAAAAGAATCATATAAATTAATTTAAAACACTGGTTATTAAATGATTGATAGATTAATAATACCGCCTTTGAGTCCGATAAATTCCGTAAGGTTATCACTTCCCAATATCACTAAATTGGATAACGGAATTCCTGTTTTTGCTTTTGACCTTTCTGATCAAGAGTTGGTTAAAATTGAAGTTGTTTTCAAGTCAGGTACTGGTCATCAGTCAGCTGGGTTAATTGCCGATTCAACGGCCAATTTAATGAAGCATGGAACCACCTCAAAAACAGCATTGGAAATTGCTAATAAAATTGATTATCTAGGATCGTTTTTAGATTACAGTGTGGGTAAAGATTTTACTTCATTTTCATTATATTCTTTAACCAAATATGTGCAAGAGTCGCTAGCCATATTTGCTGATGTCTTGTTGAATCCTACTTTTCCTGAAGATGAGTTGGTAATTCAACAAAGAAATGAATTACAGAAGTTTCAAGTGAACTCTGATAAGGTATCCGTTATTTGTAGAAGAAGTTTTGGCGAAAAACTTTATGATTCTAGTCATTCCTATTATAGTTCAATAACCGATGAAAGCTTTAATTTAAAGGCAAAGTCACTTAAAGATTATTACAATTCCAAGCTGCCTTTTTCTGAATCGGAAATATTCGTTTCTGGATATGTGAAAGAGGATGTGATAAAGGCTCTGAACGATAATTTTGGGCAAATAAAAGCGACAAATCAGTCCCAAGCTAAAATTGAATTGGCGACATCCTCATTGCCAAATTCAATAATGTTAGAAAAGGAAGGTGCTATTCAATCAGCAATTAGAATTGGTAAGTTACTTCCTTTTGATAGGGCTTCTGAGGAGTATATCCCTTTTACGCTGCTGAATACCGTATTGGGCGGATATTTTAGTTCAAGATTAATGAACAATATTCGTGAGGATAAGGGGTATACTTACGGAATTGGATCAGGACTAATAGCTAATTTGGCATCCACAACTTTCCTTATTTCTACTGAAGTCAATGGAGATGCAACTAAGGCAACCATTGATGAGATTCATAAAGAAATTCAGCTTCTGCAAAATGATTTGATAGATGAATCTGAACTGAACAGAGTAAAACAATACATCGTTGGTTCTTTTCTTAGAAATTCAGATGGGCCTTTTGATATTTGTGAAAGATTTAAATCGACACATCTGTTCGGAATGGACTACGAATATTATCAAAAATACTTAAGTGAAATTCAGGCTGTCACTGCAGAAGAGCTTCAAAGTGTTGCGATTCAGCATTTGCAGATTGATGATATGCTAGAGGTAATAGCTGGTAAAAAGTAAATTTCAATTTATCAAGAATTGAATCCGTCAGCAACGTATTACAAAGTAATACGTCAAAAGGATAACAATTTCCCATTATTTGCGTTAAATGCGTGATCGAACTGATTAGACATATTGTTTTGAAAGGAAAAGTGGCAACATTTTTCCTTTTTGTGATTTTAAGCCTTTCATCTTTTGATTCAAGGGCTGACCATCTTGCTGGTGCCGATATTACGTGGGTTTGCCAGGGTGGTGGCGACTTTGTGTTTAAGCTTAGGGTTATTCGAGATTGCAATGGTGCGGCTATATCCTCGGTTTCTGAAACCATTCAGGTTTGGAATCATTCCACCGTTTCAAATATCACAGTTAATTATTTAACCGATTATGAAGGGTCACCAACTTGTGCCATTTCTGGAGGTAATTTGCCAATTTTATGTGCAGTAGGGGGGACAGGATCATTTCAGATTTACGAATATGTTTCTAATCCGATAAATATTGGAGGGGTTCCGCCAGCAGCTGGATGGATATTCACGTGGGACGATTTCAACAGATCACCTGCTTCTTCTAATCTAAATTCACCAAACTCATTCGGGATGACGGCAATTTCGAAAATGTTTAGTAACGGTGGAAGTAACACCAATCCTTGCTACGATTCATCTCCGCAATTTTCTTCGGAAATAGATGTGTTGTTTTGTGATGGGCCGAATAAATTTCATCTAAGGACGACAGATCCAGATGGAGATTCGTTGGTTTACTCTTTCGCGAATCCAATGTCGCATATGACTGCCGTGCCACCGGTGTTTGCCAATCCAGCAACTATCCCTTATGCTGCTGGTTATTCGCTTGGAAGTCCTTTGCCGAGTGCAGCCCAGAATGCTGGAAATGTCCCTGCAAGCTTGGATGCGACTACTGGTCAGATGTCATTTACCTCACTTACTCAAGGTGTATTTTCTGTTATGGTAAAAGTCGAATCTTTCAGGTGTGGAGTGAAGCTTGCAGAAAATAATTGTGAATTACCGATTACCGTATTTCCTTGTGCATTTGTGAATAATGAACCTACCATCTCACCTCTGTTACCGACAAGTTCTGGGCCGTTTGTGTTTTATGATACCGTATACGCTGGGCAAATGGTTAATTTTAATGTTGTAGCAAGTGATATAGAATTGTTGCAAGATGGAATAACCCCACAACAAAACACATTAACAGCTACTGGAAGTCAGTTTGGTACAAATTACACAGATCCAAACTCAGGTTGCGGAAATCCGCCTTGTGCTACGATGAGTTCTAGTCTTCCCGTTTCCGGATCTCAGGGGGTAAATGAAAGCTTCTCATGGCAAACGGATTGTGCTCACGTAATAGATCCTTCATGCTCAAATCATACTACCTATGATTTTCATTTTAAAGTGCAAGATGATGTGTGCCCAGTGCCCAAGTATACTACAGCAACAGTTAAAGTCACTGTTATGATTCAACCGGATTTAGGTTCTCCTGAATTACGATGTGCAGATGTCCAGCCTGATGGAAGCGTGAATTTAACTTGGGAACCTATTGTCGATCCTACCAATTCATTTGTAGAGTATCGTATTTATTCAAGTAATGGTGGAGGTTATGTATTAGAAGGAGTTGAGGCCAATATTGCGGTTGGAACATTCTCGCATGCGGCAGCCGATGCACAAAATGGAAGTAGAAGTTATATCGTTAGAACTATTTCTGGATGCACTCCAAGCGAAGCATTACCAGTTGATACGTTGAGTACGATGTACCTCAGTGTTTCTAATCCTGGAAATGGAACCGCAATTTTAACGTGGAATGATTTGGCAAGTCCTGTTCTCCCTTCTATGGGGTTGTACTATTACATTTATCAAGAATATCCTTTAGGTACATGGACCTTGATTGATTCTATTTTAGTTTCGGGTCCGAATTTTTGGATAGATACTATTGCAGTTTGTAATGACACATTAACATATCTGCTCCAGGCTCAAGACGACATTCCTTGTGTAAGTAAATCCTCATTTGATGGTGGGATTTTTCAAGATCAGATTCCTCCAGATCCTCCAGTGATTGTATCTGTTTCAGTTGATACCACTACTAATCAAGCGCTGATCACCTGGGAGCCAAATAGTCAGGAAGATACTTACGGTCATATTATATTTCAGCAAGATGCGTTTGGCAATTGGTTTATTGTAGATACCATATATGGTTATAATAATAACTCCTATTTTAATTTGCTCTCAAATGCTGGAAGCGGCTCCGAAGTCTATGGTGTAGCTGCTTTTGATAGTTGCGCAAGTGGAATTCCAGCTTCGCCAAATACTTCGCCTATTGGGGTAGAACATAACTCAATATTTTTGCAAGCTACGTTGGATATTTGTGCGCGGTCTATTGATTTAAATTGGAATAATTATATCAATTGGAGTGATAATGTAATGTCCTATGAGTTGTACGTTTCAGTAAATGGTGCAGCGCCTTCTTTATTAAGTTCATTACCTGCAGGAGATTTAAGTTATACCCACGCTGGTTTAACTACCAACTCGAACTATTGTTATCTAATTAAAGCGATTAGCGTTGTAGGTAAAGAAGCGCTTTCGAATAAGCGATGTTTAACTGTAGTGCAGCCTTCTGCACCTGCCTATTTATATACGCAAGCTGCGTCCGTAGAAATTCAAAACCAAGTAGAACTTCGAGTTTTAATAGATCCGCTTGCAAATTTGAATTCAATGGAAGTAGAGCGTTCTGATACACCTGGCGGGCCATGGGATATGATTGGGTCATTTACACCAGCTGGTGGAGCACCAGAATATTACTACGATAATACGGCACTTACCGGAGAGCAGGCGTATTACTATAAATTAACAGCAATTGATAGCTGTGATCGCCCGGTGATGGAAACGCAGGAATCCAAGACAATTTTCTTAAGTGTAACTCCTGATCAGGCGAGGTTGGTCAACCTAGTCCAGTGGTCAGACTACGAGGGGTATGATGGAGCGATTCTGGGTTACAACGTTTATAGAGGTGTGAATAATGTGTTTAATCCAACTCCGATAGCCTTTGTTGGAATTGGTCCAAGATTCTATGAAGACAATGTAGAAAGTTACGTTGGTTCAACCGCTGATGGTGAGTTTTGCTATTATGTAGAAGCCGTTGAAAATGTTAATTCGTATGGGATTAATGAGCTTGCCAAATCCAATGTGGCTTGTGCTGTTGAAATTCCGTTGATTTTTGTTCCAAATGCTTTCATGCTTGGAGGGGCAAATCCAACGTTTAAACCCGTGACTAGTTTTATAGATATTTCCGAGTATGAATTCACAATTTATAATCGCTGGAATAAACTTGTTTTTGAAACAGACGATGTGTTTGATTCTTGGGACGGTACTTATAAAGGTGGACGCTGTAGGGAAGATGTTTACGTGTATATTTTAACCTATCGAGATGGGAACGGTTCTACACGAGTTCAAAAAGGCCACGTAACCCTTCTACATGCTCAATAATTGTAGGCGTATAAAATAAGTTTTAGGCCGACATTAAATATGATCTAATAAACGTTAAAATTAGCCCACAAATCCCCTTAAATTTTTACCTTTGCACGAATTTAATTGGCAACTGCAATAAATTCAATTCTTAATATGTCTAATTCCAATTCAAAATTCGTAGGTGAAGGTTTAACTTACGATGACGTCCTTTTAGTTCCTGATTATTCAGAAATTCTACCTAGAGACGTAAGTTTAAAATCGAACTTTTCAAGAAACATTGTTCTCAATACTCCTATTGTCTCTGCGGCAATGGATACGGTTACCGAGAGTGCTTTGGCAATAGCTATTGCGCAGCAAGGAGGTATCGGTGTGGTGCATAAGAATATGTCAATTGCTGCTCAAGCAAAAGAGGTAAGAAAAGTAAAGAGATCGGAAAGTGGAATGATCCTTGATCCTGTTACATTAAGTGGAGATGCAAACGTAGGTGATGCATTAGATTTAATGGCAGAGCATAAAATTGGCGGAATACCTGTAGTAGGGGCGGATGATAAGTTGGAAGGAATTGTTACAAATAGAGATTTAAGATTTGAAAAGGATTTTAAAAGGCCGGTAAAAGAGGTAATGACTTCTGAAAATGTTATAACGGCTAAGGAATCGTCAAATTTAGTTGAAGCTGAACAGGTTCTTCAAAAACATAAAATTGAGAAACTACCGGTAGTTGATGATAACAATGTGCTTATTGGTTTAATCACATTTAGAGATATTATCAAACTGAAAGAGCATCCTAATTCTTGTAAGGATGGGTTTGGAAGACTTCGTGTTGCTGCAGCAGTTGGTGTTACGCATGATACGATCGAAAGAGTAAGTGCTTTAGTAGAGGCAAACGTGGATGCAGTTATTATTGATACAGCGCATGGCCACTCGAAAGGAGTTATTGAGGTATTGAAAAAAGTGAAAGCACAATTCCCAGATCTTGATGTAGTTGTGGGGAATGTTGCAACGGCAGCTGCTGCGAAAGCATTAGTAGAGGCTGGTGCGGATGCTGTTAAAGTAGGAATAGGACCAGGTTCTATTTGTACTACAAGAGTAATTGCAGGTGTAGGAGTACCTCAATTGACAGCAGTTATGGACGTGTACGAAGGGTTGAAAGGATCAGGAGTTCCGTTAATTGCCGATGGTGGAATCAGATATACTGGAGACATTGTTAAAGCCATGGTTGGTGGAGCAAGTACGGTTATGATGGGGTCTATGTTCGCAGGAACGGAGGAATCTCCGGGAGAAACCATTATCTACGAAGGAAGAAAATTCAAATCCTATCGAGGAATGGGTTCGATTGAAGCGATGCAGAAAGGATCAAAAGATCGTTACTTCCAAGACATGGAAGACGATATTAAGAAATTAGTACCTGAAGGAATTTCAGGTCGAGTGCCGTTTAAAGGCAAGCTAAGTGAAGTAATGTACCAATTCGTTGGTGGTCTAAGAGCCGGAATGGGGTATTGCGGAGCTAAGAATGTTGAAAAATTACATAGTGCTAAGTTTATAAGAATTACAAATGCTGGTGTTAAAGAAAGCCATCCGCACGATGTTAGTATAACGAGAGAAGCACCCAATTATAGCATTAAGTAGTCTAGATTGGAGATTAAGTATTAAGTGAAAGAAATGAACTAGCAAAGCGACTTCGCAAATCGCTTTGAAAAAATATAGAACATGATTTGTAAAAAGTACATTTTAGGATTGGTTATGGTTTTAATAGCAACGGTTTCTGTTGCTCAAAAAGACCCTGTGGTAATGACTGTAAATGGAGTTGATGTAACTAAATCGGAGTTTGAACACATCTTTAAAAAGAATAATAAGGATGAAGACATCACCAAAGAGGATATTGATGAATACTTAGAATTATTTACAAATTTCAAGCTTAAAGTAACGGCAGCGGAAGAACTTGGGTTGCAGGATGATGAGAAGTTTATCAAAGAATTAGCTCAGTACAGAGAACAGTTGGCACAGCCGTACCTGGTAGATCAGAGTATGAACGAAATGCTGATGAAAGAAGCATATAGTCATATGCAGTATGAAGTATATGCAAGTCACATACTTATTAAAGCGGACGCAAATGCAACTCCTGAAGATACGTTGAAAGCGTATACAAAATTAATGGAGGCTAGAAAGAAAATTGAAGGTGGAGAAGATTTTGCAACAGTGGCAAAGCAATACTCTGAAGATCCTTCTGCAAAGCAAAACTCAGGTTCTTTAGGATATTTTACTGCGTTTAAAATGGTTTACCCATTTGAAAAAGCGGCTTTTGATACGGAACCTGGTAAACTATCAAACGTTATTAGAACTCGTTTTGGTTACCACTTTTTAAAAGTTCATGATAAAAGAGAGGCAAGAGGAACTAGGTTAGCTGCTCATATCTTAATACGGGTTAACGATGAAGATAACCGGTCAAAATTAGAAGAAGCGGAGAAAAAGGCCCAAGAAATTTACGCGATGCTTAAGGAAGGCAAAGAGTTTGAGCAGTTAGCAAAACAATTTTCAGAAGATCGTAATTCGGCAGCAATTGGTGGTAAATTGAAGTGGTTCGGTGCAGGAGATTTGATTCCTGCTTTTGATGAAGCGTTGTTTACGTTAAAAAATGATGGAGATTATGCTGCTCCTGTAAAGACGAGATTTGGATGGCACATTATCAAAAGACTTGAAGCGAAAGAGATCGGATCTTATGGTGATGTAAAAAGTGAGATTAAGTCTAAAATTGCCAAAGACGCAAGAAACGCTAAAACGAAAGCTTCATTTATCGCTAAGTTGAAAAAGGAATATAAATTCAAAGAGAATCGTAAAGGATTAGATGCCTTTGCAGATAGAATGGACTCAACACTTCTTCAAGGAAAATATAAGTATGAAGAAAAATCTGGAGATTCTAAATCGTTGTTTTCATTTAACAAAACAGAATATACAATCAGTGATTTTGGAAAGCATTTGGAAGACAATCAATACAAAACGAAAGATACCGATCTTCAAAAATTATTAAATACTCGATATGAAAGTTGGGTGTCAGGAGCACTAATTGATTTTGAAAAGTCGCAATTAGAATCTAAGTACATCAAGTACAAAATGCTAATGAAAGAATACCGAGACGGAATTTTGTTGTTTGAATTAACGGATCAAAAAGTTTGGGGAAAAGCAGTGAAAGATACTTCAGGCTTGAAGTCATACTATAATGATCATGCGGCTGATTTTGTTTGGAGCGAAAGAGCAGACGGAGTATTCTATTTTTGCATCAATGACGAAATCGCTTCACAAGTACAAACGATGCTGACCATGGGTGAAGGGCAAGACACTATTATTAAAGTAGTGAATCGAGATTCACCTTTAAATGTTAATGTAAGAGCCAGAACTGAAGAGATTTCATCTTTAGAATATACCAATCAATTGTCAAAAGGTGTTAATGGGCCTTTCGATTATAACGGTCAAAAAGTGGTGGTGTTTGTTAATGACATAATGGCGCCAGGACCTAAGAAATTAAAAGAAGCAAAAGGTATCATCACTGCAGCTTATCAAGATCACCTTGAAAAAGAATGGATTGCTGAATTAAAGAGCAAGTACCCAGTTAAGGTTAATAAAGAGGTGCTCTACACGATTCACTAGTTGAAAGGTGTCCTTTATATATTTCTAGTCTTAGTTTTATTCGGTTGTGGGGAAGCGGATCCAAATGCGGGAAGAATTAAACTCGCGCAGGTCGGTGAAAAGTTTTTGTTCATGGATGAATTGATAGACGAGGTTCCGTTTGGTTTGTCAAAAGAGGACAGTGCTTCATTTGTTGATCAGTTTGTTGAGAAGTGGACAAAAGAAGAAGCGATTCTCCAGCGAGCGAAGCATGAACTCCCGGAGGATGCCCTAAATGTTGAAAAGCAGCTAAAAGACTACGAAAGGTCGTTGATCCTTTATGCGTATGAAAAAGAGCTAATAAAGCAGCAATTGGATACAGTTGTGAGCGCCAAGGAAATTCAAGATTACTATCAGAAAAATCAAGAGAACTTTAAACTTCAGGATTACATTGTAAAGGTTTTTTACTTGAAAGCTGGGCTGGATGCACCTAAATTGGACGAGGTTCGGAAATGGTATAAGCTTTCAAAAGAAGAAAACGTTGAATCCTTATTGAGCTACGCGCCTGTTCATGCTGTTAATTATTATTATAATGAAGAAAATTGGGTTTACTTTGATGACGTTTTAAAGGTGATTCCTTTAACAGACATTAACAAGCCCTCATTCATACGAAACAAGCGGAAGATTACGTTTCAAGAAGGAGAATTCGTTTATTTCTTGAATATAATGGATTATAAACTCAAAGATGCCGTGTCACCATTGAGTTTAGAAAGTGAAAAAATTAAAAGTATAATACTGAATATCAGAGCGAATGAGCTCAAAAAGAAAATTAGAGAAGAACTCCACAATGAAGCAAAGCGTAGTCAGAGCATTAAAACATTCTAGTATTGTTATCCTTTTATTAGTTATTGGATCACAGTATAGTTATGCCCAAACTGAAGGTCAGATTATTGATAAAGTAGTTGCTGTAATCGGTGATCAAGCAATAATGCTTTCAGATATTGAAAAGCAAAAAGTTCAATTGCTTAGAGAAACAAATGTATTGCCTAAAGACATCGATTGCCAAATCTTAGAAGAAATGATGTTTCAAGCATTGCTCCTTCACCAGGCCGATGTAGATAGTATTGAAATAGGAGAATCTCAGGTAACTCAGGAATTAGACAGAAGGCTTGCTTATTTTATCGGATTGTTTAATGGAGACATTAAAAAGCTTGAAGCCGAATACGGTAAGTCCTTGGCAGAGATCAAAGAAGATTTTTACGATCAAATTGAAGATCAATTAAAGAGTCAACAAATGCAATCGGAGATTACTTCTAAAGTTTCGTTAACGCCTCGGGAGATTAAAGAATTTTTTAATAATCAAGAAACGGATAGTTTGCCGTTGATTGATGCCCAAGTTGAATTTTCTCATTTGGTTCGTTATGCCGTGGTTTCTGAAGATCAGAAATCAGAAATGAAAACTCGCATGTTAGGTTGGAGAGATGACATTAGTGTTGGAAGTGTTTCATTTGCTACTAAAGCTTTATTTGAAAGTGAAGATCCAGGATCATCTGCTAAAGGTGGTGACCTTGGCTGGGTAAGCAGAGGTACATTCGTTCCGGAATTTGAGTCAGTAGCTTATAGCTTGCCAGTTGGTCAAATTTCGGATCCGTTTGAAAGTCCTTTTGGAATGCACATGTTAGAAGTTCTTGAGAAAAGAGGAGATCAAATTCACTGTAGACATATTTTGAAAAAGTTTAAAGTGGCTTCTAGAGCGCTGATTGAAATCAGAAGGAAAACAGATAGTATTTATGATTTTATTAAAGACGACAGTTTAACGTTTAGACAAGCCATCTTGAAGTATTCAGAAGATAAGGACACTAAGAACTCCCATGGTGTGGTGTATAATCCGCAATCGGGAGAAACTAAATGGAATTTTAATGATATAGATCCATACACATTTGGTGGGATAGAAGATCTTGGAGTGGGTGAAATTTCTGAGCCGTCACTGTATGAGGAACAAAGAACTGGTAAGCAAGCTTATCGATTGATTCAATTGATTTCTAGAACAGAGCCGCATAAAGCTAATTTGAAACAAGATTACCAGATCATCCAAAAGATGGCCAAAAGAGAAAAGGAAAAGGAAGTAGTTGATGCATGGGTTTTGAGAAGAATTAAAGGTTCGTTTATCAGAATTGACAGTGACTATAAGTCTTGCGATTTCCGTTTTACTTGGCTGGATCAAGCACAATAGTCTGTTTCAAGATTACCGTTTATCAAAGTCGGCTGAACTTTCAGCTAAGTTGAGGTGTATTTTATTACATTAGTAGCAATCAAAAAATTAACGAATGAAAGAATTTGGGTCTGATGTAGAGGCGGTTGATTATTTCCGGGAGAAGTACGCAGAACTGAACAAGGAAATTGCAAAAGTAATTGTTGGGCAGGAACAAGTAGTAAAAGAAGTAATGATTTCCGTGTTTTCGAGAGGTCATTGTTTACTAGTTGGTGTTCCAGGATTAGCTAAAACTCTTTTGGTTAATACTATTGCAGATTCTTTAGGACTTTCATTTAATAGAATTCAGTTTACTCCAGATTTAATGCCTTCTGATATTATAGGATCTGAAATTCTTGATGACAACAGAAATTTCAAATTTGTAAAAGGGCCATTGTTTGCGAATATGGTACTGGCTGATGAAATTAACAGAACACCTCCAAAAACTCAAGCCGCTCTTCTAGAGGCCATGCAGGAAAGAGTAGTTACTGCTGCAGGAACTAGATTCCCTTTAGAAGCACCGTTTTTCGTTTTAGCTACGCAAAACCCTATAGAGCAAGAAGGTACTTATCCTTTGCCAGAAGCACAGTTGGATAGATTCATGTTCAATGTATGGGTAGATTATCCAACGTTTGAAGAGGAGCTTTCAATAGTGAAGCAAACTACAATGGATCAGGACGTAAAGGTAAACCAGGTTGTATCGGGAGAAGAGATCATCTTTTTTCAGAATTTGATTAGAAAGATTCCAGTGCCAGATAATGTGTATGAATATGCGGTTCAATTGGTTGGTAAGACAAGACCAAATACTCCGGCCGCACACGAATTGACGAACAAATTCTTATCGTGGGGTGCGGGTCCAAGGGCTTCTCAGTACTTAATTATTGGTGCGAAATGTCATGCAATTTTAAATGGAAAGTATTCCCCTGACATCGAAGATGTGCAAGCTGTAATGTTGCCAATCTTACGTCATAGAATCGTTAGAAACTACATGGCGGAGGCAGAAGGGTACTCAGTTGAGCGTATAATTGACGAATTGTCTAAATAGTTATAATCGGTCTATCCCGTCTGCTAATCTGTAATCTTTAGAAGTAACTTGATACCCTTTGTCGTGAGTGCAAAGCGTAATTTTTACATTTCTATATCCGTGGAGTAGAATATCTGGATGGTGATTTTGTATTTCCGCTAGTTGTCCTACTTTATTTACAAATTTCAATGCGTCTTGAAATGATTCAAAACTAAAGTCGCGTTCAATAGAGGTGTTGAATTCTGTCCAATTTGATTTCATAGTCTGTCTGCTTGTTCTTCTTTACGTGATTTTTTCAAATAGGTTATAATCAGCAAGTTAAGTAGTTGGTTGACCGTCATTATTAATAAGTATTTCTGATTAACTACAATATTTAGCCTCCTTCAATCATATAACTACATATCTTGGCTTTCAATTACTGGTAGTAATGATTGAAAAAATGGCAAACCGCAAATTCTGATGTTATATTAGATGATGACATTAAAAGAAGGAGATAAAGCACCGCAAATTGATGCGGTAGATGAAAGTGGCGATAAAATCACACTTGATCAATTTAAAGGAAACAAGGTTGTCCTATTTTTTTACCCTCGAGATAATACTCCAACGTGTACGGTGGAGGCTTGTAATTTGAGAGATAACTATCCAGAATTAACAGATAAGGGATACAAGATTATTGGAATTAGTGCGGATACAGAAAAGAAGCACCAAAATTTCATAAAGAAATTTAGTCTACCATATCCATTGATAGCAGATGTTGACAAGAAAGTTGTGAATGACTATGGAGTATGGGGACCAAAGAAATTTATGGGAAGGGAATTCGATGGGATTCACAGAACAACCTTTGTAATAAATGAAGTAGGGGTGATTGAAAAGATCATTCAAAAAGTAAAAGCAAAAGAGCATACTCAACAAATTTTGGAATAATAATTTAGGACGTAAATAGATTACGTGCTGCTTCCAGATCTTTGGGTCAACAATAAAACAAAACACAATGGCAGAAGTAAAAGATGAAAAGTTAAAAGCGCTACAAGCGACATTAGACAGATTAGATAAAACCTTTGGAAAAGGTGCAGTAATGAAGTTGGGGGATAGCCCAATTCAAGATGTAGATGTTATTCCTACAGGTTCATTAACTCTGGATGTTGCCTTAGGCGTTGGAGGTTTTCCAAAAGGAAGAGTAGTAGAAATATATGGTCCTGAATCATCAGGTAAAACAACATTGGCAATCCATGCAATTGCAGAATGTCAAAAACAAGGAGGAATTGCAGCATTTATTGATGCAGAGCATGCATTCGATCAGTTTTACGCGAAAGCATTAGGTGTAGACGTTGATAATTTATTAATCTCTCAGCCAGATAATGGTGAGCAGGCATTAGAAATTGCCGATAACCTTATTCGCTCTGGTGCGATCGATTTGATCGTTATTGATTCAGTTGCGGCCTTAACTCCGCGTGCGGAAATTGAAGGTGAAATGGGAGATTCTCAAATGGGACTTCAGGCTCGATTGATGTCAAAAGCATTGAGAAAATTAACCGGCTCTATTAACAAAGCTGGGACTTGCTGTATTTTCATTAACCAATTAAGAGAAAAAATTGGAGTAATGTTCGGTAACCCAGAGACTACTACTGGAGGAAATGCACTGAAATTTTATTCTTCTATAAGAATTGATATTCGTAGATCTAGTGCCATTAAAGATGGTGATCAGATCCTTGGAAATAGAACGAGGGTGAAAGTGGTGAAAAACAAAGTCGCTCCACCTTTTAGAAAAGCAGAGTTCGACATTATGTACGGTAAAGGAATTTCCAAAGTAGGAGAGATTATCGACCTAGGTGTTGAACATAATATCATTAAGAAAAGTGGTTCTTGGTTTAGCTATGATGAGACTAAACTTGGACAAGGTAGGGATGCCGTTAAAACTTTAATTCTTGATAATCCTGAATTATTTGATGAACTAGAACAGAAAATTATTCAGGCTATTAAAGAAGCGTAGGCTTTATTGTTGACCAGGTTGGCTCTGCCAATGCTATTGTGCCTTACTGGTTAAGGTCATGGTGGAGTTGGCCTTTGGTTATCTACTGATGCGGGAGCATTAGTTGACCCAACAGCAAAATAACCTTACAACAACTTTTATTACTTTCTGGTGAACCCCTTTATTTGCTTCTAGCAGTAAAGGGGTTTTTTTATGCCGTTAACTAATCAGGTGCCAGCATTGCGTTACTTTTCCTTATTTTTGATCGATTCAAAATTGATATGAAACAAACATCTTTTATTCTAGCTTGCCTACTGTTACTATTAGCTTCTTGTTCCTCGGAAAATGAAGCAACAGTCAATGATCATCTTGAAATTCCTAATGATCAGGTGGAACTAACTCCGGAACAAGAACTTGAATCATTGAATAAAGTAATTCGTGAGAATCCAAAAAGCCCAAATGGCTATCACAGAAGGCACTTGTATTATATAGAACAAGGTGAATACCAGTTAGCAAGAGAGGATTTAAATATTTGCATCAACATGAGTCCCGAAACGTCAATTTACTATTTTGAAAAAGCAAAACTTTGCTACAATCTAGGTGAAATTGATAATAGCGAAGTTCACGCTGAGAAAGCCCTTGAGTTGGACAGTACTTCTAAAGATGCGCATGTCTTACTAGGTAGAATCTATTTAGCAATTCCAAACTTTGGAATGGCTTTGGATGAATTGAATGCTGCCCTTCGAATCGACAAAAACTTTGCCGAGCCATATTTCTATAAAGGAATGACATATGCCATTGCAGGAGATACCATGAAGGCTGTTTCCTCCTTTATTACTGCCACTGAGCAGTACTCAGATTATTATGAAGCATATGTGGAGTTGGGTTTAATTTATGCTCAACATGGTGGAGATGAAAGAAAACTAGCAGAACAATATTTTAATAATGCCTTGGAAATTAAGCCAAACAGTATAGAAGCACTTTTGGCTAAAGGCATCTATTGTCAAGACAATGAAGATTACGTTATGGCAGATTCATGTTATAAATTACTGTTGGAAGTTGATCCGGCTTTTGAAGTAGCGTATTATAATATGGGTTATGTCCACTTGCTAGCATATCGTGATGACGCTCCTAAGGAAGTGAATGACAGTGTAATTATTCTGGCTTTAGAAGATTTTTCAAGTGCTATAGAAATTAACGATCAGTACGTAACGGCTTATTACAATAGAGGTCTATGTTATTCGCTAATAGGCGATGTAAATTCTGCAAAAGTAGATTATGCTACTGCCGTGAAAATTGCGCCAGATTTTATAAGAGCTCAGCAAGCGCTGGACGAACTGTAGTTTCTTATTCCTCTGTTGGAGTAGGGACTAAGTTCACCCTAAATCCTACATTAAATAAAAACGCAAAATTAGTTAGGGATTGTCCTGTAGCTAAATTTGTACTTGATACATTAAAGTCAGGTTGTCCAACAATTTCAAACATAAATTGAGAGTGATCTTCAGCTGATCCTCCCACATAACCTAAAGCGACACTTGCTCCGAAGTTGTATTTTTCAAAATCTTCCTTATCTCGACTATCGGCACTGAATTCTTTTCCAGATCTAAATCCAGTAAAAATATCCATTCGGGGGCCAATTTTAGCGTAGAATTTTTCACCATAGTCAAAAGAAATAGTTGGTGCAATTACAAAGTAGTTCTGACTAACGGTGTACGTCTCACTTCCCTCTGCCACAATCTGTCCCATTTGGTTATAAGCATATACGGGACTTTTTAGAACACTACCTTTTTGAGCATAGGATAAAGCCAGGTGTAAGTGGAATTTATTTTTGTTTCCAAATGATTCAAGCGTTGGTTCGATGGTAAAAGATATCCCTGGTTTTTCTCCGCCATCGCCTGCTAATGATGGTGCTTTTATTTGACCTGCGTAGCATAATCCCACCTTATAACTAACACTGGACAAGACTTGGGTCTTTGCTATGAAAGGGGTTAGAAGGAACAGAATAAATATGAGTTGTCTCATACTGCAAGATGGCTAAAAACTATAAATGGCGATTAGATAAAATCTAACCGCCATTTAATAATGATTAAAAGGTTATTATTTTCTTTAAACGGACTACTCAGAATAAATCAATCGGCTGGTTTGGCTAAACTTGCCATTACTAATTTGAACTAAGTAAACTCCATTTCTAACAGTCAGGTCAGCCAAATTAAATTGAACTGAGGATTGATCAGAAACTGAAGATACGAAGATCACTTTTCCAAGTATATCTCTAAACTTAATGGTAACATCTTCTGCTTTAGCCCATTTAATGTTAATTAAATCACTTGTTGGATTTGGATACAATTCAAAGCTAAACGAATTCTGATTTTCTATAACAGACACAGGATCGGTTACATCAACACAAGCACTAGTATCTGTACATCCATTCCCATCAATGGCAACAATTGCATAGCTTCCTGCGCAAAGGCCAGAAGCAGTAGGTACGAATTGACCAATAGAAAGTCCAGTGTTGCAGTCGATCCAGTCATAAGTAAATGCTCCAGTTCCTCCAGTTGCCGCTCCAGTTGCAACTCCGTCACAACCGCCTATTGAAGTTGGATGAGAAACAGTAGACGCGGTCGTTGTTATCGCAGGAGGTCCAGTTACTGTGACTACTTGCACCTCGTTACAAGCAGCAGCATCTGATATGGTTAATGTGTAGGACCCAGGGCAGACATTCGGAATCGTAATTATACTAGTATAAGTTAATGACGCGCCAGTTGTAGGATCGATAACTATGTAAGGAGGGGTTCCTCCAGTTGTAACGATAGTTATTATACCATCACACGCACCGAAACAAGTTTCACCAGTCGAAGTAACGTTGCTAATCATGCTACAGCCAGTTGTACCTATGGTAACTGCTTCACAACCTGTTGTACATCCATTTACATCCATTGTCATTACATTGTAAACTCCTGCACATAAACCTGTAAACGGACCAGTTTGGAAGGTGACTCCACAATCAATTGAATAAGAATAACCAGCGGTTCCGCCAATTCCAGTCACCGTTATGGATCCATCACACGCTCCTGCCGAAGTTTCATTACTCGAAGTATATGTTTGCGATAGCAGTGCAGGTTCAGTCATCGTAACTACTACAAATTCTGTACATCCTAACGCGTCCGTTACCATTAATGTGTAAGTTCCAGCACAAATGCCCGTGAGAGTTCCAGTGCTCGAATAAGATACATCAGGTCCTCCCATCGGATCTGTTACTGTATAGATTGGAGATCCTCCAGTTGAGAAAATCATGATGGTACCGTCACAAGCTCCAAAGCAAGTAGCTGGAATTGTCGTAGCGTTACTAACAATTGTGCAACCTCCCGACCCAATCGTAACTGTTTCACAACCTGTGGTGCAACCATTGGCATCCATGGTCATTACGTTATAGACTCCAGCACATAGTCCGGTAAATGGACCTGCTTGGTAGGTTAAACCACAATCGATTGAATATTGGTAAGGTGAAACTCCGCCACCACCGGTAACAGTTATGTTACCATCGCATGCTCCAGCAGAAGTTTCATTTGAAGAAGTATAAGTTTGGAATACAGCTGTAGGTTCGTTAATTGTGAAAACAATACTTTCTGAACATCCTCCTGCATCTTGAACTAGTAAAGTGTAAGTTCCAGCGCATAAAGAATTAAATCCAGCTACACTAGTATACGTGAATGGTGCGCCAGTAATTGGATCGTTCACAATATATGGCATTGTTCCGCCAGTTGTATTCAAGAAAATTGAACCATCACAAGCGCCAAAGCAACTAACATCGGTTGTTGTAACTGTACTAACCATCGTACACGGAGGGGTTCCGGTATTTACCACATAAGTATCACATGAAGAAGTGCATCCGTTGGCATCAATAATCATTAAACCGTAAGGTCCAGCGCAAAGACCGCTAAACACGGGAGTTGGTTGGAATGTTGCTCCGCAATCATTAGAATACATTAATCCTCCAGTTCCACCAGTACCTGTTACTGTGATAGTTCCATCACAAGCGCCCGCAGAAGATTCGTCAGTTACTACTGCATTAAGTACCAACGGTGCTGGCTCCGTTACAATAACAACGATTGCTTCCGTACATCCTCCGGCATCTTGCACCAAAAGCGTATAAGCACCAGCGCACAATCCTGTAAACATATGAGCAGAAGTATAAGTTGTAGGTGCTCCAGTTACCGGATCATTAACCATGTAAGGAGGTGTTCCGCCAGTTGTAGTAATAAATAAAGATCCATCACAAGTTCCAGCGCACGTTGGTTCCGTTACCGTATAAGCACTGACCATAGTACAAGGTGGAGTTCCCGAATTGACGTTCACAGATTCGCATGTTGTAAAACAGCCATTAGCATCCATTGCCATTACTTGATATGTTCCTGCGCATAAACCAGTAAACGGTCCTGATTGAAACGTAACTCCACAGTCAATTGAATAAACGTAAGGAGGATTTCCTCCTCCGCCAGTTACAGTAATTGTACCGTCACAAGCTCCAGCTGAAGATTCATCTGTAATTGTATTATTTTGGACTACAGGAGTAGGTTCGGTTATATTCACTACCATGAATTCAGTACAACCTCCAGCATCATCTATTGTAAGCGTGTAAGTACCTGCGCACATTCCAGGAATTATTGCAGTTGAGGTATAAGTCATCGGTGATCCGGCAAATGGCCCCGTCACCATATAAGGCATTGTTCCGCCCGTTGTAACTATGGTGATTTCTCCATCACAATTTCCGAAGCAAGTTGGAGAAGTGACAAAGTGCGTGCTAACCATTGCACATGGCGGTGCTCCACTATTAACAGTTGCACAAGCTGTATTTACTTGACATCCATTGCCGTCTGTAATTTCACAATAATAATCACCGGCACATAATCCTGTTGCGGTTGTAGCTGTATTTCCAATTCCTACTCCAGCACAAGTGTACCAATTGAATGTATAAGGTGGAGTACCTCCTGATGCTGTTACTGTTGCAGATCCGTCACAGGCTCCAGCCGAGGATTCATCTACAGTTGATACACTTCCTGCAATCAATGTTGGTTCGTTGATTGTAACGACTATTGTTTCGAAACAACCCATCACGTCATTAACGCTTAATGTATATGTACCAGCACAAAATCCGTTCAGGTTAGCCATTGATGTGTAAGTCATTGGAGAACCTGGAAAAGGTCCAGAAACCATATAAGGTGCCATACCTCCAGTTGTAACTAAAGTAACTGACCCATCACAATCTCCATTGCAAAGGACGTCAGTTGAAGCGTAAGAAGAGAACATCATACAAGGTGGCTCTGTAATTACAAATGAATTTGGACCTATACCACCTGGACCGGTACTTGTACAGCCATTAGCATCAGTTACTTCAACTGTGTACGCTCCTGCACATAATCCAGAAATTGAAGTTGAAGCACCTGATTGAATCATATTCGGAACAGCGTCATAATAAGTTATCGTATATGGCGGAGTTCCTCCGGTTATAGTTACATCTGCTGTTCCATCACAAAAGCCATACATCGTAGCATCTGTTGTAGAAATAGAATAGGTAAGAGCCGTTGCGCAATTTATACTGGCCGTTCCAAATGCTGTTGTTGGAGTAGCATCGGTTACGATTACATTATAAGCGCCACAGGCCATCCCTGTAAATACATTAGAGGATTGTACCATGCCATTTACATCATACATGTAAGGGGGCGTTCCTAAAGAAGCAGTTATTGTTATGGTTCCATCATTTGCACCAAAGCAAGTTTCATCGGTGGTTACTATTGCATCGATTTGAACTTGGGCATTAAGAATTGTAGTTAAAAAAAGTAAACAGGTGAGTAAGGTGATTCTCATCAATTGAGTTTTTAGGTAAGTAATGGGTTAGTTACCTAAATGACGAAATCTTGTAAAAAAGTTGCCTTATAAAAAGAATAATTTACCTGCTACGTGGTTCACTTAGCGTTTAACATTTTGGTCATAAACCGATACCCAGTCTTCAACAGACATTTTAGTCATCAATTCTCCAATTAAGTCATAAGGGATTTCTTCAATTTTTTTGAATCGTATGCAGCTCTTTCCCATATCTAACTTACGAGTACAGTGTTTGGGGTACTCGGAAACAAACCATTCCATTAATTCTTGATTTGCATAAATTCCCATGTGATATACGGCCACAAAATTCTTCTGAGACGCGATACTGGCAAAAGGTAATGGAAGTTTTGGGTCGCAATGATAGCCGCCAGGATAAATACTATGAGGAACAACATAACCAGGCATGCCATAGCTTAATTGTTCTTCAAAACCTTTCGGCAAACTATCTTTTACAACTGCCCGCAATTTATTCATCGCAGATTGCCTTTCTTCAGGCACTTTGCTAAAGTAGTCGTCTACACTGGTTGATTCAATTCGCATGAATCTAATTTAAGAAAATATCGGAAAGTAAGCCTAGAAGCTCAAGAGCTGATCAAATTGTTCTTAATTGCCAAAGTCACTGCATCAACCTTGTTGTGAACTTGAAGCTTCTTATAAATCTTCTCAATGTGATTTCTAACGGTCTTAGGACTTATAAATAGTACATCAGCGATCTGCTGGTAATTTTGCCCTTTGCCAATATGCTGTAATATTTGCAGCTCTCTTTTGGTTAAGTTAAACTCAACCTGCTTCTCATCGGCCTGTCCTTTAATAAAAGAAAGAACTTTTGAAGCGATTGAAGTGCTCATGGGTGCACCACCTTCTAATACATCTTCAATGGCCATTATTAATCTAGCCGGTTTGTCGTCTTTTAATATGTAGCCAGAAGCGCCAGCTAAAATTGATTCGAAGATTTTATCATCCTCGTCAAAAACCGTGTGCATAATGATTTTTAAATCAGGATATAATTTTCTCACTTTTCTCGTGGCTTCAATCCCATCCATTACAGGCATATTAATATCCATAAGCACAATGTCGACTTCTTTTTCTTTTATTTTTTCTAAAAGATCTAATCCGTTGGACGCAATAATTTCTAGGGTCATGCCTTCAAAAGCATTGAACTTCTGAACCATGCCTTTTGCTAATTGTGGAACGTCTTCTGCGAGTGCTACTCTAATTGCCATAACTGTAATTTAGTGATTCAAATATCAAATTCCTATTCAGACTACACAATAGGTCATTTGCCCCGTTTTAATTTGGGATTTTCAGGTAAATGATCGTTCCAGAATTTTGAACTGGCGATTTGATTTCGAATATTCCGTTCATTTCTTCAACTCTAAACTTCATGTTCTTCAATCCAAAATGATCATCTGGAATTTCTTCATAACCCATGCCAACACCATTGTCTTCAAGCGTCATTTCGAACGAATCCTCTCGGGCGGTCAGATTTATAATAAACTGAGTAGCTGCCGCATGCTTCACAGCATTATTAAGGCTTTCTTGCAGAATCCTAAATAAATTACTGACTAAATTTGGAGCTAATTTGGTCCCGCCTTCTAGGTTTAAGTTAACCGTAGGAACCATCGGATGTTCCCTTAATATTTTTGCAACATATTCTTGAACCTTGATTTCAAATTCTCTAGGAGAAATCTCATCTTTATTCATCACCCATATGGTCTGACGAAGTTCCGTCATAACGTTTCTGGCCTTTTCTCCTAGTTCATCAAACGTTGCAACTTCATCAGGGTTTTTATAAGACTCTTGGTCTATTGATGAGATTAAATAAGTGATTTGAGCACCAATGTTATCGTGTAAGTCCCTTGAAATTTTTTGCTTTTGTTTTTGAACCTCCTCAGTGATCTTGAACGCTTGCAGTTTCTTTTTCATCTTAACCTGAGATAAGTATCGAATTACTAAAGTGATTATTAGTAATAATCCAATAATGGCCAGTGTTAGAAACCACCATGTTCTGTAGAACGGTGGATGGATAACGAGTCTTAATTGTTTAATCTCCTTACTCCAAAAGCCGAAATCATTGGTACATTGAACTTCAAACTCATAAGATCCGCTCGAAAGGGATGTGTAGGAGGCAATAAGATTATTTGATTCTGGATAAACCCATTCGTCCTTATATCCATTGAGACGAAATCTATACGCTGTACTGGAAGTTGAATTGAAATTTAAACCTGCGAAATGAATTGAGATGGCATCATCACCAGGATACAATTCCACTTGATTATTAAGCATTCGTTCATTTGCGTTTTCGTAGTTAATATCAAATGAAGTGATAACTACGTTTGGCGAAAATGATGAAGGACTAATCGCCAAAGGATTAAATACCACAAGACTTTTAGGAGTTCCAAAATACAGCTCTTGACCTTTCCATGAATAATTAGCGTTCAGATTAAATTCGTTAAAATGTACCCCGTTGGCTTGAGTAAAGTTTAGGAATGATTCAGTTTCAACATTAAAGCTGCTTATTCCTCTATTGGAACTTAGCCATATTTGGTTATCTGGACCTATTTGTATTCCATTAACCACATTATTAATTAACCCATTTTGAGTCGTGAAATGTCTAAAAGATTCAGTTTCTAAGTCCATCTTAGATAAGCCACCACCGTAGGTGCCAATCCATAGTGTACCTTCTTCAATTTCGGCAAAGCCACTAATGAAATTAAATCCGGGCCCTTGATCCATCTGATTTACATTGAATTCATAATTTTTAAATGAGGTTCCATTGAAACGGTGAATCCCTAAGTTTGAACCTAGCCAAATTTCTTTATTTGCTGATTCGAAAATGTTAAGCAGATAGGTCACGTTTAGTCCAGAGGAACTATCTCTAGATGAATATTGAGCTACGGGTTCAAATTCAGATGTGAATTCAAAACAACCCTGAAAGGATGTGATCCATATATTTCCTGAAGATGCCTCAAGCACATCTGTGATAACATTTACGCTGGAGTTAGGACATTCTAACTCAATAGCCTGAAGCAGATTTAAATCCTGGTCGGTAAGTAAAATACCATGATTTTTAGTTCCGAGAATTATTTGTCCATTTTTTAATGGATGCACGTGATTAAACATTACATCTGGGAATCCATCGAACTCAATTTTAGTGGTGCTGGAAATACCGTTATTGGAAAAATTAAACGCGGTAAGACCTTCTTCAGGTTTCTTTAAGGCTAACTCGAACAATCCAGAACTAGTAGCCACAATCAGAGAACTGTCTATTCTACAGGCGCTCCGAACTATTTCATCTTGTCCAAAACAATTGTAATCGAGAAACTTGAATTGCTCAATTCTAGGATTGTATTGATTTAGTCCTTTGCCTGCAGCACCGGCCCAAACACTTCCTTGCACATCCGTGAAAATACACTCTACTGGAGTTGCTGAAAGTTCATAGTCGCTTGTCGCTTTATGGGTGATGTGGTCAATCAAAACACCTTGGTCAGATAGGATGTAAATACCATTGGAAGTGGCGATCCAAATGTCTTTAGCTTCAAAAGTTATGTCATAAATAACGGCATCGTTAAAATCGTAATTGAGCGTTTTTACTTGTTCATCACCCGGATGGTAGGAAAAAACTTTTTGAGAATTAGTAAACCAGTTGTCGTTTGTCTCAGAATTGAAATGCGAATGAAAAAGAGCGTTAGCGCGGTCATCTTGTGGTTGATCAAAAGCAAACTTCTTTCCATTTCCCAAATCCTCAATTCCGTCAAAACCTACGGCAAAAACCTTATGATTAATTGGGTCGGTTAGTAGCCCATATTTAGGACTAGTATGCGAAAGCAAATAATTAGAATCTATAATGAGATCAAGTGAGGCGGATTCTTTCACCGGTATTTTAGCAATTTGTTTTTGAAAACAGGCATATACATATCCATCCAAATAAGCGGTCGAGCTAATTTGATTTTGTGACATCAATAGCGCATCTTCCGTTTGTAAATAATAGGAGATATTTCCTGTAACAGGATCAATTTTATTTAAGCCATACCTAGATCCACACCAAATGTTTCCAATTTCATCTTCAACAATTCCCCAAAGAAAATTATCTGAAAGAGATTCTCCAGTTTTACCAGAACTGGAATAATTAGTGAATTGGTAGCCGTCATATTTGTTTAATCCATCTTGAGTAGCAAACCACATATATCCATGATGGTCTTGGAAAATATCAGTAATAGCATTTTCACTTAAGCCATCCTCAATATCCAAATGACGAAATCGATACTGACTCATGACCATTTGAGGAAGCATCATTAGAAGTAAGAGAACTTTTAATTTCATTCTTTGATTAAGGGGATATGCCTGAAGCAATTTCCGAAATCAAATGCAATCCCCAAATTTTAACAAGTATTAATTTTAACACGCTTCTGCTATTCTTAAATTGAACCATGACTTCAAAGGTGAAAATCATAATTGCTGCGGCATTTTTTCTATTCATTTGCTGGATCATATTTGAAGCCAATATGAACCGGGATCTGGCTATTTTAAGCTGGGTAAAGTTAATTCCGAATGGAGATAAAATTGGACATTTTATCCTATATGGTTGTTTAGCCTTTCTGGCTAATCTGGCATTTGCATATAGGTTTGTGAAGTATCGGGTTCTTCAAATTGGAGGAATCCTCGTGCTGACTTTTGCAATTGGAGAGGAGTTCACCCAAATTTGGATTAGCAATAGAACCTTCGATTACGTAGATATACTTTTTGACGTTTTAGGAATCTGTGGATTCACAATGTTGTCAACTTGGATTAGCGTTAGGTCTAAATAAAGCTTTTAATTTTCTCAATTAGTTGATCGGTGGTTTCAAATTCGGCAATTTCATCTCGCTCTAAAAGTGGAGATAATTCTGTCTCATCTTTCCGGAAAATAATGGGATACTCGGCCTTGACCTTAAACTTTTCTTCAAAGTCCTCAATGTGATAAAACTCCATTTCAATTTCTGACTTCTTTCTAAAACTCGACCAATTTTCGTGTTCATTGAAATTACCGTGTGTTAACGAGCAGAGATCACAATTATAAGTTGAAGGTCGAACTATTTTATGAGCAAAATCGATCATTTTGTTTAATCGATCGGATTTAGCGTTGTACACAAAGATTAATTTCATCAATACAAAGTAAAAGAACATTTAATTACTTTCGATGATACGTATGATTCAATTCCTGAATATTTCTGGCATTAGATTTTGTTGCATCTTGTTTATAGGTTTCCTTTTGAGTGGATGTATTGAGCCAAATGAAGTGATTTACCCAATCGAAACGATAGAGCTAGCGCCTCATGAACTTCTATTGGAGGATCAGCTAGGTACTCTTTCTCAAGACTCGTCATTCACACAAGGAGTAGCTGCTGTTGATGTTAATGGAGATGGATATCCTGAGTTATATGCAACGAACAGCTGGACCAATCAATCGAATTTTTATTATTTGAATAATAAAGGAGTTTTCTCAAAAGATGAGTCTTCCAAATTGACAAGTAATTTTTTAAATGGAAACGGCTGTAGCTGGGGAGATGTTAATAATGATGGATTCCTTGATTTAGCAGTTGCTAACGTCAATAACGCGTCAAATTTTCTGTTCAAAGGATTATCGGGAGATAAATTTGAAGCGATAGAGTTAAGGCAAATTAATAAGGATGAAAGCTGGACTTATGGATCAAATTGGGTGGATGTAGATAACGATGGGTATCTGGACTTATATCTGGCAAATTTTAAAAATCAACAGAACGTATTTTATCAGAATAAATTGGGGATTCTGAATGAAAGGGATTTAAAATTAACTTCAAGTAATGAGCATTCTTCGATCCATTCTGTTTGGACAGATTTAAATAATGACGGGCTTCCTGACCTGATTTTAACGGGAGAAAAAAGAACCCACATTTATAAAAATCTGGGTGACTTTGTTTTTGAGGAATTGACGGAACAGTCTATCGTAACGGAAAAAATGTATTCGTATGGATGTTCAGTAGCAGATTTTAATAATGACGGGAACTTGGATTTGTTCTTCACGAATTGGAAATTGAAAAACTGCCTTTATTTGAACGATGGTGAATGGAATTTTGAAAAAGTATCTAAGGATGTAATCGGGAAAGAGCTAACAAATTCTGAGGGAAGTTGCTGGGGAGATTTTGATAACGATGGATGGATCGATTTGGCAGTAGCAAACGATGGAGTTAATTCGTTATTCCGAAATATAGATGGAGTTAAATTTGAAAGAATTGAAGTTCCGGGTTTTACTGATACGGTGAGAAATTCCAACGCCTTGGTATGGTTTGATAGCAATAAAAATGGTTTTCTAGATCTATATGCTGCTAACGGAGGAAATCAGCGCAATCAGTTTTTCACGAATGCGGCCAACGATAATAATTGGCTTAAAGTAAAATTAAAAGGAGTTACTTCAAATACACTCGGAATAGGCGCTAAAGTAAAAGTGTATACTAAAAACAAGGTGCAAACACAAGAGGTGAATTCACAAGCCGGTGGTGGATGTGGCAGTCAAAAACCCCTGACGTTGCATTATGGAATTGGTAAAAATCAGCAGGTAGATTCAGTACAAGTAATTTGGCCTTCAGGCATTAGTTTCTCTACTAGCAAGCCTTTGATTAATTGCACGTTATTGATATCAGAGCAATAGTTAATTAGCTCTTTTCAAGCCTACAAAGCCGCCTTTTTTCATGACTACTTCAAGATCCGTAAAGTTCTCAGGTTTGTACTTATCAGCTTTAATTAAAAAGTATGCTGGTTTATCAATGTCACCTTTAAGCAACCATTCCTGAAGAACCATTTGATAAGATAAGCGCTCATCGCCTTTCAACTGTACAAATTCGGTTTTATTCAATTTTTCTAACGCTTCCTTTTTCTTTAATTCTAAACCAGAATCAGGCGCTAAAGGTTGAGTTTGTGCATAAAAGTAATGCGCATAACTTTTGTGCTGAAGCGGCCAGATATAGGCGTCTTTTCCCTTTAACGAGGTATAAAATTCAATAGCCGGGCCTTGCGAATACTGTTCAACTTTAGGTAAAATGAAAATACCAACTAGCATAAATAAAACAGACACTCCGACTGCATTAATCATCACAAATTTGAAAACTTTCTTCTTGAATAATTGGACAATTGATGCAATCACAAAAACTAAAAACAAAACACCGATTCCAGATTCATAGCCAGTCCAATTCACGTCCATTGATAAAGCGCTTACTGCGAAATCGTCTTTTAAAAGTGGGATTAAAAAGTCATCCTTATTAAGCATAATGATAGGAATCAAGATGATCGCCAAAGCGAAGATGATTCCTAAAACACTAACGAACATGGCCAACCATTTACTGAGGTTTTCTTTTCCTTTTTCAACTTGAAATAAATAATAAGCTGCCATAAAAGAAAGCGGTAAATAAGCCAAGGAAGAGTAGTGGACAATCTTAGTTGAAACAATTGAGAATAGGATCATTACTACCCAAAACAAAATGTTCATCCATTTCTTGAAGTTAAATTGATCCACCAAATACCGGCTTCCGAATAGATTTCCAAGGGCCAATATGGAGATAGGGAAACAACCTAATAGGATAACGACAAAATGGTAGTAGAATGGCTGCTGATGGCCAGCTGCGGCTCCACCTTCTGCACCCGTAAACAGTTCTAATTGGTAAGAAATAAACTCACCTAAAAACCAAGGGCCGTTTTTAATGGTTTCATAACCAAACCAAAGACAGGATACGGCTAGCGCAAATAGCGTAAAGAGCAATAAGTTTTTAATGGTTGTCAGTGGCCTGAACTTATTCAACACCCAATAGATAAGTACACTTAATAAAAGTATTAGTAGGCCTACTGGACCTTTAGTTATAATGGCCAGGCCAATTAAGATTCCAGCAATAATTGCGTGTTTAGTGGCTTTTTTGGAATGTGTTTCCTGAACGGTTTTAACGATACTGAATAGTGATGCGAAAATAAACAGGTTGAACATGGGGTCAATGATGCCACTTTTGAAGTATAAATGAGGCAAGAGCGAGCCCAGGTAGAGCAGGGCCCATATCATTCCAAATCGTTCATTATAAAGCCTTTTGCCAATATTAAAAACGAAGAACAAGGTGATAATACCAACAAGAACATTGGGGAAACGGGCCCCAAATTCATTTAATCCAAATACGCTCATGGATAAGCTCTGGATCCAAAAAAAGAATGGTGGTTTTTCCCAAAACGGCTCGAAGTTGATTTGGTTTTGGAAATAATTGCCTGAAATCATCATCTCTCTGGATGATTCGGCAAAGTTAATTTCGTCCCAATCGAACAAATGAACGTGTCCTAGGAATGGAATAAAGAACAGCGCCCCTAAAACGATAAGTAAAATTTGCTGATTGTATCTGGCTATCAACTTGCTTTTTTGAAAAGGGATTTATCTCCCCAATTTCCAAATTTCTTGTCTTTTAGCCAAGCGAACACTAAAAGAGATGTTACTGCGCCAATTAAAGAACCAACCAAAACATCCGCTGGGAAATGTTGTAAAAGGTACGATCTACTGAAGGCGGCAACAATTGCTAAGAAGCAAAATACAAAGCCTAAATACTTCTTTTCAAAGAAGACAAGACTCATCAAACAGAACACAGCTGCTGCCGAAGTTGCATGTCCAGATGGGAACGTAAAACTTGAATGAAGTTGTTCCATTGGAATTGCAAGGTGAAGACTTTCAAAATTTTCTAAAACCACACTCGGTCGATCCCAATCAAATACCCAACGTTTAAGTACTTGCGTAATTCCGGCAGATCCTAAAAAACTGATGGCTCCGATAATACCCCATCTAAATTTCAAAGCGACAAGCAGTAAAACGATAATAATGGCAAAAATTCCTCCGCCTATGTGGGTTGAATATTTGAAGATAACGTCTAGGACTTCATTGCTGTTCTCGTTTATTAAACGCAGCATGCCTTCATTGCCGTAGCTATACATCAAAGATCCCCAAGCTAAGAAAAACACGATGAACAATCTGAAAAACAGTGAATCGCTGAGAATTTTTTTGATGTTTGTGCCCATTACTTTTTAAGTAGTTTCCATTTCATGATTCCTATCCTCGTGAAAAAGTGTTTCCACGATGTTCCAAGAACGCCTAACCCGTAAGTTACACTTCTACTGAAATTAATAGATGATGCTTCCTCAAAATATTTAGTAGGACAAGTTATTTCGGCAATTTCAAAATCTGCGTAGACGATTTGTGAGAGCATCTGGTTATCAAATACGAAATCATCAGAATTATCATTGTATTTAATATACTCTAAAACTTCTTTGGAAAAGGCTCTAAAACCGGTGTGGTATTCAGAAAGCTTTTGACCGATCAATATATTTTGACCAAAAGTTAGCATTCTATTGGCCACATACTTATACTTCGGCATTCCCCCTTTTAAAGCTCCTTTTCCAAGAATTCTAGATCCTAAAACCACTGGATAAACTTCATTGGCAATTAAATAGGCCATACTCTCAATTAACTGAGGCGTGTACTGGTAATCAGGATGAAGCATAACTACTATGTCTGCTCCAATCTCTAAAGCTTTGTTGTAACAAGTTTTTTGGTTTCCACCATACCCTTTATTCGATTCATGCCTGATCACATGATTCACACCAATTTTTGAGGCTAGTTCCGATGTTCGGTCAGTTCCATGGTCATCAACCAAAATGACTTCATCTACAATATCAAAGGGTATTTCATTGTAGGTTTTTTCCAAGGTTTCTTCTGCATTATATGCAGGCATAACCACCACCAATTTTTTTCCTTTAATCATCTATAAATTCTATAAAAATGAATCGAATTCGAATCGAACGCAAAGTTAATATTTCAACCTAGATAACCGAATTTGAAAGCGGTTATTGTAGAATTAGAAGGAGTCTACTTATCTTTGCCATGCAAACTGGCTTATCGCGCTTAAGAAATTGAGTGAGGAAAGTCCGGGCAACAAAGAGCAGCATACTTCCTAACGGGAAGATCCTAAGTGATTAGGAATAGATAGTGCAACAGAAAACAGACCGCCTTTTTATCTTCGGAAAAGAGAGGTAAGGGTGAAAAGGTGACCATTTTGATGGCTTTGTTATGGAAACATAATGAGGGGTAAGAGCTCACCAGTATAGTTGGCAACAGCTATAGCTTTGTAAACCTTATGCGTTGAAAGACCAAATAAACCAAGGCGTATCTTCGGATACAGAGAGTTGCTCGCTCAACTTGGAGGGTAGGTTGCTTGAGGCCAATAGTGATGTTGGTCCTAGATAAATGATAGGCACTGATTCTTTGAATTGGACAGAACCCGGCTTATAAGTTTGTGAAACATGAGGAGCTATTCGTTGCAAAACGGATGGCTCTTCGTCATTTGCAGGAGTTGGTTATATCCTAACACCCATTACACAAACATCATCAACTTGTTCAACGCCTTTTTTCCATTTGTCAAATTCAATTGTAATTAAGGTCAGTTGTTCATCCATGGACTTATCTTGAATTGAGAGTAAGAATTTTTTAAAATTCCCAGACTTGTACTTTTTCCCCTTTTCGCCTCCGAATTGATCCGGAAAACCATCGGAGAAAAGGTAAAAGGTGTCTCCATCATTCAATTTCAACGTGTGCGTAGTATAAGGGAGGAGGTTGTCAAATTTGCCGATTGGTTGCTTATTACCTTTTGTTTCTAGAATTTCAATACTGGCATCTCCGTAGTCTGATTTTCGAATTAGCCATAATGGGTTATTTGCACCAGCAAATTCCAATATGTTTCCATTTAAACTACATAACGCAATATCCATCCCGTCTTTAACCTCGTCTTTTGATTTTTCAAATTCTTGGATTACGATTTCACGGGTTTTGTCCAATATTTCACCAGGTTTAGTAAGACCATGCTCTCTTACACTTCTATTGAGTCCATTGTTGCAAATTACACTTACCATGGCTCCAGGCACCCCATGTCCTGTGCAATCGGCTACAGCAAATAACAAGGAGTCATTTTTCTTTTCTAGCCAATAAAAGTCTCCAGCTACAATGTCTTTTGGCTTATAAAGTACGAAGGAGTTATTAAGGTTTTCCTTGATCAACGCCTTGGTTGGAAGTATCGCTGACTGGATTCGTTTGGCATACGTTATGGAATCTGTTATTTGCTTATTTTTTTCTTCAACATGCTGTTTCTGTTCTTGAATAATTTGGTTGGCAGATTTTTGAGTTCTTAAGTTTTTGTAAATGAAAAAAGAAAGAACAATTAGCATCAAGATCCCACCAATGGAGGCATATAATTGAGTTCGATGACTACTTATAGTCGCATCTCTATTCTCAATTTTAAGTTTGTTGATTTTGTTAATCTCTAAGATTTTCAAACTGTCAGCTAGGTTCTTCTTATCGTAATTGTATTCAAGTTCTTGCTTAATTAATGCTTTTTCATTTTCTCTATTTTCAAGACTGTCTCTCATCTTAACATGTTTTTGATACATGTTTAATGCGTTCTTCCAATCTCCCTTTTTTATATAAATATCAGTAAGTATATCTGTAGCATCTTTTACATGACCAGGGTAACCAATTTCTTCAGCGATGGCTAATGACCTAGATACGTTAGCTAGAGCTTTATCGATTTTACCTAATTTCAAATTAACTCTGCCCACGCTTATTAAGCCAATGGCAGCACCATTTTTTTCACCGATTTCGTAATCAATCAGAAGACCGTTTTGATAATAGAGTAAGGCGGAATCTAACTGACCCGCATCTTCAAAAACTTCACCAATGTATGTTAGTGATTGCGCTACACCATTCTTATTATTAATCTGACGCCTTATGGCTAATGATTTTTCATAATACCCTAAGGCTTGAAGATTATTCCCGTTTAGTTTAGCTATATAGCCTATGTAATTATATGACTTGGCAATGTTTAGACTATCCCTCAAGTCCAAAAATATTGCTTGGCTTTTGTTGAAGAAGTTAAGAGCTACATCTAAATTACCCTGCCATAAATGCACTCTCCCAATGTTTGCTAGAGAATTTGCAATTCCAGGTTTATAATTAATCCTTTCCCTAATTTTAAGACTCTTTTGATGAAATGAAATGGCCATTTTAACACTTCCTTTTGCATTGTAGTCCACCCCAAAATTGTTCAGAGTTTCCGCTAAAATTATTGTGTAAAATCGATGTTCTTGAGCGGAGTTTTCTTCGTTTAATTTGTTTTTTACTATTGCATGCAATTTTTCATTGTAAAAAGTCCAAACATCATCTGATAAGGATTTTTCAATAATGTGTACCAAATGCTTCAATTTAGAGGTGTCCTCATCCGCATTGTTAAAATTCACCAGACTGGAATCAATTAACTCCTTTTCTGTCTTGGAAATTGAATTATAGATGTTTGATTCCAAATGAAATTTGATGGAAGGGCCTGTTGTTTGCGAAATGGCATCAATAGATATCCATAGAGCCAAAATCAAAGTAAATATGTGTAGGACTCTTTGCATTCGGAAATTGGGTGATTGACCTAAAGATAAAGGAATTGATTGTGCTCTCAATTTTCGATCAAAATAAACAGGAGATTATTTGAAAATGATCAGGTTTACTTATCGCTACTTTTTACGAAACTTAATATTGGATGCCCGATCAGCATGAAGGAAAAGGCTCTTGTCGGTAAATTCAAATACTAGATTCTCTTTTGCAATCCAATAGAAATTTTTAGTTAGCCGAATTACGTTTTTACTATTGAAGAGTCCAAACTTCAACTTTAACTCACTTTGCTCTTTCCCAGATTTGACCTTAATTTTTAAATCGAGCTCCGAATTTTGGTATTTACCTAGATACAAGGAATCTGCCGCCGTTTGATGTTCTAAATTAGCTAATAATCTAAACTCACCTGGACTGTCTAACCAATGATACCTTAGAGGATAATCATCCTTCATAGTGAATACGATTTTACCTCCTTGGCTAGCAGTGAACTCAATCTCGTTTTTAGAAAAGTATACTGGATTGTTTAATTGATAATCTATTTCTCCAAATGGAGTAGGTACAATAAAATATAACTCGTCTTCCGTACTTACTATCTTTCTTACAGCTGATTTGGTATGCACGTCCAAATAATGACCTTCAAAATTTTTCAATGGAACATTAGATTTAGCTGAATTGAAACTCGACCCAAGTTTCGGAACATCTTTAAAGATATAGCTAGACAACACTGCCGCCATGTGCCTTGGGTCATTTTTGTTGCTATTTGAGCAAATTATAATCGAAAGCTCAAATAATGGAAATCTAGAATATTGGGTGAAATAAGAGTCCCAGTTCCCGCCATGATCGATCAATTTAATTCCTGCGTGATCTTTTACATTAACGCCTTTACCATAAAATGAACTTCTGCCACTGCTTAAACGATAAGGAACCTCCATAGAATTGAAAAATTCAAGTTTTCCTTTCCCAAGTTTGTTTTTTTCAAAGTTCTGATCCCATTTAATTAAATCATCAACAGTGGTCCATAAATTACCATCTCCCACCGTTTCTTTAGGGTTGTATACTTTACTAGCTTTTCTTTTTTGACTATTCCAGTTGTAGCAGTATGAATCGGTCGATTGCTTTTTTAGCTTTTCATCGAAAAACTTAGTGTTGGTCATTCCGAGCGGCTTAAAAATGTTCTCTTGAGCAAAATCAACAAATGATTGTCCGCTTACTTTTGATACTATTTCGGCCAAAAGAACGTAGCCGGTGTTGTTGTACGAAAAGGCGTCTCGCGGGTAATAGCTTAGGTCTTCTTGTTTTTTTAAATCTTCCCAAAACTTTTCTTTTGTCAAGAACTTAGAACGAAGTTTATGTTGTAATTCTAGAAGTGATAAATAGCTTCGAATTCCGCTAGCATGGCCCAACAAATGATTAATAGTAATAGTGGTTCTGATTTTAGGGAAATCAGGCAAGTACATCTTGATATCATCGTCTAGCTTAAGTTTCCCTTGTTCCTCCAGCAGCAAAATACAAGTAGCTGTGAATTGCTTTCCGATCGATCCTACATCAAATTGAGTTTGATCGTCTATTAATACCTTTTTGCCAAGGTTAGCATACCCAGAATGACTTCGATAAACTTCTTGACCTTTATGAATAATTACAGCTGTGTATCCAGGAGTTAATTCGTTTGGCGACTTTCCTAATATAGAATCAAAAATGCCTGCATCGATCGATACTTGACCGAAAGCAATTGATGAGAAAGAGACTAGAAAGAGTAGAATAATACGCATAGACCGGAATCTTTTCAAAGATCGTAATTATTGTACTTGCAACTAATTAAATAGGTACGATCCACCTAAATTTATAAGTCGCCCGTCTGAGAATAGTAACAAAGTATCCCCTCAAAAGCCCTATATATCGAAGAAAACAGTGAGATTTTGTACTATCAAATATAAATGACATAACTTTGTGCCCGCTGTCGAGTCCGAAAGACAGCCATTTAAAAACGAATAAATGACATTTAGTGAATTAGGTTTGAGCAAAGAGGTGCTTAAAGCCTTAAGTGAGTTAGGATTTGAAAGTCCTACGCCAATTCAAGAACAAGCAATCCCTAATCTATTAGAGGACGGTTCAGATTTAGTTGGTTTAGCCCAAACAGGAACAGGAAAGACAGCAGCCTTCGGTATACCGTTGGTAGAACGTTGTGAAGCTGATTTTAAAGCAGTCCAAGGATTGGTAATTTGTCCAACCAGAGAATTGTGTTTACAAATTACGCGAGACATACAATCGTATTCTGTACATAAGAAACTTAGAATTACTGCTATATACGGTGGTGCTAGCATAGACCAACAAGCTCGTGATATTAGAAAAGGAACCCACATTGTTGTGGCTACTCCTGGAAGGTTGATCGATATGATTGGTAGAAAGTTGGTGAAAATTGAGGAAGTCAACACTGTTGTCCTTGATGAGGCTGATGAAATGCTAAACATGGGTTTCAAGGAAGACATCGATAAGATTCTTGAAAACACTCCAGAGGAAAGAAATACTTGGTTGTTTTCTGCTACAATGCCTAAAGAGGTTGCTAGAATCGCTAAGAATTACATGACGGAGCCGTTAGAAATATCGGTAGGTCATAAGAATGAGTCTGCAGCAAACATTACGCATGCATATTATGTGGTTCAAGAAAGAGACAGATACTATGCATTAAAAAGATTACTTGATTATAATCCTGAAATTTTCGGATTGGTATTCTGTAGAACCAGAAGAGAAACGCAGCAAGTTGCAAGTAACTTGATTGTTGATGGTTATAATGCGGAAGCGCTTCATGGAGATATGTCTCAGCAGCAAAGAGATGCTGTGATGGCAAACTTCAGAAAGAAGACGACACAGATATTAGTTGCAACTGATGTTGCAGCAAGAGGAATCGATGTAAATGACATTACTCACGTAATTAATTACAACCTTCCTGATGAAGTTGAGAATTATACGCACAGATCTGGAAGAACTGCTCGTGCTGGTAAACATGGTGAATCACTTGTGTTAATCAACCCTAGAGAAGGAGGAAAGATTAAGCGAATTGAAAAGATAATTCGAAAAGAATTTAATAAAAGAACCATTCCAGAAGGGGAAGAGATTTGCGAAAAGCAATTGATGAACCTTATTGATGAAGTTGTTGCAACTGAAATCAATGAAAAAGCCATGGCGAAGTACGAAGATATCGTTTATGACAAGCTTGGTGGAATGGAGATTGAGGATTTGGTGCACAAATTCTTGAGCATGGAGTTTAATCGCTTTTTAGATTACTACTCGAATGCTAAAAATCTTAATGCGAAAGCAGGCCAAGATCGAGATAGAGATTCTCGAAAAGGTGGAAGAAAAGATTTCGGAGATACGCAAAGATTCTTTATCAATAAAGGGAAAATGGATAATCTTAATGCAGGTGCATTAGTAAGAGCCATTTGCGATAGTGCTAATATTCCTTCAGGTAAAATTGGTCAGATTGATATTTTAAGAGAATTTTCATTCTTCGAAATTGACAAAGCGTCAGCGGATTCAGTTCTTTCTGCAATGCAGGATGCTGAAATTGATGGAGACTCTGTAAACGTAGAACTTGCTGGACCTAGAAAAGGTGGCGATCGTTCAGGCGGTGGCGGACACAGAAGAGGAAACTCTGGCGGTGGTCATAGAGGTTCACGAAGTGGAGGAGGCCGAAGTGGTGGTTCTCGCAGCGGAGGAGGTTCTCGAAGTGGTGGAAGTCGTGGCGGTTATAGCGGTGGCGGAAGCGGTGGAGGCGGCCGAGGTGGAAACCGAAGACGTTAATCAGCAAATCAAATTACTAAAGCCTCTAAATTATATTTAGAGGCTTTTTTTTGCCTAAAATTCTGGGCTAGAACCGAATCTCTTCAGTAAATGAATCTCCGAGGTTGGAGGTTAATTCTACTTTGAGTGCCAAAATACCTGAGTTCTTTTTAGCGCCTAATTTTTTCAGTGAATCATAGATTAAGATATCCTTGTGATTAGCAGGGAAAGCGTATTTATTATTCCAGATTGGAACGTTTTTATCTTTGTACACCGCAAATACGCGTAAGTTAAATTGTGCCTTTACTAAGTGGTCTGAAACTACCGTAACCTTAATGGAGTCGTTTTTTTTATCGATTAAAGCGATCATTGGTTGATAGTATTTCTCAACTATTCCATATGCTAATTTCCTTTTCTTGTCATAGTCTAAAACGCTCCAGGAGGGTCCTTGCCAACAATCATTAAATTGCCAAAAGAGTGTGCCCATGCAGTGTCCCTTGTTTTTGCGGTGTGCTCGAATTGCGATTCGATATGCTTCAGCCTGTGTAGCTTGGCTATTTAAAATGTAATCCCTAAAATCTGAAGACTTTCCAAAAAGTTCCTCGCTATGTGTAGTAATTAAATCCGTTCCGATATAACTCTTTTGGCGATTTAGCATCACCTCATTCTCTAAATTCATGTACTTAGAAGAAATTACATTCTCTAATGTTTCATAAGCCGGAAAGCTTTGAAATCCATATTCAACCATGAACCTTGGAACGTTTGTTTCATAGTTTTCAAATGGCTCCTTCCCATGCCATACTCCCCAATAATGCATCGAACTGTGATTAAAATTCTCTTCCTTTCCCCAATTAGAAAGGGGAGAAGTAGAAGTGTAATTGGTGTTAGGGCTATACTTCAATAAAGTATCAGGAATGTGTTTTTTAAATAAGTCGTTATAACCATTTATGAGTTCGGTTTCAAATTTGTCAGTCCAACCAAATTGGTCTTTCCATCCCCAATTATTCATGGCCACTTCAATTTCATTGTTACCACACCAAGTTGCAATACAGGGATGGTTTCGTAGTCTTATAACGTTGTCTTTTACTTCTTCAATTACGTTGCTCGCGAAATCTACATCGATCGGATACATGCTTCCTGCAAACATAAAATCTTGCCAAACCATAATCCCATATTGGTCACATAAGTCATAGAATACATCTTGTTCGTAGACACCACCTCCCCAAACTCGAAGCATGTTCATGTTTGCCCGAGATGCCTCTTTAATAATTTCTTCATAGTCCTCAAATTTGACCTCAGGAAGGAAAAGGCTTTGAGGGATATAATTTGCTCCTTTAATGAATACTTGATGTCCATTCACTTCAAAGTAAAATGAAGTCCCTCTCTCATCCGGCTCATTAATTAGCTCGATTGTTCTCGCACCAAAACTCGTAAACTTTCGATCTATTACGCGGTTGTTTTTAAGCAATACCACTTCAATGTCTCTCATGGTTTGATCTCCAGATCCATTAGGCCACCAGAGTTCATCTTCCTCAACCCAAATGGTAGTGAACGCGGACAGCTTTCCTTTAACCAGTTTTAATGTTTCGCTTTCACCATCTATTAATACCTCTATGTATTCATCATCTGTTCCTGATTCAATTTCTACGGTAACTTCAACTTCAGCACCATAATCATCAACTTCTATGGTCTCACAATGAACGCTGGTAATTCTGCAATCGTTCCACATATTCAGCCTAATGGGCTTCCAAATACCTGATGTTACATACCGTGGGCCCCAATCCCATCCGAAATGATATGCTGCTTTTCGTACGAACGGACTTACGTTAACGGTTTCGTTTTCGCATCCAGATGGAAGTTTAAAAGGATATTGTTTTACAGATGGGGCATAGGCCTCGATTGGAGAGTCGAAAAACACCTTTAATTCATTTTCTCCTATTACGGCTATATCTTGAATTTCCGATTTCCAGGTTCGGAACATGTTGTTTGCTGAAACTATTATCTCTCCATTTAAGTAGATTGTGGCTTTCGTGTCTATCCCTTCAAATTCAAGTTCTACATGTTGGTTTTGTAGGTCTTCTTCTGCTAATTCAAATTTTGTGGTGTATTGCCAATTTTCATTTTCAATCCATTTTAAGCTCAGTTCATTTGTATCTGCATAAGGATGTTCGATAACTTTATTCGCGAATAAGTCAGTATGAACGCAGCCAGGAACCTTAGCAGGTCTTTCAATTTGCTCAGATTCTGACTTGAACATCCATTCGGAATCAAGCTTTAGCGTAGTTACTCCGGTTCTGTCACCACCTTTCGGATCCTTACAAGAAACAAGAGAAACAACAAATAAGAAAAAAAGAATCTTACTTAATCTCATTTAGGATTGCTTTTATTTTATCGTGATCTACCGCATAAGTTTTACCCATTTGATCAGATTGCTCTGCTACTTTTCGGATTGAAAAATGAATTGCATCAATATCCATTTCCAATAAGGAATTAACGTTATTAGGGTTGACCCCACTGCCTGCCATCACTTCGATGTTTAGTTCGTCTATAGTGCTAATTGACTCGATGTTAGCTCTACCTGCATCAACGTTAGGAGCTTGACCAGAGGTTAGTACTCTATGAAAACCAAGCACACATAGTTTCGAGAGTGAGGATAAGTATTCATTGCAAAAATCTATGGCGCGATGAAATGTAACTTCAAGATTAAATTGAGAGGCAATTGATGTCAAATAAGCATTCGCTGCTTCATCTAGGCTGAGGTCACTATTTAAACATCCAAAAACAACTCCTTTGGCACCAAGTCCTCCGGCTCTAGCAATGTCCAAAGCCATAATTTCAATTTCATCTGGACTGTAGTTGAAATTTCCCGGTCGCGGACGAATCATGACGTGCGTTTCAGATTTTATTTCAGCCGCACACTTTTCAATTAATCCAGAACTAGGAGTTAGTCCCCCAAGATCCAAAGCCGCACATAGTTCAATGCGATTAATTCCATACTGGTCAGCAGAAGTGGCTTCTTCAAAAGATTCAATACAAACTTCCGTTTTCATTTAATTATTATTTCATCCATAAATATCCATGCCTCAGAGCCTGCGGCTTCATGCCAGTCGGGCACTGTTCCAATGTTGACCGCTTCAATTTTTAGATATTTAGTTTCTACATCTTCTGCAAAATTGACTTTCATGTTAACGATTGACTTGCCTCTCTGCTTTGCTTCCATGCTGGCTTTTTGCGTTTCAATTTTCGTCCATTTAACGCCATCATCTGAAATGAAGACGCTAAATTCTTCTGGTCTGAAAATCCAGGAATTATTGTAATGATAGAAGTTTGCAGAAACGCTATTTACCACCTGTCCTTCATTAAGCTCCAACATGACCGAAAAATCCTTTCCCTGTATTCCTTGCCAGTTTCCATCTCGAAAATTTAAGGAGCCTATCTTCCCGTCAACCAACCCGAACTCCCCGCCACCGCTGTAGCTGTCAGCATATGTGGTTTCATACTTAGGTTCAACAATTACATCAGCTTTTATTGTAAACGTTTGCTCGATTGTTTCTCCATATTCAATACTGTCTCTTACCGCCCTAGCTTGAATTCTTATAGCATCATTGCAAAATATTGGTTTGGTGTATAGAACATAGGTTGCCGTTTGATTTGCATATAGATCATTGTTTACAGAGCCAAGTGACGTAAAAGTTCTGTATTCTAAATCTACTCCTTCAACTTCGGCATTTAGGTAAAGAGAGTCGCCTTTAGTTTCCATAGATATTGGAATCGCCTCTGCACCGTATTTCACTCCCATAGAATCCAGTAAAGAATAGTGATCATAAACTCGATTCTTAAATTCATCGTAATCCCCATTAGTTCCTTTCCATAGTACTTCGGATAACGCCAACATTCTTGGAAAGACTTTGCTGTCTAAATTAGCTTCATTAGGTACATGTTCAGTCCACATATTGACTTCTCCTCCTAGAATATATTCTTGCAGCTCTTCTGGCATTGAATCGGGTATAGGGTTGAAGTTGAACACCTTCTCCAAATTAATCGCGTCCAACGGATAGTCTAAATAGCAATGAGAAGTTGGACTCATTATCGCACCATGCTTTGAATTAGCAGCATCAGTTCCTCCTTGCATTCCTCTCCAACTTTGTACAGTTGCATTCGCAGAAAGTCCTCCTTCTAAAATTTCATCCCAGCCAATTAATTTCCTTCCTTTTTGATTCAGAAATTTTTCCACTCGGCTGATAAAGTAGCTTTGAAGTTCATGTTCATCATGAAGTTCTTCATCCTGAATTCTCTTTTGGCATTTCGAACAATGTTCCCATCGATATTTGGGTGCTTCATCTCCTCCAATATGGATATACTCAGAGGGAAATAACTCCAATACCTCAGTCAGCACATTTTCAATAAACAAGAAGGTGGAATCGTTGCCTGCACAGTAAATCTCTTTAAAAACACCCCAATCATTAGCCACTTGAACTTGAGTTTGCTCGCATGATAAGTGCGGGTATGCGGCTATTGCTGCTTGCGAATGACCTGGTAGTTCAATTTCAGGAATGATGGTTACGTTCAGTTCCGAGGCATATTTAACAATCTCTCGAATGTCTTCTTTTGTGTAAAATCCTCCGTATCGAGTTCCTTTGTCATTGTTGCTCCAGGCTCCGATCTCGGTTAGTTTTGGGTATTGATCAATTTCAATTCGCCAGCCTTGATCTTCAGTTAAATGCCAATGCAGCACATTCATTTTATAATAAGACAATAACTTAATGTACTTCTTGACTACATCCTTAGAATAGAAATGTCGGCAACAATCTAAAAGTAATCCGCGGTGTTTGAAATTAGGCTGGTCTTTTACGGTCATCGATTGAATTCGAACGGCAAATCCATCTTGATGATCGGTCTGATTGAATGCTTGATTTAAGGTTTGAATACCCCAAAACAAGCCGGTGTTTGAAAACGAACTAACCTTAATCGAACCAGGTTCAATAGTTAATTCATAAGCTTCTTTATTGGTCGAATCCATAAGTTTAGAGACTTCCAGTTTGATAAAATTGTCAATTGGTTCTTCGGATGTCGTTTCCAACTCATGGCCAAATTCAGCTTTTATTAGGTCTGCCAAAAAACGAGATTCTCGAATTTCGTTTCTTCCTGCAACGATCTTCGTATCTGGATTTAAAATGAAAGAGTTAGTTGAATAACCAATTGACTGAGGCAGCGGAATAATTGAAACTGGTTCAATCATTTCAAAAGACGATTCGCTTTCAGAACAAGAAAACACAAATAAGCATAAGCACAGAAGAATAATTGGCCTCAATTTCATCTTCGTAAAGATGCAAAATCTACGGTAAAGTCACCAATCTAATATCCGGGAAATGAGTAGTGAAATAACCGTATCCACCTTCAATATTTGAAGGGTAATTGATCGGCTCTTTCACCAAGTCTGTAAAGAAGTTCCGACTTTTTTGTCTTAGCGATAAGTACTCGAAGTACTCTTGACTAATGTTTGAAATCGAAACGAATAATGAGTCTTCTTCCCACTCCCAGAGTCGATGAGTGTCAGAGTAAGTTCCAGAAAAAGTCTGATCATGTAGTAAGATTGTTTCAGTTGGGATGTTTTGATCCGCTTCAAATGGACTACCGCTCTGTACTGAATCATTTGATTCGGAATAGAAATTAACCATGTAATAGTTATCTCCAATTAAATCTTCGAATGAGAAATATACATCTGTATAGGTGAATAGTTCTGTGGAGTCGATGATTGCATCAACAGAATCAAATTGAACCTGTTCTAACATGGCAGCCGTTGACCATACTGTTTGATTTAATTCAGGATCGTAAATGTTTAGGGTATAATCCGTGTTAATCAAAGAAGGTGTTCCGATACTTGCATATAATCCGGGTGCGCTTGGAATAGGGTAGAGGGTATCGGTAAATCCAGAATAGCTTATCGTGATGATTGCGCTATCAACTAATAGTTGATCCAATAGTTCTTGCCCTGTAGTGTCTCCATTTTCCTCGCTATAGGAGAGCGCTCCGAAACTCTTTGATAAGGTAACGATCATCGTTGCATTTGGGATCACTTGAGATGATACGACCAATTTAGTTTCCGCAGTTCTTAATTCGATTGGCAAAGGCTTCGGAATGCATGAAGCAAAAAATAATCCGAAGAGAACTGATAATATGGCTATGTGTTGTTTTTTCATATGATCAGAATTTAAAGTTATAAGCGATTGACGGAATGAATCCGAATAGGCCTGGTTGCTGGTATTTATAACCTATACCTTGTTCAGCCGGAACGATGTCAACTCGATAAGGCTGCGCATGATTATATACATTGTAACACCCAAATGCCCATTCACTTTTAAATTTCTTCTCTTTTTCTCGAGAATGAATAGTTAGGTTAAGATCTAGTCGATGCGAAGGACTCATTTGAACTTCGTTTCTGTCTGTGTAAATTGGAATAATATCTAATCCAGTTAACGTAGAATTTGGCATGAAGTACTGTCCAATTTGAGCCGTGAACCTAGATCCAGTTTGATAGACCCATACCGCTGAAAATGTTATTCTTTTTGAGATATCAAAATTACCAACAATGGAGATTGAATGTCTTCGATCATATTTAGCCCAGAAAGTTCGGCCTCCATTTAACTCATCGAAGTCTCTTGTGGCCCATGAAATGGTATAACTAATCCATCCGTTAAATCGACCTTTGTTTTTCTGAAGAAGAACTTCACCACCCCAAGCATCACCTTTTCCTTGAAGCAGTTCATTTTCAAAATTGTTGTTCAAAATTAAATTAGCTCCTTCTCTGTATTCAATCAAGTTTTGAAGCCATTTGTAATATCCTTCAATGGTTAAAGACGTTCCAATTTTTTCGAATAACATATTATATCCTACTGCAACTTGATCTGAAATCTGAGGTGCGATGTTAGCGGTAACGGGATACCAGAGATCAGTAGGAAGCGCTACGGTGGAACTGGACACTCGATGCATGTACTGTTTCATTCTACTATAGCTGGCTTTAATTGAAGTTTTATTATCGAGCATGTATCGTGTTGAGAATCTAGGTTCAAGACCCGCATATGTTTTGCCTTTAAGAAAAGATCCAGAAACTCGTAGACCATACTTGATTTTCCATAATGGATTGATGTCCTGATCGGCATAACCATACGCGCCAAATTCTTGCGTGTAAAGTTTATCTCCTGCGCTACTTGCTAAAAAGTCTGATACATCACCAGCTGTACTTACGATATTAGGATTGAACACATGGCTGATAATAGAAGTACCAAACTTGATTTTTAAATCAGAGTTCTTAAAGTAATCCCAATCTGCCTTCATTCCCAGGTCAAATATGTTTGATCGAATGGCAATATTATTAGAGCCTAACTTCCCGTTAATGTCATAATTGAAAGCGGTGCTGATTAATGAAACATTAGAGAATAATTTGTCACCATAGATATGATTCCATCGTACGGTATTCGTCAGGTTCGCAAGATTAAATCCAAAGCCTAGCCCTAAGTCTGCAGCTGAAGTGTCTTGTTCGGCTGGTTCAGTTTGATCATCCACATCTTGTCCGTCAAACGCCAGTACGTCTTTCCCGTAATAGATACTGTAGAATAACCTGTTCTTGTCGTTGATTTTGTATTGCGCCTTTCCATTTAAATCGTAGAAATAGTAAGGGACAAATAAATTGGCAAGCTTTAATACTTTATCAATGTATGTTCTTCTCGCGGAAATTAGAAAGGAGGCCTTGTCCTTTAGAATTGGTCCTTCTAAGGTAATTCTTGACGATAGTAATCCAATTCCACCAGCACCGTGAATCTTATTATCATGCCCATCCTTCATTCTAATGTCTAGAATGGATGAAAGACGACCTCCGTAATTGGATGGGAATCCACCTTTAATCATCGTCATGTCTCTAATTGCATCTGAATTAAAAACAGAAAAGAATCCAAATAGGTGTCCAATATTGTATACAGTTGCCTCGTCTAATAACACCAGATTTTGATCGGCATCACCACCACGTACAAACATTCCTGTACTTCCTTCAGTTCCTCCTTGAACTCCTGGGAGCAATTGAACAACTTTAATTATGTCAACTTCTCCACCTAAACTTGGAAGGTTTTTAATTTGTTCCATTTGAAGCTTTGTGGTGCTCATGTCAGTGCTTCGTAATTCCTTTTCTTGTCGAGATTTTTCAGCTGTAATTACTACTTCATCGATGTTTTCAATTTTCGGTTCGAGCTCTAGATTTATGGTATGGAAAGTACCAACTTCCAATTCTTGCTCAATTTCTCCATATCCGAAAAAGCTAAATACAATCGTTACTTTTTCTCCAGTAATTGCGTCCGGTTTTATCGTTAATGAATAGAATCCATATTCATTTGTTTCGGTACCAATATTGGTGCCTTTAACGTAGATTGCCGCATAAGGTAAATCTTCCCCTGTGTCGCCATCAGTAACCGTTCCACTAATAGTGGTTTGTCCGAAAACGCAAAGTGATGCGAATAGAAAGAGAAGGAAAAAAGTGTATTTAAGCATAGCGATTATTACTAGGACGAACGAAGTTAGTGGAATGTTACTGTTTATGAAACAGATATGTTCAGTTTTACCCTACACCTTGTAATTAACTTATTCTCGCTTGATCATTTTGCCTCTGACTTTTCTTCCGGTTAAAGTCTTGTATTGAAGGAAGTATACTCCTTTAGGTAGATTTTCCATTCTTAGATCAACTATTTGCTGAGCAGGCAAATTAAATCTCTTATAGGTGCCACCAGATGAGTTCGTAATGAGGACGTTGTAAAGATCGATGGATGATTCGATGAAAAAAGTGGAATGGGTTGAATCATTATAATACTTGATGTCTGTTATTATCTCCTCATTGTCGGCATTGATCGTATCGGTGGTTTCAGTGCGCACGCTGTAATGGGTTTCTGTTCCCGTTAAGCTGTCAAATTCAATGTAAACCGAATCTTTATAGCGTGTTTGAAACATTTGGCCATTGACGATTTCCTCATAATGAATGAACGTTGTATCAATCGAGCCGATTATCTGATTTACAGCAAAGACGGTATCATAAAAAATTGAATCAACGAAAATAGTATCGGTTATAAGGGTGTCCATATAGTATTTGGTTCCTGGAACATGAAGCATCACGCTATCTTCTGGTTCGTTAGGATCTGATGGCGGACTAGAGCAATCTCCAATAAATCCTCCCGCTAATTTTGCAATTCCTGAGCTATCTGTTGTAGTAATCCAAATGACTATTCCTTTGTGATTTTTTATTTCAACCGTTTGGTTGATAACTGGTAAGCTGTCTCTTCCGTAAATAATAACTTCCTTTTTTTCAATGAGGTCAATGGCCCATTCATTTCGTTTTTTACGAGTACCTCCGCCACCACTAAAACCGCCTCCAACTGAAGAGCCTCCGGAGCTATATCCCCAGCCAGACCCGCCAGGTCTAACGGTTGTTGAAGTAACCGTTGTGTTTCGCACTAAATCCCGATTTGGTGGATTTCCTGTTTTAATTATTTGATTTTGAAAATTACTATCTACGAAATCTGACGGGATAACTTGACTGATTTCAAATAAACTATCTGCTTGTTCTTGGAATTGCTGAGCCGCGAAAATAGAGTCGTTTTTGAGTACGGCTCGTGGTTTAATTAATTCTCTTGCCAGTAATGGATTATAACTTCCTCCGGAAGGCATCCATGAACCAGTTCCACCGGTGCGGTAAGCTGGGCAGATGTGTTGCTTATGGCAACTAGAAAGCAGGACAAGAAGTGTGAGTGTAATCAGGTAGAATGTTCTCATGGCTTTTAGGTTATAGCTATAACAAAGCCACTAAATTTGGTTACATCTTATTGATTTTGAGCTACTTTATTCTTTAGCTTCGCTTCTCTTAAATACAGGAACAGTGGGAATCCACCCGCCAGTCCGAATAGAAAAGTTGAGGCCCAAACCAACCAAGTAAATTTGATATTATACTTTTTACTCTCCTTAAACGACCACAGCATAAATACGAGAACCGTAAATAATAAATCGATCATAAAGGCCCCAGAGATGTTATTACTAAACATTCCGTTTACAGTCTCCAACGGGTTCGTATATAACAGAATATTTCCGGTGTCAATTGAAACCATTGTTACAAGAATGTTCGGTAGAATGAATCCAATAATGGCAAGCGTGAGATAGACGTTTTTCATGTTTTTTCAGTAAAAGTATTTCAACCGAAAATGAAAAACATTGACTTAAGTTAAGATTTGCTCAAGGCTCTTTTCTTTATTCTACTCAATGATTCAGGCTGTACCCCTAAATAAGATGCGATTTGAATTTGGGAAACTTTCTGGAATATTTCTGGATTACGATTTAGCAAGTTTAAATACCTGGCTTCAGGATTCATCGTAAGTAGTGACGCAATGATCTCTTGGTGGTTAATTAGCTCTTGTTCCATAGCAATCCGAGCAAGCACCTCAAATTTAGAATCATGAGTTAGGAGTTTAACCGAATTTTCCAATGAGATAATTGCCATTTGAGAATCTTCAGTTGCTTCTAAGTTGAATTGTGAAGGAACCTGATTTACAAAACTTGCATATGCACTAATAAACTCGTCAGGTCTATAAAAATATGCTGTTTTTTCATTTCCATCTTGATTGTAGAAGAGTCTCACAAATCCTGAGATATTGAAATAAAATTCTTTCGAAATTTCGCCCTGCTTAAGGAGGAGTTCCCCTTTTTTGAATGATTTTACAGGAACCGAGGAAGCAATTAGATTTAAATCAGCCGAATTAAGCGTGATGAATTTTGAAATATGATTTATAAAAGGTTCAATCATTAGGCCTTAATCCGTTCTAAACATTTGAAAAGTATCAAATCCAATTTATAATCTTCTTCGGTAGGAAGAGAATAGAATTTCATTTTTTTCTCATGAAGGGAAAGGATCACCACCGTTTTTCTAGCATTTGAATCAATGAAAATGGCCGACCAATTTTGCTCTTCGAAATATTTTATTTCTACGATTTCAAAATTTTGATCATAAGATCCGAGCTTACGAGATTTAAGTTGATCAATGGATTTTAAATTGGTCAGGAATTCGCTTTTAAAGTCATCACTTTTATCTGGTACTATTTCCTTAAGCTCATCCATATCCATTTCTCGGAGTTTAAGAAACCCTTCGTTTAATAATTTACCATTACATATAGGATTGAATATCACGATTAATGCAACATTTAACACGGAGAATCCAATCAAAAAAGTCATAAATCCTGATGGGACTTGAAAGAAAAAGAACGACCAGATAAATCCAATAGGAACAATCAGTGCGGCCAAAATAATGGAGTATAAAGCATGTTTGTATTTGAAGTATTCAAATGCTGCAAATGGGAGATAAATAATAGATAACGTGATGTACGGAGTAACACTCAAGTCTTCTTCGTAGTATCTCATTGTAATGAAACTTATGAAGGCCATTACAACAAATGGAAGTATGCTATCTAATAATTTCTTCTTTCTCACGGTCCTAAACTAATCAAAAAAGAGGATGCTACTTGTGTATATCTTCCATAAAAAGTTGATGGTTTGTAAGGACTTTCGTGTTATTTTTATTCTCCCTTACGCTAGACAAGATAGTATCTAGGACTAATTAATAAAACAAGCAATTTGTATTTAATATTTGATACGGAAACTACCGGTCTCCCAAGAGATTTTAAAGCACCAATTACGGATACCGATAATTGGCCTAGAGTAGTTCAGATTGCTTGGCAACTCCATGATGACATGGGGGTGATGATTGAACATAAGGATTACTTGATAAAGCCGGATGGTTTTTCAATCCCCTATCAATCAGAACAAATTCACGGCATTTCTACTGAGCTAGCAGAAGATCAGGGGGTTCCTTTGGCTCAAATGTTAGCTGAGTTTAATGAGGTTCTTGGACGATCTAAGTTTGTGGTAGGTCAGAACGTTAAGTTCGATATTAACGTCATGGGGTGTGAGCTTTATCGGGAGTCGGTAGAGACTCCGATGCTTGATATGCCTGTACTAGATACCTGTACAGAAGTAACTGCGCAACTTTGTCAAATCCCAGGAGGAAGAGGCGGGAAATTTAAGTTGCCGACTTTAACAGAATTACATGAGCACCTTTTTGGAGAGCCGTTTGGAGAAGCCCACAATGCAACAGCAGATGTTGAAGCGACTACTCGTTGTTTTTTAGAACTAATCCGTAGAAAGCAATTCAAGTTATCGGATCTTCAAGGTCAACCTGATTATTTCGGATTGTTCATTGAGCGTAATGATGTGCCATTTCAGCCAGTTGGGCTAACTCATTTAAACCTTAAAGAGGCTAGTGAGAAAATTAGAAAGGCAAGTGGTGCAGGGCAAGTAGATGATGAAATTTCATCGGTTGATGCCGCAAAGAACTTGGAAGCACTTGCAGATGTACAGTATTCACACTTGCATAACCACAGTCAGTTTTCAATTCTACAGTCTACAACACAGGTTGGTAATCTTATCAAATTAGCGGCAAACAATGAAATGCCGGCCGTAGCTCTTACGGATTCAGGGAACATGATGGCTGCTTTTCACTTTGTAGCTGCCGCTGAAAAACATACGAAGAGTCTCAATGCAAAAATTGGAGAATTACATGAGGAACTCGATGCGACCAAAGAGGCTGAAGTTGTAGATACCGATAAGATTAATGAATTAGAGTCCAAAATTGAGAGAGCTAAGAATCAGTTTGTAAAACCGATTATTGGTTGCGAATTGAATGTCTGTAAAGACATGCTAGATCGCTCACATAAAGACAATGGATCGCAGGTGCTCTTCCTTGCAAAAAATAAGAACGGTTACCGGAACTTATCTAAAATGTCTTCGCTAGGTTACATAGAAGGATTCTACTATGTTCCAAGAATCGACAAGAAAGTTGTAGCTGAGCTTAAGGGAGATATCATTGTTACCACTGGTGGATTAAGAGGAGAAATTCCTGACTTGATTTTAAACTTCGGAAAAGAGCAAGCAGAAGAAGCATTCCAATGGTGGAAACAAGAGTTTGGTGAAGATTTTTACGTAGAATTACTTCGTCATGATTTAGAAGAAGAACGTAGAGTGAACCAAATTTTAATGGAGTTCGCCAAACGATATGATGTAAAGTATTTTGCTTCTAACAATACTTTTTATCCAGAAAAAGAAGAAGCTTACGCACACGACATTCTGCTGTGCGTAAAGGATGGCGAGAAAAAAGACACGCCAATCGGTAAAGGACGAGGATTCAGACATGGGTTCCCTAATGACCAGTTCTATTTCAAGTCTCAGGCTGAGATGAAAGAACTATTTAAGGATTTACCAGAAGCCATTGTCACCATTGAAGAGATAGTAGATAAATGTGAGCAATATGTACTTGCGAGTGATGTTCTTCTTCCAGGGTTTGATATCCCTGAAGAGTTTCAGGATGCAGAGGATAAAAATGATGGCGGTAAAAGAGGCGAGAATGCATTCTTAAGACATTTAACGTACGAAGGAGCTAAACGTAGGTATGGAGATATTACTCCTGAAATTGAAGAACGATTAGATTTCGAACTATCGGTCATTGCCAATACGGGTTATCCAGGATACTTTTTGATTGTACAAGATTTCATTGCGGAAGCTAGAAACATGGGCGTGTCAGTTGGTCCCGGAAGGGGGTCTGCCGCAGGGTCAGCCGTAGCTTATTGTACGAAAATTACGAACATCGATCCAATTAAGTATGACTTACTATTTGAGCGGTTCTTAAATCCAGACAGGGTATCGATGCCCGATATTGATATTGATTTTGATGACGAAGGTCGTGGAAGAGTAATTCAATATGTAATTGATAAATATGGCTCTAGCCAAGTAGCTCAAATTATCACCTACGGTACAATGGCCGCCAAATCTAGCATTAGAGATACAGGTCGGGTGTTAGATCTTCCTTTGCCAGATACAGATCGAATCGCTAAGATGGTTCCGGATATTAAACTGAAGAAGTTATTCGGATTAGATGAAGACAAACTGAAAGAGAAACTGAATGCGGAGCAAATGGTCATGGCCAATGAGCTTAAGGAAGTTTCTGGTGGATCCGGTTTAGAGGCCGAAGTTGTTAATCAGGCGAGATTACTCGAAGGTTCTGTTAGGAATACAGGAATCCACGCTTGTGGTGTAATTATTACTCCTTCAGATATTCGGGAGTATGTGCCTGTTGCAGTTTCTAAAGACGCTAATTTATGGTGCACTCAATTTGATAACAGTGTTGTTGAAGATGCTGGTCTATTAAAAATGGATTTCTTAGGGTTGAAGACACTGACCCTAATCAAAGACACCCTAAAGATTGTGAAAGCTCGAGACGGTGTAGATATTGATATTGAGGAGATTCCTCTAGATGACGAAGAAACTTATGCCCTGTTCCAGAGAGGGGAGACCGTTGGTATTTTTCAATACGAATCTCCAGGAATGCAGAAGCACTTGAAATCATTAAAACCTTCAGTTTTTGCAGATTTAATTGCAATGAATGCCCTCTATCGACCTGGACCGATTGAGTACATTCCTTCCTTTATTAAAAGGAAAAATGGAGAAGAAGAAATTGTCTATGATTTAGATGCTTGTAAAGAATATCTAGAAGAGACGTATGGAATTACGGTGTATCAAGAGCAAGTAATGCTGTTGTCGCAGTCATTAGCCGGGTTCACGAAAGGTGAAGCTGATACACTTAGAAAGGCGATGGGTAAGAAGAAATTTGACTTGTTAGCTAAGTTGAAACCTAAATTCCTTAATCAAGGAAACGAGAAAGGCCACGATAAAAAAGTACTAGAAAAGATTTGGACGGATTGGGAAGCATTTGCTTCGTACGCATTCAACAAATCTCACTCCACTTGTTACGCATGGATTGCTTATCAAACGGCATATTTGAAAGCACATTATCCTGCCGCATATATGGCAGCGGTACTTTCCAATAACATGAATGACATTAAGTCTGTTACCTTCTTTATGGAAGAATGTAGACGAATGGGATTGAATGTTCTTGGTCCAGATGTAAATGAATCATATTATAAGTTTGCAGTAAATAAAGAAGGTGCCGTTCGTTTTGGATTAGGAGCAATTAAAGGAGTTGGTGAAGGTGCTGTTAATGCAATCACCGAGGAAAGAAAAGAAAACGGACTGTATACTTCTATCTATGACTTGGTCCAGCGAATTGATTTAAAAGCAGCTAATAAAAGGGCTTTTGAAGGAATTACATTAGGAGGAGGTCTAGACTCTTTTGAAGGAACTCACCGATCTCAATTTTTTCAAAAAGATGATTCTGGAAATACTTTTCTAGAAAAATTAGTTCGGTTTGGAGCAGCTGTTCAGAATGAAAAAGATGCCCCGCCAGATCTATTTGGTAACGCTGTTGAAGTGGCATTGGCAGACCCTAAACCACCGGAGGCTGTGCCTTGGACAGCAATGGAGAAGCTGTCAAGGGAGAAAGAAGTAGTTGGAATTTATATTTCAGGACATCCATTGGATGATTTTGAATTAGAAGTAAAGAACTTTTGTCAAGGAACCGTTGCTCATTTGAACGGTGACATCAAAAGGCTGTTTGGAAGAGAGATGTTAATTGCCGGAATTGTCATGGAGGCAGAACATCGGATGACAAAAAATGGTAATCCATTCGGTACGATGGAAGTAGAAGACAAAACGGATAGTTTTAAATTCTTCTTGTTTGGCGAAGATTACCTCAGGTTAAAGCACTTTCTAGTGGACGGAAGTTTCCTAATGATTAGAGGGAAAGTTCAGAAACGAAAATGGAGTAAAGACGAGAATGATCTCGAATTTAAAATTGGATCCTTGGAGTTGTTGGCAGATGCTCGAAATAAAATGGCCAAGTCATTCCATTTACAAATCCCAGTGAATGAAGTGAATAATGAGCTAGTAGAGCAAGTGTACTCTTTGGTAAATGATCATCCAGGTAAATGCGAATTGAAAGTTAAACTCGTGGATACGGTGGATAATATCGTGGTAGAAATGCCATCAAGAAAAAGTGGGGTAGAAGTGAGCAACGATTTATTAGATCGAATTAAGGAATTAGATCATGTTGAGTATTACTTAAATGATAGGAAGACAAAGTGAAGTCGAATTTTGGACCGTACTTTTTTTGAAAATGAACAAATGATAGCTTACCTTGGTTATTAGAATTAATAAAGAGAAATTAAAGAATAAAAAACTATAAAAATGGCAGTAGAATTTACAGAAGCTAACTTTGATGAATTAGCGTTACAATCAGACAAGCCAGTATTGATTGACTTTTGGGCAGAATGGTGTGGACCTTGTAGAATGGTTGGGCCATTAGTAGATGAAATTCATACTGAGTATGAAGGAAAAGCAGTTGTCGGAAAAGTTAATGTTGATACAAACCAAGCTATCGCGGCTAAGTATGGTGTTAGAAGCATTCCAACTATCATCTTTTTAAAGAACGGTGAAGTAGTTGATAAATCAGTTGGGGCAGTTCCAAAGCAATCACTGATTGACAAGCTAGAAGCAGCTATTTAATAGAACTTATTAAAATTAAGCCCTCTTAAACTAAGTTTAAGAGGGCTTTTTTATGCGCTGAACTTAAGCAAGTATTAACTTGACGCAGTCTCTTCCTGTTTCCATAGCTCCATGAACAGATTGGTGATGGCCGTTGGTGTTCATGGCCTCTCCAGCAAAGTAGATTTTATTACCTAACGGTTTAGCAGCGAGCTTTCGCTTATCCTTTCCTTGACCAACTGGAGCGTATGAGTAGGCACCAGCTATCCACTTGTTTTTATACCAATCTTGAGTAAAGGAGTCTAAAAAGCTAGTTTTTGCAACATTGCCATAAACAAGCTCCAATTCATCAAGAAGCAGTTGGGTGGCTTTTTCCTCTCCCATTTGGCTAAGCTTAAGCGCTCGCTCTCCCATTACAAATGCCATCAAAACATGATCTTCTGCGTTCTTGCCATAGGCAGCATCAGCATATGCTGGGCTTGCGGTAGTTCCCAGAATGCCATCCCCGTAAAATTTCTCGCTAAATTTTAAAAAGACCTTCATGCCTGGTCCCATTTCAATGCTATTTATCGCATCGTTCTGCACAGTGCTTAACGCTGGCTTAAATTGAATTTTACCCGCTTTAAGTTGGGTTATTGGTACCGAGCAGATCACCTTATTTCCTTTGTGAAATCCTGAAGAAGTGTCGATTTGGACGTCATTGTTTGAGTAATCGATCGTCTTGACTTCAGTATTTAAAACGATATGATCTTTCAATTCATTGATTAAAAAAGCACTGATAAACTGACCTAGTGACTTTGGAAATTTAAAATCGCTATTGCCAGCATTCCAATTTTCCTCCTCAATTGCAGCCCATTTCACACTGATATCATTGGCTGCCGCTCCATATTCTCCTGCAACGTACTCTGCAAAGTTCAATTCGCTTCCAGAAAGGCCAAGTTCATCTTTGCAGTATTGTTCCAATGAAATGTCCTGGAGATTTGCATCAAACACTCCTTTCATTAGTTGCTTAACATTTGCGGGAAGTTCATCGGTGATTTTGTTCTTGTGCCAAAATTTGCCCCCAGAGTTATCCTTGTATACGTTAACTCCTTTCTCTTCAATGAAGTCAGCAAAGATGCTATTTCCTCCATGAAGCCATTCTGCCCCTAAGTCTATATTGAAATCGCAGAATTCAGAGTTGAATTTAGTTCGACCTCCAGCTACCGAATCTGCTTCTAGAATAGTGAATGGAATGTTGTTCTGTTTTAGAATGTATCCTGCGTATAGCCCAGCCGAACCTGCTCCAATTATAATCACCTTTCCTTTGAAGTCTGTGGCAATATTTATCGTTTCACAAGAGAAAAGGGAAGGAGCAAGCACTAAACCAGCTCCAACAAGGGCCGATAACTGAATAAATTCACTTCTTTTCATCTTTTAAAAATTGATCCGTAAAATGTTCTTTTCGTTTTCCAGCGGCATTTTGCGCTGCATTGTAATTTCTTGAATTTCCTTTTGGAATAGATAACGATTTCCAATCTTCATTAAGTTTTGTTTTACCAATGAAAACGATTTGACCAATGTGATAGGCATAGTGAGCAAGCTGTCTGTTAACGGCCTCTAATACGGTATGTTCTTTACTTCTTATGTAAACCCTTTTCGATAGGTCTGCATCCGTTAGTTCATTTAATGTCGCAAACAAGCATACCCAGCCTTTGTCCCAAGCTTCGATGGTCTGATTTTTAGATTCGAGAACCTCCTCAAATTCTCGATCTCGGTTTCGCCATTTTTTTTCTCCATCGGTATGCATGAAATCTGTCCAACGAGAAAGCATGTTTCCAGAAATATGATTTACCAAGTTGGCTACTGAGTTACTTTCGCTCTCGGTTTTAGAAAGGAGTTGTTGATCTGACAATGCATCAATGGTCTTTTTGCCAAGCAGTTCATAGTATTTGAACTGTTTGATATATGATTCAATTATTGGATTCATCGTTTAATTTCATGTGGTATTTAGTGTGCTGACTGAAATAATTTTTATCTCGGCAATTGAAATAATCAATGTCGCCAAGAATCATTTCTTTGTCTTCAAAAGAGGTGATAAAGAATAAATATGATTTTTTCTTAAATATTTTTCGAGGAGATTTAAGTTCAAGAACGCATCTAGCAGAAAATGTATCGATTGATACCATTAATAATTCACGATCTAAGGTTGGAGTTGTGAGGTAAGCCTTGTTCTTCTTGATTTCCAGCTCCATTACCCCAAATTTGCCAGTAGAATCAAAGTATTGATAAGATTTAATACTATCTCCGTCAAAACACGGTAAATAAGAGAAGTGATCTTGCTTCCATTTTCCTTGTAAATCGCTCAGTGTCAATTTGCTATACATGCCGGTCGTGTCAAGGGTCTGAGCCTGTAAAATAGAAACGGGCATGGTTGTTGCTAAAACCAACAACAGAAACGCTATTATTGCAGATGGATAGGCTTTATGAATGGTTCTTGGGTCCATTGCTTTCAATATAATAAACTTATAGAATGAATATCAATCTGTGTTGAACCAATTTTGTTTAAGGTTGTAAACAATCCAAGCAGATAGATAATTCAAATAATTAATATAAATTAGACGCTAAGTCGTTACACTCTAAAATTAATAACATGAAAAAAACAATACTCTTCGCTGCAGCTTTATTAACTGTTTCAGTAGGATTTACTCAGAATCTTCAGAGAGAAACAGTGAAATTTAAGTATGTGCAACTGCCTTCTAATCCGGTTGATAAGTCAATAACGAATTATCAAGGTGAAGTAATTATTATGGCAGAAGCTGACGCGCTTGCTGAACAAGCAGCCGCTCAAACAGCTAATGAAAATGCTTTGGCTATGTATCAACAAGAACTTTCTGTTTGGGAAGGTCAATGTGAGGATGCTCGTCAGCAGTATGCTGCAGATATGGAAGTTTGGAATTCCAAAAGTTTAGTTTGGCAAAAACTAAATAAAGAGAATAAGCCAAGATTGAGATTGCCTTACAAGCCTCAGCCGAGACATCAAGATGTTACTTATAAAGGCCCTAAGTATGACAAGAGCATGTTACGTGATACTTATTTGAATCTAGAAGGATTTAACCAAGATCCAACAAATGCATTAAAGTATACCGTAAAGATTTACGATTACTTTGAAACGCATAGCTTGAATTCTAAGGAAATGACTAAAAAGACAAGTGAAGGAACTTCTAAGTACTATGTGTATGAGTATAAAGGAGAATATAAACTTCCAATCGGTCTTAAAGTTGAAACAGCTGACGGTAAAGTTTTATATAACAAAATGGTACCTGAAACTGCAGAGCTTACAAAGTGGGTGACTAAAAACTACCCAACGAAAAGTAAACTAATTGGAGCGGTTAATATTGCTTCTACGGTTGAACAAAAGCAACAATCTTGTTTAGAAGGAAACATGAAATTGGTAAATGATTTCTGTAACGACATGTTTGGTTTCCCAATTAGAGAAGAGAGTTTAACTTCTTTCACAGTAAAATCTAAGAAAGTTGATTATTCAGATTTTGATGAGGCTGCTGAAGCATATAAAACTGCTTTGCAGAACATGTTAACTGAAGAAGATATTTCAGGATTTGAAACTGCAATCGGAATTTGGGATGCTGCGATCAAAGCAAATGATGGTCAGAAAAAAGGTAGATTGAAGAAAAAGAATTTACTAATGGGTACGATCTTCAGCATTGTTGAAGCTAAGATGTGGCAAGGTAAATACGATGAAGCACTTGCTGCTACAAAGCGTATTGACGGTTACAAGCCTTCTAAAGGTGACGAAAAGATGGCTGCCGAATACGAAGAGCAAATTAGAGATATGAAGCAACGTTGGAACGCCAACAACTAGTAATTATAAGATTTAATCTTAAGGAAAGGCTGTCTGAAAAGACAGCCTTTTTTTGTGCTTTAAAATTCAGTTAGTCTGGTACTTTATCACGTTGATATTACAATGATATTTTTTATACTAATTACTTAGCAAGCGAAAAGTAACCTTGTAGCGGATTAATCAAAAATAAATGAGAGGTTACTTCACTATAGTCATCTCTTTTACTAAGTGGCCTGCTCCAGCATATTTTTCAACTACAAATAGAATGTATCGAATATCAGCTACTATACATCTTTGCAGATTGTGCTCAAATGCGATGTCTCCACTCATAGCTTCCCAATTCCCATCAAATGCACAACCTATTAACTCTCCTTTGCCATTTATAACTGGGCTCCCTGAGTTCCCACCTGTAATGTCGTTATCGGTTATAAAACATACAGGCATTACTCCATCAGATGCATATTGACCAAAATCTTTCTTGTTATATAGCTCATGCAATTTTGGTGGAACGATGAACTCGTCATTTTTAGGGTCCTCTTTTTCAATTAAACTGGACAGGGTTGTATAATAGTCGTGGAACACGTTATCGCTGGTCTTATAGCCGGCTACCTTCCCATAAGATAATCGCATAGAAGAATTTGCATTTGGATAATAATTTTTGCTTGGGTTCATTTCACGCATCCCTTTAATATAAAGGCGGGAACCTTTTTCAATTTGCACATATAAATCCGAAATAACAGGACTTACATTACTTCTATAATTAGAGATGAAAGAGTTGGTCGCAATGTAAGCTGGATCCTTTTTAAGGATTTTTATTTTTGGATTTGAAATAAACTTATCAAATCGTCCTTGATCTGTAAATATGGACTTAGAAAAGACATGCTTAGCATACTTACGAAAATCTCCTTTGAACTTCTTTTCAATGGTTTGGAATACGTCTCCATGCATTTTCGTAGGAATGTCATTGTAATACATTTCTAAAAGTGCAGCGAAAACCTTTTGGTCTGTTGCGGGATTGTAATCCTTGAAGAATGTTTCTGCTCTTTCTTTTAGATCCTTAACTGCGCGGTTAACTCTGAGTTTATCTGGATTTTCGTTTTCCAATGCACGGCTTAGCCTTGAAGCACGAAAAGAAAATAAGGTTACTTCAGCGCCAAAAAGGCATTCATTTAAATAGGTTTGACTGAGTTTGTATTTGGTTAGTTCTGCGTATCCTTTTTCAAGTAAAGGAATAGCATTTCCATATTGCTCTTTTCGTTTGGCGTCTTTTTTTAACCATGCTGTAAATTCATCCTCCTCAGCCTTCTTTATATTTTGTACTCTTAGCTTTTTCAAACCTAAAGTTTGCCCCTTAAAATATTTGTAATAATTAGCAACCCGTGCATATTTAGACGCATATTGAATTCTAACTTTGTCACTTGCGTCCATATCGGTGTTCAAGATTTTTAGCCGTTCTCCTCTAATTTTCACGATTGCGGGTTGTTCTAATGTTGTAGCTAGTTTTACTCCATAGGAACACAGGTATCGATCTGTGCTTCCTGGATATCCCATGACCATCGCAAAATCATTTTTCTTGATTCCTGCTATAGAAACAGGCAAATGGTGCTTAGGTTTATAGGGTTTGTTACTTGCAGAATAATCAGCTGGCCTGCCTGATTCATCCGCGTAAACTCGTAACATGGAAAAATCTCCGGTTTGGCGCGGCCACATCCAGTTATCGGTATCCCCACCAAATTTTCCAATTGAAGAAGGTGGCGCCCCAACTAGTCGCACATCACGAAAAATTTCGTAAACAAATAAATAGAATTCATTTCCTTCAAAAAAGCTTTTTATTTGAACATCAAAATGGGTATCTCCCACCGCTTCTTTCTTCAGTTCGGACATGGCCGTACGTATCGCGGATTTTCGGTCCTGTTCTGACATTTCGTTGGTAACATTTGCAAGTACTTTAGAGGTCACATCCTCCATTCTAATCAAGAAACCGGCAGTCATACCTTCTGCTTGTAGTTCTTTGGATCGGTCCATAGCCCAAAACCCATCAGTTAGGTAGTCTTTTTCTGTTGAGCTATGTTGTTGAATTACACCAAAGGCACAATGATGATTCGAAAGCATTAAACCTTCTTTAGATATCATTTCAGCCGTACAACTTCCTCCGTTTAATACAACAATTGCATCTTTTAAGGAAGATTGATTGACCGAGTATATCTCTTCAGCAGTCAACTGCAAGCCCATTTTCTGCATATCCACGTGGTTAAGCCTTTTAATTAATAAAGGAAGCCACATACCCTCGTTGGCTTGAACTTGAAAAATGATGGAGAATAGAATAGCGAGTGCGAAGGCTTTTTTAAACATATTGAAGCAGTTAAAAGTTGATCTGTAATAATTTTTTTAAGAGCTCAAATATACCAGAATCCTTTTATTAAAATGATTCAAATTGATGAGTTGTGAGTTGTGAATTTCAGTTGAGCCTTGGTTGTTACGAATGCAACAAGTACAGGTTTTTCCTGTGTTGAGTTAGAAGAAACAGGTTGTAAAATTTCTATTGCTTAGAGCTAGGGATCCTTATGTTCTCCACAATTTTGACAACGTCATCGGGTGGAGGAGGAGTGAACCTTGAGATAACAATGGCCACCAAAAAGTTCAAGATCATTCCAATCGTTCCTATTCCTTCTGGAGAGATTCCAAAGAGCCAATTATCTTTTGTGTTCAATTCTGGAGAAATGAATTTGAAAAATATGATGTATCCTAAAGTGAATAGAATTCCCACGGTCATTCCCCACATAACTCCTTGCTTGTTCATTCGCTTTGAGAAGATCCCCATTATAATGGCAGGAAAGAATGAAGATGCAGCGAGTCCAAACGCAAAAGCAACTACAGCTGCTACATAATCAGGAGGATTTATACCAAAGTACCCAGCTATTATTACAGCACCGCCAGCTGCTATTCTTGCCCAAAACAATTCCTTTTTCTCGCTAATGTTTGGATTGATTTGTTTCTTAATTAAATCATGAGCAACGGAACTTGAAATAACTAAAAGCAAACCTGCAGCAGTAGATAAAGCTGCGGCAAGGGCACCAGCAGCTACTAATGCAATTACCCAGTCTGGTAACCCAGCAATTTCCGGATTGGCCAAAACCATGATGTCCTTATCTATATATACTTCATTTTTACTTTCGCCTAATCCGTTTGAAACCAACCTTTGACCATGAATTCCGGTTCCCTCAATAAATGCCGGCTTCTCTTTAGCAGCGGTGAAGACATCTCCTTTGTAATAAGTAATGACACCATCATCGTTTTTATCTACCCAAGCAATCAATCCATTTGATTCCCAATTCTTAAACCAGTCTGGACTATCACTATACTTTGTTTCGGAAATTTGATCGATAAAATTGGTTTTCGAAAACGCTGCAATCGCTGGTGCAGTCGTGTATAGAATGGCTATAAAGATTAATGCATATGCTGCTGAAGATCGAGCATCTTTAATTCTTTTAACCGTGAAAAAACGAACAATTACGTGAGGTAATCCTGCCGTTCCCAGCATTAAGGCCGCAGTAAGACAGACCATGTCAATGGTTGATTTGGAGCCATCCGTATAGGCACCAAGCCCAAGATCTTGTGAGATAAGATCCAACTTGTCGAGTAAGAAGGTTCCTGGTTCGTTGACCAATTCACCTCCCATGCCTACTTGAGGGATTGGATTCCCCGTCATTTGAATACTAATGAATATCGCAGGCACTGTAAAAGCAAAGATCAGAACGCAGTATTGTGCAACCTGGGTGTACGTGATTCCTTTCATCCCTCCTAATACCGCGTAAAAGAAAACGATGATCATGCCAATCACTACGCCCAGCTCAATATCAACATCAAGGAATCGTGAAAAGACAATTCCAACGCCTCGCATTTGGCCAGCAACGTATGTGAAGGAGATAAAAATGGCGCAGATCAAAGCAAGTAATCTCGCGTTTTTAGAATAGTACCGATCACCTATGAAGTCAGGTACTGTGAACTTCCCGAATTTTCGGAGATACGGAGCCAATAACAAAGCGAGAAGAACATATCCACCCGTCCAGCCCATTAAATAAGCGGAGCCATCATAGCCAGTAAATGCAATTAAACCGGCCATCCCTAAGAACGAAGCGGCCGACATCCAATCAGCACCAGTGGCCATTCCATTGGCCAATGGAGAAATATTTCCTCCTGCAACGAAGAAGTCTTTAGTAGAGGCAGCTCTAGCCTTAATTGCGATGCCAATGTATATGGCAAATGTTACGCAAACCAATAGATATGTCCAACCTTGAACGCCCATTACTTTTCGTCTACCTCGTACTTTTTATCCAGGCGATTCATCAACCAGATGTATATTAAAATGATTACGATGAAGCAGTAGATGGAGCCTTGCTGAGCAAACCAAAAACCTAGTTTAAAGCCCCCCAATCTATACTGGTTAAGCTCTTCTACGAATAGAATTCCACAGCCAAATGATACAATAAACCAAATGCTTAATAAGATTGCGAGTGTTTTTAAATTCGCGATCCAGTATTTTCTATGCTTAGGATTCTTTGTGATTGGGCCAAATTAACAACTTTAAGCGAAGCGCTCACTGAACAGAGCGAAGTAATTCTTATTCAGTAACGCTAATTAAGAATTTTAAAGAACTTTTGTCGCTTACCTTGAGATTGTGAGTAGAAACGATATATTTGTGCAATCGTTCACGATGACGACCGAAACAATCTTAAATAGCAAACAGTTCGAGTTAACCATTAACCGCCTTTGCTATCAACTCATCGAAAACCACAATGACTTCTCAAATTCAGCAATCATAGGGCTTCAGCCTCGTGGAATCTATTTGGCGAATCGCTTAAAAGAGGTGATCAAAGAGAAAGCTGGAATAGATGTTCAAACTGGAGGGTTGGATATTACATTTTTCCGAGATGATTTTAGAAGAACAGATAAGCCGCTAATTCCTAGCGCGACTAACATGGACTTCATCGTAGAAGGAAAAAAAGTAATTTTGGTAGACGATGTTCTTTACACGGGAAGAACAGTAAGAGCAGGCCTTGATGCAACTATGACATTTGGTAGGCCGAGCAGTATTGAACTAATGGCATTAATTGACAGAAGATTCAGTAGAAACCTCCCAATTCAAGCCGACTATGTTGGGAAATCAGTAGATGCTATTGAGTCCGAAAGAGTGACGGTTAGTTGGAATGAAGTAGATGGAGAAGATAAAGTAACATTACATAAATCAGATCATGAATAAAGGACTTAGTGCTGATCATCTTTTGGGAATTAAATATCTGACTAAAGAAGATATTCATTTGATATTTGAAACAGCCGATTCTTTTAAAGGTGTTATTAACCGTCCGATTAAGAAAGTTCCTGCGCTTCGAGATGTGACCATTGCTAACTTGTTTTTCGAAAACTCTACCCGAACAAAACTGTCCTTTGAATTAGCTGAAAAAAGACTGTCAGCTGACATCGTTAATTTTTCAGCAGGAGCATCCTCTGTGAAAAAAGGAGAGACGTTAGTAGACACGGTCAATAACATTCTTTCCATGAAAGTTGACATGGTGGTAATGAGGCATCCGACACCTGGGGCTGCTCTTTTCTTGTCACGACATGTGGATGCGAAAATCGTAAATGCTGGTGATGGAACGCATGAACATCCAACTCAAGCCCTTTTAGATACATATTCGATAAGAGAAAGATTAGGAGAAGTAGCCGGAAAGAAAGTAGCGATCATCGGAGACATCAAGCACTCTAGAGTCGCACTATCTAACATCTTTGCACTTCAAAAACTTGGCGCAGAAGTGATGGTCTGTGGTCCAACCACCTTAATTCCTAGGCACATGGCCCAATTGGGAGTTAAAGTGGAGCACGATTTAAAAAAGGCACTGAGCTGGTGTGACGTAGCAAACATGTTACGGATTCAGTCAGAAAGACAGGATATTAATTATTTCCCTTCAATCCGAGAGTATACAATGCAATACGGATTGACAAAAGAAATATTAAATAATCTAGACAAAGAAATTGTTGTTATGCACCCTGGTCCAATTAACCGAGGAGTAGAGATAACGTCAGATGTAGCCGATTCAGATCAAGCAATTATCTTGGATCAGGTAGAAAATGGAGTGGCTATTAGAATGGCTGTTATCTACCTCCTTGCTGCAAAAATTGATAGAGTATAAAATAATTGCTATTTTTGAGTAAATACATGGGGTTTCCATGAATAAATTAAAGAGATAATGAACTTTGTAGTTGAGAAGAAAGAGAAGCACGCCATAATCACGTCAAAAGTTGAAAAACTTGACACTAGCGTTGCTCCAGAGCTGAAAGGCGAAGCCGTCCTTTTAGATAAGAGCGGAGAAAGTACAATGATCATTGATCTTTCAGAAACAAGATATTGTGACTCTTCTGGTTTAAGCGCATTGCTAGTAGCCAATAGATTAACAAAAGCAGCGGGCGGAACATTAGTGATTGCCGGTTTGCAACCATCTGTGGAGAAATTAATTCAAATTTCACAGTTGCATACAGTACTTAATATTACCTCAACCCTTGAAGAGGCAGTTGATTTTTTAGCAACAGTTAAAGGGTAAACTAAACCTCAACCTATAAAATTATAATATGAAAAGAACTCTACTTGCGCTAATTGCACTTGCTGTACTTAGCATTAATGCCAATGCCCAATCTTGTACTCCAGATCCGTTGTATATGGACAGTTTATTCGGAGCATGGCCAGATACCACGACAAACTTTCCACCTGCACAAGAAGGTGTGTTTTACAGTGAGACTTTAGATTTTAAAATTCCTGAAACGGTAGAGGAAATTGATTCAGCTTCAGCTTTCGCAAGTGAGACTATAGATTCAGTAGTGTTGACTAACGTTACTGGTTTACCTCCTGGATTGTCTTACGCTTGTGATGTTTCATCTTGCAGCTGGTTAGGTGGTGCTCAAGGTTGTGCTTCTTTATTCGGAACTCCAACTGTTCCGGGATCATATGACGTGGTAATTGAATTAGATGGTTATGTTACACTTCCTTTCGTAGGTGCATTTTCACAGCCAACAACTTTTACTGGTTATGTAATTAATGTTACGCCTGCTGCAGGAATATCAATTTACCATGTAGATGATTTCTCAGTAGCGCAAAATTCGCCAAATCCATTTAGCGAAGAAACTACGATTAATTTCAAAACAGGAACTGCTGGAAAAGTATCGTTAAGAGTGATGAATATTTTAGGGTCAGTTGTACATAGCGAGCAAATGCAAGCGGTACCAGGTGACAACACAGTTAAGTTCCAAAATACTGGATTATCTAACGGTGTGTATGTTTTCACATTGTCTAACGGAGTTAAATCTGTTACAAAGAAGATGACGATCAGAAAGTAATCTTTCTAAAAACTTTAAAGGCCCTCCCTTCTGTTTTAGTAAAGCTGGAAGCGAGGGCTTTTTTTTGCATTATAAATTGAAATGAAATTTGAAGTAACCATATTAGGGACCGGGAGTGCAACTCCAACATTAGCTCGTTCCGCTAGTGGTCAATATGTAAATGTGCAGGAACGACATTTATTAATTGATTGTGGGGAAGGAACTCAAGTTCAGCTTAGAAAGTATAAAGCTAAATTTCAAAAAATCAATCATATTTTCATCAGTCACCTTCATGGAGATCACTTTTTTGGATTGGTAGGATTTTTATCTTCTCAGCACCTGTTAGGTCGAACCAAGCCAATTCACATATATGGTCCCGGACCTCTGAAGGAAGTGCTTACCGTTACTTTTAAAGCTTCTCAAACCTACTTGAATTTCGAATTTATATTTCATGAGCTTGATTTTCAAAACCGTTCACTTATCATGGAAGATCGTTTGATAGAGGTGCATAGTTTTCCTTTGTCTCACCGAATTGAATGCTGTGGGTTTATCGTGAAGGAGAAGCTCAAGGAACGAGGCATGGACAAGACTAAAATCAAAGAGTATAATATTCCATTGGCTCAAATTGCCGGAATTAAAGAAGGAAATGATTTCACAACCGATTCCGGACAAGTGATCAATAACAAGGAATTAACATTTGATCCTATCCCTTCAAAATCCTACGCTTACTGTTCTGATACTGCATATAGTGAGTCAGTCGTAGAGCAGGTAAAAGGTGTGGATATGCTATACCATGAAGCTACCTTTAGTAGTGAATTGGAATCAAGAGCCAAAGAAACCTACCACTCTACCACTAAGCAGGCTGCGGAAGTTGCCAAGCGAGCCAATGTAGGTGAGCTTGTGGTTGGTCACTTTTCAGCGAGATACACAAGTCTAGAAGTATTTGATGAGGAGATTGGATCAATCTTTTCGAATTATACGTTAGCAGAAGACGGAATGCTCTTAACCGTTGTGGGGAGAACTTAAATAGGCAGTCTTGCCGTTGGAACAATATTTAGTTCCGAAAATTCTTCGTTTAAATATTTGAAATGGCCAGTCATCGCAATCATACCGGCATTATCCGTACAATATTCAAACGCTGGTACATAAACGTTCCAGCCCTGTTTTTTACCTAAAGCTTCAAGTTCGTTTCTTAATTCTGAATTAGCAGAAACCCCTCCCGCAATAGCAAGTTCTGAAATTCCATGTTTCAATGCAGCTTTTTTGAATTTGCTTAATAAGAACTTGATTAAATGACTTTGCCAAGAAGCGCATATGTCATTTAAGTTTTCTGATATGAAATTTGGATTGGCCTTTACTTCTCGTTGAATAAAGTAAAGAAATTGAGTTTTTAATCCAGAAAAACTATAATTGAATCCTTGGACAGATGGAAACGTGAAAGTGTATTTACTAGGGTCTCCAAGTTTAGCATATTTGTCAATTAAAGGTCCGCCAGGATAAGGCAGTCCCATAATTTTGGCTGATTTATCGAATGCTTCGCCAGCTGCATCATCAATCGTTTCACCAATAATTTCCATATCTAGATGGTCCTTCACTTTGACAATTTGGGTATGTCCACCAGAGACGGTCAAGCATAAGAAAGGAAACTTTGGCTGATTAGGTTCTTCATTTGGTTTTTTGATGAAGTGTGCCAGAATATGACCAATCATATGATTGACTTCAATAATTGGCCGATTAAGTGAAAGAGCAAGTCCTTTTGCAAAAGATGTCCCTACCAATAAACTCCCCAATAATCCAGGGCCTCTCGTGAACGCAATTGCGCTAATATCTGTCTTACTAATATTAGCTTGTTTTAATGCCTCATGAACGACCGGAAGAATGTTCTTTTGATGTGCTCTGGATGCAAGCTCGGGAACAACCCCACCATAGCTTTCGTGAATTGTTTGGTTGGCCGTAATATTTACTAAAATAGCACCGTTTTTAGTAATGGCAGCAGAGGTGTCATCACAAGACGATTCTATCCCAAGAATGATTATATCTTTGTTGGTTATCAAGCTTACTAATTAAGGCGCGAAGTTATTAAAAAAGGTTGGAGAATAACGAGGCTGTTCGTCAGCATAATACTAGAGTTGGCTCTTGTATTCATTATCATATTTGCATATGGTATTAGAACGAGTGCCGTCCAAACCAAAGTAGCTCAAGCTATTGCCTCTTATTTATCTGATGAGCTAAACGCTAAGGTGACAATTGGTGAAGTAACGATTGAGTTTTTTGATGAACTCACTTTTAAGGATTTGTACATTGAAGATCATAAAGGCGATACTTTGCTATGTTCTAAGGAGGTCTATGTAAAAGTTAAAGACTATGATCTAGATAAACGAACCATTGATTTTGGTAGTATTACTTTGAATAAGGCGCTCTTTTTTATGAAGAAATATGAGGGAGAAGATCACACCAACCTCACGTTTCTAGTTGATTACTTTGCCTCCGAAGAGCCTTCTGATGACCCTGCTTTCGTCATTACTGCAGAACAAATTCGAGTATTGAACTCAGAATTTAGGTATGAAGATTTTAATCAGGAGCGCAAAACTTTCGGAATGGACTATAACCATTTACGGATTGCGAATGTGAATGCAAATTTTTTGAATTTTAGTAATTCGGAAAATTTCATAACCGCTAAGATTGATGAACTTTCTTTAAGTGATCAAAGTGGTTTTACTTTGAATTCGCTGACTGCTGATGCTAGGTATTCTGGGAAACAGATTATGCTTGATGACTTAAAAATAATCACACCTCACTCGGATATTAATACAAATCATCTTTCCATGAACTATGATGATATGTCTGCATTTGGCCAATTCGTGGATGAGGTTCAGCTATCGGCAGACTTAAATCAAAGTAAGATTCATACTAAAGATTTAGGCTATTTCGCTGACTTCTTCGAAGGTCTAGAAGAGCCAATTCAGTTTAAAGGATTAATAAGTGGAACTGTAAATGATTTAAGCGTTAAAGGTTTAGATTTTTCATTTGGTGATGAGACGGTTGTTAAAGGTGATATCGCGGTTCAGAATATAACAGATGCTACCAAAACACACTTTGATGCTCAGTTTACGGAGATTAATGTCACGATTGCGGATATTAAAAAGATTAAAAAACCACCTTTTGTAGAGGGTGAAGAAATTGAAATCCCATCCAATATTGCATCATTAGAATACATAAATGGAACTGCTGAATTTGAAGGTACCTACAACGACTTTTCAGCTACAGCTGATATAAACTCTGGGGCGGGCCGAGTGAGCGGAGATTTAGTTATGTATTATGATTCAATTGACAACCACTATGCATATAATGGGGTGATCTCGGCTGATAATTTCGATGTAGGTCTAATTTCAGGATCGAGTGATGTAGGAAGGATTACAACGGATATAGTTATTAATTCAACAAGCGTTATTCCTTTTGATATTCCACAATTATCAACTGAAATCCATGCTGACTTTACGAAAGTTGAGTTGTTCGGATATGTCTACGAGAACATTAGAGTAGACGGTAACTTTGCTAATAAAAGATTTGAAGGTGACATTAAAATTGAAGACGATAATATCGACTTGATTTTTAATGGGATGATTGATGTAGGGTCTAAAATCCCAGCATTTGATTTTACTGCGGAAATTCAAAAGGCACATTTATATGAATTGAATTTAGATAAATCCGAAGAATCTCAAATCATCTGTTCAACTATTGAAGTGAATGGGTCTGGATCGAATATTGACAATTTTCAAGGTAAGATAGTAGCTAAAGAGATCTCTTATTATTTGAGAGGCAAAGACTATTTCTTCGATTCAGTTGAGGTTGTATCTACCTTAGACACGAATAGTCATGACTTAAGCATCTCCAGCGCATTTGTCGATTTAGCACTCGGTGGAAGTTTTAGTCTAGCCGAATTGCCAGATGCATTTTATGCATTAGCCGGTGGTATATTACCTTCTGTGTTTCCACCTCGAGATGACATTTTCCTTCAGAAAGAAGACTTCTCATTTTTCGTTGATGTTAAGGATCTGTCACTGCTTACCGAGTTATTTTTCCCTGTTTTGCAGGTTGCTCCGGGTACTCAGTTGAACGGTTTTTACGAAACAAGCCATCAAGATCTAAACTTAAACATGAATGCTGATTGGATCAAGTATGACAATTATACAATGAATGGTTTCTACTTAGAGACAGCTCGATTTTTTGATCTATACGAGTTTACCGTAAAGTCAGAAAAGTTTTACTTAAACGACAGCATACATCTTGACGATTTTAAACTGGTAAGTGCCTTTTTTGATGATAATGTTGACGTTCATGTGGCCTGGGCAGATGATGATAGTTTGCATGCTGGCACCATCATGGGCGAAGGATATTGGACGGCACAGGATAAATTCCATTTTGACATTACGCCTTCTTGGATTAAAGTTCAAGATGATCTTTGGAATATTGATGAAAGCGCCTTGTTGATAATCGATTCTACTTCTATTCAGCTCTCTAAAGTGCGCGTGGTTAATGGTGATCAGATTATTGATGTAAATGGATGGATTACAGAAGATCCGAGTTCAAAAGTAGAGTATACGGTAAGTCAATTTGACCTTGCTAACCTTAATAGCTTGCTTTTGGGAGATTTTTTGAAGTTAGATGGGCTGATTACAGCAAATGGAAACTTGCGTGACTTGTACCATCATCCAGTGTATGAAATTGAGTATGACGTAGAGGCCTGTTACTTAAATGATGAGTATTTAGGTGATATCTGGGGTGACGTTACGCCTCATTGGGATAATGTGGAAATGGAAGATGAGAATCACCGCAAAACAAAGAGAGAAAAAATCACGGCACTAGACATTGAAGGGAATATAGTTAAAAACGGGACTTATCAATTTGATTATTTGGGCCGATATTACGTTGATGGGCGTGAGAATCCAATGGATTTCGGATTTAATTTTGACAACATGGAGATGAATGTTGCGAATGGTTTTATCCCTAGCGGAGTTTCGGATATTGATGGAACAATGAATGGGAGTGTGAGAATGACAGGAAGACCTGACAGCGTTTTGCTTGATGGTTTTATCATTTTTAAAGATGCTGCGGCCCACATTGATTTATTAAATACGGATTATTCGTTTTCAGGAAAAGTTTCAATTGAGCATGATGGATTTTACATGTCTGGAATACCGGTAAGAGATAAGAATGGTCAGTATGCAACAATTTGGGATGGCTCATTTTACCATATAAACTTTGCAGATTACTCTTACAACCTACAAATGGGAGTGCCCGACCCATTCTGCGTGATGAATACTTCTAAAGAGCTTAATTCATTGTATTACGGAGACGCGTTCATGACGGGAGATGTGTCGATTTCTTATGACAAGTATCAAGACTTAGAAATTAATGTTTCAGCTAAGTCTGAAAAGGGCACAAACATAGTGTTACCACTAGATGGTGCGGACGAGGTTGTTTTGCCTGATTTTATAAGTTTTAAGGATAGAAGTGATCCAAAGGAAGATGTACAGCCGAAAATGGATTTGAGCGGAATTAAGATGAATTTTGATATGGAAGTTACCCCAGATGCTCAAGTCAGTATAGTTTTTGATGAGGTTGTAGGGGATGTAATGACAGGGAATGGTACAGGAAATATTAGCATGGTAATTGACGAGTATGAACAATTTAACATGTACGGATTCTATGAAGTGAACGAAGGAGATTACCTGTTTACCATGTTTGACTTTATTAATAAGCCATTTTCCGTAAGAAAAGGTGGAACGATAAGCTGGTACGGAGATCCGTATAATGCCGACATTAATTTAGAGGCAGTTTACGAGACAAAAGCTTCTTTGTATGATATTATGCCTGATGGAGAAAGGGAGCAATACAAAGGTAATACCGAGGTGGATTGTATCATGAGCTTGAGTCAAAATCTGTTTAACCCAGATTTAGGTTTTGCCATTGAATTACCAAGATCAGATGAGAATGCAAAATCTGTACTTCGAAACATGATTAGTTCGGATGAAGAATTGAATAAACAAGTGTTTGCTCTGATGGTTTTGAATAAGTTTTTGCCGAGGACGAATGCAATTTCCTCAGCTAGTGGTAGTGCCTTGGGTGCTGGGGTTGGGGCAACAACTTCTGATTTGTTGAGTAGTCAAATTGGATCATGGCTAGATGGATTGTCTGATGACATTGAGATCGGTGTGAATGCCAAATTCGGAGATGATGTAAGTGAAGATGAGGTTGCGATTGCGATGACGAAGCAGTTTTTAAATGATCGATTGGAAATCACAGGAAATTTCGGATACGCTAATTCTTCTTCGGCTGGTTCAGCTGGTCAAAGTAGTAGATTGATAGGGGACGTTAGTCTCGAGTATAAGCTGAATACGAACGGTAATTTTAGGGTGCGAGCGTTTAATGAATCAAATGAGTACGATCCATTAAACACTACAAGTTACTATACTCAAGGAGTAGGGGTTTATTATAAAGAGAGCTTTGAAAACTGGTGGGAGTTAAGACAAAAGCTTACCAACGTGTTTAGGAAAAAAGAAAATGACGTTCATAATTATAAGGGCACTGGAGGAAAGCCTGGAGATGAAGGTTATGTTCCAGGAGATCCTTTTTAATCGATTACTGATCCATTTAAAATTACTGTATCCACTACATTATTCCCGAAAGAGTAAGGTATAAAGGCGTACGAGGAAATTTCTTTCGTTATGAATAGGTTGGCCGTTTTTCCGATTGCAATTGAACCTAGCTTGTCGCTAACGCCCATCGCATAAGCCGTATTAATTGTTGCTGCATTGATAGCCTGTTCAGGAGTCATTTTCATTCTAATGCATCCTAATGAAACTACAAAATTCATGTTCCCAGATGGGGTAGAGCCTGGATTATAATCCGAAGCAAGAGCGACTGGAAGTCCAGCTGCCATCATTTCTTTAACAGGGGCATAAGGAATTCCTAGAAAAAACGAGCAAGAAGGTAATGCTGTTGGCATCGTTCCTGATCCTTTTAAGCTTTCAATGTCTTCAGGTGTCATTACTTCTAAGTGATCTACAGATAGGGCATTATACTTTACGCCTGCTTGCACACCTCCTATTGCGTTGAACTGATTGACGTGAATCTTTGGAGTAAGTCCAGCTTTGATTCCGGCTTCTAAAATTCGCTCTGTTTCCTCAACCGTATAATAATTAGCCTCGCAGAAAACATCGATATAGTCTGCTAGCGATTCTTTTTCAATTATCGGAAGCATTTTATTGATGATTAAATCAATGTAAGCAGTTCGATCTTGTTTATATGCTGTAGGAATCGCATGCGCTCCAAGGAAGTTGGCTTTAATGGTGATTGGAGTAGTTTCTTTGAGCCTTTTAATTACTCTAAGCATCTTAAGTTCTGCGTCTAAGGAGAGGCCGTATCCGCTCTTTATTTCGATGGCGCCTGTTCCTAATGCAATTACTTCATTGATGCGTACCAACGCATCCTGATACAGCTGCTCCTCGTCAGCGTTGGCTAATTTCTTGGCTGAGTTGAGAATTCCTCCGCCCTTTGAGGCAATTTCTTCATAGGTAAGCCCATTAATTCGATCTACAAATTCTCCTTCTCTCGGAGCGGCAAATACCAAGTGAGTGTGTGAGTCACACCAAGAAGGGAAAACCATTCTTCCTTCTGCATTTATTTCAGTAGTATCACTTCCAAAATCATGAGTTGCTAATTCGCTCATTGGTCCAAATGCCTCTATCTTTTCGTTTTGGATTAAAAGAAAGGCGTTATCAATTGCTCCCAGTTCGTTCATTTCAGCACCGGCTTTAAAAGGGGTGATTTGACTTTGAACCTGAACGAGTGATTTGATGTTTTTAATCAGCAATTTCATAATTGGAGTAATAAAAATAAGTACTATTTAAATCGAATTTTTCGAAGGTATGTTTCTTTAATGATCCATGCAAAAAAATGAATAATCCATAACTTTAAATTGGGTTATCCTTAAGGGTCTAAATCTGCAGTTTGAGTTCTTTAGTATTAAGATTTACCCATATTAATAGCTAGTTTAATGTTCTCTTATTTATTTTAAATCCAAATGTTTATGTTCTTTTACTTAATGTTTTTATTTATGTGCTTGATTTTCTTGATTTGCCAAGGTGAAAAACCTAGGAATAGGAATTTAGCTCATCGTTTTAGCAGCAAAATTAAACGGTAAATCAAGTTTTGAAAGTTGTCAATTAAGGTTGTTGAATTCGATTCCTTTTGTTATCGGGTTAAATCTCATTAAATTTAATAAAGAAATAAATGAACCTTTTAATTAAGCAGCTGTACTGCTAGTTGAAATGGAGGGAATATGAAATCGAAATTTTGGACAATAGGAATAGTACTTGTAATGGCTTCGATTGGCTATGGTCAATCAGATCCACCATACAAGGCGACCGAGAAGTTTGATTCTAGCGGAAAGTTAGAGTTGAATACAACGGTTACTGCAGAAAAAGGGCCAGCGGACCAGGTGATTCTTGCTAAACAGTACCAAAACCTGTTTATGAAGACTCGAGATGAGGCGATAGACAAGAGTACTAAGCAAATTACAACAGCTAAGCAGGCCGAATTAGATGTAATGGTGAGTGAAATGGAAGAACAGGTTCCAACAAGCGCAGAATTCCATTATGTAAAATATGTGAATGGCAACTATGACGTGTCAAAAGTGGACCATCTGCATAAGGCGTATCAATTATCGGACAATAAAACAGAGCTTTATGACGACTATATTGCCTACTATGAATTGACGCAGAATGAGTCTAAGAAAACTGAGTTCTGTAGCAAGTTGTATAAGTCTAAATCTGTTCCAGTTGGGGTGATGGATTACAATTACAACGTATTGATGTCTTTGGAGAAGAATTCTGTGCTTTTTGTAAATGGGTCGAATGATACGTATCCAATTTGGATGCATCAAAACGTTAAGAATGTACGAAAAGATGTTACAATTCTAAATGTAGACCTTCTGGGAGTTGATGCGTATAGAAACAAGAAGCTAAAAGCCTTAGGAGTTACTTCTAAAGTGAGCTATAATTCAGACCGAATAGGGTTTATTAAGTCTATTGCAAAAGAGAACCCATCAAAGCCAATCTACTTTGCACTAACCTTAACTCCGGACGCAATTCAAGGTGTGAAAGAACACCTTTTCTTAACTGGATTGGCATTGAAATACAGTCCAAAAGCAATTGATAATATTCCGTTGCTCAAGAAAAATTGGGAAAATTCGTTCCAAGTTGCATCATTAGATAAGACACAAACGAATTCCTTAGTAAAGAAAATGAACAATAATTATATCCTCCCATTGATGCTATTATCCATGAGTTATAAGGCTCACGGTAATACAGAGCAATCGATGCGTTTGAAAACTTTAGCACTTAAAATTGCCAAAGAAGGAGGGAAAGAATCACAAGTAAACCAATACATACAGAAACAGGAATAGCTGAACTAATCCTTCTCTTGATAATTGAACTACCAAGAAGAGGAATATCCCTGAATGACGAAACGCGAAAACTATACTGAATTAACTGACGAGCTTTTAATGGCAAAAGTAGCGGATGGAGAAAGCACAGCCTTTAGTGAGCTGTACGACCGCTATTCATCGCCATTGATTAACTATTTCTACAGAATGTTGTGGAGAGATCGGGAAAAGGCTGAGGACTTTATGCAAGAGTTATTTACTAAACTCATTCATAAACCTCACTTGTACAACCCGGAACGAAAGTTTAAAACATGGCTATATAGCATTGCTAATAACATGTGTAAAAATGAGTATAGGAGAATGGAAGTAAGGAAAAATACAAGTAATGGCCTGGATGAAAGGTCGGACGTTAAAGATCATAACGTGTTGTCGGACAAAATTGTGGACAGAACCATCTTTAACGATAAGCTAAATGAAGAGCTACTTGAATTGAGTGAGAGTCATAGATCTGTGTTTGAATTGAGATACAGAGAAGATTTGAGCATCAAAGAAATTGCAGAAATAATGGATTGCTCAGAAGGGACTATAAAATCTCGTCTGTTTTACACCATAAAGAAATTGTCAGAAAAGTTGAAAGCGTTTAATCCGAAGCTAGCTATGTTAGGAATAATCGCCTTATCTGATTTTGTTATTGAAATTTTAAAACCACTGTCATGAGTACAGAACTAAAATATCAGCCTGAGGACATTGAATTTATTCTTTTGAATAAAGAATACCATGACCTAGATGTAGAGCAAAAATCTTTTGTTGAAGAATTTGTTAAATCAGAGGATGAATACCTGTTGATGAGGGGGACGATGTTGAATATTGCAGAGTCTGTTCATCCTGAGGTAGACATTGTACCTGCCTATTCCATTAAAGATGCTTTGATGGAAGAATTCGAAAATGGCGACAAGCGTGCTGCTGGTTGGTGGAGCAATGTAAAAGGCATGTTATTCCCTGCTGGACAATCATTTGCCAGAAAGCCAGGTGTTCAAATGGCGTTTGTTGCTTGTGCTGTTGTTTTGGTTGCCGTACTGTTTCCGTGGGGTGGTTTATCTGAGCAAAACAATGACTTTGCCGATAATATTCAAGAAGGTCAAAATGAGATGGTTGTTCCGAGTGAGGATGCAATTTTGATACCAATGGACTCAGCTAAAGATGAAGCTCCTAAGCAAGATGTCTATGATCGAGTAGAGCTTAAGGAGAAAGATCCAAACGGATCAATTTATGATGAGGATGATATGAGAACTGATGTTGTTCAGAACGGAGTCGTTGCAGATTTAAAGGATTTAGAATTTGAAAGTGCAAATGAGTCATTGAATAAGCGATATAAAAGTGAAGTGGGCTATAATAAAGAGACTACTGATAAGTACTGGGCAGCGGGTGGTTTTGCAACCGCAACAGATTCTACAGCTACCATAAATCAATTAGATGGTGCTATTTCTGGCTTTGCGTTCGCTGATGACATAAGTTCAGAAGAAACAATTACCAAAAATTCCTCAAGTACTCCGGTTGAAATGGAGCTAATGGAAATTCAAACAGTTAAAAAAGGTAGAGTAAAAGGTAGAAAGCTTAAGAGCAATGATAAGTTAAAAGCCAGATCATCCGTAGCTCCTGGAACGGCTCCGGCTATGACTAGTTCTGGGAATTCTGTTGATCTACCAAAGCTAAGTAGATCTTTGGATGAGGATACCGAGTTGATTGATCTTCTGTTTACTGCTATGTAGACGAAATTGATGGTTGGTTAGAATCTTTAAAGTAGATGCTGAAATGAGCTCCATTATTGTTTGAATGCTTTATTTCTGCCTTGATCTGCCCGGTTAGTGCTTGGATAATTTCCGTACCCAGTGAACTCGGTTTGTCGATGTCAAAATGATCAGGAAGTCCAGCGCCATTGTCTTGAATGGAAATCACGTAATTAAGTTCTCCTAAATTTTTAAGTTCGATTTTAATTGTAGGATCATTGTGATCTTTAAAGGCATGTTTAAATGAGTTTGAGACAAGTTCAGATACAATTAGCCCAAGCGGAACTGCCGTGTCTAAATTCAATTTTAATTGTGCTAAGTCAAGTTCGTAAGAAACCTTTGATTGCATTGATTTTTGAGAAATCACCAGCTCTTCTAAATACGATTTAAAGTCAACTCGATGAATTTTTTCATCTTGGTACAGTTTGGTGTGAATCAACGCGATCGCCATTATTCGGCTTTTGCTTTCGTCTAAAGCTCTGATGGCCTTCTCGTCTGTTATATTCTCTCGTTGAAGGGATATCAATGATGAAATAATCTGCAAGTTGTTTTTAACGCGGTGGTGGATCTCTTTAAGAAGTATTCGTTGATGATCACTTTGTCGTGATATCTCCGCATTTTGATTTGCCAATACCTTGTTGGCGATGATCAGTTCTTTTTCTTTTTTTCCAATTTTCTGACTGAAATAAATAATCACTACAAGCATGACAAGTCCCGTGCAGCTTGCATTTGAAAGATTGGTCCAATAGAGTTGTGACTCACTTATTTCGAAAAACGGATCTTTGCCTAGAAATAGGTGATACAGCACCGCTAAAGCGGCCGTGTTCACAACCAAGTAAATGAGAATAACTAGCTTTCTCCAGTCGGTATTCAGCAAGAAAACGGCCGGAAGCAAGAAAATGAAATAGAAAAAGCCACTATCCCAGCCTAGTAAATAGGTGTGAATGTATATTTCAGCAGTGCAAGTGATAGCCCCTATGAAGAAGATGGCTTTTGAATTTTTGTTCTTGATTAAGGCGTAAAAACACAAAGCAAAGATCAGTCCACCGACAATTGGCGAGTAAATAAAGTCAAAGGCACCAACTAAAATTAGGACTAAGAGGATGTAGGCATTTGTAAAAACACCCATTATCATTGCAGGGAGCATTACTAAGCGATATTGATCTGATTTTGGCATGTAGGGTATTACTTCTTAAAATTAGCCCAATTATTAAAACAAGCAAGTCCGTAGGGAAGATGAATAGACTAATTGGAAAATCAAAGGAATGAAAACTACGGCTGTCCTTTAGTCAGCAAATTTAGATTTGCAATTGAGGTCTTCAACCGAGTTGTCAGAATTAACTCGACATTTTGTCAGCATTGACCTCATGGCACATCGTTTGAAGGGGTTGTTTTATGTTCCTGAAGTAGATTTTAGGAATAAAAAAGTAACTATTCATTAATAACCAGATAAACATGCAAACAGGTCAGATAAACGTTCAAACTGAGAACATTTTTCCGATTATTAAAAAATTCTTGTATTCGGATACGGAGATTTTCCTTAGAGAATTGGTGTCCAATGCAGTAGATGCCTCGCAAAAGTTGAAGACATTGTCTTCTTTGGGCGAGTATAAAGGGGAATTAGGAAATTTAAATGTGGAGGTTTTACTAGATAAGGAGGCCAAAACAATTACGATCCGAGATCGTGGAATTGGAATGACCGGAGAAGAGGTAGATAAATACATCAACCAAATCGCGTTTTCTGGTGCGGAAGAATTTGTTGAAAAATACAAAGACAAAGCAGAAGCTATTATTGGTCATTTCGGGTTAGGGTTTTACTCTTCATTTATGGTTTCAGACAAGGTGAATATTATCACCAAGTCTCATGTTGAAGGTTCACAAGCCGTGAAGTGGGAGTCGAACGGAACTCCTGAGTATACGATAGAAGAAGTAGAGAAAGAAGAAAGAGGAACGGACATCGTTCTTTTCGTTTCTGAAGATTCTGTAGAGTTTTTAGAAGAAGCAAGGCTGAACACAATTCTTACTAAATACTGTAAGTTTTTGCCTCATCCAATCATTTTTGGCGAGAAGTCTAACTGGATTGATGATCCGGAAGGAGAAAAAGATGAAGAAGGCAACGTAAAGAAAGTAGAAGAGAAAGTTCCAGCTCAGATAAACAACACAGAGCCTTCATGGATTAAGAAGCCGGCAGACTTAAATGATGAAGAGTATGCTGCATTTTACAATGAGCTTTATCCGTTTACAGAAGACCCGTTGTTCAACATTCATTTAAATGTTGATTACCCATTCAATTTAACTGGGATTCTGTATTTCCCTAAATTGAAGAACAACATTGAAATTCAAAAGAATAAGATTCAACTTTATTCTAATCAAGTTTTTATTACGGATTCAGTAGAGAATATTGTCCCGGAATTTTTAACACTATTGCATGGTGTGATTGATTCTCCTGACATTCCTCTAAACGTTTCAAGATCATATTTACAGAGTGATAGTAACGTTAAGAAAATCTCTAATCACATTACGAAAAAGGTAGCGGATAAACTTGCTTCGATGTTTAAGAACGATCGAGAAGATTTTCAAGCAAAGTGGGATGACATCAAAGTTTTCATTCAGTATGGAATGCTTAGTGAAGATAAATTCTATCAAAAGGCGAAAGACTTCAATCTTTTTAAAACAACAGAAGGAGAGTATTTCACGACTGAAGAATTAAAAGAGAAAGTTGGTCCAGCTCAAACCGATAAAGATGGTAAGCTAGTAGTGTTGTATGCGAGTAATGTTGAAGAGCAGCATTCGTTTATTGCAACTGCAAGAGATCGCGGCTATGAAGTAGTTGTAATGGATAGTCCTTTGGATGTTCATATGGTTTCTACATTAGAGCAGAAGTTAGAAAACACATCTTTCGCAAGAGTTGATGCTGATACGATTGATAAATTGATTGCGAAGGATGACGTTCAGCCTTCTAAACTTTCAGAAGAGGAAGAAGGAACGTTAAAGCCAGTTTTTGAAGGATTAGTTGATAAAGAAAAATTTGTAGTTCAATTTGAAAGCATGAGTGAAACTGATGCTCCAATGATGATTACCCAAACTGAGTTCATGAGAAGAATGAAAGAACAGCAGGCTATGGGTGGTGGAGGAATGAACTTCATGGGAAATATGCCAGATATGTATAATCTGGTGGTAAACTCGAATCATCCATTGATTGGAAGAATTCTAGCGGAAAAAGATGAATCAGCTCAATCTGGGTTAGCGAAACAAGCAACAGATTTAGCACTATTATCGCAAGGGATGCTTAAAGGTTCGGATCTAACTTCCTTTATTAAGAGAAGTGTCGACTTGTTAAATGACTAAATAACTTAATGCCTGAATGCCAAATGGTGTTCGGGCATTTTTTTTAAGAAATAATTAGAAATTCAGATAAAATAGAGAATCAATCGAGTTTGGAAATGTGCATTTTGTTTCCATCTCTGTTAAAGGCCCAGCCTGGACCAAAAATGTCGATCAAATATCGATCGTACAACATCATTCGCTTGCTAGGTGAATCTTCTGTTTCTTTTCCGGTAGGCTCTCCAGTGTATTCGAATGACCTAACATTTGGATGTTCACTGATGTATGTGCGAATCACAAGAACGATTGTGGCCATGACTCTAAAAACTTCGCCTCTATTTACAACCACGTATTCTTCTCCTTCGTATTCCTCGTTTAGCACGCCAAACGCAATAGTACAATGGAGTAAATTATCTTTTTTTCGAGCAAATCGCACTTCGTATTCAAGCCCTGATTCCGATAAGAAAAGGTACACGCTGCCGGACGAAATCGCGGGAGGAGTAAATGAATATGGTTCAACCATTGAAGGCAAGCTTTAAATGTAGAATATTTTACTAAATAGTAAAGAAAAAAATATGCTTCAAATAATATTTATATTGATAATAATCGGAGTTCTTCGTCAGGTTTTCTTTCCAAGTAAACAGGATAAATCTGGTCAAAGAAGAACTCAGGGTGGCGGATTTTCCGGTGGTTCTTATCAAGATTTCTATAAGCAACGGGTGATGCGGAGCAATTTCCCAACGAGTCTTATGTTGTTGTCGGCTGCTGTGATGAAAGCAGATGGCAAAGTAGTTAAGTCGGAGTTAGACTATGTTAAGAAGTTTTTCATTAATCAATTTGGAGCGCAGGCTAGTGGTCCGTATTTCTTAGAATTAAAAGACATCTTAAAAAGAGATGTGCCGTTAAGGCAAGCTTGCGAAGATATTAGCGCAGCCATGCAGCCAGAGGTTAGATTGCAGCTGCTTCATTATTTATTTGGTATTTCAAAAGCTGATGGGCATGTGTCTGAATCTGAAGTAAAGACTATTGCTAGGATTTCTAATTTCATGGGTATTTCAAATGCCGACTTTATGACGATCCGAGCGATGTTTTATAAAGATCCGAATACTGCGTATCGAATTCTTGGATTGTCCGAATCGGCTTCGGTTGATGAGATCAAAAAGGCTTATCGAAAACTTGTCATTACTTATCATCCTGATAAGGTTCAGCACTTAGGGCCTGAATTGCAAAAGGGAGCAAAAGATAAATTTCAAAAGATTCAAGAAGCTTACGATACCATTAAAAAACAAAGAGGCATTAAGTAGTGTTTATAAGTAGTAAAGAATTAAATCAACGAATTGAGTGTAAAACGCGACATAAGAGAAATGATGAAGGCATTAATTGTGCCGGTCATTTTCTTGGCTATATGTTGGGCAGTTTGGCTACTGGATAAAAATTACCACCTCTATTTATACCATTATGGTGTGAAGCCTAGAACAGGTTGGGGGGCACTCGGAATTATTTTTTCTCCTTTCATTCACGATACACACGGGATTTCTCATATCATCAATAATTCATCCGCCATGATCGTTTTGCTCTGGTCTTTGTTTTATTTCTATAAAGATCTTGCTTGGAAAGTCTTTCTAGGTGTCTGGTTAGGTGGTGGCCTATGGCTTTGGTGTTTAAGTAGGGATTCCTTCCATATTGGGGCTAGTGGAATTATTTATGGTTTAGCTAGTTATCTGTTTTTCAGTGGAATGTTTCGAAGAAATATCAGGCTAATGAGCCTATCCATGATTGTAGTGTTTTTATATGGAGGAATGATTTGGGGTGTATTGCCCTTGGATACTACAACTGGCAGGTTTAGTATGGATCTTTCAATTTCCTTTGAAGGTCACTTATGGGGAGCTGCTGCTGGATTATTGATTGCGTATGTCTATCGAAAAATCGGTTATCAGCGGAAAAAGTATCAATGGGAAATAGAGGAGGAGATGGGTATTGAGCCTCCGGACTTTGAGGGTGATTTAAGGCGCCAAGAGATTGCAAAGGCATTAGCGGAGCAAGCAAGGTTAGATAATCAAGTTCGTGTGAATTATACGATTCGGAAGAAAGGTGAAGAGTAGTTCGAACTAATGATCTTTACATGCTTTTCTTCAACATGGCTATGAACTGCTTGGTATATTGAATTTCGACAGCGGCATTTGCTTCAGCAACATCTTTCTTTACGCTTTTCACTTCTGAACTTACTTTGATTTTTGATTCAACTGAGACTTCTTGTTCTTTCTTTAGGTAGCGTACTACTTTATCATTGACATAATAAGCCCTAGTTTCAAAAGCCTCGCAAGTTTTGGCATCTTGTCCTCGCTCCCAAAGTTCTTCTTCGGTTATTCCTAGATCTTTGGCTGTATACATTTCACCTGGTGTATATCCTCGTTCAAAAATGAAAAAAAGTTTTCCGTCTTTGAAATAGTACGAAGTCCAGAGTTCATGCCAGTCAGCTGCTCCGTAACGATCTACTTTGATAAGTTCGTTTTTGGTGGTGTCGTAAAATCCAATAAATTCTGGCGTGTATCCGCTGTAATAAGTGTCGGCCTCCCAGTCATTTAATTTGACTTGGACGCACGATTCCAGATTGGCCTCGGTTGCTTTAAACCATTTTCTAATTTTAGAAACACTTTCGTCTTCTGTCTGGCCAATAGAAATGAATGAGATAAGAATTAGAAAAGCAACCGTAAATATTTTCATGTAGGCGATTTTCCTCTAAGGTAGTGCAGATCAATCGATAAAGAAAATAATGGAGTAATTGAGAACGGTGATTTTCTAGCCGAAATATTCTCTCATTGGAGCGAAGTAGTGCTCTTCCCATCCAGTTTCATAGTCAGCATCATCTTCTGGAATGTTGCTGTGAGCTAAAGTTAATTCACAACCATTGGCGGTATTCTTCAACGAAACTTCCACGATAGAATCTTGGTCAGTTTCACTGAAATTACTTGTTCTCCAGGCAAACGTCATTTTTTCATTTAGAACCAGCGAAGTGGTTTTACCCCAAATGTATCCGTCCCAGGCCGTGAAGCTATCTCCTTCAATAGCTGTTGCAGATGCGTCACCGCCTGTCATAGCAGCGTGCTCTTCACTGTTCAGCCAAGCGCTGTAAATGCGCTCAGCTGAAACATTGAAGTTTGTAATAAGTGTGAAAGGCTTGATCACTGTTTTAGAATGCTAACAGCGTTGCTACCGTAAACGTTACCAGTTCCATAAGGAGATCCTTTGCCGTCCCAAGTTTCCCATTTCTTTAACTCAATATACATTGGGTTTTTAGAAATTTGCTCAGCTTCTAACTGAATTGCTTCTGCCTTATATCTAGCTGATACTACTAAAGAAGAATCTCCTCTAGCTTTTTCAATTCTAGCATTTGCCAAGTACTCTTCCTCTTTTTGTTTCTCTTTCGCAGTTTGGTTACGCTGTTTTTGCGTTTCCTTATTTGTAATTTCAACAGCAATGTTCTGTGGTAAGTTGATGTCGGCAATTTCTACGAAATCTAGGTAGACGTAATTGCTATCAAAATCATTTTCTAAAATCGACTCAATTTCTTGCTCTAAAATTTCACGTTTTGTAGAATATGCTTCAACATACGTGTATCTACCGATTACATCTTTGATCGCACCTTTTGCTTTTTTATCAATAAAAGACTCAGCGTATCCAATTCCGTGCTTAAGGTGTAAAGCTGCTGTTTTTCCTTTTAATGCATGGTAGTTTAAGGCAATTACAACTCCAATGTCGGTTCCATTTTTGTCCATTACCTGTGACTCATATGATCTACTTTGTTGTAGTATATTGTATGTAATCATTTCATTCCAAGGTGCTACAATAAAAGTTCCTTCTGAATTTGGAATTTCGTTTACGTCAATACCTGGAGATGAATAAGGTCTGAATATAAATCCTTCTTCACCAGGAGAAACATCTTGCCAAGACATAAAGATTCCAGCGATGATTCCAATTATTAAGACTCCAACTATTCCATATCGGATTACCTTTTTTGGGTCTAACTGTGGTTGATCTGTCATTTTTTCTGTTTTATTAGTCCCGTGTATGATAGGTAAATAATGGCCACATCAAGTATGATCAAAACTGCCTTCATTATAGGAGGTATGTATTTTATGTATATAAATGTTAAAACTAAAAGAGCAGCAATAATTAAGCATCCTAAAATGACTTTAAATATTTTCTTTTCTTCTGAAGTTCTCAATGGTTTAATTCTTAGTATAACTTCGTATACCTCAAAACTTTGGCGAAGTTAATATATTCGTATAAGTGGGGTCTATAAAATGTAATCGGATTTAAATAATTATGGATACATCAACTATAGGCCTTGTATTTTAAACACGGATTTTACGGAATTGTTTAAAAGAAAATTTGAGGCAAAAAAAAATCCCACTTCAAACAGGTTGAGTGGGATTCGAAGAGGCCTGTTTAATCACCCTACATAATTATTAATAACAGACTCGTATACTCTTCCGAAAAAGAACTGAATACTGAAGTCAAACGCTTTGTTAAATATCTTCAGAACTCACTACTCTTCAAATGTAAGCCAGAACCATGATAATTAGACCTAGTATAAATACTAGGTTTCGCCCGTTTAAATACCTGTATTCACGGTTTTTCGCCAATTAATTCCTTGTTCTTGGCTGTATTTCAACAGATTTCTTGGAATTAGAGCCCAATTGAGATACTAACCGTTTTAGGTCCAACTCCTTCATCTAAATAATCTATATCAAAGTAAAGTCGATCTAGATATGTTGCCTCATGAAGCGCCTTCAATCCCTTTTGCGTGAGCTGGTCCGATTTGATGTCAATTGTAGATAATGATTTGTGGTCGAAAATTTTTCCGCCATCAATGGACCTAATAAGTCTTATGTTTTTGAAAGTTGTAATACTATACTCGTCTATAATGCAACCTTTAGGAAGGCATAGTAAGGTAGCCAGGTCTGTATCCGAGTTTAGTTTCTTAATGAACTCAGAACATTCTTCTAATATAGGGCTGTTATTGATGATCGGCTTGTTGCTTAATTTTAACCGCAAGAGCTCAGATATTAGATTAGAGTCCTGCTTGACTTCATAGATAAATCCGTTTTCCTGGTATGCATTAAGTGGATTAATTGTGAAATTTGACGAATCCAAATCGTACATCCCACCAATAAATTCAATCGGGAAAATGGAAACGCTTAAATCTACGATTCCATTGAGCTTTAACTTAGATGCTTCGTCAGCGACCGGATAGTCTATCTTGTTCTTAAGGCATAATAGGGATTTGCCAAGATTTTCTAATATGGAGGTGTCGGAATTAATTAGGATTAAAGCATTGAGATCATCTACAATTTGAAAAAAATCAGAAGTGTCAGTATTCTCAAGTTGATAGGCCATAGAGATCGCTTTGAAGCAATTTGATTCAATGTGCATTGGGTACATCGAAACGCAGTTCGAGAAGTAGGGGAGGGCGGCATCATAATCATCATAAAATGACTTGCAAAGCCCCATTCTAAAATTGTATTGAAATTTTAAAGAAGCGTCATTCTTTATGTTCTCCAAGTGTTCTTCGGCTTTTTGAACGAATTCCATTTGCTTTTTGCTGTTCGCTAATGCTTTTAAGTAATATGCTGCTCCCAGGAAATACTCATGTCTAGCCGAACCGTCCTTTTTAAGTTGTTTTTGATAAAACTTAACACCCTTTTTTGCGTTGGACGCGGTTAAATTATCTAATCCTGCAAAATCAGACTGTTGAGCATGGAGGCAGAACGTGAAGAGAACTGAAATACTTAAAACAAAGACTTTAATCATACTACTAGGATTTCAATTTCTTATAATTTCCATAAATCCAAATGTCTAAATCTGATTTATAGAACTTGGATAGGCGCCTATCAGACACCCCGCCAGCCAATGCAGTTTCAATAAAGTCCTCGTTCATATCCGCTATCATTCTGTAGGACGGAGCAAACGATGTAGTTCTGCCATTGCTTTTATACACCTGCCCTTGGTGAATAGTAGCTCTATTTCCCGGAAGAGGGATAGGTCCTTTGTCAAAACCGATAAATTTCGGAAATTTCCCGCCAACCAATATGTTTTCCATGGTTATAAAGTTTCGTTCTCCCCAGGTGCTTTCATTGGCGCGTAAACCTTGTTCAATGGCTGTTCTGAATATTTCTTGCTGAGTCCGGTCTTTGAACCAGATTGAGTTTTCAGAAAGAAGAATTCGATCAAAGTTTGCGTAAAAATCCGTAATATATCCTGTTTCAGTTTCAATAAAATTCAAAACTTCATTCCCTATCACGTTCCCAAATACTTCATGTAATAAACAAGAATAAATGGATTCAAATAATGCTGCACCTTTGGAGTTTGAATCATAGCATAGATCCCAGTTCTGGAGGGTGTTTCCTTTTTCGTTGTCAGGCAACAGTGGTTTTATTAATTGCATGAAGAGTTCAGCTTGAACTGAGAATAGATCCATATGCATTTTCTTCATGTCAGCAGCGCTTACTTTGCCTTCTTGCCTTAAAAGTGATTTAATACGATCAGATCTATATGTTCCCATGGTAATAGTATGGGGATTAACTTTTCCCATGTGGCTTAAATCCTCATTGGCCGTTACAATAACCCCTGTGTCCGGGTTAATCGATCTTGGCAAGTCCATAGGTTCGTGGAAGCCTTGCCAGTCGTATTCTGATTTCCAGCCTGGAATGGGAGTAAAGCCTGAATAATCTGAATGCCGTTTAGGAAGTAATCCAGACATCTGATATCCTATATTTCCGTGCACATCCGCAAGAACCCAGTTAAAGGAAAGTTCTAGTTTTCCCAATTTTTCCATTCCAGCTTCAACTGTAGATACTGAGTTTAGAGATAAACCTTGTTGGATGGACAGGGCGCCTCCGTTGATACTGCTCCATTTGACGGTCAGGTGAATTCCATCTTCATCTGGCGATGTAAGTAGCACGCCATGTTCGTTTTCGTAAAATGAAATTTCAACGTCAGATTCCTTTTTGCGCTTAATCGTTTCCTTTCGAATATTAAAGTCGTGTCGAACTTCATCCTTTAAATATTGACCGTCTTTTAGATCTTCCATCCAACAATCAATTGCATCCATAAAGGTGTAGGTTGCTCCCCATGATACTTCTTTGTTCCTTCCGATAAGGATGGAGCTGATTCCGGGCATGGTCGCTCCTGCAGCATAATAATTGTCAGCCTCAAGTATTATTTCATACCAAACCGCAGGGAGTCGATTGATCTCTAAGTGCGGATCGTTGGCTAAAATTGGTTTGCCTGAAGCCGATTTCTCACCGTTAACTACCCAGTTGTTAGAGGCCATCAATGGATTCAGAAGGTTATTCCATTTTACTTCTTTGGGAATGATTTGATGAGGTAGCTTGATTCTTTTAATCAGATCTTCGTCATAGTCACCAAGTACATTTGGAAATAACTCCTGAAGTAATTCTTTAGGAACTCCGCCTTGAGCCAGCTCAATAAACAAATGTTCAACTTCACCTTGGGATTGAGCAAGCGTTAAAAAGCCGGCCATTCTGCTCATCATAATAATGTCCGAAATACTCCAAGAGAAGGATTTAAAACCAACTAAGACTGTTAGCTCCCATGGTCGTTTTTCTTTAAACCGCTGATTAACTCCTTCGCAGTACGCGTTAAGTTTGGCTAATTCTGTGTCCGAAAATTTATCGATTTCTGATTGGGTATTGCCTTGGAAGTTATACTGTAGAAAGAATTTATCAATGACCAGCATTTCTTCAGTGTCTTGAAGATGTAGGCACGCCTGACCTTTGCCAAGCGTTTTCATGAGCATCATTTGAATGCCTCGGTCCATCGCATGGCAGTAACCCATCCCATAGAATAGGTCAAGCTCATTGTCGCCTTGTACCTTTGGGACTCCGGACTTTGTTCTGGTAATTGAAACTGATTTTCTTTCTTTGATCTGCATCTATAGATCAAAAGTAAGCAGACTTAGCTAATTTGACGATTCAACCAGCTAATTGCGGCCGGTTTATTCTCAAATACTTTGGTTGAAGTTTTAGGTGAATTGACTTTCACGTAGAATTCGGCTAGCAATTTTCCTTTTTCATTACAAATCAAAATTGCTTCAGCAATCCAGTTCGGATCGTCAATGCTAGCGCTGTATTCGCGAATTTCCTTAGAGAGTGATGTCCCTTCTTTGAACATTATTAGACTAGTAAAAGGTAGGTTGTCTGCAAGCATTTCTCTTGCAGAAATCAGCTCTTTAAAATCGTCAATAGTAATTTCAATTCCGCTTAATAAATTGATGCTAATAACCCGACCAGATTTGGCTAAAGTGCCTATTCGAGTTTTAATTTTTTCGCTCACCGCCATACCGTACGACATCTAAATTCGTGTAAAATGAGTAGGGCGATACAGATGTAATATCGAAAAAAATAGCACACCAATCAAGTTTTTTCGTCATTAAATAGGTGGTTAGCATGTTACGATGCATCTGAGTGAGCTACCTCTGAATTACTATTTGTCTTGAACTAACTTGCTTTTCATCACTTATTTTAACCACGTAAATGCCACTTGCACAATTACTCAAGGAAATTTCATTACGTCTAGACACATTATAGACTGATTTGATCTTCTTGCCTTTTACATCGTATATGTTTATTTGAAGTGAGGGGGTCATGTTTTCAAATTCAATGCAGAATTCACCACTATTCGGATTTGGAAAAATATTAAAAATGAACCATGGCTTTTTTTCGTTATGCAAGCTATCAGGTTTGGTTAGATTAATCTCATCGCTAGTTCCCGTTTCTTTCAGTGTTTTTTGCTGGCAAAATGTAGTTGAAATACTAAGTATTAACACTAGGGTCAAAGTGATTAATTTGTGTAAGTATTTGATATGCATTTGTTTCTAGCTGTTATTTGTTGGGTGCAAAAGTTCATAATAATCAAATGCAAGACAAGTGATTAAGCCTAATTAGTGTCTTAAAATATCAAGTCTAAGGTGTGTTTTGTGGTGTCCTCTTGGTACCTCGAACCTTTAGTAGAGTGTGGATAAGGATGAGATATTAAGTCAGTATTTTATACTACCGATTGAGTATTCCTAGGTATTGTTTCCATGGTCCAACATCGGTTTTGTATTGATGCGCGAGAACGGTGGAGATTTGAGAAATGTGAGCAAGGTCGTGAGCAGCCCAAGTAGCTAAAAGTTCTTTTAATGTAACCGACCCAAACTCCGGATGAATTCCTTTTAGCTTAAGTTGCTCGTCTGAAAGATTATAAGCTCGAACGATGTCCACGTTTATTTCTCGTAGATATTGAAATTGAAATAACAATTCTCGCAATGATTTTCCTTTAGATGCTTCTTCATGAGCCGTCATGTTGAATGGCTCGAATGTTTTATCTGGGTAATTGGAAAGAATCAGCTCCATTCTCGGCACCCAGTCTGTTCTTTCCCCATGAATTAAATGCCCAATAATGTCATAAGGAGTCCATGAGCTTTCTTCCTTTTTAGAAAAAATCCACTCTTCGGAAAGTCCCTGAAGCATGGAGGTTAAAACCGTAGGAGTCCTTTCTAGAATTTCAATGCACTGTGTAGGGGTAAAGTTCAATGATTCAAGGGTTTAAGCAGTTTGAAGTCAGCTACAAATGTACCAAAAGGGAGGATAGATGCAAGACAACTTAGAATTATAAATTTAGGTCTCTGGTTGTATTGATGTGCCACAACAAATACCCAAACTACATACCCCATAAATAAGAAACCATGAGCCATGCCCATAGGTTGCATTAAGGTTTCGTTATGCCAAATGTATTTCAGAGGCATAGCAACGCCCAATAAGATTATAAAACTGAGTCCTTCAAGTAGTCCAAGTACTCGGATAAGTTTCAAGTTGAATTTAGCCATACACAAAGGTAACAATCATGATGGCAACTAGTTCAGTAAATCTTCCAACCGTGAAATTCCTTTTTTGGTTGAATTTGGCGAACATTAATACAGAAGAAAGAAGGGTGCTAAGAGCAGTCTATGAGTTTAACATTACTGGCATCACAAGCATTAAAATTTCTTCATCTCCAGATTTTTCACCACCTGGAAGAATGATTCCTGCTCTATTAGGAGCACTCATTTCAATAATTGCTTCATCAGATTCCATGTTGGTGATCATTTCAACTAAAAATCTTGAGTTGAAACCAATCTCCATGTCTTCTCCTTGATAATTACAAGTTAATCGTTCGTTAGCAGCATTAGAGAAATCTAAATCTTCCGCGGAAATCATCAAATCACTGCCGGTCATTTTAAGTCGAACTTGATTGGTAGTCTTGTTAGCAAAGATGGAAACTCTTTTAATTGAGTTTTGAAGTCCAGACCGATCAATTGTTAAACGATTCGGATTTTCATTCGGTATAACCGCTTCGTAGTTAGGGTATTTCCCGTCAATTAATCTACAGATCAATGTAATGTTATCGAATGCAAAGAACGCGTTGCTTTCATTGTATTCTAAGGTAACGTTAGAATCAGTTGATCCCATAAGGCCTTTTAATAAGTTAAGTGGCTTTTTAGGTACAATAAATGAAGCTCCCTTGTCTGCTTTTGCATCAGTTCTTTTATATCGAACTAATTTATGAGCGTCAGTAGCAACGAAAGTAATTCCGTCTTTTTCTAATTGAAAATAAACTCCGCTCATCACTGGTCTTAAGTCATCATTCCCAGTTGCGAAAATTGTTTTATTAATTGCCGTAGCTAAAATGTTCGCTGGCATTTCAATTTTCGAAGGAGACTCAAGCGTTGGTACTTTTGGAAATTCTGCTCCATTTTGACCGCTCAACTTATATTTTCCGTTGTCAGATGAAATTTCAACACCATAAGTTTTGTCATCAATGTCAAAAGTTAATGGTTGATCTGGAAATGCTTTCAATGTGTCCATCAGCATTTTAGCTGGCATGCAAATATTTCCGTCTTCTTTTGCTTCAACCTCTAGACTAGTAGTCATAGTTGTTTCTAAATCAGACGCATAAACCGTCAACGACTTTCCTTTAATTTCAAACAAAAAGTTGTCTAAAATAGGAAGTGTATTACTAGAGTTAAGAACACCTCCAATACCTTGAAGTTGCTTTAAAAGAGAAGAACTGGATAGAATAAATTTCATCGACTATATATTTGGGTACTAAGCCAACAAATATAATCGTAATTGAAGGTGATATACCTTCTAATTATTAACACTTTCTACTGGGTTATTAACAACTATTTTCCTGTGAAAAACTGAATTGGTTTAAAGACTGGTCCCCAACTAAAAGATTGAAGCTTCATTAGCTCCGGACTTCCTTCATAATTGCCCCAATATCTGTCCTTGTCCCAAAGGATAGGTTCGTCTTTGTAATCTAATAATCCTGGCGCAGCAAATTTGCGATGAAGGATTACTTTTTTCTCAATTCCTTGTCTGTCCGTGATCGCTATAGAGTAGAACGGTTGAGCTTTACGGACTGAATCGGCCTGCTTAGTACTTAGAGTTGAATTGAAGCCTTCATAATTTAAACTTTGCAACAACGTCACGTATCTCTGAACGCTTGCTACGTCATATTTTGTCACTTCTGCACCACTAAAATCTTGAAGTTTTAAATCTCCGTTTTCTGCAATAGATACAACATGCGAACTTTGTGGCTCTTCATAAAACTGCAAATGTACTTTGGCAATGTCGCCTCGTCCATACTTGAAAACAGCGGTTGATCTCCATTCTGTCTTGTCGGCAAAAAATCGACTTTCTAAATTTCCGTACATACCTGGCTTATGCATGATGTAAGGTTTTTCAGCTTTTTTGTCGTTTATTTTTAATAACATATATGTTCCTAGTTTGTCTGGTGTTGGACTACCTACATAGTACGTTTTAAACGGAGTGTCTTTTCCGTTCTTAAAAAACTCAACTTTTTTGTTTCGAGCGGCAATTTGGGTGATAACATTCTCTACTCCATTTTTATCTACTTCCTGCTTTACTTTAATTCTAAATGCTGTTTCTAGAATTAGTTGAATGGCGTCATAGCGTGCGTTAAATTTTCCATCATCCAATTTCCATTGATTCGGATCCATTCTTCTTTGCACCACGATCGATACACCGTTAGCTTCAGTGATTCTTACTTGATCTACGGAAGAAGTGTCTTTGATGGCGAACTCAGCCATAGGTACAGCGTTCAAATTTGCCGATGCATTAGACTTGCCTTCTTCGCCATATTTCATGGCGACAATTACCGCAACAAGAACTACTAAGATTAAAAGTGGAATTAAAATTCCAAGAAATTGACGTTTTTTCATCGTTTAGCGAATTTGCTTCTGCGAACAAGATATTGTATTACTCCAAATATTAAAAGGAGTAATAAAGGAAGGGCAACATTTACGAACTTAATGGCAGCTTTCTTTGCTTTATTACCAAGAATAGAAACATCAATTGGTCTTTGTTTGAATTCTCTACCTCTTAAAGCGATCAAGTTTTCCTGTCCCATTAGATCGTCAAAAGCATTGGAGAAGAAATCAATGTTGGCATAAGCCGGGTAGGGCTGGCCTTGAACTACGAATTCAATGTCCGGACTAAGAACGTCAGTTTCGGGATTAATTTCGGTACCCGGAGCTTTCTTTGTGCTGATTAAATTTTTAATGATATCTCCATCAGCAACAATCAGCATTTTTCCATCCTTCGCTTGTTCTTTAAATTCAACACCTGGATTATTTCTGTACGCAGGATCCAGTGAATTTCGATAGAAGCTTTTGAAATCACCCTCAAGCATCATTGCGGTGTTTCTTGCGCCAACGCCTTCTCCTGTGTAAGTTGGGCGGTAAGACGGTTTTAAGAAAGCGAATGAAATTCGAGCAGGGTTTTTAAACACTTTAGAATTTGGTGACGACTCAAGTAAAATTCTTTTGTTTATTGTTTCATCTCCCACAGGATCAAGTGAACCAACATACTTGAGTTTTACAGGATTTAAGTTGCTAGCTACTGGGTCATTCGTGGTGTTTCTCCCCATTACAAAAAAGTCCCAATCTGCAGGTTGACGTTGTTCAATGTTATATATAGGTCCGCATCTTTCAGATATAACCAACTCTTCATTTAAACGAGCTCCATAGTTATATAATAAGTCACTTAGGTTTAGGTCGTATGCTTCGGCCTTCGTCTGTCCTAATCGATATAAGCTGTCTTCCTTAACATTAAGCGGATCAATAAGCCACGCAATTTTACCACCGTTCATAGCAAACTGATCTAAAATGAACTTTTCTTTATCAGAAAACGTGGTTTTTGGCTGAGCAATAATTAGTCCTTCGTAACCATCTAATGCATTGACCTGTTCATTTCCTAACGAGTCTGTTAATTCTAGATCGCTAACATTATAAGATGCGTTTAAATGACCTCTAATCGAGATAGTAGCATTTGGGTTAAGTTCTCCATGGCCATGTAAGAAAGCAACTTTAGGATAATTCTTTTGAGATAGTTTTTTCAATGTTTGTAAAAACCGAAATTCTAATTGATTAGAAGCAATGGATAATAGTCCTCTATCAACCATTCCCATACCACCACCAATAAATTGAATTGCTTCTTCTTTATCGTTTCCGTATTGAACGATTGCACCAGGCCAAAACAAGATATCACTGATTTTACTATCACTCTGTTCTCTTACAAACTTTTGATTTAAACCTGCCTTTTCCAGTTGTTTTTCAAGAGCCTCTTGCGCCTCCGGATCTTCACTCGGATTAATGAACTGGTATTTTACTACCCCGTCAGAGATGCGATTAAACTCAACCAACTTGTCTTCAATGTTTCTCCTTAAGCTTTCTACTTGAGCAGGGAAGTCATCACCAGACATATATACAGTAACTAGGACCGGCTTTTCCAGATCGTTTTCTAAAAGGTCCACAAATCCGTCTGAAAGCGAATGGATCTTTTCTTCTGTCATGTCAAACCTGAAACTGATTTGATGACCAACAACATTTAGTGCAATGATAATTCCGTAAATAATACCAGCCTGAATCAAGTTCTTCGTTACACCCCGTCCTCTTAATAGAACTAATCGGGTTAAGACTAAAAAAGTAACAATTAGGCCAACAAAGTAAATGACATCGCTCACATCCAAAACTCCTTTTTGAAGGGTTGCATAATGTTGTCTGATTCCAATGCTTTGAGCTACGCCATCCCAGCCTGCTCCGAGAACATTATAACTACCTATAAAGTCAAATCCTGTGTAGAGGATAAAACACAGAACTAAAGAGAATAAAAATGATAATACTTGATTTCTAGTAACCGCAGAACAAAATGTTCCAATTGCCACGTACACTCCACCTATTAGGTATAGGCCGATAAATCCACCGAAAGTTCCACCAGTATCAATGTTTCCAACCGGATCGCCCATGTTGTAAATCGAGATGTAATAAACCCATGTTGGGAGGATCGCTAAGAAAATCAGGAAAAAGCCAGCCAAATATTTACCAAGTAAAATCTGCGTATCTGTAAGTGGTTTTGTGTAAAGTAATTCAAGTGTCCCTGTTCGTTTTTCCTCTGCAAACATCCGCATTGTAATGGCTGGGATAATAAACATGAAAACCAAAGGAGCGTTGTAGAAAAGTGAATTTAGAGTTGAAGTTCGAATTTCAAACACATTTTCCATTCCACTTATAACCCATATGAATAGGCCAGTAGCAAGTAAAAAAATAGTAATGGTGATGTACCCAATTAATGAATTGAGAAAAGAACGAACTTCCTTTAAAAATAATGCGTACATGAATTGAATTAAGTCTGGTCAAAAGTAATTAAAACCCTTGCACGTATAAAACGAAAACGAATAGTTTTCATCCATCTAATGTTAAAAGGGATTTGAGCTTATAACATACTATTCTATGGATGTTACAGCACTATTAAAATTTGGACTTGTAGATTAATCTATCTTTTTAAATCCATCAACGCAGAAAACGTTTTGTCAATGTCATCATCAGAAACCAGAAAAGTAACTTCGTTGGTTGTAGAGATAACTTCGATTATGTTGATGCCTAGCCAAGCCAGCTTTTTAAGAATGTAATAGTATACACCTGATATTTCTGTATTGTCCTTTGGAAGATTGATCGTCACCGTTGCCAAGTTCTTTTTATGTCCGAGTAATTGCTCACCTTCGAAAAACTCAACTAAAGGCTCATGTAACTTGCTACTTGCAATAATGGTTGATTCTTTAATTCCATTTGAAAACGAAACAAAACTGTTGGTCTCTGATGAAATCTTTTTAAAGAAATTAGCCTGAGACAAAAATAACGTTTCAGAATTTTTAAAAGTATAATCGTTGATTCCACTCTTCACCGTGAAATCTCCTAAACGATTAAAGAATTTTTTAATACCAAGGTTTATTTTGTGGTAGTAACCAGGTTCCATCCGGTTGATGGCCATTACAATGGCACCTTCATTGATGTCCTTGCCTATATGATCGCACACATCTTTATGTAAATGTCTCGCTAAAGCCGATACGTTAATTAGGTTGTCTGCCAACGCCTCTTCTAAGAATGGAGATTGTTGTATAAGGGTTGTTACGGTTTTTGAAATTCCTGCCATGTTAAATAATAAACATTGTGTTAAAATATGGTGCAAAAATAACAGAATTTGACACAACTTCCAAATGTTAGTCATTATTTCGTTGTCAAATTATAACAATAAACCAAAATGTATATCAATCCAGAAACGATTAAAGCTAATAGGACACCTTTCTATTACTATGACTTAGCGCTTTTAGAAAACACCTTAAAAGAACTTACGTCAAAATCGAAGAAGTATGGATATCATGTACACTATGCGTTTAAGGCGAATACGAATCAGCCAATCATTGATTTGGTAAATGAGTATGGTTTAGGAGCAGACTGTGTAAGTGGAAATGAGGTCCACTTGGCTGTCAACTCTAATTTTAGATCAGATCAAATCGTTTTTGCCGGTGCCGGAAAGACTGATGAAGAGATTGCGTTTGCGCTGTCTAATGACATCTTTTGTTTTAACTGCGAGTCTATTCAAGAAATTGAAGTTATTAATGAAATAGCAGCAGACTTAGGCAAGATTACCAAAATCGCGATCAGAATTAATCCAAATGTAGACGCGGGTACGCACAAGTACATTACTACTGGATTAGATGAAAACAAATTCGGAATCGGAATTCATCAGTTACCTGAGATGTTGGAAGTTGTTGCAAATTCTAAGAACGTAAAATTAGATGGGATCCATTTTCACATTGGCTCACAAATCACTCAAATGTATGTGTTTAGAGAACTTTGTGCGAAGATCAATTCAATCAATAGTTGGTTCGAAGATCAAGGGATTTATTTAAATCACATTAATGTCGGTGGAGGTTTGGGAATCGATTATGATCATCCAGAGTTAAATCCAATTCCCAATTTCGGTGAGTTCTTTGGGCTTTTTGATAAATTTTTAAACCTAAAAGAAGATCAGCAACTGCATTTTGAACTAGGAAGAAGTGTGGTAGGTCAATGTGGAAGCTTACTGACTCGAGTTCTTTATGTGAAAGATGGGCTACAAACCAAATTTGTAATCTGTGATGCAGGTATGACCGAACTGTTGCGGCCAGCATTGTATCAAGCAAAACATAGAATTGAAAACTTAAGTTCAGTTTTCACCAACAAAGACAAGTATGATGTGGTTGGACCAATCTGCGAATCTTCTGATTGTTTTGGAAAAGGGTTGGAATTACCAATTACTAAAAGAGGAGATGCGATTATGATTCAGTCGGCTGGAGCGTATGGAGAGGTAATGTCAAGTCAATATAACCTTAGAACAAAAGCAAAAGCACTTTATTCGGAACGAGTTAAAAAATCAGATCCGATAGCAGTATTTAATTGAAATAAGCGAAGCGCATTCTTGTTTGGACCGCAAGGAAATTCACAGCAAAAAACCTATTAGCGATCCTCACCAATTCGGGAATGCGCTTATTTCACACACTCAGCTTTCAAGCTAATTAACCAAGGAAAAGAAACGAGCCCAATTGAGGCGACAATATAAACTGTCCATCCCGGGTGCTGGTTAGTTCTGATTACTAGAATACCAACAATACAAATAATTACGATTCTAAAGATTTCCAGGAACCAAGCCCATTTTTTAGTGTCTAACATTCCACCTAAGTTGGTTAAGGTTAAGATGTAGAGGAATGCAATAGCAATGGCATGGAATTGTGAAGTAGTTTCTAGTTTGATGTAATCCATCGAAAGTTGGAAAACGCTCATTGCTATTATAAATTGAATAATCGCATAAATGCCCAGTGACTTCGAAATTTTCGGGTTATATTTTTTTCGTTCCACTAATCCGAAAACCTCCGCGTTCGCCTCTTTTAAATCATCTGGGAACCATCCCGGATCTTTGTAGAAAAGTTTGATTTTATCCTTGAATTTCCGAGTCTTTATGACGTTTCGAAAGAAGTCACGGTATTCATGAATGTTTTGCCATAATGGATTCCAGCTTTTGACTTCCTTCGTAATTCCGTAGGTTGGCTCTTCTTCTTCAACTTGGAAAGTTCCAAACATCCGATCCCATATAATGAAAACACCAGCATGATTTTTATCAAGATATTTTGGGTTTCTCCCATGATGAACTCTATGGTGAGAAGGGGTGTTGAAGATCCATTCGATTGGTCCTAATTTCCCTACGAATCTAGTATGAATCCAGAATTGATAGATGATTCCGATTACATAGCAGGCAATAAACATTTCGGTTGGGAAACCTAGAAAAACAACTGGCAAGAAAAAGAAGAAAGTGAAAAACACCTGGGTTGTTCCCTGTCTTAATGCTACGGCTAAATTATATTCTTCACTTTGATGATGAACGACATGACTTGCCCATAAAAAACTCATTTGATGGCAAAAACGATGGAACCAATAGTAGAGCATGTCTACAAAAAAGAAGCAAACGATCCACCAGTACCAGGTTGACTCGATTGCTGGAGCCTCAAAAAGGACTTGAATAGAAATTGTTTCGAGTAAAGCAATGTAGCAAACGAATAAGAAGGCTTGAATAAAAACTCCAAACACCTGCTGCATGATACCTAAGCTTAGATTGTTCAGCGTATCATTTAGCCGATAAAACTTCTTTTTAACGAATTTATCAAGAAGAATCTCACCCAGCAAAAGGGCAATAAAAAATGGGACGGCAATTTCTAATAATTCCATATTTCTTTAAATAAGCCCGCAAAATTGCAGGCGTAATTAAAGTTGAAAGAAATTCCCTTGTTTGTTTGTGTTATAAATGTAGAAAAAAAATGGAAAGGTGAACGGTTGCTATAAGTTATGCAGACTATTTAACGTAATTCTTCTAGAACGTTAACACTCCACGCTTCAGGTTTGGCAGAAAACATTGGTTTAGTCTTCGCCCAAATCCCTTTAAAAAGGTCTGAATTTCGATAGTTATCAAGCGCTTCAGGTGAATCCCATTTACTATAAGTAAAGAAAATGGAGGGGTTAGTCTTATCGCGGAGTAATTTTAAATGTTTGCAGCCTGGGAAATTTCGAATGTCGTTTTTATTCTCTTCGAAATTTGATAGGAATAACTCAATGTGCTTCGAGTCAAAAGTGAGTTTTACAATTCTAGTGAACATCATTTCCCCTCAAATTCAATAGTTACCGTATCATATAGCTTTAGGCCGAAAAGTTTATTTGCTCCTCCACCAGATCCTTCAACTCCTTTATTGATGGCAATTTCTAAATGTTCAGAAGATCCGAACAGTGCAATTTTTTCACCTTCTGGCACCTGAGCATATTTTCTACTAATCTTATCGATAGAATACGCTGAACTTCTGAAAAGTATAATAAACCCTCTTCCTTTAGCAACCTGTGTGAAAAGAGATTTGGTGATGTTAGTAATTACATTGCCATAAGAGTCAATGTAAATTACTGAACCACGGATCAAATTTTCCTCCACAATCGGACGGTACATTTGCTTTTGTTGTACAGATTCAACTCGGGTTCCGATAATTTCTGGTGTTCCTCCTCGGGCCAAATGACACGCTGCTTTAGTAAACACATCTTTCACAGGGAACGTAAGATCATCGCTATCTTGGGATATGTTTAATTCAAAAACATTTTCAGGCAATTTCTCGAATAGAATAGAAAAAATGCCATTGTCGGCTCCGATGAAATAGTGACCATCATATTCTACTACTAAATGGGCTCGATCTACAGATGCTTCAGGATCAATTCCAATAACATGAACACTTCCTTTTGGGAATTCTTTGTACGTGTTTCTCAACAGGAATGCACATTTCGCAATGTCGAAAGGAGGTAGGTGATGCGTAATGTCGATGATTTTAGCTTCTCCCAATTGAGAATATATGGCTCCTTTTACAGCCGCAACGTAATGGTCTCTGGTGCCCATGTCTGTTGTTAATGTAATGATGCCCATGTTGAAATCTTCTTCTTTATAATCCCACCGAAAAGTGGTTTATTTGAAGTCAAAATTAGCACAAAAAACAAAAGGTCAATTGCAAGAGAAGGAATTTCAACTAACAGGACTTAATCCTTTAGAGATTTTAGGCACAAAAGAGGAGAAACTCAAGTTGCTTAAAAAGAAATTTCGCAAGTTGAAAATTGTGTCTCGAGGCGAGTCGCTTAAGGTGATTGGTAGCGAGAGTGAGATTCTTGAATTTGAAAAGAAACTCAATTTGCTAATTGCTCATTATCATAAATATAATTCGCTTACAGAAAACAATGTTGAGAACCTCCTTCAGAAAAACGGAGAGGATATTTTGAAGAGCAAATCTGGCGATGACGTTTTAGTTTTTGGTAATAGTGGAATCAACGTAAAAGCTCGAACCGCTAATCAGCGGAAAATGGTTGAGGAAGCTGGGGAAAATGACATGATCTTTGCAGTTGGTCCGGCTGGTACTGGAAAGACGTATACGGCAGTAGCTCTTGCTGTTCGAGCTCTTAAGAATAAAGAAGTAAAAAGAATTATACTAACTCGTCCGGCCGTTGAAGCTGGCGAGAATTTAGGTTTCCTTCCAGGAGACCTGAAAGAGAAATTAGACCCATACATGCAGCCCATTTATGATGGACTTCGCGATATGATTCCTGCAGAGAAATTAGATACACTGATAGAAACTGGAGTGATTCAAATTGCGCCCTTAGCATTTATGAGAGGAAGAACATTGGATAAGGCTTTTGTTATTTTGGATGAGGCTCAGAACGCCACGATTAGCCAAATGAAAATGTTCTTAACCAGAATGGGAAAGAATGCCAAATTCATCATCACAGGTGATGTAAGTCAGGTTGATTTGCCAAAACATCAAAAATCTGGATTGATAAAGGCGCTCGGTTTATTGGAGGGCGTTGATGGAATTGCAACTATTCGATTGAATGGCAATGATGTCATCAGACATAAGTTAGTAAAGAAAATTATAATAGCATTTGATAAAGATACGGACGTGTAGTCTGAATAAATTGATATAAAAGAAAGTTAAAAATGAACGCAATAAAAGAAGCAAATTTCAATTTTCAAGGCCAAAAAGATCATTACAAAGGAAAAGTAAGAGATGTATATACGGTGAACAATGATTTATTGGTAATGGTGGTAAGCGACCGAATTTCAGCATTTGATGTGGTCTTGCCGAAACCAATTCCTTACAAGGGTCAAGTATTAAACCAACTGGCTTCTAAATTTTTAGATCTAACCGCTGACATCGTTCCAAATTGGAAGTTAGCTACCCCAGATCCAAGTGTTACCATTGGCTATAGGTGTGAACCGTTTAAAGTAGAAATGGTAATTAGAGGATATTTAACAGGTCATGCTTGGAGAGAGTATAAGTCAGGAAAGAGAATGATTTGCGGAGTGCCGATGCCTGATGGTATGATTGAAAATCAAAAATTCGATAGCCCTTTGTTAACTCCAACTACCAAAGCGGATGTAGGACACGATGAAGATATTTCAAGAGAAGAAATATTAGCTCAAGGAATTGTATCGGAAGAAGATTACGTTCAATTAGAAGAGTATACACGAGCTATTTTCCAAAGAGGTACAGAATATGCAGCCGGAAAAGGTTTGATATTGGTTGATACGAAATATGAGTTTGGAAAACGAAATGGAGAGATCATCTTAATCGATGAAATTCATACACCTGATTCTTCTCGATACTTCTACACAGAAGGCTATGAAGAAAGACAAGCCGCAGGAGAACAACAAAAGCAATTAAGTAAAGAATTTGTTCGTCAGTGGTTAATTGAAAACGGATTCCAAGGAAAAGATGGTCAAACGATCCCAGAAATGAATGAAAAGTTTATCGCTTCAATCACAGATCGTTACATTGAGCTTTATGAAAATATTGCCGGAGAAGCATTTGTAAAAAGCGAAATCAGCGATATTCAGAATAGAGTAGAGCAGAACGTGAATGATTATCTAGGAGCGGAAGCTTAAAAGATTGACTTTTATTTTAAGGTCAAAAAAAAGGCCAGATTCAAATGCGAATCTGGCCTTTTTTAATGTCCAATGATTTTTTAGAAAATTGAATTTCCCGGATTTACCTTCTTAACAAAGAGCGTTTTTCCGTCTCTTAAATTTTCATTCAAATCTTTAATCGCTTTTTCTACTGCTTCTTCTGAATCGAATTTTACAAACCCAAATCCTTTTGATTTCCCGTTTTGTTCCGTACAAACCACAGCGTTGATAACGTTACCATATTTCGCAAATTGGCTTGATAAATCTTCTGAAGACACATTTGCATCCAATTTCGTTACAAATACTTCCATTATTGAAGTTGTCCGTTTATCGTACTTACGATTGAAGTAATCGTTCTTAGTAGATTGTCCTTCTCAGATTCACGAGGTTCGGAGAAATACTCTTTTAACATGAACTGAGCATTTAGAATAACTTCTTCATCTTCAAATGGTGGCTCCATGTTTTCAATAATTGTTAGTGCTTCAAAAGCTTCCATGAAACTTCCGTTGATGGCTGTTTGAACAACTACATCAACATAATCACCTGCATCAAAACCAGAGTTCCAGATTGCGCCCATTGCTAAAATTCGCAATTCTTCGTGCTCAGATTCCAATTGATCTACCAATGGCTCCAACGTGTCTGTTGACTTTAACTCGTTTACCAATAGCGTAATCTCATGCTTCACCTTTGCCGATCCTTTTAAATAAGCATCGAATAGGTTAGGAATAACTTGGCTACTCCCTTTAGAACGTGTTTTAATAATTGCTTTAAGAACGGTATCTTCTTTATCTGAATTCAGGTCCAAGATAATCTGAGCAATTACTTGTGATTTTTTTGTTGCTTTTTCTGCCATGACTTATAAATGGACCGCAAAGGTAAATATTTATGGAAAGAGAGCACTCAGAGTACCCGTTAATATCGAGGTTAGAACATTGAACCTATTATTGTTTAGCACGTACAGTACATTATGATGAACAAAAGACCTCTTCTGCCATTATTAGCTTTCACTTTACTTTTAATGTCATTCTCCCCGGAAACTGACGAGATTTGCACCATACGTGGAACTGTAATAAATGAAATTAGAGGAGTTTCAATGGCTAAAATTGTATTGCTAGTTGATGGACATGAATCGGTAGAGGCAACAACCAATTATTCAGGTGAATTTGTATTGCAATATGTACCATCCCCAGGATTAAAACATGAGTTGAAATGTTCTGCAAAACTGTACCATTCTAAAGTTGTAAACTTACCTGCATGTCAGGATTCTAAGGTGAAAGTGAATCAAATAATATTGAATCCCTTAAAGGAGAATTTAATTCCTGGCAGAACGATTAAGTGGGACATGGAAGCTTGGGATAGGCGATCGCCAGTTCGCTAAGAAACACGTGTAAAAAGAAAGGGAGACCCCGTTTAGAAACCTCCCTTACTAACCATAAAAACTAACTTAACTACTTAATTGCCTGATCCAAATGTACGCTGGTAATCAGTTGGTTATGTTTTGTTTCGTTAAATGGACAAGACTTGTCGATGAATGGTATTTAACCATCTGAATTTAGCGAGTCCCGAATATTTTACTGCCTACTCTTACCATCGTACTTCCGCACTCAATGGCAAGTTGATAGTCGCCACTCATGCCCATGGAGATTTCTTTAAATGATGGTTCATTTGAAAAATGGCCATCTTTTGTTTTTAGGAAGATCCCTTCCAGATTATTGAATTCCGACTTAATTTGATCTTGGTCTGTAGTGAATGTGGCCATTCCCATTACTCCAATAATTCGAACATTCTTGAACGATTTGTAAACCTCTGAATTGAGTAATTCATTAGACTCATTCTCGTTCAGCCCAAACTTGGTAGCCTCAGTTGCAATGTGAAATTGCAGTAAACAATCAATAACTCGATCGTGCTTTAGTGCCTGCTTATTTATTTCGGATAGTAATTTTAAACTGTCTACCGCATGTATTAAATGGACAAATTCAGCGATGTATTTCACCTTGTTTCTTTGCAGGTGGCCTATAGCGTGCCAGCAAATGTCCTTTGGAAGAGCTTCCCATTTTTCCACCAACTCTTGAATCTTATTCTCTCCAAAATGTCTTTGGCCGGCCTGATATGCCGCCTCAATGTCTTGGTTAGGTTTCGTTTTTGAAACTGCAACGAGAGAAACGCTAGAAGGTATCGATTGGAGAACGGAATTAAGGTTTTCTGCTATCATTAGGCAAGTTTAGAAAGAATCTCTTGGAATTTACCCTTTATCCCCATGATTTTATTTACTTTAATCAACTCACCTGATGAGCCGAATAGGATTAATCATACTACTGTTTCTTACCCCACTTCTTTTGATTGGGCAAGAATATAATTTCAAAACAATTTCTGTTCGTGAAGGGCTCTTGAATTCAAGAATAAATGCGATTGCAAAAAGTCCAAACGGATACATGTGGTTTGGGACGATGTCTGGTATTACTAGATATGATGGTTTTGAGATGAAGAACTACACGGTAGATGATTCATTATGCAATAACAGGGTAAGAACATTGGAGTTTGTTGGAAATCGATTATTCATCGGAACCGATCACGGAATGTCGATTATGGACAATAACAAGTTCTATAATTATGACCTGAAATATTATGGGGCAACTTCGATCAATAAAATTATTGCTGTAGAGGATGAGGTTTTGATTTTGACCGATCATGGTATATTAATCATGAAGGACAATAAAATCAGTAGGATGAGTTTGTCTTCGTTGGTAGATGAAGAAGAAATTAAGACCGGGATTTTAACGAAATCTGGAGATGTTCTGATTTCAACAGTTCGTCATGGTGTTCATCGATTGTCCAAGCTTGATGATGCTTGGGGACATTCTAAAGTGACTTTACCACTTGAAATTATTTCAGTAAGCGCCTTATACGAAGACTCTGAAGGAGTTATTTGGATGGGCACAATGGGAAATGGTGTATTCAGGATAACCAATGAATCAATAGATAAAATCACGATCCCTAAAAAGTATGAAGCACATTATATCACCAGTATCTATGAGGACGTAAATGGAGGGATTTTGTTTGGTTCTTGGGCCAATGGGTTGGTTAAATACAATGGAATTTCATTTGAAAAAGTAGATAAAAGTGGTGGTTTGAAAGGAAATCAGATTGTATCCTTATTTGCAGATGATGAAGGGCTGATATGGATTGGTACGCACGGTCACGGGATTCAGTTGTTAGAAGGATTGGAGTTTGTGTTTTATTCGGAGAAACACGGGTTAGCAGGTTCTAACATTAGGGGGTTAGCTTTAAACGATGATGGAGATTTGTGGGTTTCTACGCTATCAGGTATCTCGAAAATTGTTTCTGGATCCGTAGACTCAACCATCTATATAGAGCATCATTCAAATCGATTCGGGCCGATTATCAATTTTCAAAATAATCAGATGTTGATCGGGTCCTATGAAGGGAATTTGGTTCAGATTGACCAAGATTATACTTATAAGGTCCTTTTCTTTCCTGAAATTGAAGAAGCGGAAATCATCTCTTTGCTGGCGTATCAGGGAGGTGCGTTAATCGGAACCTTACACCATGGTTTATATTTTTATAATGGAAGTTCGTTAAGAAGAGTAGACACAGGAGAAGAGCTCAATGATGTCCAGATATGGACGATTGGATTTCGGGATGGATTCTTGTATCTGGGAACGAATAATGGTCTAGTAAAAATGAGCTCCAGCGGAAATGATATTTCGTATCCGGGAAAGGATAAGCTGGAGATCGCCACTAGTAAAATTACGTCAAGCGAATTTGATGATCAGTATCTGTACATTACAACAGACAGTAGAGGTTTGTGGCGAATGGAATTATCCACTGGTAAATTTATGCACCTTCAAAAAGATGAAGGAATCACCAGTAATCAAATTTTTTCGGCAAGATGGTTGAATGAATCTAATTTGATGCTTTCTAATCATATGGGGCTTGATCGGATTCGGTTTTTCGAGAAGATGCACGTGGTGGAATCGTATCATGTAGATTTTGGTGAAGGACTAGAGTTTAATACCAACGTGATGTTAACTGGGAATGGAGACATCATGTGGATCGGTAGTAATGAGGGTCTTTTGCTTTACGATCCTTCTAAAGCAGTAAACTTTTTGAAACAACCAGATTTACACATTAACGGAATTAAGTTAATGCATGAAGATATTGATTGGACCAAAGAGGAAGCTGAGTTGGACGCCAATCGAGTTCCAGTCAATTTCACCCTGCCTTACGATAAGAATTTTCTAACCTTTTCCTATCAAGGAATTCACTTTAGTGAATATGAGAACGTGAGGTACCAGAGTAGATTGATCGGACGAAATGATCAATGGGGATTGTACAATTTAAATAATGAAGCTACTTATTCTAATTTGCCAAGTGGCGAATATACGTTTGAGGTTCGTTGTTCGATTGATCAGGGTAAAACCTATACAGCCACCCGTTCGATTCATTTCATAATTCTTTCCCCTTTCTATAAAACCTGGTGGTTCTTTAGTCTCCTTGTCATAGGAATTCTTTTAGTGATTTATGGGTTCTCCAGAGCATTTAAAAAGGTGCAATCCCAAACGGTTAATTACTCGACTTTACAACAGTCTATTGGAACAAATAGGTTGATGATGTTCTTTATCGGAGTTTCTTATCCGGTAGTAATGATTATAAATAGTTATTTAGATCAAGAGATTATTGATTCTCAAGTTATAGTTACGGTTTCAATCGGGGTAGTCACCCTTTTTATTCTACTATTGAGTTATTATCAAGTTGGGGTAAGGAAAATACTTGGAACGGTAGTCACGGTTCTATTTATTTCAGTAGAAGCTCATATTTTGGAATTGTTAATCGTTAACAATTTGGCGGTTTCTCTGATCATTGGTTTTGTAATGGCTACTTCCTTCGCAAGTATTGTCTTCAACAGTTTGAAGAGTTACATCTTTTTTGCGCTTTCCGTATTCCTTGGCATTATTTTGATCGCGTTAAATAATGAGTCTGCTGATTTCAATCGATTCCAATTTGTAATGATTGGATTTTGGACGTTAATGATCGTGTCGCTGCTGATTATCGTAAAGGTTAACCTGTTCAGAAAGTTGAGGCTGTCTGATACAATCCTGGAAAAAGGAGACTCGATTATTTTAGTTAGAAATGACAAAGGAAATATCATCTATGCAAGCAGCAGCGTTGAGGAAAAGCTTGGTTATTCATTGGATCAGGTTTACGGAGACGGTTGGTGGCAGTTGAGAGAAAAACGTGACGGATTATTAAAACAAGAAATTATTGGTGACATAGAATATACAGGTGGCACCAAGTTCTATACGAACGAAATTCACGATAGCCAAGGAGAGAAAAAATACTTCAACTGGACGGATACTAAAATTGAAGGAGGTCTAGTCATTGGAGTGGGGCAGGATGTTACTTCATTGAGAGAATCACAAAAAGAATTAGAAAAACTTTCCATTATAGCCAGTAAAACGGATAGCGGAGTAGTAATGATGGATTCAAATAATCGAATCGAGTGGATTAACGAAGCGTTCGAGGAAATGACTGGTTTTACAATGGACGAATTTAAAGGTAAACGTCCAGGAGATCTTCTTTCAGGTGAAGAAACAAGTGATAAGAAATTAGAACAGTCTAGGGAGGATAGGTATAAGCTGAAAACCTATCAGATGGAAATATTGCTGTATAAAAAATCGGGAGAGCCCATGTGGCTGTCTATTAATCATACTCCAATTTTTAATGAAGGCACTGAAGAATTACAGTGGCAAGTGAACATGGTTCAAGATGTGACGTTAGCGAAGGATCACCAAGAGGAGATGCAGCGTTTGTCTATGGTTGCTACGAAAACAGATAACTACGTATTAATTACTGATTTAGACGATACTGTTTTATGGGTAAATGATGCATTTGAAAAAATATTCAAGTTTGCTCCTGAAGATGTAATCGGAAAGAAAACGAATAGCTTTTTACAAACAGCGGAATTCAATCCTCAAATCATTAAAAAATTAACTCGAACTGTTTTTGAAAATAAGGAACCATTCGTTGGAGAGCTTACCGAAATAGATGCGAACGGAGACCATATCTGGTTGGCCGTTAACATAACGCCTATTTTAGATGCTGAAGGAGAAGTAGAACAGGTAATTAGTTTAGGTACCGACATTACAGACAAAAAACTGGATGAGTTCAGGTTAAATGAATATTCTAAATCACTTGAGCTTACGCACGAAATCGATAATGTACTATTAGAAGATGAGACAGAAGAGAAAATGTTTCATGAGCTTTTAAGAGTTGTTAAAGGAAGTAATAGTCTTTACAATAGAGTCTCATTAATGCTCTTTGATGAAGAGCAAAAATTTATCGATAATTACTTTATAGATGAAATTAACGGCCTAATTCAATTTGAGAAAATAATAGAATTATCTGAGCTTCGGCCTCTTGAAATACTTAATACAAAGGAACCGTTTGTCGTTCAGGAGTTAGAGGAAGATACCGTTTCTAAAAGCGATAAGGAGCTTGCAGCAATAGGAGTGAAATCTTATATCATGCTTCCGCTTGTTGTGGCTAACAGGGTAGTTGGTAGTTTAAATGTTGGAGGTAAGTATCCATTTATGTTTACCGATGATGAAGTTGACGTAATTAAGGATATTGCGAGTTCCCTGTCCATTGCATATAAGCAAAGAGAACAAGCTAAAAGAATTATGGAGTCTGAGGAGAATTTCAGACAGTTGAACGAATCGTTAAAAGAGGTCTTCTGGCTATTTGATCAGGAAAAAGGTTCAATGATATATGTGAGTCAAGCTTACGAAACGATCTTTGGATCCACCACTCAATCTTTATTTGATGATCCGCTATCGTGGATGGAGGCGATCGTGAGCGAAGACAGAACTAAAATTCAGCGCCTCTATTTAGACAATGTGTTTAGTGATGGGTTTGACGAACAATTTCAAATTAATCACCCGAAATTTGGAGTGAAATGGGTGCACTCAACCGCAGTACCTATTAAAAATGAGCTAGGAGAAGTAACCAAAATATCAGGATTTACCGAGGACATTACCCAGCTTAAATTGAAAGAAGAAGAGTTAAGTTATTTAAATACTAAACTCGAATCAATTAGTAGTATAAATGAAAGCATACTTAGAAACGAGCCATTCGGTAAAGTTCTAATAGAATCGCTGAAAGGCTTGGCCTCAGATCAGTTTGATATAATGCGATTGACATTGGCTTTGTTTGATTTCGAGAATGAAACCCTTTCTTATTTCAGAATAGACAATGATCTGAAAAGTGTTTCAGGTGAATCGGAGACACTTCCTATTAAATACTTCCAACATGTTGGCAAACTGCGTAAGGGAGAGACCGTAATTGTAGAATCTATTTCGAAATTAGATAAGCAATCTGAATCTGACCAAAAACTGGTTAAGCTTGGTGCTAATAGTTACGTATTGGTACCATTAATTTCTGATCGAGAGTTAATTGGGTCATTGAATTTAGGCTTTGATAAACTGGGAGAATTTGGCGATGATTTTATAGATGGCTTGCGAGATGTGGCAAATGGTATATCTCTTTCTATACACCAAATGCAATTGAAGTCCATTATTGAAGGTGATAAAGAGGAGTTGGAACATAAAAACCGAAACATTACGGCCAGTATTAACTATGCGAAACGAATTCAAAACGCTTACTTACCTGAGCTTGAATTCGTAAATAAGTTCTTTAGCCAGTCACACCTATATTATCGGGCAAAAGATATTGTCTCTGGTGATTTTTACTGGTGGACCTTAAAAAACAATAAGCTAATTATTGTCGTTGCTGATTGTACAGGGCATGGTGTACCAGGAGGATTTATGACCATTTTAGGTTCTCAAACGATTGCAAATATTGTAAGTGGAAAAAACATTACCGACCCTGGACTACTTCTTAAAGTGCTGGATTTGGAAATTCAATTTGCCTTGAATAAATCTGATGAAGAGCTAAGAGATGGGATGGACGTGTCTATTTGTACTGTTGACTTGACAACCAAGGAACTTACGTATGCAGGTGCAAGACGTCCGTTGATGTACATTACTGAAAATGAATTCTTCGAGATAAAAGGAACCAAACGATCTATTGGTGAAGATGATTTAGTTTCTTCAAATTACGGAACAACTTCAATTCAGTTAAGAAAAGGAGATCGATTATTTATGTTCTCGGACGGTGTTCCAGATCAGTTTGGTGGTCCAAATCGCCCGCGAAAATTTTCAAAATTGAGACTTCAAGATTTGATAAAAAATAGTGAGGCTTTAGACAAGACAATGGAAGAGCACTTTAACATGATTACTTCAGAATTGGAAGAGTGGAAAGGTGATCGGGAGCAGACGGATGATATGATTTTACTAGGTCTAGAGTTTTAAGATTCTTTAATGTATTTATCTAACTCTGATGAAAGTTGCTCGTAAGTGTTTGCATTTTTAATAGCCATTGTAGTATAGTTGGCAAGATTGTTTAACATCTCTAAATGCGTTCTATTATAAGCGTTCTTATAGAAGCTTTGAACAGTTATTACACCAATTGGCTCATCGTTTATGTACAAAGGCTGGAATAATAAAGATTCGGGCATTTCACCTGCTACTACATGAATCTCTTTTACATATTTTTGGTACTCACGCTTGTTGTTATTGATAAAAATACTCTTGTTGTTTTTCAGACACCAAACAGAATAATTATCATCATTGTCCATGGATATAAACCCGTCATGAGATAAGGTTCCACTTTCAATTTCGTATCGATATTCAATCGCATTTTTTTTCGGATTATAGATTCTAATTCCAAAAATGGTCGCGTCCATTAATTTATCGATCTCTTCGTGAAGTTCCACGAAAACCTGTTGGAGATCAAGTGTAGATGAAATCTTTCTTCCAATTTCACTTATTAGTTTTTGGTTGAAATTCGCCTTTTGCAGCTTGATCTTTTGCATAATGATCTCCTTCGTCTTGAGATCTACTTGCTCTTCCGATGTTTCAAACAACCTAGCGTTATGTGCGGCAATGGCGATGTAGTTGGCCAGTACTTTAAGAATGAAAATGTTCTTGTCTCGATAACGATTTTTCTTATAAGATTGAGCAGTAATTACTCCAATTGCTTCGCCCTTAAAATACATGGGTAAATAAACCAATGACTCAGGGGCTTCTCCAGGAATACTGGTTCTGCTATAACTCTTCAGGTACTTAAATACGTCTTCATCAAAATCGTTAACAACTACATCCATTCCACCAGTGAAACAGATGGCGCCAAGACTCTCCTCATCATCCAAATCGAAATTGAAACCAGGTAATAATTTCCCATATTCCACAATTCCTTTGAACTCTAAAGAATTAGTACTAGCATCATGTAGCCCGAATCCAAAAATTGGAGCGTCCATGATTTCATTCACCTCAGTGTAAAGGTTCTTTCCGATTTCCTCCAAGTTCAAAGAAGAAAGAATCTTAGTTCCTAACTTGTGAAGTGATTCCTCCAAGTTGGCATATTTTCTATTTCTTTCGCCTAAAGTGTATTGAGAAGTAAATAATGCGACAGACTTTGCTACATCTTCAAGCAAGGATATTAGCTCTTTGTCAAAATCATCAGCTTTAAGGCTTGAGACACTTAAAAATCCGGACACTCGATCATCAATACTAATAGGAATACTTACTAGTGATTTTAATCCCTTTTCTTTTAAATTTATTTCAATGTCTGTGTCGTGCTTATCACTGATGTTATCGTTGTAATAAACTTCTCCTTTAAGCAAGTTGTTTATACCTGGCAGCGAGGTTAACGGATATGACTTTCCTTCGTAAAATTTACCAGTATCAATGTCTACATAGGCGTAAGACATTACCTCTGACATTTCAGCATTCATTAAGCTGATGTTTGTTCCTTCAATCGATAGGTTCTTTGCAATAGACTTTAGAATGTTTTTGGTTTTACTTATAAAATCTAAATCCTGAATCAATAGTTTATTGATGTCGTTCAACATTCTTAAACGATCATTTTTTGATTTGGCTTTGGTCTCACTTTCTTTAATTGCAGTTTCAGCCTTGTATCGGATGGAAAGATCATTCCACATGGCAAAAAACGCCTTCCTCCCGTCAAGCTCTATAACTGACATAGAGGCGGATACAAGAAACTCTTCACCGTTTTTTTTCTTATGCATCCATTCAAATTGATGCCCACCATTTTGAAGCGTCAAATTGTCGATTTTCCAAGCAGCTTTCTCAGGGTCTTCAATTCCAGGCTGTTTTTCTGCCGAAAATTCAGACGGTAATCTGCCTATTAATTCTTCTTTGCGGTCGTAACCAAGAATCTCCACGAAAGCCTCATTACAGTCAATTATACCTTTGGGATCGTAATAAACAATAGGATTTAAAGACTTTTCAAAAAGCATTTTAAACTTTACTTCAGACTTTTCAAGTCCAGCATTCTTTTTGAATTCATTAGTGATATTATGGAAGAGTCCTCTTAGGGCTACCGTATTGCCTTTTTTATAAGTAGTACAATTTCCTTTGATAATTACTTCTTTACCCTTTCTTGAGTTTAAATGAAGAATCACCTGTTCATGATCAGATAATATTTCAAATAGCTGTTTAAATCTTATTGAAGAGAAATAGTGCAGTATCGAGTTGAAGTTTAACTGTTTGGCCTGTTGTTCGTTAAGGTTTAGTGCATCCCTGAAATGCTGATTACTGAACAATACTTGCCCGTCTTCTGTTACAGAAAATAAATAATCTTTAGCTGCATCCATTAATTCTTGGTACAGTTCTAAGGATCTATCCTCTTCATTATGTTCGATGCTATCTTGATTCACAACTCAAATAAATATAAGATTTATTCTCATATTTGCTACGGCCAAACTCAATAAAGTCAATGGAAATTCAAGCGCAGATCCCATTTGAAAAACTTAATGTTCTGTCTAAAATCACAAAGGATTTTATCTCAGAAGGGCCGAACTTTTCTTTCGGTAATAATTTTAGTGATGAGAAAATTTTGGCAGAACTGGAAGCAATGAATTTCAGCACCCATAATCGCCAAGTATTGGTTGAATCACTGCAGGAGCAATATCTATCGGCTGGAATAGAGGTTCCTAAATCGGTTGAATTACTAAAAGAATCTAACACATATACCATTACAACTGGACATCAGTTGTGCCTGTTTACGGGCCCATTGTACATGGTTTATAAAATCGCCTCGGTTATCAAGATGTGCGAACAGCTCAATGCGTCACATGCTAAGCAGAGTTTTGTTCCGGTTTTCTGGATGGCGTCTGAAGATCATGATTTTGAAGAGGCGAGCAAAGTTAATGTGCACAATGAGGCTATCGTGTGGAAAGGAAAGGCGGAAGGTGCGGTTGGTAGAATGTCTGTGGATAATCTAAGAGAGGCGGCCAAAGAATTGAAATCATTACTCGGTGTTAATGGAGAGGAATTTACCTCAATGATTAATGATTCAATAGATGCTAAAAACGTTGCTGGATCTTATCGGAAACTAATCAATTCAATATTCGGTGATCAGATTGTAATTATTGATGCAGATGATAAAAACTTAAAGCGCTTATTTCTAGATACAGCAATAAAAGACCTGAACGGAGAATCTATTGAAGCGTTGTCAAAAACGAACCAGGAGCTTGCAGTTAAAGGCTATAAGCCTCAGGTGAATGGAAGAGAGATCAACCTGTTTTGGTTGGAGGAAGGTTCACGAGAGCGCATTATTAAAAGCGAAGGTGGATATCAGATCTTAGGGAACGACCGAATTTATTCGTTTAAAGAAATTACAGATTTGTTTAAATCAGAACCAGAATCTGTTAGTCCGAATGTTATTTTAAGACCTGTTTATCAGCAGTTGATTCTGCCGAATCTAGTTTACGTAGGTGGGGGAGGTGAGATTGCATATTGGTTGCAGTTAAAAGACATGTTTACCAAACTGGATGTGCATTATCCGATGTTGCAGGTTCGCGCCAGTTTCGTTGTTATGCAGGAGAAATGGCTGGGTAAATGGAATGATTTAGGATTTTCTGTTAATGACCTTTTCAGAAGTAAAGACGATTTGAAAAAAGAGTTTGTGGTAAAGAATCAAGGAAATCCTTTGGAAGTCAGTAGGCAAAAATTTGATTCATTGATGGCGGAGCTAAAAAAAGAGTCGCTTGAAATAGATCTTAACATGAAGGATGGGGTTTCAGCTGATATTACCAAAATGACAAAAGGAATGGACAAACTGGAGAAAAGGGTGTCTAAAACCATGAAGAACGCTAATCAGCTGACCAATGAGCGTATAGATCGAATTATTGACATGGTTTATCCCAATGGTAATTTCCAGGAACGATATTCATCGATTTTTGATGTTTTTGCAAACGTCCAAGAGATAAATTCTGTCATTCAATTTGCTGACTCAACCACAAATTCGCTGAAAATTATCAAGTACTAAGAATTAGAATATAGTCCTAGCTTATTTCCTTCACTGTCCATAACATAAGAGAAGTAGCCAGTTTCACCATCAATTAGCGTCTTAGGAATAACGAAAGAACCGTCCACCGTTACATTTCTTATCAAAGTCTTTTTCAGTAAAACTTCGCCACCATTTTCAATTACTGACTCGATAATGTCGCTCATGCCTGAGTTGGCATCGAAAAACAATATAGGTCCAATTTGTTCATTGTTAAACTTGCCTATTTCAACCAAAGCTCCACTCAGGTTAAGCTCTTCGTGCTCTTTTTTAAAGATTGCATGTCTGATGCCACTAAAGTCTTGGATGTCAAATGAAACTCTAAAGACATTGGAATAAAAGTTGATCGCACGTTGCAGATCTTCAACAGGAATTTCGAACCATTTGATAAAACTCATAGAGGTATAGTTGGGTTTACTACAAGATAACTCAATTTCTATTAAACAGACTAATCTATCTGTTTAAACCGAATGCGCCTGTTCTTGTGAACGGCTCATCGTTAATGTCAGTGAATTCAAAAACGTAGTAATAGGTTCCGTCTGGAACCAATTCTCCTGCCATATTTCTTCCATTCCAAGAATCAACCAAGCCACTCCAAACATAAAGAGTCTGGCCCCATCGATTAACAATAAAACCTTCCGCTGTAACAACATTCAAGTAGCTAACGAAGTGGAAAAGATCGTTCGAATTATCTCCGTTTGGGGTGAAAATATTCGGTATTACAATATCAATCACAGGAGGAGGAGGTACTATGCAAGTAGCAATTGATACAGTTAAAGAATCAGAATTAGTGGTGCCACAGGCGTCAGTTGCTGTAGCGAAATAAGTACCAGCCGAGTTAATGATTATTGTGTCACTAGTTTCTGTGGTAGACCATATTTGAGATCCAACTGAACTGTTTGCGATTAATTGCAGGGTATCACCCACGCAAATAGAATCTAATCCAGAGTTGCTGATTGAAAGACTTGGCAGAGCTGTAAACGATAGGATTAAAGAATCTGAAACCGTTGTTCCACATCCGTTAGTAGCGGAAGCAAAATAGCTTCCTGCGGCTAATGCAGAGATTGGATTTGTAGTTTCACTTGTTGACCAAGTTTGATTCCCTGTTGAGCTGGTACTTGTAATTATTACACTATCTCCTGGACAAATAGATGTTGGTCCAAATGGAGATATGGAGATTATTGGCAATGCAAGTAATGTCACCGTTAAAGTATCGGAATTCATGGCGCCACATGCATTAGAGGTTGCTGCGAAATAGGTGCCACTTGCAGTCACAATTAGCGTATCTGTAACGTCTGATGTAGACCAAGTCTGACTAGAAATAGAACTATTTGCTATGATTTGAATCGTATCACCTGGGCAAATTGAATCTAAACCAGACTGGCTGGTAACTATGGTAGGAGCAAGTGAGATTGCCAACGAATCATTAAATGTAAATGTCCCACAAAGGTTTGTTGCGTCCACGCTAAACACCGAAGCCGTCTGCACGTAAATGCTATCGGTTGTCTCAGTGGTTGTCCAAAGGTTTGAACTAGAATTTGAAACATAAAACAACGCACTGTCTCCACTACAAACAGTGTCTAGACCAGAAGTGAAAGTAGGAGGGAGTACCAACGTGACAATTGTTGTTGAAGTATCAGGACAAGATGTTGCTGCACCCACAATGTAATCATAAGAACCTGCAGAAGCTGTTCCAGGATCGAACGTCCCTAAAGAAGCACCTGTTAAACTTGAAGGTCCTTCCCATGCACCGGTTAAATCAGGTCCGCCTGTTAGCGAGTCTTGAAGATTGACTGACGCTGAAGAGCCACATAAACTTATTGAAGACCCTGTTCCTGCTGTTGGAGCTGCAGCATTATTAATCGTAATTAGCATGGTGTCTGAACATCCAATAAGTGACGTGACAATAATATTGTAATCACCGCTGCAAAGACCGGTGGCGGAAGCGGTGTTTTGACCGATCGGATTGAACAAATTATCATTCCATTCAAAAGTATAGCCCGGAATTGAACCTGAACCACTGGCTAATGCCGATCCATTACATCCGCAATCATCTGTTGGAACAGCTGCTGCAACAACTGGTGTGATTGGTACGCAATTGTTATTAAACTGGGAGATGTAGGCGGTATTAGCTGCATTGTTTGGCGCTCCGGGAGTCTGTTCTTGGACACTACATGCTGCGAAATCAGCGCAACCAACGGTCCAGTTTGCCGAAAGGGTAGGATCTACTCCGTTAAAGAAGTAAACAGTGTTAGATGCTGATGTTGGAGAAGTAGCTCCTCCTGAAAAATAAACTTGAGTATTTAGGTTGTTTGATCCCCAGCAAACAGAAAACACTTCGCAGCCTAAAAGATTTACTATTCGTGCACAGTCACCTCCATTGGCAAGTAAAGTATTTGACCAATTTCCGCCAGGTATCCAACCCAATGTTGGGTAAGCACATGCAACAGCCCCTGGAGTCCCGGGATTGCTTTCGAATAAAGAAATGTTACTAATTGGCGCAACGATTAAACAATTTCCATCTGCCGTAGAAAGATCATCTGCTGGAACTTCTGGATTTAGGTCGGCATCATTATGAATTACGATAATTGTTCCTAGAGGCACGCAAGACCAAAGTATATCATTTGAAAACCGAATTGCACCTGCTGCAACTCCGCTTGCGCCATGATAACCACTATTGTCATCAAAGATCCATCCTCGAATGTCAACACATGGGGGAGTGGATAAACCACAATCGTAGAAGGCGGTAGTGTCTACTACCACGAATTCAACATACTCCATGTTTCCAGAAGCACCTTGAGAAACTTCGTTAATAATTAGGGTTTGAGAACTTGCCGAAATGCAAATGCCCGCACAGATCAATACCAGTAGAATAAGCCGCTTCATATCGTTTCAATTGTAGGTGGGTTGAAACGGTTATAGAAGACTAGCTCGTTAGGATGTTCGCTTCTTTGCTAAAATAAAAATTTCAGCCTGAATATCAAAAGCGATTAGCTAATAAATTACAGTGATTTTGAACTCAACCAAGATTTCAATTCATCTGAATCAATCTTTCCATAAAACTCAGAAAGGTAAGCTCTTGCAGAAGAACTAAATTCTTCTTTTTTACTTCCTTCTTCTTTTACAATATTCAATTCTTCAACTATGTCTGACTCTGATGGAGCCACTAAATTGAATTGATTGATTTTCACAGATTGCTTTGAAGTTGCATTTCTATGGTACAATGTTACGTTGGTAGTTGTGTTAAAATCAACCGCTGCTCCATCAACTCTAAAAATAGAATCTCTTTCTAATATGACATCATCTCCATTAAAGTCTAACTTCTTCGCGATGGACTCACCGTTATGATTATACATCAAGTAGAAAAAGTTGCTTTTGTCAAGCGGGTATTCTTTCACCTTAACCAATACTTCACTTTTTGCAAACAACAATAAATTATCACTGAAGTAGTTTTTCAAATCAATCATGTTTAAGATTTCTCCTTTTCTAGAACTTACGTTACTCATCGCAGGTAATAGATTAGATGCAGAAGCACTAGATTTCTTAGGTGTTAATACAAATCGGCCTTTAAGCTTACTTATAACTGCTGCTCTAGATTCGGTAGTTTTGAATTTTAGCTTGTCTGAAGAAGCAAACTTATCTCCACGAGTCATGTCTTTCCCATTTTTCTCGTAAGAAATGGTACCGTCAATTTTTATAACAGTATAAGTATCAATGATCGCCTCGTCACGACTAAGAGATAGGCAAACAATTGCAATTCCAATGATTAAAGCCCCGGATAGTAATTTTTTCATTTTAATAGATGGATGATTTGATTATCAAAAATATCAATTATTACGCCAACTTTTTAGTTTGAGTCCTAAATTTTCGTTAAATCATCTAAAATTAGGGCGGAAGTCCTATAAAATGGGGGTTGTGGTGATAATTTGAGTGTGCTAAATGGTCATCTGAGTATCGCTTTATGTCTCTATTTATCAGTGTTTTAGGTCAGTTTCGCCTAAAACTGACCATTTCCCTTATTCAAGGACGAGTTTTACACATTAGCCTTGATATTTCCCTAATTGGTCTAAAAGTATAATGATCTAACCATTTAATAGTCATAGCTTTGCACCCACCAAATTGAAAAGGCCTAATTATTAGGCATTTACATCACCTAAAACTCGAAATCATGAGAACATTGAAATTTTTCATAGTCCTTTTGTTTTTTACCAATGCATACGCAGAAGAAGGAGATTCTTTAAACCCGGAAACCCCAGTGGTGCCTAGTTTAAGTATTTTGAATCTCAAGCATGTTTTAATTGCTGAAGGGGTGCAGTATCCTGACATCGTTTTAAGACAAGCAATAACGGAAACTGGATGGTTTAAATGTGAAAACTGTTCGCTTTCTAGAAATAACATATTTGGTTTCTATTACAAAAAGAAATACCTAAGCTTCGATAGCTGGGTTGAATGTGTTAAATACTATAAAAGATGGCAAGACCGTCATTACAAAGGGGGAGACTACTACGCCTTTCTCAAGAAGGTTGGTTTTGCCACAAACCCGCGCTACGTTAAAGATCTCAAGAGTCTGAAACTAGACTAAGAATTTACTCGGTCGCTGTTCATTTTGAATAGCGACCGTTTTTTTTAGAAGCTAGCTTTTACTCTTCTATAATGTCTGCTGGTTGATACGCGCATTGATTTTGGATACTTGATGGTGAACTGAAGCTCATGCTTTTTCACGGCTCCTGGCTCCACATTATATTCCCAACTCAGCTGTCCAGACTCTTCATCCTGATCTGCTTTAGAAATTTCATCTGCTGTTATCGTAATTGAATTATCGCCTGAAATTGGTATCTGATCTAAAATTTCAATTTGAATTGGAGCCTTTCGATTGTTTTTTACAGATAACTCAAACCAAAGTCGGTCTTTTTTAAATCCGCCTATCAATTGAGATTTCGTATAATCTTTTTTCTTCTCACGTACCACAACTACTTTGTTGTCTCTTCCAAGAGATATGTCCAATGTATCGTTCGTTCCTGACGTTTGAATATACGATTTGCCGATGTATGCTCCAGCATAGTATACATTTACCGGTCCTTCCACTAAATTCAAATCTTCCCAACCAGTTACTCTAGCCAAAAGAAAAGCTGATTGTTCAATTTTAGGAACCGCATAATGCTTGAAAGCGGCTTTTAAATCATGCTCAATTACATCTACCATATAGGGTTTAGCATCGGAAGGCACATTGTATTTTTCTTTTATGTCAAATTCGGCAACAAGCTCAGGAAGATCAATTTCTTCATACTTAACCCCGTCTTTCTCCATAAGTCCTTTAGTTGATCTCGATCTTTCGGAAACCTTTTTTTCTGTAGAACCGAAGCCAGGAGTAGAACCACTGAATCGGCTGATGACCCATTTCGTTAAAGCAGGTTTATCTGCAGATTGTCTTGGATCTGCTGTACTTAACCGAAGCCTAACGTTTTTCCAATCAACATTACTGTTATTGAAGACTTGAGCCCGATAATTCAAATGAATCTTTTCAGTAATGTCTTTTGCTCTAAGATCATAGATTGGTGCCCATCCAGCACTACTTACCAAGTACTTTAATGTAAGATTCGTACTGGTTGCAGCTTTTGATTTCAACAGAATAGATACTTGCTTTGTATTAATGAAGTTATGACCAACCAATTCAGTTAGCTGCCTAGATTTCCGAGTCTTAATAGCTTCAAGCTTCGAGCGTTTTGAATTACTAGACGAAATTTTCTTATTGATTTCCATAACTCTGGAGCGAAAAAATTCAGTAGCAATCTTAAGTTCTGAAATTGATACCCCAGTTTGCTCACCAGCGATTGATTGATTGCGAAGAAGCATCTTTTTCTCTGTTTCATAAGCATCAATTTCATCTGCATGAACTCTCATTTTATTGCTCAACAGCAAGATGGAGTCTCTTAAACTGCTAATTTTTTTAGTCTCAAGCCTTGGTTCTTCATAGTTGTTAGAAGCAGATACAGATAACAATTGTATTTCCTCTCCAACCTGAACTTGTATACTACTTGGTTCTAGTTTGCTAGATAATTGAGTAAACACCAGCTTCGATGTGCCAGCAGGAATTGAGACTTTTTTAGTTCGACTCACTTGAGCTCCATCTAGGTAGACCACAACTGATTTTATGGATGACGTGATTTCTTTGCTTTGGCCAAATACAGGAATGATTGCAAAAACGAGTAAGGCTGAGAGGATAAGTTTCATAGGATAATTTTGGTTCTGTTAAGGTATGAAAAAGGAGCAGTAAAAATAGAAACAGATTAGAATCTCCCGCCATCTAATCTAAATGCCGCATGATCCCTTGTTCGTGGAATGCATCCAAAGATGTTGGAACTCCAGCCGCTTTTAATGCTTTGTTGGTCCAACTATTACAAGTTTCGAATAAACTATAAGACCCATTTGCTTCATAGAAGCAGTCTAAAGGCCCGTAACCGGCATTTTCAATAAGTATTGCTGTTTCTAACTCGTTTTTCTGAAAACCACTTAAAATGAAGGATTTCAAGGCGTCTAGCCTGTCTTTGCATATTTTAACTGATTTAATCCGTTCAGAAGCAACTGGTTTTTCTAAATGTGCAGTAACATGCATAGTGGTTGGACTATTCAGTATCATCGCTTCCATTGCAACTGAGAACTTTAAATCAGACCATTCGGGTGTATTTAAGTAAAACCCTTTATCTCCCCAGCCAAAGCTGAGGTATTTAATGTCGTGTCCATAAGTGGTATAATCGTTTGCATCGATAAACGAAAGCCAATCGTTTGAGAGGTCCACGGGTATGCATATATCGGTATGGACTCCATTGCTAATTACAAATGCTTCTGTTCCCATACATTTAACGTATGAACTTCCTACGGGAATAGCCATCATGACCAGCACAAATGTTTGATAACCAACTAAAAATGCAACTAGACCTTCTAATAAATACAAAGGTGATTTAAGTGCAATTTTTAATTTGTGATTCATACTTCAATATAGTTATACGAAATGAACAAAGCCTTTTTCGTCAATGTATCCTGTCATTTTAGTGTTTAACCATCCGTTTAAATAGTCAGCACTTTTTAAAGTCAATTGTTGTGCAATTTGAGCACCCCTAATCAAAATAGTACCAACTTCATTTGCCTTTAATACATTATTCCAATTTGCTGTATCCACTATCTGTACTGCTAGTCCTGGTAAAGGCCTACCTGCACTTTCTTTCTTAGAACCTATTTGATGCAATGTCTTTCCAGCGATATCTTGACCTACGAAATCTTTAGTATTAAGGCTCAACACTGGAATGTTACCCAATAGTCCAAACCCAGTTTGAATGTTGATTTTATTGACGTCTATAACATCCGATAGAATACTGAATTTGTTAAAATCCGTTATGATGTTCTTTAAAGATTTACTGTTAAGTTGGTGCAAGTTATCGTGAATATCAGCTTCCTTTCCAATAATAGTGTTGACTTTAGATAAATCTTGCCCAGTTGCTACGATAATTGGTTTACAAGCCGGAAGCCAAACGTTTAGCAGGTTGTGGATTGACGTTTCCGTTCCAAAAAATGCTTTTAATTTCCCATAGTTGCTTAAATCATTCACTTGACCCAAGCCATAGATCGTAGCAATTAAGTTTTGATGTGTAGTTGCAGTAGCTCCATCTTCTGAAGAAGCAATGATCACATTGTCGTATTTATCATGTTTATTATTGAAATAGCGATCAATGGAATTAAATAACCTTAACGTTCTAATAAATGGAACCGAGATCTTTTTATCATCCAATTGAGAAATCCAAAGGGGTGAAAAATCAACTTTTGCAATTGGTTTATCCGTGATTACTGTATTGGTAATAAATTTTCGCCTCAAATAGCTTATGTCCTCACCGTTTGATTTAGCCAAAATACTGGTCTTGCCAGCAAGACTCATTGCCAAACAGGTAACAGCATGCTCTAACTGATCATCAATGAAAATGATCGCAGAAGATTTACCTTCTAACTTAGTTTTTATGCCTGCAGCTCTTGTGAATACACGTTTTAGCAACTTTCTATGTGAAATAGGGTTCCGATCGGTTTGAAATGCTAAACTTCTGAGGTTCTTAAAAGAATATTCAATGAAATCATGATGTGAAAGTTGATTTTCTTCAATTCGAGTCGCTAAATTATCCGCATTTAGTTCCATCACTTTTTGTCGAACTTCAAAAGAAGTGGAGGTATGTTTCATAGGCTCTCCAATGTTCACAAACACCTTATTCCTTAAGTTTTTAAATCTAAATTTTTCTGATTTGGAGTTTCCGGCCAAATAAGTGAATGGTGTGCCAAGTACTCCTTCCATGTGGATTGGGATAATTGGAGCGGTAATTTTACTTGCAATGTGCTCCATTCCTCTTTTGAATTCATGAAGATGTCCGTTACGCGAGACCATTCCTTCTGCAAAAATGACTACTACATGCCCCTGATTGATTTGATCCTGGCATAATTTGTTGAATTCATGAAGGTTGTTTTTGCCTCTCGGGGCAATAGGGATCATGTTTAAACTTTTGAAAAACCATTTCAACATTTTTTGATCGTATGTTCCTTTAAACATAACGTATCTAATCTTCCTTGGAACAGATCCAGCAATTAGAACAAAGTCCATAAACGACAAGTGATTTGCCACAATTAGCGCTCCACTGTCTTTTGGAATATGCTGAACACCTTTAATGTTCATTTTATAAATAACCCGAGCAAGAATGAACACAATGATTCTGACAAATTCCGCGGGGTTTTTAATTAAGATGTAAATGGCAAGAAACAAGCTTGAGAAGCCAATCAAGTAGAATACTGCAACGCTGTCTAGCTGACTCATAAAGAGCGCAAATATTCCCGATGAGATGAGGATGATGATAAACACGATCATATTCAGATAAGCAAGATTACTAGGCAATTCCTTAGATGATGATCTTTCCTGCATCCAACTGTTTAAAGGGATTTTGTATAATCCAGCTGAAAATGCTCCGAAGAATAGAATCGTGCAAAACCCGTATGATCCAAAATCCGCAAATGCTGCTATTAAGGTAAACACGGCTAAACCGATAGCGCCAATTACAGAAATGCCTATTTCTACTCTTGCTTTGTTGATTATTCCTGCTGTAAAGCAGCCTAACGCAATTCCAATTGTAGTGATAGCCCAAATCACGCTAGTTCCAACGGAGTCTAACAAAAGGACTTCTTTACAATAAACCAACAGGTTCATTTGAATAAGTGAAGCAATGAACCAAAACATACCTAATCCAAGAATCACCTTGTTTAAACCTTTTATTTTCTTGGTTTTCAAATATGATTCTTTCATGAATTTTAAAGGCATGATTGAAATTCTGTTCGGGGCTTCTTCTTTTAAGTCTGGAGTCGTGATTTTAGTACTAGTTAACCATCCTGCAACTGCTATTAATAGAAGCATTGCCCCGATGATGGTGATTTGATTTGCTGAAAGATTAGCAATATATCCAGCTAAAACGGTACTCAATAGTACAGCAATAAAACCTAGAAAATCCATAATTCCAGTGCCCCGGTTGATGTCAGAATTTCCTCCAACATCTTTGATTAATCCTAGCTTAGAGGGCGAGTAAATGGCGCTTTGTAATCCCATTAGGAATAAACTAATGAGTAAAAGGGTGATGTTCTCGATGCTAAAACCAATGATTGCTAAAGCCATGATTGGGATTTCGGCAAGTTTAGCTATTCTTACAATTGATGTTTTACTTTTAAGCTGAGATAATAATCCAGCAAAAGGGCTAAACAATACGTATGGAAGCACGAGTAAGGCTGAAGCAATTGGAATTACTAAAGCTTGCATATCTTCTGACACCCATAATACCCCGATAAAAATGATCAGGTATTTAAGCAGATTATCGTTCAACACTCCCAAGAACTGAGTTAAGAACAGTGGCATCCATTTTTTCATAGCGATTGTTTTAAATTGATTAAACAATACTATTACATATTGCGCTTGTTTAAAATGCGATTAAATAATTATACGTACATTTAAAAAATGTTAATTACTTGTAAAATCTACTAATTACAAGATGAACGTTATCATTAATACGTATAGACAAAATGGCGGTTGATCAATTAAAATCGGTGATTCTTTCACTGAATGAAGAGGAAAAAAAAGAGTTTAGAGTATTTGCTCAAAGACAGCGCAGTAAGACTAGGAGACGAGATTTAGAGCTTTTCGAGATCATCGTAGATGACCCCGAAAAAAAGCCAAGACTGATAATTGAACAGTTATACGGCAAAGAAAATAGAGAAGCTTACAACATGCTTCGTAAAAGGTTAATTAGACAACTTACTGATTTCGTAACGCTAAAAAGAATGGATGAAGATGAAACAGATTCATCCAAAGTAATGAGTATGCTTTCGCTGTCTCAGCATTTATTTAGTAGAAACCTGCACAAGATTGGTTGGTCTTACCTTAAAAAATCGGAAAGCCTTGCCGAGAAGTCTGAGTTGTTTGATTTGCTGGATAACGTATATAACCTACAAATAGAGCAGTGGCATCCGGAGTTTGCTCCAGAAATTGATCTAGTTGTAGATAAACTAAGAAAGAATCGAGCCCTAGCAGCTGAAGATGAGGATGTAAACATCTTAACAACGAGAATAAAGCATTTATTGCATAAACATAAGGCAGGTGAGTTGGAAGGTTATTTAAGCGCTCACATCATGGTAATGTTCAATGAATCTGGTGTAACCGAGACCTTTTCCAAACGACCTAAACACTTGTTAAAAGTGCTATCTATTCTTAGAATTGGAGTTCTTGCGGATAAAGATTTTCATCGATTTGAACCGATAATCATAGAGCAATACAATCAGATTAACGAAAGTGGCGGTTTCGATAAAAGAAACATGCAGGTTAAAATTGAACTGTTGTACATGATTTCTCACGTTTTGTACAGAAATAGAGATTTTAGAGGTTGTTTGGAATATCTAATTGACTTGAAAGGAGCGATCGATTCTCAACTTAAATCATTTAGAGATAAATATTACCCTCGATACATGCTGTTGTATGCATCTGCGAAGAGCTACTTAGGCTTTAATAGTGAGTCAATAGATTTAATTGAAAATTATTTAGCAGCTGAAGAGTCTAGAATTTCGGTAAGGTATGTTCTCGATCTAAAATTAAACTTAACTGTTTATTATTTCCAGAATGAAGATTTCTACAAAGCGAATAGAATTCTAATGGAAATTCACCATTCCGATAAATGGTGTGAAAAGAAGATGGGGAAGGAGTGGGTGCTTCGGAAAAACGTAGTTGACGTTATAAATCAGTACGAACGAGAGAATTTTGAAATTGCCTTATCTAGAATTAAGTCGATAGAACGTTCTTTCTCTAGTTTGTTGGAAACTAGCATGTATGCAAGGGTTAAGCCGTTTTTAGGCTTTATTAAATACATGATTAATTACCCTGAGGAAGTTGCGACCGCAGGATTTTTCGAAAAGGTTGATGCAAGCTTAGAAAGACTTCCAACTGATCGTGAAGATTTACTTGCAATGGCGTTTTACTGCTGGTTAAAGTCTAAAATGCAAAAAGAGCAGTATTATAAAGTGCTGGTTGAAACCGTAAACGATGTTACTTTAAGAGGGTAACGTGTCCTTTGTATTCAACGCGTTCACCAGTAATTGAATTTCTAGTTCTGAGTCGCCAAGCATAGTCACCAGACATTACAGGATTTCCATTGTTCTTAAATGTTCCATCCCATTGGCCGGTAGGTGAGTCAGTTGCAAATACGATTCCTCCCCATCTATCAAATACTTGCAATTCGAATTCGTCTCCGTCTATAGATTCTCCTTGAACGTAGAAGAGGTCATTAATTCCATCGTTGTTAGGTGTGAAAGTATTTGGAGCATACCAAGTGAAAACACCGTCAATTATAACATTGTAAGTCACCGAATCTTGACATCCATCAGCATTTGTAACAGTAAGTTCAACCGGATAGGTGCCAGGTGCATCATCTGGGAAGGTGAGCATCGGGTTATTTGTAACATCCGTTCCTAAAATTCCATCGGTTCCAAATTCCCATAAAAATGCATTTGCGTCAGCAGAGGAGTTATTGGTGAAATTAACGTCAGGTCCAAGCACATCAACTGGTTGAGGGCCAAAAGTGAAATCAGCCACAGGGTAATCAAATACGTTTATTAAGGCAAGTTCTGTAACAGAAGAAACGCATCCTCCGGGTGATGTAACCGTTAAAACGACATCATAAGACCCAGGTGAAGAGTAAGTCACTAATCCTGGATTACACGTGTTATCTGAAGTTCCGTTTCCAAAATCCCAGAAACAACCTGCACTTGCACCGGCTGGTGTGGTGTTCGTAAACAATACGTCAATTGGATAACAGCCAGAAACAATATCGCTCGTAAAAGTAGGTGCTGGAATTTGATAAAAGAAAATTGTTATAGTGTCCAAGCCTGGGGGAGTTTCGCATCCATCTGTCACAGTAACTAAATACTGAGTTCCGCTAGCACCCGGAGTAACTGTAACTGAATTTCCAATTCCCATTGGAGTTCCGGCTAATGTAGTCCAGGTATAAGTATATGGACCACTATCACCACCAAATGCGTTGGCGGATATAGTTGTACTATATCCAGCGCAAATAGAATCATCTGGAGATACCTGAACGGATAATGCTGGGTTTAAGTTAACGCACACAGAGTCCAATATAGAGGTACATCCTAGAGGATCAGTGGCACTAACAACATAACACGTGTTCGTCATTGGATTTACATTGTGGGGGCCATTTCCGGCTAGTGCAGTCCAGTTTAACGTATATGGTGCTCCATTTCCGCCAGAACCTGAAGCTGCTAGCATGGCAGTACCAGTTAAACAAATAGTGGTATCATTTGAAGTTGCAATTGAAACAACATTCGCTGGTTCGTTAACCGTAATGTTTGTATCGCTGTTACACCCATTTCCATCAATCACGGTAACCGTGTAATTTCCTGCCACAATTCCTGCCGAAGTTGAAGTAGTTGCGCCATTGCTCCAATTATAAGTTATAGGGGCAGTTCCGCCAACTAAACCAGCATCAACTGAACCATCACTTTGGCCAAAACAAGTAACATCTGTTGAGGTAGGAAGTAATGTTAAATTACAAGGAGAGGCAACAGTAATTACTTGACAATCTTGGGCGTTACAGGGTGCAGCTCCAACGTCAAAACAAACCGTATGTGCTCCTGGTCCTGCAATTGCAGGATCAAATACACCAGTAGTAGCATCGATGCATGCTCCACAAGATGCTGACCACGTTCCTCCACCTACAGTAGAAGTTACGGTTGCGGGAGGATCTGTTGTCGCCATTGAGCCAGGTGCAGTTACAACAGGGTTGGGAGGTCCTGTCTGAGCTCCTGTTGGACCAAGATCTAAGGTGAATGAAGTGCTTTGGGTTGAGTAATCGTGAACGATAATCATTAATACGTCTCCAGCGTTTACTATTGGAGCCGGCACTGACGAAGGGCAAGGGAAGTCATTTCCAAATTGATTACAACCAGCACTGGCAGGTGCATAGTTACATCCAATTTCATTTGCTGAATTCATCGCAGCAACACATGGATCCATTCCAGCAGGAACATTATAAACAACAATGTCTAAAAATCCAGTTCCAGCGTTTCCATCAATTAATAAATTAAGAGGGCCTGAAGTGGTGATGTTCAAAACGATAAAACCAAAGTTGTTTGGATTGCCAAACATACCAGTAGAACATCCAACAGGATTAGCATAGTCAATTGGAGGTCCTGTAGCTAGTGGATCAAAATTAAAAGGACCTGCTACACCTGGCGTACAGATAGAAATGTTTGAATTACACGCACCTTGTCCGTTAGACAATAAAGGCAACAGTGCAATTACTGTGAGTATTGCGATTAACTTTTTCATTGTCCGATAATTTTATAGTTATCAAAACCAATGAATTGGAAGAATGCGAGGAGGTCTTGTTCCGATGTGCTGTTATTAAAAATGGCAACAGCATTAAAATTTTCATCTACCGCTAGTCCTTCGAGGTTAGGGGAGTACTGAGTTAGAATTCTTTGAATTTCTTCATTCATGCTAGAAGATGAAGCTCCTTCAGGATGCAGCATCGCAAAGGAGTACAATGTTTTATCTTCAGCCACTTCTTTTTCCAGATTAACTTCAAACTTAACTCCGTATCTAGATAAGATCCACTGTTTGTTGTTTTTCTTTTCTAAATCTGTTTCATTATTGAATTCAACCGTTAAATCATCGATCAAAGCTTGATGGTCTGATTGAGATTGAACATTGTTAAGAGGAGTGCTCTGCACATCAATTTTAGCTAGACTAAGGTTTCCCGCGGCATCCTTAACATGTATAAAATATCTGCCTTCGCAAATGTTGTTAAAAGAAGGGGAGGATTGAAACGTATTACCAGCATCGATACTATAAGTGGCATTGGACATGGTTGAAGGAGTCTCAATGTTTATTGTCCAGCTACAAGCTTGATTGGTCGGATTGGATACTTCTATTGATAGATCAGACCCTGCAAACAATGCAAATGGACTGAACAACAGAAATAAGAGTGGCGTTAGTCTTAATGTGTTCATTATAGGGGTGTTAAGTACTATTAAGACGTACCCCACTGGCGTAGGTTGCCTATATAGAAAATAGTGTTAAAAAAAAACGCCAATTAGTTAAACTAATTGGCGTTAATGCTTTATCTCAACAAAGTTACGTGTCCTTTGTATTCCACCCTTTCTCCTGTAATTGAATTTCGAGTTAACACTCTCCAAACATATACATCCGGTGGAGCTATAACTCCACTCGTTCCAACTGTACCATCCCAAGGAGCAGTATAAGTATCTGCAGAGTACATTCTAGTACCCCATCTATCGAAGATAAAGAACTCAAAGTTCTCGTCATCAAGAGACTCGCCTACAACTGAGAATAAATCATTAATACCATCTCCATCTGGAGTAAATGAGTTCGGTGCATAACATGCAAACACGCCATCTATTATAACAACGTAGCTGATAGAATCAACACATCCGTTTCCATTTATAACCGTTAATTGAACTGGATAAGTTCCTGGAGCTGCATCAGGGAACATTACTACAGGATTTGCAGTAACAGCTGATCCTAAAATTCCATTCGATCCAAATTCCCAATTATATGATACAACATCTGCACTCGATTGATCTGTGAAAGTAATTTCAGGATCTAACACATCTGCAGGCTGAGGGCCAAATATGAATTGTGCAGTTGGGAAATCATATACATTTATATATGCTGTCTCAGTAGTATCAACCACACATCCATCTGGAGAGGTAACTGTTAATGTTACATCGTAAGCGCCTGGAGCACCATAAGTAACTATACCTGGATTACAAGTATTTGCAGTTACGATGTTTCCAAAGTCCCAGAAACAGTTTGCACTTGTTCCAGCAGGGGTTGAGTTAGTGAACATTACATCAATCGGATAACATCCATCTACAATATCACTAGTGAATGAAGGTACCGGGTTAGCATAGAACGTAATCGTTACCGTATCAGAAGAAGGAGGTGTTTCACATCCGTCAGTTACAGTTACAATGTATTGAGTTCCACTTGTTCCAGGAGTAACAGTTATTGGTGATCCTATTCCAACAGGGTTACCTGCTAAGTCAGTCCATGCATAAGTATATGGAGCTCCCATACCACCGTTTCCAGTAGCAGATAAGATCGCATTATCTCCAGAACAGATTGTATCATCTGGTGAGGTCGCAACTGATAGAGCTGGACTAATCGTTACACAAACTGAATCAGCTGGTGACGTACATCCTAAACCATCTGTTGAATTCACAACGAAGCAAGAGTCTCCGGTTGGATTAACATTATGAGGCCCGTTTCCTGCAATACCTGTCCAAGTATACACATATGGAGCACCATTTCCGCCAGCAGCATTTGCTGATATAGTAGCAGTACCTCCAATACAAATAGTCGTATCAGACGATGTTGCCAAAGTCATTGGGTCTGGCTCTAGTAGCGTAACTGTAGTATCTCGTGTACACCCAACCGTATCTGTGACTGATATCATATAGACCCCAGCACATAAATTAGGAAGTGTATCAATTGAAGCTGTAGTCGTTAATGTTCCAAGCACTGTTGCTGTTGCAACGTCTGTCCAAGTAAATGTCCATGGTGGACCATCAGGACCAATTGCGTTCGCAATAATGTATCCATCACATGCACCTGCACAAGTAACATCTTGTAGTGTCGGGATTGGAGGAGAACAAGGAGGACATGTTACAGTAATTTCAACTGAGTCAGTGAAAGTACATCCTGAAGCAGAATCAGTAACTGTTACTGAATAAAAATCAGAAGAAATAGGAGTAACAATAGGATTTTGATCCGTTGGATTTCCAACTGCTTGACCAGTCCAAGTAAAATCAAATGTACTATTGAAAGCACAAGTAATATTAATGTTGTCTAATGACCAGTTATCACATCCAGTACATGCTGAAGGAGTTTGAGACCATCTGAATCTTGTAGCACCAGTCAATGCTGCTGCAGGAATTGGAATACTAAAGCATCCCCAGATATTATCGTAAATACCACCAGCATCCCAATCAGAATGAGGGAACATTTGAATCGTTACCCAAGTAACACCAGCATTAATAGAATATTCCAAATAGATATCATCTCCAGCATCCACGTTCTCACAAGGAGCACCACCAGATGAATTGTTTCCAAGGAACAAACAGAAATCAATAGTTGTACAAGGAGAAGCATTAATATCGCAAGTCTCTAACCATCTGTCTGCATCGGGACCATCAAAGTGAAAAGCACTAGCTCCACCAAATACTCCACACCCAAGACCAAGGGCACCATCATTAATGTCACACCATACGTTAGGATCCATTGTTCCACTTTCGAAATCGTCAGATACACCTGCAGAAACTAAAGTAGAATCTAAGGTTGCCAATAATTGAGTTGAAGTGTTACAAATAGAATCATCAACTGCGCTCAAGATAAATACAGGAGCAACAGAGTTAGCGATGTTAATAGTTACAGAATCAGTTTTAACACAGCCATTAGGGCTAGTTATGTCTACAAAGTAAGTATACGAACCAGGAGAACTAATACTTGCCAATGGACTTGCAATGGTTGCATCATCTAAGAATGTTGCAGGAGTCCAGTTGTATGTAAACGCTCCAGCAGGAGATACTACTAAATCAATTTGAACAGGATCGTACAAACAAGTTGCAGCAGCCGACTGATTTAATGTATATGTAAAGTCAGGCACTACATTCACTGTTACCGTATCTGTGTTTACGCATCCCCCAGATAAATTACTTATCACTTCATAAACCGTAGTTACTGCTGGGTTAGCAAATGGACTTTGGCAAGGATTACAGCTAAAATTGGTTGGGATTACCATCGGATCACCCGAAAGCACACTCCAGTTAAAATTAGATCCACCATTACCATTAAGTTGAACTCCTTGTCCTAAACATATCGTTTCATCAAATCCTGCCCAAGTACTACTAACAATAGTAATTTCGATAGGGTAGGTAAAGAAACCTTTAATAGGGCAAGCATTGTCTTCTGCCATTATCGTAAACGAGGTAAAAGGAGGAGAGCCAGGTAAAGCTGTCCAACATACGTTTGCAGTAGCTACATCTCCAGTTGCATTCCATGAAACTGTAAAAGTTGCACCTGATAATACAGAATCAATGTTAGAAGTTAAGTAAAGAGAATCTCCATCTGGGTCAGTAAAAGTAACGTCAAAACAAAAGTTGTCACCTTCACAAACTTGAACTTGGTTAGGTCCTGTTTGAGTTCCAGTACCAGCAAAGTTTGTTAAACCAGCAGGCGGAGGATTTGGATTGTTGTTTCCAGGACAAGCAATAACTTCAAACTGAATATCGTGTACAATACTTCCTACTAAGTTACCAGCCGCATCAAATTCTTCAATAAGAATTGCGACAACATAATTACCTATAGTAGCCGTATTAAAAATGATTTGTCCCGTGTTTGCATCAATAGTAGCATTGACAGTTCCTGTAATTGGAACAGCCCCAGAATAACCACCAGCATATACTACTGCTCCACCAGTTGCGTTGGTCATAGCAGGGATGAAAGAATAAACTAAAGTATTTCCATCTGGTTCGTATGCACCAAGATTATATGACACCAATGATCCAGCACATACATAAGGAATTGGAGGAGCTGTAACAACTGGAGAAGTATTACAAGGCGCAGTCTGACTATTCAAAACTGATTCCCAATAATAGCTTTCAGCTGTACTAGGTACATTCGTTGCACCATTTCTACAGCAAGAACCATAACCGAAAGTCCATGAATCACATGGTCCAGGCAACGTTACAATTGCTTGCCATTGATGATGGTAAATACCAGGAAGTCCACCACCATTACATTCTGAATTACCAATTTGAAGATCACATAATTGCGATACTTCCATTTGGTAAATCGTATTTTGAAGTGATAAGTTGGTTAGACCAGTATAACCACAATCGTTGTCGATGGTGATTGTTTGATCCGCGTTACTCGTGAATGCGGTTCCACAATCTTCATACAAATTTAATGTAATGAGATATTGGTTTGGACCGATACATTCGTAAGTAACATTTCCTCCTGGAACGTGGGAAGCATATGTACTTATGCTGATTCCAATAATGGCGAGTGCTAAGATTGCCAGTTTTTTCATTGTAAGTGTGTGTAGTTAATCTAGTGCTAAATTAAATTAGGCAACCATCTTAAATTCTTTCAAATCAAATAGTTATCTAATTTCATGTGTTAATTAGTTATCCTAAAGACGCATGTGATTACTATTGGTTGCCTTATTAATTAAGCTAAGCCAAAGTTACGTCTAGATCAATAGAATTGCGTACTTTCGACCATAATTATGCTACAGAACATGAAAAAGACAGGAATTTTAACGTTAATGTTGGTTTTATGCCAAATTTTAAACGCGCAACAACTACCGAACCCGAGTTTTGAGAATTGGGATATTTTAACCGACATAAGTCCGCACGATGATTTAGCAACGAGCTGGAATACGGTTAACTCGAGTTTGGATGCCTTTACTGCTGGTACTTTAAGCCCAACCTGTTATCAATCTGCTGATTTTGTAACCGGATCATTTAGCATTTATTTAGTTTCTGTTGCGCCTCCACTTCCTACATTCCCAGTGGTAAATGGAATTGCTACAACCGGAACTATAAACACAACTACTTATGACGTAGAAGGTGGAGTTGCCTATACAATGAGACCGGACAGTTTAGCTGGATGGTTTAAATCAAACCCGCAAACTGGAGATCTTCCAACAATCGAGATTGTATTAAAAGACGCAGCTAACGATACCATTGGATGGGCTAGATTCGAAGGACCAACATCAGCAGTTACTAGCTGGACTAGATTTTCAGTACCTGTAGTATATTCATCAGCAGCTACTCCTACTCAAGCAGCAGCATTGCTTTCGGCATCAGACGGTTTTAACGCGGTGGCAGGAAGCGAACTATGGGTAGATGATGTTGAATTAATCTTCAATCCAATTTCTGTAGATGAAATTGAAACTGAAGTTTCGTTATTCTATAATGCTACTTCTAATAATGTTTCTTGGAGTTCAGAATTGAAAATTAATGAAGTAGAAATCATTGATTTGAACGGAAAGCTGATTAAGAGCATCTCTAACCTTACGAATCAAACGGCAAATGTTGCTTTGTCGACAGGTGTTTATGTGGTGAGATTAAAATCAGACGACCAGTGGATTACTAGAAAGTTAGCTGTTCGATAAAATTGAATAAACGTTTAAATAATATTAGAAAGGCAATGTTTACGGTTGCCTTTTTTCTTGTGGCTGGATTTTCTCTGGCCCAAACTGGGGTGATCAAAGGAACTGTTATTGATGAATTCAATTCGCCACTTCCAGGTGCAGAAATAAAGTCAATTTCTTCAGACCAAAAAACAGTACTTACCGGAGATGATGGTACTTTTTTAATGGAGTTGAATGTGGGCAAACATCAGATTGTAGCAAGTTATACCCTTCTAGAATCTGATACCATTGAAGTTGAAGTTGAGGAGAATCAAGTTCAATCCATCGATTTTTTGTTGGAAGAGGAAAAACATAATCATTTGCAAGAGGTTGTTGTTTCGGCTGGGAAATTTGAACAAAGTATTGAGGATTTAACAGTTTCGATGGAAATTTTAAAGCCTGAATTATTAGAAGCTCGAAATACCAATTCAATTGAAACTGCATTAGAGCAGACACCAGGTCTGACAATTTTGGATAATGAACCTCAAATTAGGGGTGGGAGTGGGTTTACTTTTGGAGTAGGTTCAAGGGTGCAAATCGTTGTAGATGGAATGCCACTTTTAAGTGGTGATGCTGGACGTCCAGAATGGGGTTTTATTCCAGTTGAAAACATAGAGCAAATTGAAGTGATTAAAGGAGCTTCATCCGTTTTATATGGCTCGTCAGCGTTAAGTGGCGTCATTAATATTAGAACGAAATTTCCGAGGCTAAAACCACAGACTAAAGTTACCTTTAATTCGGGGCTGTATAGTACCCCAGAAATATCTAATAAATGGTACGATGATTTACCTTATTATTCTGGTGTAAGTTTCGTGCATTCTCGGATCGTAAAAAACAATTTAGATGTTGTAATTGGAGGCAATATTTTTCGTGATCATGGATACATCGGTCCACCTAAAGTTGACGATGATGTAGTTGATTCTATAACGAATTACACGAATGATCAAATGTTTAAGACAAGAGCCCGATTAAACTTCAATTTAAGATATAGATCAAAGAAAATTGAGGGATTAAACGTTGGGTTGAATGGTAATTTCATGGTTGCTAAAACCAATTTTGTTTTAGCATGGCTAAATGATTCTACGGATAAGTTTAGAGCTTATCCAGGAGCAATAGCATTGCAGGATCAACTGATTTTTAATATTGATCCCTACATTAATTATTTCGCTCCTAATGGAATTAAGCATAGTCTGAAAACTAGAATATTCTATACAGATAATGTCATCACTAATAACCAGTCAAACTCTAGCAAGCTTTGGTACAGTGAATATCAGCTGCAAAAGAAATTTCCAAAAATTGAAGCTTTAACCTTTACTGGGGGAGCAGTGGCAACCTTATCAAAGTCTAATTCAGAACTCTATACGGGAAGTGGATTGCCAGAAAATCGAATTGTGAATTTAGCTGGTTATTCCCAAATTGATAAGAAAGTAGGGAAAGCATTAAACGTTTCGGCTGGCTTTAGAATGGAGTATTTTAAAATGAACAGGGTAGAGAGTGTTGTTAAACCTGTTTTTAGAACTGGAGTAAGCTTGAAGATCACGGAAGGAACAACGTTCAGATACAGTTATGGACAAGGATTTAGATTCCCAACGATAACCGAGCGATTCATTGCAACTCAAGTGGGGTCATTCGGAGTTTATCCAAATGTAAATCTCCAGCCTGAAACTTCCGCAAACTCAGAAATCGGAATTAAACAGGGTTTCAAATTTGGTAAGTTGATGGGTTACTTAGATATCGCTGGTTTCCATCAAGAATACCAAAATACAATTGAGTATCTATTTGGATCATGGGGAGACGGTGCAGTTGATTTCGGATTTAAGTTTTTAAATACGGGCGATACCAGAGTGCGTGGACTTGATATTTCGTTAATGGGGAAAATGGAATTAAACAAGGATGTTGAATTAACATTCTTAGGTGGCTATACTTACGTAATACCGGTTGCTATAGAGCCTCAGTTGGTCTATGCGATAGATACGAATGTAGGAAGCATCGATTTTCTAAGTTATTCTACAACTTCAATGGATACTACAGATCATCTGCTGAAATATAGATTTAAACATACCGCAAAATTGAATGTAGATCTACGCATTAAGAAATTTACTGTTGGGTTCGGGATAAGATATTACAGCCACATTGCAAACATAGATATCGCATTTAAAGGATTGGAATTCCTAACAGCATACCCTGGCTATCAAAACGTGAGATATACGGAGTACTGGGAAGCTCATAAGCATGGGGTTGTAATTTTAGATTCGAGGTTTGGCTTTAATATCAACGAGAAAATGAAGTTAAGTGTGGTGGTGAATAATCTACTTAATAAGGAATATTCGCTTCGACCCATGAAAATTGAACGACCGAGAACAACTGCCGTGCAGTTTATTTATAAATTCTAGCGCTTATACTATTAATGACTTAATAGTTTAATGCTACTTTAGTACTCCAATGCACCAACGCAAATATATTTTAGCTCTAGATCAAGGTACCACCAGTTCTCGAGCCATTTTATTTGATAAAGAAGGGAGTATTGTAGAGCTGGCTCAAACGGAATTCACTCAAATTTTTCCTAATCCTGGATGGGTAGAGCATGATCCAATGGAAATATTGAGTTCTCAACTAGCCGTTATTCATGAAATACTTGATAAGGTTGATATAAACGAAATTGCATCCATCGGTTTAACCAACCAACGTGAAACCGCGGTGGTTTGGAATAAAGAAACCGGAAAACCCATTTACAATGCCATTGTATGGCAGGACAACCGAACAGTAGACTTTTGCAGTCAGCTAAAAAAGCAAAATAAAGAAGAAATGGTTCGGTCTAAGACTGGTTTGGTTCTAGATCCATATTTCTCAGCGACAAAGGTTAGTTGGATTATAGCTAATGTTGAAGGAGCAAGAGAGTTAGCCACGAACGATAAGTTGCTTTTTGGCACAGTAGATTCATGGTTAATATGGAATTTCTCTAATCGCGAATTACATGTAACCGATTATTCGAATGCTTCAAGAACTTTACTTTTTAATATCAAGGATTTGAACTGGGATTCAGAATTATCATCACTCTTTGATATTCCTGATTCTATGTTTCCAAAAGTTCAAGATTCTTCTAGCGATTTTGGAGTTTTCTCCTACAAAGGAAATGAGATTCCAATACAGGGAGTGGCTGGAGATCAACAAGCAGCTCTGTTCGGACAAGGTTGTTTCGATAAGGGAAAGGCAAAAAACACCTACGGAACTGGTTGTTTTATGTTGATGAATACAGGAGCTGAACCAGTGACGTCTAAATCCGGGTTGCTGACAACAATAGCATGGGGATTGGATGGAAAAATTACTTATGCTTTGGAGGGAAGTGTATTTGTTGCAGGATCGGCACTTCAGTGGTTACGAGACGGACTATCTATGTTTAGCAATGCTAAGGAAACGGAATCCATGGCTTTGGAGGTTAAAGATTCGGATGAAGTTTATTTTGTACCAGCTTTTGCCGGATTAGGCGCGCCTTACTGGGACATGAATGCTCGTGGGGCGATATTCGGCTTAACAAGAGATACTGGGAAAACACACATTACAAAAGCAGCTTTGGAATCATTGGCGTACCAATCCAAAGATGTCTTAACCGCAATGGAAAAAGATGCCGGTCATGAACTTTTAACTTTAGCAGTTGATGGAGGCGCCAGTGCGAACAACTACTTGATGCAATTTCAATCAGATATTCTAAATGTAGAAATTGACCGACCAAAAGTGATCGAATCTACTGCTATGGGAGCTGCCTACTTAGCAGGAATTAAATCAGGGTTTTGGACTTTAAGTGAATTAGAACAAAACAGGAATTCTGAAAAAGTATTTAAACCAGAAATGGACAAAAGCCATGTAGATAAATTGTGTGCAGGATGGGCAAAAGCCGTCAGTAGAACAATGTATTGGGTTGATTAATGGATTCGTCAAAGTATATATTTTCCGGAGATCGAAGATCTTTACTTGTTAATGAACTAGAGTCGAGAAAATTCGATTTGGTTGTAATAGGTGGTGGAATTACGGGAGCAGGAATCGCTTTAGACGCAGCCACCAGAGGAATGTCGGTTGCCTTGGTTGAGAAAAGTGATTTTGCATCAGGAACCAGTAGCAGATCTACTAAACTGATACATGGAGGGTTAAGATATTTAAAGAATTTCGAATTTAAGTTGGTGAAGACAGTTGGTAAAGAAAGATCCATTGTCTACAGAAACGCTCCTCATTTGGTAATACCGGAAAAAATGTTGTTGCCAATTACCGAGAACGGTAGTTATGGAAAATTTGGACTTAAGTATGGGCTGAAGCTTTATGATCGACTAGCTAAAGTTAGCGCTTCGGAAAAGAGAATCATGCTGAACCCAAATGAGACTATCGCTAAAGAACCATTAATTAATAAAGAAGGACTTAAAGGATCAGGATATTATTCTGAGTATCGAACGGACGATGCACGTCTGACGCTAGAGGTAATGAAAACAGCAGCTTCTAAAGGTGCCCTTTGTCTTAATTATGCCTCTTGCCAAGAACTTGACATTGCAAACGATCAAATTACCTGCACGGATGAATTAACCGGGGAGTCGTTTCTCGTGAATACAAAACTGGTCGTGAATGCCGCGGGTCCATGGGTAGATTTGGTTAGAGAAAAAGAAGGAAACGTAACTGGCAAAAGATTGCATCATACGAAAGGCGTTCATCTTGTGGTTCCGAAAAGTAAGTTCCCAATTGAAAATTCTGTTTATTTCGATACGGATGACGGTCGAATGATTTTTGCTATTCCGCGATTCAAGTCCACCTACATTGGAACTACGGATACAAATTATGAGAAAGACGGCAGTGAAAAGAGTTTAACTGAGCCTGGTGTAACTAAGGCTGACGTGACTTATTTGCTTACTAATTGTAATAAGATGTTTCCTACGGTTAACCTTCAGCAGTCTGATATTACTTCATCTTGGAGCGGGTTACGCCCTTTGATTCACGAGGATGGAAAATCTCCTTCTGAATTATCTAGAAAGGATGAAATTTTCGTTTCAGAATCTGGTCTAATTAGCATCGCAGGAGGTAAGCTTACCGGATATCGATTAATGGCTAAGAAAGTGGTTGATTTAGTTTGTGAAACTTTGGAAATTCAACAAGAGTGCAGAACTGAGTCCGTTGCTATTGTTGGTGGAGATTTTGAACACCTTGATAAATTAGATCAATACATCCGATCGTTAAGAGCTCGAATGAATGGTTATGGCTTAGATGGAGATGAAACTGAAAGCTTAGTTAGAACCTTTGGAAAGCAATGCGATCTGATCATTGACAAATCAAGAAAGTTTGAAGCTGATCGATTAATACAAGCAGTTGCCTGGTTTTGCTTGCGGTATGAACAAGTGAACACATTGGCCGATTTCTATGTTAGAAGAACTGGCTACTTGTACTTTTATCCTGAACGAATAGAAAAGACAATCGATTTGGTTGCAGCAATGTTTGCCGAGTTTCTCAATTGGGATAAGAATAGGGTAGAGCAAGAGAAAAAGGAAATAGATCAATTGTTAGTATCAATAACGAATTTTGCAGATGGAGAAGCATGAAATCGAGATAAAGACCAAAGCGAGATTTTTCACGCTTGGAGATTTAAACGAAGAGACTGAAGAAGTTTGGATCGTGCTTCATGGCTATGGACAATTGGCCAACCGCTTTTTGAAAAAATTCGAATCGATAGACAATGGCAAAAGATTAATTGTTGCCCCAGAAGGTTTAAGTAGGTTTTACTGGAAGGGATTTTCTGGAAACGTAGTTGCTTCGTGGATGACCAAAGAAGATCGACTGGATGACATTGACAATTATGTAAATTATTTAGACACGGTTTACAAGCAAATCATTGGTGATAAAAAGATTAAAGTAAGGTTGCTAGGTTTTTCGCAGGGTACGGCTACTGCTTGCCGTTGGGCAATTCAAGGTGATAGTAAAATCGACCAATTAATCATGTGGGCAGGAGCCTTTCCAGAAGATGTCAATTACTTTGAAAATTCTGATTTCTTCAACAAACTAGACATTAAGTTTTTAGTTGGGAATGAGGACCGGATGTTCACGAAAGAACAAATTAAGGCACATCGAGATATGATTGCCGATAAAGGTGTGGATTTCGAATATTTGGAATTTGAAGGAGATCATAATATCTATGATCAGCCTCTATTGGAACTAGTCTGAAGAATCAGTTCTCTTTTGAAACGTTTTGTGTTTCTTCCGCACGCCCATGTTGTAGGTAGAACTTTCAGCTAATCTTCCATCTGGATAATAAGTCTTGAAACTTCCATTTTCATGGCCGTATACATAACTACCTTCGGAAAGCTTTGTTCCATCTTCGTAGTAATGTTCCCATTTTCCATGTTCTACGCCATCTAAGACTTCACCTGAGTAATTCAAGTTTCCATTGGCATAGTATACGTTTTCCTTCACCTTTTTGTGAAGCCCATCTTCTATTTTGAAGAATACTACAACGTGTGGTTTTCCATCAGTATATTTCTTAAGCACTAAGGTGTCCTTGGACTGCGAAAATACAAGGGCAGATGTAAATAATATCGTTAATAAGAGGGCAGCTCTTTTCATAGATAATAATTTGGGCGGATGGTGATGTACGCATCTTATTAAGGATGGTTACGAAATAAAGATACAAAATCCTTAGAAGTCAGGAGTTTACCTTAAAAAGTTGTCGTTAGTCTAACGTTTAATCTTCTAGATGTAAGGTAGCTAGGAACTGCGTAAGAACGTCCAGAAACGTCTTTAATCCAGTTGTACGAAATCACGTTGTTGATGTCGAGCAAATTGAAAACTTCAACACTTAGTTTCATTTTAGCAATTTTCTTAATGAAAGATCCATCCTTCTTACGGTCTTTCTGATCTTGTGATAGAATGTCCTTGGCAAAACCGATGTCCACTCTTCGATAAGGAGGTGTTCTCAGCACGTCTCTCCATCTTTCGTGGTTTGGCGGTCCGTATGGCAAAGCAGTACCAAATACGATGTTTAAATTAACACTAAGCGTTTCCCACTTGAACTTTCCACCTGGAATTAAATCCTTTGGCATGTGATCTTGAAAATAGAGGCCTACTGAAACCCGTTGATCTGTTGGCCTTGGTATATATCCAGGTTCAACCAGTTGACTATCAGCTACCACATTATTAGCCGTAAATCCTACTAAAATTTCTTCTCCATCACTGTTGTAATAGTTGTAGTAATAGTCTCCTTGAATGTCTTCCTCTGTTTTTAGATAGCCAACAGTTACCCATGACTCAATTCCTTTAATGAACTCACCGTTGATCTTCATGTCTAAACCATAAGCATAGCCAGACGCGTTGTTCTCTGCGAAGTATCGAAGTTTAACATTGTCAATTTCGTAAGGAACGATATCCGTTAAGTGCTTGTAGTATCCTTCAACGGTGTATTTGAATTTTCGATCCCACATATTGAAAATGTAGTCTGCTCCTAAAACAAAATGAATAGATTTCTGAGCTCTGATTTCTGGGTTTAAGTCACCGTTAAAGTCTCTATACTCTCTGTAGAATGCTGGTTGCGCGTACTGACCAACTGATAACCTTATGGATGAAGATCTTCTATATAGTTGTTCATCTTCCCAAAAATATAGTCTTGGTTTGTATTCTAAAACTAGCCTCGGGCTGATAACGTTTTGTCCGTTGTAATCCCAGTAATGTGTTCTAACTCCTGCATTAATTTTGAAATATGCATTACTGGTAAAAGAAGTGTCTTTTTTAAACACAGAATCCTCTAACTTGTATTTACCCGAGAAGGTGATGTCTTTACTTCTGTGTAGGTTAAAATTACCTTGTAAGTATCCCTGAACCCTGTTACTTGCAATCTGATTTTTAGCTTTTATGACTTCAAATAATTCCAGAAGCTGGTATTCTTGAACGCTTGGATCTTGAAAGCCAACTGAATCTGTAACGGTTGGAATTGAGAAACCTGCCGAATCTAGCATGTTCCATTCGCTAAGTTTGTCATTAATTCGTTCATGCTTGTAGGTTCCTCCCCAAAGTAAAGACCATTTGTCAAATCGATGCTCTCCCTTATGAGCAAACGAGAAAACTGTTGCGTCTAGTTGATTTCGAGCATGCTCAATATAAGACCCTACACCTCTATTGTAGGCGCTCTCGCCAAATTCTTCAGAGCTAATGTCCTTTTCTAATTCATCTAAAAAATACTGACCAAGAATGTCGAAGTTTTCTGATTCGATGGTTCTAAACGTGGACGCAACAAACCTTAAGTTGGTCTTAGTGTCTGGCGAATCGTATCTACTTCTAAATGCTCCTAAGTAAGTGTTGAACTGGCTAATTTCTTGACCTTCGAAGAATACTCTTAATCTCAACGCTTCATTTACAGTTCCGAATTCGGATTCCGAATTTTCTGGAACAACCCGATATTTATTAAGTGCCGCATATCCCATAAAAGAATGTTCCCATTGACCTTTATCATAGGTGATTCTTGCTTGAAAATCAGCAAAAACCGGACGATACTGACCTTTGGTTGGCAGTGAATTAAACAGGTATCCATTTGCTCTATATCTAGATCCAAAGCTATACGTCCAAAGGTTGTTTTTAGACATGTCTCCGAATTGTACATCTCCACCTAGCAAACTCGCAGAGATGATCCCACCGAATTCTTGAGGTTTTAAATAAGTAATATCTAGCACTGAAGACATCTTGTCTCCGTATCTAGCTTCAAATCCACCGGCAGAAAACCGAATATTGCTAATCATGCTTGGATTGATAAAACTCAGTCCTTCTTGCTGACCAGATCTGGCTAGGAATGGCCTGTATATTTCTACATCGTTAACATAGATTAAATTCTCGTCAAAGTTTCCACCTCTTACATTATAGCCTGAGCTTAATTCATTGGAAGAACTAACTCCGATACCAGCAGTTTTAAGCAGGTCTTCAAAATTCCCCATTGGAGAAGTCATGTCGCCTGGTTTAAGCCTTGGAATGGTATCCAGACCTGGAACCACCAAGTATTTGTCTACCGTCACCTGCCATTCCGGCCTCATTCTAATTTTAATCTTCTTAACATCGTTAGGGCTTAGGTTAACCGTTAGCTCATAATCTTGGAAATCGGTAGAAGTAAAAACAAAGGTGATGTCTTTATCTGCTGGAATCTCAATGTCAAAGTTTCCATCAAAATCTACAAAAGAACTGTAGCCCGTTGCAGGAATAGTGATTTCTGCATCTAGTAAAGCTTCGCCACCGTGCACTACGGAACCTTTAAGCCTAGCATTTTGCCCAAAACATAAACTGCTTAGAATACAGAAAAACGTGATATAAAATAGCGTGCGCATTAACTAGCTGCCAAATGTAAATGAAATGACCGCAATTAAAACAGTAAGATTGATGATTTATTGCGTCTGTTAATCGTCTTTTTGACGTTTGAAGTCACCATTTTTCCAAGCTTTGATAAACTTAGACCAAGCAATTGGATTCATGATGTTCATTGGAGGCGCCTGTCCAGCATAGTAAAGCTTTTCTTGATGTTGGGCCATCGACCATTTGAAATTAACTCCACCGTCTCCTGGTGTACCTAGAACTCGGTCTCTCATCGCGGCTTGTTCTAGATTTGCTCTCGCATTGTCTAAATCTTCATCTTCCACATCGAAATTGATGAAAGCTTCTGCGAATTCTTCTTTACTCGGCCATGGATAAATAAAGACAGGATCAATTAAGAATGTATCAGTTTCCATCATGAAATACATCGTATACCGATCTCCTGTAATGGTGTCTGGGATATGCATGTATGAATCTTTATAGCTCACGCTACTAAAGCGAATCTTATCTCCTGGTGCAGCAACAATGGAGAAATAACCGTATAAATCGGATAGTCTTCCTGACTTTCTAGTCATGTTGTAAACACCTGCATAAGGAACCGGTACAAGACTGTCTGAATCTATCACAAATCCTGAAAATTGGATGTAATGAACACTGTCTTCTGCTACTGCTTGTGCGCTTGATTTCTGAGACCAAAATAGAATGGCAGAAAATACGGTGATATAAATAAGGAGGTTCTTCACTGTTACAAAAATACGAATTATAAACTCAGGTTCATTTAACTTAGTATCCGTACACTTGATTTTAACAAAAGTTTAATCTTTAGAAGATCTATAGATTGATATCAACTTTTAATTCGGTTTTGTTTTTTCGCTCATCTAGCACCTCTACAACTACCTTGTGCGCGCCAGGTTCGAAAACATTGTATTCATTAAACGGCACTCGTAAAACGTGGCTTTTAGGAGTGTAATAAGAATGGAAGAATTCTCCATCTACAAATACTTTGTACGATTCTATACCAGATAAATTATCTGAGACTTTAAACAGCAACTGCTTGGCGCTTTTGTATTTCTTGTTGGTAATATTTGTTTCTGTTACCCAAGGGTTAATGGTATCTATGGTAACCATGTAATTACCAAATGACCTTACTTTACCCTCTATCCATCCATCTTTATACTTGCCTCCTTTTGCTGAAAGCCTTCTTCGGTCATCGCTTAACTCAGCGATCAGTAATTTATTTTTATGGTTCTCTTTAACGGCTGAAAGCTTCATTTTTAATACGAAGTACTTCTGAAGCGGAACTGAATCGGTGTGGAAATCATAAACAGGAGTTAACGATCTTTTGTGAGCAGGAAGTTCTTTGAAGCTAACGTTGGCATCCTCATAAATGGCACCTTTTGGTAGGTAAGCTTTGAAGTTATCTTCAATGATCTGGTTTTTGCTAGAAGCATCGAAAGCGATGAGTTTACTAGTTTTAACTGGATTCTTTTTTAGTTTTTGATTTCCTGTCACTTTAAAATTTAAGGTAGAAGAATTCCCGTATGCGTCTTTGATTACATATTTTACTTTATGGGTCAAATCATCATTAATTTCAACAAACCCATCATTCACCACTGTTCCATAGATCGGTAGTTTGTTGTTTTCCATTTTAAAGGATTTGTGATAACTCTGTTTGCGATAACGATATTCGCCATAATCCATATGAGCATTAATGTATCGGTTGGTGTAAAAATTCAACCGATCTAATTTTTGCTGGTATACCACTTTATCATCTATATAAAGGTCTATTGTGAAAACCCCACATTTATTGGGAGCAACATTTAGTCGGTCGATTGTGTTTACAGAGAAACCAATTTTACCATTCGCTTCTAAAGCTGCACCAGGAAGCAGTTTATATTCCCCGCCACTTTTTACTGCATCATAGATCTTGTCTTTATGTCCGCCAGATATATTAGCTCCTTCAAAGCCGTATACTTTAATGCTGAAGATAGAAGGAGGGATGTCATCTTTAATGTCGAATCCGAACAATAGTGGATTTAAAGGTTCTTCCGTTTTTGAATCTCTAATTTCAAAGTGCAGGTGAGGAGCTGTTGAACTTCCTGAGTTTCCAGAATAAGCCACGATATCGCCTTTTTTAAGTGGAAACTGTTCTTTTCCAGGATATAAGGTGATGGTTTCTGTTTGTTTCTTTTTCTGAGCTTTTTTCACAAAATCTTCTACATTCTTAGGGAAGGCGCTGCAGTGAGCATAAACCGATGTGTAACCATTTGGATGCTTAACATACATACACAGACCATAGCCCCAGTGGGAAATATTGATTCTTGAGATGTAGCCATCTGCTATTGAATATAATTTATAGCCTTCTTTATTATTCGTTTTAATGTCAAGCCCAGTATGGAAATGATTGGAACGAAGCTCTGCGAAATTACCTGCCAATACCAACGGAATGCCCATAGGAGATCGGAATGTTCCTTTCGGAAATTCAGTTTGTGAATAAAGTTGTTGAGAAATCAATAGTCCGAAAACCAGTAGTATCCCGAAGGGCTTAAAATTCTTCATTAGTCTATTCTTAGTAGGGTACAGCGCTTTTGTTAAAATCACCTTACGAAAGTAACGGAACGCCTAAATGGTTTGTAACCGTTGTGCAGAAAGATTTTAACATTCATTTGGCTAAAAATTTGCCTGAACCCAATTCAATCTTAATTTTGTAATACATGCTGAATAAATAACTGTTGAGTTATTATTCGATAGCAACAGATAATTAACCATGACATCATTGAGCCAATGGCATTAGTTGAAAAGGTAAATTCTAATATTGATCGTTTGATTCAGACTTGTGAAGATTTGAAGAGCGATAAAGCTTCATTAAATGATGCAAATCAATTGATGGAGAAAACGATAAGTGAACAGCAAGACCAGATTAAAGAATTGCACGGTCAGATGGAAATGTTGAAGATGGCAAAGTCTTTAGCAGTTGCGGATGGAAAGACTACTGATGCAAAATTAAAGATCAACGAATTAGTTCGTGAGATTGATAAATGTATCTCTTTATTGAATAAATAGACATGAGCGAATTATCCATAAAAGTAGCAATAGCAGGAAGAACTTATCCTTTAACCATCGAAAGAGATGAAGAGGAGAAAATTCGTAAAGCTGCACTTCAGATTAATGAGAACATCAAGCATCTAGAAGATAATTATGCAGTTAAAGACATGCAAGATCTATTGGCCATGACTGCGCTTCAATTCTCTACTCAACAAGTAAATGCGTCCAATTCTGTGGAAGCAGATAAATTGGAGAAAGCTGTTGGTGAAGTAAACGAGAAGTTAGAGTCGTATCTGAATCAACAATAGGGGATTTTTTAGCGCTTTATTATCGATAGCACTACACAGTATTCTCCAATTCGACTTTGAACATTAGGATCGTCCGAATCCCAATTACCTGTTTTCCTTTCTATTCTTAACACAGCGTCTCTATCAACCATTGTTTTGAGCTCAGTCACGATCTCTGGTTTACATTCAGAAAACTTGATGAATATTTTTTCTTCGCCAAATTCAAAATAAAAAGTTCTAACTCCTTCTATCGGTTTTCCTCCTTTGGTAGTAGATTGTTCGGCAACAATCTTACCTACAATAACATCTTTGGGGTTTTTAGAAACTTTACAATTGGTAGCCAATACAGCTAAAAATAGAATCGGTAATAATCGTAACATCATTATTGCTTTTTAACGTATTCAGTTATCAATACAACCATTTGGCCTTCAACTCTGCCTTCAATATATTCAGCATTATCTGGATCCAAGGAAATCCCACGAACTGCTGTTCCACGCTTTGCAGTGAATCCACCACCTTTTACGTTTAAGTCTTTGATAAGAACTACACTGTCGCCAGCGCTTAAGGTTACTCCATTTACATCTTTGTGAACGATTTTCACGGCATCATCATCACCATCTCCAGTCGATCTGGCCCATTTTAAAGTATCCTCTTCCAAGTACATCATGTCAATTAAATCAACAGGCCAACCTTCTCCTTTTAAGCGTTGAAGCATTCTCCAGGCCATAACTTGAACAGGCGGTTCTTGACTCCACATGCTGTCATTTAAGCATCTCCAATGATTGGCATCCATTGTCTCAGGATCGTCCATTTGACCACTGCAGGTAGAGCAAGCGTAGATCGTGTCATTAAGTGTGCCGTTAGAAGTTGGAGGAACCCAATATGCCGATAAGTTTTCATTAGCTCCACAAAGTTCGCACACACCACCACTTCGTTCTTGTAAATCTTGCTCAATTGCCATTTAATTGTCTTTGGGTTAAAGATGATGAAAATAGAGAGAAGGCCGAAGGCAACCTCGGTAAGTTATCAAGTAGTTTTAGTGAATCAAGAAATTAGATTAAGCCAGCTGCTTCTTGTTTATTTTCCCAATTGATGTTCTTGGCAATTCAGTTCTAAATTCAATTGCTTTTGGCATTTGATAACGAGCAACTCGAGATTTTAACCAAACCTTTATTTCTTCTTCACTTAAGTTTACGTTGGATTTTAAAACAACAAAAGCCTTAAGTCGTTTCCCAAATTCATCATCAGGAACACCAATTACTGCTGCGGTTTTAATTCCTTCGTGTTGTACCAAAACGTCTTCCAATTCCTTAGGATATACATTCTCTCCGCCAGATACAATCATATTATCGGTTCTTCCTTTTAAGAAGATTAATCCGTCTTCATCGATTTGAGCCAGATCTCCTGTCGGAATCCATCTGCTTTCTGCATTACCCATGATCCATTTACTGGCTATCTGAAGTTCGCCAACCTGATTCGGCTCCGTACTTCCGTCAATTCTTCTGCTAACTCCTTTAATGGTTTTGCCTATTGTTTTAGGATTAGCTGCTAGATGTTCTGGAGTCCCAATAACACAAAAGCCAGCTTCAGTGGTCCCATATAAATTGTATAAGATTGGTCCGAGTTGATCCAAGGCAGTTTCCGTTAAACTAGGATTTAAGGCAGCCCCACCAGATAGAATCCGTTTTACACTATCTAATGATGGAACGTCTTCTGCCAGCATTCTTTGTAGCATCAAGGGCACCAAAGTTATTACTTCAACTTCATTGTCTTTAATTAGTTTACACGCTTCATCCGCGTTGAATTTTGGCGTCAAATGAACCTCAGATCCCATTAGGATAGAAATGGTTAATGCGGCTAATCCATATCCGTGATAAATGGGTGTTGGAATGTAAACCGATTTAAACCAGTGTAAGTCCAACTGATCGATTAAAGCAACAAGAGGGTTTAGGAAATCACTGATGGATTGTTTTCTTCCTGCCGATTTAAAGTCTCCCGTTGTTCCACCGGTTAATACAACAACATTTCCGGCCTTCCGCTTTTCCAGTCTTGCTGCAGTTTCCGTATGGATCAATGATTGAACAGAAACGGAGTTGAGCTTGGTTAGTGGCAGAATTTGCTCATCCGCAAACTGACCTTGAGCCAGTTCGATGAGGTCTTCTTCGCAGATAATTACGTTAAATTTTCGCTGTTCACAGAGGTTGTCAAATTGACTTTTACTCATTTCCGGATTGAGTAAATAGACATTAGCGCCTGTTCTGGAAATTGCAAATAAACTGATCACAGCCTCGATCGTGTTTTCAGCCATTAACGCAACCTTTGAGCCATGGATCATCCCAAAGTCTTTAAATAAATGGACCGAAAGTCTGGAACTATCTTCGAATAGTTTTAAATAAAGGTGTTCGCTGGTAGGCGTAGAAACCGCCTTTTGATCTGGATACATTTTAGAACAGTAGTAGAGCAGGGTGTTCATTGTTTGCCCTTCTCTAATCAAACCAATGATAAGATGCCAAAGACCTTTTGGTTTTAGGACATTGATGAGGTATAGGTACTTAAGCTTTTTCACTTACCTGTTGCTTCTTAACCTGTTTCCGTGTGGAACGTTCCCATGTTCTTCTAAAGAGCACAGAGCCAACAATGCCGAACCAACTCCACCAAGGTTTAAACACTCTTTTCTGACTTACAATGTATTTTGAAATGATAGTTGCCACATGCTCTGGGGTCATGGCTGGAACCTTATCATAGGCTTTGGTTGGAGCAATCATCCTTGTTCTTACCAATGGGAGGTAAATGGTCGTCACTTTGATTCCCATATACTCTAGTTCGGGTCTAGCACTTCGATACCATTGGTCAAATGCTGTTTTAGAGGCTTGGTAAGCTGCCCAAAATGGGGCAGGAGCCATCAAGACGTTTATGGCGGATACGTTGATCACATGGCCTCGTTTCTCCTTTAATTGAGGTGTTAAGGCCAGCATTAGTTTAACTGGAGCCTCGTAATTGATCGCCATGGTTCTGGAAAAGTCATGGTAGCGATCAAGAGATTCTGATATCGGCCTGCGAATAGACTTTCCGGCATTATTAACGAAAAGATCAACGCCACCGAGTGATTTTAGTTTTTCAATTAAAGCTTGAATTTCTTCATCATTTCTAAGGTCTACCGCAAAAACAGTTGCTTTTCCGCCAGCTTCAATGATTTGATTCTTTACCGCCTCTAGTTTTTCGGCTGTCCTCCCAACTAAAATTAAGTGACCCTTAGCATTGCCCAATTGCAGTGCAAGACATTCTCCAATTCCATAGGAAGCACCTGTTATCAGAATAACTTTTCCTGCGACCTGATCTTGCAGGTTTGCTGAGTTCACCGATTTTTTCGGGAATAGAATTTTCTCCGCAAATGTTTTATGGCGTTTTTCTAAGGACATTTATAAAAGGAAAGATAAGTAAAGCTGTTGTGAATTACTCAGGTACAACTTCCTTGAACCGTCTAATTTTATCAGCTCGCTTTTGATGGATCATCTCAGGCCATGAATCTGGATCTTCTGCTTCAAAAATTCGAAGTTTCTGATTTTCATCGTCAACCAACAAGTCTCGAGACTTAACACCGAGAATTTTTGCTGCAGTTTCAATTCCAGAATTCGTTGCTCCACCTACGCCATGAGACAAAGTACTCGCTCCAGCCAAATATAGATTTTCAATTTCTGTTTTGGGTTTGAAGGCAAAAGGCCCAACGCCTTTTAACGTTTTCTCCGTTCCATATACATTTCCTCTAGTAGAATTGATGTAAAAATTATTGGTCATTGGCGTTCCTAATTCCGCTTGAATAATGTGTTCTCTAGCATCAGGAATAAGCTTCTCAACTGTATTCAACAACTTCTCTTTCAGTTTGGCTTTAAATTCTGTATATGCCTGAGTGTGGTAATCCTTCCCTTTTTCAAACTGCTCAAAAGAAGAATAATCCAAGAATGTTACAATTTCAAAATTATGATATCGTCCATTAAAGCTTGCAGGATCTTTTAGCGTAGTGCAGCTAACAAAAACTCCATTAAATTCATCTCCAGCTGAAATATCATCTTTGGTCAAGTTACTATAAACTGCATCTAAATCAGGTTCACTTATTTTCCAGACATTTCCAGAATCAATTCCATATTTAGTAACATCTATGTCTAGCGTTAAGAACATAATTAAGGACGTAACCGAATACTTTGTTTTGGCTAATTTTTTTCTCAGTCTCCGGCTGATGTTATCTTCCCCAACCATCCCTAGATAGGTAATGTTAGGATCCGCATTAGAAATCACTTGATTGGCTTTTATTACCTCACCATTTTCCAATTTTACGCCAACGGCCTTATTTTCTTCAATTAGAATGCGATCAACTTTAGCCTTCGTTCTTATTTCTCCACCGTAGCGTTTAATTTTCTTGGTAAATGCTTTCACGTAGCCACCGCCACCACCCATTGGGTAAAAACCTCCTTCTATATAATGCCCCATTAATACAGAGTGCACTATGAAACTAGCTTTAAATGGAGGTAATCCATGGTCACCACATTGGACATTGAGAATAGTCTTGAGTAATGGATCTTTAATGTGCCATCCGATCACTTTTTTAAGCGTGAAAGGTGCATACTTCCCAAGGTATTTGGTCCGAAATGCAATGGTAACATGATCCATGAATCCTTTCATTTTCGGAATCAAGGCAATTTGATTATGGACATCCTGAACCAAGGTCAGGTAGCTATGAATTCCTTTTTTCTCTTCTGGAAAACGCTCGGATAATTCAGTTTTTAAATTTTCTATTCCGGCTGGCATAGAAAATTTATCTTCTCCAATATGACAGTGCTCATAACCTTTTTTATTCATTTCAAAAAAGATCATGTCGTTTGCTACGCCTAGTCCGCACAGCATTTCATTGGTGCTTTTTCCTTCGGCAATGTGTCCAACGTAATGAACCCCAGGGCTAAATCGTTGACCATTGAGTGTAAAACTATGACACCAACCTCCGGGAACATCATGCTGCTCAACGATGAGCACTTTTTGTCCAGCTCTAGCAAGGCATAAAGCACTTGCCAATCCACCGGCACCTGCACCTATAATAATGGTGTCGTAATTTTTCTCCAAAGGTTTAATTTTTCTAATTGCGCTTAACTGCCTAAATAATTTTAGCGACCGCTATCGAATAGTGTTTAAATGAAATTAGGCGCTGTTTCAATCTTTGATCTCGTATAATATTGCAAAATTTTCGTCAACAAATTTGTAATCTCGTCAAGCGACTTTGAATGTACAACGTTAAAAGGGAAATCCCAGTTTTCATTTTGCACAATATAGATTCTAAATTCACCTTTATTAGAAACAACATCTCCGTACCAGCCCAAATCAATTACCAAATCATCAACTGGATAGGAACATTGCAATAGATCTTCGCTTAGGTACTTCACACTGTCGGCTTCATTGAATGAAATAGACGGATCGTAACTGTAAAAATCATGTTGATTAATTTTACAATCGATAGGAAAGTTTATTTCTTGAAGTTTAATCATCTATGAGCTCAGTGGACTAAGTGGTATTTGTAAAGATAGTGCCTGCGACTTTAAATTAAGACATTAGTAAGTTAAATATCAATCTTCCGAATTGCGTTATATCAATCAATTGCGTAATTTCATAGAAAAGCCACATTATGAAATACTTATCCCTCCTAACACTTTTTGTTCTTTCCGTTGCATATTCGAATGCGCAAACGGTTAACTATGACATTCTATTTTCCGAAACAATCGGTTTACAGCAAACTTCAGGTGATATCTGTTCTGCCCCTTGGACCATTGAAGAAGCATTTCAAATTTCACAAGGAAATACTTGGGGATGTACATGGACGAGTACGAATACAGGAGTAGCTCTTTCTGTTGATGTTGAATTGGCATTTACAGTAACTCAAGGAGGGGTAACTCATCCAACAACTTTAAATGGCGTTTCTAGTAATAATGTAATGGATGGCCCCCAAAAGAATTGTGAGTCGAGTACTTATTTAACTTGGAGTATAGATCCTACCAGTTATAACTCTGGAGGACTAAATACCTTTTTAACTGATTTTGCAGCGGCAGATAGTGTTAGCCAATTGGACAACTTAATTTTTGATGGTGACCCGTATATGCGAGTAGTTGTAACTTATCAAGCTTGTAGCACTGGAATTGATACCACTGTAACTGCCGGTGTAAATACGGTGACTTCAAATGCGACAAGTTCAACTTTTCAATGGATTGATTGTGCTACTGGAGTGGCAATTCTTGGGGAAACAGGAGCAACTTATACCGCTTCTGCATCTGGAGATTATGCGGTTATCGTGTCGGATACTATATCAGGATGTTCAGATACGTCTGTTTGCACCATGGTTACTTTTGTAGGCGTAGCTGAAAATGATAGAGAATTCATCAGTCTATATCCTAATCCAGTCCAAGATGAGCTGTCAATTAGCTTGACGGATTTGGAAGGTGATGTTGTATTCTCCGTATTTGATTTAACGGGGAAACTAGTATTGTCTAAGGATGTAAATGTTCAATCTGGAAAGACCATTGAACTAAATGTAAATGAATTGGCTACTGGTCAATATCAGCTGGCGGTGCGGTCTAAAATGAAAACGTTCGCTACTAAGTTTATAAAGGAGTAGAGGAGGCTACTTTTTAGCCTTTTCAAGTAATCGATCTATTTCTTTAATCTTTTGCACTGGAATTGGGTCGCTGGGTTTAATACTTAGTGCTCGTTCGAACAGCGCTCTGGCCTTGTAATAATCTCCTGCTTCCAATTTTTTATTAGCAACTGCTATTATTTTTTGGTAAGCCGCTTCAACCTCTATTTCGCTTTCAGCCCTCATTTGATCATTAATCAATTCAATTTGGTCTAAAGGGTATTTCTCTTTAGGTTTTATGCCGCTTGCTTCCTGATATTTTGTTTTGGCCCTATACCAATCTTTATTATCTCTTGCCGCATCTGCAAGGGCGATCAGTTCATTGTATTTATTCTCCACCTGGGTTTTTTCCAACTCAAATTGTTCATGTTCTTTGGGCGTTTGCGCTATGCAAGTAGAGGAGTTTAAGGCAATTATTATTGCTGTCAAGAAGAATTTGAATGTATGCATGTGGTTAACTTTGGCTTAAAGATAGCTCCTTTCTATTTTCGTCTAGTGCAAATCGAGCTCCGAGGTTTTTTTTAGTTCTCCTTCAGCAAAAATATTATACGGATCGCCAACGACATGCTCACCATAGTACTGAGTAATGACCAATTTATTTTCTTGAAGTTCAATTATTAGATTATGCTCACTGGCCATTCTATCTTTTACAAATTCTTCTCCTTCTGTAAATTCGTGGGTGTTGTATTTTCTATAATTTCTATCGCCTAGATGTTTTGACTCCCATTTTAGGTTTGATGCTGTTGCTAAGTAAATGGAAAGATCGTAAGAACCTCTGCCGGTATGATAATCCGAAATGAAATAGATATAATATTTCTGAGTGTTATTTTCGAAAGCTCCAAGAGGATAAAATCCATAATTGAAAAAGGCGCTGGGTCCCATGTAAGAACCATATTCATTGAACCAAATAGCAAGACTATCCGATGATTCAACATGCTTTTCAATAAAGTCGCTGGTTATCTCTTTTGGAAAAGAGTAGCAAAAGTCATCGTCCATTTTTAAAGAATCGTTTCCTATAATTATGTTAGGGAGAGGGAAAATAGTTCCCGTAATTGGAAAAGAATCAATTTTTGGAAAAGCAGAAATTATCAATTCCCAAGATGGTAAATCTATGTTTGCTCTTTTTATTACTGGAAGTTTCTCGGTTTCATCAATTTGAATCTCAACAAGTTTGTTGGTGTCCGCTTGGATCAAACTTTGCTCTGGAGGTAACGAATGCTCATCATTGATTTTTGATTGGCAAGAAGCGAATATGAGAAGTGCAATAATGAGGTTGATTTTCATAAGTAAACGTTAGTCTTTAATCCCAAATAACCGGCAGTTTCGAAAAATAACTTTCCTTTCGGATTGTTTTTGTGCAGGTTCTTCGGAACAAATTTGTTCATGACAACTGATACGGTTAAGGCCACTAAAAAAACAAAGATGATTTTCACCAGGTATATCTCTTTTGATAAAATTAGTTGATTGTCTGTATGGATTTTAAGATCGCGCATCAATCTAATTGATCCAAAGGTAAATATCGTTCCTCAATTACATTCCAATGATGTGATTGATGTGCAGCGATGGTAAGTCCGATGGAATAGAGTGGCATTTCGTACTCGAAGAATTCACAATTTATTTCAAGAATCTTATTATTGAAAGACTCAAAAAGCAGTATTGATGATTGCCGTACAATTCGAAGTTCCGCCATCAACTGCTCAATGGACAATTCATCAGCGTTCGAATTTGATCCCATTATTTCCTGATCGTGTGCTTCAGGAATTGATCCTTCATTACGTGCAAAGATTAAAGCTCTATAGCACCAGATTCGTTCCCAGTCGATGAGATGCTGTAGTATTTGGTGGATTGTCCATTTGTCCTTTTCGTAAGTTTTTAAGCCTATCCTATTCAATTGATCGATGTCAATGGAGTCGATGTTTTGCAAGCTTAATTTTAAAGAGTCAATGAGTTCAATTCCTTCATTTAGCTTATAAACGTATTCTAAAAATTCTGGATTTTTTTTAGTTTTTGAATCTGCCATTAGTAAGCTTTGGTTTTAAGTTTTTAACGTTCCGATTAAGCGCTCGTTTAAATAGCGTTCAATTACTGTCGTGCTTAGCATTATTTAATTTGTATTCGTTGATGGCATCGGTAAGAAGCTGTTTAGCCATAACGTTATTACCAAATCCTTGTGATTCCATTTTATTTGGGCCTTTATAATTTGTAAACCATAATTCTATAATTTCTGAAACACCATTGTAGTCTTTCTTTAACTCATTAATATCATTAATGTGATACAATGGGTAATTTTCTGAAACCGCAATTAATTTGTCATCTTGCTCCCCTCGATCCTTTAAATGCAGAATCCCAATTATCTTGCATTTTACGATACTTCCTCTTTCAGCCGGAGGTCCAAGAACAAGTATGTCTAGTGGGTCTCCATCTCCACCTTTTTCTTTCGAAAGCAAAGTTTGCGGAATCATTCCATAGTTGCCGGGATAGCCTATATAATTTACAATTCTTGGTTTATTATCTACCATCTCCCATTCAATTTGCCCAGTGGATTTGTTCAATTCCCATTTATCTGCAGTTCCAGCAGGAATTTCAATTAATGCATTTACATCCCCGTCTGCATTAAGCGGAATACAATCTGTCAATAAATTGATAATTTTTTCATCGTTCCCAGCATTTTTGTTGTTGCTTTCAGTTTTTGAATTTTCGCATGAAGTGTAAACTAAAAAAGTTGAAAGGCAAACGAATAGGAAAATGTTACTGTTCATTATTTTGGTATTGAATTCAAGGTTTGGAATAAAGATAGTTCGTTCGCATTATTCTTGATGCATTGTTTGCAATAGTTTATTCTTACCCTATTCTGAAACTGCCCCAAAGCAAAAGTGAGGCAAGTACCATTGTAATGTTTCCAGCCAATGATAAAGTTCTAAAGCGATATTTTTCCTTTTTGAAACTACTAGAAATAAAAATCAGGCCAGTCAGACTAACTGGAAAGCAAGCAAAGAAGCAAATCAGTGAGGTCAATAGGGCTATTCTGCAAGCTAAAAGATTTTCTGAGGGAACAGATTTCGAAATGAAAAATGACGCGATGAGTCCGATCGTAGCAAGTAACAGGATCATCGACCACTTTCCTATTCTTTTAGGTCTTTCCTTTTCAATATGATCTAGCGTTGTTTTCAAATTTACTTTATGGATAGTAGCCTCTCCTTTACCAGAACCATATTCCTTTAGATTCTCCAGTTGCCCAGGCTTCATCAAATAGATTGGTTTCGATACAGTTTTCGAATTCCTTTATTGCATCGTCTCCTAATATTAATTTCACGTCTCTTCCGTCATCTTCTGTATTACAAAGTGAGCTTTGTCCTTTTCGGTAAGAAATAGTCAGAGAATTGAAGATAATATGTTCTCCAACATTTCGAACCCAATCTAAGGACATTTCTTCTGGGGACACGAGTTTGATTTTCTTGTGTGAAGGCCAAGGACTTTTCTTCATCAGGCCAAGAAGTTCCATTATTTGCAAACGGGCCTTAGGTGAAAAAGAAATATTGTAGCCATCAGAATGTGCTACTTTAAATTCCCATAGAGAGATGCGCTCGGTGAATCTATATTTTTCGATTAGGGAATCCATAACGTTCTAGCTAAACTGCGTTTTAATGCAGTTTAGGTTTTGTTGTATGTAGTTTCACTTATTCAATTTCTCTACTTCAATTCGGATAAATTCAGGCAAATAGCTTGGTGTGCAATTTTTTGCAACCACTTCATCCTTATATAAACCGGTATTTTGCCCAATGGAAATACACCTGGCCCGATATTCTTCTTGCCATTTCCCAATTTGACCAGCCGTATAGTTCATGGCCCACTGAACCTCAGGTTTTTCATTTAAAAGGTTCTGCTCTATTGAGGTTAGCAAGTACTCCGTATTAGAGTGATTAGTATTTCCCATCCACCTTAAACGTGCCTCATGATACCAAAACAGCCTTCTTTGAAGAGTTGAAGAACTATCTTCCCAAGATTCCATCAAAGCAATAGTCTTTTTGTCCTTCGAAAGTTGATTAGCCATTAGCCAATCTATTAATTGATTTCGCTCATCAATTTCATGATTCTGGATGTCCTTATCTAGGTTATCAATAATATCTTGAGTAAGTACTCTCTTGTCCATAATGAGAATAGCTAATTGACGAGGAAAATATTCACCAGTTGACCAAAGTTCCATAGCCAATTCATGATCTCTTTTTATTTCCTTGGCAATTTTTCGAATATCTCCCAGCTTGGTTGATTCGTGTCTAATTTTTGCATAGATGTCTTTAGCGCTAGACGATAGTTTCATTTCAATTAATTCTATTTTTCAATTACATACAACGTTTGAGCTAAAGTACGGAAAACGGTTGGGTAGGCTTGGGTTCTGTACTTTAGGTCTTGTTAGCAGCTGGTTTAAGTTGAAATCGAGATATTACCATTGACTTAAATTGGAGTTTTGCAAAAAGCAACGAAGCTTTGAAAATTATCGCTGTGATAAGTACGATTCCGGATTGGAGCCAATGTGGTTTAATATCTAATATTTCCATTTGAATGATAGGCGCTTCGAAAAAGAATATCCCTAATCCAAATAATATTAATACAGATATTAGAATAGAACTAGCAACGCTATTTTGAACCTTAATTTCAAATCTATCATCTGAATTCAAAATTTTCGCAACGCACCAAAAGTTTGCCATACGTACCCCATTTTCAAAGTTCCGTTGATCTGTCGAATTGGGTAAGTCAGGTAAGCTCGGATCGTTAATGTTCGAAAAGTCATGAGACTTCAACCACATTTCGTTCAGTTTAAGGCTTGAGCTATATCGTTTGGTTTCCACTTGCTGCTAACGTTTGGGCTAAAGTACGGAAATCGGTTGGGTAGGCTTGGGTTCTGTACTTTAGGCTTTGTTAGGAACAGTTTTTAAATATTCTTGATTGACTTACCTGATGGTATTGAAAAGAATGAATCTGCCAGCTTCCTTTTCTTTATTTCAGTAGCTAAGACAGTGAACTTATAGTCCTCTTCAATTATCTCTAATTTTAGATAGGCGGATTCCATTTGATTCATTATCTCATTTTTATTGGAATATGTATAGTTGTCGTAATACTTAGCGTCAAGTTTTAACTTATTTGAGTAGTAATATTTTCTAATTATTGATCCGGTCTTTATAGTTAACCTATTGCAAACATATCCAAGTATCGTGTCCGTATTAATTTCAGTTTTATAAGTTGATTTGTGTCCGTGACCACCGTTCACAAAAACTTTTAGAACTGTATCGGAATTCATACTGTCCATAATGTATGCAGCCGTATCACTGCTTCTCCAATATTGAATTGCAGCTGAATGGGCATTTGTGGAATCCTTATAGAAACCGTTTTTGAAATAAGTTATAGTTTTCGTCCCGTATTGATTCTTTAAGTTCTGAAGGTCTTTTTTCCCATGATACATAGTGAAATCATGATTGTATTTAATACTTCCTTCAAAGTAAGACTTGCATCCGCAAAAAAGTAAAACCAGAAATATCAGATATATTTTGTTCATCTTGACGTTGTTCCTAACGTAGGAATAAAGAACATATGTTCTTTATTCCCTATATATGTTATTGTGCAACTAAATTACGGTAATAAGCTCAAAAAAATGGGTTTCGTATCATTTGAGTTCTTAATTATCAGCTGTCTTATCCCGTTAATTACATAATTCTTTAAGTCGCAAATTCCATATATTCAGTGCGTAATGGTCTGTTAACACTCTTCTATATTGATTTCTGAGGGTATTCTTTAAATTAACTAAATGATTTGTAAACCACAACCATAGCCGTAGAATTAAACGTTTAAGTATACGTTTAATTTATTCTACGGTTAACTCCTTTGTTAATTCTAGTGTGGCTTGCGGGCTGTTCTTGTGTAATAATAAATAGATGTTTTTCAGTTTTCGAAGAACGATTTGATTTTTGGCTTAAATGCCAAGGATAGCAAGAAATAACAAACTTTAAGATCAACTGGTTTCAATACCAATTGCTTTGACTTAAATTTGAGTAATGCCTCAAATACTTCTATCCATATTTATTTTGCTTCTGCCTATGCTTGGCTTTTCACAAGAAGACTGGAAAGTGAAACAGGACGGAGATAAATATGGTTTCTGGGATGAAGAGCGTCAGCAGTTTATGCTAACTCAAAGATTTGATCGGATAGACGTCAGTTTTAAAGACGGATACGCGGTTGTAGCGAAAAAAAACGAGACGGAAGAAGGTAGAAACTACTGGTATGGTATTGTTGATACGAAGGGGGAAATGAAACTTCCTTATGCCAATCAACATGTTACGCACCAAGGGCTGGGAGTGGTCTGTATTTTTACAAATGGAGGGGCTAAAATTCTAAACATCAATAATGGAAAAACTATTTCTGATGATGAAAGAATCAATTGTCAGGTCTATAAAAATTTGGGAGAAGTCAAAGTTTTTAGTAGAACAAGACAAGGGATTTATGATTTAGAAGGTAATGTGAAAATAGAGATGCTAGGGAGGTCTTTACAAAGAATGCGTAGAGCCTCAATTCCAAGAAGAGATACCGTTAATTGGCTGCCATATTATTTACTGACCTATGACGTGCAAAACAAAGTGACTGGACGTTATGACGAATATCAAAAAGTGCTTGATCTAAAAGGAAAGACAGTAGTGGTTGGGGGCCATGAAATGGATCGGATAAGGATGAATCATCGGAATACAATCTACTTCAACAGGACTGCTATTTATTCAGAAAGCGGAGCAGCCGTAGTCAATGGAGAAATGAAGGAAGTGATACCGTTTAAAGCTGGCTATGAGGATTTACGCATGATTTCCGATTCAACATTGGTTCAAGCAATTAAAGATGGAAAAACTGGTCTGATCAATTTAAAAGGAGAAGAAGTGCTTCCATTTGTATTTGAAGATTGTTCAATTAACCTATATAAGGAAGGCATATACAGCGTGCGAAAGTATACCCAAAGCTGGGGAAGCGCTTATGTGAATGGCAAAGGAGAATATTTACTTCCGCCTGGATATATGGTGGAAACAGACCAGCTCGTCATAGATTTTAATGAGCCATTGGTAGTGAAAAACCGGGAGTATTACATGGGTGTTTATTTGCCTGGAAAAGGCGAAATAATTCCCGTCAACTATAGTTATGTGTCTGCAATTAATCAAAATAGAGTTGTCGTGACCTTTTCAGATTCGGCTGGCATCATGAACCTTAAAGGCAAAACCTATTTTAAATTAAAGTGCAATGACCTCACAGATTTTCATGAAGATGTAGCCATAGTTGGTCACAAGGGGAAATTGTCGAATAATTTCTTCTATCGATATGTGGATTCTATTGGAAAACCACTGCACAAAGGGGTTTATAAACAGGCTAAACCATTTATAAACGGTGTAGCAGAAGTGACCAAAGAGAAAGATCCGTTCATGATTAATAAAAAAGGGGAACGAATCTACTTTCAAGATTCTACTTTCTTGGTCTCCTACTACGACAGTGGATATGCATTTATAAGTAACAAGCTTGGACAGCTTGGTTTAGTAGATGAATTTGGTAATATTGTAACAATGCCTTCAGTGGTTAAGATTAAAAAGAAATGGATGAAATTGCCAGGTGCGCCCAACGATATTTATAGAAGAGATCGGTATGGCAGATCAACCGAGATGTGCGTTCCAAAAATTGAGAACGGGCATTTTTACGAAAAGAAATTTCATACATGGGTAGAAGCTGACTTACCCAAGTAATTTTCTTTCTTCAAATTCGTATTTTTATTGAATGAAGTTTATCATCCTATTCTTTTTAACCTTAACCGGACTGTGCACCTTCAGTCAATCGGTTAATTTTAATCAAGTAAGTGAGTACCAAATGGTTGGGCTCTGGACTGCAGCGCTTGCTCCTCGATTAGATCAATTAGGTAGAGACTACATCTATACAGCTAACAATCAACAAGGGATTAGAGCCTATGATATTTCAACGGTTTCCGCTCCTGTTGAGATTCAAAATTTTCCAAATTCAACCTATGGAAATTGGCATGCGATTAATCTAGAACAGGATAGCAATTACTTGTATGCATCCATTGGTGGAATTTTTAGTGCTGCTGGAGCCACACCAACTCAAGCTACTGGATTGGCCATTTTCGATGTTTCAGATCCTACCACCATGTTCATGACTTCGTATTGGGACAGTATTGATTTTTATCAAGGAACAGCCATTACCAAAATAGTTGGCGATTACGCATTTCTTGGTGGGATGGAAGAAGGATTGGTAATTTTAAATGTAGCAGATCCTTTCAATATTTCATTTGTCTCCCAGTTTGTGCCAGACACTACTTTCCCGTCAATACCAGTCCCTGGAGGCACGGTTCCCAACGCAAGAGGAATGTGGGTAGAGAATGATCTAGTCTACTTAGCCTATGATCGTGGAGGATTTAGAATTATTGATGTAAGTGATGTTTTTAATCCTTTTGAAGTATCGCAACATGTGAACCCAGATCTTGATTTGGTTGCTGGAAAAGCATATAACAATGTGGAAGTTCGAAACGGAATAGCATACTTACCGGTAGACTATTGCGGATTGGACGTGGTTGATGTTTCAACGCCTAGTGCTCCAGTTAGTATTGGGTGGTATAATCCATGGGGATGTACATTTTTTAACTGGATCGGTGCGGAAGGACATACAAACGAATTAGAATTTCTAAATGATTCGATTTTATTAATGACCGGAGGGCATCACGATGTGATGGCAATTAATGTATCTGACCCAACTAATCCACAATTAGTAGGTGGGTTTGGAGATCATCTGGATAGCTTAGTTGCTTGGGGACTGGATATTCAAGGAAGCCGAGTTGCCGTTGGTTATTTGGATAACCCTACAAATATTCCCTACGATTCTAAATGGGGCGGTTTTAAAATACTGGATTGGTCGATCTCAACTTCTGTCGAAGAAAGTCAGCTTCAGGCCATTGAAGTTTATCCCAACCCTTCTTTTGATGTAGTTAATTTTAAGAATGTCCCAGCTAATACTGAATATCAATTATTCAACACACTAGGTGCGATTGTTTCTTCTGGCGAAATTGAGCATTCGATGAGATTTAATGTGGAAGAAGGGCTGTACATCTTGCAATTATCCAAAGGGGAAGCTACTTCATCAGTCAAGTTGATGATTCGCTAGAACGTGATCTGAAATCAAATAAGAATCAACATTCATCATTAAATAGGAAATTGCCAACTAACAATTACTTGCACCGTGGTTCCATTTAAATCAGTGTACATTTAATTATGAGATATCTAATCGCCATTATTTCCATCTTAGTCTTATACAGCTGTTCTTCTGAATCTACAGAAAGCATTCAGCCTGATGTAGTTGAATCCGTTGAATTGGATACAGTTGTATACGAGCCAGATTCAATCCCAGTAGTTTTTGAAGACACGGTTGTTGTGGATATTCCATATCCGGAGCCAGTCCACTTGTTAACTCAAGAGGAACTAGACGATGCCCAAACTTACAGCCAAGATGATTGGGATGAAGCGAAAAAGCATCCACTTGAAGTATATAAGTTAGAGCTGTATTATGAATATGGACCAATCAAAGGATTTGAAAAGCAACTCACAAAGTTTAAGAACTTGCAGTGGTTGTATATTGGAATAGAGTTAGACGAATTGCCTGAGGTTATAGGGAGTCTGACCAACCTTCAAGTACTTAATATTGGCGGTGTTCATCAATTGAGAAAACTTCCAGACACGCTTTCTAATCTGGTAAATTTGGAAGAGTTGGGTATTTCATGGACGAGATTAGGCCAAATTCCAGAGGTCGTTTTCAGTCTAAGAAATCTAAAGAAATTACACGCAGGTCACATCGGAATGCAACGGGTTCACCCTAAGATTGGTCAGCTTAAAAAATTGGAAATACTTAATTTACAAGAAAACTTTCTTCGTACAATCCCAGGTGAAATCGGATCGCTGAAAAAACTTACTAGGTTGGGCTTGTTTCGAAATAGAATAGACTCAATCCCAGAGGAGGTATCTGGATTGGAGAATCTAAAAGTATTAAACATTGCGGAAAATCGACTTAAATCCTTCCCTACTGGTATAACAGGTTTAAAACAACTTAAAGAGCTGGATTTAGCAGCGAATGAAATAAGAGCTATCCCTAATTCAATTAAAGAAATGGATTCGTTGGAATACTTATCTGTAGAGTTCAACAAATTAACACGCTTAAATCTAGGAATGCGCTCATTGAACAACCTAGAAAGGCTTTATCTGGAGAATAATAGAATAGCTACGATTCCGCCTATCTTCGAAAAGATGGATAGATTAAAGCAGCTGTACTTGAATTCAAATCAAATTAAAGAGTTTCCGAAAGGACTTGAGAATAGTACCTCTGTGGAGCGGCTAGATTTGAGTTTTAACGAGATCGATTCATTGCCCGTCTCCATATCGCAAATGAACTTGAATCTTTTCAAATTTCATGAGAATCCATTTTACTTAAAGCATCATTGGATGCGAGAGAATTTGCCAGGGGTTAAAGTTTATTATAAAAGACATACAACTCCATTTGTGTCTCCAAAAAAATAGCCCTGTACCATGGGTACAGAGCTATTGAACTTTGTTAAGGTCTTAATACTATGTTACTTCTGAATTAAGATTTTACTGGTTCCAACTTTACCGTTTGCTTCAACGTGAACGATAAAGAAGTCCGTTGATTTCAAAGTGGTCAATTCAACTTTGACTTCGTTCATTCCTTTTTCCTGACTTCCAGCGAACACCTCTTTCAATAAAACACCTTTAGCATTTAATATTGAGATTTTCACTTCCTGTGCTTCATTAAGTTCATAAGACACCGTTGCAAATTCTATAGCTGGGTTAGGGAAGGTCGTGATTTCGATTGCCTCAACAGCAGCTGGCGTAGTTTCTAATAACAGAAAGTGATTTGCCATCATTGTAAAGTGCTCTTCGCTATACTTAGACATCATTTTCTTAGCAAATTCAGGGATTTCATCTCCAAACTTTTCTTTTGCCAATCCTTTCATTTCTTCAAAAACTACTTTTAAATCAGCTTCGTGGTTATCAACGATTGAAGAAAGGGGAGCGGTCAACGTGTTCATTTCTGCATGTTTCGCTTTGAACTTCTCTTTCATTTTCATACGATCTTCTTTAGAGATATCTCCTTTGCATTCAGCCATACATTCTTTCTTGAATTCTGCCATCTTAGCGTGCATCTCTTCTTTCGAAGGCATGACCTTTCTTACTTCGGCAATAGTTTTTTGCTCTGCAGCAGTCAGTTTTGAATCAAACGCAATTCTCTTAGCGGTGAAATCAGGTTTCAATTGTTCATGTAAACCTTTCATTTTGTCATGCATTCCCGCATGACCGAAATGACCATGTCCACCATGATGACCTTTGTGCATGGCTTCAAAATCTAAATTTTCAAATTTAGCCAGTTGCTCCGGAGTCAGGATAACTTTGATCTCCGCATGAATTTTCTTCATGTTACCTTTCATCAACGAATGCATGTCTTCTCTGCTTTCCGCATTCTTCGTTGCAGTTTGCATTTCAGTCGCATATTTCATCCCGATTGCCTCAACTTTAGTTTGTTGATCAGCAGTTAAGCCTAACAATTCTGTTAAATGTTGAACTTTCATCTTCACCATCTTAGCTGGATCATGATGTTTGTGCATGTCTTCTACACTTGAGGTTAAAGCGAAAGAACACAAGGTTCCAATTCCGATTATTCCTAGTACAATTAATATTTTCTTTCTCATGGTTCTTTTTTTAGTTACGCTGAAACGGCTTCGAATCAGATTGTTGACCAAATATGAATAGTATTGGATTCAATATAAAATGTATTCAACAAACCGTCAAATAATTTCAATGAATCTATGGATGACTCGGGAATGTCCTGATAATAGTCTACTTAACCACCTACTTACTAATAAGACTTATGGTTCATTGAATAAATCGGTCCGTTCATTGAAGATTCCGAACTTAAGCTTATAAATCAAGTACATTTGAAACGTTGAAAGATTTAGCTTCAAATAAATTATTAAGACATGTGATCGTGTGGTTGTCGCTGTTCGCGGTTATGGGAACGGCCATGTCCTATCGTTTAGGAGCGGAAGAGGGAATGAGTCGTGCTGGTATTTTTCTAATGAGCCAGGCAGTTATCTTTTACCTGAATACGAAATTTTTAATTCCAAAACTCCTCGTTCAAAAGAAATACGTATTGTTTGCACTGGGTGTTGTTGTATCCATTGCAATTGCTGGTTTTATAATGCATCTTGGAGAAGTGCTCTTTGGTTTTGATGCTCCTTTCATAGAGGATATGAAAGAATTTCGAGGCCGTAAAGGCCACAGAGGTCATGGAGCTAGACATGCCAAGCATGTTAGGAGTTATCTTTCTATGCTGCGAAGAGGGCACATTCTAGGTCATGTCATTGCCAGTTTCGCAACCTTATTTTTGAGCAGCATAATTCAGTTTACCAATTCGCGAAGAATAAAAGAGCGAGAGGATGCAGCGTTAAAAAATGAAATGCTTGAAGCGGAGTCTAAGTTTTTGAAATCTCAGATTAACCCTCATTTCTTGTTTAATACAATGAACAATCTTTATTCATTGGCGCAGGTAAAATCAGAACAAACACCAGATGCAATCTTAAGACTTTCGGGCATTTTACGATATGTTCTTTACGATTCAGAAAAGAAAAATGTAAAGCTTAGTCAGGAAGTTGAATATTTAAAACAATACATAGACCTCAGTCTTTTAAAAGATGAGGACAAGTCGAATGTGTCAGTTGAAATTGAGGAATTAAATGATTTTGATCCGGAAATTGCTCCGTTGGTTTTAATTCCATTCGTAGAAAATGCGTTCAAGCATTCCAATGTGGAAGACAAAGAGAATGGCTTTATAAAAATTAAACTTTTAGTAAAGGATTCAACCTTATTGTTTGAAGTTGAAAACTCAGTTAGTGGCAACATTCAAAAGGATGAAACAGGCGGAGTAGGACTCGAGAACGTAATCCGAAGATTAGAATTACTCTATCCTAAAACAGCTGGGCCACAGTATAAATTGAACGTTAATAAGCAGAAAGACTCTTATCATGTAACACTTAATCTTGATTTGAAATGAGTCTTAAGTGTTTGATAGTAGATGATGAGCATTTGGCTCGAGAGTTGATCAAAACTTTTTGTGATCGATTACCGAACCTTGAAGTAGTAGGGACTTGTAAAAATGCAATCGAAGCGATTAAATTTTTAGCCGAAAATCAAGTCGATCTTATCTTTTTGGACATTCAAATGCCTGATTTGTCTGGGATAGATCTGGTGAAAACGTTAAAAGTAAAACCAGCAATAATATTTACAACTGCTTATTCTGATTATGCTGTAGAGGGTTTTGAATTAGACGTGACTGATTATTTGGTGAAGCCGTTTTCTTTTGAGCGATTTATTAAAGCAGTAAACAAAGTAGGCGCTACTGCAGATACTAAAGAACATGGTGAGACTCCCGACTATATGACGGTAAAAGCGGATCATAAGCTTTATAAAGTCCTTTTTAAAGAAGTGAAATACATCGAGGGGTTAAGGGAATACGTTGCATATCACCTGAATGATAAGAAGATTGTTGCACTCGCATCTTTGAAAAAACTGGAAGAAGAGTTGCCTTCAAATTTCATTCGAATTCATAAATCATTCATCGTAAACACAGACCTTATCGATTCGATTTCCGGAAACGAAGTCGAACTAGGGACTGTAAAATTACCAATCGGTAAAAGCTATAAAGATGAAGTAATGAATCTTTTCTAAGACTTATTACTTTCATGTTACTACCTTTAAAATGTGGAACGAGAACTTCTTTCTGATATCATTCAATGGGACATTGAAAACTGGAGTAAAGCCTTGCCCTTCTGGGAGCCTTTTCTTCCTGAAGGCAAAGGCCTGAAAGTAGGAGCCTTTGGAGAGCGAGAAGGTGGACTGTCTTTATGGTTAGCCCAAAAGGGGTTTCAAGTAGAGTGCTCAGATTTTAATGCTGATATGGCTCCCGCTAAGGAGTTGCATGAGAAGTACAAGGTTGATCATTTGGTGAATTATTCGAAACAAGATTTAACCAACACGGATTTCGCTGATGGGCATTTTGATGTGGTTTTATTTAAATCTGTAATTGGAGCTTTAGGTCAGAAAGAAAGACAAGAAGCTGCTTTTAATGAGTTATACAGATTACTGAAGCCAGGAGGAGTATTAATCTTCGCGGAGAATACTGAAGCAACCAAGATGCACCAGCAAGCCAGAAAGCGTTTCAATAGTTGGGGAGATCGTTGGCGGTATATTAAAATTGATGAAACTAAGGAGATGTTGGCAGAATTCTCAGAGATTAATTTCAAATCTCAAGGACTGATGGCCACATTTGGAAGAAGCGAAAAACAACGTAGAACCATCACTAAAATGGGGAAACCAATCTCGAAAATGGTGCCGAATAAATGGAATTATATTCTGTTTGCTGCTTGCATTAAATAGCAATTCAGTTTTCTATCTTTGACCGATCTTATGGGTTCGAAAAATCTAAACCTTCTTGAAATAATAATAGCCTTAATCACTATTCTGGTTTGTACTTATTTCTATGATGTGTCGGACGTATATACTCCAGACGGTGCACTTTACGAGGGTCTAGCAGAAAATCTTGTTAATGGCACCGGGTATATAGATAACATAAGAAACGATTTCATTTTACCCTCTATCGGACATCCCTTCTTGATTCTAATTTTTAAGTTATTTGGAGTTTCAACTGGATTGATTTTTGGTAAGTTAATGTTCGGCTTAAGCTTGGGGATGAGCGTTCTCTTGGTCCGAGCCTTGGAATTGAAACGAGTAATACGATTGGCCGTAGTTCCTATACTTTATTTCGTTTTACCAATGTCCTACTACTGGGGAGTTGAGATGTCCTTATTTTTTGTGATTATTTCCGTTTTTACTTGTGTTGTTTGGTTTTGGAAGAAGCGAACTTGGCTGTCTGCCCTCTGTTTGGTGGTGGCAATTACCCTTCATTTGTTGGTAAGACCAATTGGATTACCAATCATGTACCTTGCATTGTTCATGCTTGTAATTGCCTTTTGGAAACATCGAAAGCGAATTATAAAGCCAGCATTTGTGGTAATTATGCCGCTTTGCATTTTTCAGTTTGTAGGGATGTTATCTAACAACATGTATCAAGACGATAGGCTAATTACTGGGACCTATTCCGACATCCCATTGTATTGCGCTAATAATGAATACATAGACCTTAAGAAGAACTATTTCTCTAGCAATTGGAAAGAAGTTTCGCCAGAATTATACGATGAAGCTGTTGGACCAATGCTTATTCAAACCACGTGGAAAGACAGAAGTCAATTGTTGAAAGCAAAGACGGTTGAATTTATGAAGAGCAATCCCAGCAAAGCGTTTGGCGGATTCTTTTGGAGGTTAAAACAATACACCATTAACCAGCCAAGAAATGAGGGAGTTTATCTCTTCTATGCTTGGCTCATCGGCTGTCTACTATTCATTATGCGATTTCGAATTAACTTACTAAAAGATAATTGGGCGCTCAGTTTTATAGCGATACTTGTACCTATTGCAGTAGTCTGTTTAACTGCTCTGTTTCCATATACCGGAGAGCGATATAACTTGTCTCCGAACATCTATTTCTTAGTTTCCGTGCTCTTGATGTTAGCGATCTATTCTGCAAACATTGGTAAAATGAAATATTCAAAATTTGTGGAATGAAAGAATCCACTAAATTTATCCTTTAATCCAGATGAGTTAATGCTTAACGATTTCCTTTCATTTTTTTCAAAGCTTATTGCTATTCTCAAGCGCCAGGCAATTGTGATTTTAGTATTTGCAATTATTGGTGCCGGAATTGGGACATGGAAATGGAATTCAAGTGAAATCGAATACCGCCAAGAGTTGTTAGTTGAAGTAGCTCAGGGCAAGAAAGAAGCAATCACGCAAATCAATTTTTTGGATGCCAGTGGAAAAGGCAAGGGAGCGCTTACTGAAGTATTGGACATATCAAGCGAAACGAACAGTAAGTTTTCGAGGTTGAAAGCAGAGAACGTCCAGGATACATCTGTTAGCCAGTTTAATGTTCGCTACTTCGTTACTGATCTCAGTATAACTGATGAGATTGACAGAAAACTAGGGATGTACTTAAATCAGATTGAACCAAGTTCTAATGTTAAAGATGCCCAATTGTTTGAGATCCCATCTGCAGGAAAGCGTTCAATATTAGCGTTCGTCTTTGGTTTTTTGTGTGTAGGAATCGTAATTGCCATGTTTCGAGAAGCGAGGAGTCAGAAATCCGAATCTTAATCAACTAGATATTTCCACCTTGGCAGTTCTTTATGGATGCCATACATCAAATTAGTGCTGTGTAAGAACTTTAGCTTTCCATTAGACTCACTTTCAATTTTACGAATCGCAACTTTATCTGTGTAGGAAGCAGGGTAGATGTTGTGGTGATGCGACTTTAACTCTGCCTTATTGGAAACAAATTTTAGTTCTTTCAACTGATCAAATATTAAGTCGACCAATTCGCCCGTCTCGTATTTATCGAACTCATTTTCGTAAACACCGATGCAGATTAATTTTTCATTTTCCTGAATGCTGTTTGAAACTTGAAAGCTCATGTCGCTGATTCGATGAATTAGCTCGTTCCCCATAACTCGTACATAAGAAAACTTAGTAGGTTGAAGATCTTTTACCACCAAGTGGAAATGGATGTACCGAAGTAGAGTTGAGTCTATTTTCTGTACGTTGTTTTCAAAAATGACCTCGTCTATATTAGTCAAAGAAGTGACTACTACATTATCTGCGGTTATACTGGTTGAATCCGCGAGCGTAGCTGAAACCGATGCTCCAATGTCTAATTTAGAAAGCCGTGTATTGATGATTTGGATGTTATTTAATTCCAAGATTTTAGAAAGAGCTTGTTTCATATCAACTGCACCGTTGACAGGGTAGAGGTATTTTGAAGGGAGTATGGATATACGATGGCCAGGTGAGCTTAAGTCTTTTAATAACGATTTGAACTTAATATGCGCTGCGGATTTCGTAGCGTGTTTAAAGCTGATTAGGTTCATTTTCCAATCATACGGAAATAGTAACGTTCCCTTCTGAATTTTCGGTGAAGGAGCCATCTTTTTCAAGTTGAGACCTAGTAATTCTGTCAAAAATTCGAAGACACCAGGTGCTACATCCCAGATGTGGCAGCCGATTTCAAGTTCAGGAAGTCCTTCGTATTTAACCGTTCCCCAGGCACCACCAATTTCTTTGCGATCATCAATGATGACTACATTTTCGCCTTGTTTACTTAAGTGGGCAGCTTCAAGTATGCTCATTGGACCAGATCCAATGATTATGGTACTGTATTGATTCACGGGAAGAAAGCATAAATATAGAGTTTATAATACGCTTAAATCAATAGAGGGTCAGATAGAATTGGAAATTTTCAATCCTTGGGCTCAGAACCTTTGAGCATGGGAATAGTAATCGGAATGTTTAGGGAAGATCTAAGCCAAAACAATTGATAGAACAGTGCTAATATGATGACCCCTGCCTGGCGGTTCAACATCGACTCAAACATTAAGTTTAAGAACATGATTAGTACAAATGTGGTAATCAGGAAATGTCTATTTCTACTAAATAAAGGCTGCAAAAGGAAGAAGATTAGAAACAGCATTCCAACCAGTCCGCAAGCCAGATAGGTCTCCAGGTACTGGTTGTGGCAGTTCAGCCTGATTTCGTCTTGAAATCTAATGTTCAAGTCTTTATAACTGTTGAACAGCTCATTTCTTACATCTCCCGTGCCAACTCCAAGAATTGGATTGTCTCCAATAACTTTTGAAGAATGTCTCCAAACAAAAATACGTCCCTGAATTGTTCCATAAACTTGATTCTTATGTAGGTCGATGGTTTTTACGCTTTGAAACGCTGCATTCATTCTAGGGTTAAATTGAATCGTGGCAACCACCAGAATTGCGATTCCTATTACTGAAATAAATGCCACCGCTTTTTTATATCGATACAACATGGTGAACAGGCAAACGGAGATAGCGAAAATAAGGGTCAGAATTCCCGTCTTGGAAGAAACGACCAGCACCGTAGCAACAAACAAGCATAGAATTAAAAACCCAATTAATTTTTGAATCCCAGATCTTTTCGTCTTTGATAAGAAGATAAAATAGAATAGGAATACGAAAGCGATATCTAGGTTTAAGCTGAAATAAGAAGAATGCATCAAAATGGAGAAAGAGCCGTAGGAGATGGCTTCCGCGGAGATCAGATATTGGATTAAGAAATTGCCCCAGCAGATCACCGAGCCTAGAATGGCTCCGGCAATTAACCCTGAAATGGCAAAGCCCAATTTGCCAGATGGACGTTTGGATAGAAAGAACGCGATGATTGGAAAAGCAATAAAGGATGCTTTAACACCCAAGTCACGTAATCCATAGTCAATGTTCTCTGAATACAGCATTCCCAGTCCGAACAGGCCATAGAATATTGCGGAATAAATCATCCCTTTATTTAATCGAGCTTTTGATTTAGTGGTAGCAAATTCAATGATCGCACCAATTGCTAGTACGATAATAATAGGAGTGACCGCTCTTTCGAAAACAGATAAGCAGAGTGTTAAGGCAAAAATTAACCAATGATTGATATGTTGAAATATGTTAGTGTTCATGCGCGATCACCTTCGTATAAATATCAATCATTTTACTAACACAATCCTTCCATTCATATTTGCGCTGCACAAATTTACGTCCGGCAGTTCCCATTTCTTTTCGAAGTTCTTTTGAATCAACTAAGGCTTGAATCTTGTTAGCTAATTCATCAACGTTTTCCACTTGCACGGTGAAGCCAGTTGATCCGTCCTCAACTACTTCTGGCAATCCACCTACATTAGAAGTTACCACGGGCAATTCACAGCTAGATGCTTCTAATACAGATACACCAAAGCTTTCTGCTCTGGATGCCGCTACGAAAATATCCATCTGATTAAGTACTTTTGGAACCTGCTCTAAATCGACTCTTCCTTTGAAGGTGATCGACTCATTTAGATTTAATTCAGTTACCAGCGACTTATATTCTTCTGTTTTTGTTCCGTCTCCGACCAAAGTAAGTTTTAAGTTTTCTCCTTTTAATTTTGCAAAGGCTCTAATCAGAATGTCGATGCCATAAGTGTTCTCCATTGATTTGACTGTTCCAATTACAAGGTCATTACTAGTTTTCGAGTCAGGGCTAAAAAGAGATGTGTCGATCCCAAAAGGTGTGATTTCAATCTCTTTCTTGGTGAATTTTTGAGTTCGCACCGCCATGTCTTCACTGGTTGAAAGAACAGCGTCTGCCTTTTTAAAATTGAACTTCAGTAAGTTTTTATGGATAATGCTTTTTTCGCCAAACTCATAGATCTCACTTCCCCAAACTGAGATAGCGTAGGGGTGGGATTTAGTTAATGCTCCAAGTAGTCCATAGCTCGAAGCGTAATGGGCATGCATCAAATCTGGCTGAAATTCTGCAATCACTTCCTTCACTTTAGGGACCAGCTTTAAGTATTTGGTTTTAGATATGCCTTTTGAATTTGCATCGAAATTATCATCGCTTAAAGAGAGAGATTTCACTTGAATTGAAGTGTCTTTGTAATCTTCTTCTCGATAGGCAGAAAGTCCCACGATATAGATACTAACGTCTCTTGCAGCTAGTGCCTTCGCCCATTTAATGGTGTGTGATGATCCGGGATCTGCGAGAAATAATATCTTCATTTCAGTATACAAACATAACTATTGTAAGAGTAAAAATCTACAATTGCGTTTTGTAAGGTAGTAAACGGATGTTGGCCGCTTCCATTGTGCATTGTTTAACGGTGAATTTCAAAGACAATGTTCTTTTCATTGTCAGGATCGGATATAGCTTCGTTTAATGTGAAGTTGTTTTTCTTCAATAAGGCCACAGAAGAAAGGTTGTCGTTTTGTGTGAAAGCATCAACGGTCTTAAGGTTAAGCTCACCGAATCCATACTTCAGAACTGCCTGGATCGCTTCACTCATGATTCCTTGGTTTTGAAAAGAAGGGTGTAAATCATAGCCTAATTCAGCTTTCTTTCGGTCTTCTGTGAATTTCCATAAGCAAATTGAGCCAATCATTTTATCTGATGGTGAAAGGTTTATAACCCAATAGACGCTCTTGTCGGTTTCGAATTGACTATTTAATTTGTCAATAAACTCTAGGGCTTCATCCAAGTTGTTGGGTTTCGGTCGTTTTACAAACTCGTTTACAACGGGGTCTGATCGAAGCATTAAAACCACTGGTCCATCTGTTTCTAAAGGAGCTCTAAGGTGGAGTCGATCAGTTTTTAAAGAAGGGAAGTCAAGCATCAACAACCGATTTTGATTGAAATACGTTGATCGCAGCTAATGCAATGCCTACCATAATCCATAAAGGCATAAAGTAGATGGCTGAGCTCATGCTTAAACATCCTACACAGAACACGATTAGGGATAGGGAAGAAGCCCCTGCGATTCTTTTCATACTAGCTTCCGTTCTTTTGTAAATGGCTGTTAGCCTAAATACGATATAAGCTAGCCACCCAACAAAAGCTAGAAAGAACAGCGCTCCACCGTCTACCAGTAATTCAAGCCAGAAGTTGTGTTGGCTCAATGTTTTCTGATCCAACAGGCCCTGGTTCTTTTGAATCATTATTGAGTTTCCTGCGCCATCTCCAATTCCCCAAGAATCTACGATTGCATTTTTTGAGTTTTCTGCTAAAGCTCTTCTTACACTTATTGAGCTTATGTTCCGGTGTTCATCCGAAAACATTGCTTCCACAGATGCGATAGATTCAGACACTTTATGGTAGATGACGTTCTCCTGAGCAATACTAAAAATTCCAATTATTCCAGCGATAACGAAACCAGCGACTAAAGTTATGTTTCGAACTTTTGGCTTTAAATAGAATATGGAAGCAAGGAGCAGCATGGCTAACGCCAATATTGCTAATCGAGAATCGCTGGCAAAAATCACAAAGACTCCCAAGCCGGTTCCCACTATTTTTAAAATCCAGTTTTTACTAAAGAGAAAAAATGGAATACTCATTAATACCGCAACGGAGGTGTTATTGGGGTTCCAATGAAATCCTGTTGGGATGGTTTGAAGTTGTTCAATTACCTCAGGGGTAAAGGCCCCATCCAGTTTGTAACTACGTCCGAAATTCTCAACTAAGGGTGAGTATGGGGAAAGCGGCCATCTAAATGGAGTTAACCCCTCTAAGGTGCTTACAATTACTTCCAAGCACACAATTACACCTGTGAATCGGAGTAGCTTGTTTATTCTTATTTCGTTTATAGCGTACTCAACGATTGAAAGCGTTATCACTGAACCGAAAACAACGTAGAATAGATACTTAGTTGCTTGCGCCATGTCAATAGACCAGGTAATGGATAAACTGTACCAGATAACCATGAATACAGGGAAGAGGTAAAGTGTGCTAAACTTCTTTTTAAGAAAAGACGTGCTCGGTTTTTTAGAGAATAGCCATAGCGCAAAACATGCGAGAACTAAAATGTGGCAAAGGTAAAGAGCGCCATAGCTTAAAAACACTCCACCATAGCAGGCGGCAATTGCAGTTAGGTATATATGCCCCTTCTTCAATTCAGTAATTGATTTACTTCACTTATTTCAGCAGCCATACGTTGTTCCCAAGTCCAAAGTTTATCAGCTTCGGTTTTCTTAATGTTCGTTTGGATTTTGGATTTGAGCGCATCGTTTGAAATGATTTCTGCAAAATCCTTTGCTGCGCTTTCCGTCAAGGATTCGTTCACCTCATAGATAAATCCATTTTCTTGGTGGGTGATCCAGGATGAGGTGTCCCCATTGTTCAGCGTGAAAATAATTTTATTCGCTCTAATTGCCTCGAGTAAAGGGTTACCCACATTAGATAGGTCATACATCGATACAAATGCATCCGCAATGTTGAGGAAGTTTTTTACTTCGTGATGTGCTACTCCTCCTGTGAAGTTGATTAGGTCTTTAAATTCAGATTGAGAAGCCAAAGCCTCTAGTTCTGGCTTAGATGAACCTTCTCCTACTATGATTAGTCGTGCCTTTAAGGTAGGATTCGCTTTTTTAAACGCGATAAAAGAATTGATTCCTCTTTCTACCCGCTTCCAAGATTCGAGTCTACTTACGGTTAAGAAAACGAATTCTCTATTCGCCTTATATTTTTCAATCAAAGGAGTTGTTTGATTGGCTGGAACCTCTTGCGAGTCAACTCCATTGGTCCAAAAAACAAACTTCCCATGTTTGCCGAGATCCCCTAATTTCTCCATAGCAAGATCACCTTGAGTTCCATCATTGGTCATGATACACAAGTCTGATGCTTGGTTGAGGGCAAATATCGCCTCCTTGTTAAATTTTAGTTTTCTGGTATTGTTAGTTAAGTAGTATAGCGCTAACCAAGTTCCTTGGAATCTACTAACGATTTTACTTTCCGAGATTAGATTTTGCTTCGTCAATCTAGATACGGCAAGTACTCCATGAATTTCATAGCCATATACAACATCGTATTTGTTTTCCTTTACAAGCTGCTTTGCTTTTTTGTAAAGCATCCAAGCAGTTCTGTATGAGGCGAATTTTGTTGCAATGGTGTGAAAGACACCAGGCATCATATTTCTTAACCAAGTGAGTTTCCACTTTAATCTAATGATGTTAACACCTTCAGGGTTGATTTCATCTTCATAAAAATAATTCCCTTTTTTGGCGCCATCTCTTGCTAATAGGTAGTCTACGTCCCATCCGTCAGCTACGAATGCTTCCGGTGTTTTACGAATAACTTGAATGGATTTCTTTTTGAAATCTAAAGCAGAGATAAATAAAATGCGCTTTGAACTAGGCATTATTTGATGGAGGAATTGTTCTAATAACCTTAGCTGGATTTCCAACGATTACGGAATTATCGGGAAAGGACTTCGTAACCACTGAGCCTGCTCCAACAACGCAGTTATGTCCAATTTCCACTTCCGGCAGGATAACTACATTGGCCCCAAACCACACGTTATTTCCGATTTTAATTGGTTTAGTATCTGCTGATTTAAACTCGCTGTTCACACCATGGTTGACGCTAATGAGTCTTAATCCAGGGGCAAATAGGAAGTTTTCCCCTAGTTCGATTCCGCTTAACGCTTGAATGTAGCATCCTGTGCTTAATGAGAAACTACCAACCGTATTGTAGTCTTTATGCAGCTTGATATTTTTGTAGCCAATTACACGTGAAGTGTAGTTTACAGGGAAAGGTACTTCACTGTTCACGCGAAAGATTCGTTGAACGATCCAATTTAAAAACCTCATACCAAACTTAACTCTACCCACAATTCCCCATTTAAACACAAGATTGTCAATTGGCCTTATGAATGAAAAGAACTTTAATATTCTTTTTATAAAACCTCTCACTTATCTCCCGCGTATTTGAAAATTAATACACCCAAAATTAAGAAAAGTGCAGCACCACTGACAGCCATAAGCTGAAATGCGAAATTATAATCGTTAATGTGATGCCCATACCACAATGATCCTACTTGTGTTACAAGAAAGGAGGCGTTAAAGATAATCTCGGTGGTTAGCTTTCGTTTTGTGGTCAATAGGGTGCTTTGAGCTGAGAAAACGAATCTGAATAAATAGAATACACTGAAGAGTGCTCCGATACCTCCTGCTTCTTTGTATTTGCTTCCAAGAACCAGTTCAAATATTGAATCGCCAAAGAAAAATAAAACCAGCATTGGTATGGTTATGATTGCGAAGAGACGCAACGTAGTCTTGGCAACCAAAGGACGAACACTTCCACCATTGTTAATGATCTCATTCGATTTTTGGTAGAATACTTGGCTAAATGCTTTGCCGATAAAAGTAAGTGGCAGCGTAAGTATTCGTTGCATAATGTAGAATTGTCCTGCAACTGCGGCTCCGAACCATCCGCCAATGAGAAGGGTCGGAAGCTGATTAGCAGATAAATTGAGGAATATCGCAGGGCCTGACTTTAACGGAAAGTCTTTGTATTCTTTCATCAATCGTTTGCGGTCTTCTGCAGGAGATGGAGTTGCAAGCACTTCTTTTAAACCTTTCGCAGCTAGAATAATTCCATTCACAAGTTGACCCAATAAAGCAGCTCCTATTAGCCCTCCGGACCCAAGTTTAGCAAAGGCAGCTGTCAAGTTTGTTCCACCTGTAGATACTGCTCTACCAACACTTGCAGCCGAAACGGTTGAATATTTTTTCTTTCTCGTTTGCCAAGTGGTGAGGGCAGCGTTAAAACCATATAAAAAGATGGAGATAGGAATGAGGTAAAACCAATTGGCTAATTCTTGAGAATCAAATTGGTTGTCTGAATTTAGCAGTACAGCAATATCGTAATTGAAGATGTAGATTGGAATAGCGGCTATTATGGCCACGATGAGGCTGTATTTAATCGATATTTTGACTAGTCTTTTTGCATCATCATTAGACTTTGGTAGCATGATGGCCAAATCGTAGCGAAGGGCAGCGATTACTCCAATCCATCCGGCAATTGCCAAATACATTCCCAGGACTCCCATTTCGGAAGGCTCGAAGTAGGGGGTGATAATCGTAATAATAACTAGGCCAATTATCTGGGCAAGACCATTGCCTGACATAAGAATTAGAACATTCTTTAGAAAGTCATTTTTAATAACTGGTTTCTCTGCCACTGAAGCTTCTTAGCCGCCAAATATATTAATACTAGAACACTATTGCGGTTTAATGAATTGTGTTTCTAACTTTGCCATAACGTCTTAGCGAATGAATGTTGCCGTAATTATACCGTCTTATAACGAGGAAAAATACATCAGAGTATGTGTCATGTCCGTTGTGAACAGTGATTACAAAGAGGGAGCTCTGGAGATATACATCGTTGACGGTGAAAGTACGGATCAAACACAGGCCATTGTCGCTGAAATCTCAGCGCAACATCCAAATGTAAAGTTGGTAAACAACCCTCAGAAAGTTACTCCTGTAGCCCTGAATCTAGGTTTGAAAGCTACAAATGCCGATGTTAAGATTATTCTTGGAGCGCATTCTGAAGTAGCTCCAGATTTTGTTTCAGCAAACGTAAATGTGCTTAGGCAGCAAGCTGACGCAGGATGCGTAGGTGGTGTGTTGGAGAATGTTTATGAAACGAAAATGGCCGAAATTATAGGAAAAGGAATGTCTTCTCCATTTGGCGTAGGGAATGCTTCGTTTAGAACTGGTGCCGAAGACGGATTTGTCGATACGGTTGCCTTTGGAGCCTATCGTAAAGAGGTTTTTGAGCAGATTGGATATTTTGATGAGGATTTGGTTAGAAATCAAGACGATGAGTATAATTACCGGGTTTTATCAGCTGGATTTAAGATTTATTTGAGTAATTCGATAAACGTAAAGTATTTTGTTAGAGGTAATTATAGTAAGCTCTGGCGTCAATACTATCAGTATGGATATTGGAAGGTTTACGTTAATAAGAAGGTGAGGGCCGTAACCACTATTCGACAATTATTTCCTTCGGCTTTAGTCTTGTTTATGGTTGTGGGAGCCGGGCTGGCACCATTGCACGGAGCTTTGTTGTTTTTCTATGCATTAGGATTTGATGCATATTTAATCCTGGCATTTGTATTTGCATTTAAGAAATGCAATGGCTTTAAAGAGCTTTTTCCAATTGTTTTAACCTTTATCATTCTGCATTTTTCTTATGGGATAGGGTATTGGAAAGGGATACTGGATTTTATGATACTTGGCAAAGGTCCGTCTTCCAAAAGTCAAGAGGTGACTCGTTGATTCTAGACGATTTTAAGCAGATTAAGGTAAAACTCCTTGTGTTCTTTGAACACGTTTAAATTGAGGTAGTTGGTATGCCATAGCAGTACGAACTTGCCACCGTGATTCTTAATCACGTCAGCATATTCCTTAAGTTCAGAAAGCAATTGATCAGATTCCCCAGCTTCTATTCTCTTGAAAAAAGAGCTGTCCATAAAGGTCATTGGAAGTTCTTTTAGTTTTAGTCGTTGTCTGGTTAATACGTTGAAAACAGGGAACTCCCGGCATGTTCCGCATCTGAAGCCAAGTGATTCAGAGTAGTACATAGTCGAATCCCATTTCATGCCTACATCTTCCCAGTTTTGCCAAGTGGTAGGCGTTTCAAATCTCAGGTAGTGCTGGCGTCCAGTGGTAGAATCGGCATTAAACCTCGATTCAAATTCAGCTTTTTCACTTTCTAGTAAATCCAACTGATTAAATGTATTGTAGCTAGGGTGAAGCCCCACGTGGTGGCCTCTTTCTTTGATTTTTTCTATAGCTTCTCCTACATGAGGGTTGTCCCAAGTGTAGTTCTGATCGTTTTCATGTGTGCCATAGTGAAGGAAGAAGAAGTGAGATTTTACTCCTTTTGAGTCGCTGATGTCCATTAGTTCCTCGAAAGTGTCGTACGGATCCCTTATTAGGCCCTTTTTCGTTGCTTTAATCTGTTTTAAGTTAGCTTGGGCAAGTTTTAACGACTTGCGCTTCAGAATGTCTCCAGCAACGGTCTTAGTGGCTGTGGAGGAGCCATCCCACTTTTGAATCTCATCAACATCGTGAGTGATGATTAGTTCATAGCTGTGTTGCTTGCGACTGCCTTTATAGCCAAGATGAACCAAGCAATTCCAAATTAGATCTACATATTCGTCAACGATAGGCCTATGAAGGAATCCCCATTTTGAGGCAACGGAGTTTTTAGCTTTGGATCTTTGGTGTTCGTCCTTGTCTTTTTCGATTATTTCTTCCCATCGAGTTAACATAAAGAAGCACGCTGCTAGGATATCTGATCCAATACTAATTTGGTACTCGGAACATTCAAAATCATCGCTTCCGAACAAGACTGGAAGATTACTCCCTAGTTCATTATAAGATTTGAATTTAGGTGAAGAAGGAAGGTTTTTTAGCGATGCGATTGAATCGTTATCATCACCTTTAAATAATTCATTTTCAATTATTAATGAATTCCCACCTGAAGCTATGGTGTAGTTTTTTGAGTTTGATATTTTAAGCTCGTAATCGAGCCCAAGATAGTCGTTGAAAAGGACGTCTATGATGTATTTCTTCTCCTCTATAAATGAAGGGCCAATCTCTATTTTAATGTGCTCTTTGATGGTCTAAATATCTCAATTTAAATTCTTCAAACGATAAATAACTTAATTTATATATGCCTTGTTATATTTTGTTTTAAGAGAATGTGTTCAGAATTAGTCAAGCTTTTTACCTTTACGGTATGATTCCATTTTCTCCTCCAAGGATAGACCAAGCAATTATTGATGAAGTAGTTGATACGCTTAAAAGCGGGTGGATTACAACCGGTCCGAAAACTTTGAAATTCGAAGTAGCGTTGATGGCCTATTGTGGAAACAAAGCCACGGTGTGTGTTGGGTCCGCCACAGCTGGGATGCATTTGGTGCTGCACTGGTTAGGTGTGGGGCCAGGGGATGAAGTTATTGTGCCAGCATATACTTACTGCGCTACAGCTAATGTGGTAGAGCATCTAGGGGCTACTGTCGTTTTTGCTGATGTTAATGAGCTGGACTTCAATATCGGCTTGAAAAGTATTGCTGATAAGATTACGTCTAAAACCAAGGCGATAATGCCTGTGGACATTGGAGGATACCCTTGTGATTACGATGAGATCATGGCTTTGGTAGAGGCGAACGCTAGCATCTATGAGGGGAGAACGGAAGTTCAGAAGAAACTAGGGAGAATCGCTATCATAGCTGATGCGGCTCATTCATTGGGCGCTACGTATCAAGGAGAGCGCACTGGAACTTGTGCAGATGTATCGGTTTTCTCTTTTCACGCGGTTAAAAACTTGTCTACAGCAGAAGGCGGGGCTATCGCTTTCAATCTCCCAGATGCTTTTGATTGTGATGAATTAAGAAAAGCTTTCAAAACAAAGTCTCTGCACGGCCAGAGCAAAGACGCTTTCGCAAAAATGCAAGTAGGCGGGTGGAGATATGATGTGATTGAGGCTGGCTTTAAGTGCAATATGACTGATATTCAAGCTTCCATGGGGTTAGTGGAGCTAGCGCGATATGAGGAGAATTTAGAAAGGCGTCAGCAGATCTTTGCATTGTACACGGACTTATTACGAGAATACGATTGGGCCCATTGTCCACGGTTTAGAACAGGAGCAAAGGAATCCTCTTTCCACTTGTATTTGTTGCGCATTAGAGGTGCTTCTGAAGATCAGCGAAATGAAATTATTAAGCTGATTAGTGAGGATGAAGTGGCAGTGAACGTGCATTATCTGCCTGTTCCAGCTATGACTCATTATTCTAGTAAAGGCTATCGTTTAGATGATTATCCTCAAGCTAAAGCCAACTATGAGAACGAAATCACCTTACCAGTTTATTATAATTTGACCGATAAGGATGTTGAAATAGTTGCAAAATCAGTTGTGAAAGCGGTTCAAAGCGTATTGAATGCTTAAAAGAACCTTCGATATTTTATCTTCTCTTTGGGTGTTGGCGATTATCTGGCCATTTTTCTTGGTTTTCTTGTTTCTAGTGCTTTTCAGTGGTACGGGCGGGGCGTTTTTTGTTCAGAAAAGAGTAGGGAGGTCCGGTAAGGATTTTAATCTACTGAAGTTTAGAACGATGCGGCCTGATAGCGAAAGTGCTGGTCAGATCACCATTGGAGGAAGAGATCCGAGAATAACCAAAATAGGTTACTTCTTGCGGAAATTTAAATTGGATGAACTGCCGCAGTTATTCAATATTATTGGCGGCTCAATGAGTGTTGTTGGTCCCCGTCCTGAGGTTAGAAAGTATGTAGATATGTACACTGAAGAGCAGTTAAAGGTATTGTCGATAAGACCAGGCTTAACTGACTACGCTTCAATCGAGTATATTGACGAAAACGAAATATTAGGTAAGGCTGAAGATCCAAACGAAGCTTACATCAATGAGGTAATGCCGGCTAAGCTGAAGTTGAATCAAAAGTACATTGACGAGCAGAGTTTTGGAACTGACCTAAAGATCATCTTTAAGACCATCGGAAAAGTATTCAGTTAAGAAATATCTAGCAAACTTCTGCTTCTAAGATTGGCTCAACCTTTTTTTTTACCTCCATCGAAACCATAGACAAGGCATGGTTAATGTCTGTTATTAGATCTTCATGATATTCCACTCCTATTGAAAGCCTGACCAGTTGCCCGGTGACTCCTAATTGTTCCCTGGTAGCTGGATCAACTCCAATGTGTGTCATGGTTGCAGGGTGTTGAGCTAGGCTTTCCGTGCTTCCTAAACTCACCGCAAGCTTGATTAGGCTTAGGTTGTTTAAAAATTCGAAAGCCTCATTTTCTCCGCCTTTAATGTCAAAAGAAACCATTGCTCCAGGTGAGCTATACTGAGCTTTGTAAAGCTTGTATTGTTTGTTGGATTTAGGTATTAAGCCTAAGTAGTATACCTTCTCAACCTTGTCATGCGCTTCTAGAAAGTTAGCTATTTGTTCCGCGTTTCGAGCTTGTTGCTCCATTCTGACTTTTAGCGTCTCTAAGCTTCTTAGTAGGAGCCAAGCCGTGTGCGGGCTGATCATGTTGCCCAGGAAAGTCCTTAATACCTTGACTCTGGACATAACTTCTGAATTTCCTAGCACTGCTCCAGCTATCAAATCACTATGTCCACCGATATATTTTGTCGCTGAGTATAGCACCAAGTCTGCTCCATGCTCCAATGGGTGAGACCAAAGAGGGCCCATGTAAGTATTGTCAACGGCCAAATAGACTTGTTTGCTAGACACCTGAAAATGATTTGCAATTTCCCTGCACATTTTCATGTCAATGATGTCATTGGTTGGGTTAGCGGGCGTTTCGATGTAAACTAATGACAACCGATCACCATATCCAGTAGCGTTGATGTTAGCGATTATTTCTTCTTTTGATTGATCTGGTGTAAATGAAACGGTTTTAACTCCCATCTTCTCTAAGAAGTGCTGAATAAAGTGGTCTGTTCCTCCGTAGGTCGGAGAGCTGTAAAGGAGCAGGTCACCTCTTTTGAGGAATTCCAAAAGCACCGTAGATATGGCTGACATTCCGCTTTCAAATACAGCGCAGTCGTCTGCTTTATCCCATAAACACAAGCGATTCTCTAATATTTCCAGATTGGGATTGTTAATCCGACTATAGATCAAGCCTAAGTTCTCGTCCGCCTCTTTTTCCCGAAGTCCATAAGCGATTTCGAAATAAGCTTTTCCTTCTTCTGCGGTTTGAAACACGAAGGTTGAGGTTTGAAAAATTGGGCATTTTACTGCTCCTTCCGATAGTTCCGGCTTATAGCCATGGGTCATCATTAAGCTTTCTGGTTGAAATTGATCTTTCATAACATCTATATTTCCCGCAAAATTAGAATGAGTAGGAATTAGAACCAAATTGCATTCGTATATAAATATTATAAACCAGAATCATTAAATAATTCAGGAATAAGGTCGTATTTTTACCGTTGCATAACCTTTTTAAGGAATAATTCCTCCATCATGGACCAAATAGATCAATCAATACTGAAAATGCTTCAGAAGGACGCTAAAGTGGACGTAAAGTACATGGCAGAGCGTTTAAATATGACCAAGACGCCAATTTATGAGCGAATCAAAAGGTTAGAACGGTCAGGTGTAATCAGTAAATACGTGGCTGTTTTAGATCGTAGAAAGCTGGCTGCGTCAATGGTAGTGTTCTGTCAGGTGTCTTTGGAGAATCAAAAAATAGAGAAAATTGAACAATTCAAGAACGCAGTAGCGAAGATTCCGGAGGTGATGGAATGTTATTTAATGGGTGGAGCAAGTGATTTCTTGCTCAAGTTGATCGTTGCAGATCTGGATGCATACCATCAGTTCTCTTCTGGAAAGCTAGCTGGATTGCCCAATGTGAGCCAGATTCAAAGCTCTTTTGTGTTAGATGAAGTGAAAAGATCCACGGTGTTGCCGGTTTAATTGTCACTTTTGAATAAATCAGCATTATGATGCTATGAAACAACTGCCCATCTTAATATTTTCAATACTACTCATCGGTAATTTGAGCGCTCAAATTCAAATCCAATGGGTTGATTCGATTGAAGGAGATTTCTCATTTGTTCAAGACTGGAGTTATAATGAAGGTGTGTATGTCAATAGACATGGCCAATTGAGTTGTGATGGACTATGTCCGCCTGAGACGGATAGACTCAAAGATTCGGAAGGGAGGCTTATATATGATTCATTGAAGAAATTCTACGAGATAATCGACACATCGCACTTTAATCATACCATAAAATGCGAAGCTGTAGCCCATGAATTTGCAGGCATCAACTTCATTTTCTGTAAAAGAATGGGGGAGGGATGTAATTGTTTTACCCCTGGTTCTGTTGGTACACACAGTAGTTTGGACTTAACTTTCATCAATGATTCCTGCTCGGCTTTCATTGATTTAGTCTCCATAATGCCAGATTCGGATCAGATTTTTGAACTAATTGAAGGGTGGATTAAAATTGACAAATCCCTGTATAGTCAAGGCAAATTGAAAGCTAGTTTTGATTTGAAATTTAAAGATGAAACAAGACCCGAAAGACCTTTGGAATGGAAGGGATTGATTTGTACTAAAATTGAAAAAAACTGAGGAGACTATCTATTAACCCTATACACGTAGGCTTTCATACCTCTCCACATTACGGTTTTCTCTTTATTCATTCCATTTCTGGAAGCTACCATCTGAGAGCCAACATTTTTTGGAAGGATCATGGCGATAACTGATTCGCAGATGTTATTAGCGAATGCATATTCTTTGAAATGTCCAGCAGCCTCAGTAGCATACCCTTTGCCCCAGTGTTCGGGAAGCATGTGGTAGCCAATTTCGACTTCTTTAACACCGGCAACCTCCTGCGCTAACAAACCACATTGGCCTATGAATTCTCCAGTTTCCTTATTCTCAATGGCCATTAAGCCATATCCACTGTCGTTATACCTTTTAAGCTGTTTCTTGATCCAGTTTTGAGCTAAATCATCGGTAATCTCCTCCTCGATGAGGATGTGTTCGGTTGCATCTGGATTAGATAGAAATATTTTCCATGATTCCACGTCATTTTCATTCAGTGGTCTAATTCTGAGCCTTTTAGTTTCTTGAGTATTCAGGTGATCTTTCATTTATGTGCTACAAAACGGAGGTAGTAAAAACCGTCTAATACTAATATAGTGGTAAATTCAATACGCGCCTCAAACTCTTCGATTTGTGACCAAATATTTAGGATAAAGTGCGGTTTTTGCACTTCAAAAAAGGAAAATCAACTAGATTTTGCTATTCGTGATCTCCACAATAACCGTTTCCATGGCTTGTGCCTTATCTTGAATCTCCTGACCTCTAGAAATGATATCATCAACATAGGCCTTATCATCTAAATCCTTGCAGTTAATTTTGACGTTCATAAACGCCCCCATTACCGCGGTTCGTGCGCATAATGCACCAACTCCTGCATCAGTAACTGAGTTCGGATTTCCGAATTCTGCCATTGCCTTATTTACTTCCATAGAATTGTAAGCAGTTTCCATTACTTTGAATGGAATTTCAATGGCATATTTAGTGGCATCGGAAATCGCTTTCTTTCGAGCTGCAATTTCTTCTTCTGTTCCTTTAGGTAATCGGAACGCGTCCATTATTTTGTTAAATGAATTGGTGTCTTCATCTACAAGTCTGTTCAGTTCGCTTTTATAAGCTTGTCCTTTTATGGCCCATTCAGAAAATTCATCCCATCGGCTATCCCATCCTGCTTTATGAGCAGAAAGATTGGCTACCATTGTTCCCAACGAAACTCCTAGTACTCCAACGTAAGCAGAAATTGAACCTCCTCCTGGTGCAGCGCTTTCAGATGCAGTTTCGTCAGCAAAATCAGTTAACGTCATGTCTACTAATTGATCTGACTTTTCTGCGTTTAACATGTACTCGATAATTCTTTCTTCTGGCTTGAATGGTGCTAACTCGTCTAGTCCTAGAGACTTTACAGCAATTTTGATGATCTCCGATTCAGCAATACCGGTAGATCTTTGTTGTTTTCTTAGGTAATGCTTTCCAGCGTCAAGAATCGAGCTTAATGGAACTAATCCAACTAATTCAGATCCTGTTACTCTAATACCTCTGTTAGTAGCGCATCTTTCAACCTCGTCAAATGCCTTATGGATAGAACAAGTGTTGATGTTTGTCAAATTCATAGAAATTTGAGCAACTCCGTATTCTTCAATGAACCATCCAATTGCTTTAACTGAGGTTAGCGTACCTGGAGTCCAAACATCGTTACCATTTTCATCTACAATCTTTTTACCGCTTAAAACGCCTCCTTCACGAGCTACTCTTCCTTTTTCTCTAACATCATATGCTATCGCATTTGCTCTTCGGGTAGAAGTGGTGTTTAAGTTAATGTTGTATGCAACTAAGAAGTCTCGGGCAGAAATAGCTGTTGCCCCAGTTGTTCTTGCTTTGTCGTAAGCAGCTGGACCACAATCAGGCTTTGAAGCTGGGTCCGTTAATTTGTTTTTCAATCCTTCGTATTCTCCCGCTCTTACTACAGCTAAGTTTTGTCGGTCTGCACTTTTGGCTGCGTTTTCGTAGAAGTATACTGGAATGTCAAGTTCTGCTCCGACACGTTCACCTAATTTATGCGCATAAGAAGCTGTTTCTTCCATGCTGATGTTTGAAATTGGTACCATCGGACAAACATCTGTAGCTCCCATTCTTGGGTGTTCACCAGAGTGTTTGCTCATGTCGATTAATTCAGAAGCTTTTTTAATTAATCTGAAGGCTGCCTCTACTACTGCTTCAGGTTCTCCTACAAATGTGATTACTGTTCTGTTGGTGGCATTTCCAGGATCTACATCTAAAAGACGTACACCATCTACTGTCTCCACTACATCCGTAATTGCTTTTATAACAACTGGATCTCTTCCTTCACTTATATTCGGTACACATTCAATTAACTGCATGTTTGCTTAGATTTAATTTGTCTTTGGATTAACAATTAAATGCGCAAAAACCATCACGCACCAATTACGGCTGTGAAGTTATAAATAAGAACATGTTTGAGGAATTAATTTTGGATTAATTCAATATTTGTAATCAACAGATAGACCTACACTCTGGTTGACGTATACTACTACGACATAATCTTCCTTATGATCGGGAACTCTGATTTCCTTGATGTTGAAGTAAAGTGTCTCTGTAGTTTGCTTTTTACACTTGTCTCCATGCGCATCGTGAATTAAAGCCAATCCAATTTTTGGAGGCAGGCTTTTTTGATACGAGTGATTTCCATAGAGAACAAAATCATGTAGTTTACATCCTCCGTAAGAAACATTAACCGCTAGGGTATCAATTCCTACCATTTTTAGTGAGTTCACTGTTACTGCATCTATTGCCTTAGGAAGCATTAATGATTCCGACATTTGAATTTCTGAGACTTCCATCTCCGCAGTTACTTCAGGAGTGTCACTTCCTGTATCAGTTGTATCTTTTTTACTCTTACAAGAAACTACCAATAACATCATGATAATTACTAACCCGGAAAATTTAAACAATCTCATATCTTAAGAATTAAGTTCAATGTACTAAATCAAATTCTGTTCCAAACGAAAGATAAGTAGGAATTTTGTGGTAAAATGATGGATTAACTAAGGTTTTCCACAATGAATCATTGGCAATGCTGGATTTCCGAACAAGATTTATTTCTGCAACGCGTCTTTGCTTTCCAATACTTGTTCCAAGCCAAACATCTCGTCTCTTAATCTTGCAGCTTCTACAAAATTTAAGTCCTTCGCTGCTTTTTCCATTTCCTTTTTCGATTTCTTGATCGCTTTTTCAAGTTGGTCAATAGTCATATACGCAACAACCGGATCTGCGGCTAAATTTAAATCTTGAGGCTCAATATATGCTTGCTTTTCAGGTTTTTCAAATCCTAATGTAGCTCGCTCCAGAATTTCTTCACGGGTATTTGTCATCCCTTTTGGAGTGATGTTGTTTGCTACGTTATATGCATTCTGCTTTTCTCTTCTTCGCTCCGTCTCATCAATAGTTTTGCGCATTGAATCGGTGATTTTATCTGCGTACATTATCACTCTTCCTCGGACATTTCTAGCAGCTCTTCCTACTGTTTGGACCAAACTTCTTTCAGATCTCAAAAATCCTTCTTTATCCGCGTCTAAAATTGCAACCAGTGAAACCTCTGGTAAATCCAATCCTTCTCTTAGAAGGTTTACGCCTACTAACACATCGTATACTCCAAGCCTTAAATCTCTTAGTATTTCAACTCTTTCCAGTGTGTCAACATCAGAATGGATGTAGGCTGACCTTATTCCAAGTCTTTCTAAGTATTTATGAAGTTCCTCAGCCATCCTTTTGGTTAAAGTAGTCACCAAGGTTCGTTCCTGTACTTCAATGTTAGATTGAACTTCTTCCATTAGATCGTCAATTTGATTCATGCTTGGTCGAACATGAATTTTAGGATCTAAAAGTCCAGTAGGCCGAATTACTTGCTCAACTACAACTCCTTCTGACTTTTCCAGTTCATAGTCCGCTGGAGTAGCGGTAATGTATAATGTTTGAGGAGTCAACGTTTCAAATTCCTCAAATTTTAAAGGCCTGTTGTCCATCGCAGCGGGCAATCTAAATCCGTGTTCTACTAAATTTATTTTTCGAGATCGATCACCACCGTACATGGCTCTAATTTGAGGAATCGTTACATGGCTCTCATCCACTACCATTAAAAAGTCATCGGCAAAATAATCAATGAGGCAGAATGGCCTTGTTCCTGGTTCTCTTTTGTCAAAATACCTCGAATAGTTCTCAATTCCAGAACAGTAGCCTAATTCACGCATCATTTCTAAATCGAAATTTGTACGTTCATCTAATCTTTTCGCCTCTAGGTGCTGTCCGCCTTCCTTTAGGAATTCTAATTGCTTCGTCAAGTCTTCTTGAATTTCAAGAATGGCTTGCTTAATGGTTTCTGGGCTAGTTACAAATATGTTTGCTGGGAAAATTTGAATCGTTTCAAAATCTTCAATTGTTTTGTTGTGAACAGGATCGAAAGTTTCAATGCTTTCAATTTCATCACCCCAGAAAACAATTCGAACTGCATAATCTGCATAAGCCAAGTAAATATCTACCGTATCTCCTTTAACTCTGAATTGCCCTCGTCCTAATTCCGCATCTGTCCTTGAGTAAAGATTCTCAACCAGTTTGAGTAGAAATTTATTTCTGGATATGACATCTCCCTTGTTTACTTTAATCAGTCCTTTGTTGAACTCTGCCGGATTTCCAATACCATAAATGCAGGAAACCGATGAAACCACAATGACGTCCCGTCTGCCCGAAAGCAGAGTAGAGGAAGCGCTTAATCGAAGCTTTTCGATCTCTTCATTGATGGATAAATCCTTTTCAATAAAAGTGTTTGTAACAGGAATGTATGCTTCTGGCTGATAGTAGTCATAATAAGACACGAAGTACTCAACCGCATTGTTGGGGAAGAAGCGCTTGAATTCTCCATACAATTGAGCCGCCAACGTTTTGTTATGTGAAAGAATTAAAGTTGGACGGTTAACTTCCTTAATCACATTGGCAACAGTAAATGTTTTTCCAGATCCAGTAACTCCAAGTAAGGTTTGACCACCAACTCCATTGTTCAATCCCTCAACCAACTGGTCTATTGCCTCCGGTTGATCGCCCGTTGGTACAAAATCACTTACTAAATCGAATTCCATAAGGGTAAATTTAATAGTTTGGCTTGTCCATTGTATACTAATTACAAGAAATATCGTAAGATGTTCTAACGGACGTAAATTTTAAGTGGAATATATGATGAAGTGGATTGGAGTTTTAATTTTATTTTTCTCAATAACCGCCTTTGGTCAAGAGGTGAAACATAAGAAAGCTTATAAAGATTCTGTGGCCAAAGTTCACATTGAAACGGTCAAGAATGGAGTTCTGCTGGTCAGATTACGATCCAATCAAAAATTATTGAAAGCATTATTAGTCAAGGGAGATACGGTTGGTGAACATAATAAGTCTCGAGAAATTAAGGTGAAGCAACTGGAGATTGTAAATGCGTTTAAATTGAATTATCAATTTTCAAAAGTTCTGTTCTTCTACAGTCATCATTCGAAAGAAGTCAAAGCAAAAAATTGGAATGGTACAATCTTAAATGATGAATTAAAGCCAGTCAAGTTTGATGGAACTCCTCATTTAATATTAGATCCGTACCTCGTCACGTTAACAGGATTAGATGCAACTCAAAATGGCATGTCCGTTTTTGACGCCAATTTTAAGTTGCTGGAAAAGCCTTTTCCTTATTACATTAGAAAGCGGGACGGAATATTCTTTTTACGAAGAGACGTGTTTTCAATGGTGTCTCTCCTCGATAAAAACTTCAACTGGGCTGAAGGCAAATTCTTAAAATAATGCTGGATAAAAATCGCATTTAAGTCTCCAATCCCAAGTAGAATGATTGGTGGTAGTTGTAATGTAAATTGGAACTTCCATGTACGCTTTCTGAAGATCGCCACTTTTATTCGAGGCCGGAATCCAATGTGGCATTCTTTCAAAAGCTTGAATCAATTTTGAATTCACATAGTCTCCATAAGGACTATAGGTAACGACAACATTTTTCACTTCACCTTCTTTGTTTACAGCAAATTCGACTACCATTTTACCTTCATAAGGAACCCGATTCGGATAGGTTATATTCTTACTTAGATATGATTCTAATGCTGCTTGGCCTCCTGGGTATTTAGCCTCATTCGTATTTACAATATACCTTGACGTTCTGCTTGGTAACTTAGCAATGTCTTTCCTAGTTATGTTGCGATATGAACCTCCATCTTTATCAATTAAAGGAACTTGAGAATAGCCAGTGCTAAACAACAGGGCCAAGAATAATAATGCGAATACGTTTTTCATGCATATAGGATGCACTCAATTTTGAATTTCCATAAAGGAATTAGAAATCGTTGGAAAGGGTAATGGCTAATTGGAAATCATGTGTGCTCATGTCGTTGAAGTCATAAGCTTCAAGTCGCATGTTTGCTAAAGTATCAGAGATTCCTACGTTTAAATTTTGCGATGCTAGTAAACGAAGTAATCGCATCTCGCTTAGCTCTGTATAAATTGATAATACTGAATCACAATATACCTGGGTTTGAGCGTAATTGCCCAGTTTATAAGCTGCTAAAGCATCAAGCGTTAACGTAATTCGATCATTTGGAAGCTGTTTCTCCAATAGATGATGTGCGGTTTTTAATTTTTTTGGACTGGTGGAGGCAGCAATAAACATAGATTGATAGATTGCTGTTGAGGTTGCATTCGTTGACTGTTGCAGGTATTTCTTAATCAATGTTATCTGATCAATTTCAAGTAAGTATGGAAGAATATTAAGCTCCGTTCTTTTGATGTATCCGCGGTATTTTTCCTTCTCATCAATCTTGTCTAAAGAGCGCTTTGCAGCTGCGTAGTTTCCCTTAAAAAATTGATTTCCAGCAATCATATTGAATTTCATGATCCCTTTAGTCCATTGTTGTCTATCAAAATCATAATGACCAGATCGGTCTCTTCCCCAGTTATCGAAAAGAAGTTCTTTAATGTATTCACTGTACGACTGATCCAGGAGAAAACTATAACCATCAACTATAATAATGGCATCCCCAGACAAGTCTAATTCGAAATCAATAATATCGTACATGAAATTCTGATAAGCTCTGAATCGTAGAAAAGTCTTTCCATCTTGCTTATATAATGACTTAAATTCAAAGGAGCCATCCTCGATAATAAAATCGGTTAAGGATTTTCCAATTCTAAAGGCTCCGCCAAATTCAGTTCTTAATTCTTCTCGTTCGAGGTATTTCAATGAATACTCTTGAGTTAAATCATCTCTAATTTTCTCCACAGTAATGCATTCGAACAATGAATTGAAATTCCGCTCTCTTACTTTTTTTGCAACATCTCTTCCAAAGTTCCTTAATGCCAATTCGTTGAATTTTTCCTTAACTACAGGAGTCTCGACTTTAGATTCGCAGCCTAAAGTGAATACAATTACAAGCATTGGAAGCAATCGAATAAGACTGGCCGATATACCTGATTTGAATAGAAGACTACGTGAATTTGAATTAAAAAGGGCCATTAAGACGGCAAAGGTTAAGCGTAAAACAAAGGTTTGTAATTGAAAGGTGAATTTAAAGCTAATAATCCACAATTAAATTCACCTCAATGTCCGTATTAGTCTCCCATTTTGGGAAAGTCTGTCCTGCTTTGGGAGAGTCGCCCGTCACAGGATTAGTGTAACCAGCTGAAAGTCAGCAGAATAACTTTAATGGTCGCTCTTTTGCCATTGTTCAGAAAAAACAAATCATTATGAAAACAAGAATTACATCCATGCTAGTTATCTGTATCGCTGTGATCGCAATGAGTTTTACCATTGGATCTAAAAATGCAGGAACCGTTTTATACACAGGAAAAATCCTAAGTGCGGACGGAGAAAAAATTGAAAACGTTAGAATTAAAATTTTCGTTGATGGCGAGTACCACTCGTATCGATTCATTGAAGATGGAAAATGCGAATTTGTACTTCCTAAACAAGGAGATGTTCAAATGCACTTTTGCCATAAATTTTCTGCGGAGTCTTGTATTAAAGTAGATACCAAGATTAATTTGAAAATGAAAGGTGCTGCTGTTGCATATGACATGACATTGTATCCAAAAAAGAATCTGGAAAAAATGAATGAAATCCACGATTTTAAAAATTCACCTATTGCTTCTTTCAAGGTAAATGCAGATGGTGAGGGAGTAAATCAAATTGAAACTCAAACGAAGCAAATTCACGAACAAGCGATGGAAATCGCGGCAGTTCCTGCTGAATAACAAACCAACCTAAAACCGAAAAAATGAAACTTAAGCACGTAAAATATCTTTTAGCAATTGGTTTGATCAGTACGATTGGAACCATGAATGCTCAATCAAAGATTAAAGTAAAGGCAGATGTAACGAACATGTCTAGCACGATGAAAAAATTTAACGTCCATGTTTATGAATATGGTAAACTAGTCAAGACGTTAAAGAATAAATCTGGAAAATTTAGCTTCACTGTGCCTAAAGACACAGAGTATATGCTAGAGGTGGTAGCAGATAACCACTATACTAGAAGGATTGCATTTGATAGTAAGGGATCTTCGGCCTCGCCAGAAAAAACTTACAAACTAGACATGAATCTTCTAAGAAAAGACTTCCATGAATACATGGGAGAGCATGAAGACTTACTTGATCTACCTCTAGCTTTTATAGGGAGAGATGCCAACGGATCTTTTATCGACAAAAACCAGTCGCATTCAGTTGTGCTTAATGATGAACTTAAAACAAAAGTACAAGACATTCTTGTATCAGATTTGTAATTTTTAGCTCCATGCTTGCCTCGTGCAGGTGTGGAGTTTTTTAAAATATTAGAAAAAACCGCCTTCCTCTCGAGATATCGAGAAGAGGGCTTTTTATTTTGTTATAGGTTTATTGAACCTGTATCCTTTTAAGTTGTACTGCATTATGAGATTCAAATAACCGTTGATTCGGTTTTAAACCCCTCATATGAAAACAGTTCTTACAGTTACCATGTTATTAGCTTTTGCCGTTAGTTTCGGGCAAGAAGAAACTCCGATGATTCAATGGATCGGAAAAATCAATAATGCCTCCACTTCGGCTAAAATGAGCGGGGTGCAGATAAAGGTTTTAAAAGAGGATAAACAAGTGAGTTCATTCACCAATGAGAAAGCTGGCAAATTCAAATCAGAAGAATATGAGTGCGGCTATCGCTATAAGATTGTCTTTTCTAAAGCCAACTTCATTTCAAAGTCACTATTAGTGGATGTAGATAAGAATTATTTTCCAGAAGATATGGATGAGTTAACCATATTGGAGAGCGATATTCTAATGGTCCCAAAACAAAAAGAAGTTGTTTATGACGAAATTGAAACAGCGGCAGGAAGTGCTAAGATTAACACCAGTACTGGTTATTTAGGTTGGGATACGCCTTTCGCTACTAAATGTAAAAAGCGTTTTGATGATTTCTTAGTGAAAGTGGATCAGTCTTTAGCCGATCTGGCAACCGCTAAGTCTTTATATAAAGATGGTAAGTACGAAGAGGCAGGAAAGGCTTTTGAAAATATTGATTCGAAAATGATCATTCCTTCTATTCTAAATAAACTAGATAGCGATATTCAAGCTGGGATTTCAAATGGACCTCAGGCTCAATACCGAAAATTAATCGCCAAAGCAGACTCATATTTTGAAGAAGGGGAATTGGATAAATCTGAAGGATTGTATAAGCGGGCAGTAGAGATCAAAAAAGCCGATACGCATCCGGTAAAAATGTTAAAGCTAATTGATGAGAAACGTAAAATTCTCTTAGTAACTAATGAACCTGATCCAGTAGATAGACCGGTTCATGAAGTGGTGACCATTAAAGATCCGATCCGAACTATTGAAACTGATCCCATAGCTGCAACTTCTAATAGTTCTTCCAGTACGGTTAGTTCAGGTTCAAAAAACATTACACAACTAAGAGCTTATGTGGGTGATGATTTACTAGAACAAAAAGAAAAGTACGAAGCTTACAATCGGGAGTTAAGTTCTAGAACGCGTAGCTACTCTTCAAATGATTATTATAGAAACTATAGAACTCGAGCGTATACACCGCCAGGAAATGATAAAACTGCTCGGGTTAGAGAATATAATTCAAGTAGTCACCTTGATGCTGTAGCTGCCAGAGGAAGAAAGATTCAAGAAAATCGAGGAACAGGAGAGTAAATTAATTAGATCTCAAGTACTTTCCGGAAGTCCATTCAGTCTGTCCATCAGAATATAGAACTTCATATTTGGTTTTTGTAACTGCTTTTATTGAACAGTTATAGTATTTCCCTTTGGCCTTCCAGTTGCACTCAACTTTTGCTCCAACCGTCCAGTCTAATGGCTTAAGGCGATCAGTAGATGTAGTTTCAGTATAGCCATCATCGTATTTCAGACTAACCTTCTTTCCAGCAATCCTTGTGATAGTGCAGCTGTAGAACTTTCCTTTGCCTTGCCAGTTTGCTAAAGCTCTTTGACCGGTTGAAAAGCTATTGCTTGATGGAGTGCCTGGAGGAGCATCCGATACAGTTTCAGTGTCCCTTGGTGTTTTAGGGGAATTAGCTTCATCGCTGCTATTAGCTGATGTTAATTGCTTCGGAATTATAATAAAAGCATTCTGGTAACTACTCCTGGATGTGAATTTGGAAGTTCCAATGTTGATTTCCTTTCGAAAGCATCCAAAGGTCACTATTTGGTTGCTGCTATTTAAAATATGATCAGGCCATTCTGAACCTTGTCCTTGATACACAATTGTCTTCAGCCGCTTTCCTGATAAATCAAATGCTTGCTGATATACTTCCGATTTATATGGAAAAGTAGTTTCAACTGCCTTGAAGTTATTTTCACCATCAGATAGGTTCATTTTCCACCAGCCAGTTACGATAAGACGATCATTAGCAACCGACATACTCTCAACTCTGTTCTCTCTCTCAGATTCCATGGTGTAAGTCCATTCACCTTTCCAATCTGAATTTACTTTTGCCACGAATGAGACTCCACTTGAAGAACTAGCCGTTGGAAGCTCTTTGCCACCAATGAAGGGTGCCGGGGCATTCTTGTCTTTTTGATCTCCTTTATAATGCCCACCTAGCACGATACCACCATCATCAAGAAATACCATAGAAGTATATTCTGCTTGGTATTTAGAAATTTCTTGAATTTTTTCCATTTCACCTGTTGGAGTTATTTTCATTAAGAATGAGCTTTTGAAATAAAGGTCAACGCCTCCTGTTCCTTTAGGGAATACTAGATCAGTAGTTAGTGTTGTAGTTCCAAAAATGGCCTCTTCACCAAATTCTCCTAACACATGGAAGTTGTTGTCTTTATCAAATGACATCAAATCTATGTGCATGTCCGTAAAATCATCTTGTCCTCCTTCGGTAAATTGTCGCCAAATTTCTTTCCCGTCTTGATCGTATTGAACGTAGCAGATTGCGCCTCTCTTCTTTTTCGACAATGATTCTCCATTTATTTTAACGCCATCTTTTCCAACCCATAACAGGCAAGCTAAAGGTTCGCCATTCTTATTGAGCGCTCCTTGCATATGAGGGTCGTAATAATTTCCTGAAAAAGTACATATTGATTTAGTCGACAAAATCTTACCATCTAAGCTAATCTTGGTCAATATCATTTCATGCTCGCTAGTTTCTGCTTCTTTATTTTTATCCTTAAGGATCGATAAAACACAGATATCATTGGCGGTTACTACCACATCTCTAATGATTACATCTAACTCAGTAACCCAGAGAAATTTTCCCGCTGAGCTAACCCTCGCAACATATCCTTTACCATCCTCTGAACTTTTGCTAAATGATCCGAACTGCGCGTTTCCTTTAAATGATCCCCGTATGATGAGGTCGTTGTTAGGCAAGGATCTGATCTGAAAGATGTCTGAAGTCCGCGAACTATTGATTTGTAAAAACGATTGAGCGTTTAGAGTTGATGCACTTGCAACTAATAATATGATTGCTGTGAAGTAGGCTGGTAATGAGATTCTTAACATTGGGCAGAGTTTAGTTCGAATGTACATAAAATGACTTAATCCAAAACTGTACCAAAATAAAATTCAATCGATTAATTCAAATATGAAATGAGGAAGCTAAATCAATCAAGCAAATGATTGTACTACTATTTCGGAAAGTGAAATACAACACTGGGAAGTTCTTGCCTAAATACTTGAGTACTAGATAATACATTTACTCACAACCGATAGAACTAATAAAATGTAGCCAGAGTTCTATTCAAATTTTTCACTTATGAAACCTATTAGAAACAACCGCACATTGACAATAAGAAGCAGGAAAACAGTTGCTATTATTCTAGCCTTAACCATTTGCTCTCCATTCTTAGCACAAGATTCATTTATTGGAGATGAAGTTGCTTTAGATCAAACTTTCAATCCGGTGGTAATTCCAGGAAATGAAAATGGATCTGAATCGAAAGAAGATAAGCGCCATATGCCCGAATCTCTTATCACATGGGAATATTCTAGGAGCGATGGAGCGTTAAAAATTAAGAAAGACTATTCATTGGTGCAATATACTTTTGATGGGATGGCGTTTCAGCGAGAAGTGCTTTTTACATCTCCCTATACCATTCCACATGTTTCAGATTATAAAGCTGAAGTATATCAAGATCACTTTATCATTAACACAGCAGGAGACATATTCGATTTAACAACCAACGAATACATCCATACGCAAATTGGCAACGATGTGTTAATGGACAAGCAAGACAATAAATTACTCTACAGAAAGAACTTGGTTCTTGATCATGAAGAGGATTCTTTAGATCAGGTAAGACATGGAGCTATCGAGACGGAGTTTTATTATTTCAACCTCGACACGAAGCAAATTGAGAATAACTTAGGACGAATCTATTCAAGTAATAATGTGTTTTTAGGGATTGGGCAAATTAACAACGCTGTGTTTTCACCTAACAAGGAGCAACTAGCGGTCTTTTATCCAAAAGCGGATCATGAAAACAAGTGGTTTATCGATGACTCTAAAGATTCACCTTGTGGATCGTCTAGAATTTATGCTACTCCTGGTACGCTTAGGATTGTAGATGTGAAGACCGCAAAAACGGTATTGCTTCAGGAAGTACTATATGATTTCGGTAAGACGAGTTTTAAGAAAATGCCTTTGCATTGGGTTGACAATAAGACTATTGTTACTCACAAGAAAAACGGAAGCCTGATTAGAATTAACACAGAAACGAAAGAAGTAAAAGACTTCAATAAAATTTCATACATCATGTCATGTGATGCGACCCCAAGCTTTTTCCAAAGTGCTTCTGGGACTGTTTATTATCGATATTCTCAAAAAGGAAATGGAATTTATGCAGTAGATGCTTCAAGTTTGAAAATGAAAAATGTTAGTAAGTATGACCTAGATTCCGATATCAAACTTGGCGTGATGAGAGATAATCCTGGACACCACGTAGGGTACCAGTATTTCTTAGGAGATAAGTTAATTATCGGTCATGATGCTGCAACCAATAGAAATTCTTTCACTAAAGACTACTTGGCAGTGTTGATGCTAGGCGACCAACATCAGTTTGAGCCGGCAGATGCGCACAGTAAAATTATGGTTGTGGATCGAATGAACAACGATAAATTCGAAATAGACATTACGCACTTAAAGCAAATGATAGGATGGTTTGATCATAACGGAATTATGGAAAGTGCTGAAGTAATTGAAGAGAAAGAAAATTAAAAAATTAGTTTAATCAACCTACTATAATCCATCAGTCTTTAACTAGGCTGATGGTTTTTGATTTTATGAATTCCAAGTTTCCCAAGCCTTCTCAGCTTGTTGCTGCAGCATTGTTAGTCCATTTATAGTTTTCGCTCCTTCAGATTTACCTTTTTTCATGAACAGGGTTTCTTCCGGGTTGTAAACCAGGTCTACCAGTAAATGACGATCTGTTATAAATTCGTACGGCAAATCAGGAAAAGTATCGGCCGAAGGAAACATGCCAAGTGGGGTAGTGTTGACAATCAATTGATGTGATTGAATGATGTAGTTGTTTAATTCAGGATAGCTAATTTCTCCCGGTTGAGGGTTTCTCGAAACAGACAAACAATCAACTCCTAGTTCCTGCAATACATATTTAACCGCTTTAGAAGCTCCACCTGTGCCTAGTATTAATGCTCGTTCATGGTTTCCTTTAAAGAATGGCTTGATGCATTGTCTGAATCCAAAGGCGTCCGTGTTGTAGCCTTTCATGATTCCATCCTTAAAAGTGATAGTATTAACTGCTCCTATAGCTTCTGCAACTGGATCTAATTCGTCCAAGAACGGAATGATTTCTTCCTTGAATGGGATGGTCAGGTTAATGCCCGAAAGATCATTGTTTTCAATCAAATTCTTAAAATCCGCAATCGATTCTAATTCAAAGTTTTCATAAGATGCATCTATTGCTAACTCAGCGAACTTTTTGGTGAAGTGAGTTTGGGAAAAAGAGTGTCCAAGTTTCTTACCGATTAATCCGTAAGTTCTATTCGACATCTTTCTTCATTTTTTTGGCAACGAATTCCATAATGAAAATAAGTGCGAATCCTCCAACCATGATCGCAATGGCCGTCATAATTTCCGGATCTTGAGGAATGTAGTCAGTAACTTTACCAGTGCTGAGCCAGGCAGAAGGAACATCATAGTCTGAGCCAGGTAGCACGCTAGCCGATATAAAAGGTTCAGCATGTTCGTCTATTTCTCCAGCGTGCTTAATGACCATTTGATCAACTTTTTTCCAAGGCCAGATCTTATTTAAGGATCCAACTAAAAAGCCTGTTAACACAGCAATTGTCACGTTTTTAAACTTCTTGAAAAGCCATTTTAATATACGAGCAAAGGTCAATAAACCTACTACACATCCTGCGGCTACTACTGCAAGCAATGAGAAATTTCGATCGGATAATGCCTCAATTATTGGTTGGTAAACACCAAGAATCAACAAGATAAAACTGCCTGAAATTCCAGGTAAGATCATCGCGCAAATGGCTAGCATTCCACAAATGAACATGTACCATAATTCGTTAGAGGAGGCTAGAGGAGGCAGTATGGTCACAGAATATGCTGCAACCGCGCCTAGAATAATACCTATTATGGGACCAGCTCCCCATTTTTCAATCTGTTTCCCGACATAGATTATACTGGCCAGTACTAGACCAAAGAAAAAGGCCCAGAGTTTAATTGGTTCAAATTCGAGTAACCATTCAATTCCTTTTGCGAGACTAAAAAGACTAACTCCAATTCCTAGAAAAAGAGAAACTAGGAAAGTGCCGTTGAAACTATTCCATGCGGCTTTAATTCCATCCTTCTTGAGGATCTTAAATAATCCAAAGTTAACGGCACTAATAGAATCTAATAGTTTTTCATAGATCCCAGTGATGAACGCAATCGTACCACCAGATACTCCGGGAACAACATCCGCTGCACCCATTGCTAATCCTTTAAGAAATACTAAGAAATAAGCACCGATGTTACTCATTAATAAGCTTGTAACGTTTGGTCAATTTCTGCGACCCACGCAAGAATTCCTCCTTGAAGATTAAAAGTATTAGTGAATCCTTGCCGTTCTAATTCTTGAACAACAGCACCACTTCTTGCGCCACTTCTGCAATGAACTACAACGTCAACGTCTTTTTTGATGTCAGCCAACGAATCTAAAATGTCACCCATTTTAATTCTTTGTCCATCAATACTTACAATGTCAATTTCGTGATCTTCACGAACATCAATAAGCTGATGTGGGTGACTACTGTCTCTCCACGCTTTTAATTCTTGAACGGTAATTGAATTCATTTTGCTTTTTCTGTTTCTTTTTTAGCTTGTCTTACTTTTGCATGATCACCTTCTGGTTGTTGCAGGTCATCAATGATATTTTCAGGAAGGTAGTTGAAGAATGTATCTCCTCTTAATCCTAATCTTAAACATTCCAATGGAATTACATCATTTGGAGCAATGTTCCCAAGGCTTACGTTGGCACCAAAAATATTGATGAACCAAACTTGTTGCTTTTTACCAGGTGCTTCCCAAAGAATTTTATCTGGCGGAATTTTAGCAATGATCTTGTTGATTAAGATCGTGTGAGGGGTGCCATTTGGTCTAAAAATACCAACTGATCCACTCTCTCTTCCTTCTGCAATTACTTTCCAAGAACCGGCTTCCAGTTCATTCTGCATCATTTTAATCCATTTACTAGGACTAATTAGAATTCCTTGTTCTTTTGAGCCTACTTCACTTAAAACCACTCTGTTTTTAGCGAGTTTTTGAACGTACTCACATTTCTCATTGTGATTCAACACGATCGATCCGTCTGAAACTTCACACATGTCTAGATTATACTGATCTAGAAATTTTCTAAAATCTCCGAATTTTTTTCGAGCGATAAAAGCTTCAAATAATGTACCCCCTGGGTATACTTGAATGTTGTTCGCTTGATATAGTTTAATCTTTTCCGCTAGGTTATTTGTAACGTATGAAGTACCGAAGCCTAGTTTTAATAGGTCAATTTTATCACCGGCTACTTCAATTAAATCTTCCGCCTGACGAAGACTTAGTCCTTTATCCATTACCATGGTAAGGCCTTTTTCCCTTGGCTTTTCTGGTCGCTTCGGAATATGTGTTAATTTAAAATTCATCTTTATTTTTTGAACGTTTCGATGATGTTTAATACATCATTGATGTTCTGCGCTTCTGGGTAGTAATTAAATAATTTGTCATGTGCCTCAAAGTTTTTGTCCAAAGCGATTTGGAGTTGACTTTTTGCACTTTCGTTTCTTCCGGATTGCAATAAGTAAGCAACCAAACGATACATTAGTTCTTCGTTGTTCTTATTGGTTTCCAATCCTTCTTGAATCACTTCAACCGCTCTTTCATACGATTCGATTTCCGTTAAAACATTGCTTAAGTCTAGCCATGCATTAATGTTGGTTGGCTCTAAAGCCAGCACTATTTCATAGCAATCTTTAGCAGCGTCATATTGTTCTAGCTTCTCATAAGCCTCACCTAGAACATACCAGTATTCATGATTCTTGTCGTCAATTTCAGTTGCAATCTTTAACAGTTGTACGCTTTCAGTAGTGGCTCCTAGCTGATCTTTTACAATTGCTTTCCCTAACCAAGCATCGCCTAATTTATCATCTAACTTAATCGCTAGATCATAATGCTTAAGGGCCGCTTCATTGTCTCCTAACTTTTCATAACACTCAGCAATGTAGTTGTGCGTTATGGCTTGTTCTGATTCGTGTTCAAACGTTTTGAAGTAAAGAGAGATTGCAGTAGTGTAATCTTCCATTTGTCCATAGCAATTGGCGCTATTAAAGTACGCGGAAGAAAAAGTGTCTTTTATTATCGTGCAGTAATCATATGAAGCAATTGCTTCTTCAAACTGATTCATTCTGCTATAAGTATTACCTAAGATGTACCACGCTGTGAAAGAGTAGGGGTTTTCATCTAAAAATGTCAAGCAAAATTCAACACATGCTTCCATGCGATCATCTTGATCAAAACAGTAACCAATTTCATATAGAGCCCCTTCATTCTTAGGGTTTAGCGCCAATGCTTTCTTTAAAGCTATAACGGCTAGATCATATTTCTCAACGTTCTCATATTCAAATGCAAGATCGAGGTATAGATCATCAATGTCTTCTGCTTGACAAAGTTCGATGGCTTTCAGGAAATTCTTAATTGCATCTTCATGCTTATGCTCTTGGCTGAAAAGGCTTGCACGTGTTAGAAAGATTTCATCATGATTAGGAGCTAAACTTTCTGCTTTATTCAACAATTCATGGCCAGATCTAATTCTTCCGGTAGATGAATGGATTTGAGCTTTACGTAATAAGATAATTGCAGATGAAGGATGTTGGGAGATTCCAACTTCTAAGGCAGCCAAAGCTTGGTCAACATTGCCGTCTTCTAGATAGTGCTCCGCAAGGAACTCAAAGACATCAACATCGAAGAAATACGATTCATCTTTACTGAGCATTTTTTCAAAGCGCTCAATGTGACTATTATAATCTTCCTCAAAAAAACTTCCCTGTTCTTCAAACATAGACACGATCTCCTAAAAATTGGATGATTCTACTCTAATACAAAGATAACATTATTCGCCCTCATAGGTGCTAGAACATGTTAGCTTATCCACAAAGAAATTAACAGTGTGAATTAAGTATTATTGTGTCGGAATTAGATCAATTATTTAATTGGCTGATTTGTAAGTTTTCCAGCCGATAAATGCGGAGAATATTATATTTGTGATGTTGCGATAAAGCCACACAATTAATTTAAATTATTTAGTAAATGACCTTAATCAAATCAATTTCTGGAATCAGAGGAACCATAGGCGGAAGAGTAGGAGATGGACTAACTCCATTAGATGCAGTTCGATTCACAGCGGCATATGGCGCATGGCTTAAAACTCAAACATCTAGTACTAAACTTAAAGTAGTAGTTGGTAGAGATGCTAGAATTTCAGGTGAAATGGTTCGTAATTTGGTGATTGGAACTTTACAAGGTTTAGGGATTGATGTTGTTGATCTTGGGTTGTCTACAACCCCAACAGTAGAAGTTGCAGTTCCAATGGAGAATGCTGATGGAGGAATTATACTCACTGCTAGTCATAATCCAAAACAATGGAACGCTTTAAAACTATTAAACGGAATTGGTGAATTTATCTCAGCAGAAGACGGAGCAAAAGTGCTTGAGTTAGCTGCGAATGATGATTTTGATTTTGCCGATGTTGATGATCTAGGAAACGTAACAGAAGATGATACTTATTTGCAAAAACATATTGATGCTGTTCTTGCACTTCCAGGAGTGGATGTTGAAGCGATTAGGAATGCAAACTTCAAGGTAGCTTGTGATTGCGTTAATTCAACAGGTGGAATATTTATTCCAGCGTTGTTAAGAGCATTAGGCGTGAATCAAATTGAAGAATTGTACTGTGAGCCAAATGGTCAATTTCCTCATAATCCAGAACCACTACCTGAAAACTTAACGGCCATTTCAGATAAGATTAAAGAAACTCAAGCGGATGTAGGAATTGTTGTAGATCCAGATGTAGATAGACTTGCCATGGTTTGTGAAGATGGAAGTATGTTTGGAGAGGAGTATACATTAGTTGCTGTTGCCGATTACATTTTATCAATGAACCCTGGTAATTCAGTTTCTAATATGTCATCAACAAGAGCATTGAGAGATGTTACTGAGAAACACGGTGGAAACTATACTGCTTCAGCTGTTGGAGAAGTAAACGTTGTGAATCAAATGAAAGCTGTAAATGCGGTAATTGGTGGAGAAGGTAACGGTGGTGTTATTTATCCAGGACTCCACTATGGAAGAGACGCCTTAGTTGGAGTTGCTTTTTTCCTTTCTCATCTAGCCAAATCTGGAATGACCTGTAGTCAATTAAAAGCCAGTTATCCAGAGTATCACATTTCTAAGAATAAGATTCAGCTAACTCCTCAAATTGATGTGGATGGTTTGTTGATTAAGATGAAAGAGAAGTATGCGCACATGCCCGTAAACGATGTTGATGGCGTAAAAATTGAGTTTGATTCAGAATGGGTACACCTTAGAAAATCCAATACAGAACCAATCATCCGTGTGTATTCAGAAAGCTCATCCCTTGAAAATGCTAATAAATTAGCAGAGAAAATCAAGGCGGAGATTATGGAGATTATCTAAAACCCGTTCGGGTTTTGTAAACTGAAAGTTCAAAGTTAAATGGGGAAAGTTGGTCCGTAGGAATCCAAAAAAATTCTAAGGCTTGATACTAACTTCTAGGAAACTTGTCTGTATTTTTGTTATAAGATTATTAGCACAACATTTTTTACCACATCGTAAACACAATTCGAATGAGAGTTTATTTAGATAATGCAGCTACAACACCAATGGATCCAGAGGTTCTGGAAGCAATGTTACCTTTTATGAAGGATAGCTTTGGTAATCCATCGTCAACCCATTCTTTTGGGAGGACAACTAAAACTGCAATTGAAAAGTCTCGAAAAACAATAGCACAACTTTTAAATTGTGACGGAAGCGAACTATGTTTTACTTCAGGTGGTACGGAAGCTGATAACATGGCTTTGAAATGTGCGGTAAGAGATTTAGGTGTGAAGCGAATTATCACTTCCCCAACTGAGCATAAGGCAGTTATTGAATCTGCTGAATTGTTGAAAGAGAAATTCGGTGTTGAATTAGAATACGTTGAATTGGATGAGGTTGGAAGACCTGTATTTGAAGATTTGGAGAATCGATTAAAGAAGGATGTACCTACTATTGTTTCTTTAATGCACGCCAATAACGAGATTGGAACTAAAATAGATTTAACCGCAATTGGTAATCTGTGTAGAAAACACGATGCATACTTTCACTCCGATACGGTTCAGACAATGGGGCACTATGCTTTTGACCTAAAGGAACTGCCGATCGATTTTATTACTTGTGCAGGTCATAAGTTTCACGGTCCTAAAGGAATTGGATTTCTCTACATTAGAAAAGGAATTCGAATCAATTCAATGATTCAAGGTGGCGGACAAGAACGTCAGATTAGAGGAGGGACTGAAAACCTTTACGGTATAGTTGGTCTTGCGAAGGCAATGGAATTAGCTTATCAAGATTTGCAAGGTCATATAGATCATGTGCAAGGGTTGAAGAATTTCATGAAAGATGAATTGAAAGCTCATTATCCAGACCTTAACTTTAACGGAGATACTTCTAACGATGGTAGTTTATACACAGTATTAAATGTGTGCCTACCCGAAACAGAGAATAACAAAATGTTCTTGTTCTCACTTGATTTAAAAGGTATAGCTGCTTCAGGTGGAAGTGCTTGCTCTTCAGGAGCGGCCAAAGGGTCTCACGTACTTACTGCTATTGGATCATCAATTAGCTGTACTTCAGTTCGATTCTCGTTCAGCCGATTCACCACTAAAGAAGAAATCGATTATACGATTGCAACGGTTAAGGAATTGCTTCCTGTTAATGTGAATGCATGAAACTAACCTTCCTCGGTACCGGCACATCTCAAGGCATTCCAGTGATCGGATGCACTTGCGAAGTTTGTACTTCTGAGGACTCCAAAGACAAGCGCTTAAGAACCTCTGCTATGGTGGAAGTGGATGGAACTCGAATCGTTTTTGATACAGGACCAGATTTTCGACAGCAAATGCTCCGAGAAAATGTTAAGCAGCTTGATGCTGTTGTCTTTACACACGAACATAAAGACCATGTAGCTGGCTTAGACGATGTGAGGCCTTATAATTACATGACCAAAAAGGATTTTCAGATTTACTGTACTGCTCAAGTTTTTGAGACGTTAAAAAGAGAGTATAAATATGTCTTCGATGATGGCTTTACATATCCTGGAATTCCACGAGTCAATCCTAACTTTATAACCAATGAGCCATTTGAAGTGAATGGTTTGAAATTAACTCCAATTCAAGTGTGGCATCATAAAATGCCGGTTTTTGGTTATCGAATTGGAGATTTCGCATACATCACGGACGCAAATAAGATTGATCCGGAGGAAAAGTTGAAATTACAAGGTCTGAAAGTACTCGTGCTAAATGCCCTGCGTATTTCGGAACATATTTCGCATTTTTCATTGGCTGAAGCCTTAGCATTAGCCGAAGAATTAAAGGCTGAAAAAGTCTTTTTCACTCACGCTTCACATTATTTAGGCAAGCATGCAGAAATTTCAACAGAACTGCCTGAAAATGTGAAACTTGCTTTTGATGGTTTGACGGTGGAAATCCGTTAATGTCGGTAATACCGCCTTTCCTCCATTCATTTTGATCTGATTTTGCTAAACTCGGGAATTATGGCAATCTTTAGAGGGCAATAACTAACCAATCAAGTAAACATGAAAAAACTAATACTAGTCCTCGCTTTAGGAGCGTATAGTCTAAGTTTTATGGCACAAAGTAATGTTTCCGTTCAAGACAATAGGCTTAACGTGACATTCGCAAATTACAAACGAGTGCTTAATAAAACGTATCAACACGAATTAATGAATAGCCCCGCTTGGAAGAACTTCAAGCAAGCCAATGGCGAATGGTATGTGTGGTTCAACGAAGAAAATGCGAAACCGCATAGAGCATTCGGTAAACCAATTCCTACATCAGGAGCAACACCAGGAGATAAAGCAATGAACTTTATCACTTCTAAACTAGGAGATTTCAATATCCCAGCTAGCGATCTTGTTTTACAACAAGTAAACGCGAACAAGAAAATGACTTTCGTAAACTATTATCAGACCTATAATGGCGTTAGGGTTTTGTATAGTAATATGGCAGTTCGTTTAAGTCCTGCTGGAGATGTAATCATGTGGGGTGCAGATGTTTTTAACGACATCAACGTAACAATGACTCCTGCTATGGATGAGACTGCAGCTGGTACAGCAGCAACTGCTGGAATTACTACTCCTATTGAAGGAATTAGTGTGAAACCAGGAACGGTTGTTCTTCCTATGCCAGATCAAGTTCATTTAAAGAAAAACATTTACCGATTAGTATATGAAGTAAACGTACAGACTACAGAAACGAACGGAGTACCTTCTAATTGGTACACGTTGGTAGATGCAAATACTGGACAGATTTACCTAAGACACAACTTAGTGTCTACATGTGGTGGAAGTCATACACACGATGCTTCTTGTACTCCGAATGGAAAGGAAGATTTAAAGAATAAGGTTGCTGCTGCTAAAATGAAAGCTGCAAATATTGAAGTAAGTGTAGTAGCAAACGTTCATGAAACAGACCCTCAGGTTGCGGTAACTCAAGTAGGTCTTCCTAATCTTGATTTAACAATTGGTGGAACTGGTTATACGTTGGATGGATCAGGTTATATCTTCTCAGGTGAAACCGGAACTTCAACTGCTACAATGAACTTAGAAGGTACATGGTGTCAAGTTGTAAATGATGGTACGTCATCTACTCCTTCTTTTACTATGGCTGTAAATGATGCAGGAGTAAATGTGCTTTCATTCGATTCGGATGCTAGTTTAAATGAATTGTGTGCATACAATAGTGTTAACGTAATACACGATTACTGTAAAACGATCTTACCAACATTCACAGGAATGGATCAGCAGTTAACTACCAATGTGGATATCGCTCCGCATGAGTGTAACGCTTTTTATAATGGTGCTTCAATCAACTTCTATGTTGATGATGTTTCTAACTGCATGAGTTATGCGTTAGTTGCAGATGTTGTTTATCACGAGTACGGTCATGGAATTAACAATGAGTTTTACCAAGATCAAGGATCATTCTTCCAGAATGGTGCAATTGGTGAAGGTTATGCTGATGTTTGGGGATATGCCGAAAACGAAGATCCACTTCTAGGAGATGGTAACAACCCAATGGATATGACAGCAACTATTAGAAGATATGATATTGACCCTAAAGTATATCCAAATGATATCGTTGGTGAAGTTCATGCGGATGGTGAAATTATCGCTGGTGCATGGTGGGATCTTTACTTGAACTTAGGAAGTAACATGCCGCAAATGATGGATTTATTTGCTACTGCATACTACGGTCTTCAAGCAACTAATCCTAACGGACAAGAAGGTCAAGCATATACTGAAGTGTTGCTAGATTGTCTATTAGCTGATGATACGGATGCGGATATCACAAATGGTACTCCGAATGATGCGGCCATCGTTGCAGCATTTAAATTACACGGGATTACATTAATTTCTAACGCGGTTTTAGCTCACACTCCAATTGAGGCTGAGTTGCCAACAACAGGAATTGATATTTCTGCTGATTTGACTTTAGGTCTTCCATGGTCTACTTTCTTAGACGATGTGAAATGTATCTATCAAATTAATGATGCTGGACCTTGGGACACAATTCCAATGGTAAATACTTCAGGAAGTACTTGGGATGGTCAAATTCCAGGACAACCAGTAGGGACGCTAGTAGCTTACTATGTTGGAGCTGAAGATGTAAACGGTGTATTGTCTGCTGTTCAGCCAATTCAAGCGAACGATGCCAATCCAAATCTACCTTACTACGTTCTAGTAGGATTTGATTTAGAAGGTGAAGAAGATGCAGCCGATTTCGTTTCAAGCTTTGGTAACTGGAACACGGGTGTAGTTGACGATGGTGCAACAACAGGTCAATGGGAGCTAAATACTCCGGTAGGAACATTTGGAACTCCTGGTGACGCTTCTACTATGGTAGCTCCGGATCATCAGCATACTCCAGGCGGAAATTTCTGCTGGGTAACTGGTCAATCAGGAACTGCTTCTGAAGCACTTGGTTTAAATGATGTTGATGCTGGTAAAACAACTATTCAATGTGATCCTTTAGATTTAAGCGGTTACGATAACCCAACAATCTCTTATTGGAGATGGTACGTTAACAATCCACCTTCAGGTGCAAACCCAAATGCGGATTGGTTCCAGGTTTATATTTCTAATGACGGTGGTACTTCTTGGAACTTTGTTGAAGAAACTGATGTTTCTCAAAGAGCTTGGAGAAGAAATGCGTTCAGAGTTCAAGACTATACAACCAAGTCTAATAACATGGTAATGAAGTTTGTTGTTTCTGATAGTATTCGTCCAGGATTGAATTTAGATGGAGGTTCTTTAATTGAATCTGCTTTAGATGATATTAGATTATGGGATAATGCAGCAACGTCAGTTGATGAAATTGATGGATTGTCTGCATATGCTTTATATCCTAACCCAGCTGGTGACTTAGTAAACCTTTCATTCTTTGCAGAAATTGCATTAACGGATGTGAAAGTTGAAGTAGTAAACAACATGGGACAGATTGTATATGAAGTAATTGTACCAAATGCTGAGAGTTCTTTCAAGATGCCGTTAGATGTATCTGAATGGGCTGATGGATTATATCACGTATCTATCAAGTATGATGGAAAAGTGAACTCTAAAGTGCTTTCCGTAGTGAAGTAACACTAAGACAACTTTAAAAGTTAAACCCTGGTTTCGATGTTTCGGATTCAGGGTTTTTTGTTTCTTTATAGAATGAAAATTGCAATTATCAACGGACCAAACCTAAACATGCTAGGAAAACGGGAACCGGATGTCTACGGATCTAAAACATTCGAGCAGTACTTAGACGAGTTAAAAGCTGGATTTCCAGCGGTTGAATTTTCATATTATCAGAGCAATGTAGAAGGAGAGTTAATCAATGAGTTGCAGCAAACCCAAGCGGATGGGATCATAATGAATGCTGGCGGCTATACGCACACTTCTGTAGCAATTGCTGATGCAATAGCTGCGATCTCCGTGCCTGTTATTGAAGTCCATATATCAAACGTTTATGCTCGAGAAGAATATCGTCACGTATCTAAGATGGCTAAAAACTGTAAAGGGGTTATTGCTGGATTAGGACTTGAAGGTTATCGACTAGCAGTGGAAGCTTATTTGTAGGCTTCTTATTTATTCTAAATCATTAAAAGTCTTATTTCCTTTGGCAAATGCTTGCCAAACGATTCCACCATCGTAAGTGCCTGTGTTATTGATGTTGAGGTTCTTTCCTAATTCCTTACGTTTCCTCAGCATAGAACCGAGTTTCAAATAGAACGTGATGTGCGCTTTGGCAACCGCAAAAATGTGCGAGAACTGAAAGGCAAACAAGAACTTGATTGCTGCAATGCCATCAAGGCATAGTCGCCACCAGATCTTAATGAATAAATTTCCAGCTCTGTAATTCTTGGCAATAGTGAACAGGTTGTTTCTAAAGTTTAAGAAAGTCTTCTTTGGACTAGCATAGGTGAGCGTACCACCTCCAACGTGGTAAACAGTTGATTCTGAACAATACCAAATTTTCCGTCCTTCATTCTTCAGCCTCCAGCATAGATCAATTTCCTCCATGTGGGCGAAAAAGTCTTCATCTAAACCGGCCTGTCTATGGTAGTCTTCAGATCGGATGAACATACACGCACCTGTTGCCCAAAAGATCTCTCTGCTGTCATTGTATTGGCCTCGGTCGTCTTCTGTCTGATTGAAGATTCTTCCCCTGCAAAAAGTGTATCCATGTTTGTCCATGAATCCTCCTGCAGCACCAGCATGTTCGAATATATTCTTGTTGTGGAATGCTTTTACTTTAGGTTGGCAAGCAGCTATGCTAGGATCAGCTTTCATTAAATCCAAAATAGGATTCAGCCAATTCTTGGTCACCTCTACGTCTGAATTAAGCAGCACATAGATATCTGCTTCAATGTGTTTTAACCCATCATTATAGCCTTTGGCAAATCCACCATTTGCTTCATTTTCAACAATTTTAATCGAGGGGTAGTCAGACTTGATAAACGCAACTGAATCATCTGTTGAAGCATTATCGATTACCCAAAGGTCAGCTCCTTTGGAGTTTTGGGAAACAGATGGAAGAAATTTTTCCAGGAATCCTTTCCCGTTCCAATTCAATATAACGACTGCAGTTTTCAATGAGCGTCAAATATAGCAGATTGGGGGTGAATGTCTAAAAAATTATAAATAGTTAACGATCTAGCCTATCTAGGGTTGGTAAAGATGTCGTTACTTCTAGATCCGTGTGAGCCATTAAGAGGAGTAGTTTGATCTAGGTTCCCGAATGGAGAAGTCCTTTTTTGAAGATCAATTTGCCATCTATAATTTTGTCTTTCTCCACGCATATCAGAATGTAGAATTTCATAATCATTGGTTACCAAATCTGGCAGGTAGAAAATGAATTTACGGTTACTAAACTGGCCGAGTTTGTAATAATGCCATACTTGGTACGGATAAGAAGAAGGCTCGGAAGGTCTATCGTTCATCGTGTTTGGTGCACCATACTTTAAGTAGACTCTGCCTCGATCTGTAACATATCCTTCTTTAACAGACGTCCCAAAAAGAACATCTACTTGCTTTACCTGTACCAAATACTCGTCCCATTTTTCTTCTGCATTATCTGGATATCGTTGGGTCCAAAAGTTATAGAAGAACTGTTTCTTTGTTTCAAATTCTAGGGCTTCCAATTTCATTTGGATTACTGAATTTTCAATGTCGTTGGCAATTGGTGATAAGCATTTGATCGCTTCTGAAATAGAATCTTCTGTTTGAAAATTAGCGGCAAATGAATTAGAATAATCGATATCTGACAAAGAAGCAATGTCTGGGTTAGCCACTGGGTTTAATCGATCAAAAAGTAGTCGATTGGACTCAACCAGTTCGTTCGATTTGTTTCTAATTTCAATTACCAGGTTGTAAGTCCCAGAAGGAAGTTCTTCAATATCGAATGAATTAAATACCACATTTACTTTTTCCGTAGACATTTTGCTAAATCGAGAGTAGTTGTCAAAACGAGTAAGGGTAGAAGCCTTCTCGATGTATTGGTTAACGATGTATCTGTTTTCAACTCCTAAAGCCTCCTCAGAGCCATAAATCTCCATGTAGTATACAATCTTACCTACAGAAGGAGGGAAGTAATTCGTAACGTAAGGAACCACTTCGTAACCCGACTTGCTCCATTCGGTAAAAGCGTCACTCTTCTTAAACGACTGTAATAATTCAACATCAGAAGTTTGTACTTTTTTGGCTACTACTTCTTTAACTTCAATAACCTGGCTATTTTTGATGGTAGGATTCTCAGTGTTATTTAAATCCGTAATCAGTAAATCATAGTTATAAAGTCCAGGTTTTAACATCCATCTTTTCTGATCTACAAAATCTTGAATGATACTATCGCTTTTAATGATTGGACTCTTCAGATTGTATTTCTTAAAGTCGATGATGGAATCATGTTGTTTAATGATCTGTGTTACTTGAACTTCACCTTGTGGTTTACCATTCGCATTTTTCACATATTCGATGGTGTGACCTGAAAAAGAAAGATAAGTTTCAACGTAATTCCCTTGTCCGGGCGCGTAAAAATTCTTGTAATCGAAGTAAGCCGTAAGCGGATCCGATTCTGGAGCTGGCTCTTGAGACCAGCCTGCAACAGCGTAAACTGTTAAAAACAAAGCAATAAAAGAAGATTTCATTGTTATCATAGATAACAAAAGTAGTGCCTTTCCATAAAACAATGGGCAGGTATTTGACTAACGGTGGTAATTTTTTAGGGAAAACGCCTTTGGAGAATGAAAAGGTTTTTTACATTTGCACTCCTTCGCGCCAAAAAGATGGCGCTACGGAGTGTAAATGCTCTAGGAATTCACTGTTTAACGGTGACTAGAGGCAAAAGATTTTAAATGACCTAGGTGAAGTGGCAGAGTGGTCGAATGCACTAGTCTTGAAAACTAGCGTACTGCAAGGTACCGGGGGTTCGAATCCCTCCTTCACCGCCAAGACGATCATCAAGATGCGTCACAATCATTCAAAATCCTCTAGGAGTAAGGCTCTTAGGGGATTTTGTTTTTTACCCCCTATTCAAGATAATGCAGAATTAAGCAACATAGCCGTGACCAATCGGTGACCACATCCTAAAATAGGCGATTGGTCACGGATTGGTCACAGAATATTTTGTAAGTGTCTGTATATCAGAGGAAACTAATGATTTTGTTTCCTCGTTTTACTCCGTTTTCAAGGACATTTGATTATTAACTAATACTTAAGTTATATGAAAACGTTCAGTGTAAAATTTTGGGTAAAGCCATGTAGAAACAAAAATGAAACTGGTAAAGGAAATATTTATGTTCGGATAATTATTAATGGAATAAGGTCTGAAATTTCAGTAAATAGAAGAATTGATCTAGATAGATGGGATCCGGTTAAGGAGATACCTAAAGGAAAAGGTTTAAGAGAAGAGGAATTAAAAAGGTTCTTGAGAACAGTTGAGGACCGGCTCAACAGAAATGAAAGAGAACTTATTGATAAAGGATACGAAGTAACTCCTATCAATATGCGAAAAGCATATCAAGATGAATTAGAACCTCAACATTTGTTATTGGAACTTTTTGATAAGCATAATGTGGAATTTGCGGAACTGGTTCAAGCAGGTGTTCGTTCCAATGGTACATTGTCACGTTATGTAGCCACGAGGAACCATTTGTCAGCATTTATAATGCATAAGTATAGCATAAAAGACATCTGCTTGGAGAACATAAAATTCTCATTTGTTACAGATTTTGATTTCTATTTACGTACGCAGGCAGTTCTAGCGAATAATACGGTGATAAAACGAATACAAAGCCTGCGTAAAATCATTAATAAAGCTATTCTGGATGATTTGATTATTAAGGATCCGTTTAAGAAATATACGGGGAAATTAGAAGACCGTAGAAGGGAATTTTTATGGCCAGAAGAATTAGAGAAAATCGAACATAAAACAATTCAAAATGAACGCTTAGATCTAGTTAAGGATTTATTTTTGTTTGCGTGTTACACAGGATACTCCTACATAGATATCAAACACTTTACTCCTAAGTCGGTGCAAATTGATGAAAAGGGAAGAAGTTGGATTTTCACAGATAGAAAAAAGACTGGCATTAAATCTGACGTTCCTTTGTTGCCTCCTGCGATGAGAATCATAAAGAAGTATAAAAATCATCCGGTAAAAATAAAGCGAGGAACGCTGCTTCCAGTTTATAGCAACCAGAAGTTAAATAATTACTTAAAGGAATTGGCAGATATATGTGGTATAGAAAAGAATATTTCTTTCGGAGTTGCCAGACATACTTTTGGAACCTCCATTACGCTTTTGAATGGAGTGTCTATTGAATCTACAAGCGCAATGCTCGGACATACGTCTACAAAACAAACTCGTCATTATGCAAGAATATTAAACATGAAAGTTGGTAAAGAAATGGATGTGCTTTTTGAGAAGTTTGAATAGATTAACATTTGACCCTACAAAATTAGTTGTAGCGTTTTTGTATTTTTTAACCATGAATTTAACAACCGAAGAAGCGCTACTCGTAAGATATAAGTGGCTACACTCATACATGACTATTGATGATACAGAAGACCTCGATGATCTTGTTGCCGGAGATATGGCCCGAGATAGTTTTAGAAAAAAAACATACGAGGATATAAAGAAGGATTTTAAACGTAGATTAAAAGCCTTACCTGATATATCGCAGAAGGAATTAGTTGCTCAGGATATTCCAAAAATGGAAAAACTTTTGCAGCAATACTCTAAAGACGAGAATATTTATTTCGCAATAGAAAAATACATAAAGTGGTTGAAAAATGAGTTAGTCTCTCATAAGGCCAATTACCCTGGCCTACAAAAACGAGAAGTCATAGGACATTACATAAAGATGGTCGATGCTGGTTTTTTTGGAAAGATGCTTGATGCGGATCTTGCAAGGTTCATGGAACAAAATGTAACCTACGGAGAAAGTCAGAAGCCTATTGTTTCAGGACTGTCGACTATTACTAAAGTCCGAGGGAATTATACCGATAGACATGAGATAAATGAGAAGTTGAATTCTATGTATTATTCCAGTTCTATTCTTACAACCAACCCGTATAAAAAGAGGAAACAAACTGATTAGTTTCCTCTGTTCTCCGTAGTTATTGAAATATTAGCTGGAAAATACAGCTATGGAAAACATTCCTATCACGAAAAAAGATCTTGATCGATTTAAGTTCGAAATCATTGAAATAATTAAGAAGTTGAGCGGAGAAAATCACAACTTAAAACGTTGGTTGAAATCGAAAGAAGTATGTGAACTTTTAGGAATTTCAGTGAATACATTAAAGGCGATGCGAGTGGATTTTAATCCATCGTTGATTATGGGGACTTATTATTATGATTATGATACGATCGTGAACGTGATGGAGCAGAAGAGGGTGGTTACTGATTAATAAAAAAATGATTTAGCAGGTGCTATTTTGGCTAAAATGTATTAGTTTTTACTTATGCTCAACCAAAAACATTTTTTTCTCTATTTGACTAAACAGGATTGGGTTCGACCTTGGACTATCGGAGGGAAAATACCAATAGGAAGAGCCAGTAATTATAAAGCTGAAGAAAGAATTGGAACTAAAACTCCTGATGAAGCCTTTCAAAGAAAATTGAGCGGCACTGGTGAGGAAGAATTTTTCAACTTTTTCAGTGTTAATAGTACAGATAAACAAATACGGGTTACGTATAAAAATGAAGATGGATCAGTTAGGCGTGAAGTTGCTTTCGATCAAACAAATAATGACGGACTAATATTAAGCTTCTGTACAATAATGGATAAATCGATTGCTATGAAACTTGGTAAAGTTGCATGTGTTAAAATTTTAGACATGGACAGATTGAAATATATTATAGATCAGCAAGTTGGAATAACCAGTAAATCTGGCGTTTGTCAGTATGTACGAGCTATAACAAGAGATCATTTCACCAAAAGCGTGAAAGATAGTTGGCAGAAAGAATTTAGATTGTTCTGGCCAACAAGAAAGGAATTGTGGGTGGATCTGCCTCCAGGGATTGGGGAGGAAGTTAATTTGGATGGTTAACCAGTTCCGTCTTACCAAACCTTTCCACAGAGTGCAAGAATGGCAAAACCGAACACCGTTTTGGGAACTTGAGAACAAAATGGGTGTGGATTGTGGATGGAAGATTAGCAGGAATCAGTAACTTGGATTAACAAATCACAACATGTATGATTGATTCCGAATTCATTTTTAACCTAGGGCGCAATTATGGTTTTATTGGTAATAACGCTATAACTGATGAAGGCTTAGAAAAATTCATTCAAGAGTATAGTGCTCATGTAATTAATAGGAGGAAAGCTATTGCTGAACACCTAACAAACGATTCACTATTTAGGACTTTTATCCCATGGAGGAACGGAGTTTTTGGAGCTGCATTTCAAGTGCACTGGTACTATGATGAGATCCTTACCTATGATCCAATCGAAATGCATTTGAGTACAACTGTAGCTTCGGATGAATCAAAGCGCGAGGATTTCAAGCAAACATTAAAGGGTATATATAACAATTTACTTCCGTTTGAAGCCATTATTAGCAGCGGACAATTGCTTTTCATCTCTGCAAATGAATACTCCTATGAGGATGCCAATAAAGAAGCTTATTCTTCAATTATTAAGGAAGACAAGGCTATTGCACGGGAATTGTTGCTAAAAGTAGGAATGGCTAAGCTGGAAGGGAACCCTGGAGGGAGTTACACTGTCCGAACCTCATATAGATCGACCGAATCATTGATCCCAATAATTAATGATGTAGAAGCTCTTAGAAATGATGATGGGAAGTTTAGTTTAATGATGCCATTGGCTGGAAACAACGAAATTCTTAAGGTCGAAGATTTGGAGCGAATGGGCATATTAGATAAAGTTGCAGGTGATTTGGCCGACACAGTCTGGGTTGAGTTGTATGAACTCACATGTGCGATGAATGAAGGTGCCATATATAATGCTCCAGCTCTTCTGAATCAAAAGCTAGATGAACTAGTGATTAATAACTGGAGGAGCACTTTGCCAATAGGCAAAGCGGAGGCACAAATCGACTTTGAACTCACTTTGCCTTATGTTGATGGCATAGACCCTGAGCGGTTAGCTGAGCTTAGAGCTTCAATGCCGAATATATTTAAAGATTTTCGAAATTATCTGAATGACGTCAGAAGAGACATTCAATCTAAAAGTAAGTCCAATACCGAATTCAAAGAGAAAATCGAGAGCCATATAAGAAAAGAGTTTAGGAGGATTGATACTGAAATGCAAAGCGCCACACGAAAATTTAGACTACTTACTGTTGGTGTTCCTATAGTATGTAATATGGGAGGACTTCTCTTTTCTCAATATGGTTCGATTCTTGAAGCTATGGCGATAAGTGATGGGGTTAGCCTCCCTTTTACAGTAAAAGGAGCTGTTGACCTAAAAAATGTTAAGGATCGAGTGAAAACAGAAGACTTATATTTTCTTTGGAAAGCACAGCAGTGACAATTGCAAGCACAAAACCTTCCTAGGTATGGAATAAGTGCACATGTTTAAATGTTCTTTTGGTTAACTACGGTTAACTACGGTGCACTGTCTAAGCCTTTGATGTGAAGTGTCCATATCTGAAAGGTTAAGTAAGGATAGCTTGAAAATGGCCACAATTACGGTTTAATACCATTTTAACCGATAATTGACGTAAACCCTGTTTGTTGTATTAAGACCTGAATTTCGATTTAACAGTGGGAGCAAAACGTAGAGCGGCAGTTTTCATCCAGTTAGCAACCACTTGTTTCACATTTATTAGCATCCTGAAACATTACAGAGGCAAAGGACCAGGGTTGTCTTTATTGACCTCCCCTATTGAGTTTAAGGGTGAAATGGATGGGGGCTGGGAAGATATATTTTACTTGAAAAGCATTGAGTTAATTTGATCAGTTTTCTGTTCTAAGCCAATAACTCAGTTGAAAACATGAAAAACATTCAGGGGGATGCGAGATAGTTTACTAGGCGTAATGGTAAGAGGCTTGAATGGAGTGTTTTTTCAGTTTGCCCATCGGCTGAAAACTACACCACCATATAAAATATATTTTTTTTAATATGTCTATTGCTTCAATTCCTTTTTGAAAAAGGCTAGAAATGGCCACAGACAGCAGATTTACTAAGATTGCTATTATCATTTCCATATGTCTAAGATAACAATTTCAACAACTAAGCTGCTGTGCAGCCAATAAATCAAACTGACAAATTTCATTGATTTTTGTTATTACTGCTAAAGCTAGGAGGGGCTGAATTGCGTAATGCCACGTGTTTTATTTCTGAATTTGGATGTCTACCTTTCCTCTTTACAATCTAATGGTTTACACTGATTTTATTTGTAGCTTTTAGTCATTATATTGAAAGTTGATTCTTGGTGGTATATGGAGTAATGATTTTAAACCTTGACCTGTTAACAATGTCGAGCAAAAGCCTGGGATTAGGACGCTTGAATATAGTATCTTTCCATAGTGGATCTATGATAAAAGGTTAAAACAAATAAAGGAGTGTTGAAAAAAAAGCGTAGAACTAAAGTGAAATTACGTGCTGTTGATTTTTTCTGTGGTGCAGGAGGCGTGACTTGTGGGTTTTCACAGGCAGGTATTAAGGTTCTTGGGGGAATTGATATTGATTCTCAATTTAAAATGACGTATGAACAAAATAATAAAACTACATTCATTAATGAGGATGTCTCTAATCTTAAGCCAGAGACATTAAAAAAACTACTTCCTATTAAGGAAAATGAGGATAATTTGATTTTTGTAGGGTGTAGCCCTTGTCAATACTATTCAAATATTAAATCGGATAAGAAAAAATCAAAATCTGGCAGGTTATTGTTAGATGATTTTAAGGACTTCGTTTTATACTATAAACCTGGATTCGTTTTTATTGAGAATGTACCTGGGCTTGAAACCAAAGAGGGTAGCCCTTTGGATAGTTTTAAAAAGAGCCTAAAAAAAATCGGATATTCCTTTGACCAAGATATTCTAAATGCTAAGTACTTTGGAGTTCCTCAAAATAGGAGAAGATTTGTCCTAATAGCATCCAGAGTTTCAAAGACAATCAAATTGCCAAAGAATCAAATGGTCAAAAATCAAATAAAAACAGTGAAACAGGCGATAGGAAATTATGACCAATTTCCAAAAATTAAAGATGGTTATAAAGATAAATCAGACTTTCAGCATTCTGTGGCAAGACTGTCAGAGCTAAATTTAGAAAGGGTTAAGAAAACTCCCCGAGACGGTGGCACTAGAATCACTTGGGAAAATAATGATCGATTGCAATTAGAGTGCTATAAAACTCATGATGGACATTACGATGTATATGGTAGGCTTTTTTGGGATAAACCGTCACCTACGATAACCACTAGATTTATATACACTAGTACTGGAAGGTATTCTCATCCTGAACAAGATCGGGGACTTTCTTTGAGAGAGGGAGCTACATTACAGTCATTTCCAATGGACTATAAATTCCACTCATCCAGTCAAGGGGTAATAGCCACAATGATAGGAAATGCTGTTCCACCTAAATTGGCTACGGCCATAGGAGAATCAATTAAACACTATTGGGAATATGGCAAAATTTAAGGCAAGAGCAAGAGCATTAGACCTCTTAGGTAGACAACAAATAGCAGGTATTCCCACGGCTATTAATGAGTTATTCAAAAATGCTCACGATGCCTATGCTGACAACGTAGAAGTTGACTATTTCCGAAAAGAAAAGCTATTTATTTTGAGGGATAATGGTTTAGGGATGACTAAAGACGATTTTGAAACAAGGTGGCTAACACTGGGGACTGAAAGCAAGTTTTCAAATCATAAAATACCTGCACCTCCTAAACACCCAGATAAGCCAGAACGGCCTATTATGGGGGAGAAAGGGATTGGAAGATTGGCAATTGCGTCTATTGGAAGACAGTTGTTGGTGCTAACCAGAGCAAATCGAAAAGATGGCGTTCATAATCTTGTTGCCGCTTTTATTAATTGGGGAGTTTTTGAACTTCCCGGACTGAATCTAGAAGATGTTGTGATTCCTTTGTACGAATTTGATAAAGGAAAACTGCCGAATGGTGAAGACATCGAGTTCATGAAGGAGGAAGTTATTGAATCCATCCAGGAATTAATTAAGAATCAAGAGATTACAAAGGATGAAGGGAACGAGCTAATAGAGGAAATACTAAGCTTTGTAGTTGACCCAAAGGAACTTGACAAGACGCTTTCAGGTATGCTGTCATTGTCTGAAAATGGCTGTGGGACACACTTTTTTATTGGGCCGGTCGATGAAGCTTTGAACCATGATATTGATGGTGAAGATGGTGCTAAGGATGCGACTAAAATTGAAAAAATGTTGGTTGGTTTTACTAATACAATGACGCCTAATCACCCAAAACCTCAAATTCAAGCATCGTTCCGCGATTATAGAAATTCCGATGGAACTTACTTTAATCTTTTAGACAAGGACCAATTCTTTACACCGGAAGATTTTGATATGGCCGATCATCATTTCAAAGGAACATTCGATGAGTATGGCCAATTTCAAGGAATGGTTAAGGTTTATAACGAACAGGAATTTGAGCACAAGATAATATGGAATGGGAATGATTTTAAAGAAACCAATTGTGGATCATTTTCTTTAAACGTATCCTACTTTCAAGGGATGACAAGACAGTCAACAATTGACTCAATTAATCATGCACGCCTAACTGCTAAAGCGGATAAGCATGGTGGATTATACATCTACCGAGATAATGTGCGAATATTACCCTACGGTGATTCGGATTATGATTTTATCAACATAGAGAAGAATAGAACAAAAAGTGCTTCTTACTACTTCTTTTCTTATCGTAGAATGTTTGGGGTAATTGATATAACTAAGGAGCATAATTACTATTTAAAGGAAAAAGCAGGAAGAGAAGGCTTTATCGAAAACAAAGCATACAGACAGATTAGGGAAATATTAAAAAACTTTTTTGTCCAGTTGGCGGCCGACTTTTTTAGAGAGGGAGGAGGACCTAAATCCGAATTTTGGCTTAAAAGAAGAAGTGAACAGGAAAAGGTACATCGAGCCAAAGAAAAAAGGGGAAAGCAAGCTAAAGTTAGAAAGGATAAGTTTCAAAACTCCTTGAATACTTTTTTTAATGATTTGTCGGGAAACAAATTCGAGGAAGAGGCCAATAAATTTATTGAAGGCATAGACAAGAAATTCGGATCAATTGCCTATATAGATGATTCAGATGTAGCAAGTCAAACTTTGTTGGAATATGAGCTAAAAGCGAGACAGGAATTTGGAGAAATCAAGCAAAAATTTAAGATCAATCAACCAAGGGGGTTTAATATTTCAAGAGAAGTCCAACAAGATTGGGATGCATATACTCTAGAGTATGAGAAGTTATATGCAAACCTTATCACACCAACAGAAGATCGAATTGAGGAACTTGTTGATGATTACACCACAAGATTGCAGATTGAGATTAGTAAAAGAAAAAGGCTGGAACAAGCTGTAAATTATATTTCTGATGAAGCAAAGAAAGCTGCTGGGAGGAAAGAAAAAGAGACAAAACAAGCAGCATCTAATATTTCTCAAAAGGTTAAAGAGCTGACCAACGAGCTAATGACCGGTTTGGAAAATAAAATTCTTGACGTTAAAGATCAATTCAAAAACATAAAAATTGACAATATTGATGATTTTGATCTGGTGGAAGAGCGAAAACGAATGGAGGAAGAAATTTTAAATGAAAAAAACAAAAGCACTGACATCCTTGAAAGCATTATTAAACAATTAGATAGTATTTATTGGGAAAAGGATGATGACGGAAACATTATAACGAATGAACAAATGAATTCTGTTCTTGAAGAGGAGTTATACGAATTAAAAGAAAGGGTTCATGCTGATGTCGAACTTAGTCAACTCGGTTTGGCCGTTGGAATTATTCATCATGAATTTAATAGCTCAATTAATTCTATAAGAGGTAGCGTCAGAGAATTAAAGGCTTGGGCTGACGTAAACGAAAAGATGGAAGGTCTTTACACAAATTTACGAGTAAATTTTGAACATCTGGATAGTTACCTTAATCTTTTCACTCCTCTAAATCGTAGATTGTACCGAAAGGAAGAAGAAATTCCTGGCACTGACATTAAGCTGTTTTTACTTGACCTATTCAAAGCAAGATTTGAACGACATGGTATTAATCTAAAAAGCACCGGGGGATTTAGTAAACGATCATTTTATGGATACAGATCAACTTTCTATCCTGTATTTGTAAATGTTGTTGATAATGCAATTTATTGGCTGAAGCAAAAAAGTGAAAACGAGGAAAAGGTTATTAGATTGCATGCTGATGATACGGGCTTTTACATCTCTAATAATGGCCCTGATATTAAACTCAACGAAAAAGAGAGAATATTCGACCTAGGATTTACTAAAAGAGAAAACGGTAGAGGTATGGGGCTTCATATTTCTCGTGAAGTTTTGGAAGGCGCTAGTTACAATATTTATGTTGATGAAGCTCGAGATTCAAGTACGGTTACCTTCAAGATAGAACCTGTAAACGATCAAGGAAATGGGTAAATTTGAAGATACATCTAGAATTATTGCTAATGATTTTTTGCAGAGTATACTGTTTATTGATGATCAGGCTTATCAGGAAGAAGGAGATGCTCGTAATGATTTAGATCCTTTTGAAATTTCAAAAATATTTGCCAAAGAACAAAAGATTTGCTCGGTATTAAATCCAACTAATGAAGCTGAATTAACAAACATTCTTCACATTGCTGTTAAGGCAGATGTAATTGTTATTGATTGGCGATTAGATTTACAAAATGATGAACCAGGTGATGAAGAAAGTGAAGATGAGGAAGCTGATGTTGATGACCATCGCGGTGCATTTACTTTGAAATTTATAAAACAACTTTTCGAAGACTCAATGTTCATCAATTCTGGTCTTAAACTGATTGTAATATATACTGGTGAGACTAATTTATTTGATATAACCGATCAAGTTTATGAACAAGTTATAACAGTTAGCGAAGCAGTTAAAGGGAACTTTCGAGTAGAGGGTGAAAATTTCAAAATTTTGATTGCTGGGAAGCCATCTCTTGCGACAGTTCGAGTTAGAGAAATAAAAAAACAGTCCAAGAAATATAAAGAGTTACCTTCTTTCATCCTAAATGAGTTTGCCGAAATGACATCTGGACTTGTTTCGAATGTTGCACTTAGCGCGATTTCAAGTGTCCGGAAGAATAGTTTTAAAATTCTTCAACAATACAATAAGCAAATGGATCCTGCTTTTTTGTCGCATAGAGCTATGCTTCCTTTACCCGATGATGCAGGTGAATTGTTAAAGGATTCTATTGTCAATAGTTTTCAAGCAATCATTGATTATGAAAAGGTAGAGGAACTTTGTTCTTTCAAACATGTTAGGAATTGGTTAGACAGCCATAATTTCATTGAACAGCAATTGAAAGTCCAAAAGAAAGATTTAGTGCTGAAGAAAAAGGATCTAAAAAAATGGCAACAAGATGGTTTCCACAAAACAGTTGATACAATTTGGACTCAACAGTTTCCAGGAATAGACTTAGATCAAAATAAGGTCCAAACCAGATATAGAGAATTGCACAAAAATTGGAATGATTATTTTTTTCCAGAAGAATTTGGTGGTTCTGAACCTAACGAAAAATTCTCGATTTTAACCCATCACAAAAGTAACTTCGCTAATCCATCATATGTCCCTAAACTATCTCTGGGTGCTGTTGTCAAAGGAACTAAATCTAATAAGTACTGGCTTTGCATACAGCAAAAATGTGATAGTGTTAGGATACTAGATGGTGAAGCTAGACGATTTTTATTCCTGCCTTTGGATGAAGTTTCCGGTAATGGTAAATTTAATTTCCTTGTAGAATATGAAACGGCCTACGTCAAACTACAAATAGACTTTAGTAGCCACAATTTGAGAACCGTAAAGTATAAATCGAATAAAGACGGAATGGTGATAGCAAGGAGGTATGGTAAATCCAAAAAGTATTTTTTCCATCCTATTTATTTCAAAAGTGGATCGAATAGAACAATCCACCAGAATTATATCTGGATTATGGACTTGAAAGATTCACATGCTCAAAGAGCAGCAAACCACTATGCATCGACTCTTTCCAGAATTGGTCTTGATGAATCAGAATATCTGAGAAGGTGGGCAGGTAATAAATGAAGATGACTACAGACATTAAACAGCTTATCTCGGTGATTCAGGATATAAAATCTGGCAATCAGTTCCATAAGTATATTGATTTTATTCGTTTCCCATTTTATCGAAATGTAGAAGTTGATACTCAAATAAATTTTGATTTCCCTTTGACCGTCTTTATTGGACAAAACGGTTGTGGTAAAAGCTCATGCCTACATGCAATGTACGGTGCTCCCATGAATTACACACCGTATTCTTTTTGGTTTGACACAAAAGTAGATCCTATTACATACTACGATGAACAAAGGAAACGACATTCATTTTGGTACTCTTATAAGGACCAACAAGGGAATATAAAAGAGGTTATTAAAGCAAGAATTAAACGCAATAACGATCCAAATTATTGGGAGACAAGTCGTCCACTTGTTTGGGCTGGAATGGTTTCTCGTCAAACAAGGGATACTCCAATTGAAAAAGAAGTGGTTTATCTTGATTTTCGTGCTGAATTAAGTGCTTTTGACAAGTATTTTTACTTTGGAAATACACGGAATTTGAGTTCTAGAAATAAACAAGAATTCATTAGACGGAAATCAGCTTCCCTCAATAATCTTTTATCTGGAAAAAAGGCCACGATAAAGACCAAAGCAGGTCCAGTCAATAAGCCTATAAGGCATATTAGTGAGGAAGAACTAGAATGGATATCATTTATTTTAGGTAAAAAATATGATTCGGGAGAATATCTTGAACATAAACTTTACAGAAATAATGGTTATTCAGTTGTGTTTAGAACAAGCTTCGGCAATTATTCAGAGGCTTTTGCAGGTAGTGGTGAGGTAGCCACTGTTCGGCTTGTATTAAAGATTCTAGATGCAGTTGCATATTCTCTGATTCTATTGGACGAGCCAGAAGTTTCGTTGCATCCTGGAGCACAATCCAGACTAAAGTTGTTTCTATTGGAACAAATTAAGCTCAAAAAACATCAAATTATCATTACAAGTCATTCTCCTTCAATTGTGAATGGCCTTCCTAAAGAAGCAATTAAGGTGTTTTTTCAAAAACCAAGCAATGGTCGGTTCTTGATTAATGAAAATTTATCGCCAGAAGAGGCATTTTACCATATTGAATACCCTAATGAAAATAGAAAGAACATAATTGTTGAGGATATTCTTGGTCAAAGAGTTGTAGAAGGAGTGTTAAGTAAAATGGGAGCGGCAACTAAAAGCCTATTTAATGTGAAGTATAATCCAGGCGGTGAATCAGTAATTAAAAAAGAATTTGCAACCGTTTTTTGTAGAGAAGAAAATTCTAATGATTACATTTTCTTTGATGGGGATCAGAAGCCCAATAATCCTCACCAAGATTGGCGTAGTTTTCCTGCAACAGACCTAACCATCAGGTACCTCCAAGATGAAATTAAACGACAAACTAACGAGGAGATTAAATTTTCCGTTGATGGTGGAGTAACAGGAAGTAATGCGCATCAACAGGTGTTATTACTTAAACAATATCTTGATTATTTTTTATCCAACGTTCACTATTTACCTCGAAATACTCCAGAAGAGATAATTTGGGATTCAGAGAAAGCCGAGCTACAAATTAGATTGAGTTTATCGGATAGAACCGAAGCTGATCGAAGTATTAATAAAATAAATTCTTTGATATCTTACAAAAAAAAATATTCTATTCTGTCGCAAATTCTTTACGGAGAAAGCAATGCGGAAAGTATTTCCGCAGTTCATAAATTATTCCTCCGCTATTGGTTAGAAGAGGCTAACCAGGATTACAAATCTGTATGTAAATCTCTTCAATTAGTTGTTGACAGAAATTAGTAATTCTAGATTCCGCCAATAAGATCATTCATCAATAGCCAGTTTCACCTAGAGACGTATCTGCAGAAACATTTTAGCAGGATCAACATGAATTGCTAGAGCAATAAGGAAAAGTTCCTTTGCTCTCATTTAATGTCAGTTCTGACAAACGAACTTTACTCGTTCCCAGCACAACCTAGCGAAAACCTGCATTAGTATGTTCCTTAAAGGGACGAACTATAATCTTACCCAGTAAATAGAACCGTAAGAACTTTATCCGTTAGAATTGCAATTATTCATTTTAAGATGACTGATTCGACTCCGTGAAACTTCAACATCCTCAAAGCAGAATAGGGCTGATCAAGAAATTAGGTTCGAGTGTGTCTGAGGATTACGTCTGCAAAACCACTGATTACTAAAGTAAGATCTAGAGATGCTGATTCAGATTCGTTTAACATGAAACTGAATAAAATGTATCTTGGTAAATTAGGTCATATTTTGTAGGACAAATCCCCTTTAATTATATTTGTTTGCTAGAGCAGGAGGCGTTCTACCGTTCCAACTCGCTTCGATTCTCAATGATTGAGGTCGGCAGTGCACAAACCGTTCAGATTTGTTGGATTTTTAATTAATGAATAAATCTTTTTCACATTTCTATAAACGCATTCATATTCAGATGTTTACGAATTTTCCATAGTCTTATAAATTCTTTTTTTGTAGGAGTTTCCAGATGCTTTCTATAGGGTGTTACTGGTAATAGGGCGGTTGGCGGTCAACCGGTCGACCGCCTAAAAACGACCGCTATGAAACGGGTAAATTGATCAAGCTAAAGATGATTAAAAGTGATTAAACAGCCCGTTCCAGAACGGCCGTTGGAACGTTCCAACGGCCGTTCTGGAACGGGTCTAAGTGTTTGATAATGAGGTGGATTGGATAAAAATGAATAGCAAGGACCGTTCTGTTTTAGAATTAGCTTCTAGAAATACGTGCAAGTGGGAAGCGAACTGCAATATTATCAAGCTCGGTAGTTATTGCCTTATTGCTCTGATTTTGTCAACGTGACCAATTCGACTACCCTATAAAATCTCAACTTCTAAAGGTAGAGCAGCAGCCCGTTTAGAATTTAGATTCGGGTATAAGGAGGATTACATTTTCAAAACCACTGATTACGAAGTAAGATCTAGAGATATAGATTCTGATTCGATTAGCGCGAAATTAAATCAAATGTATGCTGGGAAATCAGGTCGTATTTTATTGAATAACCCTCATAAGTAAATTTACTTATCGGTTTTGAAGCGTTCAAAGCGTTCGAATGTGCTCTGTGTACAGGTGAACTAATCTCTGAACCATTTGTGCTGACTGTTCTGTATTAGTTCTATTTTTCTACTTCACTGGACTTTTTATTCAGATATTTTACGTTGCCGTTCGCCTGCATCATTTTGCTGCTTGTTTTTAGGTAATTGACAAATCACATATACCGAATGAATCAGTTACTGAGAAAGGGTGCCAGCTGAATTGTTTAGCTAAAATTAAGGTGCAGAACGCGTTCTGCAAAGTTCCTCTTAACACGGAATGACAATAATATGGCATGATAAATTCCTGTAAGATTTATGCTCTATAGGGTCTGCCTGGCGCTGGTTTTCGATTGGATTAGGCTTGTTTTAGTTATGTCCAATTTTCTCGAGGCGTTCTGCAGAAGGCGTTCTACCGTTCCACCGCCTTTTGCACCTACTACTGCACCGGCTTATGTGCCCAGTGTTTAGTGAGGTTTTGGTCGATAAGGTCCTTTTTAATACAGAACGGCTTGTGCACCGAGGGTAATTTATGAGTTCAACCAGGAACGGCTTAAGAATCAGCGTTGAGAAGTTGGAAAATCGCAAAGGTTTAACTTTTCTTATCTTCAACGTAATGAGTCCAGAAAATGAGCTTTCGCTTGAACTTATAAAAATTGTTGTTGAGAATTGCACTGATTTTGCAAAGAAATGGGTGGAAGAAGTTTATAAATTGAAATCCCAAAAGGTAAAATCCAACGCATGGGGAAATGTAATAGTTCTTCTTGATGTTCTGGCTGACCGTATTGATAATTTGGAGAATCAATCACAGGAGATGAAAAAGAAGTTTGGAGAAAAATTGGACTCTCCAGACGTATCTAATTTAATTGAGCAAGCAATTCAGGCTGCTTCAATTACAAAAGATCTTGAAAAAAAGGAAATCCTTGCGAATCTCATTATTCACAGATTAGAGGTTGAAGAAGAAAGTACTGAATCATTAATTTTAAGAGCGGCTTGCGAAAAGGTCCATGATATGAATAGCAGTCAAATTAAGGTTTTAGGAATCCTGATAACGATAGAGGAACTTGAAGACCACTGGCACCCTTATTTTGGTAAGGAAAACTTACCTTCTATGGAAGAGGTTAAAAATTACCTTATTTCTCGATTCCGAATTTATAAAAAACTCAATTATCGAGAACTTGATACCAATTACCTTGAATCAATAAATTGCTGTAAGGTTACGTCAATTCAGACATTTCTTACTTCGAAAATAATCCCATTCTTTGTCCGTGCTGATAATGGGGATGATTTATCAGGTTTTTTCGATTCAAAGTCGGGGCAGAGTGTGCTAAAATTATGGGTGACACTGGGCCTTGAGTACGTTAGCTTAACTCAAGTTGGAATTCTCATAGGTCAACATATGAATGATGTATTGGCTAATTCTAAGTCCAAAATTTAATTTTTTAATTGTCCTCTGTAGCCAGTAGTCCTCCAGACAGGGTGTTAATGTGTTCGTTATTAGGAACGGATAAGATCTGAGGCAGTAGAGAGAACTGCCCCAGATGTTCATCTGTTGGAAAAGCATCTATCTAATTAAAAATGACCAATTCGAATATCCCGTAAAACCTCAACCACAGAAATCGTTGCTTTTTCATTGGTAGTTGAAAAACTACTAAGTTGGACATCCCCAGACGCAGGGTTAGGCTAAAACACTGTTCAGATTAGTGTTGCTATCATAGTAAATTAATTCTCATGATTAGCAATCATCAAAATCATGTAGTACTTGCGCCGGCACTGATTGCGCTAATCCTTTGACAATAGTATTTGTTTAATTACCTTCATGTGTAGATAGACGTGGCTATGACAAGAGAAGAAATAGTATATCAAATTGAAGAGGTACATCAAAACTTATCAGTTACACAGATAAGTAGAATTGATGTAGGGGATAAATTAATCTACGGATATTTCAATTTTTTTGATGATTCTTTTGAGTTAAAAAAAGAGGGTAAATATAGGTTTGTGGAAAATTCAAAACGGAACTTATATGTTGTTGAACTTGCGCAGACCAACAAAGCAAATACAAAGTACAGTATAATTCTTGATGTGAATCACATTATACGTATATCGGTTGATTCCTATAATCCAAGCTAGAATTTAATGTTTGAATCTTTTACGAAGATAGTCTCTAATTGCTAAGACTTCGTTCTCATCTATATCTTCACCTTAGGTACCTTCATATTGTTTATACGGTTCACGTCCTACGGTAAATGCTTTGGGGCCAAAAAAAAACTTTAATTCTCTTAGGTTGATTACGGAAGTTGCGATAGTGTTCAATTGACATGTGAAATATGTGGCAATCAACTTCATTAGCTTTAAACGTTTCTGATGTCATAGAATTTTAATCATCTGCGATTTCGAACAAATCTAAATTTATCCTTTCAATAGCATATTGGGAGTTATTATTTGATCTTATCAGTATGACAAATGCCGTGATGCTCCTGACCAATTGTGCTGGGTCATCAACTGTATAGTTCCCATCACCTATTAATCTAAATCTATCATCCTCATTACCTTGGTATGGATTTCTCCATTTGTAAATATTTCCATTATTTCCATATTCGCCTGCATTGGATAGCAGTATAGCATGGCCTGTTTCCACTAAATGAAATGTGCAATTGTCGCCAGAAAAGTCAACGTGATTTATAAGATACATATGTATTCAGTTTTATGATTAGTCTTAGAAAGATAGACCACAGAACAGAGAAAAGAAATACGTGAAATCACCCTATTTCCTAGGATATGGCAAGACGTAGATAGTTTACGTTCTGAGTTTAGATTTTAGTCTAAAAACAAAGACTTATGGATCTGACATACATCATGACTCAGCTTAACACACAAGAGAAATGTATCAAATATTTAGAGGACAAGAAATGGCAGGGAGTTCCTGTTTGTCCTTATTGCAGAAGTGAAAAAAGTAGCCCAAAATTATTGAGACACACCTGCTTAGCCTGTAATTATTCATATAGTGTGACCATTGGAACAGTATTTCAGGACTCAAACATCCCTTTGTATAAGTGGTTTACAGGAATTGTGCTAATCCTTTCTGCTAAGAAAGGAATATCGTCACTTCAGCTCTCTCGAGATCTATCAGTAAACAAAAACACGGCCTGGTTACTACAGAAGAAACTAAGAGCAGTAATGAAAGAAGAAGGTGGTCAGATCCTTGATGGAATAATTGAAGCGGATGAAACCTTTGTTGGGGCTAAGGTGAATAATCATTATCCACAACGAAAAAAATCGGCTAGACTCGTTCGAGGAGGTAATAACCATCTGAAACCAGTATTAGGAATGGTACAAAGAGAAGGTAAAGTTGTCACCAAGGTAATTGAGGCTTCTGTACGAGAGCAAGTAATGCCGGTGATAAGATCATTTGTTTCACCTTCAAGTACATTGGTTACCGATGCTTCCACGGTTTACTATACTGCCAAGAAACATTTCAATGATCATCAAGTGCTAAGCAGATCAGCTCAACACTTTAAAGAGGGAATATATCACACCAGTACCATCGAGGGCTTTTGGAGTCTAGTGAAAAGAGCTATTATTGGTCAATATCACAAGATAAGCGCCCCTCACTTGCAATCATATATGGACGAAATGTGTTTCAAATACAACCATCGACACTTGCCTGATAAAGGCTTTGACCTTTTATTACAAAGACTCACTGGATCTTCCCTTGCCGAATACTAGGAAATAGGGTGAAATCACCTGGTCATGCCAGACCATCTTGATGTGTTAATCACGATCATATTCGCGACGAAGCAGATTCGTTTGAACTGTTGTGAAACTTTTGTACTCTTAAGATGTTAACTATCCTGTGCCTGGTTCAACCGACATGTAATTGTCATTACTGGGGCGTTGAATTTAAAACAACACAATCACACGACTTGGTTTTGGCGGGTAATGTTACTGTTTTTGTTAAATTTCCATGACTTGTTAAGGTCCTTAAAAACACAGTTTCCTGCTCTTTAATTGTGTTTCTCTTCTTATCATATGCAACAACCCTTATTGTTACGTTCTTGTGTTCGCGACTTGAATTATTATTCACCGTTAATTTAACGATTGAAGTGACCAACATATTTTCAACCTCACCGCATTTTACATTTAGTGCAATTTTATTTGGGGTGTTGAGAATAGATTCGTTCGTATGGCCGGTATTAATAAGATAAATGTACACAGCCCCAGCTAAACAAGCTATTATCAAAATAATGATAAGTGCTTTTTTCATAATCTTTGTTTTTAGATATGGCAATCTACTCGGTTAAGTAATCAAAAGCAATGCTTGAAACCACCTGGTCATAGCCAGACCGTATGGATGCTCTGTTCGCTTCCATGGTGGCTTTGTGGGAGAGCGAAGCGAAGCTTAGGTGAGGCAGAGGTGAAGCGTTGGGATTGTAACGTTCAGTGTTTGGTGTCGTGGCTATCCCTCTGAGTGGCTATGCACTATACACATTGTTTTATGCCGTTTTTGTTTAACTAAATTGAGTTTTTAATTGTTTCTAATGCTTTCAATAGAGCTTCTTTTTTCTTTCCATTTTTTTCTTTTCTAATTCTAGAAGTCAAAGCCTTCTGTGAAAACTGAGTTCTTATATTTTGAGAAAATAGATAATCTAAAATAATTTGATAGCGGTTCATTCCACATGTACTGTATGTAAACGGACCTTTGGTATTTGCTTTAGGTTTAATGAAATATTTATCTTCAATTTCAAAATGGTCACTCCATCGGTCATAGTGGGGATTAAATATTCTATATTCAATAGAATTACTTGGACAGCTTATCGCGTTATGACCATATGTCTCTTCATTATTTCTTAATACATTGTCTTCGCCTTTAAATGAATTACACCCCCCACATGACACGACTAAATTGTTTTTCACAAACATCCAATGAGGTTTTAGTTTTCTTGGGGTTATATGCTCGACAGGTTCAGTATATCCATCAGGTGTAATTCTAGACCTACAATACGCACATTTATGGCCTTGTTTTTGAGCGTAATATTCTTTTAGCTCACTGATGAAATCTTTCGAAAAACTTTTACCCCAATCATCTTTATCTACAATGTTGTGATTATCAATTTTTGTCTGAGCATTTGCTGATATTGGAGGTACATTACCAACAAGACTATAATCATAAAGTTTATTAAGGTTGGCCATACTTCTCAATCAATTTATCAACTACTTGTTTTAGAGGATCTTCTTTTGAAAGGTTATCAATACCTTTTTCTCTTAGATATTTGATCTTGTTGGATATTTCATCTAACACGTTTTTTAATGAGTCTTGATCCTCTTTAGTATCGCGTAATGCTATTAAGTCTAATATTTCGCCTATTTTTTCATAGATAAATAAGTTTCTTGTTGTAGGAACGTTAAAAACTTCTAGTAATATTTCTTCAGCCGACCAACCATATGTATCAATATTTTTAAAATGAATAGGTATTATTCCTTCTTCTTTCTTTAATCCAATGACTTGTGAATTTCGTCCTTCAATATCTGAAACAAGAAAGTGAGAATGCGTGGCAATTATGAAATGACAGGATTTAAAACTTTGAAACATCTCTTTCAAATAATTCATGTATTTCATTTGCCAATTTGGGTGTAAACTAACTTCAGGTTCATCTATAAACACAAGACTATTCTCCTGAACAGAAGCCATAAGTCCTATTAGGGATGAAAGAAGTGCGTACTCTCCTGAACTACTTTCTTCTAAATCAAATTCAGAACCTTTTTTCCTCAAAGAAATACTAGGATAAGTTATTATGTCAAGTTGTTTTAACTCATTAATCATTTGGAAATCTTCTACTAAATTTCTTTCCGACATAACATCATAAACCATATGAGTTTTATCTTCCAATTCTTCGTTGCTGAAGAATCTTTGGTCCATTGATTTTAAAAAATCTACTATTCTTAATATTAGATTATCATCATCAACAATTTTCTTATATCTACTTGTTCCCCATAAATCTGTTTTTCTATCTGGGAAATGTTCCTCTCTATGCTCAAAATAACTTCTAAATTCTGTTTCTGTTAAATCGTTTCTGTAAAATTGTTTTTTGTAAATCGGCTTGTATCGAATTACTAATCTTTTTTCAAGCTCCAAGTATTCCAAAATACTTTTTAATCTTGTTGTAAATTCAGATTGATTATTGCTTATCGAATTTTGGATTGTATCAACCGTTTTTCTAACGTATGCTCTTGTCCCTGAGCTTCTTCTAGAACTTCTAACGCCAAGGTAATTGTAAATAGGAAGCTCTTCTTTGTTTAAATAGGGGTATTTATCTGTAACCATTATTGAGGAGGCAACAATACTTGATGGCAGATCAAACTTTTTTATTTCTGTAATAAAATCATCATTATGATAATTATTTATCCTAGCCCAAAGTTTTTGCTTTTTATGATAAGCTTTTACACTGATTTCATTCTCATCATATTCAATATTACCAAATGAATAAAGCTGACCATTTAATAAATAACTTAATGCAAATCCACCATTTACATAATTTCCTCTTTTACCAGTTTCACTCGTAGATAAAACGAAAATTTCTCTGAAGATATTAATAATGGCACGTAGGATATTACTTTTCCCAGTTCCGTTTGGACCAATAAGGATAGTTGAAAATGGATAATTATCTAACTTTTCTAGGTTGTCACAAAAATCTAGTTTGAGATCCCCAAGAAATGGATTCTTAATTACTTCTAAAGTAATGACTTTAAACCCGACTTTATGCCTGTGTCTAGCTTCAATTATTTCAGCAAGTAACGAGTTCAAATCTGTCATTATTTTGATAGTTGTAGTTGTCGTTTTTTAGAATATGGCATACAAGTAGCTTATAAATGTATAATTATTCCGGTTATCCCTACTTTCAGCTAGGTTAATGAAAAGTTTATACATTTTATTTCTTTTTAAAAGCAAGGAGTCACAGCCAGACGGCTCAGGTGAGTCTGAACAGACTATGATGAAGGAATGTATAATTATTATGAAACATGGTTGAAACACGAATTATCCCAATTTAGTTTGAATCTAAAGTTAGGTTCTCTCCAAAATCTTTCCATTTGTTGCATACAATAATGTTATTGGGATTTGAATTAAAAGTTTCCATCGAAGGTTCGTTAATTAGAACGTATTCCATAATTAATTTAGCTAAAACAGTAAGGCAAGTTAGGATCATAGGATTAATCAAAACATCATTTTTTTTAGCCTTTAGAGCTCCGAATATTTGCATTGCACTTACGCGCCCGGTGTGAGCATATTCACATAAGTATGAATAATTAGCTTTGAAAAATAATCTGTCAAATCCAGAATTCTCAGCTAAATCTGCCCAAGTATAGTCTAATTTCCATTTGCCTTGCTTTATTCGGTTTTTCTTACTGGGTGATAGACCATTATAGATGTCTAATGATTCTAACAACTCAATTTTTTCTAGTCGAAGTTGATTTTCTTTTTGAATCAAATCTTGAAATTCACCGTCATTTGAAGCATACTTTGATCGCTCAATATAACCTTGCAGGTCCCAACAATGATATCGGAAATCTGTTATGTTTGGATCCGGATTAGAATAAATATGACTAAAAGTTAAATAAGATTCTAAACCAGCTCGCACCATAACGGCAATCGAGGAATGATCAACAAATGGAATTCTTTTTCCATTCGCTTTAACCACATTTAGTTTTTCAAGCATTGAATTAACCGCAGAAATGTGTAAAAACGTTTTTATTAAAATTGCTTCAGCGTAATGAGCTTTTGCTCTTACGTGACCCTCTGGGTGTTCCTTTCGGGAATTACCTACTTCAAACAGTAAATTTAGTAGAAAGTCAAGTTCATTTTTATTGTTCATTTGTAGAGTTTTGCATGTATTTGATTTGAGGTTTTCACCCTATTTAAATGATCTTCCTGAGTGATTTGCTCGAAGATCTTACCACTTTAGCACCCTTCATCACGACGGTGTATTGGTCATTTACCCCTCTATAAACGAATTTTTCTTCATCACCATATTCACTGAATGAGTCAAGCCAAATAGTCTCAATATTTACTCCAAATTGTTCATGAATGAACTTCTTTACGAAACGTATTTTATAATTTTTAATGTGATATCTGATGTCGATACCTTTTTTATGGATCAGTTTAGTTAGTTCAATTAATGATCTAGTGGCAACGGCCGCAAATACTTTAGTGAAAAAACCGGATGCGCCCCAATTAACGGTATCAGTAGTAGTATGATATTCCGTGTTTTTCCCTAGGAGTTCTGATATCCATTGCGGATCATTATCACAATCTTCTAAAACCATTAGATCGGCGGAGCTTTCTATATTTTTAATTATTATTTCCCTCTCAGCTTGTTCAGGAGTAATATGTTTTAATCGAATATCATTTTTCAAACTTTTAATAGACCCTTTTAATCCATTGCCATAGTCATTGAAGTTTATAATAGTGATAGTTTCAAGGTTGATTACCTGCCAAGCAATAGCTTCTAACATGATTTCGCCGTCAAACGCTAAATGCTTCTCTATTTCTGATAATTCTACATCTGACTTGAAAAAGAAGCTTCCATAAAACTCTAGGGTATCTGGGTTTAGTGGCTCCTTACATTCGTTTAATTCAAGTTTGAAAAGTCTCATTTAAGTGTTTTTTCGTTTTAAAAATTCGATTGAATTTTGGATTTTTGCAATTGTCATGCTTTGCTACATGGTTAAACTAAATTTAGTCTTTCCTAATTTACTTTACAATACGTAAAATTACTTAGTGGGGCTTTTTAAAGTGGTTGTATGGTCAAGCCCTAAATATATCAAAGATCGTGCTTCGGCCACCTTGACCGTAATGTAAATACTAGTGAAGCGAGGGAGAAACGACTATAGTCTTTTTATCAGGCTTAATTTCCCACCGAAAAAAGAAGTGTTGGTTGGCTGTTTCCAATCGTTACTGCCATCAAGTTGGTAGTATCTAGTGTCGCTTTGAAAAATATTTGTAATCCCAAGATCTAACCGTGGACCAATTGATATTCCTAAACTCTCTGAAAACGGAATAGTGAAGCCAAGTTCAAGGTAATAGCTGGTATTCATTTTCTGAATATTTGAGTCATCATACTGGGTTGTTCCTGAAACATCCTCAGGCCCAAAGCCATAAGTTGTTTCGGAGCAGTGGGTTTGTCCAGCCCAAGCTCCATTATAGTAATAGCCGCATACTGTTATATCGCCCTTTGAAATGAAATGACCAGAAATGAACATTCCAAATTGAAATCCAGTTGAAACAGAAACGTTGAATTTGTCATTCTGTCCAATTTGGAACCGAAGCCCAATAGGGATACCTAAATAAGATAGGTGTTGATTTGCCCACCAGCTGGTGACATACTGATAGGAAAAGGTATCTCCATCTTGATCTATATATAAAGTTGGATCATTGATCGTCAAGCCAATACTTTGGTAATATTGATTATAACCACAATAATTTAATCCGGTTTCAAGGCCAATATTTTTGTGCAGCATGTAGCCGAACTCGAAACCTGCTTTCATGCTGACTCTTCCAGTGTATAAGGATAATTCGGAAGAGAGAAAATTGTTTGAGTTATAGATCTGACTATGACCAATGGAAAAAGTTGGCTCTAGGATGATCTTTTGTTGAGCGAAGGATAATGTTATGATGCTGGTCAGAGCAATTGAAGTAAGTATGTTTTTCATCTTGAGTTTGTTATTTCCCAAGACCTGAAATGGAAGTTTGGATCAAAAAGAGGCACAGGTCTTATAGCTCATATCCCTCATAGGATCGCGAAACCCTTTATCCGAATACAAGCGTACCTGTGCCAAAGCACAAGCATTCGCCTGTCGTTCTTCCGGATTATAATTTTTCGCGATTTATGAGGAAAGAATGAAGCTGATTGCTTCTTAATATGTGATTATTCTATTTTTCTATAATTATTGTGTTATTGGAATAAGTAAATGTAGTGAATTCTCTAGGTTAATATCTTCAGTGATTTCGTAAGCGATATTGATCATACTTAAAATTGAAATCTATGTTTTTTGGACTCCGTGATTTTCCAGTACGGTTTAGGTGAAGTTCTCTGATCATCTAAATTAGGTATTATGCACCCAAACTCAAGGGCTTTTGTAACGAAAGGAACGTTCTTTTTAGAATGGTGAATCTAGAAGTGACCAATTCGACTACCCCGCAAAACCTCAACCTCCACAAAGTAGAGTAGTGGCTGATCTATTAATTAGGTTCGAGTGGGTATGGGAGTAGGCCTAGACCTAGACTAGGTTCAGCTTAGTATTTCTACAAAGTAAATTTGCCTAACTTTTGGAGTCATCCAAGTAATTAGTTTAAAATTATTTTTCTAGATGTTAAGTCAGTACCATTTACGATCGTCACAAAATAAACTCCCTTATCTAGATTTACAAGATTGATTTGAGTTAGATTATCAACGATTTCGGTGAACATAATTATCTCACCAATAAGATTGTGAATAGAACAAAAGGTATGTTCACTTGCATCTGGGATCAAAATATTGATAATTCCGTTTGTAGGATTTGGATATACTTTGGAAATGGAAGGCTGAGTTTCTACTATATCTAATGGAGATATGGAATAACAATCTGATGTGTCGATACATTGGTCGTAGGTTATTTCAACAGAATAAATCCCTGGTAATAAAGAAGTGAAAGAGGAATCTGTAGCACCAATAATTTGAGAGTGCAAGTTTTCACAATCTAGCCATTGGTATTGGCTACCTGAAGATTCAGAAATTAATGTCGTAGAGTCTACCGTTAGGACATTAATGTCAACAGTGTCGATATTTAAATTTACCACGATAATACTGTCACAACCGTAAATACTAGTGAGGCTGTCAATGTAAATCCCTCCCACAGTATAGGTTGTATCACCACTGGGCATTATGAAATCAGGACAAGCAGTTTCGTAAATAATTTCAGTCGTTGAATTGCATATGGTAAAGCAAGATGACGTATCTACGCAGCCATTTTGAAATATTTCTAATGAGTAAATTCCGTTCGTGGTTGGAATGAAAATCGAATCAGTTTCCCCAGTAATAGCTGTGTCTGTCGAACAGTTTAGCCATTGATAGCTCGCGCTATCAGCTTCTGCTGTTAATGTGGACGTGGTGCTATGCACATTGGTGTTGACAGAGTCAAGGGTTAATATTAGAGTAAGTATACTGTCGCATCCGAAAGAACCTATGAGAGTGTCAACATAGGTTCCAGATTCGGTATAGATTGTTCCATTGTCAGAGATGTATTGGCCACATTCGGATATGGAAATTGTACTGAGTACAGGATTGCAGATTAAAAAACAAGAGGTTGTATCAATACACCCATTTTGAGTTATTTCAGCAGAATATAAACCATTTGATAGCGGTGTAAATAACGAATCAATTTCTCCAGTAATTGGTGATGGAGGAAGGCAATTTAACCATTGGTAATTCGCTGAAATAGCATTAGAAACTAACGTTCCTGAAGCTGAAGTTAACGATAGGTCCACTGAGTTAATCGTTAGATAAATGGTAATAATGCTGTCACAGCCAAAGGAATTAGTTAAATGATCTATATAAGTTCCGGAGCTAGTATAAGAATATTGGCCACTTGGCGAAAGGTAGCTACCGCAGGATGAAATTATCAATGATTCGGATGTGATTGATGAACATTGAGACAATTTCATAAGAAATATTTCGGAAGAACCGCTGGCCACTAATTCAGAAATACCGAGATCTGGATCAAAGTCAACCGATTGGCCAAATTGCCCCATAACATAAACGTTTGACTTTGAGTCCAGGGTTATCGACCGGCCATAATCATTGTCAAATCCACCAATTGATCCAGCCCACAGGAAGTTTCCTAAAGGGTCAAGCTTTTGTATGAAAGCATCTTTACTACTTCCCGAATTAAATAAATTAAAAGTTGCAGATCCAGGATTGAAATCAACAAATGGTCCTTCGAATGTTCCTGTAACGTATAAGTTAAGGTCTTGGTCGGTTGTGATGGAAATAGGTTCGTCCCAGCCAGGTCCTCCAATTGATTTCGCCCAGATTAAATTTCCATTTGTGTCAAATTTTTGTAAAGAAATATCAAAACTACCATTTACTGAATAATTTAGTACAGGAGCACCTGGATCAAGATCAATTATAGGAGACTTGAAATGACCACTTAAATAAATCTGACCATTTGCGTCAACAGAAACTGAAGTGCCTGCATCAGAGTCTGATCCACCAATGGATTTTACCCATTGAAAAATTGAATTAGAGTCTAGTTTTAGTAAAAACATATCTGACCCACCTACCGAAGTGAGGTTTACGAAACCTGCACTTGGATCAAAATCTCTTGTTCCATTATACGAACCGGTATAGTAAATATTGTTTAGAGAATCTAAGTCAATTCCTAATGCATGCCCAGTGATTGAGCCTACCCACATTGTGTTTCCTAAGGAGTCTAGTTTTAGTAATGCGGAACCAGTGCCAGAAAAATTGTAGATGCCGAATCCAGGATCAATATCAGTGGCGGAATTTACAATTGCTGAAAAATATACGTTTCCATTTTTATCGGTAACTAAACATTCTCCATACTCTATTCCGGAACCTCCGATTGATTTGGCCCATATATGATTCCCCAATGAATCTAATTTTAATATAAAGAAATCCAATCCACCATTAGAAGAAAGTAAATCTATTCCTGGGCCTGGGTCAAAATCAATTGAGCTTTGAAAGTATCCAGTTACATATACATTTTTATCTAGGTCAATAGTAATATTTAACCCTCTGTCACCAAGTGGGCTACCAAACTGTCTTACCCAAATCAAATTTCCATTTGAATCCAGTTTTTCGACAAAGATATCTTCTGCACCAACTGAAATGACAGAAACAACCCCAATTGTAGGGTCAAAATCTGAATTGCCTGAGAATTGGCCAGTTGCATAAATATTACCATTATTATCTGTTGCAATGGATCTGCCGATATCATAGTTGATTCCACCTTGATCAATTGCCCAATCGAAATTAAGTTCTTGCCCATAGGAGAAGATGGTAAGGAGAATTCCTATTCCGTAAAGAAATATATGCTTCATTTGAATTCAAAAATAACTCATTTGGAGAGACGAAAATTATTGTCCCTTCATTTATGTAGTATCTATATCTACACCATATTAAGTTTCATCGGGCAAAACATGGAATTATGAAGTGTCTTTTTCCGGACTAAGACTAGCTTATTATTGCTAATCTTATTCCGGTTTAGGAGTTCAATAATAATTCGACTTGAAAAGTGAACCCTTAAAGACCATATTTTGGATTCTGGCAAAGATTTACTCGATTTAGATTCCTCTACTAGTAAGAAAGTCAAAAATATCAGAACCCAAAACCTAGTATAAAGACCTGCAAAACCAGGTGCTTGTACTAGGTGTCGATTCACTTTATGTCTATGTAAATTAGGTAGTTATGAACATTTTATTAACATGAAATGGAAGTTAAAGTCAATGTTAATAGGATGTGAAAAATTCATCGATAGGTTATCAACACACTGATGTTTGATTCATGAATTTTAAATGTTAATGTTTGGGTGTAGGGAACTTAAAACATAACTGACTTAAAGATCGATCTATTAAATTTCATTTTTAGGGTGGTAGAAATCCAATCGGTAGTATGGGGTGGTTTAGTGTTTCCGAAATAAAGATTCAAAGATTATTGAACTATGAAAAACTTAAAAATAACCGTAATAATTGTTTTAATAAGCCTTGGTGCTCATTTCTGTTATGGTCAAGGGAATAATGGTCAATCAGGCCTGCAATATGAAATTCAGTATTCGTTGGTAGATGTAGTCTATTCTCAAGATACTTTATATAGTACGAGCTGCTTGTTGAGTTTAATTGGGGAGCCAAACGTTGATAGTATTGAGGTCTTTGTGGGCACAGTTCCAGGAGGCAATCAAATAAGTTCGATTACGGTAGCAAAAGAAAACGGACTTCAATTGAGCTTGTTCCAGGGTGGCACAAGGGCTATGTTGTCGATAGGGAATCTTCCTTTTGCACCATTATATCATTATCAGGTGCGTCTAAAATATGCTAATAACTCATGGTCCGCTCCTTTGCAAATTACTTCAACCCCCAATTAAAAGAGATGAGGATTTTTAAAATACTTTGTTTGTCAATAGGGATTTTTACCTCGTTGATAGGAATAGCGCAAGTGGATTCTGTTTTTCACATGACTACTCCATGTGAAGGGGACACAATTACGCAAACATTTGGACGAGCATATATAACTCCTACTTTAGGAGGGAATCTTACTTATTCTTGGACAGGTCCAAATAGTTATACTTCTACTTCTCAAGATGTAACTGATATTGTAGATGAAGGTTTATACTCAGTTACGGTTGATAACGGTACTACCACAGAGACCTTTAAAGTATCCGTTGGTTACAATACCCGTTGGGCTCACTGGTTAGGAGTGGCAGAATTTTGGAACACTTATGGCACACAGGTAGACGTTAAAAATATTTCAACAAACGCATGGTACAGAGCAAGCGTTTCAGAAAACATATTGGAAGGAGGAGTAGATGGATGGGTTGAGACTATGCCCTCTAATAGTAATACACATCGAATGTTTGGGCTTTCTAATTATCCAAATTCAGGAAATACAAATTCAGATATTGATTATGGTATTTATCTTAAGAATAACGGTGACATAAGAAGGGTTGTAAGTGGTTCTGAAACTTCCATTGGATCCTATGTTGCAGGTGATATGATAAAGGTTTCAAGGGAAGGACAATACATCAAGTTTTACAAAAATGGTGTGGAACTGAGTTCTTCATCCGTGGATGCAGGTACTACTTTCGAAAACCAAGAATTAGTAGCCGATGTTTGTATTTATACAAGTAACGCGTTAATTGAGAACCTCGGATGCTCTTTTAAAGGTCCTAACCCGGGAGTGTTAACTGTGACTAATATTGCTAATGGTGAAAATGGAGATGGAAATATATTAGCTGACCCATGTGACATAACTGCACAAACTTATGAGTGGGATAGATATTCTACGGATACAGATTCAACAATTGGTGATTTAATCCCAGGATCTTATAATGTTACGATTGACGATGGAAACAACTGGATTCAGAAACAGTATTCAAGCTGTGGATATGATTTAGACTGGTCGGACTCAGATAATGTGTCAATAACCAATCATGTTATCGAAAAAACACTTGCTGGATCTGCGTGGAATGCTGGAGGTGAATCAAATTTATTGTTAACGGCAAGTACCGATGGATGGATTGAATGGGAGGTAACACAAACTGACAAACAAAAGGCGATTGGTTTCACCGATAGTCCATCTTCCACATTTAATTACACAGCTATAGATTATGGATTTATATTTTATGCAGATGGCACTTCAAAGTTGATTCGGGCAGGTATAATTGTAGGAGGTTATGAAACGTATAAAGTAGGGGACGTTTTTCGGATAGAAAGATCAGGAAGTAATGTTAAGTATGATATAAATACCTGGAACAGGCATACCTACACGATATCTGCAGGTACAGCCTATAACATACAAGCATCTATATATGATAATGGTGGGAAGTTTGAAAATCTTAGAACTTCTTTTGAAACTGGTTTTTCGGGCACCTATACAACGACAGATATTTTTGCTGCGGGAGGCACTGGAAGCATTGATCTTTCAGTAACTGGTAATATGGGAACAGTGTCTTATTTATGGTCAACTGGTGCAACTACTCAAGACGTTAGCTCCTTAGAGATAGGAGAGTATACCGTTTCTATTTCTGATACCATGCATGACACGATCGTTCTGGTAATTCCTATTTATGAAAAAGACTCTGTAGCGTGGTACGACTCAACAGGATGTACCATTACCGGTGCAAATGAACAGATTCTAACGTCTACATCATCAGGTGCGTGGACTACGTCCCAAGGACTAGCTTTTAATTACCTGGAGCCTGCAGAAGACGGTGAATTTATCTACACAGAAAAACAGGCCACGCATCATAAAACGATTGGTTTTGTTGATGAATCCGTAGGACACCCATTGAATAGCCAGGATGATTGGCTCTATGCTATACACCTGACCAATACAAAGGCAGAATATCGAGAATCTAGCGTCACGGCTAAGACCTTGATTGAAGAAACTGCAGCCACAGATGATGTTTATAAGGTCAGCCGAGTTGGTACGCAGCTCTCCTATTTTAAAAATGGATTGTTACTTAGAAGAATTACCGTGGCACCAACTACAAGGTGGGCGTTCCATGCCGCATTTGATAATAATTACACCAGTACTTATGTGAAAGATGTAGACGTTTCATTTACTAAGTGGCCATCTCTTAGGGATAGGAGTTATGCTCACTTAAAGGAACATTTAGACGGAACTTTCTATCGAAGCTTGAAAGAGGTTCTTTACGTGTACTTCGATGAAAAGTATACGAATGGGGAATTATCCTATAGCATAAAGGATCAGACCAATTCAGAAGTAGTAAGTGATGCTACATTAACGGTTACTAAAGGTTTCGGTCAGAATTGGTTTGAAATTGATTTAGAATCATTTGGTCTGACTGACGATGCGTTTTATGTGTTGGAAGTTTCGAATGAAAAAGGCAGAGTTCAAAAATTAAGATTCAAGTTGGGAAGCATATGAAATTATCAGGAATAAATACAGTATTAATTATAGCCTGTATCGCGTTTGGCATCTACTTTATTTCAACCCAAAAGGACGAGATGAAAATTGGCTACTTTGATGGTAATTCGGTTTTTGAGGATTTTGAGATGACTAAAGATTTAGGTGAATCTGCAGAAGCAACTGCAGCAGCCAGAATTAAAATTTTAGATAGCCTAAGGTTTGATCTTGAGGTTTTACAAAGACAGCTTCAGACGCAAGAACCGCAAGAAGCGGATTTAAGAAAGTTTGATGCAAAACGTCAAGAATATATGATGAAAGAAGATCACTTTAAAAGTGAGAACATGACTCAAATGTCTCAATACAATGATCAAATTTTCAAACAATTGAGGCAATATGTTGATGATTTTCAATCTGAAAACAATTACGATATGGTGATTGGTTTAGGTAGTGGAGGCATTGTTTCAACAGCGGAAGGAATTGATGTTTCAGAAAGTCTTCAGGAATTTATAAACGATAAATACAAAGGGAGTTGAGAAACTTAATTTACATCATATTGATTGCATTCTCTATCACTTCATGTGGCGGTGGAAAGACGGATTTGGATAAGCACTCTTACGTAAGTTGGGTTCAAAATCCGGAGAATGGTTTAGTAAAGGAAAAGCAAATTGGAGATTACGGATTAGAAGTTCAATACCGGCCATTAGAATTGATAGCGCTTACTGAAAACAATGAAATTCAGCTTGAAGAAATGAAATCACGGTGCAATGAATTGTCAGATTCTCAGTATTTCAATTTTAAGTTAAAGTCTAATGATCCATTACTTAAGGTGATGGATATTGGAAATGTAGATGAACAGGATTATTACGCCAAGTTGGAATATTTCACAAATGGCATTCAGCAGGATTTAAAATTAATTGATGGGAACGATACGTTGATATGTATGTTCAGCGTGTTTGAGCGTACCTACGATTTAGCTCCGTACGTGACTTTTGCACTGGCTTTTGAGAATCAATCTCAAAACGCTGGAGATAAAACTTTGTATTTCGATGGAAGCAAACTTGGCTTGGGTCCAGTTTACCTCAAAATTGAATCGAACGAAATTAAGAATACACCAAACCTAATATTAGGGTAGTTATGAGATTGGAAAGAATTAGAAAAAGTAAAATTGCCAAAGGATTAGCAATTTACATTTGTGTTTCAATGTTAGGTCAACTGTTTTGGCCGAATATGACTTTTGCATTGACTTCTGGTCCTGCTCAAGAAGAGTATGCCAGTTTTGAGCCAATTAGCACAAACAATATGGTAGATCCATATTCTGGTGACTTCACTTACAATATGCCCTTATTATCCGTGCCAGGTCCAAATGGAGGATATCCGATTAACATGGCTTATCATTCTGGAATAAATGTAGAGCAAGAAGCTTCGTGGGTTGGATTAGGGTGGAACATAAATGTTGGCGCAATTAATAGAGGGCTTAGAGGATTGCCAGATGATTTTAATGGGGAATCCGTTAAGCAATATGTAAATATGAGAGATTCTCGGAGTGCTTCGGTAGATTTATGGATTAACAAAGATAGACAGGAACTTTTTGGGTTTCCTTATGAGCCAAGTGGCCCGCCACCAAGTCCTGAATTTACATGGCAAATTCACTACAACAATTATAAGGGCTTAGGGTATCGATCAAACTTAAATCTCCCGATTAAAACTATCGGTCCAATCTCTGCCAATTTAGGACTGACTTTTGACTCTCAAGGTGGTCTCAACTTTCAGCCAGGATTAACGGTTGGAGGTAATATTGGCTCAATTGACTTAAAAATGCAGGCAAATGCCAATATCAATTCAAGACATGGTTTGTCTGCGGTTAATGTGTCATCTCAGGTTGGTGGTGGAAAAGCTAATAAGGCAGCGCAAGCATCAACGGCATCAGCAAATCAAAGATTAAAAAAGAGAGATGGATCTTTTAGTGGAGTTAGCGCTCTTTCTTTTCAATTGGGAGATAATCGATCTCAGCAGGGAATACCAATGAGTTCTAATCATTTAGGGTTTAAATTGGATTTCGCTATTGGCTATTTTGGTGATGTTCCTACTCCTGCATCTGGGTTGGTTAATTATGATAAACCAATGAATGGGGCGGTTGACGTCTCATCTATCAACTATACAGATGCAGCCAATCAATTATTATCCAATACGGCCTATGGCTACTTAAATAATCAAAACGCTAGCGTTAAATCTCTAATGGATTTTCAAGAGGGAAATTTTTTACAAACTAAAAAAATTCCAAATTTGGCACCGTCAAATCTAACTTATGATGCCTATATTGTTTCTGGACAGGGAGCTGGAGGGAATTTTAGGCCTTACCGTTCTGAGGTGGGTAACTACCGAAAACCTGAGGTAGAGAGTATTACCAAAAATAGTTTTGACAATGGCGTTCCTGTCCCTGGTTTAGAATTTGGAAAAGGTTCTGGATCGGAGTTTCATATTGGAGTTGATGTTAATTTGCTTGAAAGTAGTGCGACTGAATATTCAGGGAGATGGAAAAGCGGTGCTACCACGAATAACTTCCTTTCGTCTATTACTGATTATCCTGAATACGAACCATATTATTTTCAAATGTATGGTGAACCTACTGTTGTTTATGATAATACAGATGCCAATCATAATGAGGACCAATTGGAGTATTGGAAAAATGACACTCCTCTCAGAGCACAAATAACAAAAAATACAGCTGGGGATCGAAAAGACGATTACTATCAAACGTCCGGAACATTTGAGTCGGCTTCAACAGGGACAGCAATTACGCTTAGCAATCCATCCGCAGCTGACGTGGCGTATTTGAGTGAGCGAAGAAGAAGATCAACAAATATTTTTGGACTTAACTGGGATGATGCGGCTGCTTTTGGTCGTTCAAGGGGCGTGCAAATTTACGATAATGACTATGTGAGAACAAATTTAGCGCCCTTGTCTTCAGATTATACAGACAAGTTCGATGGAGCTACGGAAACTTTTTATCCGTCAAAGGGGACGATCGGAGGAAAGGATAGCCAACTATCAGAAATTAATGTGCTACAGGCCAATGGGATGACGTATACCTATGGAGTCGCTGCGTTGAATAAGATACAAAGGGATGCAAGTTTCAGAGTTAATGGAGATTTGGATGATTACAGAGTTGTTTCAGAACCATCTTCTGGAAGTAATCTGGTGAAAACAGATAATATTAGTAGACTGAAAGCCTCAGAGTGGACCGATGGGGCTTCGAAATTAGAAGGAATTAATATTGAATCAGGTGCGGTAGGGACAGATTTTGGTTTAGATGAGTATGTTTCAGTTACAGAGAAACCAGCATACGCGCATTCATGGTTGTTGACACAGGCAACTTCCAGTGATTATGTTGATGCAGATGATATTCCAGGTCCATCGGATGGTGATCTAGGGTATTGGGTGAAATTCAACTATAAAGTAATTCAAGACTATAAATGGAGAATTCCATTTACTGATGCAAATAATAGTCCTGGCTCACTTTCAAATAAGTTAGATAACCTAGGTACATATAGTTATGGAGAGAAAGATGTGTATTTTCTAGAAAGTATTGAAACGAAAACGCACATAGCCATCTTCTCTACTTCTGCGAGGAAGGATGGTCATGATTCGAAGGAAATTTTAGGTGAGGCGGATTTAACTGGAGCTTATTATTTACATGCGGAAAGAAAGCGAATGCAAAAGCTAGACCATATAAGCTTATATGCAAAATCAGATATTGATGAAGCGGGAAGTGTAATAGCAGCAAAAGCGATCAAGGAAGTTCACATGTCTTATAATTATGATTTGTGCCAGGGCATCCCTTCCAATAGTGGGAGCGCCATACTTAATAGTAATGAGTCTAGTAATTTAGGGGGTAAATTAACCTTGGAAAAAGTACATTTCACTTATAATGGTTATAGTGGAAGAGGCGAATTAAGCCCATACACTTTTGACTATGATGCTACAGACGATTATAAAAATCCAAGTTATAACTTTAGAAATATTGATCGATGGGGTTGTTATAAACCAAATTTTGACAGTGAGTTTTCAACCGCTACTCCATCAAATAATTTTGTAGGAGATCAATATCCATTTACCCAAATTCCTTATGTAGATCAGTATAGGGATTTTAATCATGACAATGTAACGACCGGGACCGATGACATCGATCAACGAAATGCATTTGCCTCTGCATGGCATTTAAGGGAGATTGGGATGCCTTCAGGTGGAACTATGAAGGTGGAGTATGAATCTGATGATTATGCTTATGTGGAGGATCAAAAGGCTATGCAAATGGTAGATGTAGTTCATGTTGGGGCTTCACTCCCTGGAACGATACCGAGTCGGACTGATAATTCAATTACGACGGCAGTTAATGATCTAAAACAATCCAATAAAGATGAAAAAGTATGGTTTAAATTGGAAGATGAGTTATCATACAAAAGCGACTTATTTGATGACTATTTATCAAATTTAACGGACGTTTATTTTAAAGCTAATGTCAATCTTCGGGATGGTGATGAACCAGTTTCAGAATATGAGTTTGTTGAAGGGTATGCTCAATTTATTGCTACTTCTGGGAACTGGGGATTGGAAAATGCAGATGGAACAGCTTCCAATTACGGATGGATAAAACTAGAGCCAGAAAAAACGAAAAAACATGGAGTGGTAACTACTCATCCATTTAGATTAGCAGCCATTAATTACAAAAGACAGAATAGGCCTGAGTTGATTTTTGGTGGACCTGGTACAGCCGGGGGGAATGTTATCTCGTTGGTTAGTATGATACCGGACGCTATGAAGATTATCGCAGGAGGGTTCGTTAATTCACAAATTATACAATTTCAATGTGATGAGATTCAATACAACGGTAGAACTGTTATGAGATTAAACTCTCCAGATGCCAAATTTGGAGGAGGCTGCAGAGTAAAAAAGCTTTATGTTGAAGAAAATATATTTGGAGATGAAATGCCATCTGGCTATACCACCAATCAATATGGACAAGTTTATTCATATCAGATGGAAGACGGCACTACCAGTGGCGTTGCTTATGAACCAGTGATGGGCCAGGAGGAAAGTGCATTAATTCAGCCAATTGATTATGGAGACGGAATACCGTTTAAGTCAGAAGTAACCCATTTCATTGAAAAACCCGTGCTAAAAAATTACTATCCGGGTCAATCAGTTGGATATAGAAGGGTGGTAGTTTCCAGTATTGCAAGGGAAAACATGACATATGACGAGACGAATGAAGATGATAAAATGAGCCATAAATCTGCAACGCCAGTGGTGGAGCATACTTTCTATTCTCCTTTTGATTTCCCTGTTTATACTCAAGAAACTGATATGACATCTGATCCAGCTATCGTTCGTTTCATGATGATACCTGGTTTTATGACCAGGTTTAATAAACGAAAAGCTAGAAGTCAAGGATATTCGGTGGTATTGAATGATATGGCGGGAAGACTTAAAAAGGTAAAAACCTATATTCCAAAGGATCCGAATGAATCTACCGAAACAGATCGGATCTTATCCGAATCAGAATATGTCTATCAAACTACTGCGTTTCCTGGGAAACCGGGTAAATTTAGATTAGATAATGCGGTGAGTGTACTAGACGATGCTGGAAATTGCGCAGATGCAATTATTGGTCAAACTCATGATATTTTTGTAACCTCTAATGAAAATAAAAGTGAGAGTAATTCTCTAGAATTACAATTCAACTTGGAAGGTATTTTTAGCACCCCACTTCCGCCAGTGGTTCCTATTCCGCTACCAGTTAGTGCGGAATCAGAATTAAGTTTTAAGACTATTGTAACTCATAAAATAATTCATCAGTCTGGTGTACTTAAAACTGTTGTGGCCCGTGATAAAGAAAGCGTTATCAAGACACATAATTTAATTTACGATGGAGCTACAGGTCAACCGATATATACATCCGTAGAGAACGAGTTTGAGGATGATATTTATTCTTTTTCTCAACCTGGACATATGGTTTATGATGGATTACAGGCCGCATATCAAAATCAAAACTTAACCTTGGGAGGTGTAGATTATGCTGGAACAACCACAGGTTTATTGACTTTACCTACCCTTGGAACAAGTAGCTATCATGAAAAATTTACTCCAGGCGATGAGCTTTGGGTATGGGAAGATGACGGTGTTGCAGATAAGTATGCGACAGGTGAAAAACTTACCGTGTTGTCAAAATCAGGAACGCATGGACTTATTGTGATAGACGAAAATGGAGACAAGTTTGATCCGGCTGCAGGAGATTATAATATTCAGGTTATACGGTCAGGACATCGTAACATGCAATCCGCAATTATTGGATCTATGGCAAGTCTTGATGATTGGCGGGAAGAAGTGAATTGTAATTTCAACTTTGCTGGAAGAACTCAATTGACAAGAAATGTACTGAATGCTTCTGCGATTACCATGGAAGAAGGGTGGAAGACTGATTGTACTCCAGCTTTGGAAACAGCAATTTCAGCAGGTACTGCGATTAATCCGTATAAACTAGGAATGGCCGGAATTTGGAGAGCTTCTGATAGCTATGTTTATGTTAAGGATAGAACGAATACTGATGATATAAGAATTGACGGTGATTTTGAAATGACTAAGTCATTCCCTTGGGATGTTGGAATAAATGTAGGGAACGAGGATAACTGGGAATTATCTAGCTCGGTCACCAAATATTCTTCTAAAGGCTTTGAGTTAGAAAATAAAGATGCTATTGGTGTTTATTCAGCTGCTCAATATGGCTATGGAGATGCGCTTGTAACTGCCATTTCCGGAGACGCACGTTATCATGAAATATCATTCGATGGTTTTGAAGATTATGATTATTACTTAAGTAATACAGATGATCATTGGGATTTTGGAATTGTAGCTGGTGACTTGGTCACTACGGAAGCACATTCTGGAGAGTACTCGTTCAAATTGGCTAGTTCAACTAATCGAATGATTAGCGCAGACGTTGCGCCCGATTGTAGTTCAACTAGTAACTATGACATTAATTCTGAAGATATTACTCTTAATGCGTGCGGCTGTAATGGAGAATTCACACCAATTGTAGATTCTACTTATTACGTTTCCATGTGGGTTAAAGAAACAGTTGCAGCAGGAACGTACACTTTAAATTATACAGATCCCGAATTTGTAGTGGACGTGAAAAATGGTGGAGGATTAATTCAAAGTTATTCGTTTGATCCATCAGGTGCCGTTATAGACGGTTGGCAGCAAATTCGAGGGAAGTTCACGGTGAATACGGGAGCTACTTTTGTTGAGTTAACGCTGAAAAATGCAGGTACTGATAACATTTACATGGATGATATTCGGGTTCATCCGTTGAAATCAAGCTTTCAAAGTTATGTGTATAACTGGGGGAATTTAAAACCAGTAGCTGTTCTTGACAATAACAACTATGCAACTTTCTATGCATACGATGATGAAGGCCGATTAATCAAAACTTCTAAAGAAACCATTGAAGGAATTAAAACAATTTCGGAAGGTAGAACAGGAGATAAAAAGAATCCATGATGAGTAAAATGATATTGGTGTATTTGCTATTATTTGGAGTAGTAGCTTTTGGTCAAGATTTAAAAACTGACCTAACAACTTGCTATAAAACTTTTGGTAATAATTCGCTGGCATTAGATTTCACAGTTAGCAATTATGATTGGTCGGGAAAGAAAACGGTTCAAAATGGGAAGATTCGAAAGGAGAGTACGAGTTACTATTCCTCGTTAGGTCAGCAATCGTTTTTAATTAACAAGAAGCTGTATTTATCAATTGATGATAATGCTAAGCAGCTAACTTATAAGAACATGGGAAATGAATTGCCGAAAACCAATGTTTTTGATGAAGACCTTCTTGAGCAACAGCTAAAAATTGCCGATACGGTTCTTTACAAGGGGAAAACTTCTGGTTTGAAAAGATATGAATTGTTGTTTTCTGGAGGGCCGATCGTAAAAGCAGAAATTTATTTGGATCAGAAAGCGATCCGAAAATTGATATACCACTATCCTAAACCAAATGCTGAAGAGGAATATGAATACAAAAGAACAATTATAGAATATACTAAGATAGAGACTAACGTAATTGGTAGCTCCTTTTTTAACTACGGTAAGTACGTTACAAAGTCTGGAAACAAGTATGCCTGTGCTAAAAACTATTTAGGTTATGAACTGCATGAACTACGATAACACACATTTCTTATCAACTATTTTTTTAGTGGGTTCAACCAAGAATGCCGCCTCAGTTTGCAATGAATTGAAATTAGAAAGAAGCTAACCTTATGAAAAGATTAAATATAAAACTCAATTTAGCAGCAGTATTCATGTTTCTATTGTCTATTGGAATTACTCAGGCGCAATCTGTTGAGGAAAAGAGGAGTGGAGCAAATATTGCCTCGATATACGGAAACATGTTGGTTCAGGATCATGAATGGAGCTACATGCAAGCTAACTCAGGCACATGGGCCAATGAGTTTACAAATCATGAGGTTAAAAGTTATGTAACGCTAGAACGAGAAGGTGAAGAAGGAGAAGGGGTAAACTATTTTGGAACTACTGGGACTGTTAGTTGGGAATTGGAGTATGAATTTGATGTAACGGGATTTAATTTATTAACTGGTATAGCGGAGACAGCAATACCATGTTCTTTGAAAGTTACTTATGACAACGCGGGTAATTATGTAGATGTGGATGTACTTGAATTACCTGTCTATCACAGGTATTTAATTGATAATATAACGGTTGGATCAAATACTATACCTGGAGGCGTAATTCCAAACGATATTGTTTTGTCTGGTCACATTGATGTTGAGCGATACTATGAATTGAATCTATCAACTATCCCTGTAATAAATGGAGTAGTGGATGCTACAGATAATGAATTAGATCTGGATTGGAACTTCTTACAGGGTGCCGAACATTATGAAGTTGAATGGTTGTATCAATACGATGGAGGTGCAACACCTGATGATTCAGATTTCAGGAAACATGCTACAAGAGTGACCACGGACAACAATTATTATGCTGTTAGTTTAATTTATGAATCCTTCACTACAAATTCAAAACTACATTACCGAGTTCGTTCAATTGGTAAAGGCGGAACTAACTTTGATAAAGTGGTGCCTGGGGCATGGTCAACTATAGGGGTTTATACAATTCCTAAAACGGGCATTGTTGATGATTTGTCAGATAAAAACTGGCAGTACGGTGCAAGCTATGCAGAACACGGGAAAAAATCAGAAACACTAAATTTTTATGATGGTAGCGGTAGATTAAGGCAATCAATTGCAAAAAATAACACGAATAATGAAACGGTAGTTTCTGAGGCCTACTATGATTTTGAGGGGCGGCCAGCTTTAAATACAATTCCGTCTCCAACAGGAACGAACGTGTTGAAATATTATGGTGACTATAGCTTAAACCAAGAGGTGTCCCCCTCCAATTATAGCAAGTTAGATTTTGATGTAGCAAGCAAATTGAATAGTCCCCGTTTGATGACTCATGACAATGGCACAGATAACTACAGTTACTTTGATTCTGATAATGCTGATAAAACAAATGAAAATGCTTACTTACCTGACGCGGAAGGATATGAGTATTCTCGAACCATTTATGGCATGGATGGCCGTGTTAAGAAGTCTAGTGGAGTAGGTGAGGCATTTAAATTAGGTGGAGGACATGAAGCAGAATATTACTATGGAACTCCTTCTCAAATAAAATTGGATCGGTTATTCGGATCAGAAATTGGTTATGCCAAACACTATAAAGTGAGTGCGGCCAAAGATCCAAATGGTCAGATTAGCGTTACTTATACGAATTTGTCAGGTCAAACCATTGCTACAGCCTTAGCGGGAGATACTCCAAATGATGGAAGCGACATTGTAGATGCGTTAAGCTACCAAACAGAACAAGGTGCAATTACAGACGATTTTAGTGATTTAAATACCTATGATCCGTCAATTCCTGGTTGGGTGATTCGATACCCAATCTTTGTTTCTGACGCTGGAAACTATTCTTTTGAGTATGATATAGCTTCGGTGAAATATTTAAATCTATGTGACGGTACTGGACATGGATGTGATTATGATATAATCGTTCGGATTATTGACGAATGTAACACACAAGTATATGATTCGGTTACCGATTATAGCACTGGAGAAGGCGGGTCGCCAGCAACTTTTTCAACATTGGCTTTTACCCATAATTTTGCGACTCCAGGGACATATATTGTAGAAAAAATATTGACACTTGATGCCGATAAGCTGGCTACTGAATTAGCAGATTTCACCACTATAGTTGAAGATTCTTTGGAATGTATTGCTCCAAGTGATTATAGTTTTACCATTGATCTGAGCGAATGTGATGACTGCGTGGCAGCTTGTGATGCTGCAGAAACAGATGGGTCAGCAGCGCATTTGACTTGTATTTTAGCCTGTAATGAACATTCTGGTGGGTGTGAAGGACTATTAAGGGAAATGCAGATTCAAATGAGTCCAGGAGGTTTCTATTTTGATAAAGAAGGTTGGATGAATAAATACGTTTGGGCGGATCAATCAGTTAATGGGGAGTGGACCGATTGTAATTTTGACCCGGATGCATCTTTAGGGATAAATACTTGGGCAGAGGTAGAAAGCAATTGGAACGAAGATTGGATTGAGCCTTGTACCTTGACAGGTTCAGTAAGCGAATTTGACAATACGCTGGATCATTGGAGTGATGAAAATAGTACTGATAGCGATGCAAATGATGTACTTTGTTTGGTTAAGTATCATCCAGAATATTGCCATTATCAGTGGTGTTTAGACATTGATGAAAGTAAAGAGTTTGATCATCAATTATGGGTAATGGATTACGACCATGCCGTAACTTTGGGCTACGTTACATCCGGGGCATTAAATGCAAATTTCGATGATAACGACCCGTTTTGGGACGCTACTCCAATCTTCAGTGATGCTGGATCATATGAAACAACTCTTGAAGGGCTTATCGCTGATTACACAGGTACAAGCATTTCAATGTGGGATTTTGCGGAAGACCTAGTTGCTACAGATTGTGCAGGTTCTTCTACGGGTTGTGATGAGCACTGGGCGATGTTCGTACAGCTTTATACGATGACTAAAGCTGCTATATTAGAAGATTATAAGACTGATCCTGAAGGGTATGGCTGTTTGTATGTTGTTGATACAGACCATGATGGTCTTGGAGATGGTGAGACATCTTGCACAAGTTCAGCTTCAGATTTTAATCTAATTAATACCACCCCAAATCCTGATGTATATCAAAACTTAGATGATTTTAATTGCATGACAGAAGATGCACCGGTAATTAACTACGAGATAGACCAAGTTGAAGGAATGTTAAATGATGGGTCGTTCATTGTGAATTTTAATGAGAACAATGAATGCGAGCAAATAGCCACAGGGACCTTTACGATAAATGATGGTGGAACTGCAGGTAGCTCTACTGCAGATGTCAAGGTTAATAGCGTTAGCATAAGTGATGTTGTGGATCTATCAGGAGAAACAACAGATGCAAATAAAGCAGCACTATTGGTAGAGGCAATTAACAACCAATTTCCAGCCTCGGGGGTCGATTATTTTGCATCGCATGTTGGTGCAATGATGACGCTTTATGCTGCACCAGGTTCTGGGTCAGCTGTTAATACAGGCGCAATTAGTTTCGTTAACCTTACTGTAACTGGAAGTGGATGGACCGTGGATGGTGGAATAAACACCGAAGTATGTTATTTAGAGAATTACAATAATGATGTGAATTGTCGACAAACGGCAACAGCAACACTCACAGTTACTGCTAATACTTCATCTGTTTCAATTACAGTAAACAGTACAACATTGATCACCAGTGCTTCAGGAACAGTTGATCCGCTTGGAGGCGAAACAGGTACAACCGTGGCGGAAGAAATGGCAGATTTGGCAAATATCATTAATGCTTATGAATCTTCTCCGGATTATTATGCAGTTGATAATTACAATTCAGCCACTGATGAAGTTACCTTAACAATCTATGCGATGCAAACTGCTGGGAATGTTACATATGGAATAACTAGTTCAGGTATTACCTATGATGAGACTTCACCCGCTTTGGCGGGAGGAAACACCGGGACTGATTGCCAGACCCTAGCACCGACAAACTGTTTATGTGAAAATATCAGAGGAGAATTAGATGCACTTGACTTAACTACTACAATAGATTATTCAGTACTCTCAACTTCATTAACCACAGCTGACGTAGATGCCATCAAAAATGCTTATAATACTCAATATTCTGGTGAAACTGGATTTCCAATTACAAGTACACAGGTTAAAGACTGGTGGGATAATTGTAGAACTTCCTTAACAACATCATATGGTCAATCTCCTGAAGAGTGGAACGGTACGTCCGAAACATTCGATGCTGATCTAGTGCCTGAAATAATGAAATGCTGGGTATATACTGATATCTGTGGTGACGAAGAATTGGCTCTTGAAGACTATTATTCTAACCTCGCATATTTACAAGCAATAGAAGACGCTAAAGCTGAATTTGTTGAAGGTTATATAGCGCATTGTCTTGGAGTTATTCCCGGAGGCGACAATAGCCATTATGTAGAAACCATGGATGTTGATTACACCGATAAAGAATACCATTATACGCTTTATTATTATGATCAAGCTGGCAACTTAGTTCGAACGGTGGCTCCAAGAGAGGTATCTATGGTTGCTGATGTTGATCTCCAGGCGGTTAAAGATAATCGAAATGATCCCGTTACTTATCCAACAAGAAAATTACCAGCTCATACTTCCAATCAAGATTATACAAAGTATACGCACAATAGTTTAAATGAAGTATTGACCGATATTGCACTTGATCATGACGGAAACCAATATTGGTATGATCAGATAGGGCGGGTTCGATTTAGTCAAGATCCAGTTCAGTTAACAGCTTCAAAGTACTCTTACATCAAGTATGACCATTTAGGAAGGGCAGTGGAATCTGGGCAAAGTGGAGACAGCTATGGAACCTTTAATTCAGCCGCAAACTTGGAGGATAATGGTTTTCCGACAACTGGAGATTATCGAACCATTACATTTTATGATGAAATTGCCAGCGCTCCTATTGATGCCTATTTTTCTGGGGGTCAGGACCAAGACCACACGCTTAGAAATAGAGTAGCTACCGTAGCATTTCAAAAGGATTATAATGTGAGCACGTTAGTATATGATCATGCTACCCATTATCGTTATGATATTCATGGGAATGTGGTGGAAATGTATCAGGAACAAGTAGATTTAGCCGCGCTGAATGCTACTACTCCTACGTATAGATATGACCTGAAACACATTGAATACGACTTTGATTTGATAAGTGGAACGGTCAATCAAGTTACCTATCAAAGTGGTGAATTAGACCAGTTTATACATAAATACGAATACGATGCTGACAATCGAGTAGAAAAAGCCTGGACAAGCGACAACGGACTTATTTGGGAAGAAGATGTAGAATACTTTTATTACAAACATGGTCCTTTAGCCAGAACAGAACTAGGTGAAGATAAAATTCAAGGATGTGATTATGCATATACCCTTCAAGGTTGGTTAAAAGGAGTCAATTCCGAAGGTCTTACAGCATCCCTTGATATCGGGAAAGATGGAGATGCAACAGGCACGAATAACTACCAAGCTGCCCATCAGAAAATAGGCGCTGATGTTACTGGATTTTCTTTGGGCTATTATATCAATGATTATAAGGATATAAAAGGTTATAGTTCCACTGATGATTTTTATGGGAAAGTCTTAAGCACGTCAACTCTTAATACGGAGTCTTCGCAACTGTACAATGGGAATATTGGCAGAATGGTTACCTCTACACCGTTAGGTGGAGCAGGTAGTTGGGCAACAAGCACAGTTGGTTATGCATTTAGATATGATCAGCTCCAGCGATTTACAAGAATGAGAAGATCGTTAGATTTCAGTTCAAATACCTGGGGATCGGCTACTTATGATCCAGATTATGAAGTGAGTACTACCTTCGATAAGAATGGAAACCTCTTAAACCTAAATCGTGATGCGTACGATGCATCTCCGTCCAATAACGGAATGGATGAATTGGAATACAATTACAATTCGGGTACTAACCAATTAAACTACGTAGTAGATCGTCTGGGAGGATTTGAACAAGATGGATCTATGGGAGATATTACTACTCAAGCATCGAATAACTATCTCTATGACGCCAAAGGCCAATTAATTGAAGATGTATCCGAGAATATTGATAATATTATTTGGAGACCAGATGGAAAGGTGGAGGAAATTATTCGATTTTCTACTGCTGGAGTTAGCGATCCGGATTTAGAGTTTGCATATGATGCAATGGGGCAACGAACACTGAAAATAGTTAAACCGAGGAGTGCTGGAGTGTTAAGCGCTAATACGGAATGGACTTATACTTATTATGTGTACGATGCCAGCGGAAATTGCATGGCTGTTTATGACCGTGATATTAATCCGGCAGGAGAAGAAGATGTAATGATGTTGAAAGAACAGCATATCTATGGATCAAATAGAGTAGGAATTAGAAATCCAGAGATTGATTTAGGAGGGCTGAAGACAACTTCAGGACCAATATACACACCAATTGCCGCAACAATAATAGATCAGGATCTGAGGACGAGAGGTCTCAAAGCTTATGAGTTGTCAGAACATCGTGGCAATGTTATGGCAGTTGTGTCTGATAAAAGAATCCCTAATTCGAGCCATTCAAGTGGGGCAGTAGCCTCGTTTACGGCTGATATTCTTTCTGGATCAGATTATTACCCATACGGGATGCTCATGCCTGGGAGGCACAACAGTAGTGATAGTTATAGATACGGTTATCAAGGAAGTGAAAAAGATGATGAAGTTAAGGGGGAAGGAAATAGCTACACAACTCAGTTTAGACAGCTGGACCCAAGGATAGGTAGGTGGCTTGCGAAGGACCCCGCTCAGGACCCGTCTCATTCGGCTTATTGCAGCATGGATAATAATCCAATATTTTATAATGACCGAAGTGGTCTTTATACAGAAAGAAGAGCAAATCGAGTTAGAAAGCGTTTAAATAATAAAGGACATAATGTTGGGCAAGTGGGGAAGCATGGTAGTGGTAACAGGGACTATGGATTTGGTATACAGCAAGAAGGTTCAGGAGGGATATATCTTGGGATACAAACCAAGGGTGCTGGATTTGCTTCTTTCACGCAAGATGATTGGCAACCTTATGACGGCTGGGATGATATTCCATCTCCAGATAGATATATAGACCCAGATGGCGTGGCATCAGCTGACGCAGGGGGGAATAATACTTATGGAGCTTCAGATGGCCCTTATATTGGGTTCATGAAGGATAGTGACAAGTATGGGACGTTAATTTTTGATTCTTATCTCCATAGAGGGACAGGCAGATTTAATATGGCTGGGCACGTTCCTTTAACAGCAAGTGGAAATATTGCGATGATGGAAAATTATGCATGGTATGGTGGTACAGGTAATACTGCTCCTGGTACGTTACCAATGTTCATCAATGCAGGGATTCGGTCGTACGGAGTGAGACTTGATGGGCAATACACTTTGGGGGATTTATCTAAAAATGGAACTGGAATTGGTGGCGAGTTTCATGGTGCATTGGGTCACGGGGATATAAGTGTTCAAACTGGATTCATGAATAATGAGGGTGGAAGAACAGGTTTACAAGCAAAAGCATCTGCTTTTGGAGGCCTTGCAGAGGGAGAGGTTAAAGCGAAAATAGCTATCTTTGGATATACAATTCACGCCACAATTGGAGGCAGTCTCGGTTCTGTTGGTGCTGCTGGTGAAATTGGAATTTATAAAGACGCTGCAGATGGCAAAACTCATATGAGCGGTTTTGGGAAGGCAGCCTGGTTATTTGGGGGTAAACTTGGAATTGATATAGCATGGTGAAAATATTAAAATACATACCTCCCAAAATATTTTGGTTGATTTTACCATTTGTTGTTGTGCTGATATTACTACTTGTGTTCCTTGTTGTTAAGTTTATTACATCAAGCGTAGAGAATAGTGAAGACTATAAAAAATCCATAGAGTTATACAATTCGTGTGAACCGTGTAAGGAAGTAATGGGAGCTAACGTGCAGTTTAGTGTTGCCTCGATTGAAAGTTCTGGGATTTTTTCTCCAGAGTCTTCTACTCTTAAAGTAAAAGTACAAAACCACGAAAAAAGTGCTTTAATAGTGTCAAAGTATGTTAGGAAATCTAACGTTTTAGTTTTAGATAGGTGTACGTTTGAGTATGAAGGGAAAGCATATTTCATAGTTGATTAAGAGGTAGTATGTCAGAAGTGTGATAATCATAAATTGAAAACATAATTAGTTAAAAATGAGGGTTTAATAATATTTCAGAAAATATTTTGCGGAAGGGTAATTGTTCAGTTACCGGTAGTGTGTTAGAAGTGTGATAGCTGGATATTCAAACCGTAAATAGTTGAAAATAAGCAACTAAAATTTTTATATTAGGTATTCTGGAGAAGGGTAATAGTTTAGTTACCCTTTTTTCGTGCTCAGAAATACGTTTTAAATTAGTAAGACCGTTGTAAGTGTATCAAAAGTGTGGTGAATATGATTTGTGAAAAATGTGAGATGAGAATGACCAAAAACGGATTTATTAAATCCAATGGAAAGCAGCGGTTTAGTTGTACTTGTTGCGGGGTAAGCAGAATCGAAAAATATGATAATAAAGCATGTCAAATTGGTATAAGTGATTCCATCGTTCTATTGCTCAAAGAAGGATGCGGAACTTTAAGCATTGCACGGCTGCTACAAATTTCTCCAACAACAGTAACTAAACGGATTCTTCAAATAGCATCAATGATAAAGAAACCGATAGTTGCTTTTGGCAAGGAATACGAAATGGACGAGCTTATCACATTCGTAGGAAGTAAGAAGAACAGAATTTGCATTGCTTATGCTATTGACCGAACCACAAAACAAGTAATAGATTTCGTAGTAGGTAAAAGGAACAAAACGAACCTGGGTAAAGTTGTAAATACATTATTGCTTTCAGCGGCAAAAGTGATTAGAACAGACAAACTGAACCATTATTTAGGTCTAATTCCTAAACACCTACATATCGTTAAACAAAGAGGAACCAATTATATAGAACGAAAAAATCTAACGCTAAGAACACATATAAAAAGATTGAACCGAAGATCGATAGCTTATTCGAAAAGTCAGTTAGTTCTTCAGGCAATTTTGACCATTTATTTTTGGTTCTAATTCTTTCATTTTTCAGTCTCGATAACGTATCTTGCATAGACATGAAATTAGTAGCAATTACCGCCTTGGCACTATTCACAATTAGTGCGTTCTCTCAAACTACTCGGACTATCCCAATCTCAGACGGGACTCATGAAGCAAAAGTGGAAATATTCGTCAATAACCCAGATGTAAAACCAGATTTAAAGAAAACTTATGCCTGGTTTAAGTCCAAACAAGTGCATTATACTCAAGGAAGTTTTGAAGGGGTTTTATTGCATGGAAAATTTGTAAGTTTTCATAACGATGAACAACTTAAAGAAGAGGGTATATATCAAAATGGATTAAAGAATGGACTTTGGAAAGAATGGTATACAAATGGGAATTTAATGGTAACAACTTCTTGGGTGAAAGGAGTGAAAAGTGGTGCCACAACATCTTATGCTGAAAATGGCCAAATAGTTTCAAAAAGTTCGTTTCGAGATAATGTGGTGCATGGTACAGTAATTGCCTATGAAGAAGGTATAGAAGTCAGCTCCAAGAAGTTTAAGAATGGGGAAGAAGTCGAAGATAAAAGTTTAAAGCCGAGAGAGGAAATAATAAAGGACGATAAAACGCTAAAGGCTGGGGAAACGAAGCTGTTTAAAGCAGAAGATGAAAAGAAAACTGCTCCGAAAAAGACCAAAAGAGTTAAGAAGCTGAAGAATAAAAAAGAGAAGCCAGACGATGAAACTAAAAAGTTTTAATCTTAGATCTAAGGTTAGGGGTGGATCGCTATTTCATGCCTTATTCGCAATCTTTATCATTGGTGCGCTATTAACAACCATGTTGAGTATGTCTTTCTTTCAAAAGAAGGTTGCCGTCAGGTTTAACCAAAAAAGCAGATTAATTGAGAACATAGATTCGGTGGCGGAATTGGTCGAATCGGGATATCCTGTTTCACAAGATGGCGAGGTTCTAGACTTGTTTAATAAAGGAACAGATAGCGTATATCTTATCTCTAGATCATGGGGTATGTTTGATTTAGTAGCTACGAGAGCTCAAAGAAATCAGTTTTCAGAATCTAGAACGTTTTTTATCGGGCAACAAATAGCTCCCTCAGAAAGAAAAACAATCTACCTAGCAGATCGTAATCAACCTTTGAAATTAACAGGACGTACGAAAATTGAAGGTAAAGTTGAGTTACCAAAAAAAGGTATTGAACGAGGCTATATCAATGGAAATAATTACAGTGGTGAAAAATTAATTTACGGAACTACATCCATCTCCGAAAAATCTTTGCCTGAATTCAATCAAGATTTACTTCGGCAAAATCTCATTTACTTGAATGGAGGATTACTACCAACAGACAGCCTTGTTCGAATGCCTCAGCCATATGATTCCATCTCGCACCCTTTCAATCAAAACACAATTGTAATTGACCAAAATGGATGGTTATTTTTAGATCAATTAAGTATTTCAGGCAATGTGATTATTCGGTCTGATAAAGCAATTACGATTAGAAATACATCTGCACTATCTGAGGTTTTACTATACGCTCCTTACATAGAAATTGAAACTGGGTTCAAAGGAAACATCCAATGTTTCGCTTTAGATAGTTTGAAAGTGATGGAAATGGTTCAACTCGATTATCCGTCTACCTTAGCAATTTTAGATGATGAAAAGCTAAATGAAGTTAAGAAACTAGAGGTAGGAGCAGGAACGATCATTCAAGGGCAAGTATTAATTTATGACGATTTCGTGGACTTTAGAAAGCTTCCAATTTTGGCCTTAGCCGAAGAATCAATTGTTGAAGGGGAAGTTTATTCCAATGGTTTCACTGAAGTAAAAGGAACCATTCATGGCAGTGTCTTTACAAGAAAGTTCCTATTAAGAACTCCAGGATCAACTTATGAAAATCACTTGCAAAACGTTGTAATTAGTTCGAAGAAATTATCAAAACATTTCTTAGGTGGCAAACTCATTGCCAATGGTGATTATCAAAACTCAATTCTAAAATGGGTAGAGTAAAACTTTTTAAGATTAGCATGATTTATTTCCTCACCCTAGTAGGGGTTGAGAGTAGAAAGGAATTGCTTCGTGTTAAAGTGAAAGGCTCTACAATGCTAGAACCACTCACAGCCGTAGTTATCATTTCAATTATTTTAACCCTTGCAGCAGTTTCATTCGCGAACATGATTAAAAACCATGACCTAGGAATTAAGACAATGGCCAAGCAATCTATAGACGAAATCAAATTAGATGAATCCAAAGCGTTGAGTTTGAAAAGTAACAGTTTCAATTATGAACTATTCAATATTGAATTAGCCTATTCTAATTACAACGGACATAGAACTTTAAAACAACAATCATTTACTGTTTCGGATAAAAGTGGTGAAGAGCTAATGGTAAAAGATTTTTTAATCCATCATGAATAAAGTAAGAGGCATAGCACTGTTTGATGCATTGGTTGGAATCGTACTTTCCTCCATTGTGATCATGGCTGTGTTCATGGTGATGCAAGCCAACTTTAAATCTTATTTCAGAATGGGAGAAACTCAAGCACGAATATTGGAAGAGACAAAATTGAGATCAATAATTCAAGCAGACGTATTTCATGCTCAATCCATGTCGTTTGAAGGGCCGGATTTGACCTTGCAAGGAAACCAGGAAGTGATATATGAGTTCCGTGATGGATATACGTTAAGACATAAACAAGAAACTTTGGATACACTTAAAGTAATCTTGACCAATAAAGAAGTGGAAACCGATTTAGAGATGGAATCACTTATTCGGAAAATGACTTTGCACTTTAAGAATGACAAACGCGAGTTTTCTATTAATTTGAGTAAAACATATCCTGCAATAACCTACATGCAGATGACTAATGAGTATTGATGTAAGTAAATATAATCCTAATGAAAAGGCGATAGGTTCTTCTTCAAATTCCGCTGGAAAGAAGGAAAGCACATCAATGTTTTCTTTTAAGAAATTCTCAGATAAAAAACGTGAAGCTTTCTATTCTGATTTCTCAATGCTTATCGTTGCTGGAATGGATATCAACAATGCGTTGAATTTACTTTCTGAAGAAAATGATCATTCAAAAGGCCTTCCCATTTTTCAAGAAATTCATAAATATATTTTAACTGGGAAATCATTTGCTGACTCAATGAAAGAGGCTGGCCAATTTTCTTCTTACGAGTATAGGAGTGTTGAGATTGGTGAAAGCACAGGGAAGCTTGGTCATGTTTTGGAATTGCTCTATGCACATTACAAAAGAAAAAATGAATTGAAAGGCCAGATGGTCAAAGTATTTAGTTATCCAATCATGATTATCTTAGCAACCATTGGGGTGCTTGTTTTTATGATGAATTATGTTGTCCCACTATTCCTTTCGGTTGTTGAAGAATTTGATGCAGAACTCCCTTGGATTACCAAATTCGTGATGAACGTCTCTGACGGAATGAAAGCGATCTATTTGCCTGCAGGAATAATTATTGCAGCAGTCTTTTTACTAGTGGCTTTAACTAAAAACTCAGAAGCTTTTAAAAAGCTAATGGCGAAAGTCAAATTTCGAATTCCAATTTTTGGAAAGCTTATTCAACGCGTTTATCTAGCTAGGTTTTGTCAAGGAATGTATTTGGTGACGAGTTCTAAAATTCCACTAGTAGAGGGCCTTGATATGATGGAAAATATCGTTGACGATTACACCATTCAAAAAGCAATTCCTCAAATCCGCCAAGACATACTTCAAGGCACTCCATTATACCTGTGTTTAGCCAAGCATAAAATTTTCGAAAAAAGGATGGTTTCCTTAGTTCGGGTTGGTGAAGAAGTAAATCAATTGGATCAAACATTCACCAAACTGGCTGAACAATTTAACCGCCAAGTTGAAACTCGAACCGAGAATCTTAAAACCCTTCTTGAACCAATTCTAATGCTAGTTATAGGAGCTATTGTTGGAGTCATTTCTCTTGCCATGATCTTGCCAATTTTTGAAATCAGTGCTACTATGAAAGTGTAAGGTTAAGGGGGTTAGCCGCAGGATGAAAGACGTAGGAAATAAGAAGTTAAAAATTGCAATTAAATAAGCCAATAAGAGACTAATTTTATTAAATTTACAAGTAGTGATATCCGTCAAGAAAATACTAAAAAAGAAAGTTAAAGGCGCCAAGCTTTTTGAGATCTTAATCGTTATAGCATTGATTGGAATAATCACTGGAGCTATGGTTACTAATTTAACTCCAACCATAACAAAAGCAAAAGCTTTAGAAGCTAAAAATCAACTGAATCAACTTCACCAATTACAGCAGATTTACCACATGGAATATTCTAAATATTCGGGTGACTTTAAAGATATTGGATATGCTCCATTGCAAACTGTTGATCAAGGAGGACAGCACAATTATAGTGTTCAAATTGTAGAGTCAAACCCAGGTTCATACAAAGCGACTGCAACCGCAGTTGTTGACTTTGATGGTGATGGAACCAGAGACGTTTGGGAGATTGACAATTCCGGTGTAGTAAAGAATACTGTTCAAGATTAATCCGGTATTCATCGGATGGAAATCGTAATCACTATTTTATTATTAATAAACCTTGGAGGCATTGCTTTCCAAGATTTTAAAGAACGCAGAATCACGGTTCTTTTATTTGTTCCGCTTGCAGCTCTTTCGTTTTTCTATCCAGCGGGAGGCATGTACGATTCGTTGAATCAGATTTTAATTAATGGATTAATTCTATTAGCGATTTATATACTGACGTGGACATATTTCAAATTGCGTGGCAAAAGTGAAGGATTTATTGGGGAAAAGATAGGTTGGGGAGATGTGTTTATCCTATTAGCCTTTATTCCTTTGTTTGAATCAATCGGACTGATTGGCATATTGGAATCTAGTGCTGTAGTTGGAATTCTCTACTACTTAATATTCCGACCAGTGAATAAAGAGATACCTTTTGCGGGAATTATTGCCATGATTACTGTAATATGCTTGGTTTTAAATGAATTTGCTTCATTGAATTTTTTCACTGACGAAATCTTTGCTAATTTGCTTATGTATGGAAGTTAAGAACTGATTTGATTTCTTTTTTCCCCGCCCTAAAGGGAGAATCAATCAAATCTTTTACTAAGGCAACTTTAAATTTATTAAGTTTTTATTTTCCATCCTTTAGGGAGGGGAAAAGAAAATAAAAACAATTTGCTACAAACATTAGATGTTCAATACAGACGAAATAACGATAACAACAGACTTGCAGCAAAGCATTGCTGCTGACTTGGCGTGGAATTATAAGATTATTCCAAAATCTATTGAAGGAGATAATTATGTGCTGTACATCGATGAAAAACAAGATGTAGATTTAATTGTAGATGAGCTCAATATTGTTTTTGGCCATTCTGTTGAATTAATAGAAGTTGCAGGATCCAAAATAACTAAGGCCCTTAATCAGTATTATCGAAAGTCAGATTCGGCCCAAGAATCAGTCTATGCTGCTGATGATTATGATCAAGAATATTTAAGAAAACTTATACTTGAAGCTAAAGCTTTAGGAAGTAGCGACATTCACGTAGAAATCTATAAAGGATCTGCAAGAATTAGAATGCGTATTGATGGGGTTTTAATCGATAAATACAAGATCAAAAAAGAAGAATACGCTCAATTGGTTTCTAGTATAAAAGTCATTTCTCAAGGAATGCACATTACAGAGAAACGGTTACCACAAGATGGTAGAATGCGAATTGAATACGAAGAAGAAAGTCTAGATTTAAGGGTGTCTACTATACCTACATTGGAAGGAGAGAAATGCGTGCTTCGTTTATTAGCAAGCGATGCTGGACATTTAAACTTAAATGATCTAGGTTTTTCTGAAATCGAATTAAAACGGTATCGAGAAGGAACATCTAAACCAAACGGTATTATATTAATTTCTGGCCCTACAGGATCTGGTAAGACGACTACTTTGTACGCTACGCTTAAAGAACTTAACAAAGTCAAAACCAACATCATGACGGTTGAGGATCCAATTGAATATACGCTGGATGGAATCAACCAAGTTCAATTAAATGATCGAATCGGTCTTACATTTTCCGCTGCCTTAAAATCGTTCTTGAGACAAGATCCAGACATTATTATGTTGGGTGAAATTCGAGATAAAGAAACTGCTGAAATGGCAATAAGAGCTGCTCTGACGGGTCACTTGGTGTTATCCACTGTACATACAAATTCTGCTTGGGAAATTGTATCAAGATTAACAGACATGGGTATTCCGCCATTCTTGTTATCCAGCACTTTAAATCTTGCAATCGCTCAAAGGCTGCTAAGAACTTTGTGCTCTAATTGTAAAAAAGAAGAAACGTTTGATAATAGTTTACTTCCAACCCATTCAGACATCAAGGTGAAATGTGATGCTCATTATTTGCCGATAGGTTGTGACTCATGCTATTACACGGGGTATAAAGGTCGTCAAGCGATTTATGAAATCATCCCTGTTGACAATGAACTGTCAGAAAAAATCAAATCGGATAATCAACTTTCCGGAATTGAAGAAATGTTGGATCGCAAAGAAATTGATATGCTCAAACACAATGCTTTGAAAGTGTTTGAAGCAGGTGATACTTCATTGGAAGAGATTTATCAGTTTTTGATTTGATATTTCAGCATGACCTCTATACAGTTTAATTCAAAATCCTTAACTATTAGAAAGCCTCATAATAATTTAGCAAACTGTGATGGATATTGAAAACCTTGTATTAGTGCGTAATCACAGCAAAAGAAATTGCGGCTGGCATCTTTAATAAAACCAATGCAGTATTTGTTCCAGGTATTTTCCGACAAGAATTAGGATAAAGGAATCCATTTATTCCCTTTAATGAAATAGCATTCTTAATCCTTGTAAATTCAGTTCCTTCAACTTTAACTACGTCAAGTTTCACATTATTTTTTACTGATTCGTCTGATTCAAAAAATATTAGAAAATTTAAATTTCCAAGGTCCAATATCGTTGTAAATCGATCATATGTGTATTGACTATTTCCATAGGGCTTACTGTCCCGAGTTTTTCGAATTATTTTATCGCATTTCACTATTTCCCCATCTTTAAAGTACGTTATAAGCACATCCTTTTCGAATCCAGAATTGAAGTCGTGCATACTATTGGGGGTTTTGGTCGGATTAACATGTACCTCATATATTATTGTAAAATCTTTTCCTTTTCGAATCGCATGAGCAAATAGTAGTTCCATGGGACTTACATTAACCACGTCTTTAGAATCTTCGATTTCACTTCGCACCGGATGATATAGCATTTGCTTAGTCACATCATACTTTGTTGCGATTGTGAAGGTGCCGTCAACGTTCAAAATACCAGTCATTCCAATTAATTTTCTAGGGTCTTTTGTACTTCCTTTGCAAAAGCCTGTGTAGACTATTTGATCCGCCTCCCCTTTAACTAGAGTTATTCCAATTAATTTGTCACAATCAAATTTAATCGTGATTTTTTCCGGAGTTACCCCATTTAACGGCATTTTATAAATCTCACTAGAGGATGAATCTTTAGGAGGGTTTACTTCATCTAAATAATAGTAATTACCTGAGTCGTCTATATGCAAAAGATTTTTCCAACCATTATAGCTCGGGGTAATTTCAGTTATCGAACTATCTGAGTATGATCGGACCATATTGTTTTCATCAATTTTGTACACATAAATCTCATTTTTAACGTACGATTTTGCGCCTAAATCCCGAATCCCAACATAGTTCATTCCCATCACGACAAAGCTCAAGTATTTTTGAGATGGACTTATACTTATTTTGGCTTTATTGATAAGAACATGACTCGTGTTTTTGAATACTGAGATTAAAGCAGGATCACCTTTTTGTTGCATTTTGGAATCTAGATTTAACATATACAGATATGCAGAATTATTTTTTTTATGCTTGACGTAATACACTACATAAATTTGCCCATTTACTTCAACTATTTCATTGACTTCATGTTTTTTGTTTTTCGTGTCGAATTGAAATTCATGTTTTGTCAATTGATTATCAACCAGTACAATTTTTTCAACAAAGTCGGGCCCTCCAACAGTTACAAAAGAGTAGTTTTTCGTAGAATGGATTTTAGTTGTTTTCTTATTAGTTCCGATTGATAGAGGTAATTGTTTAATCGAATACTGTGCAATAAGCTCGTTGGTAGAAGATCCGAGCATTAATAAAAAGAACAAAGAAAGGAAAGAAGTACGGGCCATAATCTCTTAAATAAGTTTTGACAAACTTAAGAATTATTATTCGTCAGATTAGTCCTTTGGAATTGCTCCTCACGATTTTTTTGGATTAAAAAATCATTGATCCTTTATATGACTTATAGGTCTAAATTGTCTACCTTAGAGCTACCGTATTTCATTATTCTGGCCCTACACCATTGAATCATTTGAAGAAATGGCTAAACTTGAATAAATGAAAAATATTTTCCTTTGTTCGGTTTTGGCGTTACTGACATTCAGTGTAGTTGGTCAAGATCGATTTGAACAAATTCAAAAGAGCCTAAATGAGCTTTCCACAACTCAAGAAGGACTTAACAATACCGTAGAGTTAAGCGTAAGTAATGCCTCCTTGGCAGACTTTGTACGAGGCATTGGAATAGAGAATAAACTCAATGTTAGTATTGATGCTAATATTAGCTATCTGGTCAGTAACAATTTCTCTAATGCAACGGTCAGCGATATTTTCGTTTTTCTATGTAGGAAGCATGAATTAGACATTGAATTCATAGGTAGTATTATTGCTTTTAAGAAGTTTATTGCACCAGAGATAATTTCAGTAGTTGAGAAAAAGAAACCAAAGGTGAATTTCACAAAAAAGACAGACTTCCTGTCTTTAGATCTAAAACGAGATACCATTGATGACGTAGTTCAAGAAATTACAAGCCAGTCTTTACACAATGTAATTATTGAACCTGAAGTTGCAGGTAAAAAAGTAAGCGTTTATATTCAAAATAGACCCTTCGAGAATGCGTTAGATAAACTGGCATTAGCAAATGGATTAACACTTACTAAAACAGCCGATAATTTCTATGTACTTGGTTTAAAAGAAGAAATAAAGGAAGCGGTAAATTCAAAAAATAGAAACAACCGAAATACTACGGCAAGCAAAAGTTCCAATGAATTTATAGTTGAAATAAAAGACAATCGTTTCATTTCAATTAGAGCCGACCAAGTTCCAATAAATGAATTGATAGATCGAGTTTCTCAAGATTTGAACGAGAATTTCTTCATGTATGATGTTCCTAAAACGCCAACTTCGGTGTACATCGAAAATGCTACCTACCAAGAGTTTCTGGGTTATGTGTTAAAGGGTACAGGGCATGTTCATGCTTTGCAGGAAGATGTTTACCTAATAGGAAAGCAGGAAAGCGAAGTTTTTCGTCAAACAAAATTGTTGAAGTTTGAGAACAGAAGGGTGGAGTCAATTTTAAATTCAGTTCCAGCAAACCTAAAAACTGGTTTGCAGATTAATGAGTTTCTAGAATTGAATGGATTAATTCTAAGTGGTTCTATTCAGACAATTGTGAAATTTGAAGAGTTTGCAAAACTCTTGGATGTTGTTGTTCCAGTTGTTACCATTGATATAATAGTTGCTGACGTTACTGACACAAGAGCCTTGTCTACTGGTATTAGTGCAGGATTAGGTAATGGAGGAGCGGCTAGTGAAACTACAGGTACGATTTCTCCAGGTCTGGATGTGAACCTTTCTACAGGAACAATAAATGACATAGTAAGTGGAATAAATGGCGCTGGTCTAGTTAACCTTGGAAACGTAAGTCCGAATTTTTATCTGACTATTAGAGCAATGGAATTGAATGGTGATGTGAGTATAGAAACTACTCCTTCAATAGCAACATTAAACGGCCATGAGTCAGAGATAAGAATTGGCGAACAGAAGTACTATGCAGAAGCAGTTAACAACGTAATTCCAACTGGTGTAACCAGTACTTTAAGTCAAAGCCAGGTATTTAAATCGGTCAATGCAGATTTTAGCATTAAGATTACTCCTTATGTTTCAGAAGATGAGCAGGTGACATTAGAAATTAGTTTTGAGCAATCAACTTTTGTTCCTGCTACAGTTGAAAATGCTCCTCCAGGAAAAGTAACAAGAAGTTTTAACTCGTTGATCAGAGTGAAAAACGGAGATATGATTTTACTAGGTGGATTAGGTGAGAAAACTAAAGAAAAGACGAATTCAGGTCTACCGCTCTTATCAAGAATTCCAATTTTAAAATGGATTTTTGGATCCAATACTAAGAATAAGACCAAGAAGCAACTTACCGTATTTATAAGACCTACAATTACATACTAGTTGATTCTTAAAGCAATAGAAAATAGCTCTTTCTTCAAACGAAGAAATATTGTTGGCGTAGAATATGTCACATCATCTTCCGAAGATTATTTACTTAGTTATTGTCATGTTGAAAAGTCATATAAAAAGATTCGGCTAAAAGCATTTGGAGAGGAGTCTGTACAGACCCTAAAGAAGAAGTCAAAACGTAAGGACATTCATCTTAACATCTCTGGAAAACAAGTTTTATACAAACAGATTTCTGTTGGTGAAAATCCAGATGAGAACAGTATCATCAGTAAAGTAATTCCCGCGGGGAAAGTTCAAGACTTTTACTATCAATTAACTGATGTTTCAGGGAAGGCTTGGTGCGCGGTTATTAGAAAAGATAATCTTCAACAGATTATCGAGACTTTTGATGAGCAAAAATTAAACGTAGTCAATGTAAGTCTTGGTCCGTTAAATAGTGCTGGATTTAAAGAGATAATTGGTGTTGATGATATAGTTACCTCATCCAGTTTAATTCAATTTGAAGATGGTAATGTTAGCATTACAAAACGAAAAGAAGAAGCAGGTCCCAAACAATTAATTGATGGAAAGACAGTATCGAATTATCATGTAAATGCTTTTTCGACAGCTTTGTCGTATCATATTGAGACAGGCAATTCGTATGGAGATTTACCTAATGTATCTATTAATTTATCCGAATCGAGATACGATCAAATGAAGCTCATTTTAGGTGGGTTATTTTTAATGGTGATGTCGGTGATTCTATTGGCAAATCTTTTCCTCAGATCCTCGTATGAAGAAGCATTATCAGACTTAAATATGGTTAATGCACAGTCTGAAGATTCTTATCAGCAACTAACATCTAGGCAGCTGGAATTAAGCAATAAGAAAAATTTATTGATCCAGAATGGCATGGATCGGGCTGGAGTTGCCGCCTTTTATTCAGATAGAATTGCTTCTACAATACCAAGTGGAGTGAATTTGCTTCAACTTGATATAAAGCCTTTAGATAAAACATTAAAAGACGGTGAGCGCTCCAGTTTCATTAAGGAAACCATATTGGTGACTGGAGTATCTCCAAATAGTGCAGATCTAAATAAATGGACGGTCCTTCTTCATGGACTTGAGTTTGTGAATGAAGTAACAATTAATAATTACAGTCAATCCGATCGTGAGAATCCGGGCATATTTGATTTAATAATCCAGTTAAATTGAATAGCGAAATCTCAAATAAGTGGGTGGTATTAATATACTTGGTAACAGCCTTGGTATCTGGATACTATATCTATGGAGCTACGTTAGGCGGAACGTTTGAATTAAAAGCACAATACGAAGATCAGATGTCGCGCTCAGAAAGTGGCAGAGATTTTTCCTTGGAATTAGCTGCTGCACAAAAACAGCTAAATAAAATTGAAAAGGTCATCTCAGCTGATGCGATATTAACTGGAAAGATTCAGCAAATGATAATTGAAAAAGTAAATTCAATTTGCAACTCACGTTCATTGAGATTGACAGAAGTTCCGGCACCAGTAACTTATAATCAAGCTGGATATGAAATAATTACAAACCAGATAGAGGTAGAGGGAGACTATTTAGGACTAGTAGGACTAATTAATAAAATGGAAAGTGAATTTGAACGAGCTAGAATTGTCTCGGTGAATTACTATTCAAAAAAGAACTTACAGAATAATAAATACAAGCTATATGCAAGAATCTATTTTCAGAACATCAAGGGTAGCTAGTTTTATAGTTATGCTTGCTATGATTCTCTTAGTGTCTTGTAACGACATTTTTGAAGAGGATTTATCAGATGACATCGTTACTTTAACGTTGCCAGCAAATGGGACTATTACTACAACTCAAGCAACCTCATTTTTATGGTCTGAAGTAGCAGGGGCCACCAGTTATAATATTGAAGTAGTGACTCCATCCTTTTTTGGATTGACCTCGTATATCTCCGACACCACCATAACTTCTAATACTATAACTTTAACCATGTATCCTGGGACCTACCAATGGAGAGTGCGAGCTGAGAACTTTGGTTCATCAACTTCATACTCTTCTATGTTTGATTTAGAAATTGATACCACTTCGGATTTATCTGTTCAGACAGTAACTCTAAATGGACCGGTGAACTCCGCAACAAATTCGACCTCAATTGATTTTAACTGGACTGATATGACTTCAGCTACTTCGTACCAATTACAGTTGTATAGTGGGCCTACTTTTGGCTCTGGCGTTCTGATTATGGATTCTGTTGTGCTGACTAATTCCTTAACAGGGATCGCTATTGCAGAAGACGAATACACTTGGGGTATTAAAGCGATAAATCTCGTTCCATCGGAAACAGCTTATTCAACATCCTATTTTGAAGTAGATCGGGTTGTACCAAATACGGTGACGTTAACAGATCCAGATGCAGATATTTTCGCAACAGATTCTACATTCAATTATACTTGGGTATCACCAACAGATTCAGGTGATTATCAATCGGCTTTAGTAGACACGATTTTTATCGCTACTGATTCTTTATTTACGAGCATTTTTAAAACCTTAGGAACATCTTCTGGAAGCCAATCAGACTTAATTCCTATACCATCAGTTTATTATTGGCGAATTAAGACTTACGATGCTGCAAATAATGCGAGTGATTATTCAGATTTTCAAAGCTTTCAGGTTCAATAGTGACAACGAAACGTAAAAATACCATTGCAATTATTGTCGTTCTCTGTATCTGGGGTTATGTAGCTGTTAAGATGCTTGACTACTTCAATGCAGAAGAACAATCGGTGGTCAATATCATTCCCCAAGACAGTCCCTTAGAGTCCTTATTCAAAAAAGATACTTTTGATTTATACTTGAATTATGAGGATCCTTTTCTGAGGTCAAGAGCAAAAGTGAAGAGGAATTATTCTAATCACATATCACATGGCGGGGGCAGCAGCATTATAAAAAAAGCGGCAATTGTAAAACCAATTGAAGTAATTAAACCTTGGCCAGAGATTAAATTCAATGGCTTAATGAAAAGCTCCAATGGAAGTTCCACTCTAGGTATTGTCAATATTGGCACTCAAAGCCATCTAGTAAGAGTAGGGGACTTTGTTTCAGGTTTGAAAGTATTGTCGATTTCGGCTAACAATATCCGGGTTGACTTTAATGGTGAAGTGAAGGATATTGGGAAATAGCCTAAATATTTGTGCTTTATCAAGTATGAATCTACCAATTGACTATTTATTTAGTGAAGTGCGGCAAGATGCTATTGACATAATCCCAAAAATAAAAGAGTTTCAATAATCGATCAGAACCTGATTTAAGTGCTTTGAGAATTTTTCAGAATTGTTGATAGGTAGGTAATCCATCCTTATTTCCCAGCCACTATGCCGAGATAAAATGTAAGTTTCGTTAAAATGCTTAACTTGGTAATGTCCTTATAAAGAGACCAATGAATTTGTGACCAATTAGGTTACCTTGGAATTGTGAATTAACTTATTTGATTGATAATCAAAACTTTACTAGTGTGGGTTCGAATCCCTCCTTCACCGCAAGCAAAGGCAACCCAACGGGTTGCCTTTTTGCGTTTCAGTCGGTCTTTGAACCCCCTAGGGTTCAGAAGAATGGTCGAAACGCAAAAAGTCCAAACAAGCGAAGTTTGGTTGGCTTTGCATGCAAGGCTCCGCACTTGGGGATCACAAGCGAATGCAATGAGGGAGTAATCCTCGAAATTCCTATTAGCACTGGCTCAAGGCTAAATTATTTTTTCAAGCTTCTCAATTTCTTAAATCTTCAATTTTGAAGCGAAATTGCTTTCAATTTGACATCGACCCAAAACCTAGCTTAAACACCTGTAAAACCCAGTACAAACACCTGGTTTTCAAGACTTATTAACACTTTCTAATAACTCCTGATTTACTGCAAGTTATCAACAGTGACTCTATCTAACTTGTTGAAAATCAATCAGTAGTGGTTCAGTTAATTGTTGATAACGTAAATGCCTGAATATTGACTAATATATTAATGTAATTTCCTTGTCGATTACTCCAACGGATTGATTATTTGGAAGTTATCGATTGAATTCTGTTTAATACCCTGCACATCATTATCAAACAGATTATACACACTTTGATTACATGCGTTTAGCGAATAAAACCTATTCGAAAAAGTAAATACTATGATGAAAATAATAACACTCGTTGCCTTTACAATTTTAACTGTTTCAATGTCTTTTGGACAAACGCTCTCATCGCCAACTGAATTAGTAGTCATGCAACAGCCAACTCAAGAAGTTGTAATTGATGAGGCGGATTTAGATAATCTAGATAATGCTTTTGATCTGTTGGATGCGAATGCGAGCATGGAACTGGTAGTTTCAATGGTCTTATCAGATACTTTAAATGTTGCAACAATTCATGTGAAAGTTGGAACCACTTCAGGCGGAAATGATTTTGGCGAATATGCTTTTTCTTATGATGGAGGAGGTGATGCTACTCATTCATATTTTAGAGAAGATTTGTCCTTGGTGCTGGGGATGGGTGCTCATACATTAACAGATCAGGTGTTCTGTGAAATTTATACCGAGGACGCTAGTGGGAACACTTCTCCTGTAGTTTCTTATTCAAATTAATTCAAGTATGAAATTGAAATTAATTTTACTGTTATTGTGCCTACCGCTGGTTGGTATTTCTCAGATTCCAAGATTTCCAGGAAGTGTACCAGATCCTATTGTTGGATCAGGAACCAATGTTCCGAAAGGCGGTGGAACTTTATTGTTTGCAGGTGACTCTCCAATAGTTTGGGAAGAATCCGCTGGGACTAGTTACGATGAAAATTCAACCGTTTTAAGTAAAGTAAGTGCAGTCAATGGATGGGACGCACAAACAAAATCTGTTGCCACGGTACCTTCAAATGTTCAAGGATTTGTAAAGTACACAGTCGAATCTACTTCAGGAACAAAATACCTTGGGTTTGCACCTGAACTTGCTGATGGTTACAAGAAAAAGGACATAGAGCTATTACTATTATTTAAGAATAGTAAAATGAGAATTTTCCATCAGGGGAAATTAGTATCTCAGGTTAATGTTTCAGTTTCAGATAAAATTAAAATGAAACGAACCGTCAATGGAAACGGGGTATGGAAGTTAAAAGTTTTAAAAAACGGAGCCCTTTTATATAAAGTAAATACCATTGGAGAAAATGAGATTTACGCTTATGCAGGGATAAAAACAGTAGGCAGCGTTTTCACTAACGTTAAAGGAGATGCTTTCCTTAAAGTGAAAGCTACTCAAACTGTATTAGCAAATGCTACTACAGGAGATTTGGGCACAATTCAACTAAATGTAATCGGAGGAGTTCCGCCATATACTTATTTATGGTCGGATAGAAATTTCTCCAATGAATTGACTGCTGAACCTGGCCATTATTCGGTTGGAGTTGCTGATGCTGAAGGTAATGTAGCGACTAAGTTGCTCACGATGTGGAGCACCATTGATTGGACGAATCCAGTCAACTATCAACAAGTGGGAACCAACATTTCAAGCACAGGAGCTAATGGATCTGCACAGTCTACCAATATGTTAATCCCAGGTAATTTAGGAGTACTTCAATATGAAGCTGACAATACACAAGGTGTAAAATATTTAGGGTTTAGAGATAAGCATGAGCCGACATTTGCTTCATTTAATGGTTTTCTGTTTGTAGCCAATAGGGCTGTAGTGATCATTAACGGCAGATTTTCAGGAGTATCCAATTATAAAACAGGAGACATATTTAAACTTCGAATTGAGGAAGACGGAAAAATTAAGTTTTTTAAAAATCCAAAAGGACCTAAAAAGGCAACGAAGTTGGGAACAGGTGCCATCAATTACGAAGAACCACAGCAAGTTGTTGTAAGAATGATTACACCGGGAGTTGGTTTTAAAGACGTAAAAGTCTCGTTCGGAGCGAAGCCAAACATTATGCCTATAGTTGAATTGGATGCAGCAACAGGAGATTACAATTTGACCATGCATGTTTGCGGTAAAGTAACGGAGCCAGTTTACTATGCAATTGATCAGCCTATTCTTGATGAAACGGCTTACGATGTGGCCAATGCTTCTTTAAATGATTTATATGCTGCAGCAGGAATTACTCCTCCTACCTTGTTACATGCAGATTACCTCGCAGGTTTTACTTCAACAGATTTCACTGGTTTAACTCCTGGAGTTTACACCCTATACATTAGTGATTCAGATGGTAATACTGCTGAAACTCCTTTAGTAATTGGAGCAGCTTATGAAGCTGGCGTTGAGACCGGAGTTACGGTTACTGCGGATAAGTGGGAAATGACGGACGCTGCTACAGGTTTTGCAGACGCTGAAATCATCACGAATAATTACATCGAACCAGGTGAAACCGGAGCTTTTGAATTTGCAATTGAAAAAGACCATGAAGCGGTAGTTGGGTTTAAGGAAATTGATGTGTTAACCTCAGGCGAGGGATTGGCAGATCTCCGATATGGTTATCTGTTTAGTGATGGAACTATTAGTTCTGTTGTGGATGGAGCCATTAGCTTCCCAGGAAACGAAGAGCTGTTGTTCTTACCCGAAACGGATATTAAAATTCTTAAAGGAGTGAATGATATTCAGCTGTATGTGAATCGAGTTCATTTAGCCGAGTATGATATTTCTTTAACGGTTGTTACAAGAAATCAGCAATTGAATCAGGGGGCGCGACAACAAAACACACAGTGTTTGGGGAAATTATTAACAGTAAATACAATACCTAGAGATGGTCAGAAATTCGGAACTATTGAGGTGCTTGCAACCGGAGCAATAATTCCATATTCTGGGCAGTTTTTCGATTGTTTGAATGGAAGTTTTGTCAATTTTGTATCTACTAGTTCACCCCCAACTAATGCTTTTCAAATTACCTGCTGTGAAAGCGGTACAGAAGAATCTGTTGAAAAAGGACTTCGTTTAAAGGTTGCATTTGGTAAAGGTCCAGCGGGAAATGCTAAATCTTCTTTGAAAAGACCGTTAGTTGGTTTTAGAAGGAGGCCTCCAGTTTTGACATTATTTGAGGTGCAACATGGAAGCTGTAGTAATCCAGCAGATAATGAAGTGTTTGCAGTAAATTATGCTTTTCCACTTGGATTTACGGTTGTTTCAGAAGAATGGAAAAATAGTGCCGGAGACGTCATGTCAACTTCTTCAAGTATGGCAAATGTTGCTCCTGGGATTTATACTTATGATGCAGTATTATCAGTAATGTCTACTTCGGTTTTGGTGTCAGAGCAGATTGTAATTGGCGTTAAAGCAAATTGGCAAGATGTGACACACGCAACTCAAGGTGTTTATCCCAATGAGGATCAATTAAATGGAACTTCCGGAGGTCTTGGAACTGCAATTACAGATAACGTAATTAAAAGTGATTTAATTGGGACGTTAGTTGTTCTGCCAAATGATGACCAACCTACAAGTGGCGACTTTGTATTATTTGTAGGTTTTGTAAATGAATCTTTATCAGGCCCAACTTTTCAAGGGGCTCTGCTTCATGATGCAATGGGGGGAGGAGGAGCCTTTCTAAATTTAATGATTTTTGATCCGCTTTCTGGCTCCGGCCCAACAACGGCATGGGTAAGAGATCGAAAGGATGTGACTTTTGTTAGCGATGGAGCAGGTAACATTCAAGTTTCATATAAGAATGTCTTTGGTTTATCCCTGTCTCAGCAGATTGCGGCTCCAGCTGGATCAGGAGAATACAAAGTGAGAGCTTTCACTGGAAACGATGCAAACTCATTTTTGGAAAGAGCTTACATGACATTTGAATGTCCAACTAGGCCATATGCAGAGTTAAGAAAAAAACTTGATGGTGGCTACGCTATCGTTGAAGATGGAACATTACGATTTGTCTACGATGAACAATATAATGATCAAGATGGCAAGCTTAATTACTTCATTTATAACGAGTATAATGATGAAGTTATTCCATCAGTAGTAACAGATTTGACTCCGGTTTATGGAGATAATCGGATGGATTTGGACTTATCCTGTTCAGGAATTGGAATTAACAGTGGATTCTATACTCTTGAAGTAATTAACGAGAAGAATGAGAAGCTTTATTTAAGGTTTAGAAACGACCAAAACTATATATGTAATACCCTGCCAGATCCAAAATGAAAAGAGCATTTATAATAATATTAGTGGTTGCCGGTTTGGGGGCTTGTTCTGAATCTGTAGAGAAGAAACAGGCGTTCATTGACAATTTGAAGCTGTACAACGAATTCCAATTCACAAAAGATTTGGAACATCAAATAAAGGCTCAAGAAGATTTAAGAATGGGCGGGTTGGACAGTCTTGAAATACAACTTAAGATGTTGTCCAAACAAATTGAAATTGCTGGTGGGCAAGATCAGGGGCAAATTAGACTGTTTCAGTACAAGCAGAATGAATACCAAATGAGACAGGAACAAGCTTTTAAGGAATTGGAGGAAATGAATGCAAAATTCAATGAGCAAATCTGGACAAGATTAAACGAGTACGTTACTACTTATGGAAAAGAGGAAGGTTATCAATTCATTTTCGGAGGAATGGGTGAAGGAAATGTCATGTATTGTGACAGCAGCATGAACATTACTCCTACCGTTATTGACTATGTAAATTCAAGGTTTAGTGGGGGAGAGTAGTTTCAAATATTTTCTAATTGCTGGTTTTCTTGCTTTGATAGGCTGCGGAACAGGGAGTCTTGAGCCTAAAGAGTATATGGGCTGGATTGAGAATATAGAAAATGGCCTTAAGAAAACAGAGAAAATTGGTGATTATGAATTTTCACTTCAATATAAGCCAATTGAATATGTGGCCTTAGTAGAAAGCAGGGATGTAAATATTGAAGAGGAAACATTGAAGTCTAAAGTAGCAGAGTTGAAAGACTTTCAATATTACAACCTAAAAATAATGGCGTTAGGGGCTGCAGAGCTGCTGAGTGCAAATATTGTAGAAGAAGATGAATACTATGGAAGGCTGAATTATTTTGTGACCTATGCGCAAGAAGACATTCAGTTGATTGAGGCAAATGATACTCTTCCGTGCTCACTTTATTTATTCGAAAGAAACTACGGTTTAGCAAACCACAACAACATTGTATTGGGCTTTAAAAGCAACAATAAAGACGCGGATAAAACCGTGATTTTCAATGATCAGGTTTTAGGAACAGGCCCTGTCAGATTTAAAATTAACAAAGAAGACTTACTCGAAATACCGAGTTTGAAAACTAATTGATATGAAGCTTAGTTTTTTTAGAAAATACGGAAAAGGATTGGCGTTAACGCTTGTGCTTTCTTTTGGATTACAAATTTTTTGGCCAACGCAATCTTTTGCATTAACAGGGGGCCCTTCTCAACCGGAGGTAGAAAGTTTTGAACCGATTGGAACAACACAAATGGTTGATTTAGCAACTGGAGATTTCAACTATAATATCCCTTTAATGACTGTTCCTGGTCCAAATGGAGGTTACCCAATAAACCTAGCATATCATGCTGGTGTTGGAATGGAACAGCAAGCTTCGTGGTGTGGGTTAGGTTGGAACATAAATCCTGGAGCTATAACCCGAGCAATGCGAGGAATACCGGATGATTTTAACGGGGATTTAGTTGAAAAGGAATTTTATATTAAACCGGATGTAACAATTGGAATTGATAGAAGTCCAACTTCGTCACCAAAAAATAGCGAAATATTTGGTTTTGAATTCATGTCTGGAAATAAGTTCTCTTTTTTCTGGAACAATTATAGAGGTGTTGGTTTGAAGACTAAATTATTAAGACTTCCTAAATCTCAGCGTCACGGAACAATGCAAGACCCGAGTGAATCAAGATCTATTTTGGGAACTTGGAATTTATCACTCAATAGCCAAACTGGATTAGGCATTTCTGCTAACCTAAGTTTTGCAGAGACGATGTCAAAAAATAAAAGACAATACACAGCTAATGCATCTTGGCAAAGTAAAACTGGTCAAGTAACAGTTGGACTGAATAAAGATCTTAAAAAATGGAACTCGAGCCGACATAACCGAAATGCGGCCCTAGGAGCCGGAGTTAATTTTGCACATTCTACGTATGTACCGGACAATAGTAATGCGCGAAGTGGCTTTAACCTTGGCTTAAAATGGGCAACAGGTGGCATTGCATGTAACGGAGGTTTCGTGCCGCCAGATGTTAGTTTTATTGCTGATATTAATGTGAATACGGTCCCGGGAAGGGAGCGTAAAAAAGCCGTAAGCGCATACGGTTATTTACATTCTCAAGATGCTGGAAAATCAGAGAATCCTGAAGCCTTAGGGTACATGATGGATTTTAACAGGGAAAAAGATGTCCCGGTTTCTAGAAAACAACCAAATTTGTATTTGCCAATATCTACACATGATGTTTATCAAATTCAAGGGCAAGGTGTTGGAGGAGCTTTCCGGCCGTTTCGAAATGATTTAGCTACTTATAAAGATTATTCCTCCACGGGAAGAAATGTTGGAATTGGTGCAGGCATTCAATTCGCTCCAACATCTAGCATTACCACAGACACTATTATCTTGATTGGTAATCCCATTTTTGATGACCATGTAGGGGCATTTACCGGCATCAATCCAATAAAGTTTCCTTGTGCTAATCCAGGCACCGACTGGTTCCTTGGTGCGGATGTGGATCTCGCATATTCAGAACATTATTCTGGTGATTGGAAAAAAGGAAAAGATGCATTTGATGATCTACAATTTGGAGATTTTGACTTTGACAATCCTTTAGCAGAATCACATTATTTAAAATCTAATGGAGAGTTAGTTGCAAAATCCCCATCTTTTATGGATGGTGTTGGAGGTACAGCTCCAGTTAGTCATAACTTAAAAACAACTTTTAATATTAATGGATTTGACGCTAAACTAGAAGATTCATATAAGACCTCATTAGGCAATACTGCAACTACTCCTATTTCTTTCAATACTGAACGAAATTATGAATCTCAACATATTGAGTACAGAACAAAAGATCAGATTGAGAATCAAGGAAATGGAACAGCCCAAGTAGCGCATATATACTCACAATTTGTTGATCCAGACAATACTCCAAGAGTGACAACCGCGCCAGTAAATTCTCATATCGATCCAAATGCTAAAAGCCTAGGAGAAGAAGACCATATTCAAGAATTGTCGGTGCTTGGAACTGACGGCTCTCGCTATGAGTATGGAATTCCGGCTTACAATGAAGAACACATGGATTTTGCCTTCTCAGTTGACTTGGCGGATGATCCAACTCTTGCTTCTTCAATCAATTCGTACAAAAACCCGGCTTTAATAGAGTACGCAGGAGATGATAATACAAAAGTGAGAAATAGTAAAGGTTTTGAATCGTTTTACAGTAAAACCAATCTTCCAGAATACGCTCACTCGTATATGTTAACAGGAGTATACTCGCATGACTATGTTGATTTAACTGGAAACGGACCATCTGATGATGACATGGGTTATTTCACCAAATTCAACTATGTAGAAGTGGCTGACTATGAATGGAGGTTTCCTTTTGAGAAGAATAAAGCGACATATTCACCAGGCGCATATTCTAATAGTCAAGACGATAAAGGGTCATTCAGTTATGGGAAGAAAAATCTTTATTACGTTCATTCAATAGAAACTAAAACGCACGTTGCAATATTTGAGATGGGCGAAAGAGCCGATGGTCATGGCGTTAGCGGAATTCATAACAGTGATGGGGTATCACCAAAAAAAATGAAGTACCTCAAATCGATAACGCTCTATAGTAAAAATGACCCAGGGTATCCAGATTTAGCCGTCTGTGAACCAATTAAGAAAGTGGTTTTGAATTATGACTATTCCTTGTGTAAGAACATACCAAATAATGATGGTTTGACTGACAGTCACATTGGCACGAATCAAGGAGGGAAGTTAACGTTAAAGGAAATTTACTTCACTTACTTAAGTAATGAAAAAGGAAGGTTAAGCCCGTATAAATTCACTTATGATAATGGAGTTGGTGATAATCCAGATTATGACCCTCGCCATTATGATAGATGGGGTAATTATCAGCCTGAGAACATTTACGCACATCATACAAATGTTGACAATAATGAGAACCCATATACATTTCAAGGTGCTTATGGGGACAGAGATGCTCATGCCGCGGCTTGGTGCCTAAAAAACATTCAATTACCATCTGGAGGTGATATGTCCATAGAATATGAGGCCGATGATTATGGGTTTGTTCAAGACCGAAAAGCCATGCAAATGGTTGAGATTTTAGCAACCAGTAAATCTGATGAGGTGCTTTCAGAAACCGATATTTTAAGTCCAACAATAATTGGTTCGACTTCTGCTGGGACTGACAAGTACAGGAAAAATAAACTCAATAAAAAGTACACACGACTATATTTTGAAATGAACTCAGCTACTGATGATCCGCAAGATTATATTGATGGCTTAAGTGGATTCAAAAGGAACGTGCGATTTAAAGCTTGGGAAAGATTAAAAAGAAAACCAGCGCCTAGTTCTGAATATGCATACGATTATGTAAATGGTTATTGTGACATTCAGAATACGGCTGTTAGGGTAGCTGCTGGGTCAAAATATGCCTATTTGGAAGTGAAACTTGACGCCTATGGTCCAGATGATGCATTTCCAGTTCATCCATTTAAAAAGGCGGGATGGCAATACATAAAACATTCTAGACCAGACCTGTCCCAAGGAAGTGATGATTCTGAAGACTTTGGTATTGTTTCTTCTGCGTTTTTTGCATTCAACGCAATTAAAGAAGCGGTAGGTCTAATCGGTTATTATAATAAAGCTGCAGCCTTCAAATACTGTTCAGAATTACAAACAGTATCTTCTAAACTTCCAAATGGTCCTGATAAAAACAAGCCTTCTTTTATCCGATTAAACAACCCTAATGGAACCAAGTTTGGTGGTGGGTCGAGAGTGAAAAGTGTTAAACTTTCTGATAATTGGAATACGGTTGAATCTCAAGCTAATTCGGCAGAATATGGACAGGAATATGTTTATAAGGAAGCTGGGTCCAACGCTAGTTCTGGAGTTGCAGATTACGAGCCGTTAGTTGGTGGAGAAGAAAACCCTTTCAAACAACCAGTATGGTATGATGGGAATGATAAATTAATTTCTTTCAGAGAAGAAGACACTTATTTAGAAGAGCCCTTTGGTGAAAGTTATTTTCCAGGAGCTCGAGTTACCTATTCTAGGGTAGAAGTAAGAAGTTTAACAAATGCTAACGTAATAGAAGCCCATGACGGGGTGGTTGTCAATAAATTCTTTACCTGTAAAGACTTTCCAACCCTAGTGGCCCAAGGAGAATTAAATAGAGCTAATTTTAATTTGCCAACTATCATTCCATTTATTGGGGGGGTTGATATTGCAATGAATGCTTATTCTCAGGGCTACGCAATAGAAGTTAATGACATGAGTGGTAGAGGTAAAAGCGTAGAAACTTATAAATACCAGCAACCAATAAGTGATCCTGATTTTCCAGGGAAATTTATTGGCGCAGAATTTACGGAACAACCTGTTTCTAAAACGGAATATATCTATCATACCAATCCTAACAATGGAAAGCAACTTTCAAATTTAGTAAGAGTTATGACCGCTGCTGGGGTTGAAGATGATGCGTTATTAGGTGTAAATTATGATTACATCATGGACGAAAGACAGCATAGCACGGCTTCTATAACAGCCGGTCTTCAAGCCAATATATCCGGTAAACTAAGTATTGCCCTTCCAACGGCCCTGCCTTTCACTTCAATAGAAAATTCGAAATTCAAGTCTATTGGCTCAACAAAAGTGATATACAGAAATGCAGTATTGAAAAAAGTTAGAAACTTCACGGATGGAGCTACTATTGAAACAGAAAACTTGGTGTTTGATGCACAAACTGGATCGCCAATTTTAACTTCAGTTACAAACGAGTATAAAGATCCAATATTCACAAGAGGTTATCCCGCACATTGGTATTATGAGGGCATGAAAGGAGCTTGGCAGAATCAAAATGCAGTTTTTGCAATTGAATCTTACAGCGCTACTGATGGTTTCTCATTGCATGGAACCACTTTAAAGCCTAGTGAGATTTTTGCGCCAGGGGATGAATTGGCCTTTAAAAGGTTAGACGGAAAATGGTATCATTATTATGTTACCGAAGTAAATGATTTAGGTTGCATGTTTTCTGATGAGACTGGTGCAATTCCAAATCTAATAGATGTTGCTAATGCTTCTGGGAACGTAAAAACGCCTGCAAGAATTGTCAAATCGGGATATAGAAATCATCTAGGATTGAATGCTGGGACCGTGGTTTCGTTAAGCCGTGACCTAGATCAAAAAGATCCGCTAGTTGAATTGATGAAACAAATAAATGCACAGTTGAGCGTGCATTCCACATCTATTGATTACATAAGCTCTTGTTTAGAAAAAACACTTGATATTGTCGAGGTAAATGGGACTGAAGAAGGGTGGCATCTGCGTGATGCTCAAGATCCGTGTGTTAAAATCCTTAAAATTACTGATCCGCTTCCGTCACCCTCTTTACCAAACTACCAATTCATTGTTGGAAGTTACGATCCAGCTGATCAAACTGTTACGATTACAGATGGAACTATTGACGCTAAAGTTCAGCTCTCAATTATAAATGATTGTTTGTTCCCATGTCCAATACAGGTGCTACATGCTGACGCAACAGAATTTGCAGAAGAAAACTGGTCGTACAATTATAAAGATGTTGGCGACCCAGTAATCGATCCAAATGGAAATGGAATTGAATTTCTAGCAACTGCGACAGGTGTAAATCCGTATCGTTATGGGAAACGAGGTATCTGGAGAGCGAAAAGACAGAATGTATATTTAACCGATAGACTGCAGACTGATGCGAATAATCCTGATCATAAGACTCAATCTAATATAGATGGAGAGTATGATGAATTTATCGCATTTAATTGGTATGAGCCAGGTTTTGCTGATGACCCAGAGAATAAATGGCAATGGTCTACTGAGATTACTAAATATAGTCCTTATGGGTTTGAATTAGAAAATAAAGATCGTCTTGAAGTTTATTCTTCAGAAATGTACGGTTATGATAACTCAGTAGTTACAATGGTTGGGTCGAATTCAAAGTATAATGAGATTGCTTTTGATGGTTTTGAGGATTATTTTGATCCATTAAGCACAACATTCCCAAATTTAATTGCCGACCACGGACATTTTGAGTGGAAAGAAGGAGGAAGTAATGTTGTGCTTTCTCAAGTTCAAAGACATTCTGGCGATTATTCTGTTGAAATTCAGACAGCTAGTTCAATTCATCATGATGAGAATGTAATTTCAGGTAATTTCTTTAGTCCAGAAAGTAATAAAGATTATACCGCAATTGCATGGATTTACACAGGTGATGGAGGAGAAGCGAAACTCAGGGTTTCAGATGGATCAACCGTATTTAATGAAGTTTCAACGGCCGATCAGAATGAGGTTACAGTTGACGGTTGGACAAGACTTCAGGTCAATGTTGATGCTTTTAGAATTGGATCAGGAAACCAAGTTCACATTGATGTAATTAATACATCAGGAGTCACAATTTATGTAGACGACATCAGAATTCAGCCAAAAGTAGGAGCGATGAAATCATTTGTTTACGATCCAGACAAATTATGGCTCGTTGCTGAGCAAGACAATTTCGGATTTACCACTTTCTATAGTTATGATGAAGAAGGTACGCTGGTACAAGTGAAACAAGAAACTGAACGCGGAATTATAACACTTTCGACATCACGTCAAAACACGAAACAACAATAAACCGATATGAAAATAAAAGTGAGAAGTTTAAAATTCGTGTTTAGTTTAATTGCACTGTTTTTAGTTGGTTTTGCAAATTGTCAAACCGCTAAGGAAGTGGTGAAATCACTAAATAAAACGTACGGGGCAGCAAAATCGTATCAGATGAGTGTTCAAGTGAATATCATTAGCGGTGGTAAAGTTATTCATGGATATAGAGGCGAATCAGCGAAAAGTGGCAATAGAAGTTTCACCAATATTATGAATCGGGATTTAATTACAAATGAGCGATGCATGGTTTCAGTTGATCATTCAGGAAAAACAATAGTGTACGCTCCATTTAAAAAAGGACAGTTGGCCAATCAAACCATGAACCCCATTGAAATGATGGATTCATTGTTCCAATCTAAAGATATAGAACTGTCTTATTATAAAGCTGCTGACTCATATTTCTATGTAAAGTTACAGTTAGATGACCCACTGTACGACTATGCGGAAATGAAAATTAGGAAATCGGATAATGCTTTAGTTCAGTTCAATTATAAAGCGGCAAAAAACGAAGGAATTACCTACGACAGAATTGAGGTACTGTATCAAAATGTCAAGTTGAACGGAACTATTAGTTCAGATAAGTTTTCAGAGAAAAAGTACTTATCCGTTGGGAAAACACTTAAGCCAACAGACAAATACAAAGAGTACCAAGTTATTGATCAAAGAAAAGCGACAAATGAGATTAATTAAATTATTTGCGATTGTTTGCCTGTTACTAACCTCCTTTCACGCTTCTGCGGGTCTGGAAACTCAAAAAAGAGGATTAGAAGGATCGGCTATTGATGGAGGATACCTAGACGTTAAAGATCAATGGGTAGACTATATGGCCGCTAATTCGAATTGGAATTCCAGATTTGGAATTAAAAATTCCGTTGGCAGAATTCAACTTTGGATAGATAGAGATCAAACTACTGTGTTTGAAGGCGATTGGACCGTAGATGTAACCTATGATGTTGAATTAAAAGATGACGCAGGTAACGTTATAAATACATACACAGGGCAATCCATCGAAGTCAATTGGACAGAGAATACGAGTTATAAGGATATTGCCTTGAAAGAGTACCAAGGAGCAATGAGTATCAGGGTATACAATATTTCGGTAATCACAACTGGGGTGACCGTTATACCTCAAGAAGTCAGGTTAGATGTTTCAGTTAATACGGAGAGATATTATCACTTAGATGATACAGAAGTACCTATTATTCGGCATAATCTTAATGCAGCATCAAATGAATTAGATTTAAGATGGAGTTTTATTGAAGGCGCGGAAAGTTATGATGTTGAATGGGTATTTATTGATATCGCAGATGCTTCGGAAACGAATGATTATAAAGTTGATTTTAGAAGAGCTGACCGTGTAAATGTACCAACCAATAATTATAATCTTTCCTTGGCATTTCCAAGAGGTATAATTGTTTATAGGGTTAGATCAAGAGGATATGATATTACGTCTTTCAATGAGACTATTGGTTCTTGGTCTTTCGATCCAGCACTTAGTATTTCATCAACCAACTCACTTCCTGCTTCAGGTGTGCCCGCATTGCAACCAAAGTTTGTGTGGGATGGACTTGATTTAGATAAAAACTGGCAATATCAATTAGCTTTTTCCGAAGATGGCAAACGAAAAGAAGGTATTAGTTACTTTGATGGTAGCTTAAGAAGTCGCCAAACAAGCACAATTTTAAATACGGACGATCATGCTTTAGTATCAAATTCAGTCTATGATTATTTAGGTAGGTCCGCGCTTCAGGTTTTACCATCTGTTCAAAATAGCGCAGGTATAAAATTTTATGAAAATATTAATAATCACGGGACTGGAGTTTATGACTTCTCAAATTTTGATGTAGACGGGAAAGTAGCAAACCCTGATCCTATTGATGACACTGGAACAGGTGCTGGTTTTTACTGGTCTGCATCTAATACAAATCCTATTGGTCACAATGGAGACTATATTCCGGATGCGGAGGGTTATCCATTTTCAAGAGCTCGTTATAAAAATGATGGTACAGGAAGAATTCATTCTCAAAGTGGAGTTGGAGCGACATTGCGTGAAGGTAAAGGACATGAGGTTAAATACTTTTACGCAGCACCAGGAGGTCAAGAAGAATTGGATCGACTATTTGGGAATGAAGTTGGAGAAGTTCAACAGTATAAAAAGAACATGGTTGTTGACCCTAACGGGCAAGTGTCGGTTAGTTATATAGATCAAAATGGAAGAACAATTGCTACTGCTTTAGCTGGTGAATCACCTGAGAATTTAGTAGACATAGATACAAGGCCAGACGCCTTTGAGACAATAATAAGTGATTTGACAAATTTTAATGCTTTAGCTTCTGACAACAGCTCATTAAATATATCTAACTCTTTTGCGGTTCCAGTTACTGGAAATTACGAATTTCATTATGAGCTTAATTCTACAGATTTCCCGGCTTGTTACGATGCTTTAGTAAATGCCGATGGATTAAACGATGGTATAAGTTGTTATTACGATTTGCACATTGAGCTGACCTCAGAATCAGGAAACACTATTTATTCAAAAAACGAACGTGGAATTGAAAAAACAACATTAGACATTGACTTTATTGAATTATTAATTCCTGGAGTTTATACGATAACAAAGACACTGACTATTGCCGATGGGCAGGAGCAAGCCGTTTGGGATGAGTTTTACAATATGGCTCCATTGGATCCATCCTGTGGTTTAATACCTCCGGTTGAAGTGATAGATGCTGACTGTAATCCAGGCTGTTTGGATATGTGTTTCAATAATTATGTTAATGTTACAGCATCAGGAAGTTTTGAATTTATGGATGCTACTGGTGCAATAGTAGCAGTGAAAACCGATACTATGGATTATTATTATCGCTGGTTAGGTTTGGTATTGCCAGTACTTGATCAAGAGATAGTTGATGTTTATGATTTAATAGCGTTATGCGAATTAGATTGTGAGTCTGTGGATATAATTGTAGACGATTGTGATTTAAAACTTAAAGTACTGAAAGCTGATGTTTCTCCTGATGGGCAATATTTTGATAATATTGGCGAAGTAGATCAAGTTGGATACGACATTAATGGCTGGCTGATCGACAAATTTGGGTCATCTCCGCCATCCGGAATTACTTCGTCATTTGGTACTTTAATTACTACTTGGCCACTGATGCGGGCATTATGGGAAGATTCATACGCTGATTTTTTGGTGAATAAGCATCCTGAATTTTGCATTCATAATTTCTACTGTAATGCAGAATGTGATAGGCCAGAGAGTGATAATCCAGGCTACTTAAATGCATGGTTTGGTGCTGATCCATCGTCTTCTAATGAATGGTTATTTAACCCCTTAAATATGGCTTTCGCGCCAAGCGCAACCATGCCAAATGCGTATCAGCCATATTCAGTTTATACGAATACATGGCCAAATGGAACTTTGAATGCCGGAGAAGGATATGCTGACCCTTGGTTCGGTGTTGCCGGAGGTTGTCGGATCAGTTTACAATCAGATCTTGAATCTTATTTGCTAAATTATATAGTTGATGATGTGGGCAGAGGCTATAGTCTTTGGTATGTAATGAATGACCCAGAAGGCATTGCATCTGGTGGTGCTTTGCCTTACTCCATTACAACTTCAGATGCACAAATTCGTGGGATGTTTGAAGCATTACATGGAAATTCAAGTGGAACAATACAAGGGTTAATTCCTTCCCCAGGTGATTCTCCATTGTTAGGTCAAGTCACTAAACTTGATTTTTTCAGGAGTGCATATAACTTCTTTAGGGAATTAGTAATTTACAATAATTTCCTGACGGATTTCTGTCCTAATAATAATTGCTTAGAAAATGCTGTGGTAGAAGGTGTAGTAAATTCGGGATGTTTTTTGGACGATCCTGATGGGGATTTATATACTGATGCCGGGTATCAAATTAGATATAAAAGTAATGAAGCGTTTGAAGCTTATTTGTCAAGTACTGGAGCATTTGCTTATGGAATCACCATTGGAAACGATCAATGCGCAAATCAATGCGCATCTAATTCACTTATTTGGGCACAAGATTTAGTGGACGATGGGTGCGTGAATTCAACGTTTTTAAATGCGATGGCTGATGATTTAGCAAATATATGTGCGTTTGGCTGTGTTGATGATAACGTAGGCAACTCTTCAGGCGATGGAAGCTCTACGATTCTTTTAGGAGGAGGAACAACTGCTTCAAATTTCACAGAGGTAATTAATTATTATTCAATTTTGTCAACAGGGATGGCATGTTCATCCGCGCCAATAGTTTATCCAGAAGTATTTGTGCACGCAGATTCTCAGGACTGTGATTGTGAGAATATTAAAGATTTTGTTGTGCAATTCTATGATGAATATGAAGTAGTTGGAGATCCGTTAGACCCGTTAAATGTGCTTTCCGCATCAGACCAAATTGACTTCAACGAAGCACTTGAAGAAATATTAAATGAACTATCTGAATTTGACGGAACTGGGAATGCGATATATACGATTAGCGATGTTCAGAATTGGTTAACTCAATGTCAAATTGCTGGGCCTTTAGGTGCTATTGCTGAACAATTTGATTGTTCCTTTCAAAACGCAATTAATAATGAACCGCTTACAGTTGAATCTTGGTTGGATGATTGTGGCCAGGCGGCAAATGCTATTGAAAATTACAATAACGCATCAACTTATAATCAGATTCTGATTAATGCAACAAACGAATTTGTCGAACAGTATAAGGCACATTGTATGTCTTCTGCTACAGAAGTGTTTACCATGAAATATGACCTAATAGAATACCACTACACGCTATACTATTATGATCAAGCTGATAATTTAATAAAAACGGTTCCACCTTCTGGTGTTTATCAGCAAGACCCTACTAGCGGGGTTGTGCTTCATAACGGAATGATTCCTACCAGCGGTTCAATTAACGCAAACTTGTATCCACCCGGGACTTCATTTACTTATGCTTACTCTACAGAAAGTGTACAAGAATACAGAGATGAGTTAAGTACGAACTTTGTTCATCCGCAGCACTTAATGGTTTCTAATTATCAGTACAACTCCTTGCAAAAATTAATAAGGCAAGAAACACCTGATGGAGGAATTTCAGAATTTTGGTATGACGCTTTGGATAGAATTGTTCTTTCTCAAAATGCAAAACAACTTAACGACAACCAGTACAGTTATACATTATACGATGAGCTAGGTAGGGTTGAAGAGTCAGGAGAAGTGACAGCAAATGTTTTTCCTCCCGGCATAGTTCAGAATTATGAAAGTATTCAGGAGATGACACGAAACGAAGATATTTTTAGTTCTGGAGGTAATGACTTTCATGATTTTATATCTGATCCTTTAAATCCAATTGAAGAAGTCAGCCGAACCTTTTATGACAATGAAATGAACGCTTCTACTTTAGCTTTCTTCGATAATGGACAGCAGTTTTTAAGAACCAGAATTTCTACCGTTACTTATGAGGAGGTTGATGAAGACAATAATCCAGATACCTACGATCAAGCCACTCATTATAGTTATGACGTTCATGGAAATGTAGTTGTGTTGATTCAAGAAAATAATTCTGTGGAATTGGTCGGACAATCTCTGAAAAAAATGACTTATGACTATGATTTGATCAGCGGTAATGTCAATCAAGTTAATTATCAGGAAGGGGAGTATGATGAATTTTATCATAGATATTGTTATGATGCAGACAATAGAATGACCCAAGTTTTTACTTCTAGAGATAAGAATATATGGGAGCAAGAGCAAAAACAGTTTTATTATGCGCATGGCCCGATAGCGAGGATGGAAACTGGAGATCGGCAAGTGCAAGGTTGTGATTACATCTATACAATTCAGGGATGGCTAAAAGCAAATAATTCGTCCACAGGAAACAAAGTTCATGATGCAGGTAAAGATGGATTGATCGGATCAGAAAATGAATTTTTTGGAGAAGATGCGTTGGGATATGAATTAAATTACTTTTTAAATCATCCTGACTTTCCGGTAGGACCATTTAATTCAGATTACAAATCAATTGGCTTGAACGCTAATGCTAAAGCCACGTCTAATTTTAGCCACGCTGATTTAACCGATGCTACTTATGATTTGTACAACGGTAATATTGGTAGAATGGTGGTAGGTATGAAAGATGAAAACGAGAATCCGATAACCATGCATGCTAATCGATACCAGTACGATCAGTTAAATAGAATTAAAGGAATGGACGTCTATAAAGATGATGCAGGAAATGATCCTTATGCGTCAGCAAATCTCGGTTTCTCAATGACTAACAATGATGACTACCATTCCGAATATTCATTCGATGGTAATGGCAACCTCCATTTTTTAAAAAGAAATGCTTTCGGTTCGAATCAACAAATGGACGAATTCAGCTATAAATACAAAGGAGCATGGGACGGGTCCAATTTTTCCGCCAAAACAGATAATAAACTGGACTTTGTTCCAGACCAAATCCCTGCCAATTTTTCTTTAGGTTTTGGAGACATCCAACCGGGACAGTCATTTAATAATTATAATTATGATGAAATAGGCCAACTTATTTATGATCAGCAGGAATGTATTCAGAATATTGAATGGGACGTCAGAAATAAAGTATTAAGGATTGAAAGAGATCCAAATTGTGCAGGTATTGATGGGGCGCAAGACAAAACAGCTTCTGATGTTGAATTTCATTATAATGCTTTGGGTCAAAGAACGCATAAAATTGAACTAACTAAGGACGGGTCAGGTGTCTTAAACTCTCAACTGGATTGGGTCTATACTTATTATATTAGAGATGCTGAAGGTAATGTTATGGGTGTTTATAAACGAACTTTTGAAAATGAAGGGCTACCCATTGATACGTATAACGAGCACTTTGAACTAATAGAACATCAACTTTATGGAGCAGATAGATTAGGCCTTGCAACTAATGAAAAAATGGGGGTAGTAGGTGAATTCACAACAGATATTGTAGATGAAAACGGTTACGATGTATTTGATCTTTCAATGATAACGTATAACTCCATAACGAGTCCGTTGATATCCCATGAGGATGAATTTCAGCTTGGAACATTGTTATTTAATCGGCAGTTGGGTGATAAAACATACGAATTGAAAAATCACTTGGGTAATGTATTAGAGGTGATTAACGATAGACGATTATTTAAAATTGGTTCGGCTGCAACAGTTTTTGGGGTTGACGAATTCAGCGGTTCTAGTCTTGACGGATGGAGCGGATGTTCTGCAACCGCTATAGCCAACGTTGGCGGAGAATTACGAGTGACAATAACTGGGTTCAGCACGGACTGTGCTTTTAAAACTGCGACTTTCACAACTGGAGCAACCTACGAATTAACTATTGATATAGATCCGGGTACAACCCCGTTGGGAGTAGAGTTGCATATTTCTAATTTAATGGCTGACATTCCGTTGGTAGCTGGAAGTAACACAGTATCCTTTACCATAACCGATCCTGCCGCATCTTCAATAGTCATACGGCCACAAGGAGCTACACTTGGTACAATATATTATAGTTTAGACAATGTTGAACTTAAACAATTGTCCAATACAGTAAGTACTTTGCCAGACGTTCTTTCTTATAATGATTATTATCCATATGGTTCCTTAATGCCTGGGAGACATGCGAGTACCTCAGACTACCGTTACGGCTTCCAAGGACAAGAAAAAGATGATGAAGTTAAAGGAGAAGGGAATAGTGTAAACTATAAGTACAGAATGCATGACCCAAGGTTGGGTAGATTCTTTGCTGTTGATCCGTTGGCTGGTCAGTATCAGTATAATTCGCCTTATGCGTTTAGTGAAAATGAGGTGATTAATGCCGTAGAATTAGAAGGGACTGAAAGCACAGTTGTTACAACTACTTGGAGTGATAAATTAGGATATCCTAAAGTTATAGATAATAGCACAGATATTTATACTTATACAAATTGGTATACTGGTGATGGAATTCATCATTATGGATTAACTGGCACGTTATATTTAAATGTTACTCCACAGGGTAAAGAAATTTCTAAATATTTTGTACAAGTTGAGAAAGAACAGAAAACTTCTAAAGTTGATGATAACAAGTTAAGTGATAAAGCTAAGGTAGTCTCAGTTTCAGGGAATGAACCAGTTTCAAGTAAAGTAACGCAAGGGAAGATTATTGCTGTTTGGCTTATAGTAGGTATAGATCCACTTACTCAGGCTGTCATTTACGATGCGACCACTGTTATTGATAAAAATATTAATAATGGAAGTTATGATGACAAAGTAACTGACCAGAATCCCACTGGAAGTGACGAAGATACAGGGTTTGGAAACGGGGATCAGTCTTTTGGTAATGGTGATGGAGGTGATGATCTCGGTGGAGGCTTAAGTAAACCATTGGATTCAGATTTGAATAACAAGAATAATTTCGATTGGCGGGATGTTAAAATAGAAGCAAAAGGAGATCTTAATCAAGGAGCGGTAGATAAAAATTTGATAATAAAAAGAGTTGGTGATACTTGGTATGTAAAAGACGTAGACACTCAAAAATCTATAGAATATTCGTCAGACCCAGAAGTACAAAGTTGGTATGTTTCTCCATCGACTGGCCAGGGGGCAGATAGTAGTCAAATTGAAATAACGTTTGGAATAAAAGAATAAAACCATATATGAATAAAATTGGAATTATTGCATCATTGATGTTTTTAGCAACTTCTTGCCATTATTATGATAAACCTGAGATTTTAATTGGAAATATTTCCTTTGAAATATTGGCTAATAAAAAGGCAGTAGTGACGGGATATTCAATTGTAGATATTTATGTTGCAGATATGGAGACCAAGGAAATCGTGAATATCGGTGACAGTTTATTTAATAAATATGGCTATAATAGTATGATACGATTTTGGAATGATGAATCTAACTTTGACCCAGATTCATCAATGGGAATTAATTCGAAATATTCTGAGTATCTCATAGGGGTGTATTCTGCGCGAGACGTGTATTCTTTACCAAACTTCAGCACAAAAAGTAACACATATTATACTCCTTTGAATAGAGATAGCTTGTGTAAACACTATGTGTTGATTGAGCAACTGAAAAATAAAAATGATCAATCTAATTATATGGACGTTTTTGCTGAAAGTTGGGAACCTGAATGTGTGATAGAAATTGGAGAAAAATTGCTTCTGGAGAATGGCGAATATTCTAGTGTATTTTTTTGGAAAAATGCTTTGAGGGTTGATAGTATCAACGTCTCAATTGAAGATTTACCATCTAGTATTAAAGATAAATTGAAGTTTGTATATCATTATGATTCTGTCCTGGGGTATAGCAGACTTTCCACCTGGAACGATTAAATTAACATAACAAAGGTATTCGTCACGTACTCATTTCGTTTCAAACTCCAATAAACCAAGGGTGAAATAAACAGCAGCGCTGCCCTTGTTTAATTGTATTTTTCCACACACTCCGTGCGTTCCTCATTCGGTTTTCCCAATATTTTTGATCATTGCATCAAGTTCCTCTCCTCAACTTCCAAAAACCTTTACAAACCTTCGAGTTTAGCGGCCCTACGGAATGCTTATGCCTGGACGACATGCATCAAGCGCAGACTACCGTTACGGGTTTAATGGGATGGAAAAGGATGACGAAGTTAAAGGTGAAGGTTCAAGTTATTCTGCTAATTATCGGTTCTATGATCCTAGAATTGGGAGATGGAAAAGTTTAGACCCAGTCGTTCACGCCAAATTTAGTCCTTATTCTGCATTTGACAACAATCCAATTTTATATAAAGATCCATCTGGTGCAGATTCTGAAGGAGGAGAAGGGGATCCACCACCTGAGAATATAGGTAAATACAAACTGGTCGATCGGGGAAGTCTAATTTATGCTAAATTAATAAAAGCAAGTAGCAACCCCACCACTCGCAGGTATCCTTCAGAAATGCCCGTAACAACTACTGTTAGTACTTATACTTATCAACTTGCTTCGTATATTGGCGGTGAATTAATTGATGGTCCTACTGCGATGGTAACAGAGCGTGTTCGAACCACTTTAACGAATTTCGGTTGGAAAGTGGAAAACAAGATTCTATCAGAATTTAGAACTAGCAAGTTGATAGATCCTAGCCATAGGTATACTAGAGGGTTTTGTAATACCTGTGGGGATGATGGTACATTTGGTTTTGGGTTTTCAAAACCAGTTTTATTTGGTAATTTAGCAGCAAGTATTGGCGCAGGAATTCAAGCTTCAAGATTAAATAAAATACCAGGAAATTTTTATTCACCTGTAGAGAAAAGAAATTTTCAAATTCAAGGAAAGCGGAATTTAGGAATCTATCATCCTAAGTCAGGATATGGGACCCCAGCCTATTACAGAGCCACTCGATTTGGTAAATTGGGCACTAATATTGGGTATTTAGGTATTGGTCTTAGTGTGTATGGCAATTATCAAGATTTCAAAAGTTGGCAAGGAGGATTAATAACAACTGGACAATTTACTTTTAGAACTATAGGGTACGGTGCTTCATATGGTGCTTCAGTTCTTACGGCTTCACGCATTGGAGGTCAGTATGCAGGAGCTTGGGGTGTCGCAGCAGGAGCTTTAGTAGGTCTGGTCTGGGCTGGTACCGAAGAGGCTTATACAAATGGGTACTATAGTAAAGTAAAAAGTGAAATCCAAAATGGAACTGTAAACTGGATGAGTAATCCTTATTTATGGGGCAAGTGGTAGGGACATTGTTAAAGAAGCTAAAATATTTAATTCTGAATTTTTATCCGGTCTGGGTATTTGGAATAATATTAGCTTTAGATGGATATTTAACTGGTCATGAGGAGGAAAAAATAATGGATGATTATTTATCATATTTGCCATATCTACTGATGGTTACTTCACCATTAACTGTTCCAGGAATAATTTTAATGATTAATTATTTCTTTTATACATCCGGATCTAGAAAAACAGTTTTAAAAAATGAAAAAGAAATTCTGGTCAATTCTAAACTTTATGCAATAAATCGGTGTATTCTGCATAAAGTTAGTAAGGACAAGCTTAATTTGTTCAATTTTCTTCCGTGGCAAGAATTTTACTACATTGAGTTCGTAACAACTAAAGGGAGTTTTTATAAATCTTGTTTTGGTCAGGAACTAGAGAACTTAAATCCGGATGAAATTATTGAATCCAAATTTCCTTTTATAAAATGATTCAGTTGACTAATTCAATACAGTTCTAGACGGATGTAGGTGTTTCAGTTCGAAATTCTATAACCAGTCTGATTTCAAAAGTAGCATTTTAAAACGAAGCGTTAATTTCAGTCAACAATCCTGAAATAAAGCAAGAAAGACTGCCGAGAACCAAATGTTATGTTCATATTCAAATTAAAAGAACACTTCTCGTTTAGCTTCTTCTATATTTATAGAACTGATTGATAATTGGACTTTCTCAGATCGTTTGGTTAAGATTAATTAGCTCATAATCTGAGGCTTCCAGCTGCTTTACAACTCAATTATCAAATAATCTCATAATAAAATACTGAAGGAAAATATAATCAGTTTAGTTTAGAAAAGGGTCAGTAAAAAGTTTAGCAGACCTCCTTTTATTCTTAACTTGCTTCTAATGTATCGTTGCCTACTAATAATCACGCTTTTACTCCCACTTTTTGGTTTTTCCCAAACCTACAACTGGCGTGTCACTCAGAGTGATTTAAACGGAGATGAAATTATTGAGGCCGGTACTATTGACGATGAGAATAGCTTCTATGGAATTTCGGAGTTTGTAGGCACTTATTTTTTCAACGGTTCTACTTATACGCCAAGGGGTATTACAGATTTTTTGTTATTTAAAAATGATAGCGTTGGTAATTTAAAAGCCGTTAAACAAGTGGAGACAAGATTTGCAGGTCAAATCCAATACAATGATTTTCGAGATGAATTGTGGTATCAACCAAGAACATCTTCAGGTGACAGTCTATTTTATGATGGAGAATTTATCATCGTAAGCAATGGTTTTGCGGATGTATTGATTCTTAACGATTCATTACAATTAATTGACACGATGTTTTTTGATTTTGCAGGAGATATTGAAATTATAAATGACTCATTAATTGCTGGCGCTGGAATTTTTGGTGGCTCCATTAACTTCGGAGGGACTTTGTATACTGCTAGTGGCCTTACTGACGGAATATGCTTCGTATATAATATTAATGCTGAACAATTCCTTTGGGTAAATCAATATTCGGGAACTGGGAGGCAAGGTGCTAATTTCCATAAAATAGATGGGAACGAGTTGGTGGTACTCGTTAGAAACGAATTCCTAGATGATTTCACTACAGGTTTATGCACGTCCGTTCCAGTTGGCTTTGCTGTTCAGCATTTAAATTCACTTGATGGCACCGAAATTAGCTGTAACACCTTATCTAATACGGTTTATAATGACTTAATAGTAAGTGATTTCGAAATTGATGAATTTGGCAATCAGGTGTTTTTAGTATCATTTGAAAATGATGTCTTTTGGCAGTCCAATTTGATATTGCAAAATAGTACAGGAGACAACCATTATGCCATTATAAAAATTGATAATACGAATAATTTTTTGTGGCATTACGAGTTCCAATTTCCTCTTTCTGGATTAGGAAGTCTCCGCATGGAATTACTAGACACTGGTGCTATAGCACTGTCATTCTCGCATAACGTTGACATTCCGATTGGGTCAAATATGATACCAGCAATTGGAAATAATGATGCTAGTATAGTATGTTTAACATCCTCCGGAGAAATAAACTGGTGGCATTCAATTGCAACAATTGATTTTGAACAACAGGGACCAGCGTTTAAATCTTCAAAAGGATTAATAGCATCATTTTCATCAGAAAGTCCGGCAATAAGTATTGGAGATACGGCAATGCCATACGTAGGAGATAGGGATCGATATATTTTTGAATTAGTGCCACCAAACCCACCTCCGTTTACGCTTGGAACAATTACTTCCACGTGCCTCAAAGCAGGAGACTCAATTTATATTCCCGTTAATGGAGTTGATATTGATGAATTCATGGTATACAGTGGGAACTTGTTTATTGTTGAAGTATCTGATGAATTTGGAGGTTGGAATTCTCCGACTCAAATTGGATTTGGTTTTGATCCGAATCAAGGCGATATTCCTTGCCAGCTTCCGCTGTCCTTGCCTTTTGGAACCAATTATAGAGTTAGGGTTCGATCAACTAATCCGCATCGGATAAGTCCAGATAATGGTTTCGATTTAACAATTAAAGAGGCATTTGGTTTTTCAATTGAGTCAGATTTAGGCCTTAATATTTGCTTCGGAGAAACTGGTCAGTTTTTTATTGATGTTCCTTATGCGAGTGTAAATTGGAATTCAGGAAGTACTCAAGACACCATTTCGGCTTCTGGTAACGATACGATAATTGCTACAATTATTGATTTGGCTGGCTGCGAGGTAATTTCTGATAGTGCGTTCGTCAACATGTTTCCTGCAGAGGTTAGTCTTTCTAGTCTTGGTTATCCAGGGTTATGTCTTGGGTCTAGCGTTACTTACGATGCAGCTCCGATTCCTGGAGCAAGCTATAGTTGGAATGATGGTCAGACTGGGTTAACAGCAACTTTTTCAATTCCAGGCAATTATATGGTAACGGCTACAAGTCCAACTGGGTGTGTAGCTTCCAGTGCAATGATTCCAGTAACCGTTGATCAATGTACTCTAAATGTCAAGTATTTAATATTTGATTACCCCATAAAAATAAGCGACCAAAGCGTTAGCTCTCAGGGAATTATTTTAGTTGGTACGCTGCAAGAACCTAGTTACGTTAAAGGATATTGCCAAATTTTGGATTACGAACACAATACGATTACTAAATGGCTTATTGGTGATTCTATTTCTTTATCTTCTGCGTCTTCTGCATTTTTATGTTTATGGAGTCGGGATGGACATATTTATGTGGTTGGTTCTGTCAGTTATTCCGGCCAATCTGGGTTCTATCTTCACAAATATGACAGCCTAGGTCAATTAATTTGGGAAACCGTAATTGAAGTTCCATCGGGCTTTTTAATAAATAGCATAAACGAAGATGCTGACGGAAATGTTTATTTGAGTTCAAAAGATACCTCAACCCCAGATATCTGGAAAGTTGATAAAAATGGGAATACGGTTTGGCTAAAAGGTCTTCAGCGCGGTGGTGGATTTGGGCTATTGCAATTAAGTGGAGGCTCACTTGTAGGGGTACAAGATATAGGCATTACCTCAATAACCAACATTGATACTTCTGGAAATGCAACAACTATTAAATACTATGCATCTGACGGAATACGAGGTCCAGCGAAGCTTGATACAGTAAATCAAAATATTTACGTGTGCAGTTTAATTGGTAACCTTGAAGTGTTTGATAGTTCGGGTGTCCATTTATTCAGTGGAAGTTACTATGTAGATTCAACGCAGTCGCTGATCCTTCGTGAAGTTACTCCAACTCCAAATGGAATAGCGGTAACGGCATTTACTCCGGCAGGTAAGAAATATGTTATTTTTTTGGACAAAACTGGAGAGGTTATACAAGGTAAGGAATTATCAAGTGGAGTTTCTGTGGATCGAGGTTATATTGACTCGTACGATGATATCGTTGTAGTTACTTGGTCTGGGGTTACAACGTACGATGTGCTTACAGTAATAATGGACAGTAGATCATTGAATAATACTTGTGTGATTGATGCCGCTATAACTAGGGGAATGTCAACTTCTAACGTTGTACATAGTGGAGATTTCACTGCCCCCGCATCTACATTTGTTCCTTATACCCTTTGGTCTTTTAATTCGTTTAATTCAGTCTCAATAGTTGAAATTGATTCATGTGCAGTTATTCCTATGGATTCGATTTTAGAAATTACCAGCCCTAAAGCCTTGGATTCCATTTGTCCGGATGAGGTTAGCATCTATTATTATGGATTTGGATATGATCGTGTAAACATATTTTATTCAGATGATAATGGAATTACCTATCAGTTAATTGCATGGAACATAGATGCTTTAGCTGGTTATTATAATTGGAATGTTCCTTCATCTATTTGGAACACAAGTGTTCGGTTGAAAATTGAACATTTAGGTGGAGTAGATTTCTTTGAAACAGGCGAGTTCTTTTTAAAGGAAAAACCAGCAACTCCGTCATTTTGGTATTCTGGTGTTAATGAGTTATCGACTACCGCGGTTTCCTCAAGTTATCATTGGTTATTTGAAGGTTTCCCATTTGGAGGAAACACGCAATCAATTACATATTCTGATACAGGCCAATATGCGTTATATATTGAAGAAAATGGATGCCCGTCAGATATTGGATATGTAAATGTTGTTTCAGTTAATGAATTGGAACTTAAACTTGGAGTAAATGTCTTCCCTAATCCCTCAATAGAGAATGTAAACTTTAATATTTACATGTCTGTGGATTCCAAAGACTACCAACTTAAAATTTTTGCTGGTGATGGTCGCTTAATGGAAAGTATTGAGTTTAACAGCGACATGCTTACATTGAATCTTAGCGATTATCAAAGTGGTTATTACTTCTATCATTTAAGTGACGCGACCAACCACTATTCTCAAGGAAAATTTGTGGTTTTGCGTTGATTTGAAGTATCTTGTAAAACCATGAAAATTCAGCTCACAGTAATTCTATCGATTCTTACTTATTCTTCGTTCGCCCAAGTAACTCGTACGATCCCTATAATTGATGGTGAACACGAAGCCAAAGTCGAAATATTCGTTAATAATCCAAACGTAAAAGTAGATTTACAAAAGACGTATGCTTGGTTTAAATCAAAGCAAGTTCATTATACGCAGGGCAGTTTTGAAGGAGTTTTGTTGCACGGGAAATTCGTAAGTTTCCATACCGATGAACAGCTTAAAGAAGAAGGAGTTTATCAAAACGGGTTAAAGAATGGTTTATGGAAAGATTGGTATGCCAATGGTAAACTGAAAGAGACTACCTCTTGGGTAAGTGGAGTGAAGCAAGGTCTGCATACGTCATATGGGGATAATGGCCAGGTATTATCAAAGAGTGATTTTCGTAATAATCAATTTCATGGAAGTGTTATCACATTTGAAAATGGCAAAGAAGTTAGCGCTAAGAAATATAAAAACGGGGAAGAAGTCGCAGGTAAGGAGAAAGGAAAAAGTCTAAAGCCCAAAGTAGACGAAGAGGATGAGAATACCTTAAAGTCTGGCGAGACTAAGTTGTTTAAAGCAGAAGACGAGAAAGTAGAAACGTCAAAGAATAAAAGAGTTAAAAAACTGAAAAACAAAAAGGCCAAACCTGAAAATGAAAAAGGCTAAGCTTAACCTTAGGACCAGAGTCCGCGGTGGTTCACTATTTCATTCCCTATTCGCAATTTTTATCATTGGGGCCTTACTTACAACAATGCTCAGTATGTCTTTCTTTCAAAAGAAAGTCTCCATTAGATTTGATCATAAGGATAGATTAATCGAGAACCTACAATCAGTTGCAGAATTAGTTGAATCTGGCTACCCCGTTTCACCAGATGGTGAATTCATAGATTTATTCAATAGTGGAACGGATAGCGTTCATTTAATCTCTAGATCATGGGGCCTATTTAATTTAGTAGCGGCAATAGCTCAAAGAAATCAATTTTCAGAATCAAGAACTTTTTTCGTTGGTCAATTCATAGATCCAAACAAAAGAAAATCACTCCATCTAGCGGATCGAAATCAAGTTTTAAAATTATCAGGACAGACGAAAATTGAAGGCAGGGTAGAGTTGCCGGAAAAGGGAGTTGAAAGAGGATATATTAATGGAAGTAATTACAATGGTGAGAAGCTAATCTACGGTCAGTCTGGCACTTCAGGTAAATCTCTTCCTAATTTTAACAAACAGCTCCAGCAACAAAACATGAATTATCTAAATGGCGGATTACTTCCGTCAGATAGTCTTGTTGCAATGCCGCAACCTTTCGATTCCATAGCTCATACCTTTAACGAAAACACTATGGTAATTGATCAAAGCGGCTGGGTCTTCTTAGATCAATTAAACATATCAGGAAACGTGATCATTCGTTCAGACAAGGCAATTACAATTAGAAATACTTCTTCGTTATCAGAAGTGCTTCTATACGCTCCATACATCGAAATTGAAACGGGATTTAAGGGTAATGTCCAATGCTTCGCTAAGGACAGCTTGAAAGTAATGGAGCTCGTGCAATTAGACTACCCATCTACTTTAGCTGTACTAGATGACCAGAAATTAAATGAAATAAAGACCTTAGAAATAGGAGTTGGAAGCATCATTCAAGGACAAGTATTAATTTATGATGAGTTTGTTGACTTCAGAAAGCTGCCAATTTTATTCTTAGCAGAAGAATCAATTATTAAAGGAGAAGTCTATTCCAATGGATTCACGGAGGCAAAAGGAACCATTCATGGAAGCGTTTATACTCGGAAATTCCTGCTTCGTACACCTAGCTCATCCTATGAGAATTACTTACTAAACGCTCAAATTAGTGATAAAGAATTGTCAAAACATTTCCTTGGCGGAAAGCTAATTGATAATGGCAACTATAAAAACTCGATTCTAAAATGGGTAGAGTAAAACATACTTTTCGTCCCCTGAATTTGCTTGGCAAATTCTTTCCCCTAAGGGGAAAAGTATCTATCAAGAGCTTCTGGACTTCACTTTTCCCCTTAGGGGAAAGCAGCACTCTTCGTGCTGCAGGGGACAGAAAAGTAAAAGGCTCAACCATGCTAGAACCCTTAACCGCAGTCGTAATAATCTCCATCACCCTTACACTTGCTGCTGTTTCTTTCACCAACATGATCAAGAATCATGATCTTGGAATCAAATCAATGGCTCAAGAATCGATAGAAGAAATAAAACTGAAAGAGACACAAAGCGCAAATATCAAAAATGAATCCTTCTCATATGAGTTATTCGATATTGATTTAACTTATTCAAATTACAACAGTTTTGGGGCATTGAAGCAACAAAGCTTTACTGTTCTAGACAAAGAAGGAGAAGAAATACTCGTCAAGAATTTTTTAATGCACCATGAGTAAAGTTAAGGGCATAGCACTATTTGATGCATTGGTAGGAATTGTTCTTTCTACCATTGTCATACTTGCCGTATTCATGGTCGTGCAGGCAAACTTCAAATCCTATTTTACCATGGGTGAAGCACAAGCTCGGATTTTAGAAGAGACGAAATTGAGGTCTATTTTGAAAGCAGATGTTTTCCATGCCCATTCTATTTCGTTTGAAAATGGGATGTTGATATTAGCAGCGGATGATCCTATTCAATACAGATTCGAGGAGAACTATACACTAAGGTATAAGTTGGAAGTATTAGATACCCTTAAAGTGGGCCTAAGCAATAAAGAATTAGAAACAGATCCGGAAATAGAATCATTAATTCGGAAAATGACTTTGAGTTTTACCAATGACAAACGAGAATTTTCCATTAATTTGAGTAAAGATTATCCTGCGTTAACATACATGCAGCTTGGAAATGAGTATTGATGTAAGTAAATATAACCCTAAGGCTAAAGCAACAAGTGCTTCGTCAGCTTCTACCAGAAAAAAGGAAAGCGCCTGGTTGTTTTCTTTTAAGAAATTCTCGGACAAGAAACGAGAAGCGTTCTATTCAGATTTCTCGATGCTGATCATTGCCGGAATGGACATTAATAATGCGCTAAACCTACTATCCGAGGAAAATGATCATTCCAAAGGGCTGGGTATTTTTCAAGAAATTCACGATTACATCTTAACAGGAAAGTCGCTGGCTGAATCAATGAAAGAAGCAGGACAGTTTTCTTCCTACGAATACAGAAGTGTTGAAATAGGTGAAAGCACAGGTAAACTTGGTCATGTACTCGAACTTCTTTACAAGCATTACAAGCGCAAAAATGAGCTTAGAGGACAAATGGTAAAAGTCTTCAGTTATCCTGTCATGATTGTCCTGGCTACAGTTGGAGTTTTAGTGTTCATGTTGAATTACGTAGTTCCTCTATTCCTTTCCGTAGTGAAAGAGTTTGATGCTGAGCTGCCATGGATCACTAAATTCGTAATGAACGTCTCAGATGGCATGAAAGCGATCTACCTGCCCGCAGGAATTATCATAGTTGCCATCATTTTACTCGTTGCCTTAACGAAGAACTCGGAAGCTTATAAAAAGCTAATGGCCAAGGTAAAATTTCGTATTCCAATATTTGGTAAATTAATCCAGCGAGTTTATTTGGCTCGGTTTTGCCAAGGAATGTACCTAGTAACCAGCTCCAAAATCCCATTGGTAGAAGGCCTAGACATGATGGAAAACATAGTAGATGATTACACCATTCAAAAAGCCATCCCTCAAATCCGGCAAGATATCCTTCAAGGAACCCCTTTATATCTATGCCTAGCCAAACACAAGATCGTTGAAAGACGAATGGTCTCCTTAGTCCGTGTTGGAGAAGAAGTGAACCAACTAGACCAAACGTTCACCAAGCTTGGAGAGCAGTACAACCAACAAGTTGAAACTCGAACAGAAAACCTTAAGACATTACTAGAGCCTCTATTAATGCTGATTATCGGGGCTATAGTTGGGGTAATATCTTTGGCAATGATTCTTCCAATTTTTGAGATTAGTGCAACAATGAAGGTGTGAGGAAGCTGGATGTTAGGTGTTAGGTGCACGATGCAAGATGCCAGAATGTTATCTGTTTGACGATTGATGTTTCTCACTTTTCCCTTGTCAAATACTCAAAACACCCTTCTGGTAAGTTAGCTGGAAAAGCCCAAGATATATGCAGCGAGAGAGACCGGGAATCGAATGAAATGAGTGAAGGTCGATGAGACGCAGGTTTTCAGGCACAGCCTGGAAAATATCCTAGGGCTCGACTAGATTTATTTTTATTGTTTTTTGATCATGCAAAAAATAATAACCAACAACCGCAGGTTGGCGATAGTAATCCAAAAACTTAAAAGCCCACCATATTGGAACCAAGAAAACTAATTTGATTAAATTTACTCTCCCGTGAAATTAATTAACAAAATACTAAACAAGAAAGTCAAAGGCGCTAAGCTATTTGAAATCTTAATCGTAATCGCGTTAATAGGAATAATCACCGGAGCGATGGTAACCAACCTAACCCCAACCGTTACAAAAGCAAAAGCCTTAGAAGCCAAGAACCAGCTTAATCAATTACACCAGCTTCAACAAATCTACCATATGGAATATTCCAAGTATTCTGGAGATTTTAAAGACATAGGCTACGCTCCATTGAAGACAGTAGATCAAGGCGGACAGCATAATTACAGCGTGCAAATTGTAGAATCTAGCCCTGGCTCTTATAAAGCTACCGCAACGGCAGTTGTAGATTTTGACGGAGACGGCACCAGAGACGTTTGGGAAATTGACAATTCAGGCGTAGTACAGAACACAGTTCAAGATTAATCCGGTACTCATCGGATGGACATTCTAATTACCATTTTATTATTAGTTAACCTTGCTGGAATTGCTTTCCAAGATTTTAAGGACAGAAAAATTACGGTTCTATTATTTGTACCTCTTGCTTTTCTATCATTCATTTACTCGGAAGAAGGAATGTATGCTTGGATGAACCAGATCTTGCTAAACGGAATGATTTTATTAGCGATCTATCTACTAACATGGACTTACTTTAAATTAAGAAACAAAAGTGAAGGGTTTCTAGGAAATAAAATTGGCTGGGGAGATGTTTTGATTTTACTGGCTGTAATCCCATTGTACGAATCTATCGGATTAATTGGATTACTAGAATCAGGAGCAGTGATTGGAATTCTATATTACTTGATATTCCGGCCATCCAATAAGGAGATACCATTTGCTGGAATTATAGCCGTTATAGCTGTAATATCTGTTGGGTTAAATGAATTTACCAGCTGGAATTTCTTCACTGACGAAATCTTTGCTAATTTGCTAATGTAACGGTGCATGATACTCAGTTTTTATTTTCCACCTTTTAGGGAAGGGAAAGAAAATAAAAACAACAACGCCCAAAAAATACAATGTTCGACACAGACGAAATAACGATTACAACCGATTTACAGCAAAGTATTGCTGCGGATTTAGCTTGGAATTACCGAATCATTCCGAAGTTGATAGATGGTGATCGATATGTTCTGTACATCGACAATCAACAAGATGTTGATTTAATCGTAGACGAATTGAATATCGTTTTTGGCCGTTCTGTTCAGCTCGTTGAAGTTGATGGAGCCAGAATTACCAAAGCGTTAAACCAGTATTACCGTAAATCAGATTCTGGACAAGAGTCAGTTTATGCTGCTGATGACTACGATCAGGAGTATTTACGTAAACTTATATTGGAAGCTAAGTCTTTAGGTAGTAGTGATATTCATGTGGAGATCTATAAAGGATCTGCTAGGATCAGAATGCGAATTGATGGGGTACTAATTGACAAATACAAGATCAAGCAGGAAGAGTATGCACAACTAGTTTCAAGTATTAAAGTGATTTCTCAAGGAATGCACATTACTGAGAAACGATTACCTCAAGATGGTAGAATGAGAATTGAAAATGGAGAAGAAAGTTTAGATTTAAGAGTCTCAACAATACCGACATTAGAAGGCGAGAAATGCGTGATGCGTTTGTTAGCAAGTGACGCCAGTCATTTGAGTCTAGATGATTTAGGATTTTCACAAATTGAGCTCAATCGCTATCGAGAAGGTACCTCCAAACCAAATGGTATCATCTTAATCTCTGGACCAACAGGGTCTGGAAAGACCACCACTCTTTACGCTACACTAAAAGAACTGAACAAAGTCAAGACCAACATCATGACAGTGGAAGATCCAATTGAGTATACTTTGGATGGGATTAATCAGGTTCAATTGAACGATAGAATTGGTTTAACATTCTCCGCAGCCTTAAAGTCATTTTTAAGGCAAGATCCTGACATTATCATGTTAGGTGAAATAAGAGATAAGGAAACCGCTGAAATGTCAATTAGGGCAGCTTTAACTGGTCACCTGGTGTTATCAACAGTGCACACCAACTCAGCTTGGGAAATTGTATCTAGATTAACAGATATGGGCATTCCGCCTTTCTTGTTATCTAGCACCTTAAACTTAGCTATTGCGCAAAGATTATTAAGAACCTTGTGCACCGATTGTAAAAAAGAAGAAGCATTTAATTCAAATATGCTTCCTTCACACTCCAATGTTAAAATGAATTGCAAATCTCATTACACTCCTGTTGGATGTGACAACTGTTACTATACAGGTTACAAAGGCCGACAAGCGATTTACGAAATCATCCCAATTGACAAAGAACTCTCGGAAAAAATCAAATCAGAAAACCAACTTTCTGGAATTGAAGAGATGTTAAGTAGAAAAGAAATTGACATGCTCAAACACAACGCGTTGAAAGTGTTTGAATCCGGTCAAACCTCAATGGAGGAAATCTATCAGTTTTTGCTTTGAATAGTAAACTGATCAACTCAATTCGTTAAAAAAAAGTCCTGTTTTTACTGAAATAAAAAGTAGAACTACTTAAATCTAAGTGTCTTGTTTTTAAGTATCTTAGCTTCCCGTATTTTCTGAGGCCTAGCCCTACACTAAATCCTAGTCAAGCGGTAAAATTAAATTGAATGAAGAAAATATTTATTTTTTCTATTTTGGCTTTGCTGAGTTTCAGCGTTTTAAGTCAAGCTCGGTTCGAAAGCATTTCAAAAAAGTTAGATACGTTAGCCTTGACCCAAGAAGGGTTGAATAATACAGTTGAATTAACGGTAAGCAATGCTTCCCTTGCTGATTTTGTGCGTGGTTTAGGAATTGAGAATAAACTGAATGTGAGTATTGATGCAAACATCAGCTATCTCGTTAGTAATAATTTCTCCAATGCTACCGTAAAAGACATTTTCGTTTTTCTGTGTAGGAAACATGAGCTAGAAATAGAATTTATCGGAAGCATTATTTCTTTTAGGAAATTCATTGCACCTGAGGTAATTACCATTGTAGAAAAGAAGAAGCCTAAAGTTAACTTCACTAAAAAGACAGATTTCCTTTCACTTGATTTGAAAAGAGATACCATTGATGAAGTAGTTAAAGAAATAACCAGTCAGTCTTTGCATAATGTAATTATTCAGCCAAACGTATCTGGTAGAAAAGTGAGTGTCTATATTCAAAATAGACCGTTTGAAAATGCATTGGATAAATTGGCCATCGCTAATGGGCTGACGTTGACAAGAACAGCAGATAATTTTTATGTTTTAGGTTTGGACGAAACAGTAAGTACACCTGCAAATCCAAACAACAGAAATAATCGAAACAACCCAGCAAACGCAAACAGTAATCAACTAACTGTTGGAATTTCCGATAATCGGTTTATCTCTATCAAAGCTAACCAAGTTCCAATTGATGAAATTATCGCTAGAGTTTCTGAAGACCTAAATGAAAATTATTTCATGTACGATGTTCCTAAAACGGTAACATCTGTATTTATCGAAAATGCTACTTATCAAGAATTCCTTAATTATGTGCTTAAAGGAACAGGTCATGTTCATGCCTTGCAGGAAGATGTGTATCTGATTGGAAAAGAAGAAAGCGAAGTTTTCCGTCAAACCAAACTACTGAAATTTGAAAATAGGAGGGTAGAGTCCATTTTAGCTTCTATTCCAGCTAATATCAAAGCAGGATTGCAAATCAACGAATTTCTAGAGTTGAATGGTTTAATCTTAAGTGGCTCCATTCAATCCATTGTTAAATTCGAAGAGTTTGCTTTACTTCTAGATGTAGTTGTACCTGTGGTTACCATCGATATTATTGTAGCTGATGTGACGGATACGAGAGCATTGTCTACTGGTATAACAGCTGGTTTAGGTAATGGCGGTGCAGCCAGTGAAACTTCCGGAACCTTGTCTCCCGGTTTAGATGTTAATCTTTCTACAGGAACTATTAATGATATCATCAGTGGGCTTAATGGAGCTGGTTTGGTCAACTTAGGAAATGTTAGTCCAGATTTCTATTTAACCATTAGAGCGATGGAATTAAATGGTGATGTGAAAATTGAAACAACTCCTTCAATCGCAACTCTGAATGGCCATGAGTCAGAGATTAGAATTGGAGAACAAAAGTACTACGCAGAAGCTGTAAACAATGTAATTCCAACTGGGGTTACAAGTACCTTATCTCAAAGTCAGGTTTTTAAATCGGTTAATGCGGATTTTAGTATCAAGATTACTCCGTATGTTTCAGAAGATGAGCAAGTAACGTTAGAGATTAGCTTTGAGCAATCTACATTTACTCCAGCTACTGTTGAAAATGCTCCTCCTGGAAAAGTCACTAGAAGTTTTAATTCTTTAATTCGAGTGAAAAATGGAGACATGATTTTACTTGGTGGTTTAGGTGAAAAGACTGATGAGAAAACCAATTCAGGTTTGCCGTTGTTAGCGCGAATCCCTGTGTTGAAGTGGTTCTTTGGAAAGAACACTAAGAACAAAACAAAGAAGCAGTTAACGGTATTTATCAGACCCACAATCACCTACTAATTGATTTTAAAGTCTATAGAAAATAGCACTTTCTTTAAGCGAAGAAACATAGTTGGAGTGGATTATAACACTTCTTCAGATGAGTATGTACTGAGTTATTGCCACGTTGAGAAGTCCTACAAAAAGATTAAGCTAAAGTCATTCGGTCAGGAAACTACAGAAACGCTTAAAAAGAAGTCCAAACGGAAAGACATTCATCTGAACATCTCAGGAAAGCTTGTTTTATACAAACAGATTTCGGTGAGTGATGATACCAATGAGAAGAACATCATTAGCAAGGTTATCCCAGCAGGCAAGGAACAAGAATTCTACTATCAGCTTTCAGATGTTGCTGGTAAAACCTGGTGTGCGGTAATTAGAAGAGATAATCTTCAGGAGATCATAGATAATTTCAAAGAACAAAAACTAAATGTTATTAATGTTAGTCTTGGTCCTTTAAGCTCAGCAGTTTTTAAAGAAGTGATAGATACGAATGATCTAACGACATCATCTAGTCAAATTCATAGTGAAGGTGAAGTAGTTACAATTTCAAAGCGCAAAGAGGATCAAGATGCAGATCAATTGATTGATGGACACAATGTTTCAAATTATCATGTAAATGCATTTGCAACCGCTTTATCATATCATGTAGAATCAGGTACTAGTTATGGTTCTATGCCAATCATAGAGGCTAATTGGACAGAGTCGAGGTACGACCAGATGAAGCTCATTTTAGGGGGCATGTTTGTAATGGTAATGTCTGTAGTCATTCTGTCAAATTTCTTCTTACGCTCTTCTTATGAAGAAGCCTTGGTAGATTTGAATATGGTGAATGCGCAGTCAGAAGATTCTTATCAGCAATTGACTGCTCGTCAGATGGAACTAAGCAATAAGAAGAACTTGCTCATTCAAAATGGTATGGACCGAGCTGGTGTAGCAGCTTATTTTTCAGATCGAATTGCATCCACGGTTCCAATAGGGGTAAACCTCTTGGAGCTTGACATCAAACCACTTAATAAAACATTGAAAGACGGTGAACGTTCAAATTTCATTAAAGAAAACGTCTTGGTCACAGGTGTATCACCTAACAGTGCAGATTTGAATAAATGGACTGTTTTGCTCCATGGTTTAGAGTTTGTAAACGAAGTAACCATTAATAACTACAGTCAATCTGATCGGGAAAATCCGGGAATATTTGATTTAATAATCCAGTTGAATTGAATAGCGAAATTTCAAATAAATGGGTGGTATTAATTTACCTGGTTACAGCTATTGTTTCTGGGTATTATATCTATGGCGCAACACTTGGAGGAACCTTTGATTTAAAAGATCAGTACGAAGAGCAAATGGCTCGCTCTGAAAGTGGAAGAGACTTTTCGCTAGAGTTGGCAGCTGCTCAAAAGCAATTGAATAAAATTGAAAAAGTAATTTCTGCTGACGAAATTCTCACTGGAAAAATCCAGCAAATGCTGATTGAAAAAGTGAATTCAATTTGTATTTCAAAATCTTTAGAATTAACAGAAGTTCCGGCTCCGGTATCCTATAATCAAGCGGGCTATGAAATTATAACCAATCAAATAGAAGTAGAAGGGGACTATTTAGGGTTGGTAGCATTGATTAACGAAATGGAAAGTGAATTTGAAAGAGCAAGAATTGTGTCTGTCAATTACTATTCAAAAAAGAACTTACAGAATAATAAATACAAACTTTATGCAAGAATCTATTTTCAGAACATTAAGAGCAGCTAGTTTACTAGGCGTTCTTCCGATGTTTCTCTTGGTGTCTTGTAATGACATTTTCGAGGAAGACTTAACGGATGATATAGTTACGCTAACGTTGCCTGCAAATAGCACCATTACTACAACGCAAGCAACTACGTTTCTCTGGTCGGAAGTAGCTGGGGCAACTTCATACGATCTAGAAGTGGTAACGCCTTCCTTTTTTGGATTAACATCTTATACCTACGATACTACCATATCTTCCAATTCGATTACATTAACAATGTATCCTGGTACTTACCAATGGAGAGTACGAGCAGAAAATTTTGGTTCTTCTACTTCATATTCTTCCATGTTTGATTTGGTAATTGATACAACTTCGGATTTATCAGTACAGACGGTAACGTTAGCAGGACCAGTAAATTCAGCAACGAATTCAACAACAGTTGATTTTAATTGGACAACGATGTCCGCAGCTACTTCATATCAGTTACAATTGTATAGTGGAGCTACTTTTGGCTCTGGAACTTTAATTATGGATTCTGTAGTGACCGCTAATGCGCTAAATGGATATACTATTTCAGAAGACGAATATTCTTGGGGAGTGAAAGCGATAAATCTACTACCATCGGAAACATCATATTCAAGTGCATATTTCGAGGTTGATCGAGTATCTCCAAATGCAGTAACATTAACAGATCCAGATGCTTCTATTATTGCATCAGACTCAACGTTTAATTATACCTGGGTTTCTCAAGCTGATACAGGAGATTATCAATCAGCGCTGACTGATTCCATATATATCGCAACCGATTCGTTATTTACCAATATTTTCAAAGTAATCGGCACGAATACAGGTGGCCAATCAGATTTAATTCCAATACCATCCGTTTATTATTGGAGGATTAAAACTTACGATGCAGCTACAAATGAAAGTGGGTATTCAGATTTTAAAAGTTTTGAAATTCAATAATGACAACGAAGCGTAAAAATACAATCGCAATTATTGCTGTACTCTGTATCTGGGGCTACGTTGCATTAAAGATGCTTGATTATTTTAATGCTGAAGATCAAACTATTGTTAATGTGATCCCTCAAAACAGCCCGTTAGAATCATTATTTAAGAAAGACACTTTTAATCTCTACTTAAATTATGAAGATCCGTTTCTACGATCTCGAGCAAAAGCGAAGTCGAATTATTCCGCCCACAAATCTCACGGAGGAGGCAGCATTATTAAAAAGACTCAAACCGTAAAACCTATTGAAGTAGTAAAGCCTTGGCCGCCAATTAAGTTCAATGGTTTAATGAAAAGTTCGAATAGCAATTCCGCATTAGGGATTATAAACATTGGATCTCAAAGTCACTTAGTTAGAGTAGGGGACTTCGTTTCAGGCCTGAAAATACTATCTATTACAGCCAATAATATTCAAGTTGATTTTAACGGTGAGGTTAAAGGTTTTGGGAAGTGACTAAATCGGTTATTTGTATTTTTCGAAATACATTAGAGGACGTCAGTGCTGGTCTGTGGATTCCGGTTCGGATATGGGGATGACTTAGGTTAAAGTCTCGGCCAGACTATCCAAATCACCTTCATATGACCATAGTGGTTTTGGAATTGATATACATGAAACCAGGCTGAAACGAAACTGGTTTTCTCAGCGGTAAGCTTTACCTTTACAAAATGAGAATATGTTATTTAACTGTATTGATAGTTTTAAGTCAAACTATTTATGGACAGTTTAGTGAACGGAAAGTTATTTCTCAACCTGCATTGGGCGGTGCATCAGAGGGACGAATAGAGCTAGCGGATTTAAATATGGATGGTGCTTTAGATATAGTTAACTACTGGGATGGAACTATAGCTGGTTGGAATAAAAGTTTTATTGAAATTCGATTGAACAATGGAGACGGGCTTTTTCCGTTGACACAAACATTAGAGTTCACGGATGACTATATTGAAGACCTCGTTTGCGCTGATTTTGATGGAGATGGTGATTTAGATATCATAGCTAAAATACATCCGGGGCTGCAAGAAATAGTTTGGTTTGAAAATGAAGCTGGCGGGTGGTTTTCAGAACACCAAATACTCTTAGGGCACCCTCAAGATGCTAATCAAATCCTCTTGGAAGATATGAATAGCGATGGCTTATTGGATGTAGTGAAATCAAGGCCAAATGGTAGTGGCTGGTTGGCATGGAATGAAAATTTAGGAGGGACGTTTGGATTGTCGGATACTCTTAATGACTCTATAGGTTCATTTTACATTGCCGTATCTGATATAGACCTAGATGGAGATAACGATATCGTTGCTGTTGATAATACGCGTGACGTTATTTCATTGTTTGAAAATTTAGGATCTGGAAATTTTGGAAATGAACAAATAGTATATGCTGGTTCAGACAGTTATGATAAAATTGTTGCTGTTGACATGAATGGTGATTTATTGCCTGAATTAGTGGTTTCGGATTACAGTGGAAATCAAATATTTACTCTTGATAATTTGGGTGGACTAAACTTTAATGTGCCTTTTTCAATTGGGGCACTTTGGAATCCTCTTGACTTTCAAGTTAGAGATTTTGATCATGATAACGATCTTGACTTTATTGTATTAAGTTCCGTTTCGCCTGCGGAAATATGGTTGATTGAAAATTTAGGCGCGGGTACTTATACTCAGACAATAATAGATCCGTCAAATTTCGCGGGCTATTTTATTCATTCTGGAGACTTAAACGGAGATTCTTATGACGATCTACTTGCTCCGGGAGATGGAGGCCTTCAGCTGTATTTAAATGATAGTCTTGGGTTATTTTATCCAAATGAAGAAATTGGGACGTTGTCATTCGGCCTCGTGGGTTTCGATATGGCGGACATGAATAATGATGGAAGAACAGATGTTGTAATTACATCAAGAGATAAAGAAGTATACTATTATGAAAATCATGGGTATAACAGATTTAGTGAAGCCAAGCAGCTTCTTGTTTCTTCATACTCAATTGATAATGTGAGAGCGGAAGATATTAATGGAGATGGATTAAATGACCTAGTTACTTATGAAAGACTTCCGTCAAAATTAAAATATTATGTTGATTCTTCATCCGTGTTTGTTGAAAGATGGTCGGTAGATTATTATAATGGTCAGACTTATGAGCTCATAGATTTGGACTCTGATGGAGATTTGGACATTGTTTTTACAATTGGAGGAATAGGGTATCCACCAGAACTTATTTGGGTTGAAAATGATGGAAGTGGAACATTTTCCCTTTCTGATACAATCAGCTCTGGAAGTAGCCAATATTATCATATAGCTTTTGCTGATTTTAATTTGGATGGATTCAAAGACATCGTGGGAACATCTGGAACCAACGTATATATATTGAGTAATGATGGCGCAGGCTCATTTGCCGAGGATAGCGTGACTATGGCGGGTTGGCAACCGCGGGATGTTGTTACAGGAGATTTTAACGGAGACGGCTGGACTGACGTTATAGTCGCTAATTCTGGCATATATATATTGTTCAATGATGGAACGGGTGTTATAGGTTCGCCAACGCTCATATCTTTAATAACAACTGGAGCGGACAAAACTAATATGTCAGTTATTGATGGCAATGGTGACGGTAATTTGGATTTCGCAATTAATAATGGAGCTGGGTTTATCTATTATTACGAAAATGATGGTTTTGGAGCATTCACAGAGTTATTGTCATTTGAAGACGTAGATAAGAATGTTGATTTTGCTACTTCAGACTTAGATCAGGACGGAGATCAGGAGCTAATTTTCGGAGGCAATGATACACATTCGTTAGTGTACTTAGAAAATCAGCTAAACTTTCCTTACTGGGTTTCAGGTAAAGTTTATTTTGATGAGAATCAAAACGGGCAACGAGATTCTTCAGAATATGGAATGCATGGTGTGCAAGTTGAAATCTCACCATTGATGCTTGAATCTTTTTCAATTTCGCAAGGAGATTATATTTTCGCTGTAAATACTGATAATGGAACCTATGTGATTCAATCTGAGTTAGATTCAAATTGGAATCTAACATCAGATTCAGTGCAGTACACCGTCCAAATTTCACCATTGATACCAAGTGTAGATACTTTAGAATTTGGCTATTATCCAGATACTATATTCACTGGTCTTGATGTCGAGCTTACAGGAGAATTTCCAAGGTGCAATACAGAAATTAATTACTGGTTGCATTATAGAAATATCGGAACTAAAATTGTCGATGGCACAATCCATTTGTTACTAGATGATTCTGTCTCATTTGTAAATTCTAATATTAGTCCAGACAGCATTATGGGACAAAATATTTATTGGAGTTATGATAGTCTTATGTTTTTTGAAGAGCGATTGATTGAGATCCAATGCATGCTGCCTGATTGGCAAAGTATTGGTGATACTTTAAAATCAACAATTGAAGTTTCAACATATGATCTTTTGGGAACTTTTCAAGATGAATTTAATGATGAGTTAAAAGATGTTCTAGTTTGCGCGTATGATCCTAACGACAAAAAAGTAGAACCTATCGGTATAGGATCAGAACATTTTGTTTCACAAAACGAGATACTGGATTATACAATCCGATTTCAAAATACCGGAAATGATACCGCTATAAATATCATTATTAGAGATCAGCTAGACCTGAATTTGGACTGGACAAGTATAAGTAACGTTATAAGTAGTCATAATGTGCGAACTGTTCAAAATCCTTTAGGCGAAGTTTCGTTCTGGTTTGACAGTATTATGTTACCAGATAGTAATGTAAATGAATCATTAAGTCATGGCTTTGTAAAGTACAGTATTAGTCCGTTAAGTGGTTTGGCACCAATGACGGAAATCCAGAACACCGCATTTATATATTTTGATTCTAATCCTCCCGTTGTAACTAATACAAGTTGGAATACCATTGAATGTTATATTAAACCTGCTCAGCCAGTTATCAATTTGTTAGGAGATTCCCTTGTTGTCTCCAATGTAGACCTTGGCACGACAATTCAATGGTATGCATTTGGTGTGGAGATTACAGACTCTAGTGATTTTGTACTTATTCCATCAGGAATAACGAATTATACTGTTATTGTCACTGATTCTATCGGATGTTCAAATGAATCGCAGGTGTTTAATTGGGTAGGAATTGAGGAGATTGAAGAGGTTAATTTAACTGCTTTTCCCAACCCTTCAGATGATTTTGTTTTTATAGAAATCCCTGCAAACACATATTTAGGGCAATATTATTTTGAATTATTAGAGGTGTCAGGACGTCTTTTGAATAGACAACAAGATTTAAATGTCAATACTATTTCAGTTAATGTGGCTAAACTATCTAGTGGAGTTTATATCGGTAGATTGGTAGATAAATTAACAGGGTTAACCACAGGGACAGTGAAACTGATGGTTAGGTGATCTTGTGTTATTATTGGAACTTTATAATCCAAATTAGTCAGTCATGGTCAGACTGACTAAATGATTTACTTGGCGTCTGTACGGTTGAGAAGAAAAATTAGATGAAGCGGAACTGAAACAGTATAACTGTCCCATAAGTAACCGATGAAATTCATGGCGATGAGTTGGGGTAGGCTATACTTTTACTCCAATAAAACAAACATCATCTATTTGTTCTAAATCACCTCCAAAACGCGGTGAGCTCGGATTGCACGCCATCCTCGGGTTCCAAAGAGGGTAGAGCAAGTCTTGATCTATCCGATCAATGTAGAATCTATTTCTGTTCGTTGATTGGGGATGGTAGGAAGTTGGGTTCTTTGAAATTGGTTTTAGCAAGATAAGGCAATTACGCTCGCGAATTAATAGATCGAAACCAGTCGTATAAAAATCGTTTAATAAGCTTCATTGGGCAGAAATAGTATTGGGCGCAATAGTACTTCGTTTTGTAATTCAAGTCAATAGGTGTTTAGACGAGGATTCATAGGTATAAAGACCTGTTTTTAGTGTGATTTAATTTTCTCACTAAATAAAATAGCTCAGAGATTCTCTATACAGTATATTTGTCAAGCAGACTTAACCATCATAACCTCCCTTCTAAATTGACTCGCTATGGATTATTTCATTTCACATTTTAACGACAAAAAATACACGTTCGTCAAAATAACAGGAGTGGTCGAAAGACCTGACGATTCTGTTCGTATGCAAAGACTTTCAGTCCATTTGGAAAAAGAATATGATTGTCATCGATTCCTTTTTGATATGACGCAAGCTGAAATAATATCTACAGAAAAGTCCGCGATTCATGTTGGACTTGTTCCTGCGGATGTTCAGCAGATTCAAAAAAATCAAAAAGTTGCTACGATGTATGCAGGTGATTTAACACAACATCAGATAATGGTTGATGTTGCTAATGGACAAGGTTATAATATTGCGATTTTCAATACAAGAAAAGAAGCTTTGCTTTGGTTGCTAGCAGATTAAGCACTGCCTACCATTCCCAATGCTCAACTTCGCTCACTTCTTCATACACCGAAGATCTATAGTATCCGATTTCTGGTCCGTCTAATGGTCCAGTGTCATTTGCAGGAACGAAGTAATAATGGTTCTCCGTCTTCCGTTTGGGTAAACCGAATACAAAATATTCGAAGGAGGTTTTGGAGCTGTCTTTCCTATATTCTCTCACTCCTCGGCTGCTTTCACGAATCTCTCTAGTTTCACGAAGGATTAAGTCGTAATCGTAAATCTGAGTTGTGAAAGTAGAAGTATTGCGATTTTCTAATGAGGTTGGCTCACTCATAAAGAAGTGACTTTTTACATAGATTTTTTGACCCATCGTATCAATGTAAATGGTATTGTCTTGAGACTGAAGGTTAGTATCGCCAAAGATGACTTCCATGGTGTCTTTGGGAGGTTCCATGCTCCAAAATAGACCTCCCTTACTTGCAGTAACAATGTTTTTAGGCAAACATTGGATTCCCGTTATTTCCTGAAGGGTAATTAATATTTGATTTGAATACGGGCATTCATCGTTCTTCAATATTTTTTGACCTGGTAACTCCACCAATAATTCAGTTTGGTCATTGATAAATTCATTGACATAGCTTTTGTTAACCGGGTAGATGAAGTGAGGTTTTAAATAATATCGATGAATCTCATGATTGCCGTTGCCCCGAATGATGCTCACTTTGGAGTTGTTTAGCTGATAGCTTAAGGAGTCACAATAGTTTAACGTTAGATATTCCTGACCGTTTCTTTGGGAATAGCTGAATACATGAGACAGTCGATTCTTGTCGTATTGAAAGAAGATACGTTCTACTTCTTTGTCTGCTTTTCCAAATCCATTGGGATAGCCAGCGGAGGTCCATCTTCTATACTCAATCAGGTTTCCAATTCCATCATATTTAAAATCGGTAATTGAAGGTGACTGGTAATATTCATACCATTCTACCAGCTGTTTGGTTCTTCCATCTCTACGGAAAGTAACTTGTCGTTTTAATTTGGAAGTGCTATCAGCACCTTTTGCATAACGACTCATAGTAGTCTTTATTGATGAAATAAAGTTTCGATGCATTAGCACTGGTTCGTAGGTGTATAGCCTTTCGAAGTACGTTTCATGCAGGAATTGCTTGACTGTTTTCGCATTCGCTTCATTCGATTGCGAAATAAGCGATGCGCTAATAAGTAGAAGCGTTATGGTAATTAAGTTTCTCATTTTCATCATTAGTAGCGAAGGTTAATAGACATTGGATTTAGATCGCTTCGAGTTCTTTTAAATTTGAACTGGTCAATTTGAAAATCAATTTGTCTTTGCTCACTAGAACCGAGTTCTACAAAATGATCTTCATATCGAGGGAAATCATTTCCATAAACGATTAATTCGTAACAGCCTGCTGGGACATGTATCTGATATTGTCCGAGGCTGTCTGTGCTTGCTTGGTAGATTTTAGCCCCAATTCCTGTTGGAGATTGCCAGCTCAGGTTGATTTTGGCGTTAAAAAAGAATCCATTGTTTTCGATGCTGTGAACCGTTCCGTGAACAGTAGCGGCAGTTGTATCCAATGGCGGGAGCACCGTGTCCAGCAATAAGCAGACTTCTCCTTGATTTAGCACGGTGTACTCAAAAAAATCAATGGGCAGTTGTCCCATGTGCATTGGATTGAATTTAGTTCTACATCCAAAGCAACATAGGAGGGCAATTGTGAAGATCCAGAATAGTTTATAAAACTTTTTGTGCACTTGATTTCGTGATTTTATTGCTAATCACGAGATTTCTAGTGCCTCTAGCAAGCTAGACTTGGTGAATAGGGGAGATGGGTAAGGCAAAACTCTTTTAAAAAATCTAATCTTTAATTTTCGTTAAGTTTATGTTCAATGTTAAAATTAATGAAAAGAATCAGCAGCACCCGGGTTATATCTGGAATGGCGCTTATCTTAATTGGCCTTATTTGGTCCTGTGAAAGCAAAGAAGTAACGCCTGAAGAAATTATCCAGCCTTGCAATTCGAAACAGGCAATTCTCGATAGTTTAAGAAATGATGGGTATGAAATAACGAAGTTAGAAGAGTCTAAACCTTTGCGTTGTTTGCGAGATGATACCCTGATTGGTCTTGAACCTAAGTACGGAACAATCGTATATCGGTATACGCCAGTAATTGGTTATACGATTGAGTCTTATGGCTTATCTTATCCAGACCATCCTCGTATGAATAAACTTGTAGGTATTAATTTTTGGGAGTTTGAAAACCACAATGATTACCTCTCATTTAAAGATGAGTTTTCATTTACAAATGAATATTTAGGTCATAATAAAATGTGCACCGGCCTGGAAGGGATGGATTCAGTTGCTATCCAATGGTACTATGATTGTCCATAAAAATCAATCGAAAACATCAATATTGAAAAAATCATATTCTTGGGCAGACAATGAGTCTTGGCGATAAGGCACCTTATAGCTAAGATGGTATGCAACTTGATAGAAGAAATCAGATGAAGGATCTTCGACCAAATCCACAGCATCAATAACAGATCCGCAGTAGGCATATCCCAATCCTCGTACAACATTTTGTTCCAATGAATTCTTGTTTATTGCGGAATCGAGCATTGACATTTTTGGTCGATTTTGATCCAACCGTTCATTTACGATTTTGTAATCTGCTTCGGTCCAGTAAGGAAAGTAAGGTTTTGTTAATGGCGGAACATATAGAATTCCATCAATTTTACCTTGGTCGTTGATGTGAAATGCATATCGATGTTTGCCGGAATAAGAATTGGCATCATCTGAGTTATCGTGGTAGACACGCATGATTATATTTCGAGTAGAATCGTAATCCAGTTCAGTGAACTTGGCTTCCTTTAAATAACCGATGCTAGCCAATGAAGAGTCTCGATGTACAAACTGAAAGCCTTTATCAATTTTTTTATACCACCAAGTAATACTATCGGCCCGTAATTGATATTCAGTTTTATTGTCGCCCTCTCGTAATGCTATTAAGAACGTTTGCATGGTAAATTCATTTTGCATTTCCTTACCTCGTTCAAATCGAAGCGGTTTAACGTTAGTGATTGTGACGAATGACTCAATAGGTGGAGTAGAGCAGGATTGAAATGTTGTTATTGAGGCAACAATTATTCCGAGAAGTGTTATTCGAAAAAGTGCTGGTTGTAGTTTTGTTATGGTCATAATCTCACTCCAATCACGCAAACATCATCCAACTGCTCGAAAGTACCTTTCCATTTTTCAAAGCTTTCATTAATGAGATCATGTTGTCGTTCCATAGACTCAGATTGAATTGAAAGCAATAGTTTCTTAAAATTGGTGGCCTTGAACTTCTTACCCTTTTCACCACCGAACTGATCTGCATAACCATCCGAGAAGATGTAAATGCTATCTCCAGTTTGTAGCTCAATGAACTGGGTAGTGTAGGGCAAAGGTTCTACAAATTTACCAATGGGTTGTTTGTCTGCCTTGATCTCTTCAACGTCTGTGGACCCTTTTCTAATGATCCAAAGCGGGTTGTTTGCCCCAGCATATTGGAGTTTATTCCCTTCTAAAGAACAAATTGCTACGTCCATACCATCTTTTACTTCCTCTTCCGATTTTTCAAACTCTGCGATAACGATATTTCTCGTCTTATCTAAAATCTCTCCAGGATCTGAGAGCCCATATTCACGGACAGATCGGTTTAATCCATTGTTACAAATAACCGAGACCATAGCTCCTGGTACCCCATGTCCTGTGCAGTCACAAGCCGCAAAGAGAACTTTACCTTCCCGATGTTCTAACCAATAAAAATCTCCAGCTACTATATCTTTCGGCTTGTACAGGATAAAGGATTGGCTTAAGTATTCTTTAACTAATTTCCTAGGAGGTAGGATAGCTGTTTGGATACGCTTTGCGTATTTGATACTATCCATAATGTCTTTGTTTTTCTCTTGTATTTCAACAAATGCAGAGCTGATTTGTTGATTCTTGGAGTTAATCAATTTATTCTGTTCTGAAAGCTGTTTACTCTTTCGTTTGTTCTGCATTAGCCCTATGAAAACGAGTATTAGGATAACCACCATGAGAGCCAAGCCTATTAAATACATGTCTCTGGATGCTGCTGCTTCTTCTTTTTCTGCCTGACTTTTTGCAGCTTCGGCCTCTTTCTTTACAATCTCAAGCGAGTCGATAACCTGATCTTGCTGTAACATATTGATCTGCATCTCTTTCTTCTCGCTCTGATACTTCGTTTCCATTTCAGTTAAAACACGAACACTTTCTTCGTTAAGCATGGAATCTTTAATGGTTTTATGAAGATCCAAATAGTGGTAAGCGTCTTTGAAATGGCCAATTTCAGCAGACACCCTTGCCATACTATTATAGATGTGCTCTAATAAATTACGAAGTTGTAATTCCTCACTAATCTTAATAGCTCGATCGTAGAAGCTGAAGGCTTGTTGGTATTCTTGCAGGTTGACGGAAACGTCACCCAAATTCGCTAGAGATATGGCTATACCTTCTTTGTCGCTCATTTGTATACTCTTGTCTAGACCTTCTTGAAATATCTTTTTTGCTTCAGGATTTCGATCCATTTCTGTGTACAAACTTCCCAAAGAGTTTAAGCTAACGAGCGAACCTTGGATATCACCAATCTCCTCAAACAAGCTTATGGATTTCTTCTGGTTTTCTTCCGCAATCTCATAATCACCCATCATTTTCTGGATGATTCCAATATTGCTGTAGGTAGCTGCAATGGCATGTTTGTCGTCAATCAACAAAAAAGTTTCTAATGAGTTGTCGTAATATTCAAGCGCAAGTTTCGGTTGATCCAAGAACTTATACATTACAGCAATGTTGTTTTGAGCATAAGCTACGCCTTGAATGTCATTTATTTGATCTGATATTTTTAATGATTTGATATAGAATGGGAGGGCAGTTTCAAACTCACCGCGGGCATCATAAATTACACCTATGCTGTTGTAGGTCATCGCTTGGCCAAGAGAATCTTTGATTTCGATTCTTAGCGCCAGGGCTTGATCAAGATAGTCAAGCGCCATGTTGTACTTTCCTGTTAAGTCGTATAGATTACCATAATTGTGCAGCGCTGTAGCTATACCATAGGTGTAGTTGATTTCTTTCGAGAGCTTGTAAGCATTGTCAATATGAACTTTCGCCTCTGTACCATCTCTTTGGGCCATTTCCCAGGCTAGATCACACATCGCAATGATGCGAATGGTGTCATGGTCCTTTGAGTCGATGACTTGGCGCAACTCTTCAATTTCGTCCGTTTGACTAAAAGAGTAGATTGGAATAAAGAGCAGTAATAGGACGATTAATTTGTTCATGCGTGGATGGTTGATTACAATTTACAGAATATCTAGGTACGAAATATTTAGATTGATAAATCCGTTGTCCTAACCACAGAATCTTCTTTAATGTTTCTTGTTTGCATAGGATAATGAATAACCCTTATCTAGTTCGTGTCTGTTGGAAATGAATTAGCTTTGCCAAATGAGCGGTCAGAACAAAAATCAACAACAAATACTAGCAAAGCTGGGTATAGAGGAACTCAACCCAATGCAAATTGCTGCTCATAAAGCTATTTCAGAATCTAGCGAAGTAGTATTGCTTTCTCCAACCGGAACTGGAAAAACCTTGGCTTTTCTTTTACCTCTCATTGCTGAGTTAGATCCAACTATTAAGGGGGTGCAAGCGTTGATTGTAGTGCCGTCTAGGGAACTAGCTACTCAGATTGAGCAAGTAGTTCGCGAAATGGGAAGTGGGTACAAAACGAATGCCGTATTCGGTGGTCGGTCTAGCTCAAGAGATCGGGTTGAATTAAAGCATGCCCCATCCATTTTAATTGGAACTCCGGGTAGAGTAGCAGATCACTTGGTAAGAAGAGCTGTTTCCATTGATAACATCAAAACTTTAGTTCTTGATGAATTTGACAAATCATTGGAAGTTGGCTTTGAAGAAGACATGCAAGATATTATCGGATCACTTCCAAATGTGAAAAAGAAGATTCTAACTTCAGCTACACAGAAAGTAGAAATCCCTGATTTTATTGATTTGTATAATCCTGCTAAATTGAATTTTTTGAAGGCCAATGCTCCTTCATTGCTTAATTTAAAAACGGTGATTTCACCTGATTCTGACAAGTTGAAAACGCTGGAGCGCCTACTAACACAGTTAGGAACGGAAAGCGGAATAGTGTTTTGCAATTTCAAAGACACCATTCAAATTGTAAGTGATCATTTAAATAAGGCAGGAATTGGACATGTTTGTTTCTATGGAGGATTAGAACAAATTGATAGAGAACGCGCCTTGATCAAGTTTAGAAATGGAACGCATCGAATATTACTGGCGTCTGATTTGGCTGCAAGAGGTATAGATGTTCCAGAATTGAATTTTATCGTACACTTTGAATTGCCTCCAAGAAAAGATGAATTCATTCACCGTAATGGAAGAACTGCTCGAATGAATACCAATGGGAATGCTTACGTTATTAAGTGGAAAGACGAAGAACTACCAGTTTTTATTAAAGGCGCGAAAAATGAAAGCCTTCGTGCAAAACGAGTACCGATTGAAAGCGAATGGGACACGCTTTACATTTCTGGAGGGAGAAAAGACAAGATATCAAAAGGAGACATCGCAGGTTTGTTCTTCAAACAAGGTCAACTGAAGAAAGAAGAACTTGGAATTATTGAATTGCAAGGAAATTGCTCTTACGTTGCTGTTCCAAGATCGAAGTCTAAAAAGCTGGCGGATCAGCTTAACAACAGCAGGCTTAAAAAGCGAAAGGTTAGAATCAGTTTATTGAAGTAAGAACTCAATTGGGTTCGCTATTTCTTCAGAAAAGAAGGAACAACTAACGAATAATAAGATGAAGTAACTTGTTGGTATTGACTTCGTAATTTAATTTCATGAAGTTGGTTCTGTTCTTATTTACAATTTTCACATGCGCTAGTTCACAGCTTATTTCACAAGAAACGTTTGACTTCCAGAAACCAACGGATTCTACTAGCACAGACACATTGGAGATTTGGGCCACTGAGTATTACGTCCATCAAATGGAATCTAACGGAAGTATTCCTTTTTTAAGTGCCAACAATGATACGCTGGGTTACTACGGAGATACTTGTGATTTCTGTACTGCATGTTTAGAAGGAACTGCATTTATCTCCGATGGAGATAGCAGAGTGGTCCTTAATTACGACACCGTGTCTACAAAGCCATTAATCAATTGTAGGAAATGCCCTCGTTTCAAGAATAGTAGTTTAAGTGTAGAATCATGGGGGAGAGTGAGGTGGAAAATGTCTGTAGGCTATGGTGAAGGAGTTCACGATTACAAGCTTGTTCCATATCGCACCATTGCGGTGGATCAGTCTAAGATTCCATATGGAAGTATAGTGTACATTCCTGATGCAGATGGTGTATCAATTCATATTAATGATTCGTTGACCATTACGCATGACGGATATTTTTTCGCAGGCGATACAGGAGGTGCAATTAAAAAGAATCATATCGATGTTTTTACCGGAACTGACGATTCACACCCTTTTGAGTTCGTCAAATCAAATGCTAAAAAGACATTTGATCTTTATTTGATTCTCGATGACGAAATTGAAAATAACCTGCTAGAACAGCATAATTAGGTTTGGCCTTACTTCTTTTTCTTCTTATCAGTCTCCAGACCAGGAGGGGGAGTGCCAGTTGTTCTAATTTCTTTGCCTTTGTTATAGGTAACCGTATAAAAAGCAACTCCTTTTTCATCGTAGTAGCTTTGTTTACCACTTAATTCTCCGTATAGATACTTTGTTTCTTTGGTTAGCTTTCCTTCCTCGGTAAACTCTTGAAGAATGCCGTTTCGCTGGCCTTGGAAGTATTTGCAAGTTTCTTTTATTTCACCATTTTCGTAATAATAAGCGTAAACTTTATGAAGGCCTTTCCCTTGATAATACATTCCTTCTTCTTTCACTTTTCCACTTTCATAATAGCTTACAAAAAGACCATTCATATTACCATATGAGTAGATGAATTCCTTCATCATTTTACCTGACGGATACCATAGATTAGCGGCACCATGTTTATCACCATGGAGATAGGTTATCAATTTTATTGCTTCATGAGTAGTAGGGTCATAGAATCTAGATTCTCCATGTAGCTTTCCGTTCAAGTATTTTTCAGCTGATAAAACATGTCCCTTTCCAATGAACTGTTTCCACACTCCGTGTTTTTTTCCATTTAAAAGCTGTCCACCGTAAGAAGGATTAAGACTTCCACCAACCGTTACGTAATAGTACTTATCTGGAGCACTTCGTTTGAAGGTTGCATATCCAGGCTTTCCTGGTTCTATTTTGGTGTTAAACTTAAAATAGTACACGTTAGATTCGTCAATACGGACGGTATCCAGAACAACAGAAGTATTTCCAAGTAGGTTTCCCGCACTTAGAAAGAATAACCAGGTAATAATAAGTAATTGAGTAGCGTGCTTCATATCAAGGGTAAATTACAAACTTTTTTGGTTATAAATAGTGAAGAAATTGTTGATACTAATCAAATTTCGAACCAATCCGAATTGATACTACTAACTGAGGTTTAGCCTAACTTAATATTGATTTTGATACAGAAGATATGATCATCATCTTCTTTAAAGGAATCAACAGTTAATCCCGTATTATCAACGCCAAGTGAAATTAAACTTGATCCGATTAAAGATTCTTTAAATAAGGTCCGATCAGAACTATTACTCAGTTCGTTTGTCAACTGGTCGTAATGAACAGGGTCCAAATAGTTCATCGTTACGATTTGTACCTGCTTTCTGTCAGCTTTCACGTAGATTAATCCTTTTCTCCATGCTTCATTGTCCAGCGCATAATCAATCAAGTTTTGCAACATGAAATTACCAACTTCATAAAGCGTTTTCGCTTCAGAAATGTCCTGCGTGAAGGAGCTTAAGTTCCTGAGAAATATTTTTAAAACAGGTGCTATTAAATCTGGTCTGAAATCACCTTTAAACACAAGCTTGATATCTTTTTCGTGTAAAAGGTCTTTTACAACAAGGTTTTTTTCAATCGCTTCAATAGGATGATTAGATGGGTTTTCAGGGTCCGCATCGTAGTCAATCTGCAGATTGAAATCAGCAAATTTTCCAGCTTCATTAATGTTGAATTGAAGAAGCTTTCCTGATTTTCTTCGTATTTCAATTAATCCTAATCCCGCTCCACCTTTGGCAGACATTAAACCGGTTGCAAGTTGTTCTCGATAAGCCTCATTTAATTCTTCGAAAGACAGGCTATTCAATTTGTTAATTGACTCAGTCATCGAGTCTTCGTTCACTTTTAATATTCGATTCGAAGAAAAAATATGGTAGAGGCCACCCGTTTTCATTAGTCCGAATGCAGACTTAGACGGTTCGTTCGAACTGTCGTTTACTCCATGCCTAATGATGTTCTGGAAACTTTCAATCATTAAAAACCCAAGTTTCCTGTTGGATGTTGAAATACCAGTTTCGAAAGTGTCTGATTTTGAAATTGCAATGATTTCTTCGGTTAGCGTATCGTTAATACGGCCGGCATACCAAAGGCCAGTGCTACAACTGGACATCAATTTAAATATGTGCTTTGGCAGGTTCAATCTAAAAATGTAGGGTGGCGTTATTACTAAAGGGCGAGTTTACGTCAAACATTGAATTAAGATTCAATATTCATCGTAAAAATTAACTAATTCATCTGGTTGAAATTCTAATTGATGGGGGAGTAACTTGAGAATGAGCGTCTTAGTTACAGTAATAATTAAGATGTTTTTTCAGTTGTTATATGCCAATTTTAGAATATACGAACCTTAAAGAAATCTCTCGAAAGACAAGTTTACTTGAGTAAATCGATATCAGCAAGCGAATGGCTTATTGCTCAATTTTCTTTTCGAAAACCCAGAACTTAGTGATTTGATCTCCTTCTTTGAATTCTTCTTCGCTAAAATCACACTTAGACACTCCTTTGATTCCAGATACTTCTAAAAAAGAAGTTTTAATGGTGCGGGCTGTGAAGATGTCCTTTGTTTCAGAATTTGAAATCTTCTCCGTAAAGGAATCGATGAACTCATTCTTAACGAACAAAAAGGTGCCAGGAGGGTGGCCAAAGAGTTCCTCATTAGATGAGGTGAGTTTTTTCTTATTTCTTTTCTTTTTGAACATCTTTGGGTGATGAAATTTTATTCAAGGCGCGAATGTACTTCATAGATTCTTAATTTCATGCACAGTTGTTTAATTACTTGCTAACAAGTAAAAAGTGAGTTTAATCTTATAGGCATAATTGATGTCTATCCAATTGAGGGAAATTTGATAGCTAGCCATAGAATATAGGTTTTACGGGTTTGATGTTGGTAGAGGTCCTTTGTTAAGCTCGCCTTGGCCTAAGGGGATGAATAACAATAGGAATGCATCGAGGAATTAGGTGCAAAAGAACAATTGTAGAGTCTTTTTCATCTAATAAGCATCAGAAGTTTAATTCACCTTCACTTTCTGTACATTTGCGCCAATGAAATGGGCCTTACTGTTTTTTCTTTTAATTTCTTCGCAATTGTCAATTGGGCAGAGAATTGGTGTAGGATTGGTTCGAGCGCACACATCAGATAGACTTTTTTTTAATTCCGATTTTACGTTTACAGAAGGTTCGAACACTGTGAATTATCAAGGTGCTGTTGGACATTCTTACAGTGCAATTATGCCTTATTTGATTGTTGACTTCAATAACAAATGGAGCGCAACTATGCGGGTAGATATTGGTGGTCAGTATATAGGGCTAATGCAAGAGCGACCTACGTCAATTTTTCAAAAGCGACAAGAGCCAGAACATCCAAGATATTATGATTTGCAGATTAGCCAATTAAGAGCGCATATTCAATTAATGCAAACATTATGGTCGTTTAATAGATTTAAGTTAAGTGCTCAATATGGAGCAGAATTGGCCTTGTTTGGGGTAGACTTATCTAATTATAACGCTGATCATCGAGGGCTTGATAAAGGATTGTATTCATTTTTAAATGATCATGTAGGTCCAACTAAGACCATTCCTTTGTTTAATCTGGGGTTGGAGTTAAGTGTTCAAAATATTAGAATTGGGGTGGACTTTGGGTCAAGTTTACCTTCTTTTGACCCTGATGAGCAAATTAAAAGGTATACTCAAAGCAGGATAAGCTTTGGATATACGCTTTTTTCAAAACCGTTAAAAGCGAATCAAAACTCGATTAAATCTGATCAAAAAATAAAGTCAAGTTCAAAGAATGTGTTTTCAATCAACTATAGGCAAAGAATAATTGAATATTCAAAAACAAATGCAGATTGGTTCGTTTTAATGTCGGACTCTTCCACGGTGTCGGTAGATGCAGGCTCTCAAGTGAAATTCAACTATGGATTTGGTGCTGCACTTGGCTGCTCATTTAAACATTATTTTAATCGAAAATGGTCTGTAAATATGGCTTTTGATTTTTCAAAACTTCATCCTCAAATGCATGACGCAATAACACATCTTCCAGGTAATGAGAACTATCAGTATAGCCCTTATAAATTACCTACTACTCTAAAAAATGAGGAGGCATTTGTCCGATATGCTTTTCGTACGTCCATAAACCGAGATTTGTCAGTTGGTAAGAATTTCGATTTATATGCTGGGTTAGCTGCGGGGGTAAATATTTTCAAAGTGCGGCCAGATAATGCTTGGGGTTGGGAATTGCCTTGGCTTGAGGTGGATTTGGACGATGAATTATCATTTTCAAAACTTAATTATACAGTAGGAGGCAGATTGGGAATTACCTATCGAAAATTTGACGCTTCGATAAACTATTCTTCAACAGTTCTTTCATTGCATCAAGATGATCAACCTGCACAAATTGGTAAGCTTGGTACACTTTATTTTGAACTTGCGATCCCAATATTTAAATGAGTTTTCGAGTTAAATATATAAAAGTCATTTTCGCCTTGATTGTATTCATCATAGTCTGGAATAAAGAGGCAAAAGCGCAGCACGAGCCTAACTTAGTTATTCAGGAATGGCATGAAACAGACGTAGTGTCAATGTGTTTCTTGCAGAAGGATCAGCGATTAGTAGTTGGAGATGCTGGAGGTAATATTATTCTCTGGGACTTACGAACCAAAAGACAAGTTGGGGGCCTTCAGTCAGCGTTCAAGATTAAAACAATTTTAGAGTTTTCTGATGGGAGATTTGGGGTTGTTTCACTTGATAAAATGCAAGTATATTCGAGTCAGAATCTTCAATATTTATATGAGATCCTGCTTGATAAGGGGGACAATCATATTGAATTTGATGATCGGTTGTTATATCGAGTTGGACAAAATGTAAAAATTCAATCAGTAGAGAAAGAATCGAAATCTAATGTGATTTCAATGCCCAGTATATCAAAGTTGATTGTGTCTGAATCTTGCGTTTTGGCCTCTACCAAGGACAAAATTTGGCAGCTCAAAAGTAAAGAAGGCGAAATAATCAAAGGAGGTTCTGTTGATATAAAAAGAACGACTGGAATTTTAAACCAAAATAGCTCGGGGCAAATAATAACCAAAACTAAAGGAGGGATTATTAATCTGCGAGCAGCAAGAAAACCACATGTTTTGCTAAAGTCTTATGTAATGCCAGTTTTCTCCAAAGTGATACGATGGGGTGGCATGCGTTGTGATCGAGTTGTTTTGCTTTCTAACGATCATAATATCTATGTATTAGATGATAAATTAAAAGACCTGTATCAGCTGACTTTAACAGATGGACGGCCTGAGCGGTTAGAGATGTCTGGACAAGGAAATTATTTGGCGGTGGCCTCAAAATCGAGCGTAACAATGTATGACCTCACTGCTGGAAGGAAAGCGTACGAGCTCGATGCTAGTGCAAGCGGAATTACGGCAATCACAAAAAATTATAGCAATGATGGAATGCTTCTTGGGTTTTCCAGCGGAGGGCTGAGGGTGCTACCATTGGACCACACTCAAAGAACTTATTTCGCTCAGGTTCCATTGAGTCTTGCGGAAATCAGAAAAGGTTGGCGTGTAAAAATTGATGCAATAAAAGAAGATGTTACAGGCCATATTACATTTAATGGGAAGATGTACAGAGCAGTTCGAGGCAGGGTGAAAGCCGAGCGAAATTTGAGTGGGAATTGGAATTACATGACAAATTCCATGGAGGTTAATGTTTCTGGAAGAGCATCATTTTCAAAAGATATTCGATTGACAGTGAAAGCGTATGTTGAAAATTCAATTAAAAAAAATCAGAGCGTCCGATTTGATAAACTTGAGGTCGATATAACGTTGAAAGGTCGTAACAAGCTTGAGTTGAATACAGGCAATGATGGTCCAATTGAAGTTATCTGTTTGAACGGTGGAGAGACCTTATATCGCAAGGGTAATTATTATTATGCAACAAAAAATGCGTCTAATTATTTGTCGTTTACAGACGCACTGGGCGCATCTTATAGGCTGGAACAATTTGATCCTTTTTACAATAAGCCAGGATTGGTTTTCGAAAGTTGCAAATATTTAAACTCAAACTTGCTTACGCTCTATGATAAAGCCTACGACAAAAGATTAAAGAAGCTTGGGATGAACGAATCCAAACCCGATTTTAACAATATCCCGCACGTATATGTGATTGACAATACGAAGTACAATGTAGAAAAGAGCGAATTACGAGTGAAAGTAGAAGCGAAAGACAATGTAGCTTTATCCCTGCTTCATGTTAATGTAAATGGAGTTCCAATGTTTGGAAAAAGTGGATTGGCGATCTCAGGAAAGTCATTCAGTACGGACCTATTAATTAAATTGAGTGCTGGGGATAACAAGATCGAAATTTTCACAGCGAATTCAAATGGAATCATTTCTAACCTAGTTCAAACGGATCATTTTCTTGAGTCAAAACGGAAGCCGGATCTATTTTTAATTGGTGTAGGGGTCAGTAAATATGAGCAAAACGAGTTTGACTTGGATTTTGCAGCAAAAGACGCAAATGACATTGTTTCTAAATTTGAGCGGAAACTAAAAGGGTATCGAAATACTAAAAAGTTGTCCTTGGTAGGGGAAGATTTCAATTCGTCAAGCCTCGAAAAAATGAATAATTTCTTGGAATCGGTTAAAGAAGATGATGCAGTGATATTCTACTATGCAGGACATGGAGTTCTTGACGCTAATCTAGCTTATTACCTGTGCCCGTCTAATATGGACTTTTCAGAACCTAAAAAGAATGGGGTATTATATGAAGAAATTGAAAACGCAATTACTAAATGTAAAAGTAGAAAAAAGATAATCCTACTAGATGCCTGTCATTCGGGTGAAATAGATAAGGACGAATTAACATATAGAAAAGAAGAAACTGTTAAACCAGAAGATTTAAAATTCAGAGGAGCTGCGGATGGAGTAGTGGCAAATGATCAGATAAGTATTTTTGAATTTTCAAAGCGGCTTTTTATTGATACACGATTGAGTAAAGGCAATTTGATAGTCACATCTTCGAGTGGAGCCGAGCTCTCAATGGAAAGTGCAGATTGGGACAATGGTTTGTTTACCCATTTTGTTTTAAAAGGACTTGAGAGTAAGGAAGCTGATTTAGATGAGGACGGGACACTTTCTGTCCATGAATTAATTGATTATGTATCGTTTCAAGTAACCAAGGTATCTGGTGGAAAGCAAAACCCAACGATAAGAGAAGACAACAGGTACATTGATTTTGAAATGAAGTAGCTTCAACCTTGAGCAAGTGCACGAGCTTAAAACAATGCTTAGCAATTCATATCATGTTCATATGTGCTTCGAAATTTGCCATGTTGGTATTCATGTGAAACTTGACCGTGGACATAGCGGGCGTTTCTTGGCGATTAGGCACAGACTTGTAACAGGAGCTGTAAGTTACGTTATAGCCATATGCGTAACCTAATTGTACCAATTGTCGCTTGTTTCTTGCTATTGTGTGATTGCGCAAATCCGCCATCCACAGAACATTTGCATAAACAAACCATAGCTGATTTATTTCAGAACCCACATGGAATTCATTTAAACGAACAGCGAAAAAATTCATTGAATGAGGTTTTTGAAGTATTAAATTTTGGTAAGCCAGACTCTATTTTGCTTTGGAGACATAAAGAGGAGAACTGGAATGGGGTAAATGCATCAGAATTTTACGATCGAGTAGAGCGATATGAAGACAGCTGTTATAAATCAATTATCATTTTAAAAAACAAGGAAGTGAAGCGGGTAGTGATTACAAGACCTCCTGTATTCTATTCCTTTTTTGATATTTCAGCCGGGAAATGCGAGCAAGTCGATACCAACAAAATTTTACTTTCGGAAGATGTGTATGCGATGTCTGGAGACAGGAAATCTGTTTACCCGGATACCTATGTTAAATCAGATAGCGCAATTTTAAATTTAGGAGATAGTTCAATCACCTTTTTTGAAGGATATGAAATAGGGCCAATGAGAGGAATGTATGCTCAGACTTTTAAAAATGGAAAAATTATCTGGAGTCCAGATTGCCAATGGTTCTGTTCTCCAGAAGAGCTAACGCAAAGAAAACGAAAAAGGAGCGAGTAGAAATCAGGGAAGTTTAAGTACATTCGTCTTCATGACTTCAAAATTATTCAGAACATTCCTATTCCTTAATTTCCTTTATCTCGTGGGCTGCTCAGGAGGCGCTAACACAGATGAGTTAACGATGGAAGAACCATTAAAACAAATCGAAGAAGAGCTATTTGAGGCTAATGGACCAGAAACGCTAAGCGAGACTCCGGTTGAATTGGAAGAACCGGCAGTTGATACTACGGTAGTTCAATCAAATGAGCAATACGAAGACATTGATTGGCAGGAATATGAGGAAAGCATGACTCAAGATTATTCATTTGTGATCATCATTTCTACCAAAGACTACGATGCAGCGTTGGAAAGAGCAGAGGAGGCTTCTGAAAAATTAGGTTATAAATTAGATTTAAGAGGGTTAAAACCAAACGTAGAAATGGGCTTAACCCTTCCCAAAGATGTTTGTGAAGGAATTTGTGGAGGTGATGTCGTTGAGTTCCCGCAATACCTTCCGCGTGATTCTTGGGGTGACACAAAATATGTATCTGTAGAATACTCCAATGGTTTTGACGGATTCAATCCTGGCTACTACATCGTGATAGTAGCAAGCGGTGAAAAAGGAGATCCTGTTATTCAGGAATCTTTAGACCATGCAAAGAAATTCTACGATGACGCCTATGCCAAAACATGCGGTGTTTGGATGGGGTGCGGTTGCTAATTCTTATCCTTATCCTAAAATATCTTTCTTCTTAAACTTGTTCAAGGCTAGTACTACTAGCGTCACAGATAGTGCTATAAAGACAATAGCCGGAATCGTATTGAATCCGAAATTTTCATCACTTATCTGAAGACCCAAATAATGGAAAGGGGAGATGTAACCTAAAAAGTTAACTGCATCTGCCATTTTGGAAATAGCATCTAATATTAACATTCCAAATATCAATCCTAAAACAACTCCCATAAAGCTCTTTTTAGGACGCATATAGATGGATATAAATAGCCCAACGCAGCTAAAAAATAAAGCTATGATCAAGCCGTGAAAGTGCATTGCAGCAAATGTGGACATGCTTACCTCAGTAGTTTTGAAGAGCTGAATGCAAAGAAGCGCAACTCCACTCTGTAAAACGAAAATCACGCCTAGATTGGTCAGCATGACCAGGAACTTAGACCAAAATACGTCTGCTCTTGTAATCGGTTTAACGTACAAGAATTCACTGGTATGATTTCTTTCTTCCTTAGCGATAATTCCAGTTGCCGTTACAGCATTGTATATGCAAAATAGTAGAATGATGTAGATACTGTAATAGGTGCTATAGAAACTTAAAATGTCGGAAAACATTTGGTCCATTCCCATTGATGAGGTCATGTCTTCTCCGTAAAACTCTTCCATGGCTGTTCCCATCACATCTTGCATTCCGGACATTAAAGGGAAAATTGCGGTGAACATTACGGTGATTCCCAGTAGAATTGCGCCCCAAATAAATAAACCTCTCCGGTTACGATGAAGGTCCTTTCGATATAGATTTTTATTAATTCCCATGACTAGTTTTCGTAATAATTAATAAATACTGTATCCAATGTTGGCTCTATGATTTGGACGTCTTTTAAATCCTGTGTTGTTAGCCATTTCGCTAAATCATTTACATCTCCTTCATAAGAAAATGTTACTTGATTTCCTTCGGTTTCCTGAAGACTTGCACCTGACGGGAAACTTAAATCTATTGGCGCTTGATTTAAAACAAGTTTAATTTCTTTAACCTGTTTTTGAATTAGTTGTTGAATGTCCTCTACCGCTACAATTTCTCCTTTTTTAATGACAGCAGCTCGCTGGCAAACTCGCTGGATATCGGTAAGAATATGAGAACTAAAAAATACAGTCACTCCTTTCTTATTCTCTTCCTCCAGTAGATCAAAAAAGCGATTTTGCATCAACGGATCCAAACCTGTTGTGGGTTCGTCTAAGATTAACAGTTCAGGTTCATGAAGCAGTGATTGAATGATGGCACACTTCTTTTTGTTTCCAAAAGAAAGCGCTCGAATTTTTTTGGTTAGATCCAATTCAAAATAATCTGCAAGACTTGCAATTTTACTAGTATCCGCATTTTTGTAAAACCTTGCTGAGTATTCAAGCAATTGTTGCGAATTCATCTCATCATAGTAGTTCACTTCGGCCGGCAGATAACCAATTTTCTCTAGAATCTTCTTGGTATTTTTTTGACTGTCTAATCCGAAAACTTTCGTACTTCCTTCGGATGGTTTAAGTAGACCTAACACCGTTCTAATCGTGGTGGATTTACCAGCGCCATTCGGGCCGATGAAACCGTAGATCTCGCCTTGTTTTACGTTAATATTGACCTTCGTTAAAGCTTGAAAATCGCCATAGAATTTACTTAGGTCATTAATTTCGAGGGTATTCATATCTCTCAATGGTTTTGTAAGTCGTTCTTATGAAATTACGGAGTTTGCTAAAAACGGTTAACGTAAAATGATGAATGGTAGCGAGTTTTCTAATCAGTACGCCAAATACATCACATGATTCGGATTGTAATGAGTATCGGTAACTTTAAAATTATATTCTCCCACAATTTTAAATCCATATTTTTCATAAAACGAAATCGCCCGATAATTTTCAACCCAGGTATATAGCCAGATTCCAGCTTGATTATTTTGTTTCGATAATTCGATATTAAACTCAAGTAATTCTGCTCCTAGTTTTTGACCAAAAAACTCCTCCAGTAGATAAATGCGATCTAGTTTAGTAACGTTTTGCGTTTCAATGTGCTGATTCGATTCGTCAAATTTAATGTTAGAATATCCTGCGACTTCTCCTTTTTGAAAAAGGAAGTTATAGTTGTTTTTAGAATCCTGAAGTTGTTCCGTTAAAACGCTTTCGTTATAGTTTTTAGTTACATAAGCCTCCAAGATTTCTTTTGGTGCGCTCGTCTTGTGAGGTGGCCAGAATGTTGCCCTACAGACTTCAGTTAACATCTCTATTTGATCAAACTCACATTTAACAATATCCACCATCTCTGCCTTTTCGAAGAGCAATTAACGCAATTTTTTACTATTTAAATGTCCGTAAGCCTCAAAAACAAAAATCACCCACGATAGGTTCGCAGGTGATTTCATTTTAATCAAACGTTTGTTGCAAAAGTCTACATGAACTTAGGTACTGATCTTCTGTTCTTAGAAGATGATTTGAATTTGTATTTATGTCCACTGCTTATGCTTCGAGCTTTGTCTGCTGGATATTCGAGCGTGTATTTTAACACGAATTCTTTCTTCTGTTTTGGTTTGAGGGTTGACCTCCAGGTGATGATACCAGTTGCTTCATCCAAGTCTCCACCGGTCAATTCATCTACCGAAATCTTCACATCCGAAATTTGTGAAATTGGAATTTGATCAGTCACGGTTACATTATTGGCTTGTTTGCTGTTGTTCTTGATGCTGTTCTTAAAGGCAAAAGTTTGCTTAATTTTATTTCCTTCTTTCTTCGAGATTTCGCCTTCAATTTCTTCTCGATCAATCATGACCATATTGTCTCGGCCAAGTGTTATTTGCAAAGTGTCATCCAATGTTCTTGGATCCAGGTAAGTATCACCTATGTAGGTTCCATTCATTACGATTTCAGCTTTTCCATTGATGATGTATAGCGATTCCCATTCAGTTAATCCCGCAACTAAGAACGAGTTGTTGTCCATTGCTGGTACAGCGAAATAGTTGAAGGAAGCGGGAAGTGTGTAGTCGTCAACAAACAAGGTAAAGACTTCACCGTCTGAAAGTATGGTTTGCTTGGCGCCAATTTTAAATTCTTGGGTCACCGATGGAATGTCCGCTTCTATGTATTCTACATTATCCAATGGATCAACAGAGTATTCTGATTTTACATTTTGTTTGGATACAGTTGCAGAAGAGTATTTTCGGGCGTCATGTTTAGTATTTAAAACCCATGGATTTAGCTCTGGCTTGTTCGGAATTTTTTCCAACGGAAATGCAGAAGAAAGCTTAATGTTTACGTTTTTCCAGTCTTTTCCTGATTGATTCATCACGTTAGCCATGTAGCGTAAATCCACTTTCTGGTTTTCCGTGTTTGCCTGTAATCGATACTTTGGCGCCCATCCGGTGGCACCTACGATGTACTTGACTACTAGCGTTCCAGAGATTGCACGATTGGCTTGTACCACCAGCTTTAAACTGTGATAGCGATTGATCTGCTTAATCCGAACAACAGCACCTGTTGGGTTATGTTTAGCCGCCATGTTATGATACTTGTTTCTCAAACTACTTATTTCATTCTTCTTACTTCTAGTAGACAAGGTTTTAGTTTGAAGCTTAATCATTCTTGTTTCGTATAGATCGAACAGCTTAGTGGCATCTTCTACCGATTTCATTTCAACTTCACTTAGTTTTGCTTTCATCAATTCAAATTGATTGCTTAAAATTTGTTCTTCTGTTGATAGTTTATGAAGTTGGTTGGTTAGGAGAATTGCTGAGTCTCTGATGCTTTTTTTAATCACTGTTCCGGCTTTTCCTTCTTCCCAAATGGTGTCAGCGTCAATGGCAATAGAAGACTTAATAAGCAAGATGCCGTCTTCATCAGATTTGAAATATGCTCTTATGTTATCGCTTACTACTTTTTTAGATACTCCTCTGAGCATAATAGTATGCTGTCCTTGCGGAACACTAACTTTCGATTCGCTGGTGATTTCAGCCCCAACGTGAAAAACGGTTACGGCTTTTATACTTGGGGTAATGTCAATTTTCTTTTGTGCGTGTAATCCAGTAGCTATTAGAATAGCCGCTGGTAATAGGACAAGTTTATGCATGGTCTTTGTTTTAAAGGTTTGATTTTCAAACCAATAATTCAGAGGCCCAGGAAGGTTACAGAATCACTTTTTAGAAGTCGTCCATGCCTTCGTTCCGGTCGTAAACTTTTTGATAATTGTTAAGCTTTATCGAGGCAGACAGCGTGATCAAAGGAGCAAGCTTTCTAGAAGTGTCATGGATGTAAACATTCGAAATGGTTGAGAATGACTCTCGTCTGGCACTTCCAAAAATGTTCCTTCCTTGAAGTGTCATCGATAGTTTCTTATCGAAGAATGCCTTTTTCAATGATATGTCTTGACTGAATGAACTTAAGTTTTCCCCTTGAGCAGTAACAGAGCCACTTTTGTAACCAGTTACAAATTGGAGCATCCAGCCCTTAATCGTGAATGTATTTGTTAATCTACCTGAATAATTTAGTGATTGAGTGCTGTAGTCCTGATCATCTAATTCTCCTGATAAATCATAATAATAGACATTGCTTCCTGCAATCAATTTCCAGCTATCACTGATTTTGTAATTAAAAGATGCTTCCAAACCATAAGAGTTTGCAGTTCCGATATTGAACGGCTTATTAAGCAAGATTCCTTCTGAATAAACTGAAGAAATTCGATTAACGATATTCTCACTTTTTCTAAAGTATCCTTCCAAACTGACAAACCCTTTTTTGCTTATTGGCTTCATGTAGTTGACCTCAAAAGCATTGATGTAGGTTGGCTGTAAGTTGGGATTACCGCTACTGACATTGAACGGGCTCTTCCAAGTAATAAATGGTTCAAAAAAGTAACTTCTTGGTCGTTGAATTCTTCTAGAATAACTGGCCAATAATTGACTTTTGTTTTTAAGACTATAGGAGATGTGTGCAGAAGGAAACCAATCCATTCTATTAATCTGCGTGAATTCAACGGCAGCCGTGGATGATATTGTACGGTATGTGTATTCACCTCTAAGTCCAGCTTGATAGCCAAATTTCTTAGTTTTCCCACCGTACATCACATATCCTGCATGAACGTCTCGTATGTAATCAACATCAGAACTAAATAAGGAATCGAATTCGTAGCTCGCGGTTTCGATATTATAGGTGTAGTTTTTGCCAACATCACCACTTACTCCAAATTGTGATTGTACTCCTAATTCTAGTTTACTGTTCTTAAATGGTAATCGATAGTCAATGTTGAAGCGATAAGAATTAGAGGGTCCAGTTTCCGTGTAAAGGTTGGCAGCTGTAATCGTATCAGAATCGAAAGAGGTTGTAGAATCATTCTGCTCCACATCCGTTCTGTTTGCAATGGCTTTGAAAGAGATGTAATGGTCTTTGTTTCGCTTAATGTTGTACTGATAATTTAAGCTGGTATTGCTGTTTACGAACTTAATGTGATTGTGCTGAAAAGTCTCGAATTGGCTAATTAAACTGTCGTCATCAAAATTCTGATAATACAAATCGTTATAAGGGTTCATTAAGTTTGATTTAATCTTGGTTCGAACCACTAAGACATGACTGTTATTCGGGTTCCATTGGAATCCAGCTCCGCCACCAAATCCACCTCTTCTCCAGTTTGTTTCACCTTCGCTTTCTAACCGATTAACCACCGAGTCATAAGTAGTGGTTCTAATCGTTGTTTGATTACTTGGTCCACTTCGATGCCTCATATTTCCGGATACATCAAATGTGAATTTCTTCTTTTTGACATTCAGCGCGAAATCGGCACTGTTGTTATTAAACCTTCCGATGCTTCCGTTTAGAAGAAAGCTAATTCCTTCTAATTTATTCTTCTTCGTTACAATGTTGATGATTCCACTGGTTCCCTCTGCGTCAAATTTAGCAGACGGATTGGTTATGATTTCGATGTCTTTAATTGTACTTGCTGGAATGGTTGCTAAGTAATCACTAGCATCTAAGTTTGTTGGAATACCATCTATAAGTAAAGTGAAACTAGAACTTCCTCGCAAGCTTACGGTACCATCTGCCGCAATACTAATGGAAGGAATGTTCTCTAAGATTTCAATAGCCGTTTGGCCTTCAGTGTTTAACTGATCTTCTACGTTTACAATCTTCTTATCAATTTCGTAGGTGATTTGAGGTTGGTCACCAACTACTTCAACTTCACCCATTAGAATAGGGCCCATTACTAAATCCTTTACTTGATAAGTGGATTTGTCATCGGTCAATTCGATGTTGTCAATTACGATTGTGTTGTAGCCTACGAACGTAAATTTCAATGAATATTTTCCCAATGGTAATTTAGTAATGGAGAAATTTCCATTTTCTGTAGATACACTTCCATTCACCATTTTTTGCTCTTCAGCACTTAGGGCAATGACGGTAGTATATCCCAATCCTTCATCGTTTAACGAGTCCAGGATGTTCCCAAAAATCTCTCCTGTTTTTGCAGGAGGTCCATGCTTTCCACCAGCTCCACCGTCACCATGACCACCAGGAGGCTGCGCATATCCAGTTAAGGATAAGAGCGTAAAAAGAATAGGTAAAACAAACTTCATTCAATCAATTTGGTGCAAAAGTAGTTAACTCGAAAGGATTAATCGGCCGATGTATGACCAACGGTTGTTATAGTGAGGTTAAAAAAGGAGCAGCTAACTTGGTAAATTGACTTAAATTTAGGCATGCGAAAGTTGTATTTAATTCTTGTTTTACTTCCATTAATTGGATGTGGCGGTGGAGAGAACCAGCACCTTGGAATTTGGGCCGGATATCATAACGGTGAGTTGAATTCTATTGTTCGGTTTAGTTTAGACAGCCTATTCTTAAGGCAGGTGAAGTTAGCAGAGGACGATACTACATTTTCAAGTTTGAAAAGTTTGGCCTACACCAGTAAATATGAGGAAGACGGAGTTCGATCATATACTTGTTTAGGACCGGAAGGCGAGGATTTAAAACTTCAAACTTCTTTTGTAAATGATGCCGAAGGGGTTCTTGACATTTTAGGAGATTCGCCTTTGAAAATGAACATCAAAGAAGTTGAGAATGGTACAATTTCTGCTTCACTTCAAGAAGAGATGCAGCTTTTGATGTATCGAGAAAATAACCCGAATTAGATACCGATTTTGAACCAATAACTTTCTCGACTGTACTTTAAATTAGAAGCTACTTTATGGATTTTTGCTATGATTTGTACCTTACTAGAGTCCATTTTGCCTAATTAAACCGCCATTACTGTATGAAAAGTTTTCTCCTTGTTGCCATATCTTCTTTGATCATAGCGTTTGCTGGGACTAATCCTGAAACCGCTCCGTTAGTTGATTTAACTGCTAAAGAAATTCTAGAATTAAATGAAGATAGTATCAACTCTTTTCCAGCCATTATGGTTAAGGTTGAAGGAGATTCAGTTTCTGCGCCACTGAGAATGATGAATTTATCAATTGAAGTGGAAGTGATTGGAACCATGGCCACAACTGCCATGAGCATGACTTTTAAGAATGATTCGAGTCGGATTTTGGAAGGAATGTTGTATTTCCCATTAGATCAAGATCAGACCGTTTCAAGATTTGCCATGGATATGGAAGGTCAAATGAGAGAAGGAGTTGTAGTTGAAAAAGAACAGGGCAGAAGAGTATATGAGAAAATAGTCAGAAGAAATGTAGATCCGGGATTGCTCGAATGGACTAAAGGGAACAACTTTAAGGCAAGGGTTTATCCAATTCCAGCTGATGGGACTAAAAGCATTTTGATCGCTTATGAGCAAGAGTTGAAGGTAATTGATGGTAATCCACTATATAGACTTCCATTGAAGTTTAAAGAGGTCGTAGAGAAGTTTGACATCAAGATTAAAGTCCATAAACAGAAGTTTGAGCCGAATTTGGAAATCAATGAAATTGAAAGTTTAACCTTTAAAAAATGGGAAGAAAGTTATGTAGCTGAAGCTTCATTTAACAATTACATTCCGAATAAGGATCTTGGGTTTATCTCGCCAAAACAGGTGGAAGATCAAATCGTTCACATTGAAACGACAGAAGATGGAGGTAATTATTTCTTTGCTCATATTCCAATGGAGGTGCCGGTTACAAAAGAACAAAGGCCAAATACCATCAGTTTGGTTTGGGATGCTTCAATGTCTGGAGAGAAAAGAAATTTTAAAAAGGAAGCGGAATTTCTGGCAGCATATTTTAAGACGTTGGAAACTGCTCAAGTTGAGTTAATCACATTTAGCAATGATGTCGATCAAAGGAAACAAAATTTCACTATTAATAAAGGTAACTGGGAGTCGCTAAAGCTTGCATTGGAAAAAGTGGTGTATGATGGTGGAACTCAGCTCGGTGTTTTGGATTTCACAACCATTCAATCTGACATGATTCTTCTTTTTACTGATGGAATTGCAAATTTCGGAGGGCGAAAACTAATAACGGGTAAAACTCCTGTTACGTGCGTTAATTCTAAGCTTCCGGCAGATCATTCGTATTTGAAATCTATTGGTTTAACCACAGGTGGACGTTATATTAACTTAATTAACAAAGGAGTTTCAGAATCAGTTGCTTTGATGAAAAACCAGCCATATCAATTTATTTCTTCTGAGTTTATTGATGGGGAAGGCGCAGAACTATACCCTTCAGGTTCTTTGAATTTAAATGGGGATTTTTCCTTCGCTGGTCAGCTTAAGTCAAAATCGGCAACAGTTCAATTGAATTTTGGGTCGAATGGAAAGATTGAGAAAAGCCTGAAAATCGAATTGGTTCCTGAAAACATGGGCAGTTATTCAGGGATGGTAAGAAGAATGTGGGCGCAAAAGAAGTTAGCCGAATTGGATTTGGACCCATCGTTTAACAAAGACAAAATAGTTGAGCTAGGTAAAGAACATTCCATTGTTACAAGAGAAACTTCGTTGATTGTTTTAGATCGAATTGAAGATTACTTGGATCATGGAATCGAACCTCCTAAAGAGCTGATAGCTGCTTTCCCAGAAGACTATAAAAAACACAAAGCAGTATTAGATGAGATTGAAACAGGTGCTCAACACATTGAAGATATAGTTGTGAAATTTGAAGAACGAAAGGCCTGGTGGGAAAAGAAGTATGCGGCTTATGATAGTCTTCTGTTGATCAAAAAGAATATTGAAAAAGCGATTAACAGTGTAGAAGGGGATAGAGTTATTTGGGAAGAGGAATACAAACAAATTAATGGTCAAATAGAAGCTTTAGTAGCGAAGTATGATGGTGAAATTCCTGAGTGGCGGGAAATGCAAAACGTATTTGATACATCTAAAAGCCATTGGTCTGACTTGATTAAAACCTACGCAGTTTTGAATGCTCAAGGAAAGAACACTCCATATGTAAAGGCTCAAGGGAAGGTCTTAGATTCGCTGTTCAGCTCATGGTATTCAGCATTTCCAAAAGAGTCTGAATCGATCCAAAAAGACATCACTAAGTTTCATGAGTTGATTGTTTCCATGCAAGAATTGTTAGATGGTTCGGCCAATGAATATCAAATGTTAGGGGCTGATTTTGATAGCTTTAAACAGGAACTAGAAAAATTAAAACTAGTGGAACCATGCGATCGCGAAGCTTGGTGGAACAAACAGTATGCATTGGAAGATTTGAAAGACCGTTGGTTACAAACAATAGGCAAATATGAAAGAACTGGAGAGAAAGCCAGAGACTATAATTATGTCAATAAGCGGAAGCTCAGCTTACTAGAGATTCATAAAAATTGGACGGACAGCATCAATAAAGATAATGAGCAATTACTGGCTATAATTGAAAAGGAAATGGCGAATTGCCCTTTGCCAGATGTGGTTGAAGCAGAACCTGAAATAGTTGAGGAGATGCATAATTATATATCTGCGGATATAATGGTTGAGGCCGAGGCGCTTAAAGAGGAAATGGCGATGGCTAAATCAATGATGAGTTTAGATGCAAACATGGTAGGCAGTGCAGCAATGGCGGGTCAGGCAGATTTGGTTAGTTATATGACGGTGGCGGATCCCCAGTTTAACGAAGCAAAAGGAGGCGAAAACGGAAAAATCGAAATTAAAGCTTGGAACCCAGATACTCCATATATGCGGGCTGTTAAGGCCGCGGCAAAGTCTGCTCGATATTCGACTTACATTCAGCAAAAGAAAAAGTATGGAGCAACCCCCTCATTCTATGTTGATGTGGCTAATTTTTTCATAGTAGAAAAGCAAAATGATTTGGCATTGAAGGTGCTTTCAAATGTTGCAGAACTGGAAACTGAGAACCATGAATTACTTAGAATCTTAGGGTATAAATTGAAAGAATGTGAATTTCATGATTTAGCAATATCAGTATTTGAAGAGCTGAAGGAAATGCGGGGAGAGGAACCACAATCTTTTAGAGATTTAGGACTCGTTTATGCTGCCAATGGCCAATACCAAGAAGCAGTTGAAACGCTTTATGAAGTAGTAAAGAGAAAATGGGATCGTTTTAACGAGGTGGAAATGATTGCATTAAATGAGTTGAATGTGATTGTAGCCAAGGCTCAGCGAGAAGGAAAAAGGCTTAATTATGCAAAAATTGATAATCGCTTAATTAAGAACATGCCAGTTAGACTTAGGGTGACGCTTAATTGGAATGCAGATAATACTGACATGGATTTGTGGGTTGAAGAACCGGCTGGAGAAGTGTGCATGTATAATCACAACCGAACTGCGACTGGAGGAAGAATGTCTAGAGATTTCACAAATGGATATGGTCCAGAGGAGTATCTGCTAAAAAAGGCATTGCCAGGAACGTACGTAATCAAAGCCAAGTACTTTGGATCAAGTCGACAAAAGGTCTCCGGGCCAGTAATACTGTCGCTTCAATTGTTTCATGATTATGGAACAGGTCATGAGAAAATGGAAGAAGTCACCATTGAATTAGCTGATGCTAAGGAAGTGATTACGATTGGAGAATTCGTCTTAGAATAGCCTCAAATAATTAGAATTTCTTGGCCAATAATAAATCTACTGAATCAACATAAGTAGCGTGATTTATCTTCAAGTTATGGAGACTTATCTATGGATTAAAAACGCTTTTCAATTAATGTTGTTCGCCACTGGACTAACTTTTTGTGTGGTTGCTTCTTTGAGCATGGGAATTGATGATTTTGTGGTTCGAAATAATGAGCCACTTAAGAAAATGGAGGCTTGGCATTATGACGTGAAGCTTGACAGCAGCTGCCTGGCGAATGAGGAGTTTTATGATAGTAATGGTTTGGTTATTAAGGCCGTTGATCAGTACCACTGTAATTCAAATTATAAATACGATGGTGAAAAAAGGGTGGTGGAGTATCGAGGTTCATGCGGAGAAACGAATGTTTCGATAAGCTACGGTTATATTAATGGGGTTGTATACGACACTGCTTCGAGCGGCATGTATACATCTTATTCTTCCACTAGAACATTGGATGATGGGGTGGTTTTAAAGTATGAGAATTATCGGAATTATTTGGGTAAGACCTCAGGAAGCATGATCACAATTTCCCGCACTTACTACGATGGAGAGAAAATTGTTAATGTGGAGGAAATCAGAAAAGAATACTACGATCCAGAGATTCATGACGAGTGCGAGTATGACCAAAAAGACACTGTATATGAACATCTTATCCGTAAATATGAATACAGCGATTTCGATAGTTTACTGTCGAGCTATTACATTAACACGACTAAGTCTGATACCATTTTAGAAAATCACTTTAAATATGATGATGCAAGGAAATTAAAAACAGAGGAGATTTGTTTTAATAGAGGGCATATGGATTGGAAAAAAGAATGGTCTTATGGCGCAACAGGTAATATGGAAAGTGAGATTTATACTGATTATGCCTATCTAAATTCTGAAATCCGAAGCATTCAAGAAACTCAATTTATTGTCGAAAAAGGCGATAAAAGTGTCAGAATAATAGAAAAAATGATAAAAAATGATGGTTTTTACGCTTTTTCTTATGAAAACAGCAAAATCGCCAAGGAGGAGAAGTTTACGCAGAAAGAAGGTGAATTAGAATCGAGCGTAAACTATAAATACATTTATTGGTAAACTGAATTAGTCTAGCTTACCAGTCATTTTCTGAATCCAAGTATCGGGCCTTAGTAATTCTTTTAGCTGGGTATATGGTAATAAGATCGGTTGATCCCAAGACCGTCTAGCGGTGTTCAGAAAGAATATCTGTATTGAATCTTTGTGGAGAATAAACTTGTCAGTTTTGCTTGTAACTAGAGCATCCTGCTTCATGCAGTCCATTTCGAAAGAATCAAATTTATCTAACTCATCAAAGCACATTGCGCTTAGGCTTGCCTCAAATCCCTCAATGAATAACTCTGCGAATTTAATTTTCTTAAACGTTTCTCCGTCTGTTCGGTAGTTGTGAATGACACTTTTGTCATCGCTTTTTAGAATAGTAGCCGTAACAGGTGTTTTACCTAAAGCGATGTACTCCAATCGATAGTCTTTTTTGTTTGGGACATCGCATATTTCTCTTGATGGTCTCTTTCTGTAATTGTACCGATAGATTCTAGAATTTGATTTTTTAAGATAGAAGCGCTTTATTTTATGATACCGCTCCCATTTGGTCAACGCGGCCCTCAATATTGAGCCACCATCGGTGAAGTAGTCTCGGAGTTCGAAACATTTAGCTTCTGTTCCACCTCGATAACCCGTAAAATGAATCTTTTGGTACACTGGGTGACCTTGAAGCTCGTAAAAAGGGATGTAGTTTTTACGAAACAGTTGGTTCAGCATGTAGTTATTAATCTTAACGTCATTAGAGTCATGTTCATCTAATAGCGCTACAAATTGGTTGTCCACCTCATGGTATTGATATTTCAATTTGGAATATGGATGATATTGTCGCGAGTCTGTAAAGTCCACCAGTCGGCCCTTTTTGGGGTTAAACGTTTCTTTTAATGAAGCGTCCTCCTTTACAATTTTCCCTGCTGGATCATAAACATCCTGACCATCATCGGTCGTTAGCATGGCATGTCCGTTTAGCATGATGAGCTTGTTGTACTTGAAAATTGGAGTTTTTGGTTTATTGATATTATACAGTCCCCATTTCATTTTCTCGTTCATCCAAAATAGGGAGTCGTTATGCTGGATGATGCTTTCATATTCAAATGGAACAATAATGTTCAAAGCAGAATCACAAATACCAACCAATAGATCTCTAGATAAGATGTTGTATCCATTGAGGTTTATTTTGACTGGATAATCATAGTGTAGTTTAGAGTAGCTTTTGTGGTTGGGAGAAAAGGAGCCAATCTTCCACTTTCCCTTATCAGCTTTGTAAGACCAGGTTATTTGACCTTCTTTGCCTTTTGTGTCAATGTATGTTCTTGGGGGGAGGAGCAGGTCGTCATAATAAATAGAGATTTCAGTTCCACCCTTGCCGTTAATCGCTCCATATTTCCCATCTCTTACAACGGGAAAGTAGGTTTTGCCTGTTTCTTCGTTTGTGACGGCAGGTCGTATCTCATCGTAATAGCCAGATTTCGAAACAAAGGTCCGGTAGATGGTAAGTGTGCAAAATCCTTCTCCTTCTCGGTGCCCAAACCAATCCCCATTTGGATTCTGGGTTATTTTGTCAAAAATAAAGTCAGCTTCTATATATCCAGTTCTAGAAATGATTCCAAATTTTCCATTGATTTCGAATTCACGAACCTTCTCGTCTTTTTCGAAGTAAGCTTCAGGTGAGGATATTTTACCACTTTCGATGTTAAGTAATCGAAGTGAATCATTTTTCATGAAAAAAACATCTAGCCTGGTAAGTGGGTCTGGCCATCCCAACCAATCATTTTCGAATGGAACTTCGATTTCACCTTTATCATTAAGGATTCCGAACTTTCCATTTTCCTCGCAAATCGAGTTAATTTCACTAAGTCTATTTCTTTTTGTGTGTGCATAGAACTCTTCCATGCTACTGTATTTGGGCGAAATAAGTTCTCTTCCTTCTTTATCAATTAGACCGCACTTTTGATCTAATACTACTCGAGCTACATTGTTATTGTTGAATTCACCGATGCTATCGTATGCTTGCACCGTTAAAATTTCTCCATTTTCAACCGATGCCATGGAGAGTTTGTTGTTTTGTCGGAGTATGAAGTGCTTCTGATAGTAAGGTTTTTCAATGTTGTCATATTCGAACGGTACCACAATTTTCCCGTTATCGTCTACTATTCCATGTTTGTCGTCTTGTTTGTTGTTGTCGAGTTTATATCGGGTAAAACTAAAAGGTGAATCATAATTGGGTTTAAGAAGAACTTCTCCGGTTTTAGATAGGATACCATATAGATAGTGTTGTTGAGCTGCAGGATTAGCTCTTCTAATACTGTAATTGGAGCCTTTAAAACCAACCCAGTCATGGATCTTGTATTTCTGCGGTTCAATAATTTTCACAAGATCGGTGGTCATTAAACCATACTTTTTGTTTTGACCATAGCAAATTAAATCTTTAAAACAGTCGATGAATTCATAGGTAGGCTCAATAAGAATTTGTCCATCTTTTTTAATTAACCCATGTTGATCATTCTTTTCAATGAAAAAATACTTACATCTGTATTTTTCTGAGACATCATCGTAAATAACTGGAACTACAATTTCACCTTTATCATTCAAAACACCTTCCTCAACAACATCTTCAACAAAAAAGTACCCTTTTATGTAAAAAGATTTCTTCATCATGGAGTAGGTAGGAGGTACGATCCATGTGCTATTTGAATCAACCAGACCGTATAAACAGGATCTGTTATCTTTTTTAATTTTTAATTGAGCGAATGAAATCTGGCTTATTAGTAGAAAAGTAAAGAGGGCAAAAATGATTTTCAAGTGTAGCGGTTTTTAGATGATATCAATTTACGATAACAACTTTAAAATGCAGCAATCGGAAAAAAGGTACATAGGTGCAGATAATAAAAGGAATGAGTCTTTACATCAACGGCTTCGAGTAATTTTGAACTTTCCCATCCATAAGGTTAGGTATATGCCAATATTGATTAGGGAAGGGGTGAGTGTAGCCAAATTCGGGAAATACATCTTGAGTTTCATAGTTGGTTTGTCCTTCGTATTCTCCAAGTGAACTTTCACCAAGAATTAAGTCCCAATAGACTACATCTACTTGTGCCTCAGTGGAATCATTTATATAGGTTACGTGCAGGTTGGACTCAAGTTTAAATCTGATTTGGTGCGGGTCTGCCGACCATTCAAATTTTAATCCAAGTGGTTCTTGTGTCCCATTAAAAATATCCATCTTCTGTGTACTACCAGGGCCGTTTGGGCCAATCATACAACTTGACCAGAATCCTGTGTGGTCATCGTAAAGCTCAAACCAGATGCATTTTTCCCGAATAAACCCGTTCTCTTCAATTCCTGCTACAGCTCTACTGGCCAGTTCCATGAGGGTCTCACTTTCTTTTCCATTACCAGCTAGTTTAATTCCCATTCCGCCAGAGCGTAGTCCATGTTCTGTGATTTCTGAAGCCCAAGTACCTAAATATGATTGCTCAATTGTAGACAAGGTGTCAGAAGGTGTGGGCCAGTTGACACTTTTTGTTGTGATTCCAGGTGGTAGGTTGTTGGAAGCTTCGTTGTGCTCTTGAGTACTTGCATCTACTTCCTTACGAGCTTCTTCGTAAGCCTCTTCAATTGGACTTTTACATGAGTTAAGTGAGATTATAAATAACGAGAATAAGAACAGGTATACTTTCATTGTGGCGATTTAGCAATGGAATTTAACCAATAATTAGTTTCTAAATTTTATTCTCAATCCTAAATTTTTGGCAAAAAAAAAAAAGGAAGCAGTTCATGCTTCCCTTTGTCTAAAGTGTTTTCTTCTATCTAGATAATTCAAGTGTTGCAACGAGCTGGAAAGTCTCTCCAGTAGATGCATCGACTCTTTGCTCTGTCATTACCCAAGTCTGGCTTTTCTTTTTGTTCTCTTCAATTACCATCGCACGTTGAGTAGTGGTGGTACCTTCAATAGTAAGACTATACGTAAGGTTGATTTGGCCTCCATCTCCGGCAGCATCCCATAAGAATTCTGCACCAGTTACGGTTTCTCCATCAATCGTCATGGTGGAAGTTCCAGTGTTTTCGGTAAATGTAAAAGTCCCAGCGTTTGTTTCTGTTCCTTCAGTAACCAAGATTAATTCTTGTTTTACCCATTCGATTTTATCGATGTTCCAGGTGTTGCCAGCCAATCTGCTGTCTAATTTTTTCTCTTTTGAACAAGACGTTACGGCCACGATTAATCCAAGAGCCATGCACAGTGTAAGTATTTTTTTCATGCGTTTTAATTGAGTGTAGTTCAAGTTAATGTTTTTGATTGAACTAATTGGTTTCGCGATAGTTAATCAATTCGCGTTCCGCTTTGTTAAGGGGAAAGGGGAAAGGGGGAAGAGGAAGGGTGAAAATTAAAAGGGGGAAGTTAAAAGGGAGGGGGTATGCCTACACAACAATGTCATCCTGAGCCTTAGCAACGCAAAGAAATGTCGAAGGGCGTATTATGTATTTCGCCCTTCGACATTTCTTGCCTTGTTTTGCAAGTCAAGGCTCAGGATGACATTCAAGAAAATGCTATTAAAGAGAGGTTGGAGGTTGGAGGTTAGCTGTTAGATCGAACAGCTTTGCTGTTCTTTAGAACGCTTCGCTTTAGGAGTTAGTTTCTCATCTAATTTCTAAAGCTCCGCAGGAGCGATCTAAAGTGAACTTCGTGAACGTTCTAATTTCTCCTAAAGACGAACGCCTATAACACAAACATCGTCCAATTGCTCGAGGTCGTCTTTCCATTCGTGGAAGGCGTCTTCCAATCGGAGTTTTTGTTGGGGCATTGGGAGGCTTTGTATGGAAAGGAGGAGTTTCTTGAAGTTGGCAGATTTTAATTTCTTTCCTTTTTCTCCACCAAATTGATCTGCATATCCGTCCGTGCTCAAATAAATGGTGTCTCCCGTCAGGACTTCGACATTGTAAGTCGTGAAGGGTTTTGGTTCTCCAAATTTACCAATGGGTTGTTTGTCACCTTTAGTTTCTAGAAATTCTCCGTTTCGGATAATCCAAAGTGGGTTGTTTGCTCCAGCAAATTTCAGTTTCCAGCCATCCCCAATTCCAGCTCCTGTTTTGTGTAAAGCGCAAAGCCCAATGTCCATTCCGTCTTTAACTTCTTCTTCGGATTTTTCAAACTCTTGAATGACGATATCACGCGTCATGTCTAATATTTGACCAGGATCTACCAGTCCTTTTTCTCGCACTGATCTGTTTAATCCGTTGTTACAGACCACACTTACCATTGCTCCAGGAACTCCGTGTCCTGTGCAGTCTGCAGCAGCAAAGAGAACTTGATCATCTTTTTCTTCTAGCCAGTAAAAATCTCCAGCTACTATGTCTTTAGGTAAATAGAGAACAAAGGACTCTGGTAAAAGCTCTTTAATTAGTTTCGGAGGAGGAAGTATTGCAGCTTGAATTCGTTTTGCATAATTAATACTGTCGGTAATTTCCCTGTTTTTCTCTTCTACAATTTCCTTTTGGAGTGTTATCGTAACGTTGTCTTTCTTCTTTAGACGGAAGCTTCTTAAGATGAGTAAGGCTACTAGCACTAAAAACGCGATCAGAATATAGAGCATGTTTTGTTGCGCCTTTTTGGTGTCTAAAATTGCGTTTTTTGCGTCTAGTTCTGCATCATGAATGTTTTGCGCTTCAATTCGTTGAATACTATCTGCTAAATCCATCTTCTGGATTTCAAATTCGAATTGTTTTTCTGAAACGGCTTGAGCAGTTTTTTCTCCCGTTAAATAGGTGTCGATTTCTTGGTATTCAGACTTGTATTCATAGGCTTTTTTATAATTGCCGGCAGCTACATAAGCTTCTTCGAGACAGCTGCAATTCCCAGCTAGAAAAGGTTTGTTGTCTAGTTCAGTTGCTAAGTCATATCCTTTTTTACAATTATAAATCGCACTATCAACATGGTTAAGCGATAGTTGGAGTCGGCCAATAGTAGCGTAGGCATTTGCTTCTACGGCTACGTCTTTAGCTGCTCTACTGACTTTAAATGTATAAGCAATCGATTCTCTTGCTTCATCGAACTTCTTTTGAATGACGTAGATGTCCGCTTTATTCAGGTATGCGTTTCCTTGATCCTTTATGTGGTTAGCTTCTTGATAAAGAGCAAGGGCTTTATCGAAATAGAGTAGGGCTGAATCTAATATTTTCCTTTGCTTGAAAACGGTCCCTAGGTTGTTATATAAATCTGCAACTTCCTTCTTGTTTCCTAGTTTCAAATGACCTTCAAGACTTTTTAAATAGTACTCTTCAGCTTTGTCAAATAGCTGCATTTCCTTATATAGAATACCAGTGTTGTTGTTGAGAATAGCAATCATTCTATCGTCACCGGTTGCTTCCAAGAACTTACTGCTTAACTGGAAGTATTCGATGGCTTTAGAGTAGTGTCCTTGCTGCCTGTACACGTTTCCGATGTTGTTGTGAGCGCTGGCAACGTCTGCTGGTCGTTCTAAGTCTTCGTATACCTGAACACACTTTTCAAAATGAGAAATGGCTTCCTTATTATTTCCCTGAACAGCGTTTAAGATTCCTTTTAAATTGCTGGCCGCTCCAATCCAGTAATTGAGCTTATGCGCATTTGCTGATTCGTCTAATTCTTTAATGAGGACCTCCGCAGAGTCGCCATCGTTAAAAATGAAAGGAAAAGTGTAGGCGTAAAGTGCTTTAAAAGTAGCAGAATCCTTTACTTCAGTAGTTTTCCAAACTTGATACAGGGAGTCACTTTGCGCATTCGCAAAAGTGAGTGAGAAGAGAAATAATATGAGGAGGGTGATTCTCAGGATTTAAATTTAGTTAATTCAATGTTATTAATCCGCGAACTGCTGGAGCGACTTTTTAAAGGCTTCGTAGTCTGAAGAATATTTTTCGTAAACACTGTCGCTGGCGTATTTAATTCCAAATACCAAATGGGTCGATTCGTCTTTTCTAGAATAAATAGACCGTTTGTAGGAGCCATCTGCCGCTATGTAAGTTATCCACCTGTGTACATTTGAAGGCATTACTTCTTCAGCTTCTGTCTTGTCAGATTCAACGGTTTCACCTTCCCATTTTTCTAAGTAGTTGTTTGGATCTCCTCCCCATTGAGGTGAGTAAACAAAGAACTCCACTTTTCCATCTTCTGAAATGAAATTGGCTTCGTCAGTTTCTTCAAAAGTGTAATCATCAATAATCACTTCTTCCGCCTTGGTAGATACTTTGAATCCGGTAGGAATTGTTATGGAGAACCACGCTCCGTTGTAGGTTCCAATATCCCCCTCATTTTCAACTGGAGAAGTCTTCTCATCAATTTCTTTTAGTGCTTCTCGAAATTTATCTGCGGATTTTTCAAGTTTCAACTGTGCTTCGTTGTTGGTTTTTTGCAAGTTTAAAGTGCTGTCCAGCCAAACCAAGTCGCTATCAGTGGGGTTAAGAACTACTTCATCGTAGCCGCAAGCCGCAAATAGTGCTAGAATAGATAAAAAGAGAAAATACTTGAACTTCATACAGCGAAGATATGGGATTCGCGATTACTTTCCACAGCCAATCAGGCCATCCATATTGTATCTGGATAGGAATTCCCAGATTACTTCGGAAGCATCGAAATCATAGTTGGTTCCATCTAGTGGAAGCATGGCACCAGGCCAAGCGTGATCTCCACCAATTACTTTGTAATGGATAACCTCCACGCAGTTGTTTGGGTTCTGATAAGTTGTTTTGACCACCGTGCTTTCATCATCTGGATCTGTATCCGGAAGGTTCACAACTACTGGTTTTGTAGTGATTTTATTAAATGATGTCCAGTCGCTGATTAAAGATTCAATTGGTCTTGTCCATTTTGAATTTCCTCCATAAGGAACCAATCCGTCAGCATCGCCATGAATTTGAAGAATAGGCATCGGGTGGGAGGGTTTAGCATTTTTTAAGGTATACGGTTGCATAGATCCGGCAACTGAAGCAACCGCTGCAATTCGATCACTTAATTCACAGGCCAGTTTAAAGCTCATGAATCCTCCATTCGACATTCCCGCACTGTAGATTCTTTTTTGATCAATGCTGAAATCTGCGCTAAGAGAATCAATTAATGCGCTGGTAAACGCTACGTCATCTGTTGTCGGTTTCGCCCATCCAACATTCCAATGCGTATTGTTAGCACTGTCTAATGTGCCCATCGGGTAAGCGATAATGAAATTCGCAGTATCGGCTATCTCCCGAAACTCCCCGTACCACATCTGATCTTTAGCTTTAGAGGTGTATCCATGGAAGTTAAATAACAACGGAACTTTCGTTCCTTCCTTATACACTTTAGGCACGTAAACAATAAATGCCCGTTCCATTCCATCATGCGTAATGGTATCGTTGATGGTCTGCTGCCCGAAGCTCGAAAGGCTAAAGCAAATTAAGAGTGCGCTGATGATGTATTTCATTTGAAACTTGATTGAAGGGTAAATATACGTTGAGTTTAATACATCAACTGTGCCAATATTAAGGCGTGTTTACTATACACGTACTCCGATAATACAAACATCATCGATCTGTTCCATATCTCCACGCCAAGCTTCAAATTCCTGATCTAGTTTGAGTTGCTGATCTTGCATAGATAGATCTTGGATTGACACCAATAGTTTTCTCAGATTTGCAGGCTTAAATTTTTTGCCTTTATCTCCTCCGAACTGATCGTAGTATCCATCAGTGAAAATGTAGAGTGAATCACCTTTTTGTAAATCTATTTTGTGAGTTGTGAATGGATCTGAAATCGCGTATTTACCAATAGGCTGTTTGTCTGCCTTAATTTCCAAGAGTTCACCATCTCGAACGATCCATAGGGAGTTGTTCGCTCCAGCATATTGCAGTTTTAATCCATTTATAGAACAAAGTGCAATGTCCATCCCGTCCATAACATCTTCTTCTGATTTTTTAAATTCATTGATAACAATCTCTCTTGTCTTGTCTAGAATTTGACCTGGATCAGTAAGCCCATTAACACGCACCGATGCATTTAATCCGTTGTTGCAGATTACGGACACCATTGCCCCTGGCACCCCATGGCCCGTACAGTCTGCCGCTGCGAATAGGATGGTTTTATTCGCCTCACCTTTATCCTCCCCAACCGGGATTTCAAGCCAGTAAAAATCTCCGGCAACAATATCCTTTGGTTTATAAAGCACAAAGTGATCTTTCAAATGTTTGTTTAATTCCTTGTCTGAGGGAAGAATTGCCGATTGAATTCGTTTTGCGTAATTAATTGAATCCAGTATCTCTTGGCTTTTTTCTTCCAACGATCCGAAAGCTCGATCAACTTCTTGTTTTTGACTTTCGATAATGGACTTCTGTTTTCTAGTGAGTTTTAATCGATTGACAATGAAGAGTAAAAACCCAAGTAGTACCACCGAAAGTACGCTAATTGATATTACAATAATTCTTTGCTGTTCTTGTTCCTGAGCAACTTCAATTTCTTTAAAACGCTTTTCTTTTTCATGGTCGTGCTTTAAAATTTGTTTGGTAATGTCTCGGTATTTAGAATGATTGAAAAGACTGTCTTTCGCAAATAAATGGCCTTCTAAATAAGAAAATGCTTGTTCAAAATCTCCTTGTTTCTTTTTAAGCGTTGCCAGGTCTCTATTGGTTTCGATAAGATTGTCAATCGACTTTGTAGCCTCGGCTCTTTTGAAAGCTTCAAGCAGATAATGTTCGGCCTGAAGATCGTCTTCCTTTAGTAAGTGGACCTCCGCAATGTTTCGATAGGTTTCAGCGATCCGTTTCTCATCATTTATTGATACGTAGTGACTTTCGGCAGTTTTCATATGGCGAAGCGCATGGTCTAAATCGTTTTGCTTTAAATAGATACCACCAATTAGAAGATAAGAATCAGCTATGCTTCTGGTGTCATTGGTTTTTAATCGATTGACTAGAGATAGCTCGTGATAGAACATGGAAGAATCTAGCTGATCAATGCTTTGAAAGTAGTTTCCAATGTAGGAGTAGGTAAATCCGATTTCGTAATTAGTACCCGAAGCCAGTCTAATAGCTAGAGACTTTTGATAGTAGGGTAGAACTTCGTCAAATTCTTCTAGGCTTAAATGAACGAATCCAACCATTAAGCTAGCAAAGCTTTGGTTCTTTGTGTCTCCAGTTGATTCTGAAATTTCTAATGCCTGAACAGCATTGTTCATGGCGTCTTTTAAATTCGATTCATAAAGATTAACATAAGCCAATGTATTGAGTGAAGATGCTATTCCATGCTCCCACTTAAATCTTTTGGAAATAGCATTTGCCGAATCAGCAAGTTTATGAGCCGACTCTAATTGGCCTTGAATCCTGAAGTGGTTGGCAGAATCAATTAACTGAAAAACGGCCGTAGAATCGGCCGTTTTTAGTTTCAAATCAGAAAGTGCTTTTTTACTTGGAGCTGAACAAGAAGATACAAGCACAACGAAAATCATTGCAATTATCCCAATATGTAATACCCCGGTCTTTTTCATCTCACCAGAGGCGAAGATAGAGAGGAAAAGTGTAAAGACGCAATGCTATTGCATTACTCAAAGTTTAAAGGCGCTTCGCTTAAAGAAGGAATTAAACTTTCTCCTTTTGACTTTCTCCTTTCCCCTTCAAAAGCTTACGCTGCCTTAGCTGCAAGCTTCGCCATTCTAGCTTTCTTACGATCTGAAGGTTCTCCCGTTTCAGCGAAAACTTTTAAATCATCTAATGCACTGTCAATTAATGAGCTTAAGTTTTTCTTCAACATTCCACCCATTAATGATCCCATAAATGGTTTCATATGCATGGTTACCGTAAGCGTAGCTTTACTTTTCCCTTCGCCAATTGACTCAATTACTGTTTTGTTGTTTGCTAGTGTTACGAAACTTGGCATTCCTTCTTCAACATCAAACGACAATGTTTTATTCTTATGGTCGTAATCAACGATTCTTTCTTTTACGCTAGAAAATCCTTTTGCACTTAGGTCACAAGATCTAGTGTCGCAAACTGCTCCATCAAATTTCCCTTCACCATGACCAGCAGAATGATCTACAGCGGTACTCCATTTTCCTGCATCTGCAAATCCAGGACCGAATATTTCCCAAAGTGCATCTGCCGATACGTTAACATTTAGTGACTTGGTCATTGATACTTCTTTTCTTTTATCTGACATGACTTTTAATTTTATGATTGATTTACACTACAAAGATGCCTCAGCGTGAACCGATTGTCTTTTTCGTTTAGTTCAATCATTTGTCAAAATGGTCCAAAGTTTTGGACCAGATCGTTCGCTTCCGCCTTCGCTTAGACCTACGCTAAAGCTTCGGTCCACAAGAAAGCTTCGGTCTACAAGAAAGCTTCGGTGGACATGATGCTCACTGATAGACCGCGATGCTACGCATAGCTGTTAGATCGTTCGCTATGCTCACTTTTAGATCGCTCATTGCATTCGCTGTTAGAAATTAGATAAAAGACATCTTACTAATTTCTAAAGGTGTAAAACACCGTTCTAACAGCGAAGTGATCTAACCTCTCGCTTCAGCCTTATCAGAACATTCCTCCGCCTGAGCTTTCTTTCTCTTTCTCGATCTCTTTCTCGGTTTTCTTAACCGACTTTCCTTTGGAGAATCTAAAGCTGAATTCAAGGATGAACATGTTCTTTACTAATGAAACATCGTTGTCTGTGTGCATGTAAATGCCATCTGTTTCTGCATGGAACGCTTGATTGAAGTTCGCGCCAAGGTTTATTGGTAGGAAGTATCCGAACATCACACTGGCTCTTTTCTTGAGCATTGGTCGCTTGTAAAATAGCATCCAGAAATCTACATCACCTTTGTCATAACCCAGTCCGCTAATCATCTTGCTTTGCTGACGCTGGTACTTTAATCCAACTAAAGATTGAGTTTTCAAGGTCATCATGATAATGTCCACATCACCACGCCAGTCCATGAAACTATTGGTCTTGCTCGTAGAAACTACTTTAGAATGGTAGACTTCTAAGTTTGATTGGAGAATCCATCCTACTTTTTGCTTTCTAATGAATTTACTGAAGTTCATTTTACCCCCGTGCCGTTGGTATAATTCAGCATTTTCAAATCTGAAATTGAACATATTGGTAGCATCTAACTCCCCAACCTTAACAACGGTATTGGTAGAGTAGTGGGTATAAGGTTCTAGTGCTAACATTCCTTGGAACATGTTAATCCGTAAAGAGAAACGATGTGTTGTAGAAGGTGTCAAAAATGCATTTCCTGTCACTGTAATTCTTGGTGTTATTAAGCTGGTGAAAGGATTGGTATTTGCAATTGAAGGGTAGGCGCTAGACGTTCTATACTTCAACGCCATGTTTAACTTCTTGCTTGGAGCATAACGTAAATCAAACATTGGTTGGTAAATGATGTACTTCAAGGTTGTCTCTTCTACACTTGGCGAAGACGACTCAGCAGCTATTCCAAATCTTGAGCTCCATTTCTTATTCATCTTCCAAGAGAAATTAGAATAGAGTTTATGTCTCATATCGGTTAATTCAAAAGCATTGGAGAATCCTGACTCAGCTCCAGTAGTTGGATCTATAATCGTTGCCGAATAATCATTCTTCAGTTGTCTCCAGGTATTTCCATACCCAACTTGTATGCTTGTTTTGTTAGAGATGATGTGATCTAATTCCGCATAACCTCTTGTGAATTGCTTCTTATTAATTCCCACTTCTTGTCGACTATAAAAACCTTCTTGCGCTGTGGTATTCGTATAATCATCTTGGTAATTGGAGTAGGTGAAGTTTACGTTCAGCTTGGTATTCTCATTGAAATCGGCAAGCCAGAACAGGGAGTTGTACGTATTGCTATTTTTCTTTCTGATTTGTGAATCAAAGCCGTATTGCTCAATGAGTGTGTCATTAGAAAACACGGAAGTCATGTAGTCGAAATCTGTGTTGTCTTGACTCAATGGAAGCGCTTGGATATTGCTTTCGAAACTAACGATGTGCTTCGGATTGAACCGGTAATCAAATCCTATGGTGTAGTTTACATTCGACTGTAATATAATTGCATTTGGATCAGCGGTTTCAGCTAATTCAAAGATGGAAACACCATCATCATAAGATGTCTCTGATTCCGTGTAGATTTTGAAGTGCTTTCTAGAGGCGCCAGCTGCAAGGTAGAAGTTCAAATCATTTTTAGTGTAGTTGTAAGTAGCGCTAAGACCACCGATCATATAATCTAAGGTGTTCCGTTCTGGAGCTATGTCAACTAATTGCATTTGTTCCACATAGACTTCTGTACCTCTATAGTCTCGCTTAAGAATTACGTTAATGATGGCTGTATATCCTTCAAGGCCATATCTTCCACCTGGATCTCTTATGGTTTCTACTCTTACCAATCTTTCAGGATCTAAGTTTTGAATGTACTCCTGACTTTTTTCTACCCCATTCACGAGAATCATGACGTTTGCATCGTTATCTACTTTCAATGTTCCTGCATATTCATCGTAGGAGATTCCGGTAATCTTATGGAGTACATCTTTAGTAGCAGTTGCACCTTCTTTTAACTCTTCGGTTACGATTTGTACATCTTTATCTAGCTTATCGATTCTAGAGCTTCCAGCTACCTCAACTTCACCAACAGTGGTGACGTTATTTACCAGTTTAAAAACGCCTAAGAATTTATCTGTTCGATAAACCTCTGGCGCGATCGTGTCATTTTCATATCCAAAAGCGCTCACTACTATTTTATAGTAGCCTGGAGTCATTGGCAATCTGAAATAACCTTTATCGTCCGTCATTCCATGTTGGATGATGCTGTCTTTCGCATTTAAGGCAACAACATCGCTATATGGCAAACTTTCCTTGGTCTGTTCATCTTTTACTTGACCAGTTATTTCCAGGGTTTGTTGCGCATTCATTTGAAATGACGAGAGGAGGATAGGTATGGTTAGTAGGGTGATGAGTTTAAAAGGAAGCTTGATTTTCATTTGTCTATTTGGTTTTTTAGTTCTCCTTGCAGGCGATTATCGCTCCGCTTAGGTCTTAGGTTGTAATTTTTTTGCAGCGCGATACTAGGTAAAATACCCGCTGATAATTTTTCTTTAACAAGCGTTAACACATCGATTATGTAATGCTGTTTTCTATTATTTAGACGCAAGGGTAATGCACGATGTTACATTCGATACATGAACGAAAAATGAGTAGGGTTAAAGGAGCGTTTTAATGATAGCTGGAGCGGTAAATGATGGACGGTTACAGCGGCTGATGGATGTTGTTGGGTTGGATGATAGGTGCTGCATGTTAGATGTGATGCGTGATTCGGACGTCCATCATTTCTTTCCCCGACCCTAAAGGGAGGAAATGATGAACTGATGTTTCTGAAAAGTGGAGACGTTTCTGTCTATATTTTTCTTCCACCCTTAAGGGGCGGGGAAGAGAAGAAAAATTGGACAAAGATTACATATTTCGAGTATGAAACTTTATATCCTCAATCGTAACTTCCTCCATTTCAATATCAACTGTTTGACTAGCCGATATAAGAATTTGTTCCTGTCCGAGCAAGGGTGTGCCATTTTTTGCAGATATAGAAATGATAGTTGCTTCAGCGCCAAGCGGCAGTTTGGTATAGGGAGCATTATCTCCAGTGAAAGAATAATACCCATCATTCGTTAGCGTTCCACTCAAGACAATGTTATCCTTGTGGATCACCAGCATAACTGAAATCAATACATCCGAAGTGATCCCTTTTATAGCAGCCAGAATTTTTGCTTCTCCAGCATTAGGGTCATTATAATACCGATCACAATTAATCCAACCAAGCTTGGAGATTCTAAATACATTTTGAGTGAGGTGTTTAGTGATTCCTTCGTCTCTAACCTTTTGTTCAAACGCCATTTTCCGTTGATGTGCTCCAATGATCTCATCGATGGTTTTGGTGTCTAGTCCTTTATTAATAAGCTGTTGTCGTGCGTTTTTCGATTTAAAATCAACGTCAGAAAAGTCTCCTTCAATAACTCCGGTAAGTCCTTCATTTTTGAAGTTGGTTAACTTTTTCAGTAGTTCGATGTGGCTTTCTTCCCTGAGCCTCATGCGTGTGAAATCTAAACCATCAGTAAACTTTTGAAAATAGGAGAGGAGCATGGAGTCACATTTCCACAGTGGCCAATCGAGGTGTTCCAGATAGATTTGAGAAGCTGTTGAATCTCTGGTCCATGGGTACCAGCCCAAACGAGGTGGGTGATTATCATTGCTTCCGGTCATCCATTCGATTGCATTAATAGCTTTCTTTCTGGCTTCGAACTCTTTAGTAGCGATAAAAGTGTTTTGGTATTTGGGGTCTTGGAGTTTGATTGAATCCCATTTCAACCATGGGTCAAGTTTTTCATATTCACCGTCATCGTAGCTAATTCCATCTCCTCCAATCTGAGAAGTTAGGTCTAAGCTTTTAAGCGGGACTTGAATGATTTTCATTTCAGGAACGCCAGTTGATTTCCAATTGATAACTCCATCTTCATCCTGACTTCCAGTAAACATGGTGATTGGATCATTATTAGGCGCTTGCCTTAACTTCCTCATGGAAACCTGAATAGACTTGTCATTTCCAATAACTACTTGCTTGCCAGCAGCCGTTGCGTTGACGTAAATCATACCATCGGTCATTAATACTTTTCCATCTGAAACCGTTTGTAATCCAGAACGAACCGCATCTCCAATGCTTGCCACTTCTTGAATTTCGAGCTCCACTTTACCTTCGATGGTTTCACCGTTTTCATCTACAAACGTCTCTGCTTGCACGAACAACATGGTTCCGTTGGTAGTGGTAATCGTAGCATCTTCATTCCCAGGAATGCTCACGTTTTCCACGTTAGTTCTCAGCTTTTCAAACGTTCCTTGCAACTCATTATCTGGGAAAAAACTCACCGGCACCACATCTGGTTGCGGCTCAGAATCGGAGCATGATGTTAGGCCTGCGAGTATGGTTAGTATGGTTAGGTAAATTGTAAACTTCATGTGTGCTTTTGCTTGGTGGCGGGAATTTACGAATTTCATTTAGCGTATTTGCCAAGCAAGCAGGTTGAGGTTAGATCGTTCGCTATGCTCACTGTTAGAACGCTCGCTGCACGAGCTTTAGAAATTAGTTGGCTGAACTGTCACTAACTTCTATAGGTGTGCAACACCGATCTAAAACGAAGATTTTAAATCTGAGTGTTCTAGAAAAAAGAATGTCATCCTGAGCCGTGAGCCTTTGGCGAGCGAAATGTCGAAGGGCGAATACGTAAAACGCCCTTCGACATCTCTTTGCTTCGCAAAGGCTCAGGATGACATTGTTTAAAAGGGGAAAGAGTGTTCATCATTTCATTTCCCCCAACCCTAAAGGGAGAAAATGATGAACTTTGTTTCTGGAAAGCGCAGATTTTTCTAGCTATATTTTTCTTCCACCCTTTAGGGCGGGGAAGAGAAGAAAAATAGCCTTTACGAATTAGCGACAATATTTTACTTTCTCCTTATCTTCGAATCATGAAAAAAACACTAATCGCTATTCCAGCAATAGCCCTAATGATCGGATGTGGATCCGTAGAAATTGATCTACCAACAAGCGCAGATAACCCGCTTGATCATGTAGAACAAACAGAACCAGAACCAACAGATGAACCAGAACCGGTAGTAGACGAGGTTGTAGAAGCAGCAACTATCTACGAGCAAGGTTTCGACACTTTCAAAGAAGCTGTAAAAAATAAAGACATCCAAGGCGTAAGCGCATTTGCAAGTTCAGATGCAATCGATGCAGAAGAAGTACTAATGTATTTCGGAGATCAAGAATTCATGGATAAACTGATGTCAATGACCTATGCTGATTTAAGAACTGAAGAGTCAGATGCAGGAGTTTCTATGGTATGTAGCGTAAATGTTTCAGGAGAAACGGATGGGGAAGTGTTTGAAAGCGCTGTTATTCTTTACTTCAGCGAAGCAGAAACTGGTTTGTTATTAGATATGGTAATGACCGCGGGATAGGTGCCGCGATGCGGCAGATCGCGTTGCTGAAAGATCGCTCTTTTCAAGAGCTGAAAGATCGCTTCGCTTTAGATCGCTCATTGCATTCGCTGATAGAAATAGAAATTAGAAAGCCTTTCCGATTGGGAGGGCTTTTTTATTTCGTACCTCAAACCTCATCATTCCCTTATTCGATGTTCTAATGTTCGATGTTCATCTGTACCATTTACACATAGCTGCGTTATACTAACAAATCCGCCAGCTTTCATCAGGTCTTTCAACAGTATTAACCTAGCTCGTGCATGCGCGCGAGCGACCTAAAACTCCCGATGATGAAAGCACTAACTCTCATACTCTGTATTCTCTCAGTAGCAGCCTTTGGCCAATCTCCTTCGGGAATTGAAATAGAAATCAACGAAACTCATTTAGTGATTAACTATGAGGAAGAAAGAAAAAGTAAATCGATTAACGAACCACATAAAATTCCAATTGAGAAAATAATATTGGGAGAGGCTGGGTTGAAGAACTTGGAAAAAGATCCAAAGAAACCATTGCAGGCGCATAACATGAACTTCAGAATGCTAGATAGTTTGATTTGGAAAAGGTGTAATGTGTTTCGGTTAAAAAACAATGTGGCGCTGGCGAAGTGGGATGAATCCATTCATAAAGGATCTAAGCACCACAGTTATTATCAGAAGGAAATAGGAGGGTTGCAACATGGGGAAACTAAATACATGGCCACCCGAAGAGAACAACAAAAGCATTATCGGAATGTATATTCGGGAGCAGCTGAAATCTGTTTGTATAATTACATGCAGATAGGGCATATCACTTACAAAGAAGCGGCCGACAAGATTGTACAGCAATGGATTGATTCTCCAGGGCACAATGCAATTATGCGTTCTAAAGCTTACGAGTACAATTCGTTTGGGACCATCATCGATTTCAAAAAAGAGTTCTTAGTGAATTCATTCATGCTAAAGAAGTTTAACCCAGCACTCTTGGCAACAATTAAAAACAAAGTGCCATCAGCTATTGATAAATTGGATTACAAACCTAGAAAATCAATGCGGGTGTATAGCACAGGGAATTTCACTTGGGGAAAGATAGAAGGGAAGGAGCTCCGAGCTGTGGCCGATTTACCAAAACCAACTCCAGCAACAGAAGTTACCAAACCAGATCCAAAACCAATCACCGCATCAGCTATTACAATAACTGAATCAACGGTGGTCCGCAAGAAGCCCGCTCAGAATAAAGGGAAGTTGCAGCGGCAAGCGAATAGGAGAGCGTTTAAGAGAAAGGTTAGAGGGAAGTTTAGGAGGATTTTTAGAAAGTGAAAATCAGATCGCGATTTAGAATCGCTGAAAGATCGCTTTCACCTTCGTTTAGACCTTCACTTAGACCTTCGCTAAAGCTTCGGTCTACGAGAAAGCTTCGGTCTACAAGAAAACTTCGGTGAACAAGCCGCTTTTAGATCGCTCATTACATTCGCTATTAGAAATTAGGTTAGAAACTTTCTTCAACGATCATCGATCACCAAACATCTAACTTCCTTACTAATTTCTAAACCTCAACATTCCTTGTTCGGTGTTCTAATGTTCGATGTTCCCCTTAAATGCTTTCTTTCAAAGTAGCTTTCAATCCATCCGTGGTAGTCTCCTTCAGGTCTAGATCTACCGAGAACTTTTCCGAAATCGTAATGTTTTCCATTGCGAAATATGGGTTACCAAGTTTGTAGGCTGTGGCCATGAGCGTGGCTTCTTGTCCGACTGGGAGGACCATTTTCTCATCATCATTTCGAGCGAAACTATAGCTTCCGTTTTTCATTTGGTATCCGTTGAGGTATACGTTCTTGTCTTTGAAAATGAGGGAAACGTAAACCGTATTGAAGGCAGAGTCGTTCTTTACGTTGGTAGCAAACTCTACTTCTTGATCTCGTTCATCTTTTCGTAATTTATCGATGTTGGTCCAGCCGAGGTTGTTCATGGAGAAGATGTAATTGGTGTTCGGATCTGTTACAAATGTGTTTCTCCCTTTAGGCGCTAATACTTCTTGAACAATTCTACCGTCATCGTATCTGGTGGTGATGATGGTGATTGGTTCTGATGTATGATACTTGATCATAATCTCTGTGCCTCTGTGCTTCACCAATTTGTTTTTTGATTTCCATAGATCGGTGCTCCACAGGTAATCGAAGAATTTGTCCATCTCTTCTTCCGAGTAGATTGGGTTTGGAGTATACCATACGGTGTATTGCTGCCGCTGCTCGGTTTTAACTTTCTTGTTTAAGGTAGATTTCGGATCGGTCCAATTCATGTTTCCACATGGAGTATCTTCTGAATTACAAGGTTCCGCTGCATAGATCTTCATTTTCCGATCTACTTCTTCGGTTGGAACGGCCACACCGATAGACTTATTACTGCTCATGCTTATTTCTTTTCCATCTGCCGAAGCATTGATGTAAACCATACCGCCACTTTCCAAGATTTCACCATCTGTTGTCGTGATGAGGTTGCCCATCACCAGGTCCATCTTATCGAAGGCTTCTTTTATTTCTACTTCAACTGCTCCTTCAATGGCATCTCCATTCTCATCTACAAAAGTGTTCTCAAAGATTCTAAATACCGTTCCGTTTTCTCCAACCAGCGTGGTGTCTCTATCATTTGAAATCGTATGAAGCTGAGCTGAAATTTGATCGGTAGAATAAACCTGTTCAAATAAGTCGGTAGCATTTCCAAGGTCTGGCGCTTCTTTTTCTTCAACTGCACAACTGGTTAATAGCGCGATACCGACAACGGCAAATAAGAATTTCTTCATCTGGTAAGAATTAGGTGGTTCTTTCTAAAGATGAAGAAATTGGGGAGAGTTCACAATTTTAGACGGGGGAATTAACAAATGTTGGGAGGGGGTGAAGAAAGGTTGGTGCATAAAAAAGCCCTCATCTATGTTAGGAGAGGGCTTTAGGCTATATGTTTATGCTTATTACTTTTTCTGTTTCAAGTCTGGCTTCTTTTCATCTTTACCGGCTAACTCAAACATGCTTACACCAATCCCAAGACCAAGCCATGGTTTTGCATGGTATCTCCAATTATTTCGGCTAGATGCGGATAACAAGTCCATGCCTCCAAAAATGCCAATTGTAAAGTTGTTCCTCAGTGTTACAACTAGTCCGATGCTTGAATAGAATGCAGGAACATCTGTGGCTTCTTTAACCATGGCAAAAGTCGATAGGCTATCAATGGTAACTGAGCTTATGCCTCCACTTAACAGAAGAGTATATTTATTATCATCTTGATACTTACTAAACCTTCCTGATCCACCAACTGCCGCCCCGAAGGATACATCGCTTGTAAATTCAAAGGGATTCATGCGGAGCTTTACGGGGATGATTAAAGGGCCAGCGACAGGTTGCATTCGCACACTATAAAGCTTAAAATCTGTAGTATTGCTTGCTAAAATATTCGCTTGGACTTTTAAATAAGAAGTGCCTGTTGTACCTCTGTACTTAGCGTCAAACGCGGTCTTTTTCGTTGCATCGGCTTTATTATGTGCTTGCCATACTTGAATAATGTAATAGTCTTTATTTCCTTCTTCAATTTCGAAAAGAACTGTGAACCGAATTTTCGCATCAATTATTATGTCAGTAGCAAGGCCAGTTATGCCTTTAATGTCACATGGTGTTCCATAAATGGCAGTTGTAGAAATTCGATAGGAAGGAACGCTTACATCATCTTTGGATTTAATCGTTGGGCCAGAAGCTGGAGCGGGTGTGGAGGTTGGAGCTCCTCCAGCTGGTTGGGCCAGAACGGAGCAAGAAAGAAATACAGCGGATAGAATAAACAGACTTTTATAGATCATAATGCTAGTTGTTAGATTTCACACAAACGTAGATGTTGAACTGACTTAATCCTATAGGTCTTAATACCTGTTTTCACTAGTTAAAAGACTGGGTTTTCTGACTTATGTACAAGTTGTTGAAAGATATTTGAATCATTTAACTATTGACCACTTACTTTTATCAATAATCTACGACTGTGGTCCGGTTCGGTCATTATCATATAAAAGTTAAAATGAGATTTAAAAAAGTAACGTTTTGTTTAGTTTTGACTCTTGCGTCATGTCAAGCGAAATCACAAATTTTCCCCGATACGTTTAGAGGGCTTGAAGTGATTCCTTATTTAACACCTAAATCAGATTCAGAAAACTTAGCAATAAAAAAGTTGCTCGAGAAAGAATATAGTTTAGAAGCAGTTTTAGATAGAAGAGCAAGGGGTGTCGATTTTAGGAAATCGATTCATTTAATTTCAAACCCTAGTATGATTTCGGTTAAGGCTTCTGATCAGGCAATCCAATTAGATAAAGCCTACCAGAAAAAAGACTACATATTAAATTTAGATGCCAGGGTTCCAGTAACAATCGGTGGTAAAAGATGGTCAAGGAAAAGTGGAGTTCATTCCTTTCAACTTTTCCCTGAATTTAAAGTGAGAATATTTAATGATGACCCTGCATTTAATGATACTTCCTTACCTGTTAGAACTCCTAGTTATATGGGAGGACTTAATTATTTCTTTGCTCCGTCTTGTTTTTGGAAGCGGGATGCCGAAACGGATTTTTTAAAATTTAAATATGTTTCTCTACAAGGATATCATCATTCAAATGGCCAGGATGGAGATGAATTTAATACTGATGGAAGTATTAATGTTTATAACGGAAATTTTGGGGAACAAATAGTTTTAGTTGGAATGATTGGGGGAGTTAAGGAAACTACTATAAATCGAGATTTTAAAATTAGTAGTTCCCACCAACCTAAGGCGAGGACCCAGTCAATACATGATCATTCCATTTCTAATTTAATTTATTACTGGAAGATGAGTTTCGAGTTTCATGAGAAAGAAGCATTGACCAGTAAAGCATTTTTACAATATAATTTATACGGTAGAAACCGAATTAAAGGTGAGTTTGGCTGGTTGCTTACACCTCTTTATCGAGATTTGATCAAATCAGGAAACAAGTATATTGCAGTTACGAAAACTGAGCAAAAAGAAAAATTCAGATTGATATTGAATTTCAGCTACATTACCGATGTGCAATATTCAATAGGAGATATGAATTCACAAGAACGCATGTCATACGGGCGTTTTGATAAGCGCTTAAACCTTTATGCAACTTTACATTATCGCATGCCAGGAGCGCCTCATGCAGGTTTGTTTCTTCAAGCTGGCTACTGGGGGTCTGACGACTATAATATCTATTTCCAGCAAAGTTTAGTTCATATTCGAGGCGGAATATCAATTGGGTTTTTCAAGTATCCGACAAAAGGAGATTTATAACTAGTGCTATCAGAATTTTTCTATTAACTTTTAGTTTTAGTGAAAATTAAAACAAGAGACATATTTTTTATTGCTGGAGCTATTCTTCTATTGGTGATGATATATCTCTTTATAAAAGAAAACGAAAGAAGTAATCGACTCGAAAGAATTGCAGCAAGGGCAATAGGGGAAAGAGATTATTATAAAAAGTCATATTTAAATCAGCTTGAAACCAAGCTAATTGAAACGGATGCACCTCATGATTTATTGAAAGAATTAGAAGGTTTGAAAGTTCATTTTGAAAATGTAGACACTCAAATTCACAAGCAGATAAATACTGTAATGAATCTATTAACTGACGGTTATAAGGAGAAAGCCATTTTCGATCTTTCGAAAGTAATTGAAAATATACTTAAACATTCTTACGAAAAAGTAGAAAATACCAAGTGTAAAATGAAGTTTTATAAACTTTTGGAATATGCTGTGAAACATGACTGGATTAGCCAAGAAGAGCATCAATTTGCAAAGGCAATTAAAAAAATTCGCAATAACGAAGGGCACCAACTTAATTCAGAGGTTGATTTAAAAGACGCCTCTACGGCAATTCTATCTGGGGTTAAAATCATTTATCATCTCCCCAAATTATCTTCCCTGTCCCCTCTGAAATAAAGTTCAATTTCGACACAAATGAAAATACTTGTTAACCCCATAGATGCGTCCATTGAGGAAGCTATTGATGAAAGTTCATTTATAAATATTGCAGTACCTTTTTTATCAGCTCACACGGTAAAACGGTTGTTTGATAAGGGTAAACTTAAATCAACATATCCGAAGCAAATATTAATTAAGCTGGATGACCGGCATAGTATTACTTACGATTTAGATGCAGTAAAACACTTGCTGTCATGCGGCTTTGAAATTCGTTTTGATAATTCAATACATCTTAAGTTGTATATTTTAGGAAGTCAAGTATTTATATCATCAGGCAACTTGACCGAAGGTGGATTTAAAAACAATTTTGAGCTCACCGTACGGACGACCGATAAAGAAAGCGCGGTTTCCCCCATTTTTGAGATGTTATGGAGTAAAAATGAAGCTAACAAAGTCACAATAAAATATGTACAGGAAAACTGGGGTAAATATCTGCTTTTGAAAAAGAAATTTCCAAAAGATAAAATGAGTTCCCCTGTGATAAATGTCCCATCGCTTTTGCCTTCTGAAGAGAAGTTAATAGAGACTGTTCTTAATGATCAACGTGATTGGGGTTGGCATTATAAGATGACGGGATTTGTGCAGAAAAAACGGAATAATTTTGCTAACAAATTAAAAACAAAAGGTTTTAAACAAGAATACTTTTATGCACCCGAGGGGGATAAGAATAGAAAGACATGTTTGTTTTACGAGTTCGTGTATGGGAATGAAGAAAAATTAGCAGGAACAGGTTTGAGAGAAGCCCAGTTCAAAGATGTATTTACAGATCCGAATTTTGATCGAATATTATTTTATTTATTTCCTCAACATAAAAGTCCAGATATTCTATGGAATTTTGAAGATAAATCTGAATATTTACTTTTCTGCAAGGGCTTATTTGAATTTGACGTGAGATCCTTTAAAGAAGCCCTTCCTGTGAGATTAGCAAACTATTTTTATCCAGATCATTTCCTGCCAATTTTTAATCTAACTCATTTAGAACAGATTTGTAATATTCTCGGATTTGAATGTTCTGCTAAGGATCGAGCCACTCGTTTGTGCGAATTTAATTTGTTTCTAAAAGAGCGTTTAATTGATTTACCGTTTAACAGTTTTGTGAAATCAACAATTCTGTATCGGCTACTTTATGTTCTAAAAGTGAAAAAGGAGATTGAATTACATGGATCTTTAAACATTGAAAAGTACATTGCCTCTCAGCGTAAAGAGTGGGTTAGAAACAATATGATTGAAGGTCTTAGACTGATTAAGGAAATTGAGAGGGAGTAATTCAAATCCATTGTTTGTAGTTTTCACTAAATAATTGTCAGATGTACAAAATCTGTGCTTAGATTTGATCTGTCCGTAAATCTGTCCGTAAAAATTTAAAGCATGGCAACAATCAATTTCTACCTCGATAAAGAAGATAAAAAAGGCTGTTCTCCGATTCACTTAAGAGTGAATGGTGATGGTATCCAAGTAAAAGTCGCAACTGGGGAAAAAGTAAAGTCGGAGTATTTTGATAAGGATACGCAACGGGTTACAAAGCTTGATAAAAGTCATGCACAGATTAACTACCACTTGGATTTTTTGTTTAAACAAACCGATGAATTGGTAAATGATTCTGTCCATAAAAAGCATTCGATCGCACAGCTGAAGAAAAAGATTACTGCTCTAGTTAAGGCCTACAAAGAAGGTAATAAAGTGCAGCTTATCAAAGAACAGGTTCCTCTTTACGGCAAGCAATTCACATTTGTAGATTTATTTGCAGGTGCTGGCGGATTTAGCGAAGGATTCTTACAAGCAGAGGTAGATAATAAGTATTTTGATTTTGTTGTTGGGAATGACATTAATGAGAATTGTGAGTTGACCCACGTTGTTAGGTACAATCATCAGCTTGGGTTGGATGCAGAGTTTTTGTGTCAAGATATAACTGAGCCAACTTTTTTATCCAACTTGATGGAAAAGATCAATGGGAAATCTATTGATGTAGTTTGTGGAGGCCCTCCTTGTCAAAGTTTCAGTTTAGCTGGAAAGAGAAAGAAATTTGACAAGAAAGACGATTTGTTTTCAAATTATCTTGAAGTAATCAAAATTCTAAGACCTAAGTACTTCATAATGGAAAATGTCAAAGGCATTTTGACAAAAGAGAAAGGAAAAATAAAGGAGCTTATACTTAATGAAATAAATTCTATTGTTGATATTAAGGAGCTGCCTAAACTAGTAAGGTTTGTCAAGAGCTTAAAAAAGCTTGGCCAGATAAATGATTTTGTTTGTGATTCCATAATTAAAAAAATTGGGTTCGAAGGTGAGACTTCGGATGGACTAAATAATTTAAGAACCTCATATATTAAATCTGTCGAGTCTAGGTTTCGAAAGCTTATTCCAGAAATTGCTGATTACAAAAAAAGTAAGACAGATATTCATATTAGCACGATTAGACATGGGTTTAATATGTTGGAAAGAAGTGCAAAGTGGGCTGAGTTGCGGGCGTCTATAATTAAGGAGAAGGACCAATGTAATATAGATAATGACTATTTCGTTGATGGGTTTGTTTCTTTTATTGATTCGTTAGATGAGAGACAAATAATTAATAAAATTGAAAAAGCATTTGGATCATTAGCTGTTCCAGAAAGTCACATGTTAGTTGTTTCTGAAATATTAGATTCCTTGTCCGTGTACGTTGGATCTTTTGATGACCTTATGAAGTCTTTAGCAAATAAAGTTACCGTCAAGCAAAGGCTGGATTTAGAAGAGTTGGTATCCGGGTTAAGACTGTATAAGATTGAAGCCCCTTTTGTGGCAAATTCTTCGAACTATGGGGTGCCTCAAAACAGAGAACGGGTTTTATTCATTGGATGTAGAAAGGATCAAATTTTTATTGATGATGTCCCTGCTACGGTTAAAGCAGAAGATAAAGTATCTGTTTTTGAGGCTCTTTATGATCTGGACTTTATTGGAAATAATCAGCATTTAAGAGATTACTCTATCGTCAATATTGATAAGCAGTTTAATGGAACAGCTAAAGAAATGAAACAGTTAGTTTCCAGTAGAAGTGTAGACGGTACAAAAGCGACTAGTGGAAAGTCTTATGCAGAATGGTCTAAAGGCGGCAGATTAAATAAGTTTTATGAGCCACGGTTAACAAGTCCATTTTATGTCAGATCCAATACAGATCTTGTAGGTGGGAATAAGGTATTTAATGTGCTACACAATCATAAAACCAGCAATCAAAATAAAGATGTTGTAAAAAGGTTAAGCGTTATCTTAAAATCGGGTACTTATAAGGAAGCTCAGTCTAAACTTAAAAAAATTGGACTATCTTCAAATAAACGAAATTATAACGTCCTTAAGCCATCCGGTCAGAGCCCAACGGTTATGACAATTCCTGATGATTATATACATTATAATTCTCCAAGGGCGTTAACCGTAAGGGAAATGGCTAGATTGCAGTCTTTCGATGATTCGTTTGTGTTTCAAGGGAAAAGATCTACTGGAGGAAATAATAGGAAAACGGAGGTGCCCCAGTACACATTGGTAGGGAACGCAGTTCCTCCATTGATGGCCAGGGCTGTGGCGATGGAAGTTTTGAAAAATATAAAATGAGAAGTCTAACTGAATTTGAAGAAAGTAAAATAAAAGTACTTACTGAAAATTCAGTTTCACTAACTTTAATAGAGCCGACTGAAAATGGACTTAAAAAATCCATAATGGATGCAACTGGTTCAGTTAGAAATTATCTTAAAACCTGTGCAGTTCATGATTATTCTGATCAATCTCAAGGGCCAGATCATAAAATTATTGTTGACAGCATAATTTATGGGAAACAAGAAGTTTTTCACTCAAGAGCTTCACTTTATAGGCCAAACACTAAAAAGGGAGACCCTAGAATTTGGTTTTCTGGGTTAACAAAACACGCAGCTCCAAATGAGCTAATAGCGTTAATATGTTATAACGGAACTATACATGTTTTCAACTTAACTGAACTACCAGTTGAAGAATTGATCGCTTCCGCAGTATTAAACCCTCTAAAAGAACTTGTTCAGGAAATAAATGGAATCGAAACCGCTGTAGCTAACGAGTTATTGTCAAAACTAAAAGAAGTAGCCAGCAGAGGTCCAATTCGTTCGATGGTAGACGCGGATACATCTGTCGGCAGAACTTTAGAAACCGCTTTGGGTATTGAAATTAATTCATCGAAACAGCCTGATTACAAGGGGATTGAATTAAAATCTTTCAGGTCAAAAAAAGGAAACCGAAAAACGCTTTTCGCCCAAGTACCGGATTGGAATCAAAGCAACTTCAAAAGTTCTTCTGAAATTTTAAATGCGTTCGGTTATTGGAGAGAAGAAGATTTTAAATTATACTGCACCGTTTCCGCTACAACCAGAAATTCTCAAGGTCTCTCACTTAGGGTAGATACGGAATTGAATTATTTGGTTGAAAACTCAGACCAAAAAGGAGTAGGGGATTTTGTTGTTTGGACATTAGAAAAACTACATGCAAGACTTCTAGAAAAACATAAGGAAACGTTTTGGGTTGCGGCACAGAGTATTCGAATAGATGGACAAGAATATTTTCAATATGAAGAAGTTGAACATACCAAAAAGCCCATAGTTACACAGTTCGATATTCTATTGGAGCAAGGTGCTATTACATTGGATCATTTGATAAAAAGAAACTCAAGAGGACGGGTCGTGGAAAAGGGGCCATTATTTAAAATCAAACCGCAAAGTTTGGGTTATTTATTTCCCCCTAGTACAATTCATAAATTGTTCTAACTTAGACTCATTTCTTACAAATAAACCACCTGTCTAAATGACGGTTGACGAATTCAAACAATACTGCATTGATCTTAAACCAGACATGGTTGTGCAAAAGTATGTAATTGAAGGAGATCCATTTTTTTTTAACCAAATCAGAAAAGGAGAGGGCTTCAATTTTAAGAAAGATTTATCTTCTATTCTTGGTATTCATATACGTGACGTAGTAATCGTTGGATCAGGGAAGTTTGGGTTCAGTTTAAAACCTGAGAAAGCGGATGAAGGGCTGTATTTGTACAGAGAGTTTGATTATCATTTTAATAACAAACTAAAAGAGGAAAAATCGGATCTGGACATAGCCATAGTCTCTTCATTTCTATTTGACAAGGAGCTAGTTAATTTATACAATCATACCGGGTATTACAAAAATATTTGGAGCGAAAGGAATGCGTTTGGAAAATATGTATTAAAAGGAAAACTAGCAATAAGATTTTTACCGTTGGAATTTCAATTGACCAAGGAAATAGCAGAAGTGCAAGAGAAATACCAAATGGAATATGGGAGAGAAGTGAACATTGAAATCTACAAATCTTGGCATTTCTTTGAGACTTATCACCGTGAAAATATTAAGAACATTCAAGTTAATTTATTGAGATAATGAAATTAAGTTCAAGCATACCATCCACAAGCGTTAAGCTGATTGATTTATACAATAAAATCACAGCTGGATCATTAATCCTAGGTCCTGATTTTCAAAGAAAGTTGGTGTGGAAAAAGCAACACAAGTTTGCCTTTATAGATACTATATTGATGAATTTCCCTTTTCCTGAAATATATATAGCCAGTGACGAATTGGATATTTCATCTCTCCAATCAAAAGAGCTCGTGGTGGATGGAAAACAACGCCTATCTACTATAGTTGATTACATTCAAAATCGAAATGATTTTCAAAATCAAAATAGAATCACCCCTTTTGATGACCTTGAAACAAGCGATAAAAAGGAATTTCTTAATTATTTGATAACGGTTAAGGATCTTAAAGATATAGGGCAAGATAATATAATTGAAGTATTCAAAAGAATAAATAGTACCAACTATTCATTAAACTCAAATGAAATATTGAACGCAGAATTTGGTGGTGGTGAATTCGCAATTTTTTGCAAGCAACTAATTGATAAGGAGTATCTGATTACGGAAAAAGAAACAAGCATTTTAGTTACTGAAGGAATTAGAAATGACGTTGCTGATTTCTTCGAGAATAATGCAATTTTCTCTGGCAACGACATTAAGCGAATGTTTGATTCACAGTATTTAATGTTAATTGTTTCAACAATTTTAGAAGGATCATATTTTGGGCGAAGCTCAAAGATTAATCATTATTTAGAAAAATACAATGATGAATTTTCTAATTATCAAGATATTCTAAATAAGATTCTGAACTCTATTAAGATTGTACAGAGCTTTAAATTTTCACCTGGTAGTTATTGGTTTAACAAAGCTAATTTATACACTTTATTGGTCGAGTTTAATGATCAGGCATCTGAAGAAATTGATCTGGAACGTCTAGAATTAAGTCTTATTGAATTAGAAAATAAAGTGGATTTGTATTATTTAGGGAATGAGGATGATCTAGAAACCTTAACTGCTGATGAAAAAAAATATTTCGAAGTTGCCAGACAAGGCAGCCACGAATTAGCTGCAAGAGAGCATAGAGGTGCTGTGATAAAAAATCTTATTCTAGAGGCCAAAGTCCAGAGTACTAATACTGGAACAGACTCCGATTTTTATGAATCAAATTTGAAAATGCTTGAAGATCTAGAAAATGGGTATGCTATTTTACATTTGACAGAAACTGGGTTGAAAAAACATATTCTTGACGCGGTTTCAAACTTAAGAGAATATTTAATGGCGCTGGGGATACACGATTATTCAACTCAGCAGTATGGACCAGATCATAAAAAAGTACTTAAAGGATTGCTAATTAAAAAAGATGATGAGCAAGTTGAAACTGATATTTCTTTTTATAGATCAAATGGAAGAGGAGATTATAGAATGTGGATAGGAAACCTAAATGATTTTGCTGACTCGGTTGATGATATTGCTCTTACAGTTAAGAAAGGAAAAGTCAATATCTATAATTTAACTAAACTGAACTATGGTAAATAGAACCATGGAAGGCCCGAAACAAAATATGAGCATGCATAGGTTTTCACTGGACAATTACGGGTTAATTCAAATTATTTAAGAAAAGAGATTTAAAAGCAATGAAAAAAGTTATAATAGTTATTTTGATCTTATTTTGTGTGGCTGGGGGCGTTTACATTTATTTGATCAATACTGGCCATACGAATGAATCACTTCTTAACACTCCAAATAAAATTGCCTTAAGCGTCAAATGTGGAAGCGTTGAAAATGCTTTGGTGACCTCAACTGTAAATGTCAGAGTTAGTAATAGCTCAAATCGAGTTCATAAAGGAGTGACGATCAGAATTGTAGCCTACGACAAAAAAAGAAACGTTGTTAGAGAAAAAGAAACTGTGTTTTTAAGACCATTGCCAAAACATGGAAGCCTGTCTAAAATAGTAACATTACCAGCAAAAACTAAAACTTGTGATTGTGTGGTGTTAAGATCTACAACACCGTAATTTGTAATTAGTCTATTCAGCCTATGCAACCTACTCCATGCCATGAAACAAAGAATAAATTAATTAAGAATTAAGGATTAATTTTTTTTGATCTTCAAATTCCTGTTGAGTTAAGATTCCATCGTCTCTTAACTTAGCAATTTTTCCTAGTTTCTCGTATTTATCATCCGTGTTTGATAACGGTTCTTTGTCAGTTATTCGCTGTTCATCCTGAGTTTGAGTGCTATTTACTGGATGTACATTTTGATCAATTAAAGTTTCATTTACAGGCTGCTTCTTTTTCTTTTTGATTGATTTCACGATCATAATTGGTACAACAATACATGCGGCTATAAAGGCAAGAATAAGTAGAAGCATGACGAGCCCATAAATTCCCATTTTATTTACAATAAGTTGGTCTAGAATTATCATTTCTATAGTTTTAAACTAAGCTAATGATTTTCAAACTATTTAAAGAAGAGATATTTGCAGAGGTACTTAATTCGGTTTTCAAACAAATTGTTAAGGTTAAGATGATTGTTACAACTAATCTTCCAAAACTCCCTAACTTCATTCCATGAACCTGCGTATCCTCCTAATCCTCTCCATCTTCACCCTCTCAACCTTCACCTCCCAAGCTGACCAACTCTCCTGGATCCGCAAACCAGCAGCAGAAAAAGCTGTGGCATTCCTCGAAAAACAAAAGCAAATCATTCTTTACTGTGCTTGTTGTGAAGGAGATCCAAAGACCAAGGTGAAGCTGACTGATGTGTATTATGAAAAGGCAGAACCAGATAGTCCGAATTCGCCTTTTTACAAGGTGGTGGTGAAAGGAACGAATGTAGCAACAGATGAAAAGGTAGATGAGTCGATAGATCTGGCTTATGCTTGGGTGAAGGTAAAGGGTGTTGCAAAGAACTTAGGTTGGCACTTGGACATGACCTGTGATCCTTGTTCGCCTTCGTTTAATTGGGAAACGAATGAAATCGTTTTAGCTGTAGCGAAAGGAAAATATAAACGGAATGATAAACTGGCATTCGAAAATAGTTTTCTAAAGATCAAAGAAGCAATGGAAAGGGAAGTTGGGTTTTCCCGTTCGAAATTTGAAAGTAGAACTACCTTGTTTAAAGTAACTAGGGTGGTGGTAGAAGCAGATTATCATGCTAAGTCCATCATCATCCATCATTATGGAGGCAAGATCGAGCAGCGGTATTCCTTTAAACTGGAAAAAGTAAAGGAGATCACGATGAATCAAGGAGGGCTCGTGATTAAAACCAAAGAAGATGGGAAAATCACCAAAGAGGAGTTTGATGATACCGAATTGAAATACCGAATGTTTGCGGCCTACGTCCAAATTGAAACAGGTGATTTGGACATTAAGCTGCAAAAGCATTTCAATGTCTTGCTCGAAACCTACGCTTCCATGCCAAAAGAAATGAAGGAAGCACCGATGGGCCCTCAAGAAGTTGTAGAGGTAAATACCATTGAAGAATTTTTTGAAGCAATTGGACCTAACAAGCACATTGTTATGAAGGGTGGAAAAACCTATTATATCTCAGATGTTGAAGATAAACGAACAACAACCTACGTTTCGTGGCACAAAAGATATGATGGCTTTGAACCACATATTTCTGGAGTAAAGAACATGACCATTTCATCTGTAGATACAGCTCGTTTCCTAACAGAACCTAGGTATTCGTGGATTATGAAATTCGAAAAATGTAGCGATCTAAGTTTTAAAAATTTGGTATTCGGACACACAATAGGGGGCCAATGCACTGGCGGTTGTTTGATGTTTGATCGCTCTTCCGACATTTCATTTGAACACTGCTCGCTTTTCGGCAGCGGTACAGAAGGCCTTAGATGCGAATACGTATCGAACCTCACGTTCAAAAGATCCCTCATCTACGAATGCACCTATGACTTGCTCAATCTTCAAGAAAGCAAAAACCTAAAATTCATCCAAAGCACCTTCCGAGATACGAAAGGCTATAACCCCGTTCAAATCAAAGCCTGCGATAGCGTCACCTTCTCTCAATGCGATTTCATAGACAACGCATCGATCTCTGAATTTAGTCCCTACCTTTTCAAAGTCGGCCCAGAAACCAAAGCTGTCTTCTTCTATGTCTGCAATTTCATCGGCAACAAGACCCCAAAATTCATGAACAAAATCGAGAAGTTTGAGGGCAAATATCAGGTGGATATGGATGGCTGCTCCGTACAGGATAATTCTTTCGACACAAAGAAAGAAGAGCTTAAGGAGTAAGGGAATATCGAACATTAGAACACCGAACAAAGAATATCGAGGGTTAGGAAGTTTGTTATTGACGAACAAAGCTGGGCCTTTGTCAAACATCATTTCATTTCCCCGTCCCTAAAGGGAGGAAATGATGCACGTTCCTCTTCCCGAAAAGCGCGAGTTTATGCCGATCTTTTTCTTCCACCCTTTAGGGCTGGGGAAAGAAGAAAAAGATGTTTCGAGTAAGGTTAGGTCTTAGCGATTCCGCTGAGACTCAAAACGGAACGTTAGAGAGTCTGTGAGGCTCGAAGAGACCCGCAGCCGAGCTTATGTTCTGTGAAGACTAGAAGTGGAAAGAGCGCGAGCCAGATTGAGAACGCTCATTGCGTTCGCTTTAGTTCGTTCGCAAGCTCACTGTTAGATCGCTCATTGCATGAGCTTTAGAAATTAAAACCTACACACTGCCACTTATTTCTAAAGCGAAGCGTTCTAAAGAACAGCTTGATGTTCGTTCTAATTTCTGACCTTCACCTTACCAATAATTCCCCTAAAACAACCTTTAACTAAATGTCTCACCATTAACGAAACAACTCCGCAAAAACGCTCGTTTCCAATACTGTATAAAACGAATCTAGCCCATTAGTTGAAAGCAAACACAATCATTATAAACTATCACTCGATAGCCGATCGAGCGAACGTAAATGGACACGTAGATCCAATCTACTCCATAGACGCAGAGCGATTTGAAGCGCATCTAAAAGTGATCCAAGAATCGGGAAGGGAAGTGGTAACGTTAGAACAATTAGAAAATGGTTTAACTCCCAATAAAGAATACATCTGCTTAACATTTGATGACGGCCATACCAGTGACATGATCACGGTTTTCCCATTGCTTGAGAAATATGAGATGAAAGCTTCTTTCTTCGTCTCACTGCTGAATTGTAATGAAAACGATAAGCGCTGGGAAGCATATAAAGAATTCGCAGCACAAGGACATTGCATTGGAGCGCACAGCATTGCTCACAATTACCTGACCTCACTTTCTCCTATAAAGCAACGTACGGATCTAAAAATATGCAAGTCGATTATTGAAAACAAGATTGGTCAGAAAGTAAATTTTTACGCACTCCCAGGAGGGAAATTCTCTTTAGCAACTGTTGAAATTGCAAAAGAAGAAGGCTATTCAGGATTGCTTACTACCCAGTTCGGAATGACAAATTCTGATGCATTACCGTACTTACTTAACCGCTATAATGTTAAGCGTAAAACATCGCTAGCTGAATTCAAAGCTATTATCAAGGGAGACGAACAAACATTGAGAAACTTCACCCGATCTGCTAAGGTAAAAGCGAGTATCTCCAAAGTAATGGGAGATAAATTAACCGATCGTGTCAACTATCTAATCCATTCATGATTGAGTTAAGCTACTATATCGTCCTGGCCATTACTTTAATCCCGATGCTGATTTATGGATTTCTACTCAAGTTTTCCAAAAGAAATAGCGCGGAGGGAAATGTACTAAACGAGAACTCAGAGCGAAGCGATCACCGACCAGCGGGAGGTAACAAAGTAAAGGTATCGGTGATCATTCCCTGTTACAATGAAGCTTTTGGTATTAAAAGGAAAATAGATTGTTTCTTAAGTCAATTTGCTGAAATAGGAATGGCCTCTTTTGAAATAATTGTTGTTTCGGATGGATCCACGGATGGAACGAATAAAGTGTTGAAATCCTTTGCGGAGAATCAGTTCGTTCGTCCAATTTATTTGAATCAACGACAAGGGAAGGCCAATGCCATGAACCTGGGACATCGTTTGGCCCGTTTTCCGATTCTCTTGTTTTCAGATACTCGCCAAATTATACCGCAAGGCACAGTTGGGCAATTACTTAGTTATTTCAATTGTGGTTCAGTAGATGTAGTTTCTTCTACTTTACAGAACGGAAATGAGTCTTCCAGAATTAGGCAGTTTATCAATCACCTTAAAGTATTAGAAAGCGAAACTGGATCGACCATCAGCATCTATGGAGCATTATTCGCGATGCGCAAAGAGTGCTATCAACCTATTCCAACTAATTTGATCTTGGATGATTTATATGTATCTCTTTCGGCTATTGCTAATGGTTATAAAACGACCATTGACTCCAAAGCAATTGTGATTGATGTAGAACTTAAAAACTTCTACTCTAAAGAACGTGTATTCCGTCTACTTTGTGGCCATCTGCAAATGATACGTAAGGCCAACTTCAATCTCAGCGATTTAAGTTTTAAGCACCTTATTTACTTGTACAGTCAAAAGTACTTCAAGCTTACCGCTCCTATTTTATGGGCGCTTCTTTCCATATTGGCACTATTCAATTCAAGCATCGGCATGTGGCATTTTGGTCTGACGTTATCAGCCATAACTCTGGTTGTTCTATTAAAGAAATCTGTGGCGATATCCATATCAAGATATGTGTTATTGTTGTTCAGAAGTTTTGGAAAACTGAAAGCGTACGAAACTCCGCTGTGGGAAAAATCAATTGAGATATAAGCGCAACAGTATTTTTAATTAGATCGTTCGCAAGCTCACTGATAGAACGCTCGTTGCACGAGCTTTAGAAATAACAGTCTACGAACTGCCACTAATTTCTATAGCGAAGCGTTCTAAAGAACAGCCTGCTGTTCGTTCTAACCTCTATTAAAAAGGTTCGTCAGTAATTTTAATTAGATCATTCGCAAGCTCACTGATAGAACGCTCGTTGCACGAGCTTTAGAAATAAGGGTCTACGAGCTGCCACTAATTTCTATAGCGAAGCGTTCTAAAGAACAGCCTGCTGTTCGTTCTTACTTCTTTTAAAAAGCGCGTCAGTCATTTCAGTTTGTACAAATCACTAACTTAACCCCATGAGAAACCTAACCATCATTCTATCCATAATCTTTTTAACGGCTTGTTCAATCCCGGCAAAAAAAGTAAGTCTATCCCGCGTCAGCGAATTAGTCCGAGAAGGAGAAGTCAGTAAAACCGTAGTAATGAATGAAGCAACTGTGGACGTATATCTAACCAAGAACATGGCTAAAGGCCCTCATTTGCAGGTGGAAATTCAGAATATGGAAGAAGTTATTGACAGCTTAAACAAGTGGTACGATGAACTTGATGTAGACTTTAGAATTGAAGAAACTGGATATTAATACTCCTGAGTTAATCCTTCAAACATCGTATAAGAAATCCCTCCAGTTACACTACTTTCAATTGCCGAAATATCATCAACATCCGGTGTAGTACTTCCTTCTGTAGCGTCAATCCTCACCCCATGTTCATGAGTCTCACCCTCAGCAGACCATTCATCGAATAGCGTGTAATTGTACCCGTCATAATTAAAGTGCAAGTAGTTCAAGTCTAGCCCAGCATTATCAATTCCTCCACCTCGAAAATAACCTGATGAAGAGAAAATAGCTTCGTCATCGTCCAAGTCGTCAGTAAAAACAATTTCCCAATTACTCGGAGTCCCATAACGGAATACCAAAGAATTGGAAACAGTGTCTTGGGTCAAATGAACTTCTTTACCGTCTTCTGTATCAAAGCTCATCACGTTCACTTCAGAAGGAGCTTGACTCTTCGCAGTTAATGCGAAAATCAAAAGCCCGAGTATTATTATTGATTGTTTCATAGGTAGAAGCTAGCGATAAGAATAGTGTACTGGAATAGAGAGCTAGTAAACGATCAAGGATTTTGATTATCCGATTGGTTTCCATCCGAATCGTTCTAAACCAAAGGCGAACGAATGTCAGTAATACCCTCATCAAAGATGAACTAATTTGCTAGGCCTTAGCGATGACTCAGAGACTCAAAGCAGAAGCTTAGTGAACCTGCGAGGCTCGAAGAGACCCGTAGTTGAACTTGGCATCTGGGAAGACTCGAAGAGGAAGGAGCGCGAGCCTCAGACTGGCATTTTGCATCCTTTGTTGCTATAGACAAAGGATGGGCAAGCTTTCGCAGAAAGCGCGTCAGTCATTTTTTAATAATTATAATCGTAGTAATCATAATTATCATAGCGGTCAAACCTGTCATAGTCGTAGGCTTCACTCACGAAAAAGAAAATACCAACCCAAGCAGCAATTAGAATCAGGCTTATTATTAACCCGGCAACGGCCAATCCTTTTTTGTACTTCTTACCATTTAAGCACAGGCCTACGATAGAAAGAATTAATCCAAACGGCAATAAAATCCATCCAATCCATGGAATAATTCCAATTAATGAAAAGATAAACCCAGTAATAGCAAAACCATTTGCTCTTTTACCTTTTGGCGGAGCATAAGTAATGTTATTGTGAACATGTGTTTGCTGCGGCTGATATTGCTGACGAACAGGCTCAGCTTCAATGAAAGTTGCTTGCTCTTGCTGTTTGGCATACTGATCATTCAAACTAACGGGTGGAGTAGGAGCTACAGGAGCTGGAGGTGCTTGAGGAGCTTCCGGAGCCATTGTTTCCAAATCTGGAATTATCTCCGCTTCGGTATAACCAGAATCAACAACAGCTGCATCTTCAATACCGTCATCACTCATGAGTTTTTTCTTTTCAGCATTAAACTCTTCTTCCGTCAGCGCACCGTCTTTATGCAACTGGTGTAATTCTTTGATTTTGGCGATCTTATCCATGAGGGATGAAATTTAAGGAAATTTCAGAGACCGCAGCGTTGCTGCTGTTAGATCGCTCCAAGAGGAGATGTTAGATCGTTCGCTCTGCTCACTGTTAGATCGCCAGTTTCTGGCTGTTAGAAATTAGTAGTGTATGTAACTAACTTCTAAAGATTTGATTTATCAAATCGTTCTAACTTCTTACAGCCTTGCCTTCAAGGCGATCTCAAAAAACGGTTACTTTCTCCGAAAGCCGACATTAACCTAAAACGCTACAATGTAGCGCAGGAAATCAATACCTTTATGTCAATGAGTAATACGATCAAGATCCTACTTCTTTTTATCGCTTTCGTTCCAATAACGGGAGTGTCTCAATATGTGTTGGATGCTCATGCTGTATCTGAACGATACTGGATTAACATTGATGCTGTAGATCCTGGATACTGGTTACACGAAGAAATATCAGCCAACCTTCAGAAAGAAGAATTTAAGATAACGGAGAAACAGAAGAAAGAATATACGGACAAGTCTGTTGGTTGGACAGTAAGAAAGAATCCAATGATGTATTGTTATTTGCTTTCAGAATCTGAGCATTGGACAGAACGAGTTATTAGAACCATCAATTTTGAAGACCCAGAGAATTGGAGGTTTACGAAAGGGCCTAGCCGGATCATGAAAATTAAGCAGGCAGACGGCCTCATTACCAGAGACACGGTTTTTCATTATACAGATTATGGTCTGAAAACATTGGTGGCAAAAGGGTTAAGAAAAGGACATGTTACTCCCTATAAAACGATCAATTTTATTTATGACAAAGATTCTACTTTACTAGATACACTTGATCATTACGAAGGTCAATGGTCTAAAATTAGGTTAAAGGAAGATTGGTATTACGATCGTAAATCCGGTGAACTCAAGAACAAAATCATAGGAATGGGATTGGTTGCTGTTCGAGCAGATGGAAGCGAACATGAGTTTATGTGGTTGTATTATCCAGAAGTGAAATACGTGATTCAACACGTTTATTTAAATGATTGGATCAAGCCGAAGGGCACCTGGCAAGAAATCTTGACAGAGCAAAATTTTGAGCAAGAATCAGTACGTTCCGATAATCCTAGAGATCGGAGTATGAGTACGTTGAAAAACTTTTACGAAACCGATTACAATGAACACCGAACTGACTTAGATGCGCATTGGGAACTTCAGAAAATCAAAGAATACATTCAATATAATAACAAAGGCATAACAGGTCCGCTGGGTGAAGCGGTGGGAAATGGATATCAGTTGAAAGGGATTTTAAAGAATGGATTTTTAGATGGAGAAGTGACCCTTCAAGGGAAAGACGGCAAAACGCTATTGACAGTAGATTATGTTTTGGGAACTCCTCATGGCACTTACCAAAGTTACTGGGGAAATGGACAATTGAAGGAAGAAGGACAATTTAATCATGGCTTGAAACAAGGCGTGTGGAAAGGATATTTCAAGAGCGGAAAGAAACTTGCGCTAAAGAACTACCTCAATGGTTGGATGGATGGAAAGCAACAAACTTGGTACGAAAACGGAAAAGAGCAGCTTCATTATAGCTATGTTGATTGGAAGTTGAATGGTGCATTTTCTCATTTTAACGAAAATGGTTCGGTAAGACGGAAAGGATTTTTTAAAAATGACGTTATGCATGGTGATTGGGAGATCAACTATCCATTAACAAAGCTACAGAAGGCGTTGGTTTTGAATAATGCTGGTATGAAATGGGGGTTTGATCCGAAGGCTGCCAAAGACGGAGTCCTTTCTTATTCCGTAAAGCTGGTTCACAAAACCATTCCTTATTGCGCAATAGATATCTGCGTTTCAGCAGAGGAATTTTCAGAGTTTAAGTAGAAGCCTGAGATAGACTACTTAACAAATGGAAGATGTTGTCGGGTTAATCTCGAAGTTACATATCAATAATACCTATCTTAATTCTATGAAATTCATTTTCGCTTTGGCTTTGACAATGTTGGTGCTGTCTTCTACAGGACAGACTTTAGATTGGGCAAATGGGGCAACAGGTGCAGCATATACAATTGGTCGTGCAACTGCGGTTGATAGTTCTGGGAATTCATACGTAACAGGATTATTGTCTGGTACCGCGGATTTTGATCCGGTTGGGACGGCTAATTTAACGGGTAATGGTGGTGGCGATATTTTCATCGCTAAATACGATCCAAATGGGGCTTTAATTTGGGCCAAACATTTAAATGGAGGCTCGTCAACTAGTGAGTATACCTATGCGATTGAAGTTGATCAAGACCAGAATTTCATTATTGCCGGGAGCTATGAAGGCACATTGGATTTTGACCCATCTGGTGCTACCTTGTACAAAACATCTGAAGGATCTTATGATTTGTTTCTAGCGAAATACACGCCAAATGGAGATGTGATTTGGGCTAATTCGATGGGAGGATTACTCTTGGATTGGGGAAGTGATATTGCCTTAGATCAATTGGGGAATATTTACATCACTGGAGGCATTGGAGGTTGGGCAGATTTTGATCCAGGACCAGGAAGTGCCTTGATAGGTGCAACAGGAGCTGAAGATGCGATTCTTGCAAAATATGATAAAGATGGAAATTACCGATGGTCATTTTCAGTGGGTGGCGGAAGTTTTGAGCGAGGGAATGCATTAGGGATTGATGATAGCGCCAACCTTTATATGGCTGGGTATTACGGAGGAGAAACGGATTTTGATCCTGGTATTGGCTCATTCGATTTAAACACGGTTAATAAAGACATATTTGTAGCCAAATATGATAGTTCCGGAGCATTTACTTGGGCAATAGGCATGGGAGGGGGAACAGTCGCTGGCGTTAACTGTGAGCCCTATGACATTGCCGTAAACGGAGATGGAGATTTTGCATTAACTGGAATATTTTGGGGCACTGCCGATTTTGATCCATCAGCGGCTACGGTTAATGTAACACCAGAAACTGCGGGAGATATCTTCATTGGATCTTACCATAGTAACGGGTCGCTAAACTGGGTTCGTAATATTGGAGGTTCATTGGGTATTACAAATTCTGGAGAGGGCAGAGGAGTTACATTAGATGCCAATAATAACATATACGTAACGGGCTATTTTAGAGATACTACTGATCTTGATCCCGGAGTTGGCACGAATATTCAAATCTCTCAATGGGACGTAGGAGGCCCAATTGCGATTCATAATTTTAGAGATGTGTTTGTGATGAGTTTAAGCAAATGGGGAGGTCATCGATGGGGCTTCAGGATTGGAGGAATGCACTATGAGGAGATAGGCTATGACTTTGTAATAGAAAATGATTCTACCATATTTGTGTCTGGCAGCTATGGAGACTCGGCCGAATTTGATCCTAGCGGTTCTGGAGGTTTAATAAGTAATTTGTCAGCATCGTCCACTTCTAGTTTTTTAGCTAAATATTCAATGCCAGCTTCGCCAGTTACTTCTATTCCAGCATATGACATTCAAGCTTCGCTGTATCCTAATCCAACGAATAACGCAGTTACCATATCCTTTGACCAACATTATGCACATCGAATTATTTCATTGATAGGTTTGGATGGTCAATTCATAAAGCGATTAGAAACTAGTGATGCTTTGGTTCAGCTTGATTTAAGCGAACATGCTTCTGGAATGTATTTAGTTCGGATACAAGAAAATAAACGAGCTAACTATTTCAAAGTAATAAAACGCTAAGCGTATCTATTAAAATTACCAAGCTAAAGCAAGCAATACGGCAAGTCCAAGAGTGAGAACCGCCATTACGATTGGAATGACAATGGCGGTCTTGGCTCTAGCTAAACTTATTCCAGAGTATTTTTTAGGTTCTGCTAGAATTTTATTTTTTGATATAATTCCAATAACAAATCCAGCGATCAGAACAAATATTCCAACTCCAAGCACCAAAAGAGGAATTCCTGCTATTGATAGAGCAAGTGCTACGTTAGCACCTTTATGCATTTCTTTTCCGGATACCGTTTTCCTTCCTGAACTGACTATTCGAGCGCTCTTTGGCTGTACATCAACTTTTCCTTTTACTGAAGAAACCCTTATTAAATCTCCTTTATAGGTGGAGTACACTTTTTCATCATTACAAACTTTGTACTTTACATAGCTTCCTGAAACAGCAATCACTTGTCCAATACGCGTACTACCATCCCTTAAAAATAAAGTATCGGTACACGCCTCTTCTTCATATGAAATAGCTGGTTCAGAAACAGCTGGCTCGGATAATTTCGTCTTCATCTGCTTCGCGCTAGAACGTGGACGATATTTTCGTTTTGAAAAATTCTGCCCAAAACAAGCCGAAGCCAAAAAGATGGAAATGGTAATGATTAATAATCTAGTACAGATTTTCATGGCAGCAAATATAGTAAGTTAGAACGCTCGCGGTGCTCGCTTTAGATCGCCAGTTCCTAGCTGTTAGAAATTAGTTTAGATTCTTTCTTCAACTAACATCAGTCATCCAACCTCCCTGACTAACTTCTAACAGCTTTGATTTATCAAAGCGATCTAACTGCTAACAGCTCCAAAGGAGCGTTCTCCTTAATCTATCCGAACTCCTATGACGCAGACGTCATCGATCTGCTCCAAGTCTCCTCGCCATTTTTCAAAAGACTGATCTAAGAATTCACGTTGCTTTTCCATGGAGTCAGATTGCATCGATAACAAGAGACGCTTGAAGTTGACCGATTTTAGTTTCTTTCCTTTTTCACCTCCGAATTGATCTGCGTAGCCATCTGTGAAGATATAAAGGGTGTCTCCTTTTTCTAATTCAAGATCATAAGTAGTGAAAGGTTCTGGATTGTCATAGTTACCAATTGGCTGTCGGTCTCCTTTGAGTTCAATAATCTCTCCTTTACGAATCAACCAGAGTGGATTGTTGGCACCAGCGTATTGTACTTTATTTCCTTGCAACGTACATAGGGCAATGTCCATCCCATCTTGCACGTACTCATCAGATTTGGCAAATTCTTCAATTACGATGTCTCTAGCTTTATCTAAAATTAATCCAGGCTCAACTATTCCATGTTCTCTTACGGCTCGGTTTAGTCCGTTGTTGCAAATTACCGATACCATCGCCCCTGGAACCCCATGACCTGTGCAATCTGCTGCAGCAAATAGAATTAAATCGTCTTTTACTTCCAGCCAGTAGAAATCTCCAGCTACAATGTCTTTTGGTTTGTAGAGGATAAATGAATCTGCTAAATACTCTTTCACTAATTTCTTAGGAGGAAGGATAGCAGTTTGGATCCGCTTTGCATATTGGATAGAATCGAGTATTTCTTTATTCTGCTCTTCTAGCTGATCGTAGGCAATGTCTACTTCTTTTTTCTGAGACTTAATAATCTTCTTTTGTTTGTTCGAGGCTTGGTACCTATTAAGTATGAATAGGAAGAATGCACTTAAAATGCCAAGTCCGATCCATAGGGCAGTTTGTTTGAATTGCTCTTTGTCATCGAGTAAAGCTTGTTTCTCTTGTTCTTTGATTCTGCGTTCAGCTTCTACAATACTGTCTTGAAACGTCTTCATCTCATATTTGAATTGAAAACCTTGCTTCATCATGCTTCTATCTTTTTCTTCATTGACCACGGAATCTTTTAAGGCCATAAAACGCTCGTGATAGGCGAGGGCTGTTCCATTTTGGCCTAAACCTTTATAACCAGCATACAGACACTCGCAAGCCGTTTTCTCCATGGACAAAGTTTCGATCACTTTTGCTTCAGCTAGTCCTTTTAAGCAAAGTTCGATGGCCGGCTGATATTTTCCTTGCTCCACATACAGCTTACCAATAGTGTTCCATGAATTGACTACCTCAAACTGATTCTTTTGCTCTTTTTCAATGGCCAAACTTTTAAAGAAATACTCTTCTGCTTTTTCATATTCCTTCTTTTGAACGTAAACCACACCTAGGTTATGGTAGTTAGAAGCCATGCTTCGAATCATTCCAAGCGAATCCCTCATTCTAAGGCTTGTCTCATACATAAGAATAGCGTCATCTAGTTTTCCTTGTTTTTCGAAAACGGTTCCTTTGTTATTAAGTACTCTTGAATAATTGAATGCATCATCCATAGCCAGAAAAGCTGCTGCAGATTGATTGTGGAATTCTAAGGCTTCCTCGTAGTTGCCCATTTCATAATGAAGGATGGCAATGTTCCCAAAGGACCTGGCAATGTCGTCCTCAATGTTAAGTTCTTGCTCAATTTTTAACGATGTTAGATAGTGTTCCAACGCTTTCGGATATTCCCCAACATCACTGTAGACATTCCCCATGTTACTAATGGCTGCTGCAATTCCTGGTTTATCTCCGATAGAGTCATAGAAAACTCTGGCTAATTCGTAATTGTCTAAAGCATCTTTGAATTCTCCTTCTAAGTAGTAGGCAACCGCAACTGTATTGTAGCCTTTTGCCGACCAGTAAACTTGATTTAGTTCAATTCCATTTTTTACTACTTGATTACCATAGAAAAGCATGGAGTCGGAGTCCTTATATAGGAATTCCCACGCCACGTCATTTAACGCACAAAGTCGAATGGTGTCGTGTTCATTTTGATTATTCCAAACGCCTCTAAGACTGTCCTTTGCTGACTGAGCATTCGAAATAGTTGCTATAAGAAGCAACAAGAATATGGCGGTTTTATTCAAGTATGTGCTTACTGATTGGTTTCAATTTAGTGAATTTCAGTCGAGGTTTCAGATTTAGAATTCCCTTTTAGACGAAGGTTTAAGGAAAGGGGTTAGAACGCTATTGAAGAGCTGTTAGAACGCTTTGCTTTAGATCGCCATTTCATGGCTTTAGAAGTTAGTGGTGTTTCAAACTAACTTCTAAAGATTTGATTCATCAAATCGTTCTAACCTCTAACAGCACCTATCTTTCGGTGCGATCCGCGAATTTTCATAAAATTCGCTAATTCGATCTTAACAAAAGTTAAACTCCACTTTTGATATGACTCTTTCCCAACCCCCTTACTTATATTCAACAAGTAGCGAGGAAATAAATGAAAGCAAGTCCGATTCAAATCTTAAAGAATACATTCTATAAACCAACGATCATCAAATTTTCTTTGAATGAGAAAAACGTTGTTGGTGGAGGAGTAGTTATTCAATATCAATTGGATCATGGCTTAATAGCTCGTTTAAAAGCTAATCTGAAGGTTAAAGCCAATTTTCATTTGCCTCCAAATACCCAAGGGACCATCATAGTGCCCAATAAAGTGACCGGGATTAGAACCGTGTCGCTTATCTCTAGAAGCTTATTTCTAAAGACTTCTGCAACCAAAAACGTCATCGTGGAAAAAGGACCACCTGTCCATAAACCATTCCACACCATCCCAATTCTAATAGATACTAAACCGTCACGAGTATTAACTAAACCTAAAGAGCAAGATGAATAACGAGCATTATGAAACACCACAGCCAAGCTGGCTCATGCGGCAAATGTGGAAAGCGTGCGGAGCCGATGAATATTTACTAAGAAGAAGTACTTACTCCGATCAAATTAAATACTTCTGTCTAGGCGGAATTATTTTGGCTACCGGTGTAATGGCGGCACTTGCTGGAGGTTATGCCTTCTACTACATCTTTGAACCAAAAGGAGATGCATTAGAAGATGTAGTACATGGTCCGTCTGTGTTTATCGCAACGTTTTTTGGATTGATCTGGGGGCTCATCATTTTTAATATTGATCGATTCATCGTGACGTCTACTGGAAAAGGAGATGGTACAGATCGAATAACCAGTAGGGAGTTTAGAAGTTCGATTCCTCGTATCATTATGGGAATTATCATTGCGTTGACCATCTCTAAGCCAATTGAAATCAGGATGTTCAAGTCGGAGATTGATGCAGAGATTGCATTGATCCAAAAGGATTACCTCAGCGAGCTTAACGAGAAAACGGATATCGAATTCGATAAAAAAGAATTGACTTCAATCATTATCAGAGACTCGTTAAGTAAGGTAATCGAAACTCAACGGATTGAAATTAAATCCCAAAGAGAGAAGCTAGAGATCGAAGCAGAAGGTAATTCTGCAACTGGAAAACCGGGTAGGGGACCAGCGTGGAGAGATAAAAAGGAAAACTTAGATAAGATGGAAGCGGAGTTCCTCATCTTCAAAGAAACCGCAGAACTCAAAGTGGCGAAGATGGATTCTAATATCGCCAAATTAGAAGCCGCAAGAGAAGCGGAGTACGCAGGAAATATTCTCAGAAAGAATTCTAAAGATGGACTCTTACTTCGAATCCAACTGGCTCATTCTATTGCTGGACCTTGGATATCACTATTTATTACGCTCTTGTTCATTGTAATTGAGCTAACTCCAATCTTCTTTAAGATGATGTTGATTAAAGGACCATATGACTTTATGCAAGACAACGTAAACGACATTTCACGAGCCGAAAATGGAATTCAAGTAATCTACGATCATTATCCAGAAAAGTCTGGACAGGAGCGACATAAGACGGTCCATCATTTCGCCAAGCGGATGGAAACCGAACAGATCGAAACCATTAAAGCACAAGAGTCAATCAACTTAGCAATAATTGAGAACTGGAAAAATGAAGAGATCAATAAAGTGAAGGAAGATCCTGAGAATCGGATTGGAAGAACGGTTAGACAACCGAGGGGACCAGTTCCGCATGATGAAGAGCAATAATTCCGAAGGAACTATTGAGATCGCTCTTTCAGAGCTGTTAGATCACTCCTGCGGAGCTTTAGAAACTAGCAAAATAACTAACTTCTAAAGCTCCTTCCCGATCTTTCGGGATTGGAGCGTTCTAATCTCTAGCTGCTACAATTTATGAGCTTATAACTTGATCAACTTGATGGTTGAAATAGCTTTGTCTGAAACTAAATTCAAAAAGTAAACTCCTGAATTAACATCAAGGTTTAAGTCCATTCTGTTTGCGTTTTGAACGTTTCCAGTAGTAACGATCTTTCCATTGATGTCAATTACGGTGTAAGAAACATCTGTTAGGTTTGATCCGAAATTAACAGTTACTTGCTCGTTAAAAGGGTTCGGATAAACTGAAGTATTAGAAAGTAATTCTTCAACACCTGTTGTCAGTACTATTACGGTAGAACATGTTGAATCAATACCGCAGCTATTTGCAGCCGTTAGGCATACTGTGTATGTTCCAACTGAAGCGTACGTGTGAGAAGGATCCATTAAAGTAGAAGTATTTCCATCTCCAAAATCCCATGCCCAAGAAGTAGCTCCTGTTGAACCATCAGTAAAGTCAACAGTTAACAACGAGTCAGTTGAAGTAAAAGAAGCAACTGGTAATGGACATGTAACAGTAATTGTATCACAAACGATATCACTACCGCAAGCGTTAGTTGCAGTTAAACAAACTACATAAGTTCCAGCTGCACCGTAAGTGTATGTTGGGTTTGCTGTTGTATCTGTATTTCCATCTCCATAATCCCAAGTGTACGAAGTAGCTCCTGTAGAAGCGTTTGTGAAAGCTACATCCATTCCAAGAACCGAATCACTATAAGCGGCAGTTGGACCTGCACAAGAAATTACAGTTGCAGTACATGTAGAATCAGATCCACAAGCGTTAGTAGCTGTTAAGCAAACAACGTAAGTTCCGTTAGCAGCATAGGTATGCATTGGGTTTTGTGTAGTAGATGTATTCCCATCTCCAAAATCCCAGAACCATGATGTTGGGCCTGTAGATCCATCTGTGAAAGTAGCTGTCATTCCAGAAGTGCTAGAAGTGAAACTAGATGCAGGTACTGCACAAGTTATCACAATCGTATCACAGAAGAACTGGTTTCCACAAGCGTTGATTGCATTTAGACATACAACGTATGTTCCGGCAGCTCCGTAAACATGGATAGGGTTTGCTGATGTATCAGAATTTCCATCTCCGAAATCCCAAAGGTAAGAAGTAGCTCCTGCTGAAGAATTTGTAAATGTTGAAGTCAAATCAGCTGAACTTGAAGTAAATCCTGAAGTAGGACCTGTACAAGAAATTACTACGGCAGCGCAAGAAGAATCAGCTCCACAAGAATTCATTGCTGTTACACATACCGTATACGTTCCATTGGCTGTATAGGTGTGCATTGGGTTTTGCATCGTTGAAGTGTTTCCATCACCAAAATCCCATAACCAAGAAGTTGGTCCAGTAGACGCATCAGTAAAAGTTGCAGTCATTCCTGAACTTGAAGAAGTGAAAGCTGCTGATGGAGGTCCACAAATAGTGACTGTATCACAAAAGACGTCAGTTCCACACGGTCCTGTAGCCGATAAACAAACAAGGTACGTGCCGTTAGCTCCGTACGTATGAGCTGGGTTTGCAGTAGTATCTGAAAATCCATCTCCAAAATCCCAGAAATAGGATAAGCCGCCACCTGTACTTGTGTTTGTAAAAGAAGCATTCATTCCAGTAACACCATGTGTAAACCCAGCAACTGTGGTTCCAGACGCTGCATAATGAAATCCTAAAGAATCAACCATGTCAATTGGAAAAACATCCCATTGCGTAGCTCCAATGGTCCAATTCATTTCACCTTCAGTAATTGAAAACATTCTTTTAAGCGTGAAATTATTGGTAGCTCCAGTTCCTACGGCCCAACCAGATCCTGGATCAACCCCGATTTCACCAATCATATCTAATGAGTCGCCCGTTACCAGGTTCTTTAATAAGATCGCATCATCACCATTGTAGAACGTCATGGTATGAGTTGTATCAGATTGTGCTTGAATTGCAGGGATTGCACTTGGATTACAAAAAACAAATACATCGCCCGCTGCTAAAACCCCTTGAGGGAAAAGGCTATCTGTTGCTGTTAAAGAACCGTTGTTAAAACGATATACAACCAAGTCTGTTAAATTAACTGTTGCACCGGTGTTATTGTAAATTTCAGTTGCCTTATTACTTGAAGATCCCTCAATATATTCAGAGAAGAAAATTCCACCACATTGTGCGGAAATGGTTGTGACAGTGGTCACTAATAGGAGTAGAGTAAAGAGTTTTTTCATTTTTTTCGTTTAAATTATATAACGACAAAAGTAAACTATGAAGGGGAAAGGATAAAGTAAAAAGATGAAAGAAAATGTAAATATTTTGTTAAGACAAAAGTGCTGTGAAAGTTTCCTTGTTACACTCGCACTCCTATTAGGCAGACCCTTCGACTGCGCCAGGGCCGGCTGACTTTATGTGCAATTGGGTTTTCATTATATTCTAACTCCAACTAAGCTAAGCGTTCTCGTTGACGGAGTTGTTAAACTCTGACGCCAATTACACATACGTCATCGATCTGCTCCAAATCACCTTTCCATACTTCAAAAGCATCGTCAATTCTGGATTTTTGAACGTCCATGGGCTGATCATGAAGAGAAAGGAGTAGTTCTTTGAAAGAGCGGGTTTTCATTTTCTTGCCTTTATCACCTCCAAATTGATCAGCATAGCCATCAGAGAAGAGGTAGAAGGTATCTGATTCATTTAAAATAGTAGAATGGGTGATGAAAGGATTCGTATGATCTGACATTCCAACCGGCTGCTTGGAGGCCTTGATTTCCTCCATTTCTGCTCCGCCTTTTCTTAAGATCCACAATGGGTTATTGGCTCCAGCATATTTTAATTCATTGGTTTTAGTGTTCAGTGAGCAAAGGGCAATGTCCATTCCGTCTTTTACTTCGTCCGTTTCTCTATTAAAGCGCTGAACCACCTGTTTTCTAGCAGAATCAAGTATTTCACCTGGTTCTAATAATTTGTCCTCATTCACCGCTTTATGCAAAGCATTTGAGCAAACAACACTAACCATTGCACCTGGCACTCCATGACCTGTGCAATCTGCAGCTGCGATTAAAATTAAATCTCCTTTCGTTTCCATCCAGTAGAAATCTCCGGCTACAATGTCTTTAGGTTTGTATAATATGAATGAATTATCAAGGTACTCTTTAACAACTCTTGCAGGAGGAAGTATAGCTTCTTGAAGTCTCTTGGCATAGCGTATACTATCCGTTATTTCTCTGTTCTTTTCGTCAACAATATCTTTTTGGAGCTCTACTTCTTTTTTCTGTGCTAGGATTATTCTGTTATCTCGTTTTTTAAGAATATAACTCCTAGCCACCACGATACTGATCAAAATTAGGATTCCGATTCCTATGGCAAGTACAATTTTTTGTGCCTTTTCTTGATCCAATTCCAATGCATGTTTCACGTTTTCTACTTCAACTTCACGATCATGAATAGCCTGTTCTGCTGCAGTTTGTATTTCAAAATTAAATAGAGCAGCCTGATTGGTAATGGAGCGAACCCTGTCATCTGTTAACACGCTATCATTATAGTTTTTAAATAGCTTTTGGTAATGCAAGGCTTGTTTTAATTCGCCAAGTCCTTCATAAGCTTCCGACAAACATCTGCACGCATGCTTCTTCTCTTGAGGATCATTTAGTTCGGTAGCATATAACAATGCTGTATCACAAAATGGTTTTGCAAGTAGCGGCATTCCTAAGGCCGTCAAGGTTAAACCATACCCATAGGAAGAAGAAGCTATTAAATGGGGGCTAGATAAGTCTCTTGATAATTGATAGGATTCCTTAAAATGCACAAAAGCACTGTCAAATTTTTGGAGCTCAAATTCTACCGTACCAAGACTAATTAAAGAACCTGACAACCCGTTGAGGTCATTCATTTCTCGATCCAATTGAACACTAATTAAAAAATGATCGAATGCTCCTTGATAGTCAAGTTTTTCTTTAGCCACATTCCCCAAGTTGTTGTGCGTGCTAGATAGGCCATAAGAGTCATCTAATTCTTGATAGAGCAAAAGCGCACGGGTAAGGTTCTTTTCCGCATCTTCTAAATTATACTGGATGAGCTGAATTGCCCCTATGTTAGTTGACGTGCTGGCAATGCCTTTTTTGTCCTCTAAATCAGTTTTAATTTTGAGACTTTTATGGTAATAGTCTAATGCTAAAGGATAATCCGCCAGACGGTAATGGATATTTCCAATGTTATTCAACCCTCCAGCTTCACCTTGCAGATCTTCAATTTCAACATACAGGTGGAGGCTTTTTGTGAAGTAATGTAAGACACTATCGATATCACCTAAGACGTAATGAACAATACCGATATCGTTGTATAAACTTGCCTGACCTTCTTTATTTTTAATGGAGATGCAAAATTCTAACCCTGTCCGTCCAACAATTTTAGCTGTATCAGGATTTGTAAATGCGTAAACCCCTCTTGTTAAATTGTGGATCGCATCTATTCGATTGGAATCAACTTCAGATTTATTGTTAAAAACGGTCCAAAGGCTGTCTTCACTCATTTGTGCCGAAGCACTAATGACAAATGAAAAGAGTAGGAGTGTGGCGAGTTTTTTCAAAATAGGGTGGCGTTATTACAAACTTAAGCTATTCTAACCCCAATTACACATACGTCATCGATCTGTTCTAAATCGCCTCTCCATTCTTCGAACGCTTTATCTAACATATCACCTTGCTTTTCCATAGGCTCGGATTGCATGGATAAAAGCAACCGTTTAAAATTTACGGTTTTGAGTTTCTTGCCCTTTTCTCCTCCAAATTGATCAGAATAGCCATCAGAGAATATATAGATGGAATCACCTTCTAGAAGATCCATATCATAAGTTGTGAAAGGTTCTTGGTGATCGTATTTTCCGATCGGTTGTTTATCGCCTTTCAGTTCGATGATTTCGCCATTACGAATTAACCAAAGTGGATTGTTTGCTCCAGCATACTTCACTTTTTTACCTTCGAGTGAGCATAAAGCGATGTCCATTCCATCCGTAACGTCTTCATCTGATTTTTCGAATTCTTCCAATACGATTTCTCTAGCCTTATCTAGTATAGATCCAGGATCAGTTATTCCATGTTCCCGCACTGCACGATTCAATCCGTTATTGCATATTACACTTACCATTGCTCCAGGCACTCCATGCCCTGTGCAATCAGCTGCTGCGAATAATATCAATCCATCTTTTTCTTCCAACCAGTAGAAATCACCGGCTACAATATCTTTCGGCTTGTACAGAATAAAGGAATTAGGCAAACATCGTTTTACGTGCTTCTTCGGAGGTAAGATGGCTTGTTGAATTCTTTTAGCATAAATAATGGAGTCTAGGATTTCTTTATTTTTTTCTTCCAATTCGTCATAGGCTAGATCTACTTTTGCTTTTTGTTCAACGATCGTATTCCGCTGACGCCTGGTTACTCTGAATCTATTCAATATAAAAAGGCCAAAGAGTAAAACGATGGATAGTCCCCCGTAAGAGATGTATTTCTGCAAAACTTCACTTTCTTTTTCGGCATCTTTTGTGGCAAGTTCCGCTTTTTGAATTTTAGCTCGCTCAGCGATCAACGCGCTATCTGCCGCTGCCTGCTTTTCATAGGCATATTTGAATTCTTGTCGGATGACATAATTCCGATTTAAATCACTTTCTAAAGTATCTCTAGTGGTTAAATGTAACTCATGCATGGTCAAGGCTTTCTCAGTCTGGCCAATTGCTTTATAATTTAAGTACAGTGCTTTCGAGATAATTTTTATCTGTCTAGTTAGCCCAATGTCTTGCGCCAATGCGAAGGCTTTTTCATTTGCCTCAATTGATTTTCCATATTGTTTTCTAGCTAAATACACTTTTCCAACATTAATTAAAGCAGAAGTAATTCCAGGTCGATCACTTATTGATTCATAAAGTCTAAGTCCTTCTTGATACTTAGAAAGAGCTGAGTCTAATTTGCCTTCCTTTCTCAGAACAGTTCCAATGTTCCCCATAGACTTGGCGATTCCATCAACGTCTTTAAGCTTTCTACGAATAGTCAGTGCTTGCTCATAATAAAGCATCGCGCTATCCCGAGATCCCTTTTCACTTAGTAAGTTCCCAAGACTATTAAGCGAATTTGCTTCTCCGTTTTGATCGTTAATTTCTTGAAATATTAACAGGGCTTTATCCATGTTAATCATGGCATTTCTATAATCGTGAATATCCTCATAGATAACCGAAATGTTTCCGAAACAATTAGCTATTCCTTGTTTATTTCCAAGTTCTTCATTAATCTTCAAGCACTCAGAATGATATTCTATTGATTTGGAATAATCTCCTTGTTCTTGTAGAATAACCCCAATGTTTCCGTATGATCCGGCTGCCCCTTTAAGATCTCCAATTTCCTCTGTTATTTTTAAACTTTGCGTGTAATAAGAAATCGCTTTTTCAAATTCTCCTTTGTCCAAAAAGATCAGCCCAATGTTGTTCAGCGCATTTGCTATCCCTTTTTGATTCTTTATTTCTTTGAACTTTTCAATGGCTTCTACATAATTAAAAAGTGCTTCATCATAATCTCTTAAAAAGTACTGCGCGATAGCTATTGTATTAAGTGCAATCGCTTCATGCTTTATTTCATTAGCATTTTTAGCATATACCTGTTGAAGCTTAGCAAAATAAATGGCAGAATCAGGGTTAGAAAATAAGTAGTTTTCCCAAGTGAAGGTTTTAATTGCTTTCAGCCTATTCGTATCACTTTCAGACTGTTCTGTCCAAATCGACCATAAAGAGTCTTTGGAATTTTGCGCAGCAGCGGATAAAGAAAGAAGAAATAGAATGGTTAAAAAGGCGTATTTCACACTCCAATATAGGGATTCAAGTTTTTACTTAAAAGATTAGAGCAGGCTTTATTTGGATTACACTCGTACTCCTATGACGCAAACATCATCGATTTGTTCAAGGTCCTTTCGCCAATGCTCAAAAGCCTGGTCCAATAGCTCTTTCTGTTTGTCTAATGGTTGTTGCTGAATTGACAAAAGAAGCTTCCTGAAACTTGAAGGCTTAAATTTTTTGCCTTTATCTCCTCCAAATTGATCTACAAAGCCATCGGAAAAAACGTAAAACGTGTCTCCTTTTTGAAGATCGATCAAGTGAGTATTAAACGGCTTCGAATCAGTATATTTTCCAATTGGTTGTTTATCTGCCTTGATCTCGATAATTTCTCCTTTTCTAACTATCCACAAAGGATTATTTGCGCCAGCATATTGAAGTTGGAGACCGTTCAAAGAGCAAAGCGCAATGTCCATTCCATCCTGAACATCTTCTTCTGATTTTTCAAATTCACTGATCACTAAGTTCCTGGTTGAGTTAAGGATTTCACCCGGCTCAGTATACCCTTTCTCCCGAACTGATCGGTTCAGTGCACTGTTACATATAACTGAAACCATTGCCCCTGGAACTCCGTGTCCGGTGCAGTCCGCAGCTGCGAAAAGGATAGCGTGATCTGTTGGTTCAACCCAATAGAAGTCTCCGGCTACTATGTCTTTTGGTTTGTAAAGTATGAATGAGTTAGGAAGGTGCTTTTTCACCAATTTTGCTGGAGGTAGGATAGCTGATTGAATTCTTTTCGCGTATGCTATAGAATCTGTAATTTCTTTGTGTACCTCTTCAATTTCAGTTTTTTGTTCGCTAATGGTTTTATTGGCTTTCTTTTTTGCTTGCAAATTTCTATACACTAGAATTAACGAGGCTAGTATGATAATGAGTAGTCCGCCAACGGCATAAATAATCGTATTTTGTTGACTCAATTTTAGTCGATCATTTTCTTTTGATTTTTCTAGGAGTACAACTTCGTTTTCTTTTTCAACTTGAACGGCAAGGATGTCAAGTGCCTCAAGAATTGCCTTTGAATAATCTTCATCCCATTCTAAATCATTGACACCATTATCATATCGCAATTTTGAAACAGGGAATTCTGCGAACATTTCGTTCATAGATTTTTCTTCGAATGATTTCAATTCAAATTCAATTGGAACGACTCGCTGATATCTTTCAAGGTCAGGTACGCCTCTTAAATCAAGCAACACTTTTTTTGGATAGTATCCTTCGGAGGTGATTTCAAGTTCATAAACGCTTCCGTATGATGCTTGAATTATGTATGCGCCATCTCTTTCTCTAGGTAAAATCTGACCTTGAAACACGTCCGTAACTCTGTTTTTAATGAAAATGTTGGATGCCCTTGCACCAGATTCAGTTCTGAATTTAATTGGCTTTTTAGTTAATTCATCAATCACTTTCCCCTTTATTAAGCATTGAGTTAAAATGGTGTCGTAAGTGATAATTAATTGGCCACCTTCCAGGTGTGATCTTGGTCGTATTTTAAATAAATCTTTGGATATGTCATCTAGCCCGTTCGGGTCAATTAAAACTTCAGCATTTATAATGGTAGGGCTGCAGTCATCGTCATGCCTAATAACGACTTTAACTTCCTGTCCGACTTCAATACCAAGGGTTTCAAAATCAATTTCAAATGTGGTCGAGATAATGTTGTCTTCGAGCGGAATATCATTTACAATTACCTGTTTAATGCAATAGCCAATTCCCTTTGATGAAAAAGGGTTTTGGATGTAAAGATTTTCACCGTAGTAATGTCCCTCAATCTGATAGTCCGCTCCATATATAAAAGGGAAAGCAAATAGTGCTATAAGCATGAAGATTGTTTTCAAGTAGTTAATATACTAACATCTATTCGACTCGCACGCCTATGACGCAAACATCATCGAGCTGTTCTAACTCTCCACGCCATTCCTCAAAGGCCGTATCAAGACGATCTTTCTGTTGTGACATCGGTAAATCACAAATTGAGAGTAGTAGTTTTTTGAAATTGCTAGACTTCAATTTTTTTCCTTTTTCACCGCCAAATTGATCTGCATAACCATCGCTAAAAATGAAGAATGAATCTCCTTTCTGCAGCGTGAATTCATGAGTGGTGTAGGGGACAGGGTTGTCGAATTTACCAATCGGTTGTTTGTTTGGCTTTGTTTCGAGAATCTCATTATCTCTAATAATCCACAGCGGATTGTTGGCCCCAGCGTACTTTAATTGTAATCCATTAAGAGAACATATCGCGATGTCCATTCCATCTTTTACTTCGTCCTCCGAACCTTCAGGATCAAATTCCGCAATAACGATTTCTCGGGTTTTATCGAGAATTTCACCTGGGTCAGTTAAACCATGTTCCCTAACCGCTCTATTAAGACCATTGTTGCAAACAACACTAACCATTGCTCCTGGAACTCCATGTCCAGTGCAATCTGCTGCCGCGAATAGAACCGTGTCTTTGTCTTCAGCGAAGGACTCCAGCCAATAGAAGTCACCGGCAACAATGTCCTTTGGCTTATAAAGTATTAATGAATCTTGAAGATGTTTCTTTACTACTGTGTCTGTTGGAAGTATAGCAGATTGAATTCGTTTAGCGTATGTGATAGAGTCTAAGATCTCATTACTTTTCTCCTCCAACTGATCAAAGGCTTCATCAACTTGCTTCTTTTGAGACTCGATTGTAGTCTTTTGCTTTCTGGTTATTCTTAAACGATGTAAAATAAATAATCCGAATAACAATACCATGCATAAGCCTCCAATTAAGAAATACCCTTGTTGTTTTTCAGCTGCTAATATTGCCTCTCCTTCAGCTACTTTAGCTTCTCCTTCGGCAACTTTAGCTGCTGTTATCAAATCTATTTTTGCCTGCTCAATACTATCAGTAACGGTTTTGGTTAAATAATCCAGTTCATATTTCTTGCTCATGGCAGACTGAATGGTTTCATTGTTGAGAATGGAATCACCAATTTGATCATGTAATTTTTGATATTCAAAAGCGACCTCAAAATTCTTAAGGTCTGAATTTATCAATGCTAGAAGCTCCAGCGCCAACCATTGGGTTTCAAGACTTTTTATATCCAATGCAATAGCATAAGACCGGTTGGCTTGTTCGAGGCCTTCATTGACTCTGTTGTGTTCATATAAGTATTCTCCATAATCTCTTCTAGCATTTGAGAGGTCGTACGCAGATTTAGTATCTACGTAGATTTTAATGCACGCTGCAAAACTTAGTTCAGCTTTCTTCAACGCGTTATCCTCTGCATAGAATTTTGCGAGGTTAAGCAGGGTAGAGGCTTTGTCTTTAATGTATCCAAACTTTTCTTGAAGTTCAAGATTGGTTTCGAAAAGATTTAAAGCTTCATCGCGTCTTCCTGATCCCCAGTAAACGGTGGCCAAATTATTATAGTTGGTTAACATTTGATCGGATTCTTCTGCTCCGACCATTTTTAACATTTCAATCGCTTGGAGGTAATTTTTTTCAGCTGTTTCATCATCGCCTTGGGCACTGTGTATCGTGGCCATGTTGGTAAGCACGTTGGCCGTAGCCATAGTGTCATCTGTGTGCACCAAGTACTCATAAGCTTTATGGTAAAGTTCCATCGCCTTTAAAGGAACGCCCAAATAGTCATAAGTAACGGCTAATCCATTATAACAGCCCGCAACATTGGCTTGATCCCCAATTAACTCATATAGTTTCATGGCTTTATTCATGAGTTGGATCGTTTCATCGTACTCACCCATATTTTGAGTATGCGTTGAAAGGTTCCAAATGCTCATGGCTAATTTCGCTGTGTCTTTGATACTATCAAACATTGCAACCGCTCTTCGATATCGCTTTCCGGCTTGATTAACATCTCCCATCATGTCGGTAATCATGCCCGAATTATTAAAGGCATTCGCTTGAACCGAAACTAGTTCAGGATAACCGTTGCACATTTCAATGATAGAATCCCATAGTGAAAGTCTAAACGTATGGTCGTAATCTCCCATGGCATACAGGAGTTCTGTTTGTTCCACATGATCAATAGATTGAGCATAAGCGTTTTCCAAAGAGTCCATATAGGAGTCCTGAGCCATCATACTGTGCGCAGAAACAATGAGTAGTAGTATGTAGATTAACTTTTTCAAATTTTAACTCCAATAATACAAACATCGTCAACTAAACGAAGTTTTCTCGATGATACAAATAAAAAATGAGAGAGGATATTCATATTCGAACTCCTATAATACAAACATCATCGATTTGCTCGAGGTCTCCTCGCCACGATTCAAAAGATTGGTCAAGTAATAATCGTTGCTTTTCCATCGGCTTATCTTGAATTGAAAGTAATAGCTTACGAAGGTTAGAAGGCTTAAATTTCTTTCCTTTATCCCCTCCAAATTGATCCACGTAACCGTCTGAGAAGACGTAAATCGAATCGTTTTTATGAAGCTCAATGGTGTGGGTTGTAAATGGTTTTGAATCGGAATACTTTCCAATAGGTTGTTTGTCCGCCTTGGTTTCAGTAATTACTCCGTCTCGAATAATCCACAAGGGATTATTAGCTCCGGCATATTCAAGAATCCAGCTTTCCCCTGTACTGTAGAAAGCACAAAGCGCTATGTCCATTCCGTCCTTAACTTCTTCTTCAGATTTCTCAAATTCTTCAATAATGATTTTTCTTGTTTGATCCAGAATTTTTCCAGGGTCCTTAAGGCCATGCTCTCTAACACTTCGATTCAAACCATTGTTACAAACAACACTTACCATTGCTCCTGGTACACCATGTCCGGTGCAGTCAGCCGCAGCAAATAAAATTTTACCATCTACGTGCTCTAACCAGTAAAAATCTCCAGCCACAATATCTTTCGGCTTATAAAGAATAAAACTTTCTTCTAAATATTCTTTTACGACTTTAGCAGGAGGGAGAATCGCGGTTTGGATTCGTTTCGCGTAATTTATCGAATCCGTGATCTCTCGATTCTTCTCTTCTACAATTAGCTTTTGCTCAAAGATTACTTTGTTAGCATTTGACTTATTTCTGTAGCCTCTTAGAACGATTAGCACGATAATTACGAGCATTCCAATACCAACATAAAGGAAAATTCTAAATAGCTGATCTCTTGCTCTTCTTGTCTCACCTTCTTTGAGTTTACTTTCTTTTTCCGATAGTTGGGCAGTTTGAAGCGCTTTGTCTTTTTCTAGATTTTCAATTTCGAGTTCTTTTCTTTCGTTCTGGTATACAGCAGCTAATTCATTGAGTTGTTTAACTGTTTCTAAGCCAAAAATGGAATCTTTCAACTCTTCATGCGCCAACTCATGTTTCAACGCTTTTTCAAATAACCCTTGTTTTTGAAAGTAGCTAGACCATTGCTTCTCAATAGAACTCTGTGCTTCAATGTTTTCCGTATGAACTGCGACTTTTTCGGCTTTTTCAAGGTATGGTTTAGCCTTCTCGAATTGATTTTGAAATAAATAACTCCATCCTAAATTGATATAGTTCTGGGTCAATTGAGCTTTGTCATTTTGGGCCAAATTAATCGTTTGCGATTGTTGAAAATAATCGATTGCCGCATTGTATTTTTTTCGATCTAAAGCGATACTTCCCAGGTTGAATAACGCACTTGCTATGTTCTTTTGGTCATCTAGCTTTCTTCCAATAATCAAGGATTGCTCAAAGAAATCGTTTGCTATTGTCAGCTCTTTGGCTTGGTAATGAATAGTTCCAATGTTGTTAAGGCAAATTTGAACGCTTTTCTCATTGCCGTTATTTCTAAAAAATTCAATGGTTTGATGATAAGTTTCTAGCGCCTTATCTGTTTGGTTTAGCAGTTTGTAAACATCAGCCAGATAAGTTAAAGTAATGGTCTTTAAAGATATGCTCTCAACTTCCTCAGCAATTGCTAAAGCCTTCTGGAATAAGTCTAATGCTTCTGAATACTGTGTGAGATCCATATGGACATATCCTATATTCGAAACCATGAACCCTTCTAATTCCCTCATCCCAGCCTCCCTATACGAGTCTCGAGCATTGGAATAACTTTCGATTGAATTATGAAATCTACTCAAGTGCCAGTAGGTATCACCTTTAATTTCTTGAAGATTTGCTTTTCGTTGAGACGAATTTAAAGATGTGGCAAGTTCAATTCCGTTATTAGCCAAGGAAAGGGTAGTATCTGGATCGGTATACCGAAGTTCATAAGCAAGTAGGTAATAGGCGTCTAAGGTGGCAGAATCTGCTTCTACTTTGGCACACACTTTCCAAAGACTGTCGATGTTTTGTGAGAACGCAGATGTAAACCCTAGAAGAGTGAAAAGAAGTAGTTTTATGCCTAAGAATAGTTTACTCAATTCGAACTCCTATTACACAAACGTCATCGATTTGCTCTAGTTCTCCTCTCCATGCTTCAAAGGCCTCGTCCAATAATTCCCGTTGACTTTCCATCGAATCATTTTGCATCGATAACAAGAGCTTCCTAAAGTTAGATGGCTTGAATTTCTTACCCTTTTCTCCACCAAATTGGTCAACATAACCATCCGAGAATATATAGATGGTATCTCCTTTTTGAAGTTGAATCGTATGGGTAATAAATGGTTTAGGATCAGTGTATTTCCCAATCGGTTGCTTATTGGCTTTAGTCTCTATTATCTCGCCATTTCTAATAATCCATAACGGATTATTTGCACCAGCATATTTAAGTTCTAATCCGTTCAAGGAGCAAAGTGCAATGTCCATTCCGTCTTTTACTTCTTCTTCCGACTTTTCAAATTCTGATATAACAATTTCTCTAGTCTTGTCTAGAATCTTACCAGGGTCCAATAATCCATGCTCTCGCACGGACCTATTTAATCCGTTATTACAAATTACGGATACCATTGCCCCAGGAACGCCATGTCCAGTGCAATCAGCTGCTGCAAATATTACATTTTCGTTTACAGGTTCCATCCAATAAAAATCTCCAGCTACCACGTCCTTTGGCTTGTATAAAATGAAAGATTTATCTAAGTACTGTTTTACAATTTTTTTAGGTGGAAGAATTGCTGATTGAATCCGCTTGGCATATTTTAAAGAATCCATGATTTCATGATTGCGTTCTTCCACGATTTCCTTTTGCAACTCTACAGCGACTTTTTGCTCTTTAATTATGGCATTTGCTTTTTTCTTTTGATTGTTTGATCGCCACAATACAATTGCGTAGAGCACCATAATTAGCAGACCACCTATACCGGCAAATATGACCCATCTACCTTGTTGTATCTCCGCATCTTTTTCTGCTTCAGAAGCTTTGCGTTCGGCCTTCTCCACTTGGATTTCGTGCTGATGTGCTAAGCTATCTTTTAGCAACACTTTGTTAAATCCATATTTCAATTCGCGCTGAGTGATACTTCTCATTGAACTTACGTTCGAAATCGAATCCTTTAGCTCATGTGCTAGCATCGCATTGACATAGGCATTCTTGTAGTCGTTGGTGCGGAAGTAAACTTCTCGCAAACAGTCGCAAGCTTCTCTTATGTCATCAATTAACGAGTCGTTTATTGCAATTTGCTTAGATGTTTGACAGTAGACTATCGTTTTTGAATAATTGCCCATATTGAACATTGCTGATCCTAAGTTTCGATTTGCAATTGCTTTTCCTCCTGCTGAACCGAGACTGTCGTGAATGGCTAAACTTTTTTCGAAAAATGAAACGGATTCCAAGTCATGACCCTGGTCCATAAGAAGAAGCCCAAGGTTATTCAAAACATTTGCGTGGCCGATTTTATTTCCAACTTGCTGGTGAATTTCCCCCGCTGTTTCGTAATAATATTTTGCAGTATCATATTGAAGAAGTCTGTGGAATGCGCCCCCCATGTTGGTCATGCTTGATGCAATACCTCTTTGGTAGTCCTGAGCCCGGTCCATTTTTATAGCCTTTTTATAGTAAAGGATGGCTTTGTCGGAGTTACCGGTTAAAGAATGAATATCTCCTATTCCGGATAGAGCTATAGCTTGGCCGTCTAAGTGATTTATCTTTTCAAATAATTCCGCTGCTCTTATGTAAGCATCCATTGCACTATCATATTCACCTAGATCCAGGTAAATATTCCCTTTTACTATGTAGACATGTCCATGACCAGAAGTAAAGCCCGCCAATTTGAAATAATCTTCGGCTTTTTGAAGTGCTTGGAAAGACTGTCCAAAGTGGTTTGTTCGCTGCAAAATTTTTGCTTTACTGTGGCTAATTCTTCCAGCCCAAACCTCGTGCTTTTTGTGAACTAAGTTTTCGGCTGAATCAAGCAGTAGAATGGCCTCATCGAAATTTGTGTAATAAATTTCGTTCGCAACTAAAATGGCGGCTTCCGCTCTTATAGTATCGTGTTCAATCGAAGAATAGAATACTTCTTTAATAGAATCTAACTCGCCTGATTGAGCATAGCTAGCCATGCAAATCGACAAAGATATGAAGGTGAAAATCTCTCTCATACCCTAACACCAATTACGCAAACATCATCGATTTGCTCTAACTCACCTCGCCAATCTTCAAAGGCCTCATCTAATAAGTGACATTGCTTGTCCATGGATTGTTCTTGCATCGAAAGTAAAAGTTTTCTGAATCTAGATGGCTTGAATTTTTTCCCCTTTTCACCACCAAACTGATCTACATAACCATCAGAGAATATATAAATAGTATCTCCTTTTTGAAGATCAATGGTGTGAGAAGTAAATGGTTTAGGGTCGGTATACATTCCGATAGGTTGTTTACTGGCCTTTGTTTCAATAATCTCACCTTCCCTGATGATCCAAAGTGGATTATTAGCTCCTGCATATTCAAGTTCCCAGCTTTCTCCTTTACCCTTTGAGCTTTCCCCTGCGCTGTGCAAAGCACAAAGCGCAATATCCATTCCGTCTTTAACTTCTTGATCGCTTTCGTCAAAAGTTGCGATCACCAATTCTCTGGTCTTGTCTAAGATCTTTCCAGGGTTTGAAAGATTAAATTCTCTGGCGGCTCTGTTTAAAGCATTGTGACAAACTACTGATACCATCGCCCCCGGAACACCATGACCTGTACAATCTGCAGCTGAGAACAGCACGACATCATCTTTGGCTTCCAACCAATAAAAATCTCCGGCAACAATGTCTTTAGGTTTATAAAGCACAAAGTTCTCCGGTAAACTCGATTTTATTAAACCATCGGTTGGCAAGATTGCCTGTTGAATTCGTAAAGCATAGGTGATGCTGTCAACTAATTCTTCCTGCTTTTCTTGAATAATCTTTTTAGATCGGACCAATTCAAGTTTTGCGGTTTTATCTTTTTTCAAAACTCTTCTAAGGCTAAAGAACATGATTAAACCAATAACCAGTAAAACCCCAATCGAAAACATGATGTTTTTAATTAATTGCCCTTGAGTTGAGCTTAAAAAATCATCAAATGTCACGTCCGTTTGTATGATCGCAACTACATCGCCTTTGTCATTCTTAAGCGGAGTGAAGGAAGAAAGCCAAGATCCATATTCGTCTACGTACATCGGAATTTCACCACCTTCATGGTATTGTTCAATTACTTGCTGGGGGTAGGAAGTGTACTCATGCCTAAAGAAAACTTTATCCTCAGAGGAAACGCTCATTAAAAACTCTTCTGTTTCAAAGTTGTAAACTGCAATATAAATAGGAGAGTGGAGTGAATTGACTTCCGCAACGTTTGCAAGAATGTTATGGATCTTGAAATAAATCGAATCTTCCGTTAAGGAATGAATTCCATCTTTGTCAGGATGAGCGTTAAACATGGCTTCTTGCTCATTCCCATCAATTTGTAATGCCGTTGTTTCCGTAATTGCTTCTAAACGCTTTAGAACGTTCCTCTCCTCATTGGCAATTGCTTCAGTATAAGAGGAAATAATGAAATAAGCCGAGATTGAGATCAACGAAAGAAAGACAGACACAAAGATCTGGACATTGATATTCTTTAAATTGATTTCTTTCTTTTGAGTCATGCAGGTGATGCTTAAACTAAGCAAGTCTACAAGTTAGAAAACTAATTGGTAGTTGGATTAAAAACTCACCAATTCGATGGTGCCATCTTTACTAAATTTAAAAGTTCCCTTTAAACGCATCGTATCTGAATCCATTAGCTGATCGAACTTCGCTTGGAACTTATCATCGTAGGTGATGTTGATTTTCCCAAAATATCTATAGTTGTTATCTCCGTCTTTAACTAACGTAGGTTTTTGATCACCCGGTCCCAAATAGATGTCTCGTTCGAGGCTCATTTTAAAAGTGTAATCCGCAGAAACTTTCTTTTTGGATATAACTTTAAGCAATTTGTATTGTTTGCTACTGCCATCTTCTGGAGGGTTCGCTAAAGTCGTTTCTTTCACTTTGAGCGAATACTCATAACCCCATTCAAATTCAAAACCATCTATGTACTCAACACCACAGTCGGGAGATTTTAGTTCTAGGTTTTTGAAAAAGGCACCGTAGGATAAAGCCAAATAGGGCTCTACTTTAATGGTCATCGTCTTACTTTTGTCTTGTGCTATTCCAGTCCCGATAAGGAGGACTAGAAGAAGTGTTAGTGTAATTTTCATGCCTTGCTTTACACAATAATTAGACCAATTATTCTAAGACTAATCGGAAGCGTTTGTGGCTGCCTTGTGCTTCAACTTCTACGATATAAATACCCGCAGCTTCATTTAATTTAAACTGATATTGAGTGGAAGTTATTTCGTCTTTGGAGTAAATCAGTTCACCCGTTACAGTATAAACATTCAGGTTTATTGAAGTTAATTCTCCCAGCGTAATGTTTACCATTTCGGAACTAGGGTTTGGATATAGACTCACGTTGGTAAAAAGTATGTTCTCTTCAATTGCCGAAATAAATACGTTCTCACATTTAGAAGTGTCGATGCAGCCGTTGTCTGATATTATAACCGCATAATTACCTGATACTCCAGCAATGTATGTTTGACCAGTTGCTCCGGGGATATGAGCCATATTGCTATCGCAGTATACCCACTGATAAGTTGCACCTGCTTGTTGAGCTGAAAGGGCAGTTTCTACTACAGTAACTGAATCGTCTATCGAGTTTAAAGTCAGGTTAAGTCTGATAATTGAGTCACAGCCAAACATGTTGGTGTAAGTAATTAAAGCCGTTGTCGTATTAGCAGTGTACGTGCTGTCATCTATCCAAGTAAAGGAATCACAAGCAACTATTGTATCTATCGTAGAAATAGAATTTAAAATTGAAAGATTCAATCTGATGGTTGAATCACAGCCTGCAGCGTTTGTGTATGTATGCGTTGCCGTGTTATTATTGGAGTAGTAAGTATTACCATCTATCCAAGTGTGAGAATCGCAAGTTGAAATAGAGTCAATGCTATAATCAGAATAGTTGATGGTTAAATCTAAATAGATGATTGAATCACATCCTATTGCGTTTGTCAATACATGAGTAGCCGTGTTATTGCTGGAGGTGTACGTGTTCCCGTCTATCCATGTAATCGAATCACATGCCACTATCGTATCACCTGATGAGCTAGAGGCAGCCATAGTCAAATCCAAACTAACCACAGAATCACAACCAAATTGGTTTGTCAACGTGAATGTCGCGGAGCTATTTGCAGCGTAGTAAGTTATTCCATCAATCCAAAGTAATGAATCACAACCTGCAATTATATCTGTGCCTGTATTTGAGTAATTTACTGAAAGATCCAGTAAAACCACCGAATCGCAACCTGCTGCATTGGTTAAGGTGTGAGTAGCAACATTGTTGTCGGCATAGTAAGTAATACCATCAATCCATGTAAGTGAGTCACAGGAGGTAAGAGGGTCTACAGCAAATGAGGAATAGTTAACTTCCAGTTCAAGATAAACCAAAGAATCACCCCCGATTGAATTCGTTAGTAAAATAGAAATACCATTGGTATCTGAATAATAAGTTTGCCCATCAATCCATGTTAATGAATCGCATGCGGTAATGGAATCTGTAGTCGTATCACCTAGTGCAACGTAATTGAACTCGGTTCCATTAAGAATTGAAGCTTTTGCCGAATTCGCGTTGTAGCTAAAGGCAGAAATGCTTAAAAATAAAAAACAGAATAAAAATGAAATGGATTTAAACATGGGGTCAGTTTGGTACAAATATAGCCAGACAGGATGAGTTAATTAGTATTCGATAATTATATTATAATTACCTTCAATTATGGCAATTAAATTTACCTCAGGATCTCTTTATTTTTTGAAAGAACGAGACTTTATTACGAATCAAGAGTCTCCCTATGTTAAGATCGGACTTGTGCGTGGTGACAAGGAAACTCAAAAAAGAATTTTAGAACATAAGACTGGGAACCCCCGTGAAATCTATGATTATTGTACCCTAGAAGCTCCGTTGGTAGAAAATTTAGAAACTCAATTACACTATCGGTTTTGTGATGCTTGGATCTCAGGTGAATGGTTTGTGATGGATCAAGCGAAACTGAATGAATGTATAGAAGTTGCTAATACGATCATAACTGAACAAACTGAAATCCAGTCTAAATTGACCCTAAGCTATGAGCTTGCAAGTCAAATATCTAATGGTGAAATTAAAGCTGCAAGTAAAGAGGATCAGGCCATATGGGAATCATTGTGTGCTAAGAAATTACAAATTGACGTGGCTAAAGCCAAGGTGTTGATCATAGAGAATAAATTACGTCAAATAATGTCGACAAATGCAGGCATTACAGGAGTAGTTGATTTTATAGTTAAATCAGGTTCTAATAGTTTTGATAAAAAATCATTTAAAGATGAACATCCAGACCTATTTCAAAGCTACTGCAGCGAGGAAGAGAAAGGAGTAGGAGGCAGCTTTTTACTGAAGGGCAATCCTAAATTAAAAGATGTATATCCTGAATTATATCAGGAATTACAAGACTCAAAGTTCAACAAACCAGAACGTGCGGAAATTGTTGATGCGTCTATTGAATCAACAGATGAAATCAAAATGATCCATCAAGAATATATTTTACTACAGCCAGATTTACATAAGTATAATTGGGAATATAATATGCTTGAAGCTCAGTTGAAAGTGAGAGTAGGCAGTCATGATTGGATAAGTGATTTGTGTCAATGGACGAGAAAAACTAAAATTTCTGAAACTTTTAACGCTAAAAAGTTTCAAATTGATCATCCTGAACTGCATGCCAAGTTTATCGTTGCTGGAAGTGAATCTTATGCGTTAAGCGTGAGGCCTTTTAGAGAATATAAGTTTTAAGAAATAATAAGTCTGGCGTTTATTATTCACGTCTGACAACATTCCATATATTTACGGCCATGAAAAAATTATTGACTTTAGTTTTAGTTGCAGCATTGGCGTACGGCTGTGGAGATTCGGCACTTGAAGATACTGTTTCAGATATGGATTCAGACACTACTTCATTAGTGGTGGAAGACCTTACTCCCGTTGAATATGATACCGTTGCTACGGTAAGACACATTCTTATTGCTATGCAGTCTCAAACCACTGGTGAAGTTAAAACGATGGAAGAATGTGCTACACAAACAGCAGATATTATTGCAAAGATTCAAGCAGGTGAACCATGGGAAAATTTTATCCAAGCCTCTGATGATGTTGGTTCGATTCCTAACGGAGGAGTTTACGAGAATATAAAGAGGGGTACGATGGTACCACCTTTCGATGTCTATCCATTTGATGCTGATCTTAACGTTTTGGGAAGTGTTTCTTCACAATACGGAATGCACGTAATTGAAGTACTTGAACGAAATGTGATTGTGAGAAGGAAAGAATATAAATTCGGTCCAGCCACTTATTATGCTGGTGATTCAGTTGCTACAGTGCGCCATATTCTTATCGGACATGGAGACTTAGGGAATAGAACCGTTGAGGCTGCTAAAGCAAAAGCTGACAGTGTATTTGCATTATTAGAAGCTGGACAATCTTTTGATCAACTTGTTACCGCTTGTTCTGATGATCCTGGATCGGTTGAGACGAAAGGTGTATATGAGTCATTTCCTCGAGGATTAATGGTTCCTTCTTTCGAAAATTACTCGTTTGGAGCTCCTTACAATCAGGTAGGGATAGTTGAAACTGCATATGGCTTCCATATTGTTGAAGTGCTTTCTAGAGAAATCAAGGAGTAATATCCACAGAAGTTATTTTAGTAGAAGATTTTATCAAAGAATGAAGTCGAGCGTAACGTGTTGAATATTAATGCGCTTAAAACACCTATATTAGAACTATGGAAAGCGTAAACGATGTTGATGGTGGTCCTTTTGAAGTGCTGATGCTAGTAGCAATGGTGGTCTTCGGAGTGATCTTGTTGGTAATCTTTCTCATCTTTTTAATTAGAGCAAATAATAAAACTGATTACTACCAAAACCTTCCAGCCAGATTACAAAGTCTTGAGCGGAAAGAGGAGATTACCTCAACTCAGAAAGAGGAACTGTTATTACTTGCTAGGGAGAAAAAATCACGAGGAAGAATTGAGGCTAGACTTGAGGAAATCACGGGCGCTAATTAACCTTTCCATCAGCGTACAAACCCGAATCAATATTCTTACCAAGTGTACCTCGAAATCTTTTTCTAAATGGTTCTCTTTCTTTTATAGAGGAGAAATTTGGCGATACCGATAACTGATCTTCAATTTCAGGATCGACCATCTTTGGTTCTATTTCTTTTAGGATGTCAGTTACGAATGGGATTACATCAATCGGTTCTGACAGATCCATTTTCTTGCGAATGTAATATTGGGTCATGTCTGTTTGAAATGGATCCGTGGCCAACGCGATCTTGTCGAATCCAAGATTTTTTCCTTTATGATAGGAATAGTATATGTTCTCAGTACTATGTTCAGCCATAATTTCGGCAAACACAGCGTCCGTAGGAACTCCAATAGCTACAGCGTACTGAGCCATTATTTTAGCTTCATAATATTTGGAGTAAACCGCTCCACCTGAAAATATTATATGTTCGGTGATACCTTCGTCAAACAGATGTTTTGCCCAGTAAACTCTTCCTTTCATTACCCGGTCCCATATTCCTGTTTTAGGATTAGGATAGGGGACACCCGGAACGATTACAGCATCGTAGACCTGAGTCCTCGCTTTTTCATAAAGCTTCTTTGTTTTCTTTTGGGTCATCATAATTAAAATAAATCAGTCGATTGAAACTCGTTTTTCATCTTTGGTCTCCTTCCGGATTAATTTTCCTTTGACGTCAAAAAATTCCCATGTTCCAATTGCTCTTGTTCGCTGAACCATGCCATGTTTATCAGCTCCATGAACGTGCCATCCCTTTGTGTCTAATTTGTAGTTTTCAAATTTCTTAATTTCTCTAACCACGAATGAACTATCATAGTATACGTAGTGATTAAAGCCTTTTTTTGTTTTTTCTTCTTTAAAGCAATAGGTGCTATCTGCGCCAATAAACTTAGTGGTAATCCCTGTGTCTTTGTTATATTTTATAGAGTCCTCGTAACCTAAGATTGTCCAAACGCCAACTTGTTTTCCTTCTTTGAAATATCCTTTACACCGAATCCAGTCATCAGCCTTCGGTCGTTTTGAGCCAAATTCAACATAACGACCATCTAATTCCCCATTTTTGTAATTAACAATACTAATAAGACTTGTGGAGAAATCGATGGTGTCACAATAATGAAAATATACGTTTCGCTCAATTCGCTCACCTTCCCATTTACTATGTTTTAAAGTGCCACAAACTACGTTGTAGCCATGTTTGTTTGAATCAACAATACAAGTGTCTATGGCAGAACAGCGCTTGCATGGAATATCAAAATCCTTCCATACTTCATAGTATTGGCCTATGGCACTGGCCCAGATTAGAAGTAGGCAAAACGATATTAGAAACTTAAGCATTTGGATTAAACGAAATTAGCCTGATTTGTAAGTAAAAGATAAGAAGATAAAAGGGTTTATGTATTTTAGGGATATGCGGATTATTCAAAAATCTAAAATTCTAATCATTTTAGTTTCACTTGGCTCTTTGCTATTGGCGGTAACGATAGGCTCGGACGATGTTCGAACTACTGAAAAGAAAACAGGCCTGTTTTTGGATACGCTGGAAAATGAGTTATTACTGGTGTTTGAAAATGAAATGCCAACTTATTATGTGAGTCGGATTTTCACACCGGTCTGTGAAACAGGTGAGTGTAAGCCAGTATACATCAATATTTATTGGGATTTGATGGGGAATTTTTCCCGTTTTGATTTTCCGAAAGACGAGATCTTAACGAAGCTTGATCACGTTCCATTTACTGAGGACGATTACGTATTATTAAATGAGATTCTTCGAGGCGCTGATCCGAGATATAGTCAAGTAAAGCATTCTTCGCCTTCGCCAAGTTTATCTGCAAATGAAGATGAGCCAAATAAATCGAGCCCAGCTCCAGCGGTGGCAGCTGCAGTGATGCTTACCAAAACGCAAATGGTGGACGCAGTAAGTGGAGCGACATTGGCACCACAACAAGATAAATTTGTTCCAGGAGCCTTATATACAACATACACCCTTTGGGGGCTAGCCAATGACCACAGGCGGTTGATGGAATCGTATACTAGAAGTAATTACTTCCAGCCAAAGTTCTTTCATCATTTTCTCAATAATACTACGTGTAATTGCAGGAAGGAATTTATCCAAGCCATGGCGCTTAAAGAAGCCCATGGATATGCGAATACGTTAATGAGTATCATGGATACAGCCTCAACAGAGTTAGCAACCTATTGTAATTCAGCTATTGATTATTGGGATCTTGGATTGGATACTGTTCAAAATACTTTAGCGAGAACATTTATTAGAATTGATCAAGAAGAGTTAAAACTGGCCATTTTGCGAAGATGGCAAAGTGCTCAAACTCCGGCAAGAAATATCACTTTGGCAATGAAGAATATGACCAATGATCCTAATTCACTCTCAACCACATTACAGATTCTATATGCTAATGATACCTGGCCAGATGAGGTTGTACCAATATTGGTTGACAAGATTAAGTCTTTCGAAAACGTGGACAATAAGAAAGTCATTTTTGACCTGATATACGGTAGAAAGGACATACACTCCAAATCGAATTGGGATTTGATTAAGGAAGTGAAAAGGAAGAATGGTTGGTAGTTAAGTTTCCTGCTATTAATGTAGCTTAATCCTCCTCATCTTGATACTTATAAAGCCAAGTTTGAACATCGTTGTACAAGATGATGTCAATAGATTCGGCTGGATTTAAATAAACCTGACCTCCGCTAGATGGTTTCCCAAAAGGCCATTCTTTTTGCCAAATAGTATCAGATTTATCCAATTTCATGTAGAAGTTTTGCATTTCGTATTCACTAAGTTTATTCGCGATCAAGGAATCATTTAATTCTAAAGACCCTTCTTCAAACCAATCTAATTTTCGGTAGAAATTTCCGATGACCACGTATTCGTCATTATATTTTTCAGCAATGTGCTCACCGGCCATTGGCACAGCCATTGCACCTGGTTCTTGCATGTGTATTTCTTTTGCTAAATGAGCGATGTGGGCAAATAAGGCTACGCTTCTTCCTTCTTCGCGATCTAGTATCCATTGAACGTTTTCAAGCTGACCTTTTTCCCTTGGAGAATAATCGTAAGTCGAATTTCCTATACTGTGTAAAAACGCAACGTTTTGTCTTGCACCAACAATAGATTGTTTGGCCCATTCAAACTCTTCAGCTGACGACAAAGTGATATATGCTGTTTCATTATTTGAAAACGTTTTTTCGATGTCATCCACTGCGCTGAATATATGATCCCAATCAGTAGAGTCGATATCCCAAAAATGCAAACCACCATCATCCGCATTATCTTTCATGTGCAGAAGTGGAAGGATTTTAGATAGTTCTCCTTGATGCTTTCTAGATGTTTGAATATCAACACGATCTAAATATTTAAATACATATTCAAATCCAATTTGAGCGTTTTCCAACATTGGATTTGGCGCGCATCCTGGAATATCATATCCGTACATATGAATTTTTTGATCTTCGGTTTGATTCATATTGTATTCCCTAAGCCATATTAGCAATTCATGATTAGGAACAAATTCGCCAAAATTACAGGCGATTCCTTCATTAATTACCGAGTCTAAAGAAATGTCTTTACCATCAACAAAGTCAAACATCAATTTGCCTTCTATCAATCCAGATTCAATGGCAATAGCGCCAATCCGATTTTCATTGATTAAGAACTTCAGCATTGCATTTCTGGTTTGGAATGGCTCAATCATTCCGTGTGTTCCTTCAGAAATACCGATCAACTTTGAATCTCCGAGCATTGGTATCAGCGCTTCAAAATCGGTTTCTTTTATTTGAGAAAGATCATTTGGTAATTTTTTTGGATCAAAATCTTCAACAATTTGATCCGGTTGCTTCTCTGTTTTAATTTCGGATTCGCAACCTAAAAGCATTAATAAAACAAAAGGATAAATGTATCGCATCATGGTACTTGTTTCGAGTAAATCTATTAAATACAATTGCAGCGTTATCAGTGCTTGAGTTAAAGAATGTTAACCACGCGTTCATTTGTTCTGAACCCAGTTAAACTTCCATGATGAGCGATATTCCAGGTGATATTTCCTTAGATTTACATTCATGAAATTCAACCCAGTCAAAGTACTTTTATTCGGCTTTGCCGTAATCTTCTTTTCTTCGTCTTATTCTCAATCAGTTGCCAGCAAACAGATTGATAAGATTGTAGCCGATGCTATGAAAGCAAATATGCATGCAGGTATCGCTGTTGCGGTAGTGCAAGATGGAAAGGTAATCCATGAGAAAGGATATGGTTTAGCCAGCTCGAAAACCAATGAAAAAGTAAATGAACATACTCGATTTTCAATTGCATCTAACAGTAAAGCGTTTACTTCGGCTGCTTTAGCTGTACTGGTTGATCAAGGCAAGTTAAAATGGACGGATAAAGTGGTTCAGCATATTCCTGAATTTAAAATGTACGAGGCATATGTTACTGCAGAATTCACGATTCTAGATTTATTAACTCACAGAAGTGGTTTAGGATTAGGTGCAGGAGATTTAATGTTATGGCCAGACGGTTCCGACTTTAAATTAGCAGATATTCTCAATAGTTTTCAATATCAAACAAAGCAATCGGACTTTAGAACGAAGTATGATTATGACAATCTACTGTACATCGTGGCAGGAGAAGTAGTTGCTAGAATTAGTGGTAAAACTTGGAGCGAGTTTGTTGAAGCAGAATTAATGAAGCCATTGGGAATGAATGAATCTGCAGGTAGTTTAGATCGGCTAGTTAGTAAGACAAATATTGCTAGTCCGCATTCCGTTGAGAATGGAAAGCTTGAAGGCTTTGAAAACGTTGATTTTGAATTAGGTGCTGCAGCAGCAGGAGTATTTGCAAGTGTACACGACTTAAGCAAATGGATGATAATGCATTTAGCTGATGGGAAAAATGGCGAAGCTGATTTAATCTCAAAAAGAACGCATGATATGATGTGGAAGCCTCATACAAGCATGAATTTTAATGTGAAGCCTAAAAACACCTATAAATCTCATTTTACCGCGTATGGTTTGGGTTGGAAAATAAGAGATGTAAATGGAATGATAGAGATTAGTCACACTGGAGGAATGCCTGGAATGCTTTCTAAAACAACTTTAATCCCAGAATTAAACGTTGGTATAGTCGTACTTACAAACTGCGATCCAGGAGGATATAGTTATGAAATGGTTTCAAGAACTATAGCAGATAGATTTCAAAAAGTAGAGGAAAAAGATTGGTTCACTTATATCAAAGGAGTGATCGAAAATAGATCTGCTGGGGAAGATTCAGTGGTTAATGCCGTTTGGGAAACGGTTAAAAATACGGATCAGTCAAAAGTGAAAACGGAAAACTTCATTGGAACTTATAAAGACAATTGGTTTGGAGACATTGAAGTTTCAATGAAAGAAGGTCAGCTTTATATGTCGTGTAAGCGATCTCCGAAACTTTCTGGACCAATGTCATTCTATAAGGCGAATACATTTGCTATCAAGTGGGATTATCAAGATATGCAGTGCAATGCATTTGCAATGTTTGTTTTAGATCAGAACGGGAAAGCCACTGGATTCACAATGAAGGGGATTTCCCCAAACATAGATTTTAGCTATGATTTCCAAGATCTAAATTTGAAAAGAACTAAATAAGGGAATAAAAAAAGGGAGCATGCTATTGCATTTCTCCCTTTTGAACCTATATACCAGCACACCTACTGGTCTTTTTCACATTGCGTGCTCAGTTTTGCGGTTGGTAGCTGATAGGCTATACAAATCTTCTGTTGTTGTATCGTTGTTCCGATTTGTTATTGTAAGTGTACGGCAGTTTGTCGGATCTGAGTGGTTGGAACTTCCCAATGGCTAGAATCAGTTTTCTAAAGTTCATATTACTCCAATTGAATGATCACATATTGCCATTTTTCGTACTCAGCTTTGTTCTTGAGGTAATCGTTCTTGTAAGTTGGCCCTTGCACCTTGTGCGAAACAATTATTTGGTAAGCATCTGGAGATGTATTTAAAGTTCTAAGAAATTTCATTACGGTTCCCACTGCTAGGTTTTTACGAACAATAGCCAATTCATCGTTGGTTTTATAAGTTTTGGTTGGCACCTTGGAAGCACTAGACTCGATGAAAATCTTAATTTTTCCTTTTTTCTCCACGTTTGCTCTGAAGCATTCTACAAAATTAGCCAGCTCCGGGTTGTTCAAATCATCAATTGAATTTTCATTATAAGAAAAGTAGTGTTTGAATATTTTGCCGCAAGTATCTGCTGTTAAGTCCTTCGTCTCAATAAGCTCAACCGGTTCTGGTTTCTTAGATTCGTCCAAATAAATTATTGGCTTAGCCAAAGAAGTGAAATACGAAGATTGTATTGCCTCTCGTTCTAACTCAGAATATTTAAAATCAAAAAAGTTCTTGATTATTAATTGTTCCACACCGTTCTTAAGCGCTAAAGAAATGGACTGCTTGAATAGCTGCAGGTTCTCACTAGTTTTAGGTAATATGATTTGGGAACTATGTATTTGATCATTTCCTAGAACTTCAACTTGGTAAGTAAGGGTGTCGTTCTGCTGCACAGGGATTTGAAAATCTCCATTTTTATTACTTTCAATAGATCCAACCGCTTCTTTGGTAGATGTCCGAAACAACGTAATTTTTATTTCCTTATTAGATGGATTTACATCATTTGTAAAGTTTCCAATTATAATCGACTGGGTTTCGGGTAATCTTTGAACATTAGATTGATACACGTGAACCTTTTCCCATGAAGATGCTCTATCTGTTGTGAAGTACTGTTTGTGGTACAAACTATCTTGAACATATAGGATGTCGTTACCTGGACTATTGATTGGAAAATCCATGTTCTGCACCGGTCCGTATTCATTCGTCTTTGCATTGTAACTGGCCCTGAATACATCGAAACCACCGATGCTGTTATGACCTTGAGATGAAAAATAGATCCATTTCCCATCTGGAGAAAGAAACGGGTAGCGCTCATCTAATTGTGTATTAATGCTTAATGGTAGGATCTCAGGTTCCGAAAATTCACCGTTAGGTAGTCTTTCAACTCGATATAAGTCTAATCCGTTATTGCCTTTTGATCCGTAGCTCGAAAAGTAAAACGAGTTTCTGGTTCGAGGAGGGAAGTGAACGATCGGTTTATGATTATTCTTTTTGTCGAGTTTGGTAATAATTTCATCGGTAACTTGAATAATCAATCCACCAATGCTGTCCATGTCATATAGTCTGAAAAAGACGTCAGACTTCATTTCACGTTTCTTAAGAATTTTAAGCTGAGTTATACCTTTTAATAGCTTTTGGGCCGATTTACATTGTTCTATTGCTGTTAAAGCTTGTTTTACAAAACGATCGTCTTTTGAAGCATTAGAAATGTAATGATCAAACGCCTCTATTGCCAATGAGAATTGATAGTTGATGTGTCGGGAATGGCCCAAAAAGAACCAAGCTTCATTGTCTACATCGTCTGATTCTATTGCGTAATTTAGTCTGGCTAGACCTGTTGATTTGTTGTGGCTGGTGAAAAGCATGCACGCACCATACTTGTAGTTAAGGTTGTAATCTTTTAAGCTAAGTTCTAAAAGCTGTTGGTACAAAGATTTTGCCTCGAAGTACTTTTCTTCTTGAAACAGGTGATTGGCCTTCTTCTCAACTTTATCACGATCTATTTGGGCCTGTGCACTGCAAAAGCCGGACATGAAAATTAATAAGAGAAGTACTCTGATTTGCATATTCCTTTAGAACGTTTGTTGAATTTACTTATTTCAATTCAAGTTCAGTTGATTAAAGGAAAATTGGTCTATACCATTATGGTATAGAATCGGTCTCAATCTGAGATTTCTTCCAGGCTTTATCGTGAAATTGAAGATGAAACAGTCCGTTATTCTCGTATCCTTCTTTTGGCTGATGCCAGAAGTATTGAAACCCATGATTACCGCCAGATAAAGTGTCAAACTCATGAGGGATGTCCAAAGCATTTAAGTAGTCGTGCATAATATAGGTTCCTTTCCTGTGGTAATATTCAACGAACCAATCTTTAGTTCCAATTTCCATTCTCAGTTTTACTCCATTTGCTCTGAGCTTAGTTTTATTCTTCTTCGCATTATACTTTAATGAACCCAAGGTGTAGTCACTTACGTACGCGTTAGAGATGAACGAACTAAATTTATCAGGATGTTTCAAAGCATAATATAAAGTGCCTGTAGCTCCTCTAGATTGACCTTCTAATGCAATTTGATCTGGCGAAAATCCAGCATGCAATGTGTTTCTACAAAAATCACGAAGTTCTCCTTTTCCTTCTTGTGTGAGCATTTTTTCATTTGAGGAAGTATACCACTGGATCTTTTGCTTGTCCCAAGTTTTTCCAAATTGAATTTCTTCACCTCTTACACATATCGCTATAAATGGCTGAACCAATGAATCAGTAACCCATTTATTTAATTGTTGAGCACGAACTACCCGGTAAAAACTGTATTCGGTCCCACCTTGACCATAGAGGTATACCAGCAAAGGATATTGAGTTACGGTGTCTTCTGCAGACCAGCCAGGAGGTAAATATGCTACGAATTTAACTTCTCCTTTGGCATTACTTTTAAATGATGATTGAATGTACCGGCCACCCGTAACCATCGACAACTGATTGTTAGGTACCATAGTCATCGGGTTGTCTTCTACCATCGTGAGGCAAATCACCAATGGGAAAATAAAAGCGAGAAGAAATCCAATAATAATTCGTTTCATAGTGCAGGTCTATTTATGATGAAGTAATAAGCATCTTTTCATAAATAATGCAGTAAAATCAGGAAAGTGACATTCGTGAAGATAAAATTTAATTGAGCTGGCAAAAGTTAAGGTCTGTTAAGAATGACTTTCCCTATTTTTTCTGCCATTTGTTCTCTGGCACCTAAGGTATAGTGAGAGCCAGCGTAGTCTCCAATGAAATCTTCAGATTCGAGTAACCCTGAATTGTCAATCACGTTTTTATATCGATTCACAAGGTATTTTTTATTTAAAGAGATTAATCGAGTCAGTTTTGCGCCTACGTTGTTAGTTGCACTTTTGAAATCTATAGGCACAATATGAAAGTATAACTTCCAATTATTCCGCTCGCAAAGTTTTACTATTTCATCAAAATCTTGAACACGTTCATTTCGATCATTAATTAAGAATCCAAAATCATAGAGGTATGTTTGCGCGTAATCATTCTCGATGGTCCAATTTTCTGGATCAGAGTCGTAAGAGTGATACCAATCAAACAGTGTCGGATACTCGTATCCTTCAGGTAAGCTGTCCTTTTTCCAACCTTCTTCGATTAAATTCTCCATTCTTGCCCTATAATTAGCTGGATTACGATGATAGGTGATCCATGCGCGATTAACCAAAGCTGGTACCCTCGGTTCTACTAACTGAAGTTGTCTGTTTATGATAGGGTCGTACGTGAAGTCATGAATGATTTTGGTGGAGAATGCTCTTAGATTCATAGTAACGACCAGCGTTTTAATATTGTCGTTTTGTTGATGTTCAATCATTTTAATCAACTTCAAATATGTCCCAGGATGAAACCCATTGGCACTTAAATTGGCAACATTTAAATCGCCAAAATTTTCATCCATAAGATCACCAATTCCTGGCTGAAGTTCCATTCCTTCTGATCGGTAAGCGTCTGAACAATCACCGAAATAAACAAGGTTTGCATTTTCAGTTTCTGCTAGCATTTGATCATATTCATTTGCAAATTCTGAAACATCAGAGGGTAGCTGAAATTCGGTGTAAATAAAGTTCAAGGCCATTAGAACCGCCATGAGCAAGATTATTTTAATCGATATTTTCTTTACAATCTTCATCAAAAAGCTTGGTAAATAAATGGTTCGATTTTAATTGGAGATCCCGCCAATACCGCATACAGCAATATTGAATAAATGATCCATCTAATCCATCCTGGTTGATGATTACACCAATGCACAAAACCTTTTTTGAGAAGTACATGATCAATAAATACGAAACAAATAACGATAAGCGCTACAAACTGAAATGAATTGGATTTTAGCCATTTTAGAATTCCCGTTGGCTCCGCTAAGTAGGATTGCTCATCAAACCAGCCTAAAAATTCGGTCATTCCAGATGCCCTAAAAAATAAGCAGGAGAAAGTAAAAATTGCGAACGTAAATACAACTCCAAGAAACTGCGTGATGGATCTAGGGATTTTGCCGGAGGCCCTGGCCCTCACGTTTTTTGTGAGAACCTCTATAATTAGCACGAGTGCTTGTATTAAACCAAACCATAAAAAGGTCCAGTTAGCTCCATGCCATAATCCAATAATGCTAAAGCTTATTAGGATAGTGATGATAATCACCCATTTCCCCGGATTGAATTTGAGCGAGAGCCACATGGAGAGAGGAGTATAAACGTAGTCGTTTACCCATGTTGAAAGTGAGATATGCCATCTTCTCCAAAATTCAGTTAGTGAAGATGCTAAAAGTGGACGATTGAAATTATCGGTTAATCGGATTCCAAAGAGTTTACCTGCTCCTCTTGCCATGTCTGTGTAACCAGAAAAGTCTGCATAGATTTCAATCGTATATAGACAAGCTGCTATGATGAATACTTTTTCACTATAAAGATCCGACCGATCGAAAATGGGTTGGATTAATGCATGAATATTAGCGGAAATAAAAATTTTCTTGAAAAGGCCCCAGAGCAAGAGCCTAAAACCATCACTAAAGTTGCTGTACTTGACTTCCGGAGGGCTTAATTGTTCAATAAAGGTTTTAGGTTTTTCAATTGGACCTGCGGTAAGTTTAGGAAAGAAAGTAAGATAAGTAATCAGGTAACCTAAGTTTCGTTGAGGTTCTAACTGTCCACGTTGTATTTCAATTTGATAGCTAATGGCTTGAAAAACAATGTAGGATATACCGATTGGCAAAAATAAAGTAACTAATAAATCATCCGTATTAAAGGCGAATAAATCTCCCAACCATCCTATTCCTTTATTCCAAAGATTGAGGTATTTAAACATACCTAGAATTAAAAGGTTGATAAATATCACTCCACCTAAATGGGTCTTCTTTTTATCGCTTTTAAGCCTCCCATAAATGTGTTTGCTTGCAGCAAAATTGAAAAGCGAAAGGACCAATGCTAAGAGCAGGGCAGTCCAGCTGTGAAGGCCAATAAATACGAGGCTGGAGGTGAATAGGGTCAACCATTTGAATTTGGTTGGGACGCAATAAAAACTTAGCACAGAAACAACTAGAAAAATGAGATAGTGTATGTGCGTTATTTCCATACTATTCGGACTTACTACATAGGATTAATTCGCATAAATCATCAACTGTTTTTAAAGCTAATACGTCACGTAATTTGAAGTTAACGTCAAAGTGTTTTCTGGCTTCTCCAATAAGGATCGCATGGTTGAGTGAATCCCACGCATCTATATCTCTCGCAGAATGATCTCCCCGAAGTTCTAAATCTGGAAGATTTAATACCGATTTAAATATCGGTATCAGTTCCTGGAAAATCTCATCTTTTGTATTCATTTGATTGGAAGTTTTAAAAGATAGAGATTTCCTTCCTGTTTCAACCCTATATTTTTCCAGGTTGACAAACCTTGATTTGAAGATTGCATGATCGTCAATGAAGATCCTTTCGTTTTAGCTGCATCATTACAGGCCTTTATCAAGGCGGATCCAACTCCTTGTTTTTGGAAGTTTTTCAATACGGATACGTGATAGATTCCCGTAGTTTCCTGATTTGTATAGGTCATGGCGGCTCCAGCTTTTTCAGTTCCTATTGAAGCGATGAAAAGTTCACACGACCGATCCATCAGCGCATTAAATAGTTCTGCATCCTGATTAGCAAAGTTTGATTCAACCAACTGGAGCCAACTACTTAGTTCATCTTTCCCAATTTGTGAAACCGATATTTTGTCATTGAAAGAGTTAGGTAATAATTCTTGAGGTGAACAAGATAATAGAGGCCATACCACCACAGGCACGAGTGCTAATCGAACAATTTGCGCTTCGTTCAATTCTAATTGTTCATCCGTAATAAGTATTGAATTAGGGATGGCACCTTTTTCAATTTGATGCACAATCTTATCTAGCGATTCATTTAGATCTTGAATGTCAAATATGTAATTAGGCCAATTTGCTTCATTTTGTACAGCGCTGAAACTATCAAATTCTACATAACCTATGGATTCACGGAATAGAGAATAGAGATTGGCGATGTTTTCCTGCTTGCAGGGTTTGTTCACAAAAACAAAATCTTCGGATACGCGAATCCATTTTGGTAATGGAAGCTCGCTAGAACTTAAGATTTTGTTGATTTCTTGAGTTTCAACTTTTCGATCTGTAAATAATCCATAATGGGAGAGACCATATTCGGTTTGAATTTCGGTGGCACGAAATTTTGCGTTTAGCTTTGAATTAAGCACAGCTTCGATTCCGTTTAATTCTATCCGTTTACCTAAAATCTTTAATTGGCGATCTTTTCTACCTTCAAATACATAGTTACCTTCATTAGTTAAGCTAACCATGTCACCAGTCCGATACCAAGATTGACCTTTTCTTTCTTCAAAAGCCAAGTCTGTTAAACTTGAATCTAAATATCCGTCAAAAACTTGCTTGCCAGAAATCCAAAGTTCGTTGTCAACAACCATTGAATTGGAGTTCTTGCAATCTTTTCCAATTGGGATGAATGCATCTGTTTCGGATCCATCGCAAGTGTAAGCAGTTGCGAATATTCCTCCCTCAGAAGGTCCATACAAGTTTGTACAGGTTGAGTTAGGTGCTGCGGTTAGCCATTTTGATACTAAGCTTAACTCCAATGCTTCTGCTCCAAAAAATGTATGTCTCAAATGAGGTAATTGTACTTCATTCAAATAAGGTTCTAATAGTTTAAATGCAGAGGGTGGAGCAATGCAGATTGTAGTAGAACGATCCAATAAGCATTGCATCGCTTCCTGGGAACGAACTCCTTCCATATCAATCGTATGGATGGAAGCTCCAAGACAGAGTGGAATTAGAGTAGAAATAATGCTCATGTCGAACTTTAACGCTGACATCTGCAGAAAGGAATCCTTTGAGTTAAGAGATGGATCTAAGGCTAAAAATGAATCTACGAAGCAACTTAAATTATCATAAGAAACGGGAATGTATTTAGGATTTCCAGTAGTCCCAGATGTGCTCAGAATGTACGCAATTGAATTTTCGCGATATTTGAAATCAACCTTTGCCTCGTACTTACAATTTTTAATATTCAATGACTTGATACGTTCAGATGACAGCTCATTCGAAAGCAACAAGTCAGGTTTTAGTTTTTCTATTGTTTGAGAAATTTGATTAGTCCCAGCAGGGATATATGTATTCCCGGTAAGCCAAATTGCGATTATAGCCGCATAACAATTGACATCATAAGAAGTTGTTACAACTATTTTTTTGGCACTATCACTTACTGGTAGGTCTTTTGCAATTGCGTGAACTTTTTGGTAAAATTGCTGGTAACTAACAGTTCCAGATGGTAATACGATTGCAGGTGCATTCGGAAGTACCGATTCGTTTGAATTAAGTAATTGTACAAAATTCATGCACCGTAATTTCTAAAACAAGAAATGATTAAACTTCTGGAGCTGCTTCGAAGAAATCGTTGAAAACAGCTAATAAATGATTAATTCTAGTTATGTCCGTAGAGTCTTCTGATTGAAGTTGATTGATTCCATCAATTAAGGGCAGCAACCAAACATGAAGTTGATTATGTCCTTGTCCAGTCATCGTGCAGTTCTCAAGCATATCATTCACTTGGAACATTAGTAAATTTCCTAATTCAACATGATCAGCTCCATCAAACTCTACACAATTACTATTCATGTTTTGAATTGCGGCAATAGTCGTGCTGTTTACAATCCATTTAGATCCATTGTCAAGCTTTAATCGATCTTCAATTGCTTCTTCTACATCCATATCAAAATTAGCCGTGGTTGTATCAATTAAACTCTCGTCAGTATGATTCGTTGGCTCATTTACCGTGATATCTGAATCTCCACAAGCTGACATTAAGAACATGATTGAGGCAAAAAGGGACAGGGTGAAATGGGTTATGTTTTTCATAAAGTGAAGATATAATAATCTGCTTGAAAATGCTATTTCAAATACTTCTCGTTCTTATCGATTAAATAGGCAATAGATTTCCATTCTGAAATTCTGTTTTTCTGATGCGCAGTTATCGATATTTGATTCATCGGATCAGTTAAAAAAGTGGACCAATAATAAAGAGACTCTGCAACCGAATTCATTTTTTTAGTCTTGTTTTTAGACATTCGAATCACCTTGTTATTTTTTCTGACTTTTTTCAGATTTGCTTTACAAATCGATGAAGCATTTATTTTATCCAACGAGGCAGACCCAATTAATGCTGTGATGTACTGATCCACCGCGGATACCATCCCATTAACATCTTTATCCATTTTAGCTTTAGGTATGGTCGCTAGTAGATACTTGTCACTAGAAGTAAGGTACTTATCGCATTCAGCTTTTAGGCTTTCTAACCATTCTGAATCTCCTTCAATTAAAGCAGCTCTTATCGAAGACTTAATAATTTTTGAATGTGTTGATTTTACAATTTTAGAACGGTACTTACTATCTGATATACCTTCATCCTTAATTTTAATGAATTGCTTATAGGCAAACGATCTAGTTGATTCAGTATATAGAAATATAGATTCTTTAACGTTGTCTGAAACTAAAGAATCGGCTGGAAGCGATTTCAAATATAAATCGAATACTTCCTGCGCAGGCAATCGTTTTCCAGCAAGATATTCAGTGTATTCTAAAAGGAATTTTGAGCTTCGGTTTCCAGATTTGAATTCAGATTGAAATCTTCCATTTCTCTTTTTAGGGTTTAAGGCAATTTCTCCTGTTTCTAAAAATTTGTCCGACAATTGAAATCCAATTACATTATGAAGGATGGTTCTGGAAGGATTTAAATAAACATGAGTAGGATAGTACCTTACGTCAAATTCCTTTGCCATGGATTTACCTTCCTTTTCCATGTCCAATGAAACGTTAATGAAATGTTCATTGTAGTATTCAGCCACCTCTTTATCGGTGAAAATATCCTTAGCCATTTTCTTACAAGGTCCGCACCAAGATGTTTGACAATCTACATATACATTCTTGCCCTCAGACTCAGCCACTTTCAAAGCTTCTTCTAAAGTTCCATCAAAAAAATGGATGCCATCATGTTGAGCGAAGCCCACAAGAGTCGCCAAACAAAATGCTATACACAGAATTACTTTCACACTACTAAATTAAAATATAATATTTAGATGAAGCTCTACAAGAGCAGACTTCATTGATTTTCAGCACTTTTCTAAATAGTTTATCTATTTAAAATCCAACTGCCTGATAATCGTAGACGTTTAGATTAAATCAAAAACAAGTCCAAAAATGACCTCCTAGTATTTTACAGGGTTCATTATTAATACAGGAACTTTCAGTTTATTCTCCAACAGTTCTTGCTCGTAGTTTTTACCAATAGATCCAAAATTACTTTTCTTAAGGTACATGATAGCAATCAGGCCAGCATTCTTTAATTGAGCAAGTCGAACTGTATCTTTATTAAAGTTACCTGCACTTTTAGATAAGCTAAACTTTATTGATTGATCCTCTAAATATTCTTTCGCATGTCTTAAATTATCCGCAATAAGTGTGCGTTGGTGATCTTCTTTCGGCCAAGAGTACATTAAATGCACCGTAGAGTTAAAAGCTAAAGCCAAGTCTTTAACCGCCTTTAGTTTTTGAAGGTTTTCTATGTTGAAACTGATCGGGACAATTACATTTTCAAAATTACTTGTAATAGACCCATCCTGCACAATTATGTATGGCGTGGCACTGGCTTTAACCGTTTTTAGCGCATTTGATCCTTTAATTTTTTGTAGTCCTTTTGCACCGTGTGTTCCCATGAAAATTAATTCTGCCGCAAGCTCCGTTGCCACATTTCCAATTTCCGTGTAATTGCCAATTCGTGCATGCCTAAAAATTGGAATGTTGTCTGGAACTTCAATTGCATTTAATTGCTCGTTTGAATGCTCCAAATCGCTTTCTGATTCACAAAAGTTAAGCAAGTGAATTTCACCTCCATTTTTTTGAATTAAATCAATCGCTAATTGAAGGCTGTTTTCTGAAGCGGAAGTAAAATCCGTTGGAACTAAATATGATTTCATTTTCTTAAAGTGCGTCTTTTACAAAGAAAAGAAACATCGGGATTAATCCAAGTAGGATGATTTAAATTCCATCCACAATTCAGTTTGTATAAATCGTATTTTTAAAAGAAATTCTGAGAACTAAAGTTTCTGCCTACCTTCGTGGAGTGCGAATTCTATTCCTCATCCTGTTTTTATCTGCAACAACTTGTTTTAGTCAGTTTGCTGACCCTTCGTACTATCTAATCGACACGTTGAAAATTGAAGAACTGGATCAAGAGGATCTGGAATTATTAGATGAGGAATTAAAAGAATATCATGAGGCGAAGCATGATTCTACTCGGGTAATTGCCTTATCAGATATAGTGGAGAACTTGTACCATAATTCATGGAAGGGCTACAATGAAATCTTGCAAAAAGAGCTGCATGTGATTCTAGCTAATAAATCTTTAACGCCACGCGAGACATACCTGTATAAAGATCTATTAGCAATAGCGATTAACGAAAAAGGGCTTGGTTTTAAAAGAACTGGGGATTATGATAAAGCCGAACTGTATTACCTTAAAAGTCTTTCAATTCATGAAGAAATAGGGGACTCTCTCGGTGTTTCTTCCTCCTATAACAACCTCGGAATCCTATTTGATATTCGAGGAAAAGCTACAATTGCAATTTCCTATTATCAAAAGTCGATTGATATAAAATTAGCATTGAATGATCAAGAAGGTCTGAGCACGACCTATAATAATCTTGGGTTTGTTTATAGTTCACAAGGAATGAAGCGTAAGGCGATTTCTTATTATGAGAAGTCATTGGACATATCTCAAAAAATTGACAAACAATCTTCTATAGCAACTTCGCTAAATAATCTCGCCCATATTTATGGTGAATTTGGTGATAACCATAGGGCACTTCAGTATTATCTAAAGAGTCTTAAAATTGATCAAAAAATCGGCAATCCTGAGTACATAGCTAGTTCGCTTAATAATGTCGCATCCAAGTATCGCGTATTAGGGGAGATTGAGAAAGCGTTAGATTATCATGAGCAGTCGTTGGTAATATGCAAGAAAGAACAAGATCGAGCAGGAATAGCTTTGTCTTATAACAACCTTGGGTATCTATATGAGGATTTGGGGAAACTTGATAGTGCAAGGCATTATTACATGTTGAGTTTCGCCATTCGAGAATCATTAAATAATCAAGATATGATTGCATCCATATTGTGCAATCTAGGTAGGGTAGAATTTAATATTGGAGCTCAGGACAAAGCCAGGGTTTATGCAGAAAGATCATTGAAGATAGGGCGGGAAATCGGTTATCCTGATTTGATGAAAGATGCGGCCAAGCTGCTAGTTGATATTTACGAAAAAGACGGTGATTTTAAAAGTGGTTTATCGATGCATAAGCTCTACATGGAAATGAGAGATAGCCTTGATAATCTGGATGCTAGGGAAGCCACAATTCAGCAAAGGTCTCGATATGAATACAGGCAAAAAGCTGCGTCAGATAGCATTAAATATGATGTAGAAAAGAAAGTTCAGGAAGAGCTTCATTTAAATAAAATGGTTGCCGAGCAAGCAGTTGGAGACAGGTTGTTGCAGCAACAATGGATGCTGATTGTTGGAGTGGTTATCTTAATAATATTTGGATTATTCGTTCTCAACCGTCTCAATGTAAGTCAGAAAAGAAAGCGAATTATAGAAGAACAAAAGGAAGAAGTAGAAAAGCAAAAGTTAGAAACGGAACATCAAAAAGATCTGCTAGAAGTAAGAAATCAAGAGATTACGGATTCGATTCAATATGCCAAAAGACTACAGCAAGCAATATTGCCTTCTGATCAGCTAATGACGGATAATTTGAAAGACTCTTTTGTACTTTACCTTCCTAAAGATATCATTGCTGGTGATTTTTATTGGCTAGAAAATTATCAATCAAAAACTTATTTTGCAGTAGCGGACTGTACAGGGCATGGTGTTCCTGGAGCTATGGTTAGCGTGGTGTGTAGTGGAGCCTTAACCAAAGCTTTAATCGAAGAAGGAATTACTGATCCAGGAAAGATACTAGACCGAACTAGAGAATTGGTCGTTGACAAATTTGAAATTGGAGGCGAAGAAGTCCGAGACGGAATGGACATCGCCCTTTGCGCGATGCAGGAGACCGATAACGGAGTTAAAATGGAATTCGCTGGTGCTAATAATGCATTGTGGATTGTGAAACAGCACTTATTGGAAGCAGCTGAATCAGATGGGTTGGCTAATAGTGAAATGATTGAAATTAAAGGAGATAAACAGCCTGTTGGGTTGTATGATGATCCAAAGCCATTCCAAACTCAACACATAGAATTGAACAAAGGAGACACCATTTACCTTTCTTCAGATGGATTTGCCGACCAGTTCGGAGGAGAGAAGGGTAAAAAATTAAAAAGCGCCAACTTTAAAAAGTTGCTTCAAAAATATGCGGACTTACCAATCCCTGATCAGTCCGATATTTTGTTAGCTGCTTTTGATGATTGGAAAGGCGGCTACGAACAATTGGATGATGTTTGCGTCATAGGCGTTCGCCTATGAAAGTAAACAGAATCAGCCTGCCTTGAGCAAAGCCGAAAGGATGTTTGCGTCATAGGCGTTCGCCTTTAAATAGACTACTTTTTTGTTGATACATCTGTCTCCTCTAAACTCCCTTCAGTTCCATTATTAGCTTGATCCGCTTCCTTTGGATATACAAAAAGAACATAAACTGGCCCATCGTTAAATCGCTCAATTTTAACATGATCAGGAATGGATCCAGAAACTTCTTCTTCACCTTCGGATGAAAAATGCAATTCTTTGTATGGGTTAACCCAAATTTGATGTTCGTGTTGATTTTTTTGATAACCTAAAAAGCCATCATCATCTTCTTTCCAGAATTTGTATCCGGCTTTTTCAATTCCTGAAGCGTCACCTTCAATTAGTAATTCACCGAGATCTTCATATTTCAAAGTTCTATTGCTAAAAATACTGGATAAAAGAATTAAGGCGGAAACGGCAACGATAGTTCTACTCATGGTCTTAGATTTTCATATTCAATACAATTTCTTCGGCCAATGCCGTCAATTAATTAAATACTGGTTAAGTAGACTTTCTCCATAGATTCGATTGGAGATGAAATGTGCGTTATTAGTATAAACGAGAAAGTTGAATTTTGTTACATAATGTCAGGAATTTTGAAAATCGATCGAGTGATTGTCTATTTATAAGTTTCAGCTAAATGCAATATTTCTGACAATTTAAAAATGATTGAAAAAGCTTGTTAATGCCCGTATGACAAAGGGTCGATGGATTAGGTTCGGAATTCACCCTTCTAAAAATGACTTAATCTAGAAACGATCTAATGGATTAAAAATTTGTATTTTTCTTGATTACAAATCCGAGATGAATTACACGCTTCGAGGAACGCCTTTTTGTTAATGCCAACTACCGCCAAAAACTCAAATATTGAAGAGAAGGATTTAGGTCTTTCCGAATACCTTTCGCTGATGCGTGAAATTGGAAGTGACATTGCTTCCATTTCAAATCACGTAGAAATGGTCAATCATATTTACGAGAAGCTAAACCTGCTAATGGATGCATCGGTTCTTGCGGTTGGTTTCTATGATTCTTCAATAGATAAATTGGTGATTCCGGTTACACTTGAAAAGAACGAGCAATTTCCAAGACAAGAATTAGAGTTGGATGATCCATCTATTTTGGCTGTAGATTGTTTTACCAATAACAAAGAACTCATCATTAATGATTGGTTGAAAGACAATGACCAAGTCGAATCTGATGATCATAATGCTTATGCGGGTGAACTTCCAGAATCGGTAATCTATGTTCCGCTGGTGGTTAGCGAAAAGCCTATAGGTACGATTACGGTTCAAAGTTTTAAGAAAAATGCGTATTCGGACACGCATGTCGAGCTCATTCGAATTTTAGCAATATATACTTCGATCTCAGTCGAGAACACCAGAAACTTCGAGGCTATTGAAAGCCAGGTTGAAGCTAGGACAGAGGAGCTAAGTACCATGAACACTCGTATTTCTGCCATTAATGATATCGGCTACGCTTTATCTTCTGCTAGAACTGTGGAAGAAATTAATGAGATTGTATACAGAGACTTATCAAATTTAATGCAGGTTGAGGGTTTTGGTTTAGGAATCTACAATGAAGTTACCAGGTCTATAGATTTTGATGGGTATATTGAAAATGGAGAGTTATTGGCTGGAATATCCTACGGAATAGAAGAAGATCGGCTTAGTCATGTTTGCTTCAAAACCTTAGGTACTTTTCATATAAGGGAAGAAATAGAAGTCAATAAATACGTTAAGAATCAGCAGGATATAAAGTTTGGAGAATCACCAGAATCAATTATCTATACTCCGCTTATGGTTCAAGATAAGTGCATAGGGGTATTGACCGTTCAGTCATTTAGTAAAAATGCATATTTAAAATCTGATGTTAGTTTGGTTCAAAGTCTGAGTGCTTTTGTGGCCAGCGCACTTTCTAATGCAAAAACCTTAAATGACGTAAAGTTAATTTCGACATTAGGGAAAGAGGTGACTTCAACCCTGGACGTGATTGAAATTGCGGATAAACTCTATCATGGCTTAACGGAGTTACTGGATACGACCATTTTCATTTTATCTGGATTTAGCCCTATTACCAGGGAAGTTTCATATTTGAGATTTTACGAAAAAGGGGAGTTACTCGGGAAAGGAGCCGGACACAATATAGATGATACAGAATCTTTTTCTGGATGGTGTATTCGGAATAAAAAACCGATTTTAATCAGAAGTCAAAACGAATTCGGAAATTATTTAGACAAGCCATTAACTGGAATTGGGGATCTGCCGCAATCTCTTATTTGCTTACCCTTAATTTATGAAGACGATTGTCTAGGTGTTCTTACGGTTCAGAGTTTTGATAAAAACGCATATTCACAATCTCAGGTAGACTTACTGATGACGATTTCATCTTCATTGGCTGTTGCTATGAATAATGCCAAAATTCATTCAGACATTGAGGATATTACGGAACTAGGAGCAGAGATCACCGGAATGACTTCAATTCGTGAAATTTCCGTTTTACTGCATGATAAGTTACAAGCTGTAATGCCGTCAGATGGATTTGGAATTGGTTTTTATAATGCTTTGTTACAAGGGTTAGAGTTTGGCGATTATATTGAAAATGGAGAATTTTTAGATCATCATATAGATCCAACAGATTCATCGAGGTTATCCGCTATTTGTTATAATGATGAGCGAACAATTCATACCGGAGTAAAAGATGATTTTAAGGAATTCATGACCAAAAGTTATGAAGTTGAATATGGTGTTGACACCCTGTCGATCATTTATGTTCCGTTGTTATATTCTAACAAATGTCTAGGAGTAATTACAGTCCAATCTGAGGCTGAAAACCAATTTTCAAAAGGAGATGTTCAATTAATTGAAAGTCTAGCTCCGTACGTGGCAGTAGCTATTGATAATATAACATCATACAATAACTTAACGATGTTGTCTGAGATTGGTCATGAAATTTCTTCTACTCTAAACATGGAGAAGATAGCGGATGAACTCTATGACAGGCTTGCAAACATGTTGGATGCTTTCACGTTTCTTTTGGCTTCTTATAATTCGTCAAAGGGACTGATAGAGTACATTAGGGTTTATGAGGACGGGGAGCAAATTGCGGATGGTGTAAGTTATTTAATTAATGAAAGAGAGACATTGGCCACAGTATCGGTTCAAAACAAAGAATTGATACATCTTTCTAATCACGAAGAGAAGTCAAGATACTTAAAGAACTATGTAACTCATGATGGAGCACCGCATGAATCAATTATTTACATCCCGATTATATTCCAGAACGAAGTACTAGGTGTATTTTCCGTTCAGAGTCAAAAGAAAAACGCTTACAATAAGTACCACGTTGAAGTAATGAAAACCATTGCGTCATACCTTAGTGTTGCGTTCAACAATTCTTTGTCTCACTCAGAATTAAGGATTATAAACGAATTGGGCCAAGAAATCACCGCTCAGACGGATCCAATTGATGTGCTTTATACCGCATACGATCGGTTATCCGAAGCAATTGATTTGGATGGTTTTGGAATTGGTGTTCACAATCCGATTACAAATACACTAGATTTCCCTGGGTTTATTGAAGATGGCGAAGTGCTTGCTGCAGGAAGTCAAGACCTAAGTGTGATGATGCCTGGAACCTCTTGTTTTCTGGAGCAAAAATTAGTTCATATCAATTCTATTGAAGAATTGGATGCTTACAAAGAAGATAAGACGTTGCGAGCTATGGACGGTAAAGTCTGCAGATCTATAATCTATGTACCAATTAAACTTGGTAAGGAGAGGTTAGGCGTTGCAACGATGCAGTGTTTTGCAGAAAATGCGTTTTCCGATAAACATGCGAAACTCTTTCAAAACTTGTGCGCGTATATAGCCGTGGCACTCGATAACTGGAAATCTTACCAAAACCTATCCACTTTAGCTGAAATTGGCAAAACCATTACTTCAAGTTTTGACATGAAGCTGATTGCGAAGACTTTAATGGAAAGTCTAACAGGTCTCATGAATCTTGAAAGTTTCATTTTAGGAACATATAATGCTCGGACCAACGAGGCGAATATCGTAGCTATGTATGAGCATGGTGAAATTATTGCCGAGGATTGGGAGTTTGACATGACTTCAGAAATTCCACTCTGCAATTATGTGGTAAAAAATAAGAAATCCCTAAATACAGGAACTGAACAAGAGTTGTTAAAGGTTGTTCCGACCCATAAATACGATCCGAAAAACGGAGAGCCGACCCAAAGTATTTTGTATTTACCAATTGTATTCAATGATGAGGTGCTTGGTTTTGTGTCTGTACAGAATACGAAAGAACATGCTTTTACAGAACGCCACCTGGATGTATTAAATAACATCAGTTCTTACTTGGCGGTGGCTATCAACAACAACAGATCTTATGAAACGACCAATCGTATTGGTCAAGTTGGTCAAGAGATTACCGCTACGCTTGAACTTTCAGAAATATTCAATACGATATTCCAGAATTTAAATTCGATGATGTTTGTGGAATTCTTGGTGATTGCTGAATATAACCAGGAAACAAAACAAATAATTGATCGATATAGAATTGAGCACGGTGAAGTGTACGATCAGCTAAATTCTGCTGACGTGGAAAACCGAAATCATCCTGGGGCTTGGTGTGTAAGAAACAAAAAAACGATTCATGTTAACGATCTGCTAAAAGAGTACCATGATTTTTCAGAAGATCTAGGAGACACGAGTAAGCAACTTCCAATGTCGGTAATCTACAAGCCGCTTATGTCTGGGGAAGATGTAATTGGGTTGATCTCCATTCAGAGTTACGAGAAATTCGCATACAATGATTACCATGTTCAAATTCTTGATTTAATTGCTCCGTATGTGACCAGTGCCATACAAAATGGACTTACCTATGAAAAGCTAGGTTTGGCAAATGAGCAGTTAGAAAAACTTTCAATCGTAGCGAGTGAGACAGACAATGCAATTGTCATTGCGAATCCTGAAGGTGAGTACGAGTGGATGAATGAGGCCTATAGCAAGTTGACCGGCTTAACGATAGAGAATTTGAAGACTGCAGAGAATAAGTCTATTCAAAGTGATTCTACGTATGACGGAGTTGAAGAGGCGATATCCATTGTTAAATCTTCAAAGGAGTCCGTTTTATACGAATCATATATGATGTTGGATGGTGTAAAAAGGTGGATGCAAACTACTTTAACTCCAATTCTTGACCCAGACGGAAATCTACGAAAGTTAGTTGCGATTGATTCTGATATCACGGAAATGAAAAAGGCCCAAGATGCCTTGATAAGAAGTGAAGAAGATTACAAAAGATTATTTGAGCAAATTTCAGATTCCATCTTTATTACAGATAAAGCAACGGGTGTGTTTATTGATTGTAATAACGCGGTATTAGATATTTATGGCTATTCTAAAGATGAAGTACTTTCTAAATCTTCAGTTGATTTTCATCCCGAGGATGAGATCATTATCGATAAGAAAGGAAAGAAGAGAATTGATATTAGCGTTGATGAATTTCATCATATAAAAAGCGATGGTGAAGTTATAATTGTTGATGTGAGTTCAGTAGATATCTTCTATAAAGGATATGATGCAACGCTCAGTATCATAAGAGATATTACGGAAACTAAGCGTTTTGAGCAAAAGATTCTGGAGCAAAATACGGAACTGGAAAAGCTTTCTATTGTTGCAAGTAATACGGATAACGTGGTCATAATATGTGCTCCAAATGGAGATTTATTATGGGCCAATGAAAGTTTCCAAAAACTATATGGTCTAACATTGGAAGAATGGATTTCGGAAAATGGAATTAACCTCATTGCCGGAAGTGGAAATAAAGAAACCTTAGAATTTGTCGATCAGTGCATAGCGACAAAACAAGGGGTTAATTACGAGTCTAAATACGTGAAGAAAGATGGTTCAGTGGTTTGGTTACAATCCACCATGACGCCTGTATTTGAGGAAGATGAAACGTTAAAGAATCTGGTAATTATCGATTCTGATATTACTACTCAGAAAGAGAACGAACTTCTAGTGATTGAAAAGAACAACGACATCACAGATAGTATTAATTACGCAAGTAGACTTCAAAAAGCAATTTTACCCGATCAGGCTGATTTTAATCAAATGATGGATGGGGCATTTGTATATTTTGAACCTAGGGACATTGTAAGCGGTGATTTTTATTGGATGACTCGAACAGCTGATGATTCGTTAATTGTAGCGGCTATTGATTGTACTGGTCACGGAGTCCCTGGAGCATTCCTTACGATTACTGGGAACGATTTATTGAATCAAATTGTAAAAATGCAAGGCATCACTGATCCGGCTGAGATTCTTAAAAGGATGAATGATGGCTTACTGCGAAGATTGCATTCCACGGCAGAAGTTCAAGTTCGTGATGGAATGGATATGTCTGTCTGTAAAATTGGCTCCAAAAAAGGAGATGGATTTGAGATTGATTATGCCGGAGCCTACAATCCGCTTTATTATGTAATTAACAATGAGATTAATGAAGTGAAAGCAAATCGCTTTGCAATTGGAACTATATTAGAAGAAGGACAAGAGTTTGTAAGCGAAAACCTGAAGCTTCCAAAGGATGCCATGTTGTATTTGTTTTCTGACGGATACCATGACCAACTAGGAGGTAAGAAGGGTAAGAAGTTTATGAAATCTAAGTTTCGACAGTTGCTTGTTGAAATTTCTGATTTGCATGTTGACGAACAGTTTGATAAATTGAAGTCGAATTTTGAAGAATGGAGTGGGGAGTTAGCCCAAGTTGATGATGTGTTAGTAATGGGAATACGCCTTTAAGAAAAATCTATGATCGAATTAAATTTAGAAGAAACAGCCAATACGCCTAAAGTGTCTTATGACGCTAGCGAGCATCGTCTTGAAATTGAAGGTCGGTTGCTACCAGAACATCCTGGACCTTTTTTCGAAAAGCTTTATTCATGGTTAGAGGATGCTAAGAATTCTGAACATTCCGATTTCATCGTAAGCTTCTACTTGTATTATTATAATACCACGTCAACAAAGCGACTGGTTATGTTTTTCCAAGAAGTAGATCGGCAATTAGCCCTTGGCTTGAACATAGGTCTGGAGTGGAAATACGATGAAGAAGATGAAGATGCACACGATGATGGTGTGGACTTCAAGGAAGCTTCAAAAGTGGATATCAAACTTATCGGTATTCCCGAAACTGATTAGAAATCAGTTATTCTAATAAAAATTCATTCTATCCAACATATTTAATGTCGCTGAAGTACTTAGTAAATCATTGGATTTATTAAATTAGCGAGATAACAACTTAACAACTCCAAGCGAAGCAATCTTTGATAAGCAAAGTGAGGAGAAAACTTTAAAAATGAGCGTTTTAGTAAATAAAGATTCTAAAGTAATAGTTCAAGGGTTCACAGGAGGTGAAGGAACATTTCATGCAGGTCAAATGATCGAGTATGGAACGAACGTAGTGGGAGGAGTAACTCCAGGTAAAGGAGGTCAGTCGCATTTAGATAGACCAGTTTTTAATACAGTTGAAGAAGCTGTTAAGCAAACGGGGGCGGATGTATCAATTCTATTTGTACCGCCAGCATTTGCAGCAGATGCAATCATGGAAGCGGCTGAAGGAGGAATCAAAGTAATCGTATGTATCACGGAAGGAATTCCAGTGAACGATATGGTGAAAGTGAAAGAATACCTTACTGATAAAGATGTTACGATGATTGGCCCTAACTGCCCAGGTATTATGACGGCAGGTGAAGCTAAGGTTGGAATCATGCCTGGATTTATTTTTAAGCCAGGAAGAATTGGAATTGTTTCTAAATCTGGTACGCTTACTTACGAAGCTGTTGATCAAATCACTAAAGTTGGCTTAGGCCAATCTACTGCTATCGGAATAGGTGGAGATCCAATTATTGGAACTACTACTAAAGACGCGGTTAAGTTGTTAATGGAAGACCCTGATACTGATGGAATCATTATGATTGGTGAAATTGGAGGAAACCTTGAGGCAAAAGCTGGAGCATGGATTAAAGAACATGGAACAAAACCAGTAGTTGCGTTTATCGCAGGTGAAACTGCTCCGGTTGGAAGAACAATGGGACATGCAGGAGCAATTGTTGGTGGTGAAGAAGACACTGCCCAAGCCAAGAAAAGAATATTAAGAGATTGTGGTGTTCATGTTGTTGATTCTCCAGCTGAACTAGGTCTTAAGATGGCGGAATTAATCGGAGTTCCAGCTTAAAATCATTTAATTTTATTAGCCTTCTTCATCTCTTTTTAGAGGCGTAGGAGGCTTTTTTGTCTATACACGTTATGAGTGAAGTTAGAAATTTAGAACCATCAGAAATTTGGAATTTCTTTGAAGATTTAAATGCGGTGCCTCGTCCTTCAAAAAAAGAAGAGCGGGTAATTGCTTTTATCGTTGATTTTGGAGAACGTCTAGGATTAGAAACTTATACTGACCCAGTAGGGAATGTGATCATTAAAAAGCCAGCTACATCGGGCATGGAGAATCGTAAAACGGTTGTTATGCAGGCACATCTGGATATGGTTCACCAGAAGAACTCGGACACTGATTTCGATTTTAACAGCGAAGGAATCAAATCCCTTATTGATGCTGATTGGGTAAAGGCAGATGGAACTACGTTAGGAGCAGACAACGGAATGGGTGTTGCAGCAATTATGGCTGTACTGTCTTCGAAAGAAATGGCTCATCCTGCAATAGAGGCCTTGTTTACAATTGATGAAGAAACTGGGATGACAGGTGCATTCAAGTTGGAAACTGGAGTTTTAAAAGGTAAGATCTTATTAAACCTTGATACTGAAGATGACGATGAGTTTTCAATCGGATGTGCAGGAGGAATAGATACCAATACATTTTATGAGTACCAGCAAACTGCTCCGGCTGAGAATTCTGCTGGCTATGAAATCTCAATCACTGGTTTAAAAGGTGGTCATTCAGGAATGGACATTCACCTTGGAAGAGGGAACGCAAACATTTTAATGAATCGGTTGTTGTTAGACACAGATCAGTACGGACTAAGAGTTTCTGAAATTGACGGAGGTAGTTTAAGAAATGCAATTCCAAGAGAATCATTTGCTACAATCGTAATTATTGGTGAAGCTTATTTAGATGCATTTAAGAACAGAGTAAGATTGATTCAATCGGAATTTAATATTGTTGAGCCATCATTGGAAATTACTATTAAGCCTTGTGAAAAGCCAGGACAGGTAATGACGTTAAATGATCAGGTTAAAATGACGCATTCAATTAACTGTGTTTACAATGGTGTTTACAGAATGAGTCCTGCAATGCCAGGATTGGTAGAAACGTCTTCGTCATTAGCTAGAGTTATCGTTCAAGGAGGAGAGTTCAAGACGCAAAGTTTACAAAGAAGTTCAGTTGAATCATCTAAAATGGACATCGCTCATACAGTTGGATCAGCATTTGAGTTAATGGGTTGCGAGGTTGAGCATTCTGGATCTTACCCAGGTTGGGCGCCAAATCCAGACAGTGAAATTTTGACCTTAATGGTAGAAAAGTATGCTAACCTATTTAATGAAAAACCAAGAGTGCAAGCTTGTCACGCTGGACTAGAATGTGGAATACTAGGGGAGAAGTACCCAAATTGGGATATGATTTCGTTTGGTCCAACAATTAGAAACCCGCATTCGCCTGATGAAAAAGTGAATATAAAATCTGTCCAGAAATTTTGGGGATTTTTAAAAGATGTCTTAAAAGATATACCAGCTGACTAAATGATAATAAGATTTTCAAAGAATCCATTATTTCAGATCTGGGGAATACTAAAGTTCAACTGGATTAGTATTACCGTTTTTGTTACGCTAAGTACTGGAGTAGCGATCATGTGTGAAATTTTTGATTTCCACCTCTTAGAATTAAGTGTCGTACCAGTATCAATTTTAGGTGGAGCGCTAGCAATTTTTCTGGGTTTTAGAAATAACTCTGCTTATGATATGTGGTGGGAAGCTAGAAAAATATGGGGAGGCGTGGTAAACATTAGCCGAACTTTTGCAATGGAGTCAAGTAGTTTTGTTACAGCTGTTTTTGTAAAAGGTGATGCATCGGATGAAGAGATTGCTAAGATTCAAAAAGACTTGTCTTATCGTCACTTGGCGTGGATTAACGCTTTGAGAATTCAGCTTAGAGGGCAGGATACTTGGGAGGATCTGAAACCATTTCTTTCTGATGAAGAATATCAGTTAATAAGCACGGATAGAAATCGAGCAACGATGTTGCTTCACAGGCAAGGGATTGCGCTTCGAGACGCTCATGAAAAAGGATTCTTAGACGATTTCCGACACATGCAAATGGAAAACAGGATCAAAGAAATGTATGATTTGCAAGGGAAGGCAGAACGAATTAAAAAAACTATTTTCCCTTATTACTACTCATACTTCACTACCGTATTTTTGTGGCTTTTCGTAATACTGTTGCCTTTTTCATTAGTACATCAAATACATTGGGCGGTTATTCCAATTACCACAATGATTTCTTTTGTATTCCTGATGCTTAACAAAGCAGGCACCATAACAGAAGATCCGTTTGAAGGCCGTGCCGCTGATATTCCTCTTTCGTCCTTATGTAGAACGATAGAAATTGATGTCAGACAACAGTTAGGTGAAACAGATTTACCAGATGGCTTAGGCCCAACGGTACTCAAGTATGGTCTGAAATATGAACCGTGATTAAACGGCTACTGTGGCTCGGTTGTATCTTAATTTGTAATCGTTTGGACTAAGGCCAGTTATTCTTCTGAATAGTTCTCTAAAGGACTTTCCGTCATTATATCCAACGGAGTACATGACGTCATTCACACCAAGATTTTCAGTTTCAAATTGTCGCTTAGCCGCTTCGATTTTAACTTTTTGGATGTACTCCAACGGTGTGTTACTAGTTGCAGACTTAAACCTTCTAATAAAATTTCGCTTACTTACTGCCGCCATATTTGCTAACTCATCTACTGATATTTTGTCTTGGAAATTAGATTCTATATAGAGTTGAGTTTTTAATACGTCTTGATCGTCATGTTGTTTCTGACCAAAGAACATGGCAAATTGATTTTGATTGTCTCTGCTATATTCTATTTGAAATTGTTTAGCGAGCAACACTGCTATTTCTTTACCATTAAATTTTTCTACTAAATGGATTAACAAATTAAGAAACGAATACGCACCACCAGATGAATATAAGCCATCTGTATCAACTATTATGTTTGAGTCTACCAAGTTTACATCTGGAAACATCATTCTAAAAGAATCTGCTGCAGCCCAGTGCGTTGCACATTGTTTACCATTAATTAATCCGGTGCTTGCTAGAAAGAACGCACCTACACATAGACTAGCTATTTCCGTTCCCTTCAATAAATGCATGTCCCGAATCCATTTAATGGCTTTGTCATTATCGCGCAACATGTCAGGTAGACACTCAGGTTGACAGGCCGGGATCACTATTAAATCTGTATTGTCAATCTGATCAAATGTCTTTTCACAATTAATTGCAAAGATGTCATCGTACTGCAAATTGGTCAATTCAGTTCCTACTACTTCCACTTGGTAGAAAGGCTGTAATCCCTTTTGAACTAACATTTGATTTACTCGGGTGAAGACTTTGTAAGGTCCAACTACACTAGAAAGAATGCTAATCCCTTTGGGGACAAAAATAGTTACGTGCTTCATTATAGAAATTTATGATTCAAAGGTAAATAAAGTGTTTGTCATTATTCCCCCCTTAAGTTGTCGTTATACCCATTATATTGTCCCGTTTTGCCGTTGTAAGTTTGCCTTGTGACAATGAAACAAAGTTATTATCCAATTTAAAACACACAAAATGAAAGATTACTTATTATTATTTAGAGGCGGAGACGGCAGAATGGAAGACATGTCTGAAGAAGACAGAAACGCACACATGGCAGCATGGGGTCAGTTTATGGGAGGTCTTCAAGAAAGCGGAAACCTTGCAGGAGGATTGCCATTAGCAGCTGAAGGAACAATGTTAACGAACGATGGAACAAGTGACGCATTAGCGAAAACAGAGGCCGGAGAAGTAGTTGGCGGTTACCTTTTAATCAAGGCAAGTGATATGGCTCATGCCATTGAATTGTCAAAACCATGTCCGATTTTCGAGCACAATGGAAATGTTGAGATCCGTGAGGCTCTTCCAATGTAAGCCATCCAATCATCACCTAACAAAATTTGGGGCCGCTTTTTTATGCGGCCCTTTCATATTTAAAATTTTATCATGAGCATTTTAAAAGCACAATTCGATTTACATACTTCTTTATTTAACAACTGTATGGAAGAAATTTCTCAAGATCAGTCTTGGGAGCAATCAAGCGACAAGCACAATCCATTTATCTGGATGGCTGGACATTTAGTAGGAACTAGAATGGGAATGTCGCAGTTTGGTGGATTTGAACCGGATAGATCATTTGATGGTTTTTTTGGTCACGATCAAAAGTTAGATAAGAGCAAAACATATCCTACTCTTGCTGAAATTAAAGCTGCTTGGAACGAAATTTCACCAAAAATCAGTGCAGGTTTAGCTAATATGCCTGCTGAAGCTTGGGGTGGAGCATCTCCATCTAAAGTGCCAATTTCAGATGATACGATGGAAGGGTTTATGGCTTTTATCATGCACCATGAAGCATACCATTTAGGTCAAATGGGAATATTGAGAAAGCAACTTGGTCTGGGATCAATGTCTTATAAGCAAGTAGAAAGAGCTTAAGATATGGCAGTTTCAGGAGAGTATAAAGAGTATATAGAAAATCAACTTTCAGAAATAGCAGATTTAACTTCTAAGAACATGTTTGGTGGAGTTGGATATTTCATTGATGGCGTTATGTTTGGTGCGATCATGGACAATGTTTTTAGGCTGAAAGCGGATAGTACGAATGTGGAAAAATACACTGATCGCGGAATGGGGCCTCACGAGATTCCATCGAAGAAAATGACAATGCCATACTACCAAGTTCCAGTTGAAGTATTGGAGAACCCGAGTGAGCTAAAAGTGTGGGCAATTGAGTCATTTGAAATTGCGCTCAAAACGAAAAAGAAAAAATAATGGCAACGATATCTCATATTTTTCACATAGATGCTTCTGAAGAAAAAGTTTTTAATGCGGTTTCAACTATTGAAGGAATTCAATCTTGGTGGAGTAAAAACACTTCAGGAAATGAAGCGCACCTTGGTGTTATTGAAATAAAATTTGGCTCTGGAGCATTTATTAATGTTAAAGTAGATCAAATTAATCCAAACTCATATTACCGGTGGGTGTGTGTTGATGCGCATCCAGAATGGTTGAATACAGTAATTGAGTTTAAATTATCGAGGGCCAACAACAAGACAAAAGTTGAATTTTACCATAGCGGGTGGGCTGAGCAATCGGAGTTCTTTGCGAATTGCAATTTTAGCTGGGCTCGTTATTTCATCTCTTTAAGAAATTACCTAGAAAAAAATTCCGGTTCCCCCTTCACAAGTAAGTAATCCTAGTCGGATACAATTTCCTATTTTTACAAGATTCATGAGGAAAAATGTTCTTGTATTTCTGATAAGTATACTGCCTCTAGTTGGCATGAACGTCAACGGCTATTCGCAAGGGAAAAATCATTTAAGTTCGGAGAAAAGTGTTTATTTACAGCAACATGCAGAAAACCCTGTGGATTGGTATCCTTGGGGTGAATTGGCTTTTGAAAAAGCTAGGGAGGAAAACAAGTTAATCGTTCTGAGCATCGGTTATTCTGCGTGTCATTGGTGTCATCGAATGGAAAATGAAGCTTTTTCGGATAGTTCGATCGCTGCATTTATGAATGCAAATTTTGTTTCGATTAAGGTTGACAAAGAAGAACGTCCTGATGTTGATAAAGCTCATTCTAGAGTAGTGCAGTTAATTAAAGGAACCTCTGGGTGGCCCTTGAACTGCATTTTATTGCCAAACGCTGAAGCTATATATGGAGGAAGTTATTTTGAAAAAGCTGAATGGATAGAACTTTTGAAGAATATGGTTGAAATACAAAGGATTCAGCCTGAAAAATTGGTTGAATTTGCATCAAAAATTAGCGAAGAACTTAATAAACCATTGTTTCAAAGAGAGTTTAAACCAAATATTACCAAAGTCGATTCGCTTCCTAAACTGATCGGCAATGAAATTATAAGTCACTTTGATTGGGAAAACGGAGGATTTGGTTCGAACCCGAAATTCCCTTCCTCTCCAAAACTGGCAAGCTTATATGCCCTTTATAACTGGCTGGATGCGGATAGTTTGAAAATAGCTTTTACGGATGCGTTAAGTTCAATGCAGAAAGGGGCTGTATACGACCACATTCAAGGTGGGTTTTCTAGGTATTCTTCTGGAGCCAGTTGGAATAATCCGCATTTTGAAAAAATGCTTTATGACAATGCCCAGTTAATGTCTTGCTATGCGGCTGGGTACAAAATCACTAAGAACATAGAGTATAAAAGAGTTATCAACGAGATTTATGATTTCGCATGTTCTCAAATGTCTTCGAAAAAAGGGGGGTTTTATTCCTCTATTGGCGCCATGCTAAAAGACGTGAATGGGGGATATTATTTCCTAACAGAAGAGGCAAGAACTTTATTGAGAGAAAGTGATATTGATTATTTTCAAGAAATAAAGGTTGATGGGTCTAAGCCGGACCAGGTGCTTCTAGTGAAACGAGTTGAGCTGAGTAAATTAGCGTTGGCTAAAGGAATTCCATCAGAAGAACTTGAAAAACGCGTAGATGGGTTAAGACGTTCCTTGTCCAAATATCGTGTATCTGAGGATCAATTGGAAGTTGATACCAAAATTATAGTTTCTTGGAATGCGCTCATGATCTCAAGTTTAACGAAAGCTTATGAGGCGACTGGTGAAAAAAAGTATCTTGAAAGAGCCAGAAAAGGAATGAGATATATTCAGAAACACTTTATTAATGACTCTATAATAAGACATACAAATGATGAAAAATCTACAATTTGCTTTCTAGAAGATTATTCATATTTGACGCGAGCATATTTGGACCTGTATCGGGTCACTTTTGAAACGAATTGGCTCCAAGAAGCCGAGAAAATGGCAATTTATTCTCTATCTAATTTTATTGGAGTGGATGGGTTATTCTTGTCTGTTAAAAAAAATAACAGTGAGTTAATGTATAAGGATTTCGCCTTGTTTGATAAAGAATTGCCTTCAGCAAATGCTGTAATGATTGGAAATCTGATCGAATTGAATGAGCTGATAGATATTTCAAATTCAGCTGAAGTTGTATCAAGGTCTCTAGAAAAGATGAATAAGATAGATCCAGATTATTATTCGTTCATGGGCTCCTGGTCTAACAGTATACTGAAAGGTGAACAAATTGGTATGCATGTTATGATCGTTGGAGAAAATGCGGAAAAATTTAGAAGTGAGTTTGCTCAAAACCCAATTTCCAATATTATTGTCTCTGGGGCAGTAAAAAAGGAAACATTAAAAGTTCATTCCGGTAAGTATCAGGAAGGGAAGACTTTATTTTATTTATGCAAAGATAAATCATGTTTGAAACCTGTCGAAAATGTTTCTGAGCTATTTCATCTAATAGAAATAAAATGATAAAGTTCTATTTAGTTTTGATGTGTTTTTTTGGCCTTTTAAGTACAGTTCTGGGCCAATCAGTGGAGACTAGATTTAAACCGATTAAACCAAGCTATTCAGGAATAAAGTTTAAAAATAGTATATCAGAGACAGTTGAGTGGAATTATTTCAGATACATGGATTTCTACAATGGAGGAGGAGTGGCTGTTGGAGATTTAAATAATGACGGACTACCGGACTTATATTTTACCGGAAATATGGTTTCTGACCGCCTCTATAAGAATTTAGGTAAGTTAAAGTTTAAAGATGTTTCTCGTAATGCTAATATTATCGATGCCGCTGGATGGACAACCGGTGTGACGATGGCGGATGTTAATGGAGATGGATTGCTTGATATTTATGTGTGCAAGGCCGGTGGTAATTTCTTTAGTGAGAAAGAAAGATGCAATAAATTGTTTATTAACCGCGGGGATTTCAAATTTGAAGAAATGTCAAAAGAATATGGATTAGATGATGCTGGATACTCTGTTCAATCAACTTTTTTTGATTATGATAATGACGGTGATCTAGATCTTTATGTTGTAAATCATCCAGGTGATTTTAACCTCTTAATTGATGATCGCGTTAAGAAAGTTTCTAATCCTTCCATTTATGAATCTGATCATTTATATCGTCAAGAATCTGACGGAAAGTTTACCCAAGTTTCAGTTGAATCAGGAATTTTAAATTGGGCATTTGGCTTGAGTGTAGTCTCTGCAGACCTTAATGCCGATGGCTTTGTTGATCTGTATGTGGGGAATGATTTTTCAGAAAGGGATAATTATTGGGTAAATCAAGGAAATGGCACGTTTAAAGAAGGACTATTTTCATCGTTCAATCATATTTCGAATTTCTCAATGGGATGTGATATAGCCGATTTTAACAATGATACTCTTCTTGAAATATGTGTAGTAGATATGGTTGCGGCTGACACCTATCGAAAGAAAACAAACATGTCAGGAATGAATGAGCAAGTATTCTATGACAACGTTAAAAATGGTGGGCATTACCAATATATGCAGAATACGGTTCAGCTAAGTAATGGAAACGGTACGTTTTCAGAGGTGGCGGAGCTATGTGGCGTGGCAAATACAGATTGGAGCTGGACTTCTTTGTTTTCAGATTTTGATAATGATGGACTCAAAGATTTACTAATTACTAATGGAATGAAACGTGATATTAGAAATAATGATTATGTCAAAAATGTAAGAGGGAAGAAAATTAGCTGGTTAATGGAATATCATGACTCCATACTTGCATTGGCACCTATGAAAAAGCAAGAAAATTTTCTTTTTAAAAACTCTGGAGCTCTTGCTTTTGAGCCTGTTAGTGAAGAGTGGGGTTTACTTGATAAGACTTGGAGTCACGGTGCTGTTGCGACTGATTTAGATCGGGATGGGGATTTAGATATTGTTATAAACGACCTAGACGATTTTCCAGCTATATATAAGAATACTCAGGTTGCAAAGGGAAATTTTTTAAGAGTAAAACTAGAAGGAGGTTTGAAGAATTCTTTTGGGCTTGGGGCAAGAGTATTTTTGTATACCGAAATGGGATCTCAAATGCAAGAGATGACCTTAACTCGTGGTTATTTATCTTCCGTAGAACCTGTTCTTCATTTTGGTCTTAGTGATAAATGCGGAGAGGTAGCTGTAAAGGTCTTATGGCCCAATGGAAGAGAAGAAAAATTAAAAAATGTAGATATTAATACAGAAATAATTTTGAAGATTAAGAATTCTTCTGAATCAATAAATGTGTCATCTGGAAATAAGTTAATCCGAGAAAGAAATGCCAGCTCTGGATTAGTCTTTTCTCATAATGAATCGTCTTTTGATGATTTTCAAAAGGAAGTGTTGCTTCCGTATCGATACTCAAAACTAGGGCCAGCACTTTCAGTTGGAGATATTGATGGAGATGGCCTTGAGGATATACATGTAGGAGGTGCTAGCGGTCAATCTGGAATGATTTATAAACAACTGGAAAATGGTCAATTCAAAGAATTACTTCAAGATGATTTAATCCTAGATAAAAAATTTGAAGACGTAGTTTCTGAATTTATTGATGTCGATAATGACTCAGATTTGGATTTATATGTGGGTTCTGGCTCAACCGAATGGTCGGAAAATTCGATTCATTATGAAGATCGAATTTATCTAAATAATGGAAGCGGTCAGTTTGACAAAGACACGAATAAATTACCCAAGTTTTATTCAAGCACCGGTGTAGTTGCGCCAACTGATTGGGATAATGATGGTGATCAGGATTTGTTTATTGGGGGTAGAATTATTCCAGGGAAATATCCATTTCCCGCTGCGAGTAAGTTGCTCTTAAATGAAAATGGTAGTTATGAAGATGTTACGCAACAGCTTATTCCCGAATTAAATAAAGCCGGGCTTGTAACTGATGCGAAATGGGTTGATTTGAATTCAGATGGGTTGATGGATCTAGTTATTGCTTCAGAATGGCAAGATATTAGGGTGTATTTAAATCATGATGGATCTTTTTTAAATGTAACTGATCAAGTAGGTTTATCCAATTACTCTGGCTGGTGGATGTCATTGAATGTCTCAGATGTAAATGGCGATGGATTTATGGATATTGTAGCCGGAAATTTGGGCAGAAACTCTCGCTATCACAGTGTTGGAGATTTGCCTTTTGAGGTTTATTCCGGTGATTTTGATGGGAATAATGTAACAGATATAGTACTTACTGTAAGTGATAAAAATGGAAAATACCCTTTGAGAGGCAGAGAATGTTCTTCACAACAAATGCCATTTATTAAAGAGAAATACAAAACTTATCATGATTTTGCAACTGCAAAAATTCCAGATATTTATGGAGAAAAGCTAAAGGAGGCGCTTCATTATTCCGCAAATTGGATGAACTCGACATTATTTCTCAATGATGGAAAAATGAAGTTTGAAGCATTCCCATTGCCAGATCAAGCTCAAATTTCAACAGTGCAAGCCATAGAAGTTTTGGATATCGATAATGATGGAATTAAAGAAATATTGGTTGCAGGAAATTTATATGAAACGGAAGTTGAAACACCTAGACAAGATGCTTCTATTGGCCTAGTGATAAAAGTTGATAAAGAAGGAGGAATGTCTGTTATGTCGTGGAGTGATACGGGTTGGTTTGCTTATGGAGATGTTAAGAACATGTCTATTATAAAAGATCAAATGAAACGAAATTGTATCCTGTTAGGGACTAATAATGGAGAGCTCAGATATTTTCAAATAGGCCCTTAGTATGATCGAGAATCAAACCATAGAAAATATAAAGCCTTCTAAGCCAGTTTCACTGGAATCTGAGTACGAGGAGTGCACTTTTCTAAATTGTAATTTTTTAGGTGTTGACTTAACGAATATCGATTTTTATGAATGTGTCTTTAGCAATTGCGATTTGAGTATGCTCAAGGTCAATAAGTCATCTTTTAAAAATGTGAAGTTCGATAATTGTAAAATGCTCGGATTAAATTTTGACGAATGCAATCCTTTTCTTTTGGAGTTGGAATTCGACAATTGTCAATTAAATTATTCCTCATTTCATAATCTAAAACTGAACAATATTAAGTTCGTTGAGACAAGTTTAGTTGAAGTTGATTTTACACAAGCGAATTTGGAAAATGCGCTTTTTGACAATTGCGAAATGTCAGGTGCTGTATTTGAAAATACCATCATCGAAAGAGCTGATTTTAGGAGTGCCTATGGGTATTCATTCGACCCAGAACTGAATTATATAAGAGGGGCTAAATTCGGTCAAAGCGATGTTGCGGGATTACTTTCAAAGTATCAAATTGAAATCCTGTAAACAATAAAGATTTAGTTATTCCGTCTTAATAGAAACCAGTTAACATTCTAGTTATGAATAATTTAAAGAAGGTGGCTTTAGCGTGCGCTCTTTTTGCCATTACATTAAGTGTCAGTGCCCAAACGTCAGAAACAATAGAAGTAAGTATTAAATCCAGAATCTCTTCGAACGAGTTGGAACAAATTAAATTGGACCTTGCTGAAAACGAGATCGAGTTAGTTGTTTTAGATGCAGAATTTCTTTGTGATCAACTCATACATATTGACTTTAAAGTCGTGTACAACAATAGGGATCGAGTTGGAATGACTACGAATAATTTTTCAAAAGGGAGATCGATATTACTGACTGCAAAGCCAAGACCAGATGGGACGTACGGGTTTCGTGTGGAAGGTAAAAGTTAGTCTTAATAACGACTTCTGTCAATAAGTGAAAGATGCGTTTCTGAATTGAAGTGCATCTTTTTTAGTTTTATAGAAAATTATACGATGACTTGGATTAAAACAATTGATTATCAAGATGCAGATAAAGCCCTTCAGAAAGTATATGATCGTGTAAAAGGGCCTGATAACAATGTTGACAACGTATTACTATTACACAGCCTCAGACCGCATTCGCTTGTTGGACACATGGCCTTGTACAAGAACGTACTTCATAATTCAAATAACACAATCCCGAAATGGTATTTGGAAGCATTAGGCGTGTATGTAAGCCATTTAAATCAGTGTGCATATTGTGTAGAGCATCATTTATCGGGTTTGCGGAGGCTTCAAAACGATAATGATCTTACGGATCGTTTTGTCGCAGCCATGCGCGCAGAAATGCTTGAAACACATTTTGACTCCAAACATATCGAGGGTATGCTTTATGCAAAGAAATTAACCTTAAACGCCACTTTCATTTCGAAAGAGGATGTTACCAAACTGCAAGAACTTGGATTTACAGATGGAGAAGTATTGGAAATCAACCAGGTGGTTTCTTATTTCAATTACGTTAATCGCTCGGTTCTTGGGCTAGGGGTTAATACAGAAGGGGATATTATTGGATTGTCTCCAAACGACAGCAACGATCCGGACGATTGGAGCCATCAGTAAGAATCAAGAAAGACATGCTGTAACTTAATAAGAGAATCGAATTATCTTGACATGAGGTTATTATTACTAGTCCTTTTTATTCCAATTATTGGAACTGCTCAAATTGATAAATTGTACGAAATACAATGGACGTTGGAGCCAAACAGTTACCACGAATACCATAATAAGAATGGGGATAGTTTACTATTTATAATAGATGACACAACAGATTTTAACCCCAAGGCTACCATGGAATTTAAAATAAATGGAACCATTTTAACTTCTTATGTGTCGTTTCTCTACCCAACTGAAAATGGTGTTATTACCTCTAAAGAACTCCCAAAGCCTTCTATTTCAATTTATAGAGATACAATTGTAGATGGAGATTCGACTATCATTAAAGAATATAGAACCGAAAATTTTATAAAAGTGTTACAGCCTCCAGCTTATGCGTATGCAGGGACGTATACTGTAAATGATAGCGGGATGAACTTTCAAATTTCATTTGTAGGTACGCAGCAAGAGCGAGAGGTAACAGGTCCATTTGAATTGAAGCTAGAAAAAAATAAACTGACGCTAATTAAATTATAAAACAATTATGAAGTCATTCAACTAGTATGAATGCTCCCCAAAAATACGGGTCGTACTTTTTTCTCATCTCTTCTTGAGTATAGGCAAAAGCTGTTTTCACGTTGTTTGATTTTAGCAGTTGAGTATAAAATATGGTCATGAATTCTTCCGTCTCTTTATCTGGAACTTGCCATAGGCTCATGATTAGCGATCCAACCCCTGCCTTTTTAAATGCTCGTTGAAGTCCGTAAACTCCTTCACTTCCTTTAATGTCTCCTAAGCCAGTTTCACAAGCAGATAGGACTACCAATTTAGTGTTTCTTAAATTCATATCGGCTACTTCAAACGCAGTAAGGACGCCATCATCTCCTTCAAATTCTGACCTGCTCCAAACTTCATTTGCACCACTGAAAACTAAACCAGATCGCATCAAAGGATCTTTGTTAGCAACGAATGTTTCAGCACCGATTCCGGCTCCCCTGAATTCTACATTTTCTTCAGAGGTGTCTTCTTCCTTCAATTCAGCAATCTCTTCAGGATCTGCATAAAAGAAACCATGAGTGGCAATATGTATAATATCTGGAGATTCAAATCCATTAAAGGTTTTAAAATTTTCTTCTGTGGCATTAACTCCAATGAAATCACTTTGCTCCAAGTTCGCAGCTGTAAACAGATTTTGGATATGCTCAGCCTCAGTTTTCGTTCCAGCTAAATACTTCCATATTTCAGTGGTACTGCTGTCAGTATTATAATTAGCACCACCAAAAATGGAGATGTTTAAATTTTTAGAAAGTAAAGGGCCCGTTTTCTTTATCAGGTTTAATGGAGAACTGATCAGTTTTAAATTGATCGAATTAGATAAATAATTTTCTGAATCAACAGCCAATGCCTGGAAAGCAACCTTGTTTAATAATCCGGTAGGAGAGTAGTAGGCTGTTTTTGCGTTCCCCAGTTTATCAGAAATGGGTTTCCATATAAGCTCATATAACTTTGGCTTCAGACTTGCCTTTGAGCCATAAAGACCATTTATATAATCTAAATCATTTCCTGCTGCAGAACCTATTAAAGAATCTAACTGCGATTTATTAAATAGCTCGATAAACTTTGGCGAATCGTCTTCAGGTTTTAGAACTAATGCGCAGTATAAGTCCTCATTTATTTTTCGATTTATAATATGCGGGAAATGAACAAATTCAATTAACACTTCATCCGCTTTCAACCCTGCTTGAAGCTCTTTCCAATCGACCGTTTCAACGGCCTGATGATCTTTAAAACTGCTCGATAAATTAACCAGTTCTTTCTCTAATCTATTGGATACAAATTCCAAAGTATCTACTGTAGATAATCTATTGGATATGGGCTTTGCGTACTGTTTTGCCAATTGTTGTTTCTTCTCTACCCATGAATAATATTTATGGAGTAAAGCGGTATCATTACTCGCTAAAATTTCGTCCTTCATCCGATTAGCTGATCGCAAGATGATTCCCTTGAAGTAAATCTCATTATTCATAACCAGTCTAGCTAATTCGGGTTGCTCGTTTTGGCGTCTAATCGCATAATCATAGAACAAGTAGTTGGATACCTCCGATAGTTTTGAAAACTCAGATTGCTCTTTTTCAGACAAATGTTCAAAGCTTGATTTCAGTGCGTTGTTACTAGCTTTCAATGTTAATTGATGATATTTTAAAGCTAAATCAAGCTCATCTTTACTGTCATAGACTGAGGCTAAAACACTGGTTACGTTTTCCATTTGCGAGCTTTCTTCACCAAATGTTTCAATTTTAATTGCTAGTGCTTTTAAACCATATTCTTCAGCTTTTTCTAGTTGGTTGTCGCTTTGATATGCTAGTGCCAAATTCTGATAAGTAATAGCAATATCATTGTTCTCACCTTCATATACTTTATGTAGGATGTCAATTGCCTTTATAAAGTATTCTTGGGCAGTTTTATATTGTGCCGTCCCTCTGTATAGTTCAGCAATGTTATTTAAATGAGAAGCGTGGTCGGTAGTTTTTAAACGATTTGTAACAGAATCAATTTTTAAGGATTGATGTAAGTAATAATATGCTAAATCAGCGTTCTTAGTACTCTTCGACTCTTTGTAGCTGTATAAGGCTTTAGCCATGTATAGCGTACCTAAGTTATTTAAAGAATTACCATATTCTACATGGTTTTCACCATAAAGTTTCTTGGATAGTTCAAGCGCTTTTAAGTACAACGGTTCTGCTTGTTCATAGTTCCCTAAGTTGTAATACAAGATTCCTAAACTTGACAAACTATTGGAGTAGTCCGGGTTGTCTTCACCAAGGGTAAAGGCAATTTCTATTGATTTCTTAATTGTCTTTTCAGCATTTTTATAATGACCTTGAGCCGTATGAACGGATGCTAACATTTGAAGGATGTTTACCTGATCTGGATGCATAGGCCCAAACGAATTTTGTTGAATTTCCAAAGCCTGGTTTAAGGTTGATTCCGCTAAATCGTAATCAGCAGTTTCAATTTGGAATAGCCCAAGACTGTGCAGGAGCACCGCATACTGGGGGTGCATTGTTCCATAAATATCTTCGTAAAGTTCTTTGCATTTATCGAATGCTTTGGCCGCTTTTCGCAAGTTGCCAATAGTCATATAGTGATTGCCTAGATTGAAATAGGTATTCGCGATATTGGTTTCGTTATTGTCATTTTTTAAATGAATTTTAAGCGCCTTTTTTATCAGTAATTCAGCCTCCTCATATTGGCCCATGGTCGATTTAAGGCTTGCTTGATTGTTGATAGTTATGGCATATTCAAAGTGATTTTCGCCTAAAATCTTGGCTTGAGTTTTCGTACAAATTGAATACAAACTATCGGCCCTATGAAAGCCTCCAGAAATCATGTAAGTGTAGGCCAAAGTAGCCATGGTGTTTAAATAACCTTTGTACTCGGGTCCGTAAGTATCCCTTTGAATCACCAACGACTCGAATGATAGTTCAATGGCCTTGGAATAATTACCTTTATTGGAATATAAAGAAGCCATATTATTTAAAGCAGTTGCATAGTTAATGTGAGTTCCTCCATAAACGGTTCGGTATATGTCTAGTGCCTCGGTTAATACTTTTTCAGCCTTATCATATTCCGCCATGTTATCATAAACTAAGGCCAGATTGCTTAGCGTTAGCGCATAATAATCACTTTCCTTTTTAAATACTTTGGCTTTTATTTTTAAAGTTTGATAGTAAATTTCGACTGCTTCTTCATATTTTCCTTGGCCTTCCAAAGCTACTGCTAGGTTGTTTAATGCGGTTGCATGATCTGCCGATCCTTTCCCATAAAATTCAATGCAATATTCAAGATTCTTTCGATAAACTTTTTCAGCTTTCTCAAACCAACCTGCATAAATGTAGAGTTCTCCAAGACTATTGTAGGAAAGTAAATACTGCTCACTTAGTTTGCCGTAATTCTTTTCCATCAACTTCAAGGCATCGAAAAAGTAGGGTTCAGATTTTTCGTAATTGCCGCTTCCAGTATAGAATAAAGACATGGTATTGTGCATCGTTAAGACAACGCTATCAAGCTCACCATACAGTTTCTTTATGGTGCTGTAAGAACGTTCGTAAATCCGCTCAGCTATTTTATAACTGCCTGCCTGGTTGTACATGTTAGCCAACGTGTTTGCTGCATTTACGAAGTCGATGTTTTCCCGACCAATTTGCTTCTCTAGATTATCCAGTACTTCTTGATAGAGTGGGGCAGCTTTGCTCCATGCACCAACGTAAGTGTAATACATCGAAAGGCCGTATGCCATTGTGAAGTAATTCGGATGGCCCTTTCCATGAATTTTAGTGCGTAATTCAAGTTCAATTTCAGCTAGGCTCACGGCCGTTTCATATTCCTGCAATAGGAAATATGAATACTCCATGTAATTTAGAACAGTGCAATAGTTGGTGTCTTCTCGTCCAATCTCAGATTCGATTTGAGTTAAGGAAGTTGCGCCTAACTCTACTGCCTTGACATAGTCTTGAGCTTCGAAGGTTGAAATAAACTCTTCATATCCTTTTTTCCATGTTTGCCCAACTGATAAAGCTGTTGAGCCAAGAACAAAAAGGGTAATTAATATAATTCTCATGAAGATTCGCTAGTTCAGATAAAATTAGCGAATAAAACGGTTAGAAAACCTAGAAGCGGCACCGAAGTTAGTTTCTCTCTACACATCCGAATAAACTCGGAATCTCACTTCACACTAAAATCGGTGCCAAAACTTCTGCTATCTGTCTGCTCAAATCTATCCCCACAAATCTCAATTTGACCCGATAGCAATCAAATTACAAGCTCTAAAAACAAGAGGTCTTGTAAAGCAATCAAATGACCAAGAATTAGCCGTTTTTAATCACTTCTGCTTACAATAACACATCAAATGTATGGTTTGTTCTACCAAGAATATTTCTTTAATAGCCCGATGGACGTCATGTTTCGATAATCGACATAGAGATGTCGTTAAACGGAAAAAGGCACTTTCTAACTAACAAGAAAGTGCCTTTTACTAGATTAACTACTAATTTATTAAATGGATGTTGCTGCCTATTTCACCATCATTTTCTTAGTGGCTGAGTTGTTAATCTTTACGTAGTACATTCCTGGTGCAAAACCTGAAATATTTACGATTGCCTGTTGATGTAAGTCGCCATTTTCAATATGAACAAGTTGACCTATCGGATCATATATTCTAATTGATTTAATGCCGGAATTTGCAGTCAGCATTACTCGACTACTTACTGGGTTGGGATATATATTAAAAGACAAATGATTCTCTTGAATTGCAGTTACGTCATTTGCGCAATTACCGGGAATATTTGCATCTAGCCAATTTAGTCGATCCGTTAAGAACGTTTTGAGCAAGGTATATTCTTCTGAAAATGTACTTGGAATTGGGGTAGGTTGAGCAAATAGATTATCTCCCAATATATTCCAGCGAAGTTCGTCTCGATCTCTAGAGTTAGTTGTTTCAACCGCAATCGCATCAATCAGACTATGTATAGAATCTGTATGGAAAAACGATTGACGGTATTGATCATATCTACATCTTAATCGATTCGTAAAAAGAGTGTCGCTCATAAAGCGATCCCACCACATCGGCATTAACATCAAATCATCACAGCCACTTGCGGTTTGATTGTAAGTCCAGCCATTTGCTTCAAAAGCTCCACAATAATCAGCATTATAGGTGGATAGATCAAAATCCCAAATAGGGCCAGCCTTGAGTAAGCCTCCTTTGCTGTCCTTGTCTTTGTATAAGAATGAACTCAACTTGTACCCATCCGCAGATCTGCTGATTTCATTAACGATAAACAAATCGACAAATGAATTAATATCAATTAAATCCGAATATCGCTTGCCTCCAAAAGTGAAAGACGGATCAAACAAGGCATCTTCAAAACTGGTAATGTAATCTTGTATGTAGGTTGCTTGTTGTGTGGTGATGTTTGATGCTTTCGGATAGTAATATTGAAGTATCAAAGGTGAACCATCCATGCTGTTGTGAGTTGAGTTAAACAGGTTTGCTGGTTCGTCTGGCCAATCTAACCGAATCATATAGCCACCCGTTAATGAATCTCCAGCATTATCATCAGCGTCAAGCTTAGCAATATCAACCCGATCGTTGTCTCGCTTCACTTTCTCCATTAGAATGTACAAACCTCGATAGTCCCCATCAATGATAAGTTCAAAGAATCGGTGCTTGCTGGCGTACCAACCCATTCGCTGCCAGGCGTCAAAAAACATAATGTTTCTAGCCCATGTTTTATCGAAGTGAGAGGCGTGAAATACCCAATCCTCTTCAACGGGTAAACCAAGTAGACTTAAAGAGGTATCTGCTCCTGCCGAAGTCCATGTTTCCACGGAGTAATTTTTTTTATCTGCTGATTGTGTAGAATTACCACGAAATTCCATTCCACAGAATCCTGTCCAAGTAGCTGGATCCGTCACGTTGTTTAATCCGGTTACATTGTCAATTACTTCAATTGTAGTTTGAACTTTGGGTTCATCAACGATTGTGTTCCCCATCGTATTAATTTTAATAATAGGGTGGAGACTAGTTGTTAATTGACCGAAAGAATATTGAGTAAGAAAGATTAATAGAGAAGAAACTATTACAATCTGAAGAACTCTATACTTGCAAAAGCTGGTTTTAATATTTAGGTCGCTATGCTTTTTCATTTAAGGTGTTTTGATAATGAAACAGACTCAATGAATTTTACCCTACCCACATAACTAATTTTCTTAGCCAATAATTTGAAAAGGAAGAGTTACCTTTAGTTCACAGTAAAAAACAGCTTATAAATGAAGATTGTCTCGTGGAATGTAAATGGTATTAGAGCCATTGCTAAGAAAGGTTTTAAAGAAATGTTAGCGGAAATAAATGCAGATGTCGTTTGTCTCCAAGAAACGAAAGCCCAAGATGATCAGGTGGCAGAAGTAATTAATGATTATGGATATCATTTCACATCTTATAGTGCAGTAAAAAAAGGATATTCTGGAACAGCAATATTGTCGAAAGAAGCTCCGATTGAGGTATTAAAAGGCATCGGTAAAGCGGAACATGATCAAGAAGGTCGGGTACTTACAGCAGAGTTTAAGGACTTTTATGTGGTCTGTGTTTATACTCCAAACGCTCAAGCGGGATACGCTAGATTGCCATATCGTGAAAAGTGGGATGAAGATTTCATGAATTTCATTGTAGGTTTAGAAAAGAGTAAACCAGTAATGGTCTTAGGGGATCTGAACGTAGTACACAAGGAAATCGACATTAAGAATTTCAAATCAAATTATAATAAATCGCCTGGTTGTTCTCAATCCGAAATGGATGGTTTAACGGAGATCCTTCGGGCAGGGTTTACGGATACCTACAGACATCTTTATCCTGAAACAGTTAAATATTCGTGGTGGAGCTACCGTTTTAATTCTCGAGCTAAAAATACAGGCTGGAGATTAGATTATGTGTTGGCCAGTGAAGGGATCATGTCTAAGCTAGATGATGCATTTATATTAAACGATTATTTAGGGTCAGATCATTGCCCAGTTGGGATAACGTTAAAATGAAATTTGGGAAAGTAGATAGCATTGAAGGGATTGACTTTTCTTTACCAGCGGTTGATGAAAGGTCGATTCAAGTATTAGCAAATTTCGATAAAACCGATGCTCCTGAGATTCGAATTGGTTGCTCAATATGGAGTAACAAAGAATATATAGGTTCGGTCTATCCAGAAAAGACACCTCAATCAAAACTGTTAGAGGCTTACACTTCTCAGTTTAACACAGTAGAAGTGAATGCCACCCGATATGGTATGCCTAAAGAATCTACATTAGAGGGATGGAGGAATAAGGCTCCCGATGGTTTTAAATATGCCTTTAAAGTACCCGCTCCTGTTACAAATCGAAAGGACTTGAACGATTCTGAAGGAGTAGCAAGAATGGATCAGTTTGCCGCTGGTATGAATCTAATGGAGGATAAAGTGGGCACTTCCTTTATCATGATGCCCCAACATTTTGGTCTAGATAAAATGCCTCAATTGGAAACGTTTATTGCTAATTGGCCTGAAGAGCTTGATGCATCTTTGGAATTAAGAGAGGAGAACCTGATTCATTTTAATGAAGTACGCTCTTTGTTAGAAGAGAAACAAATGTCACTTTGCGTAACGGATACTCCTGGTAGAAGAGATATCATGCATAATTACATTACCAATCAAGAACTATTTATTCGGTTTGTAGGAACAATGGACTTGGAGAATAATGAAATGCGCATTCAAAACTGGATTGAGCGAGCTACCGAGTTAGTAGGACTCGGATTGACTCGAATTTACTTTATGATTCACCAACCAGCCGATAATCGAGGTTCCGCTGGTGACGTTGCAAGACAGTTTGGAGAAGGCATGAAAAATAATTTCCCCAATGCAGATATTCAAATCCCCGTAAATCATCAAAAGCTTTCTTTGTTTTAATGTGCGGCAGGTACGTTATAGTGACTAAGATTAAAAAGATTCAGAAGATCTTTAACGTAAAGACGTTCAATCCTGAATTATTTGTGCCGAACTATAACGTCAGCCATGGAAATATGGCTCCAGTTATTACTCAAGATCGCCCTAATGAGCTGCATTTTTTTCAATTTGGATTTACTCCACATTGGGGTAAGAAGCAATTTTACCAGGTGAATGCAAGGTCTGAAGGAGATCGGAACAAGGAGGATGACCCTCATTATTCTGGTAGGAGAGCAATTTTTGATAAACCGATGTTTAGAAAATCAATTCGTTCTAAGCGATGCTTGGTTCCTGCTGATTGCTTTATCGAGGGTCCAAAAAAGGAAAAGTTAAAGAAACCTTATGTGGTTTATTTAAAAGAAGAACGACCGTTTACATTCGCTGGAATCTATGATGCATGGATTAATCAAGATTCAGGCGAAGTAGTTAACTCCTTTGCGATCATTACAACAGGGCCGAATAAATTGATGAATGAAATTGGTCATCATCGGTCTCCAGTTATAATCCCTGAAGAGGCGAGGGGAGATTGGTTGAGTTCTGATTCAAGTGATGCCGCTATATCAGAATTGATGACTCCCTTTGATGCGGCAAGAATGAACGCTTATCCAATTCGAGATCAAATCAGGAATCCACATGCTGATGGGCCAGAGTTAATTGAGCCTATTGGTCAACGTATTTATACAGAATATGATCTGGAAGTCACTAAAAGTGTCGAGGTGCAAGGCATGGGACGGACCGCGGACAAAACAAGGAAACAAAAAGAAGAGGAAGAACGCAAAAACTCAAGAGGTGACGGTGGGCAGCTAACCTTTTTCGATTAGCCAAATTCTAGATTAGTTTCGCAAGAGCTCCTTAAAGAACGCAGAGCTCTTTTCATATTTAAAATTCTCCTTCTTTGGGTTGTAGAGTATAATACCAGCACATTTAGATGTATATCGATCTCTTTTAAAAACATAAGAGGTGTTCTTTTCCATACCAACCGATAGTAAGAATTGCTGTCTTTGTTCAATTGCTCTAGGTCCTCTTGTATCTATGAAAATAGATTTAGCTTTTCCTTTATTGGTCTTTAATGTTAGAATTGCACGTTGATTTAGTTCGAACATAAATTCAAATCTCTTTCTGTCAGAATTTATTACGCTAGTCGAATCTAAATCGATGTTGTACAAGGAGATGGAGATTCTTTCTCCAGGAATTGGCTGATACACTCCTCTGATTGAAATTTGCGTTGTTCTTGGCGCTTCAGTTAACGAGAATAGAATCAAGCTTAAACAGATGAGGCTAAAAGTTATGGTTAAGGTTCGCATAATTAGGTTTTCGGTTACCCAATATTACATGCGCCTACCTAAAATTGGAAGTAAGAATTACCTAACGTGACAATTACGGACTAAAACTTTCGAATCTTCTCTAATTTGAGTTTATCAACTACTACTGTCTTTTTATCATAGCCTAATTTACCGTCAAGGTCATTGAATAAGACGGTGCCAATGCATTTGGGTGCGAATTTTTCTAAACTATCTACGGAGGTTGTCTTTTTTTGCATCCCAATGTTTACGATGAACTGCTGTTTTCTTTCTATCGCTTTGCGACTGTGCGTGTTAACATAAATGGATTTGGCTCTTCCCTTATCTGTCTTAAGCGTAAGTATAGTTCGCGTATTCGAAGGTACGTTTAACAAGAACTTATGCTTATCAGATTCGACATGGTATTCTTTTTTGGAGTCTAGATTGTATAGTGAAATTGAAACTTTATCTCCTTTATTAGGGTGATAAGTTCCTTTGATTGAAATGCTCGTTATTCCTGGACTAAGCGTTAATGATACTAGAAGGATAGTTAGTCCTAGGAGAGCCACGGTGTAGATGGGAGTTCTCATAGGTTTGGCGTTTCCATATTTTACGAAAACACCATCGAAAAGTTGGCGTGTTACCTGTAAAGATTTTTAATTCAGTGAAATGTGTTGCGAAAACAGTTGAAATCCAAATAATGTTTGGTGAATTTAGATTTCGGTAAAATCATTTTTCATAACACCCGACATCCGAAGGGGTGGATCTGGCTATTCCATCAAGGTCATCAATAATTGTTGCAATTGTCATGCCCATGTTTTCCGCACCACCAGTATTGATGTGAAAATCCCATAAAGCAGGGTCAGTAAACGCAGGATCTATATTTCTTTTACAACTAGTGTAGTAGGCGGGATCCGTAATCGTTTTATCGGTTCTAAATAAACAGTTGTAAAAATGGAAAACAGGTGGAGTTCCTGCAAAGTCATTTCGATCCAGGGTGTCTAATGTCAATTCATTATCATTGGTCGATGGACCATACATTATGCAGTTTCTAAAGTTAGCCTCTAGAAAAGGGCGAGGATATATTGTTGATCCAGAAACGAAATAATCAGTTAACGCAAATAATGGAGTGTTTCGATCGGAATCTGACCATAAATTTCCAAAAGTGCAATATTCAAAATTTTGGGTTCCTCCTAGACTCACAATTCCAGAGTAACTACCTGCATTTCCAAATAAACAATTGGTGGCCGTAACATTCGCTCCTTGTGTGAAAATGGAGGCATAGAGGGAGTTGTTTACTTTAACTTTATTCAACGTTACGAATTGCCCAGTGTTTAAAGTATCAATTTGAATACCGACAATCGCATTTTTGATTTCCGCATATTCTATATTGGAAGTTTTGGGCTGAAACATCCAAATGCCTCGCCATTGTCCTGAAACGGAATCAGGGTTACTCAAAATGAATGGAGCTAAACGATCTCCTCGAAACGTGATTTCGTTTCCTGGAGTTCCAACTGCATTCAAACTTCCCTTATATACGTATAGGACGGCATTGTTATGCGAATAGACCGTAACCCCCGGATCAATCGTTAACGTTTTACAAGAATCAACTATTGCATAACCATAGATTACATGGGGCTTATCTACCGCCCATGTTTCATCATCTAGTATTTCTCGATTATGAAAATAGGCATCTTGGCCCCAAGCATGCAACCAAACTTTTTGCTCATTTCCATTGGTCATAAAGATTACGGAGTCCTCTACTATTAAAGGAGTATTTACACCAACCGGATCTACCGTTACCTGAACAAATACAAATAAACTGTCATTAGCGGGGATTTCCACATCAGTGAATGAAACTCCTGAAATGCCGTCTACATTAATTCGAAATTCTGATGAAGTACCTCCCGATAAATCGATATTAGAAATGTTTAATGGTTGATTGTGGGTGTTTAATATTTTAAAATGCTTGGTAATTGATCCAATTGTTGTGAATACCGTATCGAATAATACGGTGTCAGTAGTGAAGTTTAATTTCGCTGATGAATCAGTCAAAATAGTCTCCTTCTTGCAGCTAGTACTAGCTATTAGGAGAAGTGTGCTTGCTATAAATACAACTATAATTCTTGTAAGCATGGGGTAAAAATAGATGAATCACCTTAAAGACGCAGATATTCACAATTTATTTTGCATAATTTGTTTTTGCTTTGTCAAAAAAGTGTCTAATTTTGCACTCGCCTTTAAAAAGCACCTGAATTGAATTAGAAATAATTACTTCAGGGTTTATTTAGGTCTGATTTGATAAAAGTAAAGAAATGAAAAAAGATATACATCCAGATAATTATAGAATGGTCGTTTTCAAAGACATGTCTAACGACTATGCATTTGTTACTAGATCTTGTACTGAAACAAAAGATACAATTGCTTGGGAAGACGGAAACGAATACCCGCTAATTAAATTGGAGATTTCTCATAAATCTCACCCTTTCTTTACTGGAAAAATGCAACTTGTTGATACCGCTGGTAGAATTGATAAATTCAAAAAGCGTTTCGAGAAGCACAAGAACATGTAGTTCTTCGCGAAAAGGAAATTTTATCCTGACTTCCGTTCCTTCGAGGATTGGATGTCAGGATTTTTTTTGCGCTTGTTTTTTCTTTAATTTCAATTTATTATGTACACATTATTTGATGGCATCGGCCATGAAGCTTTAAAGCCTTTAACTTATACTAGACCAGTAGCGGAGCTCCGTATTGGAATACTTACCATTAAAGAAAAATGGGAGAAACATTTAGGCGATCCATGCCGAATAAGGACTAAAGATTATCTAGGGTCTAAGTTTGACGGATTTGAGGCAGGAGGAACATTGGGCATTGCGGCTACCGCTCTTCCAACTCCAGCACTCGTAAAATCAATTAAGAAATTAGAGGACAAACAACTTTTAATGAAGGATGGCGCAGTAATCGCTATCAATGAATTGCCTGAAACTATTGCCGACCTTGATGAATACCTTGCCGATTTTCAAATGATTGAATTTGACGGTGAAGTTTCATTTCTCATCAACCCTAGCGATATCTTTAGATTAAACGGTCAAGAGATTGAATCAGATTTTCAATTAATCAAAGATTCGATTACTCCTAGTGACATTCATTCATCGAATCAATCAATTGGAGAACAAATATTAATTGAGGAAGGAGCTAAGGTTCAATTTGCCACGTTAAATGCTTCGGAAGGTCCTATATATATTGAGGCGGGTGCTGAGATTATGGAAGGATCTTTAATTAGAGGTCCATTCGTTGCGCTAGCAGGGTCAGTGTGCAAACTAGGAACAAAAGTGTACGGACCAACTACCTTAGGACCACATGTAAAAGTTGGAGGAGAAGTTACTAACTGCGTCTTCCAAGGTTATTCAAATAAAGGACATGACGGATTTTTAGGAAACTCTGTTGTAGGTGAGTGGTGTAATATTGGAGCAGATTCAAACTCGTCCAATTTGAAGAATAATTACGGAAACGTAAAGGTTTGGAGCTACGTTGAGGAAGATGAAGTTGATTCAGGGCTTCAGTTTCATGGACTGATCATGGGAGACCATTCTAAATGCGGAATTAATACCATGTTTAATACTGGAACTATTATCGGTGTAAATGCTAATGTTTTTGGCGGAGGTTTTCCAGCTAAGTTTATTCCTTCTTTTTCTTGGGGTGGGGCTGATGGATTTCAAACTTATGACCTAACTAAAGCAATCGAAGTAGGAAAAACGGTAATGGATCGAAGATCCGTTGAAATGAACGCAGATGACGAAGCAATTTTAACTCACGTTTTCGAAGAATCTAAAAGGTATCGCGAGCCGGTAACATAATTTCCCGACATATTTTCACGTTTTTACTTTTGGCATAAGGCTTGAAGCACATTAATAGGAATTAGCTGCGGTCAACCTTATTTGGATGCTTTATGCGCTTAAATAGAGGCTATTGAGTAACATTTGCTGATTTTGTCATTATCATTGATAATCCATTGGACTTCACTGATTATGACAGTTTGACGGATTTCATCAGAATTATAGTCAATTCGGTGAAAAGAGAAAAAGAGATAAATGGACGATGTTTTTGATTTAAATATGATGCACTTTAGTGACTTTATGAGTAAGGATGCCGAATTCATTCCTTTAATATCAAGTGAGGATGAAGATAGAATGAATAAAGAGGAGCTTCCTGAAGAGCTTCCTATTCTGTCACTTAGAAACAATGTGCTGTTTCCAGGAGTAGTTATTCCTATTACTGTTGGAAGAGACAAATCGATTAAATTAATTCAAGACGCGAATGCAGGTGATAAAATAATTGGTGTTATTTCTCAACGCGATCCTGAAGTTGAAGAACCTGGATTTGAAGATTTAAATGTAATTGGAACGGTTGGTCAAATCGTTAAGCAATTAAAAATGCCAGATGGTTCTACTACGGTCATCATTCAAGGTAAGAAAAGGTTCAAACTTGGAGAGTTGATTACTGAGGATCCTTATATCAAAGCAAAAGTTCATCCTGTACTGGAATCAGAGGCAAATACAAAAGATGATTCATTTAAAGCTTTAGTATCTTCAATTAAGGATTTGGCAATGAACATCATTAACATTTCCCCAAACATTCCAACTGAAGCTACATTCGCTATTAAGAACATAGAGAGTCCTTCTTTTCTGGTCAACTTTATTTCCTCGCACATGAATGCGGAGGTGGCTGAAAAACAAAAAATATTAGAAATTGCAGATATCACGGTTAGGTCGGAAGCACTTTTGACCTATTTAACGAAAGAGCAACAAATGCTTGAGTTAAAGAATGATATTCAGACAAAGGTAAAAGTTGACATTGATCGTCAGCAAAAGGAATATTTCTTGCATCAGCAGATGCGTCAAATTCAGGATGAACTGGGAGAGAACCCTACTCAACAAGAAATCCATGAGCTAAAGGACAAAGCAAAAGCTAAAAAATGGAAGGATAATGTTCGTGATACTTTTGATAAGGAACTTCAGAAATTAGAGCGAATGAATCCGTCTGGAGCCGAGTATTCTGTCCAGTTAAACTATTGTCAATTACTGTGTGAATTGCCTTGGGGAGAGTTAACTAAAGATAAGTTTGATCTTAAAAAGGCTCAGAAAATTTTAGATCGAGACCATTTCGGTTTAGATAAAGTTAAAGAAAGAATAATCGAGTATTTAGCTGTATTAAAATTAAAGAACAACATGAAGGCTCCAATCATTTGCCTTTATGGACCTCCTGGAGTAGGTAAAACATCTTTAGGCAAATCTATTGCCGAAGCATTGGGTAGAAAGTATGTACGAATGTCGCTTGGTGGTATTCGTGATGAAGCAGAAATTAGAGGACATAGAAAAACTTACATCGGTGCTATGCCCGGTAGAGTGATTCAGAACCTGAAAAAGGCCAAGTCTTCAAATCCAGTTTTCATCTTAGATGAAATTGATAAAATTACAAGAGATAATCATGGAGACCCTTCTTCAGCGTTACTTGAGGTTCTCGATCCTGAACAGAATTCTACGTTTCAAGACAATTATGTAGAACTAGAATACGACTTGTCCAAAGTTTTATTTATTGCAACTGCAAACTCATTGTCAACCATTCAACCTGCTTTGTTAGATCGAATGGAATTGATTGAAGTTAATGGATATACGGTTGAAGAAAAGGTAGAGATTGCCAAAAGACATTTGATCCCTAAACAGATTGAAGAACACGGAATTTCTAAAAAAGATGTTTCATTTAGTAAAAAAACATTAGAATCTGTTGTAGAAAATTACACATTTGAAAGTGGAGTAAGAAGCCTTGAAAAGAAGCTTGCAAAGTTGGTTCGAAGTAGAGCAAAGCACATTGCAATGGAAGATGATTTTGATGTGAAAATAGCAGAAGACAACCTTGCTAAATTACTTGGGCCAGCGCACCCTAAAGACAAATATCAATTACCTGATGTAGCAGGGGTTGTAACGGGGCTTGCTTGGACACAAAATGGAGGAGACATATTATTTATTGAATCGTCTCTCACCAAAGGTAAAGGGAAATTGACGCTTACTGGTAACTTAGGTGAAGTAATGAAAGAGTCTGCGATCATTGCTTTGCAATATTTGAAGTCTCATTGTAAAGTGCTGGATATAGATCCGGAAGCCTTTGATAATTATAACATTCACATTCACGTTCCTCAAGGAGCAACTCCGAAAGATGGTCCTAGTGCCGGGATTACCATGTTAACGGCTTTAGCTTCTTTGTTTACGCAGCGTAGAGTAAAGAAATTTACAGCCATGACAGGTGAGATTACGTTAAGAGGCAAAGTATTACCTGTTGGCGGAATCAAAGAGAAAATATTGGCTGCGAAAAGAGCGAATATTACCGATATTATTCTTTGTGAAAATAACAGAAAGGACATCGAAGATGTAAAAGCTGATTATTTAAAAGGAATGAATTTTCACTATGTAAAGGAAATGATGGATGTCTTAGATGTAGCATTGTTGGATCAAAAAGTGAAAAACGCCATTGAAATATAGTCGGAACTATACTAAGTATTTGTATTTTTCGTTCCTCTAGATGATGAACATCCTCACCAGATTTCAAATTTCAGGTAGCCACCTGAGTGTAAGAATGTCAATGACATTGCTTTTGGTTTCAATCACATTGATCGGAACGAGTCAAGTAGGTGGCAGAAATTCTTTTGACTTTCTTGATTTGGTTCAACCTTCCAGAATTGCTGGGATAGGTGGAGCTAATGTTTCCCTTTTCGATGGTGACGCTAACTTAGCTTATTCGAATCCAGGATTATTAAATGCAGGAATGCATGATAAAGTAGCTCTTAATTTTGTAGACTATTTTGCCGGGATAAAATATGGCAATGCATCTTATACGTATGCGCTGGATACTGTTACAGAATCAGTGTTACAAGCAAACATCATGCATGCGAATTACGGAGATTTTCAATATGCCGATGCTACTGGAGTTCTTTCAGGTAGTAATTTTTCTGCTAGCGAATTAGCTTTTAATGTGGCTTATTCCAGACAACTTTCTGATGAATTCAGAGGGGGAATTAGCATGAAGTTTATTTATTCGGTATTAGAAGCTTATCAGGTATTTGGAGTAGCAGCCGACATTGGAGGTTCTTATGTTAATGAAGAACGCGATTTTTCAATTGGTGCGGCTGTTAGAAATATTGGTCCCAAAGTAGCTTACTCAACAGACGGTGTTTCGGGAGAACGAGCAGCATTGCCATTAAATATTGCAATAGGTATTACCAAGAAGCTAAAATATGCGCCATTCAGGTTAAGTTTAACGCTTCAAAATTTACAGAAGTGGGATTTGACTTTGGCCAATCCTAATGTCACTCCACAGACTGATCCATTAACCGGAGAATTGATTCCGATTAAGCAGCCAGGATTTCTGGATAAAGGGATGAGGCACGTAGTGCTAGGAGGAGAGATTCTTTTAGGGGAAAATTTTCACATTAGAACTGGCTTTGATTATCGGAGAAGAAAAGAACTAATGTTAGCAGCTAGACCAGGACTGGTTGGATTTTCTATGGGACTCGGCTTTAAGATTAATAGATTTCATTTAAGCTATGCAAGATCTTCTTACCATAGAGCAGGAGGTACCAATTCAATATCGATTTTAACCAAAATAGGAGACTTTAGGTCTAAAGGTTAAAATATCCCCCACCAATTTTTCTATAAGAAACTTCGATTGATTATTATTGCCATTGCTGATGGCTAAAAAAATCAACATAGCAATTGACGGATTCTCTTCGTGTGGAAAAAGCACACTGGCTAAGGCTTTAGCTAAGGATTTAAAGTACATCTATGTTGATTCGGGTGCAATGTATCGAGCAGTAACTCTTTACTGTTTACGAAATAATATAATCCATGAGGATCAGACTTTTGATACAAAAGAAGTAGTCGAAGCTTTAAAGAAGATCAATGTTTCTTTTAACTACAACAGAACCGTAGGTGATTCAGACACTTATTTGAATGGTGAACGCGTAGAAGATGATATTAGAACGTTATATGTATCTCAAAATGTAAGCGCAATCTCTAAAATAAAAGAGGTTAGAGAAAAGCTCGTGACTTTTCAAAAGCAACTTGGGAAGAAAAAAGGTGTGGTGATGGATGGCAGAGATATCGGAACAGTTGTGTTTCCTGAAGCTCAGTTGAAAATATTCATGACGGCCAGTATAGATGAACGAGTTCGTAGAAGATTTTCAGAATTAAAAGCAAAAGGGCATAATTTAGAGGAGAGCGCTGTTCGAGAAAATTTAATTTCTAGAGATCTTCAAGACTCCACCCGAAAAATCAATCCGCTTCGTCAAGCAGATGATGCAATTGTTCTTGATAATACTGATCTAACCCACAGCCAGCAACTTGCTCAGGCGAAATCTTGGGTTGATTCTAGGTCCTAGAATTCGAATATTAATTAAGTCTATTCACGTTTTAAATTAGCTTTTCAGTAACCTGGTTGAAATATTCTAGTAAAAAAAATAGTTACCTTTTATTGTTTCCAACATACAGAGGAAAACAAGGATAAATGAAAGATCAGGATATCATAAAAAACATTCGTGCTGGCAAACGAGAAAAGCCGATCAAGCATCTGTATAAGGAATACCCTAAAGTGAAGGCGAAGATTGTCTCAACAGGGGGGAGTGAAACAATTGCGGAAGAAATTTTCAATGACAGTCTGATCTTATTGATTGAAAAAGTCAGTGACCCGAAATTTAAATTAACATCTAAACTAACTACTTATCTATTTGGAATCAATCGGTTCTTATGGATGAATCAGTTAAGAAAACAAAACAAGTATGTAGAACTTGAATGGAGCGACACGCTCATAATATCTCAAGATGACATTGGTTATCAGGAGGAGAAAGAGGAGAAACTCAAAATGATGGAGAGTATCCTAAACACCATTTCGGAAAAATGTAAAAAGATTTTCGAGATGTTCTATTTCAACAAACAGTCCATGCAAATCATTTCGGAGAAACTAGGTTTCTCCAGTGTGAATTCTGCTAAAACGCAGAAGTATAAATGTATGGAACGAGCTATTAAAATGGCTGGTGAAATGTCTAACTCCCAAAACGCAACATCATGAGAAACGAATTAAATAACATAGAAAAAATTGATCAGTACATCAATGGATTGATGACTGACGCAGACAAAGTATCATTTGAAAGTTCAATTGCTGCAGACCCAGCTTTAGCACAGGTAGTTGACGGTCAAAAGCTGTTTCTTCAAGCAGTAAAGCGTAAGGCACTAAGAGCGGAGATAATTGCAGTAACTGGGGCAGGAGCTGGTGCAGGTTTAGCCCATTGGAAAATCATTTCTATGATTCTTGGAGGAACTGGTGTAGTTGTATTAGCGGCTGTACTTATCATCAATGCAAATGGCGATTTGAGTGCAGAAGGCAATGATTTAGCATTGATTGAAACAACCAATGATGTTAACGATTCTTTCGAAGAAGTAATTAAAACACCTTTAATAGACTCTTTGATTGAAGAATTAGGAGAGACGGATACCACGTTAGTGGAGAGTGCTAGTACGTTCCGCAGAAGCAGCTCGAAAAGTTCAACAAGTGATTTTGTTTATGGAGAAGATACTCCATGCGATGGATTGAAAACAATGGTAATGCCAGATATACAGCAGCACCATATGGTCGCATCAAAAGGAAAAACAGTAGAAGGTGATCAAGGCACGGTTGTTATCATTCCACCGAATGCATTTTTAGATCAAAATGATCAGCCAGTTGTCGGGAATGTACACTTCAAATTAGTAGAAGCGCTAACATTAGAAGATATGCTTCTATATAATTTGACTACTACTGATGGAGATAAGCTGCTAGAAACAGGAGGGATGATCTATGTTGAAGCTACTCAGAATGATGAGAAACTGAAGATCAATCCAGATGCTCCTTTATATATAGAAATCCCAACGGACGATTTTAATCCGAAGATGGTAGCTTTTAAAGGAGAAGTAAATGATAACGGAGATATCTCGTGGAAAAATCCGACACCTTTAAAAAAGTACTTAGCTAAAGTTGATTTAGCGGATTTAGATTTCCTTCCAGAAGGTTTTGAGGAAGAAGTGCATGGTACAATGCCTTTTAAGGGACATAAAAGAGCAAATGATGAATTAGTAGATAGTCTTTATTATGCTTTGGCTAATCCTTCAACTCAACCTTCAAGGAACGCAGCTGAGATAATTGAAAATGATTTCGAGAAAATCACTAGTTCTTTTGATACAGCAAATTATAGAATGCGAAGAAAAGATCTGAAAGTGAAATCTGCTTCAAAAAGTAGACTTGGTAATTTGTTAAGTAGGAAGACAATTGCTAATTATCGAGGAGGTAATTGCATCGTTAAAGGATCTGTGGTAGATAAATTAACGAATGAAGCAGTACCATTTGCAACTGTTTATATATATGAAGATGGAATTTTGGTTAATGCAGGCGAAACTGATATTGAAGGAAACTTTGCGTTTAGCAATATGGCGGCAGGCGCAAACGAGATGGAAGTTGAAGCATTTGGATTCATTACCCAAAGAATGAGAAACGTTAATATCACGTCCGGCTTAATTAAATTCGTGGATTTCAAATTAAGTACGCCTGATGGAGCAACTGGTGAAATGCTAAGTGAAGTAGAAGTTGTTATTTGTCCAGAAATTCTACTTGGCGGTGATGCCAATAATGCCAGTCTAGAGTTTATGTATGCCGCTAGTAACAGCAAGTTTTCTGGAAAATGCGGCATAAATCCAATGTCAATTCAAACTATTCGAACGAAAGCATTCGCCAACACTTTCATTGCTACCAAGGAATTTGAAGAGCGATTAGCAGCACTGCATCATTTAGACAACGGTCAAGAACTGTTTGATATATACATCGGCAACTTAAATAAAGATCTGTCTACGGTAGATGGGATGGTAGCACAGAAGATGACTGGAGAAGCAAAGAAAAAATTCGAAGCTTATGCGACATTGAACCTGACCAATATAAAAGATGCGCAAGTACATCAAGAACAGCTCTCAGCTTATTATAAAGCGAAACGAAACGAATTTGACAAGAAGCAGAAACGGGCTAAAGCAAGGTATGATAGAATGAACACAGCTGAATTAAAACAGTTACAAACCGAGTTTGACAAGCTATCAGCTTCGATCGGAGAATCTGTTTTTAGCTCTCAAATGTTAGATAAGCAGGCGAAACAAAAAGTAAAACCGAGCCGCGTAATTTCTGAAGCTCAAATACAAAGAGTTTCTCAACGTCAGGAAAAGATACAAAGGCTGGCATCGGTATTGCCAAAACCGCGAAGGGCTGTTCCAAGAGTATATGCTACTCCTTGGTACGAAACAGGCTGGGTAAATATTGATAATTACCTGCATATGCTGCAAAAAGGCAGTAAGGATGTTAAGGTATTGGCAAGTTCTGAAGCTGAAAATGTAAAAGTATATCAGTGGTTAAATGTAATTAACACGGTTGTCGGTGTGTCACTAGAGGATGGAGAGGGCCTGGCGAAATTTCCAACCAAGTCTCATCCATCTTCACATCAAATGAAAAACGCGATATGCTTTTCCATGTCCAATAATGATGGTGACATATCCTACGGGGAAAACAGATTTAATCCATATAATGAAAAGCAGCTAAGCATAGAGTTACTTCCTATTGGAGAGGAAGAACTAAGAAGTAGATTGAGTTCATTCGATGCGGGACGTTCGCTTAATCGTATGCTTGATCATGTTGAAAACCAAATGAAGAAAGCTGCTGAAAACAGAATCAAAGCTGTTGCCAAAGCGAAGCTGTTAGCAGAAAAAGCTGAAGCGAAGCGAATTTTGGAAGCGAAGAGAGAAGCAGAAAGGCAAGCAGAAATTGCTAGGAAAGCAGCTCTAGAAAAAGCAAGAAGAGATAAATTGAAAAAGGAGCGAACAGCGGTAAATGAAGAAATTCTGAAAGAACAAGATCGCTTAAGAGCGGAGTACGAGTACATGGAAAATTTAAGAAGAGTGGCTTTTCCTTGCCTACCTGATATCTGTGTAGTGCCGGTGGTTAATCAGGTAGTAAAGAATCCTAATATTGACGTTACGAATGTCTTCACCCCTAATGACGATGGACGGGATGACGTTTGGACTCCTGTGGTTAATAATGTGAAATCTGCAGGAATCATAATTAGAAAGCCAAAATCAGAAACAATTGTATTTCAGGGGGAATTACCAAATTTGACTTGGAATGGGAAAGATGAGAAAGGCGAAATCGCAAAAATTGGTGATTATAGATTCACAATTTCTGGAATCGCATTGAACGGCCAGGAATTTACTCAGGAGGGGGTGGTGTCTTTAAGAATGAGTACTCGAGTAACAATAAAGCCATCTGAGCAGTAGATGAACTAGTGCTTCCTAAATCTTCACAGTAGCCAAGACCGAAACAGAATTCGAGAGTTTCCAAACCTAATACTGCTGAATTCTCACCGAAATTAGCTGATCAAATGATCGATTATATTTAACAAGACACTTATTATGCCCAGAATCTATAAAAGTATTGAGCAGCCCAAATGAATTGATGTCAAAAGAAGCACTGCAATATGAATTAATCAGATTCATCCCAAAAAATAATACTTTTGGGTGTGGTCAAGGATCCTAAGAAATCGCACATTAATCAATACATAAAGCTAACAGCATGTGTTCTATTTAGCGCGTGCTTATGGTTCTTTTGCAAGCCAGATGCTGTTTCAGTAGAAGGATGGAAAGTGTTCTCTGTTTTTTCAGGGGTTATTCTAAGTTTTGTTCTAAGACCTGTTCCAATGGGTGTTACGGTTGTAATAGCATTACTAGTACTTGGAGTAACGAAAACCATTGGCGCGAAAGAGTTAATGGCAGGATATGCAGATACTACCGTATGGTTAGTGGTTTCAGCATTCCTTATTTCTGGGGCAGTTATATCCACTGGTTTTGGGAAAAGAATCGCATTAAAGCTTGTGGTTTGGTTCGGTAAGACAACGTTAGGATTGGGCTATGCCATTTGTGGAGCTGAGTTAATACTAGGTCCAGTTGTACCTTCGAATACTGCACGTGGAGGTGGAATTTTGGCCCCTATTGTAAATTCCTTATCAGCTACTTTAGGCTCAACGAGCGATGAATCTCCAAAAAAAGTAGGTTCCTATTTAACCTTAGTCGGAAGTCATGCTAATCTCATTACGGCTTCTATGTTTTTAACTGGAATGGCCGCTAATCCTCTTGTGGCGAAGGCTGCTTCTGACGTCATGGATATTGAATTTGGCTGGGGTACCTGGGCGTTAGGTGCCATTGTTCCTGGAATTGTCGGTTTGGTTTTACTTCCATTATTACTTTATAAAATAGCGAAGCCTGAATTAACGGATGGACGAAAGGCTCAAGAACAGGCTAAATCCCAATTAAATCAGCTTGGCAAAAGGTTGAGTTGGAAAGAATGGGTGATGCTGGCCGTTTTGGTTTTAATGGTAGCACTTTGGGCTACGGGTAAAATTCATGGAATAAAATCCATGATGGTCGCATTGCTTGGGGTTGGGATCTTGTTAATCACTAAAGTTCAAAAATGGTCTGAAGTAATCCGAAATTACGCTGCTTGGGATACGCTGATTTGGCTCGGAGGGTTATTAGCGATGGCAAACCTGCTGAAGGTGCATGGGATGATTAAATGGTTTGCTGACTTAATGCAACATGGCGTAAGCGATTTTGCACCAATATATGTAGTGTTGGCATTAGCCTTAATTTACTTTTTCTCTATGTATGCGTTCTCGATGTTTACTGCTCATATTTCAGCTATGGTTGCCCCGTTTTTATCCGTTTGCCTAATGGCAACTGGTTATGAAATGCTCGCTGTAGCGTTGTTCGCATATTTATCATGTCTATCCGGAAGTTTAACGAATTATTCATCTGGACCAGTGGTGATTTACTATGGACTAGGAATGGTTAAATCTTCTAAATGGTTTTCAACTGGCTTTGTGGTTGCCATATTCCATTTGATTGTATGGTTAGGAATAGGAATGATATGGTGGAAAGTTCTCGGCTGGTATTAGTTTTTTAAAGCACTTAGAATATAGATTTCACAATCTTTTTCTACTTTTTTATAGAAAGGTGAGAGGTCCTCGTTGTTGATGCTGATGCAGCCCCAAGTGATTCCTCTGTTTGCTTCTGGGCTCCATCTTCCAGACCATCCATGGATGCCAATTCCTCCGCCAAGTGTGGTTGTTTTAGGAGGTTCTTTTCCTCTGTTCGTATAATCAATAATCTTATTCCGTTCCGATTCAGAAATCAATCCTGCCTCAAATCCATTTATTGCATCATAGGAATTTGGGTAACTAATTCTCATCCATGCAACTCCAAAGAAATCCGCGTAACTACCGCTGAATGGGCCACTGGATTTTTGAATCAATTTATATGCCCCTTCAGGTGTCTTGTTATCTCCTTGTTGAACCTTATGACCATATGGACTCTGGCCAACTGCCATATTATAGCTACTTGTTTTTTTGCCAGCTTCGAAAACATGGATCTTCATTTCATTTTTACAAGCAACAACCAACTGCTTCATTGTGGCTGGAATTGGGCATTTCCGATGTGCTTTTATAAAATCGCTAGGGTGGAAATAGTGGGATTCTACCCAAGAGACATCTTTATCATTAGAAGATGGCCAATAAGTAACCGCGTAGTCTTTCATCGATGGTTTACGAATTTCTAAATGCAGATGAGCGGGGTAAGCTCCATCACCTGTTCCAATTTCACCAATTTGGGTTCGTTGTAAAATAGTGTCTCCCGTATTGGCCATTAACGTATCTAGGTGTGCATATAGGGAATAGCAGGTGTCCATTTTGGCGTTTTCTAAATAGATGTGTTCCATTACAATTACATTGCCCCAAGGGAATCCAAAATCATCGCTTTCTAAAACAACGCCTTTTGCAATATTGTAAACCGGTTGATTAATGTCTGTGTTTCCACCACCGTTTCCATTCCAATCTTCACCAGTATGAATTCCTAAAGAATAAGTTTCCGCTGTTTTTACGGCAATGTACCAGCCGTTATATGTTTTCCCATTCGATCCGATGTAAGAGCCTTTGCCGTTTTTATCGCCTACAGCAAAGTCAAACCTATCAGCGAGCATAGGATTAAAAAGATATTCGTAAGATTTTGGAGCCGGTGGGGCCACACTGTCCATTTGTTCTTGATTCGGAGCATCAGATACCGACACCGTACTTATTGAACCTGCATTCATCTTAGTGTCAGCACTGCTGCATCCGTAAATCAATAGAACAAGAACACATAAAGCAATTCTCATTACTCTTATAATGCGTCAAGATTGAAAGGATACAGATATTCTGGCAGAAAAGTTATTGTCAATTAAAATCCAGGCGGATGGGGTGGTTGAGGGCCATCGTGCATAGGTCCATCGTGAAGCGGTCCTTTTCGAGGTGGCCCCATATGATCGATAAGTTTTTCTAAAAACTCATTTAACATTGCCTGATTTGATGGCGTGCCTAACATTGATAATGAATGAAAATGTTCCATTGTTAATTCATCCAAAGCTTTAAATTCTGTGCAGATTATAGCCAGCAAACTGTCTTTTGTTTCAACATTGGGAGTTGCGTTTAGACCAAGCATGAATAGGTCATGTTTTGCTTTCTTAATCGCAACATGATGAATTCTTCCCTCTTGGTCCATTTGTCTTCTTAAGTCCCTAAAAGCTGCAAATTCAGCATCCGTAAACCCTAATGAATCCTCCAAGAAAGAAATCATTTTAGGATCCTGCATCAATGGAGCATTAAGTGGTGGTCCCATTTGCTCGGGAGGAGTTGGAAATGGAGGAGGTCCAACTATTGGAGTCGGTGGGCTTGGTCTCTGGAAAATTAAAATTAATAAGAGAGACAAATTCGTAATGGCCAAAACCCAAATAAGAATGCGATTACTTTTCATTCACTCCGTAGTTTAACTGGTTCTGGTATGTATCATAAAACTGCGCTACGGCTTGATCCATATTGTAGGTACTATCAGTTGCCTCAGCAGATGCATTAACATTACCGGACAAGCTAAAAACGAGCACTAATGAGTTTATAGCAAGAACGCCAGAACCGATTAAGATCCGTTTTCGAACCGCTCTGCGGAAATTAGCGCTTCGTGATTCGTAGTCTCCGGAAAGCCGAGACTCGATTCGTGTGTACATAAATTCAGAACCTTCGGGCATTTTTATACCCTGGGTCGAATTCATTATTTGCTCTATTTTATTTTCTCTGTTCATTCCTCTTATTTTATAGAAGTCAGTTGAATGCAAAAACTTGCACTAATTCAAAATGTCTCCCAATATTTTTCTGATTTTTTCTTTAGATCGTCTGATGTGGCTATCTACAGTTGATTTTGGCATTTCCAGCAAATCGGAAATTTCCGTGTTGGTTTTCTCATGCATGTGATTCAAAACAAACACGGACTTTTGAGTTTCGTTGAGCTGGTCTATCGCTTTATGCAGTAAATCCATGTTCTCTTTATTTTCCAGAATCTTTTGCGGAGTTTGTGCATTCGATTCCCATCGCTCTTCAACTTCTTCGTAACCCGTTAAGAACGCAAATCGCTTCTTTCTATTTTTTGCTTTAATAAAGTCATGACACTTAGATATAGCGATGCGATAAACCCATGTCTTCAGACTGGATTCGGCTTTAAAGTTATCGATGCTCTTAAAGACTTGGATGAAGACTTCTTGACTTGTGTCCTCTGAATCTTGGAAATTGTTTAGATAGGAGAAACAAAGTCCGAATACCATTTTTTGATAGTCGCTTACTAGTTTTTGAAAGGCGACTGAATCTCCTTTCCTGAGCTTATCTATAAATTCCGATTCTTCCAATAATGTTACTTCAGCCGTAAATTTAGCCGAATTATCAAACGAGATTACAATCCGTAAATTGTTGAAGATAGTACACGAACAAAAAGTGCTTAATTTCGTTGTAAAGGAATAGAGTAGAGCTATGGGATTTTTTTCAAGACAAAATGAGAGTAAGGTAAACTGGCACGATCTATCTGATTTATCAGGACTCGACCAGATTATTAATGACTCGAAGGAACAGCCAATTGTAATTTTTAAGCACAGTACCAGATGCTCAATTAGTACGATGGCTAAGTCTAGGTTAGAAAATAACTGGGATTATTCTGATGAGGAGTTACGGATTTATTACTTGGACCTAATTTCTAATAGAGATGTAAGCAATGCTATCGCTTCTAAGTTTGGCGTAGAACACGCATCTCCTCAAGTTTTAGTTATAAAAAATGGGGAGAGCGTATTTGATACGTCACACAATAATATTCGCTCTGACGCTTTTAGAGATTACTTGTAATATTCCCGTTTTGTAGAAATTATATCGTGCAGTTTGCCGTTACGGTAACTAATTTCCTTTAGAATTAATCCATTGTCATCATACACATAATCAGTTGTGCTATTCAGTTTTGGATGCCTTTTGAAAGTACGAACATTAGAAAGAATTCTTCCGGATTTAGGATCTATGTTGGAAGTTGACTGAAAATTCACTTCTCCTTTATTGTATCTAGTGTATGTCCATTTGTCGGCTGTTCTAATGTTACTCAATAAAGGTGTGCCGGCTATATCCCATGATTCATACGATAACAGTTCATTGTTGCCCTTATTAACAACGGTTTTGGCTTTGATTACTTTGCCTTTTTCATTGGTCGTCTTGGTCCATTTAATTGGATTTCCATTTGCATCTTCTTCATTCCAAGAGCAAATAGTTGATGTGTCTTGTGTTTTTGATTCAATTCCTTCTGGTTTACAATCGTAGTTCCAGGTATATTTAAGCTTTTCCTTTTTGAAGAATTTAGTTAATGCTTTACTGCCATTTTCGTGGTAAGAATAGATCCAGTTTTGATATTTTGAATCTTGCTTCCCATTTTTGTAGATAGATCTGCTGTTTAAATTACCATCAGTAATTTCATTTTCTATTTTATATATAAAGGCCTTTTTACTATTGTCCTTAGAAATGTAGGTCAAAACATTTCCAGAAGGGTCTCTTTCATAAGTTTTAGCCCGGTGTAATTCTCCCTTGTAATTGGAGATGTCCATGGATGCTAGGCCGTTTTCGTTATACTTGAGCGCATACGAATAATTATATTTCTTGTTGACTCTAGAGTTTAACCCGTATTGACTGATACTGCCATTTTCATTGTACCGATTAATGGACATTGCTTTATTTCCTTTCGAGTCGACTCGAGTTATTTCCTCTTTCTTAATTTTTAAGTCTACGATTTTACTTCGAACAGAAGTGTCATTAAGGTTCTGTCGGATTGTCCAAGGATAGGAATTGTCAGCGTTTCCATACGTCTGAGGCATTTGTGCAAAGCACGTGAGAAGTCCTGTGGTGAGTAAAAAAACGAGAGCGGTAATTTTCAATTTTAATAGCATCTTGATTTGGTTTTAGTTTGATCTTATAACCAATTCAAAAATGTATGTTACAGCAATTATAGGAACAGTATTAGCTGCACTGTTAACCTAAAATTGTAGTGAGCTGATTTACTTGTAATTAGAAGAATTCCCTGTTCAGTAAATAAAAAATAATGGCAAATAAAAAGCTCGCCTCTTTCGAAACGAGCTCCTTTTCCTTGCTTACTGAAAGTCGTTAAACAGTCTCCAGCTTTCTTTGGTTAATTGGAACATAGTGTCGTTCCGTTGCACCAGTATAGATCTGTCTTGGACGACCAATTGGGTCTCCGTTTTCCAACATTTCTTTCCATTGTGCAATCCAACCAGGGAGTCTGCCAAGAGAGAACATTACTGTAAACATCTCTGCTGGGATTCCCAATGCTCTGTAGATTATTCCTGAATAAAAATCAACATTTGGATAAAGTCCTCTTTTTACGAAGTACTCATCTTCCAATGCAATTTTTTCTAATTTTTTTGCAATGTCTAATACAGGATCATCGATTCCTAAATCCTCTAATACTTCATCACAAGCTTTTTTGATAATTGTAGCTCTAGGATCAAAGTTTTTATAAACTCTGTGTCCGAAGCCCATTAGTCTAAATGGATCTTCTTTGTCTTTCGCCTTAGCGATCCACTTGTCAGTGTCTCCTCCATCTTCTTTGATAGACTCTAACATTTCAATTACAGCTTGATTTGCTCCACCATGTAAAGGACCCCATAGGGCACAAACACCTGCTGAAATAGAAGCGTAAAGATTTGCTTGAGAAGAACCAACAATTCTTACCGTAGATGCTGAACAGTTTTGCTCGTGATCTGCATGAAGAATTAATAATTTATTTAATGCTTTAGTTACTACAGGACTAGGAGTGTACTCCTCTGTAGGCATTGCAAACATCATGTTTAAGAAATTCCCACAATAATCTAAAGAGTTTTGAGGGTAAATCAATGGATGTCTTTGGCTATGCTTATGAGCCCATGCCGCCAATGTTGGCATTTTTGCAATTAATCTAGTAATAGATAAATCAAAAGCTTCTTGTGATCTGTTTGGATCTTGAGACTCTGGGTAAAAAGTAGAAAGTGAACAAACCATAGCTGCAAGTACTCCCATTGGATGAGCGTTTGCTGGGTACGCTTGCAAAAATCCTTTCATCTCCTCGTGAACTAAGGTATGCTGCGTAATTTCACTTTGAAATTTAGCTAACTGCTCAGTCGCTGGAAGATCACCATAGATTAACAGGTAAGCAACTTCTAAGAAAGAAGCTTTCTCAGCCAACTCCTCAATAGGATATCCTCTATATCTTAAGATACCTTTTTCACCGTCTAAGAATGTAATAGCACTGTAGCAAGATCCCGTGTTTTTAAATCCACGATCAACAGTAATGTATTTTGAAGCACCTCTTAACTTAGATATGTCTAATCCTTTTTCATTTTCAGATCCCTCTACTACTGGTATATCGTAATTTTCACCACCTAATTCTAACTTTGCTACTTCACTCATTTTCTTCTATCTAATGTTATGATTTTTTACCGCGAATAAAGATACTAAACTAAATGAATTAGAAAAGCCCCAGGCCCTTTAAATACGTGATTAACGTAAGATTTTTCTTACAAACGCCACTGTGAAATAAGACATTAAAAACAGTCCTACAAATCCTTCAAGGCTGGAAACCATTCGAATAGCTCCCCAAGGTGAGTAATCACCGTACCCAATTGTTAAGAAAGTAATAGCCGAATGATAAAACGATAATGCAAGCTCTGACATCTGTTCTGGAGGATCAAAACCTGGTTTTAAATCGCCATATCCCCAGTGAATCATGAATAAATAACACAAACTGAACAAAATGTAAGTGACAAACATGCTAAACAAAACTCGTATTGGATTAGTTGCATAAAGCCCCATCCAATCAAAGATTAATTTTTTAGAGAACGAAGCTGGGTAAACCCAAAGCGCATTTAATTTATTCTCTTTCGTCTTTTCATAATTAATGGCTTTCAGCTCATATCGCTTGAACGCAACGTAAGATTTGTCTTCATCATTATATTTTCCGGATCCATGAAAATCTTCCTTTAACAACCTAAACTGGTCGGCTTTATCTGCAAACGAAGTGTCCTGGTTTTCAATTAAGGCCTTCACATTGTTTTCCTTCCAATCTAAAAAGATCTTACCGAGGTTTCTAACCCTTGAAAGAATCAGCTGATCAACTTGAACTTCAGTCTTACCACGTTTTAAATCAACGATATCTCTGATGATCGTATCCGATAAGTCAATTATTACGCACTTGTTTACCCGCAAATCAACATAGTTGTTTAGTTGACAAGATTTGAAATTGATCATTTTACTAGTCGTACGTAATAAGGATAGACTTCCTGTGCCAAATTCTGCTCCTTCAAAAGATAATTCTTGATCACCTAATTCAGCCATATCAAAGGATATGTTACCAGATCCAAAAATTGATTTCTTAAAATAAGTTCGCCCAATTTTGTGCTCTATCTCTTCAAAAGATACAATTGCATCTCCAAAATTGGTACGTCTAAAATCTAGTTTTCCACTGCCAAATTCAACTTTTCTAAAGTCTACGTATTCTCCACGCATTTCAGCTTTATCAAAAGAAACATCGCCTTTTCCAAATTTTGCAAAATGAAAATCTACATTACCATTTCCAAAATTGAAGTTTTTGAAATTTACTTTACCGTCACCGAAATCAGTGTTAATGAATGAGGTGTTTCCGTTATGATTGGCGCTGTTTTGAAAGGTGACTGCTCCTGTCCCAAAATCAGCAAATTGAAAATTAATGCTTCCTTCTCCAAAATCAACGTTTGAAAAGTCTGTACCTGAATCAACAACTTTAATCTTATGAAAATTTACGTTACCACTTCCAAAAGTGCTATTAACGAAGTCGCAGCTTTCTTTGAAAGTTGCATAAGAAAAATCTGTAGTGTCGTCTGCCTCAAAAAATGTTCGGATTGCACAGAAATTGTTGAACTCTATTCTTGCGTCTTTATCTAATCCATTTTTAGATTTGTATTCGGCTAACGAGAAATTCTTGATGTAACAGTTTGAGATATTGATTAACTCACCAGCCTGAATTTTATCATAGATATTTTGCGCTTCTAATACACCGTAAGTTTCCTTTTTAACAACATTTCTATTCGCATCTCGAAATATAATTACCGCAGTTTGCGGCAAAGAGAAAAGCCCATTGTCAAATGGGGTTTCGCTTATTTTAATGGAGTACGATTGGTGCTGTTTAGATTTCACTCAATGGGCTTTTGAACGTAGAACGAGCCAATATACAGAATTGTCAAAAGAATGATGAAAACGAGTAAGTAAAATATTGCCTTGCTATTGGCTAGCGGACTTTTATTATCGAAGCTATTTCTATTGTTCCAGAACCCCAAGGTTATTTCTTTCCTCCAGCCTGGACTTTTATTTGAGATTGTTTAGTCCATTGACCATATAAGTAGTTGTGATAGTACTTGTATTGATCAGTAGCAAAAAATACTAGAATGCCCATCATTTGATCCGGTTGTTTCGCGCCAGAGTAAATCATGAGTCTGGTTTTATGTTCATCTAAGATCGCATAAGAAGGGTAGGAGAGCTTAGCATCTAACATGGAATAAGCCATCATATGGACTTTACCTCTTGCGTTTGCTGAAGCTTTTTTGAATCCTGGTTCGGAATTCGTAAAAGTGGTTCCATTGAAGTTGATTGTGTCGGTGGTTTCAGCATCAAACTTAACTGCATAAAAGTTAGCGTTCATGTAATTTACAACGTTAGGATCTACAAATGTAGTCTTGTCCATTCGTTTACACCATCCGCACCAACCCGTATAAAAATCAATAAACATCTTCTTGGGTACGCTATCTATCTTAGATTGAGCCACTGCTTCGTCCCATGTCATCCAATTAATTTTCGCTTGTGGCGCAACTGTTCCCTGTGAAAATGCCGAGAAGCTAATGATGGATAAAAGAGTGAATACGAAGAGTTTCATATTTATAGATTTTCTAAAATAAAGTTGGTCATTTTATTGTAAAGGTGAAGTCTAGTGTACCCTCCGTAAATACCATGATTCTTATCAGGGTATATGAAAAGATCAAATTGTTTGTTTGAATTTACCAAAGCGTTGATCATCTCCATGGTGTTCTGATAATGAACATTGTCATCTGCTGAACCATGAACTAACATGTAATTTCCTTTTAGTTTATCCACATGATTAATAGGAGAATTGTCATCATAATTCTTCCCGTTTTCTTGGGGAGTTCTCATGAATCGTTCCGTATAAATGTTGTCGTAGTACCTCCAGTTCGTAACTGGGGCAACAGCGATTGCTGCTTTAAAGACATCAGCTCCTTTTGTAATGCAAAGGGAAGACATATATCCACCATAACTCCAACCGAAAATTCCAATTCTATCTTTATCTACATACGGCAATTCTCCCAGCCATTTTGCTGAAGCAATCTGATCTTGAGTTTCATATTTACCTAATTGAAGGTAAGTGCAGTGTTTAAAGTCTTTACCTCTGAATCCAGTTCCTCTTGCGTCAACCGAAACAACAATGTATCCTTTTTGAGCTAGCATTTGGAACCAAGCAAAATTTGGTCCTCCCCATGAATTGTGAACCGTATTAATTCCTGGTCCACCATATACATGCATGAAAACAGGATATTGATTTTTCTTTTTGTACTTCTTTTTGTTTTTAAACCCTGGAGGCTTAATCATGTAAGCATTTAATTCAATTCCATCTTCAGTTTTAATTTTGATGAATTCCTTTTTAGTGAAGCCATAAGTCTTCATGGCATCTTTCACCTTGTCGTTAGTTCTTAACGCTTTTATCTCCGATCCGTCTGATTTATGGAGTGAAACATATTCAGGGGAATTAGCATCAGACTGATAGTTGATGTAATATTTAAATCCTTTGCTGAATGCAACTCTATTTTGTCCGGCTCTAGCTGAGAGTTTCTTTTTATCTGTTCCATCAGATTTCATCACGTATAAATCTCGGTCCATCGGTGATGTTTCTGCAGAGATAAAGTAAATCAGATCCTTAGCTTCATCTATACCAACTAGTTCAGTTACTTCCCAGTTTCCATTGGTTAGCTGAGTTTCTTTACCAGACTCCATGTCAATTTTATAGATGTGGTTAAACCCATCTTTTTCACTGGTCCATAAATAAGTTTTGTTGTCTTTTAAGAATGTAAGGTTATCGGTAACATCAATGTAAGTTTCCGCCTTCTCTTTATAAACCACTTTGGTTTTGACTCCTTGGTTATTCGGACGATCTTCTTTGAATGTACCAACCATCAATTCTAGTTTGTTTTGAAGTCGATTCATTCTTGTCACCATCAGAACATCAGGATCATTGGTCCATTTGATCCTTGGAATGTAAATATCCTCCTCAATTCCAGTATCAAAAGCTGTTGTTCTTTTCTTCGCCAATTCATATACGAATACCCTAACCACAGAATTTGCTTCACCTGCTTTTGGATATTTAAACTTGTATTGATTTGGGTACAACTCACCGTACATAGCCATTTGGAATTCTTTCACTTTGCTTTCATCAAAGTAGTAATAGGCTACTTTCTTTCCATCAGGCGACCAGTACAATCCATTATCGAAACTGAATTCTTCTTCATACACCCAGTCTGTACCACCATAAATCATTTCATTCATTCTACCATCGGTAGTAACTTGTACTTCTTCGTTGGTATCGAAATCTTTAATGAAGACATTGTTCTCTCTTACAAAAGCAACTTTGTTTCCTTTCGGAGCGAATTGAGCAAGTCTTTGCTTTCCTTTTTTATTATCAGAAAGTGGAACGAGCACTTTTGTTTTAATATCATATACGTAGTAATATGACTTTGAAGAATGTCTGTAAATTCCTTCTTGATCTGAAGCAATTAGCAATTTAGACTCGTCTGCATTGAAGTGATAATCATCAATAGAAACTTTAGCTTCTCCTCCAGAAGGCGTAGGAGCTAAATTGTTAGATGCAACGATTGTTCCAACTTCCTTGTAATCTGCATAAGCGAATTTCTTCACTGAAACGACCTTAGATTGGCGGTTTACATCAAGCGAAGTGAAAAATTCACCATCATTCATAGATCTTACTCCTGATACGGAACGACCAAAAAATTCTCCTCTTAACCAAATGGTTTCATTTGATATTTCTTTTCCTTGTGAATAACAAGTTGATACGAATATAAAGATCAGCGATAACCCTAGTAATTTCTTCATTAGTATTGTATTAATTATAACGGGGTTCGAAAATACAAAACAATAACCACTCCAAAAGCGCAAGTGTTATGAAAGGTAATGGCGAGAATATTAAAGGTTTTAAGGACATAGATCAGAACGACATATCCTTCTTTGTAGAGACCATTGGCAAGGATTACGTCTTTGCTGACATAGAGCAACGTACGGAATATGGTCATGACGAAACTGAAGATTTTAATTTCCCTCCGGAAGTGGTTCTCAAGCCTCAGTTAACTGAGCAGATTGCTGCTATTATGAATTATTGCAATCAGCATTACATATCTGTAACACCAATAGGAGGAAGAACTGGTTTAAGTGGAGGAGCTTTAAGCGTTTGTGGTGGAGTAGGACTTTCGCTAGAACGCATGAACCAAATTGTCCAGATAGATGAAGATAATTTACAAGTAACTACTGAGCCCGGTGTAATCACGCAGGTTTTAATGGATACTGTTGCGGAAAAAGGACTTTTTTACGCTCCAGACCCATCAAGTAAGGGGAGCTGTTTTATTGGTGGTAATCTAGCGGAAAATGCCGGAGGACCTAGAGCAGTTAAATATGGAGTCACCAAAGATTTTGTATTGAATTTAGAAGTGGTAATGCCTAATGGTGAGATTATCTGGACTGGGGCAAATACGCTTAAAAATTCTACAGGCTATAACCTGACCCAGCTAATGGTTGGAAGTGAAGGGACCTTGGGGATAATTACGAAAGCTGTTTTAAAGTTGTTGCCACTTCCTTCTCAAAACTTGCTAATGTTGGTTCCATTCAATTCGGCTGAAAAAGCCTGTGAAGCGGTAAGTGCGATATTCAAGGCAGGAATAACTCCTTCTGCCTTAGAGTTTATGGAGCGAGACGCAATTGATTGGGCCATGCGTTTTACAGAATCAAGTTTAGAAATTGAAGAACAAGTGCAGGCTCATTTGCTTATTGAAGTTGATGGTAATGATCAAGAGGTATTGTTCAAAGAATGTGAGACAATAACTGAAGTCATGGCCAATTTTGAAAGTGGTGAAATAATGTTTGCCGATTCAGAAGCTCAGAAAGAAACTTTGTGGAGATTAAGAAGAATAGTAGGGGAAGCCGTTAAAGCAAATTCAATCTATAAAGAAGAGGATACGGTGGTCCCTAGATTTAAGCTGCCTGTATTGCTAAAGGGTGTAAAAGATATTGGAAGAAAATACGGTTTCAAATCAATCTGCTACGGTCACGCTGGTGATGGAAACCTCCATATTAATATCATTAAAGGCGAATTGACCGAACAACAATGGAAAGAAGAACTTCCAAAGGGCATTACAGAGTTGTTTGAACTAACTGTTTCCTTAGGAGGAACGTTGTCGGGAGAACATGGGATTGGATACGTGCAAAAACAGTACATGCCAATTGCCTTTGATTCGGTTCAATTGGGAATTATGAGTGGCATTAAAAACCTATTCGATCCGAAGGGAATTCTAAATCCAAAGAAGATCTTTCCAGAAGTATAATCAGTATTTGTAGGCAAAAAAAAGCCCCAATTCTTTTCAGAATTGAGGCTTAGTAGTGTGTTATAGAATCTACTTGATTCCGTGCATCATTCTCGTTAACCATTTTCTCATCAAGAAGATGATCAATGCAACTAGTCCTGGTAATCCAACATAGATTAGGAAGAATTTAGATAGAGACATTTGCTCTGAAAGACCTTCCATCATTGCACCTGTGGTACCTGCAAGTTTGTTACCCATTGCCGAAGCAAAGAACCAGATTCCGAACATCAGTCCAACTAGTTTCTTAGGTGACAACTTACTAACGAATGATAATCCTACTGGCGATATACAAAGTTCACCCCATGTATGGAACAAGAATGCAAACACGAGCCAGATCATACTTACCTTATCAAATGGTTGACCACTTACAATTCCTTGAGCTCCTAGAGCCAAGAACCCGAATCCTAAACCAAGGAAGATCATACCCAATGCAAACTTGACTGGTGCTGAAGGGTTCCATCGTTTCTCCCAGAATTTTGCAAATACTGGAGCGAATAGAATAATAAATAATGAATTTAGAATTTGGAACCAAGAAGCGGTCACCTCTGTCTCATCCTCCATCTGCCTAATTACACTTGTCTCTATTGGAGCATTGAAATCCTTGACTTTGTCAGGTTCAATGAGTTTCATTTTGCCATCAGAGATAATCCCATGAAACTTAAAATTATCAGCCAGCAAATTAGTAGAACTAGTGGTGTTTGTATCAAGCTTATACCTTTCATAGGTACCAACAGACAATAAGGAGTCTTTAGAGCCAGGTAAAACTGATGTTGTTATACCAGTAATTTTAATGAAATTATCAGCTTCTTTAGTTGCGTATTTATCCGTGATGAAATCACTTCCAAAGCAAGAAGTTTTAGCCGCGTCATCTGCAACAGCAACATTAGCAGGTATGGTATCGGTGAACTCCTCAGAAACAACATGGGTGTATTGAACTTGGTAAGTGTTCATGTTAAACTCTCTCTGCACTTTCCAGATACATAATCCCCAAATAATTAAGAAACTACATGCCAATACAATATTTGAAAGAGCGAATTTCTTAAACGTTGCTTTAAACAATCGCAACAGCACGTAACTTATAATAAGCATTGGTACTATTGTTAATATAGCATCAATCCATTTAAAGGCAACTGCACCGCCTCCTTGAAGTGTTCTTTGAGTAAAGTCCTTTGCAAATAAGTTCATTGAACCACCTGCCTGTTCAAAACACATCCAGAAGATAACAGAGAAAATTGCCAAGAAGACAATAACAACCAATCGTTCAGTTCTTACTTTTCGAGCAAATTTTTCCTTGACGTATTTTCTTAATTTTTCCTTGATAGAAGGATCAGCTTCGGGTATATCTAGTTCAATCTTTTGATCTAGTTCTTCCGAATCAAACATTTCTAAACTAACGGCAGATTCTTCTTCCGTTTCCTCAACTACTCTAAGCGTGTCAGAGAGGTGAGCAGATACTTTTTTAGGCTTTAAACCAATATTATCGAATATGTTCTTACCAAAATAGAACATCAACATTCCGAAGAACATAAATACACCAGCTAAACCGAATCCATAGCTCCATCCAATCTTCTCACCGATATAACCACATAAAAGTATTCCTAAGAATGCTCCTGCGTTAATACCCATGTAGAATATAGTGTAACCACCATCTTTCTTCGCTGCATCTTTTGGTCCATATAATTGACCAACCATGGAAGAAATATTAGGTTTAAAAAATCCATTTCCTACAACCAATAATAACAGTCCTAAATAGAAAAAGGCTTCTGTCTCGATTGCCATTGCCGCGTGACCTAAAGTCATCAGGAGTGCTCCGAGAATAATGGCCCAACGATAGCCCATCCATTTATCGGCAATCATTCCACCAAGAATAGGTGTGATGTAAACCCACATGGTGTAGGTACCATAAAGGGTCAGTGCTTCTGCTGAAGTCCATTCCCATCCACCAGTTGCAGCTTCACTTACTAAGAATAAGACAAGCAGTGCTCGCATTCCATAGTAGGAGAACCGTTCCCACATTTCGGAGAAAAACAATACAAACAAACCTGCGGGATGATCCATCACCTGAAGGTCCTTTGTATAGGTAGTTTCGTTTTTTGTACTCATTTATTAGGATTTTTTAACAGCCGTGAATTTAGAACAATTTTTTTAATCTGAATGGCAGCAAATTACAGGTGGCAGAAATAATACTGCAGTTCATCCACAGTTTTCTCCGCTCAGCAGAATTTTAACATGATCAGATCGTTAATTACCTTACTTTTGGCTCAGATTTTTAAAATTAGTTTAGTTTTTATGAGACGACTTACAACAATAATCGCTCCACTATTAGTAATAGGAATGTGGGCATGTGGAGATGGAGAAGTAACGGATGCTGTAGAGTCAGATGTCGTTGAAAGTGTTGATTCTGTGATGGTTATAGAACCAATTGACGATCATACCCTTTCTAATTATAAAGATGTTCAAGTAACACACGTTCATTTGAACCTTGAAGTTGATTTTGAAAAAGAGATATTAAAAGGATCTGTTGTACACACGCTTAAAAATGAAAAAGGTTTAACAAAAGCAATTTTCGATTCAAAAAATTTAAATATTCAAGGAGTTCAAGTAGATGGTACAGATGCGACTTATGAATTGGGTGACTACGATGAACTTTTAGGGTCTCCTTTGGAAGTTGCAATCACAGCGGAATCTAAAAAAGTTGAAATTTTCTACGAAACTACTCCGAACACAGAAGCATTGGATTGGGTTGATCCTTCTTTAACACTTGGTAAAGTTCATCCTTACGTATTTACGCAAGGTCAATCAATTCTTACCAGAACTTGGATTCCGTTAATGGATACACCTGGTTTGAGAGTGACGTATTCTGCAGACATGAAAGTTCCAGCTGAGCTTATGGCTGTTATGAGTGCTGATAACCCAACAGAAAAGAATGCTGCTGGAGAATATCATTTTGAAATGACTAATCCTGTTCCTTGTTATTTAATGGCTTTGGCAGTTGGAGATTTGGAATTTGCTCCTTTAGATGATAGAACTGGTGTATACACAGAGCATGATATGTTAGCTGCTTGCGTTAATGAATTTAAGGATGTTCCTGAGATGGTTAATAAAGCTGAAGGATTATATGGACCTTATTTATGGGGCAGATACGATATCATCGTTTTACCTCCAAGTTTCCCTTTTGGTGGAATGGAAAATCCTATGTTAACGTTTGCTACACCAACTATTATTGCCGGTGATGGTTCATTGGTTTCTTTAGTTGCGCACGAATTAGCGCATAGTTGGAGTGGAAACTTAGTAACCAATGCAACTTGGAATGACTTCTGGCTAAATGAAGGGTTCACAGTATACTTTGAAAGAAGAATCATGGAAGAAGTTTATAGTAAAGACTTTGCTGACATGCTAGCAATTCTGGGTTACCAAGATCTTCAAGGAAGTTTAAAATCTCAAAAACCAGCGGATCAGATTTTAAAGCTGAAATTATCTGGAAGACATCCTGACGATGGTATGACTGATATTGCTTATGAAAAAGGATGTTTCTTTTTGAAAATGATTGAAGAAGCTACTGGTAGAGAAAAATTTGACGTGTTTTTAAAGGAGTACTTTGAAGTGCACAAGTTTCAGACATTGACAACAGAAGATTTTGTAGCTTATTTGAACGCACAACTTCTTGAACCAAATGAATTGAATTTAAATGTTGAAGAGTGGGTTTACGAACCAGGTGTGCCGGCAAATTGTCCAGTGGTTGTTTCTGAAGCGTTTAATGAAGTAGAAAGACAATTAAATGCTTACTATCTTAATAATGATGTAAACGAAATCAAAGGAAACGACTGGAGTTACAAAGAATGGTATCATTTACTATCTCATCTAAAAGATGAAACTACGGTTGCTCAAATGGAAGCTTTAGACGCTAAATTTGATTTCTCAAATAACGGTAATAGCGAAATTGCGTTTATCTGGTTTAAAAAATCAATTCTTTATGGATACAAAGCAATTGATCAGAAATTAGAAGATTTCTTGGTAAGAGTGGGAAGAAGAAAATTCTTAACTCCCTTGTATAAAGCTTTAAAAGACACAGATCAATTAGATCGAGCGCTTGAGATTTATGCTAAAGCAAGACCTAACTACCATTCAGTGTCATTCCATACAATGGATGCACTATTAGGGTACGAAGCTTAATTTAAGTTATAAGAATTCCGATTTGTGCTCAGCTAAAAACTGAGTACCAAGGTCTACGCCCAATCTATAATCTGTTATTAACTTAGGTTTAGAAGTAGAGTAACTTCCAGTAGAAAGCTCCTTTTCAGGTGCGATTTGTATGATTTTAGCTCCTTTTGGATTTTCTTCGATATAGTCGATACTATCATTATAGTAAACATGGTCCTCAGAAAATCGCTTGCTCAATCCTGGATTGTCTCGATGCCAAAACCCACCGAACCATCCGAAGTAACTCCATTCTAGCTTTTGCGCTGCAGGCATTGTTCGAATCACCACCACTTTATCTGCTCCTAAGTCCACGGCTCTTTTAACAGGAATAGGATCGCTCCAACCACCGTCCATTAATTTTAAATCGTTTAGCATGCAATAACCTTTTGTTAAAAAGGGCAGAGTGGATGACGCTCTCATCATCTTATTCCATGAATTCAATTCAGGATGTAAATAAACAGGTTCTCCATCAGCCATATTTGTGGCGACAATTTCAACTAATTTATTATTAATGTTGGCTACCGCATTTTCTAAGATTAAGGGATGGTGTCTTAAAGAATAAGCTTGCAGATATTCCAGGTTAACATATCCTTCCGTTTTGAAAATCTGTTTTAAACTGATGAATTTCTCATCGGAAAAAATGGACGATAAAATCTGAAACGTATCTCTGTATTGATTGGCAATATAGTAGGACATGCACATGGCGCCCCCGCTTACACCAATATAGATATCGAACGGATTAAACCCCGAAGCCATAAAGGAATCTAATATGCCAGACGTAAATACTGATCGAAGAGATCCACCTTGAACCACTAATGCCGTTTTTCCACTCATTGGGTCAAATTAACGGATTCTTGTTAATAATAGTTCAGAAAAGTTGAACCATTTTAATGAATATCCGTTATATTCATGCGGAGTTTAAGGAAATTAAAATCATATTCAGTATGACGTTAGAGCAGAAGTTGAGAACATTCTTCAAGAAGTATGACCCGTCAAGGTTAAGATTAGCGAAACAAATGGCGAGGCAGTTTAGAGGGCAGGATGATGCCGTTATGAAACATTTAACTAAGGTTTATTCTACGGGTGGACCTGCAGCACTTATTGAGAAGGGAGTTAAAAAAGCGAAGAAAAAAGCAAAAAAAGCTGCAAGACTTGAAGCAGAGAACTTAGCGCTTGCAGATGCTGCAGATGAAGTTGTAGAAGAGGAAGTTGTAGCCATTGAGGAAGCAGCGCCTGATTCTGATGAGATCGTTATTGATGATGTAGATGAGGATTCTAATAAAGATGCTGTTGAAAGCGTAATCGATGATTTAGACGATTAAAAGACATTAAAAAATTGAAAACCTCTATTCCTTTTTGGGATAGAGGTTTTTATATGTCTTGACTTTTGGCACAATATTTCCTTTGTATAAGTAGTTAATATAGATACCCCTCAATTTTTCAGAAAGTGTCTAGGCCACAATTGTATCCATAAACATAGCGTTATGAGATATTTACTTGCTTTTATAATATGTGCTTTATTGGTGCTCGGAATTGCTTCGTGTGCAACAAAAAGTAAAAGTTCTGTTAAGAAATGTGATGGAAATAAAGGAGTTAAAACAAATATGGGTGTAATGTAGTAGTCGGCTTAAACTCGCACTGCTATGACGCAAACATTCCTTCGACTACGCTCAGGACAGGCTGACTCAGTTTGCTTTCATATGCGAACGCCTATGACGCAAACATCGTCTAATTGCTCAAAGGAGCCCATCCATTCCCTAAATGATTTTTCCAAATGAATCTTTTGGTCCTTTATGGATTGGTCTTGGATTGAACCTAACAATCTTTTAAAATTACTTGACTTCATTTTCTTTCCTTTTTCACCACCGAATTGATCTGCGAATCCATCGGAGAACAAATAGATCGTATCTCCTTTTTGCAATTCTACTTCGTGAGTCTTGAAAGTTGCAGCATGCTCAAACTGGCCAATTGGTTGTTTGTCTGCCTTAATCTCAATGAGTTCTCCTTCTCGATAGATCCAAAGTGGATTGTGCGCGCCAGCATACTTTAGCTTGAGTCCATTTAAAGAGCAAATGGCAATGTCCATCCCGTCCTTGATTGATTCTCCAGTGACTTCTTTATTAATAGAAGCATTTTGATCCAAGAACTCTTCTATTACAATTTCACGGGTTTTGTCTAGAATTTTCCCAGGATCTCTTAATTTGAATTCTCGAACTGATCTGTTTAATGCATTATTGCATACTACAGAAACCAATGCACCTGGCACTCCGTGACCGGTACAGTCTGCGGCTGCAAACAAAGTTGATTCCTTAGTTTGTTCTAACCAATAAAAGTCGCCAGCCACTATATCCTTTGGCAAATAAAGTACAAAGGCATCGTTAAGAACATCTGCTATGTTTTTGTCTGTTGGCAAAATCGCAGACTGAATTCGCTTGGCGTAGGTTATTGAATCTAGAATTTCTTTGTTCTTTTCTCCTAGTTGATCGAATGCATGATCTACTTGCGTCTTTTGTTCCTGAATGATATTCTTTTGTTTTTTAGCAACCTTGAATCGATTAAAAACAAAAATCACCAATGCAAGGAACAGCAGCAATATGCCAGCTAAGTACCAGATTTGTTGAGATTTCTTTTCATTCTCAGCGTCTGAGGCTTGAAGCTTCGCAAGTGTTAAGTTTTCGCGTGCTGCGCTTTGAATACTATCGGTTAGGTGAATTTGTTGGGCGTCAAAGGTGAACTGTTGACGAATAACGGATTTAGTATTCTCGTCATTTTCTAAACTGTCCTTAAGTTCAATGTAAATTTCAAAATGCTTTAATGCTTGGCCTGTATTTCCAAGTTCGCTATATACTTCATAAAGTGTTCTAGAACATTCTCGAGAACGTATTGCATGACCAATTTCGGATGCATATTTATACCCCTGTTGTGCTTCTTGGAGCGCCAGATTTACCTGTCCCAGTTTTAAATGTACAGTAGCCAGACCATTTAGTGAGCTTGACATTCCTTTTAAATCTTCTAATTCTTCCCGCATCGTAAAAGCGAGTTGAAACTTGGGTAAGGCCGCTTCGTAATTTTCTTTATCTATCAATACGCTTCCAATATTATGATGAAGCGTTGCTAACATACTGGTCACCTCTAAATCGGTTGCTATTTCTAATGCTTCTTCATAGATCTCCAAAGCTTTATCATGATTCTCTTGATCTTGATAACTGCTTCCAATATTGATTAAAGTTGAAGCATAGCCATGGATGTCATTTGCACGTAAATCTATCGCGGCAGCTTGTTCAAGCAACTCAATGGCTTTCTTATGTTCGTTTTGCCGATTAAATAAACTTCCGATATTGGTTAATTGAATAGAGATTCCCAGACTATCATTTAACTCTTGATAAATAGCCAGTGACTTATAGTGCTTTTTTAATGCGAGTGGATAGTTACCTTGATTTTCTAAGATTATTCCGATGTATGATATGGCGGTCGCTTCATATTTTCTGTTTCCCGATTCAATCGCATCAGAAAGTGTGACGTTCATATAAGACAGGGCTTTCTTATAGTCCCCTTTGGTCTGATAAATTTGGCCTAGATTCCCAACACAAGCGGTTTTCAATTGCGGATGATTATACCTGATGGCAATTTCTTTCGCTTTTTCATACGAGGCAATTGCGATGTCATAATTGTTTTGGAAATGATATTGATAGGATCTGCCAATGTCTAATAAAGCTTTGGCCTGTCTAAAGGAGTAGTAATTACTTTGTTCTTTATCTAGTTCTCCTTGAAGTCTTAATTCACAAATAGAATCAATAATGCTGCTAACTTCTATACAACGTTTGGGCGCATATCGATTCGTAATGTCAGAAATCTGATTGTAAAGACTTAGGCTTACCGTATCTGGTGTATCCTCAGTGATTGAATTTTGAATGGAATCTATATAGTTCAGCTCACTTTCCGTAAGCTGTCCATAGAAAGACCCGAACATTAATACAAAGAATATGGATAGCAGTAATCTCATACTTCAATTCCTATAATGCAGATGTCGTCAACTTGTTCAAAATCTCGTTTCCATTTTTCCAATGAACTTAAAAGTAATTCTTTTTGATCCTTCATATCTGAATGATAGGATTCAATTAGCATGGTTTTTAAAGCCCTAGGTTTTAGCTTTTTACCTTTTTCACCACCGAATTGATCTGCATATCCATCAGTATAGCCATATACACGATCTCCTGGGAGAAGTTCAATTGTTTTGGTTGTAAACGACTTTAATTCATCCCCATAACTTCCAACAGGCTGCTTGTCTGCAGCGGTTTCCAACAAACCTATTTCATCCGATTCAGAAATCTTAAATATTCGTTGCTCCGATGCTACGGCAGTGTTCTTCAGGTTTCTAATAATCCACAATGAGTTATTGGCACCTGAATAATCCAATTGATTTGTTTTCTTATTCCATTTACAAAGAGAGACGTCCATTCCGTCTCTTTGCTTGATGTCTTGGTCTTCGTTATCTAAAGCTTTGATAATCTTGTCTCGAAGCGCATTTAGAATTTCAGATGTGTCTGTAATTCCATTTTCAATTATGATTTCATTCAGAAAACCTATACCGAGCATACTCATAAATGCACCAGGCACTCCGTGTCCAGTGCAGTCAGCAACTACCCAATAGGTAGTCTCATTATCTGTGTATGCCCAATAGAAATCACCGGAGACAATGTCTTTTGGTTCGAACAGAATAAACCTTCGCTCAGAAACGGAGTTCCAGTAAGCTGCAGACGTAAGTAAAGCCTCTTGAATTCGTTTTCCATAATTAATGGAGTCTGTAATTTCTTGGTGCTTCTCGGCAATTTCTAAACTTCTGTTATGGGCAATCTGAGTTTGTTCTTCTGCTATATCTCTTTGTTTTTCAACTTCCTTTTTCTGATTTGAAATTTTCAGGTTGTCTTTTCTTTTATTGACCAACGAAACGGCAATCAATATGATCATAAATAGGGCAGCACCTAATGCGATAGCGATTACCCAGATAAACAGATTTTGATTTCGCTCTTTTTCCTTACCCTGCAGTAATTCCGCATTTTTTAATTCTTGATCCTTTGCCAACAAGGCAATTTCCGCATTCTGCCGATCGAAGTCGTACTTCCCTTGAATGTTGGCCATCGTTTCTGTGAAGTCCGACTTATGTAAAGCGATGGAAAGTTGTTTAGCAGAATCTAAATAGGTGAAAGCCTTTTTCCATTGACCAAGTCCTTTATACGCTGTAGCCAACGAATTCATTACTTCTTCTCTTTCGGTTATCCCTACAATTTCTTCATAATAAGTTGCAGCATCCAATAGTAAACTAATTGAAAGAGCAGGATCACCTTGGTCAATATAAGTGTTAGCGATACTTACATTCGCCATTTGAATACCGTATGGATCGTTGACTTCTTCGCTTATAGATTTTCCAATTTTGTAATACGCAAAAGCTTTTTCATATTCTTCTAAATAAGAATAAGCATCTCCTAAGTAGTTATAGCCATAGCTTTCAGAGTATCTAGCTCCAGCAGCATTGTCAATCGCAATAGAACGTGTAAAATAGGGAAGGGCCTTTGCATGTTCATTCATTTCCATTAGCGATAAGCCAGTATTATTCATCGCACTGGAGTACAAATCAGTAACCGTATCATTTTCACTTATTAAGATCTCTTGACACCTCTTATAGTAAATAATAGATTGATCGTATTGATCTTGCTCGTAAAAACAAAGTCCAAGATTATTACAGCTTGCAGCTATTTCTATAGGCTCATTTGCTCGCTCCCGATACCTTAACCCAATCATCATGTGCTCCACAGCTTGCTTGTAGTTGCCAAGCTCCATTGTGGCGGTACCAATATTGTTGTGAATAGCTCCGAGGTTTTTGAGGCCAATTTGAGAAGAATCAAGTTCCAGGCATTTTTCAAATAGTTCCACTGCCTTTAAAGATTCTCCAACCATGGCATAACTAATTGCGAGGAGATTGTAGGATTGCATTTGCCATTTCGCATTTTTTGAATGGATTGCAATGTCTAAAGAGATGTTAGCAAAGCTTCTGCAAGCGGTTAAATCTAGCTGTTTCATTCGATCAGCAATTTCAACTACCCGCCAATACCCAATTGAATCGTACTGAACACCTACTTGTTCATGTACAGTTTTAAGAGAGTCTAATCTGCTTTGTCCAAGGCAAAGAGTGCTGCAGAATAAGCAAATAAATAACGGGATGATGTACTTCATTGGGTGGTTAAAAATAGCCATTTAATTGTGAGGTTATGAAAGATATTCATAAGATCATTTTTACTGGGAATGATAAGGGAATTAAAAATATTTGAAAATATTTTGTCAAAAGTATCCTACACTTTCGTACCTTAGACAGAGTTAAACGACACGTAATCAAGCTGTTGTATTTTTTTATTTTAAATCTAAATCGATTTAGATTTGACAATTAAGCAAAAACAAGATGTTCAAATTAGCCGCATTAAGAATGAAATTATTACCCCTGATAATCGTTCTTTTTAGTTTTTTGGGTTTTAATGAGCTAAATGCTCAGTGCACACATTCTATAGATTTGACCGATACTTACGGTGACGGGTGGAACGGAGGAACGGTTACTGTTACTGTAAATGGTACGCCAGTTCTCACTAATATCGCATTAGGTGCAGGTTTCGGACCTCAGAATTTTACGTTCACCGCAGCTACTGGAGATGCCATTGCAGTGATCCGAACTGCTGATGGAGGATGGCCAGCAGAAATGAGAGTTGAAGTTTATGACGGCAGCAGTTCTAGTATTATTGGGATTCAACAACCCCCTTTAGCTCCTGGTGTAAGTGGAGTAGGATTTTGTTCTAATCCAGACAATCCTTGCGGGGCAGGTGGCTTAATAACATGTACAACTAGATTATTGGCATCGAATTCAGGGATGACGGATTCAGGGATTTCTGCGCCAAGTTGCGGAAGTTATGCAGGTGGTGATTGCTGGTATTCTGTTACGGTTCCGGCAAGTGGACAGATCCAAGCAGAAGCTTATTCGGGTACATTAACTGATATGGCTATGGCTGTGTACACCGTATCAGGTGGATGCGGAAGTACTTTTACCGAGCAAGCATGTGATGATAATTCGGGCGAAGGAAATATGCCTAGAGTTACCGTAACAGGATTGACTGCTGGTACAACTGCCTACATGCGAATCTGGGATAAAAACAATGATCAAACAGGAAATTTCACAATTGAGGTTAGAGATTATGGATCTTTATTCTGTTTTACAGGAAATGCCGTAGATCAGGGTGGCGGATGTGGTCAACTTACGTCAGCGTCTAACGGGCAAAATGGAGCGATTTGGGATGCAGATGATCAAATGGACTTTTCATCCGACTTTACTTTTGACTTTACGGTAAACTTAGGGTCGAGTGATGCAGGAGCTGATGGAATGTGCTTTGTAATGCATAACGATCCCTCTGGCTTAGCTACAACTGGAATCTCTGGGAATGCACTTGGAGCAGGAGGAATCACCAACTCATTAATTGTTGAGATTGACACTTACATCAATACGGAAGATCGGAATGATGGATTAACTGGTCTAGGATGTGCTAGTGGTCCAGATTGGGACCATCTAGATATATGGACAGGCGGAACAGTAAATCCAGGAAACTGTACTTCAGGTGCTCGAGCTATTCCTAGTGCACAGGAATTATTAAGTGGAGGATCACTATATAATATTGAAAATGGAAACGATCATATATTAAGAGTGGCATATACCTCAGCTACTCAATTATTCACGGCTACTATATTGAATTCGACAGGAACTGTTACTTACGGAACAATTTCTCATACGTCCGTGGATCCTGCAGTGATATTTGGTACCACAACACCATACTTTGGCTTTACGGCTTCCACTGGTGGTTTAAATAACCAACAATCAGGATGTTTAGCCACTGCTTTTACATCTTTACCAATTGAATACTTGGGGTTTGATGTGAGTTGTAATCAGGGTGAAGTTACCTTGGACTGGGTAACTGGTACTGAAATCAACAACGATTTCTTTTCGATTGAAAGAAGTTTGGATGGAATTAACTTTATTGAAATCGCAAGACGAGATGGTGCAGGGAATTCTACCGATCAATTACATTATTCTTGGACTGATTACGCTCCGCTAACCGGTCAATCTTATTACCGAATTAAGCAAACTGACTTTGATGGGAAGTTTGATTATTCATTGGTGAAAGCCGCTTCATGTGGTCAGTCAGATGTTTCAGTTTATCCGAATCCGGTAGCTTCTGTATTGCATATAAAGCATAACTCGGCTAGTTTTAGCTATGAGGTTAGAAATGCACTAGGGCAGAAGGTTTCAGTAAATGTGATAAGCTCAAGTCAGACCATGTTAGAGCTAGACATGAGTTCATTAATTAGCGGAATATATTTTATAACCACCGTTGAAGCAGGTAAGGTAAGTACCGAGAAAGTAATGGTTAAATAAGGATATTAGAGTTCAGTTAAAAACTGTCCGCAAGATTTTCGAACAACCAATTCAGTATCTAGACAAACTTCATATGGTTCTGCGCTAGCATCTTCAGATTCTATTACTTGAAGTAACACCTGTGCCGCTTTAATGCCCATTTCTTCAATAGGTTGTCTTATTGCTGTAACGGGAGGATAGCATAATTTAAATGCATCGATATCATCAAAACTCACCAAAGCAAGATCTTGCGGAATTCGAATTCCCATTTCTGTTAGAGCTTCTAGAGCCGCAACTGCAACATTATTGTTAACGGTAAATAATGCCGAAATCCCATATGGTGGCATAATTAACTCTTTCAATTCTTTTGCAACGCCTTCTTTAATGTTTTCAAATGGTATTTCACGAACTAAGCTTGAGTTATACTTAACGCCACAAGCTTTCAGTGCTTTTTTATATCCATCAGTTCGATCCTTAATCGTACTAATATGAGAAGGTGATACCGTGAAATATCCAATTTTATTATGACCTAAATTAACTAAGTGTTCAACTCCTTTATGGGCACCTTCACTATTGTCAACCACCACATGATTTGTTTTTAGTTTAGGAGAATGTCTATCAATTAAGACCAATGGGAATTTTGATTTATTTAATTCTTTTATCGTTTTGTTATCTTCTTGAGAACTTGACAGGATCAGGCCATCAACGTGTCGCTCTATTAACATGTCAGCTAAATAAGACTCTTTTTTTGGGTCCTCATCTGAGCTGCAGATAATAAGATTATAGCCTTTTGAGTTCAAGTAATCCTCAACACTTTTACACATTCTAGCATAGAAGGGGTTGGATATATCAGAAACGATCAGTCCGATCACATTAGATTTGCCAATTCTTAATCCTCTAGCAAATTGATTTGGCTTATAGTTCATATTTAAAGCTGCCTTCCGGACTTTCTCCTGGGTAGCCATGCTAATTCCAACATTATCTCCTTTGTCATTTAAAACAAGAGAAACGAGGGTTTTAGAAACACCTAAACTTTTGGCAACGTCAGCTAGTGATACTTTTTTCATGGTTCACTAATATACTAAATCGTTTTAGATTGGCAAATCACGGATAACATAATAATCTGATTTGACAGTAATCTTCTTTAATCTGTAACAGGAGAATCTCAGAATAGTAATTGTTGGCGCAAAAAAAAGCCACTTTCTCCTAAGAATAAATGGCTTCCTGGTTGGTTAGGCCTAATTATTTTCTAACGTGAGCTAACTGCTCTCCGTCAACGTTGATGGTATATTCCCATGCTCTAAAACCTGGAAACATTTTTGGGATCGCAACTAGCACGTTCACGTTATTACCATCCACTGGGAAATCAAATCTCTTAACTCCACCTGTAAAAACCATTTTCGTGTTTAGTTTTTGTCCGTCTATTGTAATTCCTAAAGTTCCCCAAAATCCATTTTTATGAATAATGACTTCTTTTGATTGGTTCTCACCAGTTTTAAAATTGTAGATCGCTCCCATATTGTAGGTATTTAAATTTTCTTTACAGTAAATATAAGATTAATCTAAAAAGGAAGGTACTTGGCCGAAAACAGATTAGTTAAACCGGTTAACTTGTCAATTCTGGTTTACTCAATAACGCGCATAAACTTGATAAAGCGGTTAGGGTAATTACTGTTCTCGTAATCTGTAATTACCACTCCGTAATGTCGCTTTGAAGACGAGCATTGGATAAACATTATTGGTTCACCTGGATCAGATATAACGATTCCAATGTGCCCAATTCTAGTAGATTTTGGGTCAGTCCCTCTGAATAAAATCACGTCTCCTTTTCTTACTTCAGCCTTTTCAATCTGTTCTCCAAAGCTTCCGTAGGAAGCAGATGTACGAGGTACCTTTACAGCGTTGTTCGTAAAAACATATCTGCAAAACCCTGAACAATCAAATCCTGTTGACGGTGTTGTGCCTCCCCATTTATAAGTAGTTCCGATCAATGTTTTAGCAAATGCCACTAAACTATCCGCTTTTTGAGGAACAGAATCTTTGCGCGGTAGATTCAATTCCGAACTGCTGTAGCCAACGGAAATCACGCAAAAAGAAATTAATATTAGAAGTGTGTTTTTCATTAAATCGCCACAAAGTTAAGCGGAATATCCTTCTTAGTTGACTGACGGATAGGCTTTTATTCACAATTCACCGTTTTAAAGGCTAAAATCAATGCTAGCAATGTTCGCGTATTATTTAAGATCATTGTAATTTACCGCTACATTAATATAAATGGAGAATAAAACATTAGACCCAGACAGAATTTTAGCTACGATTCATCAGTTGGAGAATCGTATAAATGACCGGTTTCCGAATTCTGGGTTGAAGAAGGTCTGCCATGACTTTTATCAAATTGCAACAGAGTCAAAAGTTAGAGCCGCGAAAATAGCTAAACCCGACATTCCACTTAGGCTGATGTCTTTCCTGATCATTGGGATAGGTCTGGGAGGTTTGGTTTACAGTATTTCCTTGGCGGATTTTAAAATGGAGAATAACACTGTTACTAATTTAATTACGCTGGCGGAAGCAATCTTCAATGATTTAATGTTAATAGGAGCAGCCATCTTTTTTCTAGTTACAATTGAAGTTAGAGTGAAAAGAAAGCGTGCCATCAAACGATTAAATGAATTAAGAAACATTGCGCATGTGGTAGACATGCATCAACTGACCAAAGACCCAAGCAGAATAGGAGGAGGGAAGAACAATACCGTGCATTCACCTAAGGTAGAAATGACTTTGCATGAACTTCAACGTTATTTAGATTATTGTTCCGAAATGATGTCTTTAGTCGCAAAAGTTGCGGCCATCTATTCTCAAAGTATGCCAGATGATGTTGTGGTTCGTTCAGTAAACGAAATTGAGTCTTTAACAACGGGCCTAAGCAGAAAGATTTGGCAGAAAATTGTAATTCTTCAGGAATTGGAAAAAAGTAATTAATCCATTTCTATTATTTCAAACGGGACATCCACCATAGAAGCATAATCTTCTCCTGCTTCCATCATGTCTTCATCTTCTTCCATGTATCTCCATTTAACAGAGAGCGATGTATTCCCCGCTTTATCAACTTTTTCCAATGATTTTAGCAAGTCAAGAATGCATTTTGAGGAGCTTGTATTGAAATAATCCAAATAAATATCCAACACGGTGTTTGCATTTGGCGATTCACTATAACTACTAATCCAATTCATTAATGGTTCGAAAAATTCAACTGAATTTTCTGGAATACAACGTCCTGAGATCAATACTATGCCGGTTTCAGCATCAAAATTTAAAGTTGGAAGTTTCTTATCTCCAGTTGCAATTATTCGTTCCATAGGACAGTGTTTAGAGCAATATAGTAAGATTTTGAAAAGATTACCAGTTGAATTGACCGATCGGCCTTTATCAATGATATAAATTGGACTCGCCAAGTAAATTGTAGTTGATCAAAAGTTTATTTGCATCTTCGCAACATGTTAAGAAAGAAAATAGTTAGCATTAACGAAATGCCTTGGATCTTAATTCCAGGATTGTGACGATTCTAGTCGTTAAATTCTATTCTTAAACAATCATTCTTTTAATTTAAAAATTCTTACATGAGTAATGTAATCGTATTAGGTGCCGGTATGGTAGGCAGCGCTATGGCAATTGACATGGCCAAAAACCATAATGTAACATTAACTGATTTAAGCCAAGAGGTATTAGATCGAGTAAAAAGTAAAAACAGTAATCTAAATGTTCAGCAATTAGATGCAACAGATGTTCCGGCATTAGAAAAAGCTATTAAAGCACATGATTTAGTGATCTGTGCGGTTCCAGGTTTTCTAGGTTTTAGAACATTAAAAGCCATCATTGAAGCAGAAATGAATGTTATAGATATCTCATTCTTTCCAGAGAATTCGTTAGATCTAGATGCTTTAGCAAAAGAGAAAAACGTTACTGCAATCGTTGATTGTGGTGTAGCTCCAGGAATGGACAATATTATCTTAGGTAGATACAATGAGACGATGAAACTTACAGACTTTGAGTGTTTAGTAGGTGGTTTACCAAAAGTTAAAAAATGGCCATTTTGCTATAAAGCTCCTTTTTCCCCAATTGATGTTATTGAAGAATATACTAGACCAGCAAGATACGTAGAGCACAGTGAAGAAGTAGTTCGTGAACCGCTTACTGATTGTGATTACGTAGAATTTGAAGGCGTTGGAACGTTGGAGTCTTTTAATTCTGATGGATTGAGATCGATTATTTACACCATGCCTCATATTCCAAACATGAAGGAAAAAACGCTTCGATATCCAGGTCACGTAGAATACGTAAGAGTATTAAAGGAAAGCGGTTTCTTCAGCGAAGAAAAAATTAACGTAAACGGTAATATGGTGTCTCCTTTAGATTTTACGAGTAAAGTTTTATTCAACGAATGGAAGCTTGGTGAAACAGAAGAAGAACTTACCGTGATGCGGGTAACTGTTAAAGGTGAGAACGCGAATGGAGTAGTGGAAGAAGTGGTTTACAACCTTCATGACGAATATTGTAACGATACTAATACATCCTCTATGGCAAGAACTACAGGTTATACAGCTACCGCTGCAGCTAATTTGTTTTTAGAAGGATTGTTTTCTGAAAAAGGAGTCTTTCCTCCAGAGTTAATTGGTAAGCATGAAGCTGTATTCGATTACTTCATGAAATACCTAAAAGAACGCAACATTCATTACGTTAAAAGTTCAAGTTTAGGATAAGCACGTTTTGAATTTATAGTCCAAAGGCCGTTTCAAAAAGAGCGGCCTTTTTTAGTTCTGGTTAAGTTTATTAGCATATTCATTTGTGGATTTAAGGTTTAGCTCTTCCAATCATTGAAGCTCACAACTCCATTAAATTCAGTGTCTTAATGACAATAGTCATTATTGTTATTGATGAGGGACATGGTAATCCAAATGCTCCTGATTTAAATTGCTGCAAAACTTAAAACATGAAGAAGATACTTATCCCCACTGATTTTTCAGATAATGCAACAAACGCGGCTCTGTACGGCTTATCCCTTTTTGGAAAGGAAGAATGTGACGTTATTCTCTTAAACACATTTAATATCCCGTACACCGGGCATGATGTAATTGTTACCAATAACGACAAAGTTCAAGATGATTCAAAGGTTCATTTTGACAAGCTCATCAATAAAATAAATGGAGAGTTAGAAGGGAATAATTTTCGAATTACAGCAGAGTTTCACGTGGGAAATCTAGAAACCGTAATAAATGGAATTGTTGAGGATAAACAGATTGATCAGGTAATCATGGGTACGCAAGGAGCAAGTGGCCTTAAAAAGGTCTTAATAGGTTCAAGCACCGCATCTGTGGTTGGCAGCGTATCCACTAATCTTCTGGCTGTTCCTGAGAATTCGGTTTATAGCATCCCTAATAAGATAGTTCTTGCTATAAATGACTACAATGATTTGAACGAGGAGATTCTTGCTCCACTTGTTTCTTTAGCTCAACATTTTGACGCTGAAATTATGTTGTACCATGTGACTGATATACTGGATGATAAAGTTCCTGAAAACTTAGATGTGATTTATAAGTATTTTTCAAAAGTTAAGCATTCCGTGCATTCAGCGTTTAGTGATGACGCAGCTTTTGCAATTGAAGAATTTGCTATTAATGAATCTGCAAATCTGCTTGCAGTTTTGCGTTACCAAAAAGGATTTTTCGCAAAACTTTTTCATAAAAGTCTAACTAAGCAAATGATTTATCACGCCAAGCTTCCAATGCTTGTATTGAATAATTGAAATTGAACGATTGTTTCTGACAGTTACAGTGAACTTACTGACTTGGTTTGTTTTGGAACCTTTCGAATAGGACGCAAGCGGTAAGATCACCTGTAACGTTAATTGCTGTACGAAACATTCCGAGCAAGCGCTCAACTCCGATAATAATAACGATGCCTTCAGCTGGAATTCCAGCGCTTTGAAGAACAGACGCTAGAATTACTACACCTCCTCCAGGTATCGCTGGAGTACCAATGGAGCCAGCTACTATGGTGACCATTACTAAGACTATACTCATTAAACTCATCTCTAAACCATAGGCCTGGGCAATAAATAATGTTGAAATGCTTTGGTAAATAGCCGTGCCGTCCATGTTAATTGTTGCTCCTACCGGTATTAGAAAATTACTCACCGAAGGACTAATTTTAAGTTTGTCCTCAGCTGTTTTCATAGATAGCGGCATCACCGCTGCTGAACTGGTGGTGGAAAACGCCAACAGTTGAACGTCTCTTATCTGTTTTAAAAATTCGAATGGATTTCGTTGCCCAAGAAACTTAATAATTAGCATGTAAATGATGAGTAGAATCAAAAGGCCTAAAAGAACCACTAACATGTAAAGACCAATTCCTTTGATTGAATTCACTCCGATACTCGAAGTTAATTGAACCATTAAGCCGAAAACTGCAATTGGTACTAGCTTCATTGCCCATTTCACTACAGTCATGCAAATTTCCTGAATTGCGCTAAGAATAGTAGTTACGGGCTTCAACATTTTGTCAGAAAGCGCAGTAATGGCAATTCCGATAATGATGCTAAAGATTACAATGCTTAACATTTCACCGCTCACCATTGATGCTAAAGGATTGCTCGGCAGAAGATCGGAAATGGCTGTTGGAAGCTCTTTTAAGCCCGGGAAAGTGCCTTCGTTTAGTGCCGAATTTTCAACATTTTGCACTTCCAAATCGGAGGTGAATAAGTTCCCAGGCTTTATCAGTACCGTTATTAATGTTCCAATCGTAATTGATATGATGGTAGTTGCAAGAAAGTAAACTCCTACACCCAGTCCCATTTTTTTTAGTTGGACGGTATTGTTACTTGCAATTCCTCTAATAATTGATGCAAAAATCAAGGGAATCATTATCATTTGCACCAACTTCAAAAATAGGGTGCCAGGCAAACCCATCCAGCTACCAATGGTTTCAGACGTTGATTCGGAAACTATGTCAACCGAAGGGCTGAACAAGATGCCTACCCCAATCCCTAAGGCAATAGCCAACAAAACTTTAGCCCACAGTCGCTTTTCTATAAGCGACTGGAGGTAATGATTTAAGGATTTTAAAGAAGTTAATTCCATCGAGGCGTTGGGATTTAACTTAAAAAGATGGTGCTGTTTATGGTCCTTTTAAAACTAAGTAGTGGAGTATTTGTGTGCATCAACATTCGATTGGTTAAGCTGAAATGGAAGATGCTATCAATTAATGAACCGGTGCAGGTGGTCATTGCTAGCATGTCTGGCTTGTGTTTTTCAATTGTCTGATTGATACCCTCTTCTATATTGGAGTTTACGATTTCATCGTATTCAATTTTTGAATAGGAAGTGGAATCAACGATGTCTTTTAGCATATCCAAACTCCATTCCTTGGTTTCTTTAGACTGATCTACATGTGATATCACCACTGTAGCATCATATAACTTTGCTAATTCGATGATGTAGTTGACAATTTCTGTTTCATCATATTTAAGCTCGGTTGCATATAAAATCTTCGAAATCCCTTTAAAATCTGCCTCATCTGGAATTGATAATACCGGGCATTCAGCATTCTGAACCAAGGATTTCGCAATACTTCCTAAAAATATATCTCGGTCGTTCGTTTTGCCACGAGTTCCTATTACGATTAGACTGGCGTTAAGCTCTGTTGCTGCAATCGCTATTTCTTTTTTAACATTTCCTTCAACCGCCTCTAATCGAACTTTGTCTGCACTGATATTTGCTCTTTTAGACAATTGCTTCAACTCTGATAAAGTGTTTAGTTTTAGTTTGTCATTAGACTTATACAAGCGGCCTAGGGGAGTTGTATAAACATTTAGCAGGCAATAGGAAGCATCACTTTTTTTCGCTAGGTCGAATGCGTATGGGAGCGCATTGTTTGAACAAGTAGAAAAATCACTAGGTATAAGTATGGATTTGATTTTGGACATTTTCATTGATTTATATGATTACAAATTAACAACCCGCGCTTCATTCTAAATATGAGTATGAAATGCATTTATTATGACAATGGTCACTTTGATAATCTTGTCTTTCGGATAGGCAGGAGCCGTGAACAGGAGGGTTATAGGTTCTTTTGTTTTTAAGCCCTCACAACTCTTGGTAGTGTACTTTGAAGTGGCTCAAGCTATTTGTTTATCAATCAAAAGGTGAAGTCCAGATTCAAAATCGAAGTAGGTCTGGTTCTAGGTAATTCTGCCGCGCTTGAGAACTATCTAATATATTACGTGAATAGTGAGCCTCCACTAACTCCTTAAAATGGGTTAGTAGTCTTGGGAATTCATTTATAAAGGATGGAAATGTGGTTGTTTCTGATTGCTCAACAAAATGATTGACAATCTTGAGAGAAGCGATTGTTAATGTTTCGTGGTATTTATCCTCAGCACCCACATGCTTCACAAATGCTTTTAATTGTCTTTTGATATTGATTATGGCTTCCGATATATTACATTCCATAAGATGAAGCCAAGCGAGTCTAATGTGTGCTTCATGAGAAAATAGCTCAGGATCTAATGTACACGCATCAAATTGTGTTTTGAATTGCTCATCAGATAAGGAATGATGCTTCTCAATCATCTTTCTTTTCTAAAGTGAATTTAGCATCCGGACTTTTAGCAACGTTCAGCGTATGCTCAATTGGTTTGTAGCCAGGCACGTCAATAAGTAAAATGTACGTCCCCGATAGATGGGCAGCGAAATGAATTACATGGCCTCCTTTAACCTGTTTAGAGTAAGCAATACCTGAAATAGTTGGATCATCAATATTAGCATAACTAAGTAGTGCTTCTTCATTCCCTTGCATCCCAGAAAGTTTGATTTCCGCAATTTGCATCTTTTCTGGGCGAGTTTCTGCAGCTAAGTGAATCTTGTACACATCTCCCATAGTCTTGGACCCCTTGGTGGTTCTAGAAAGAAAAGCATATTCGCCTTCTGCATCCAGACTGAGATATGCATCCCATCCATCTGAATTAATTACTGGTCCCATGTTAATTGGTTCACTCCAGTTTTGCCAGGTTTCATCTAATCGGTGTGACATGAAAGTATCGTGGCTTCCATACCCACTTATTCCAGAGGTAGCGTAATACAATGTTTTTCCATCAGCAGCCAAGAATGGGGCCATTTCGGTGCAAGCTGTATTGATTACCGGTCCAAGGTTTCGGGGTTCCGACCAATTATTCCCTCCTTGATGAAAACTGACGTAAATATCCTTATCTCCGTACGTGTTGTTTCTGGTAACTGCCATTACGATTGCCTTAAAATTGCAAGCGACATGCGATTCCATATAAATACTTTTATTGTAGTAGTTCTTAATATTCAGAGCTGTAGGCTTTTGCCAATCACCTTCTCTTAGGTGGGATAAGGACATACCTTTTCCTGCATTACCATTTGAGCCATATTTATTCCCTAACAGAACCACATTGCCATCG